>Ga0255338_1000064_pt1 | contig 464638 bp, 449 predicted proteins | sample MeOH1_35cm_T4_19_FD_203715 | JGI IMG/M metagenome (GOLD analysis project Ga0255338, IMG submission 203715) | Sandy soil microbial communities from University of British Columbia, Vancouver, Canada - MeOH1_35cm_T4_195 | ecosystem: Engineered > Artificial ecosystem > Sand microcosm >...
CGTTGCCGCCCACGTGCGGCCGGCGGTCCACCAGCAGCACCCGCTTGCCGAGCTGGCTGGTCAGCCGCTCGGCCAGCACCGAGCCCGCGAACCCCGCCCCCACGATCAGGTAGTCGAACGGCTTGCGGCGCGACGCAGGACGGACGGCAGGGGCCGATACGCTCTCTTCCACGCCGCCCTGCACGCTCCGGGGCGCGAAGAGTTCGATCCGCGCGGTCAGCACGCGGCTGATCTCGGCGTTCATGCGCGTGAAGGTCTCGTCCCAGGACAGGGCCGAAAGCGTCCTGTCCACAGCGTCGCGCCATTCGCCGGGCAGGCGCGACAACGCCAGCGCCTCGTCGCAGGCGGCGATGAACGCCCCCGGCGTGCCGGCGACCCTCACCGCCTCCAGGTCGCCGTAGTGGCGAACCACGTCGACGATCGGCGTCGAGACCACCGGCCGGCCGGCCGACAGGTACTCCGGCGTCTTGGTGGGGCTGATGAAGCGCGTGGAGTCGTTGATGGCGAACGGCATCAGCGCCACGTTCCAGCCGCTCAGATAGGCCGGCAGCTCCTCGTAGGACTTACCGCCGAGGTAATGGAGGTTGGGACGCCGGGGCAGGCTTTCGGGGTCGATCTTCACCACCGGCCCCACGATCACGATGCTCCACTCGGGCCGCGCGTCCGCCAGGGCGGCCAGCAGGCCCAGGTCCATGCGCTCGTCGACCACGCCGTAGAAACCCAGGCGCGGCCACGGCAGCCCGGCCTGGTCGGCGGGTTCGTCCCTGATTGTGCGGGCCTGGGCGAAATGGGCCCGATCCACGCTGGACGGGAACGGATGGATGTTGGCGTGCCGGTCGCGCTTGGCTTCCCAGAGACTGTAGCCGCCCGTGAACACCACGTCCGCTGCGGCCATGAGTTCGCGCTCGAGGGCCGTCAGCTCCGGCGGGGCGAACTTGAAGTTCGCCAGTTCGTCCATGCAGTCATAGACCGTGCAGGCCGCCTCCAGACGCCGCGAGAAGGGCAGCATCATCGGGGTGTAGTACCAGCGGATCAGCGGCCTCGGCGCGGCGGCCAGGACCTCGTCCAGCAGCGCTTCCAGGACTTCCGTCTGACGTTCGGCCTCCAGGCCCCGAGGCAGCGAGGGCGTCGCCACGATCACGCCGCTGTCCGGACAGACCCGGCTGTCGAGACGGGGCGCAGACCCGGCCTCGGTCCAGTTCGGCTCTTCCCAGAAGACCACCTTCCTGCCGCGTGCGAAGCGGGTCATCAGGTGCTGGGGCCGCTGGAAGACGAAATCCCATCGCAGATGGGAGAAGCAGATCAGGGTCTCTCGACCTTTGGAATGCAGTCCGGCGTGGGAAGGAAACGGCGCAGCGCCAACGGCGCTCGGAACCCAAGGCGTATTCAAGGGCGCATTCCTTTGATCTGGAGTCACACGAAGCCCGCGGCCTAAACTCCAGACGTCAGAAATGGTTCCGACCCTCTTCTGATTCTAGGAACAGGTATTCAGTAATCAAAAGAGAGAAAGCGATCGGCTTGGACGGAATAACTTAAGTCGGAAAGTCGACTTTCAGCTCACCGTCTTTTCCGACCTGTTCGTCGCCCTGCGGCCGGAGCCATAGGCGGGCTGCGCTTCCCACCTCAAGGCGTCCGCCACGATGCGGTCCAGCGATGAACACTGGGGCGTCCAGCCCAGCAGCTCGCGGGCCCGCGCGGCGTCGGCCACCAGGCTGGGCGGATCGCCGGCCCGGCGGGCTCCGACGCTGTGGGGCACGGGCGCGCCGATCGCGCGGCCCACGGCGTCCACCACCTCCCGCACCGAATGGCCCTGCCCCGTGCCGACGTTCACGGCCTCGAAGGCGCCGGCGGGCAGGTCCGCCTCGGGGGCCGCCACGTGCGCGGCGGCGAGGTCGTTCACATGGATGTAGTCGCGAAGGCAGGTGCCGTCAGGGGTGTCGAAGTCGTCGCCGAACACCGTCAGCGGCTTGCCCGCGCCGAGGCCGGCGGCGATGGCCAGCGGGATCAGGTGCGTCTCGGGCTCGTGGGCCTCGCCGATCAGGCCCGACGGATCGGCCCCCGCGGCGTTGAAGTAGCGCAGCGCCACCGCCGTCAGCCCGTAGGCCCGGCACTGGGCGCCGATCATCCATTCGCAGGCGAGCTTCGTGTCGCCGTAGGGGCTGGCCGGAGCCTTGGCCGCGCCTTCGGGAATGGTCTCCAGCGCGCCCCGGCCGCCCTGGCCGTAGACGGCCGCGCTGGACGAGAACACCAGCCGGTCCAAGCCGCGCTCACGCATGGCGGTGAGCAGGCTGACCGTGCCGCCCACATTGATCTCCCAGAAGAGGTCGGGCTCGGCCACCGAACGGCCGACCTCGATCAGTCCCGCGAAATGGATCACGGCTTTGACGCCGTATTCCGCCAGGGCGTCCGAAAGCGCCCGGGTGTCGCGGATGTCGCCGCGCACGAAGGCGCCCCAGCGGACCGCCTCCCGGAAGCCGGAGCTGAGACTGTCGAACACCACAGGGAAGAATCCCCGCTCGTTCAAGGCCTTGGCCGTATGCGCGCCGATGTAGCCGGCCCCGCCCGTCACCAGGACGGCGGGCTTGGTTCCCCGATCCATGGCCGCGATAATTCCCCGCCCGCGCCGCCAGTTCCAGCGCCTGCCGCCGCTTCTGGAACGAATTCCCCCAACGGCGGCTTAAAGCCGGCGGTTGTGACGGGAAAGCCAGGGTTGATGCCGAACCTCGAACTGTGGGGCGGTCACGAATGCACCGTGAACCGCGTGGGCGCCGCCTTCCACGACCAGACCGTCCGCTCAGGCCACCACGAGCGCATCGAGGATCTGGATCGGTTCGCGGCCCTGGGCCTCTCCGCGCTGCGCTATCCGGTTCTCTGGGAACGCGTCGCGCCCGACCGCCCGGAGGCGCGCGACTGGCGGTGGAGCGACGCACGCCTCACCCGCATCCGCGACCTGGGCATGCGCCCGATCGTGGGCCTCCTGCACCATGGCAGCGGCCCCCGCTACACGAGCCTGCTGGACGAGGGCTTCGCGCCCCTGTTCGCCGCCTACGCCCGCGCGGCCGCCGAACGCTATCCCTGGGTGCTGGATTGGACTCCGATCAACGAGCCGCTCACCACCGCCCGCTTCTCCGCTCTCTACGGCCTCTGGCACCCGCACCTGGCCGACGAACCCTTCTTCTGGTCCGCCCTCCTGAACCAGGTGGACGCCACCCGGCTCGCCATGCGCGGAATCCGCGCGGTCAACCCGCAGGCGCGGCTGATCCAGACCGAGGACCTGGGACGCACCTACGCCACCCGTCCCCTCGCAGACCAGGCCGAGTACGAGAACGCCCGCCGCTGGATGACCTGGGACCTGCTGGCCGGCCGCGTCACGCCCGATCATCCGCTGTTCGAACGGCTTGAGGGTTTCGGTTTCGGCGACCGGCTGCGCGCCGTCGCCGACGATCCCTGCCCGCCCGACGTGCTGGGCGTGAACCACTACCTGACCAGCGAGCGCTTCCTGGACCACCGGCTGGACGCCTATCCGTCCGAGCGGCACGGGGGGAACGACCAGACGCGCTACGCCGACGTCGAGGCCGTCCGCGTCGTGCTGCCCGGACCTGGCGGGCTGGAGGGCGTGCTCGAGGAGGCCTGGGCGCGCTACGGCCTCCCGCTCGCCGTCACCGAGGTCCACAACGGCTGCACCCGCGAGGAGCAGGTGCGCTGGCTGCGCGAAGCCTGGGAGACCGCCCAGCGCCTGAGGACCCGCAACGTCGACGTCCGGGCCGTCACCGCCTGGGCCCTGCTGGGGACCTTCGACTGGAACAGCCTGCTCACGCGCTCGCTGGGTCATTACGAGGTCGGCGCCTTCGACGTCCGCTGCGACCCGCCCCGCCCCACCGCGCTGGCGGCCGAGTTGAAGCGGCTCGCTGCCGACGCCGGCGGTCCCCACCCGGCCGCCGAGGGGCCTGGCTGGTGGCGGCGCGACATCCGCCTGGAATTCCGTCCGGTGTTCCGCCACGTGGAGACGCCCGAGCCGCGGTCGGCGTGGCGGGCGGGCCGCGGCGCCTCGCGTCCGCTGCTGATCGCCGGGGCCACGGGCACGTTGGGCAAGGCGCTGGCCCGGGCCTGCGAGTGGCGCGGGATCGACTACCACCTCACCGGCCGGGCCGAACTGTCCCTCGACGACGGGGATTCCATCCGCGCCTGCCTCGACGCCTGCGATCCCTGGGGCGTGATCAACGCCGCCGGCTGGGTGCGGGTGGACGACGCCGAGACCTGCGCCGAGGGCTGCCTGGCCGCGAACGCCGAGGGCGCGGTGCGGCTGGCGCGGGCCTGCGCCGAGCGCGGCCTGCCCTTCGTGGGCTACTCCAGCGACCTCGTGTTCGACGGGACGGCGGGGCGCGCTTACGTCGAGAGCGACCGGCCCGCGCCCCTGAACGTCTATGGCGAGAGCAAGGCCCGGGCGGAGGAAGAGGTGCTCTCGCTGCACGACCGCGCGCTCATGATCCGCACGGCGGCGTTCTTCTCGCCCTTCGATCCGTACAATTTCGCCGCCCAAGCGGTCGCGACGCTGACGGCCGGCAAGCCGTTCGTGGCGGCCTCGGACCTCGTGGTCTCGCCCACCTATGTGCCGGACCTGGTGGACGCCAGCCTCGATCTCCTGATCGACGGGGAGACGGGTATCCGCCACCTGGTCAACGCCGGCGCGGTGAGCTGGGCCGCCTTCGCCCGCATGCTGGCCGGCGAGCTGGGATTGCCGGAGGAGCTCGTCGTCGGCGTGCAAGCCAGAAGCTTCGCCTGGCCGGCGGCTCGGCCCGTCCATGCGCCGCTCGCCACGGAACGCGGCTGGGTCATGCCCAGCCTGGAGAACGCCGTCGCCCGCTGGGCGGCCGTCGTACGCCAGGCCGAGTTCGCGCCCGACGCCGAGGCCCTGGCGGACCTCTCCCGGCCCGAACCCGCGGCCCGGGCCGGCGCCGCCTAGGACCTCACTGCTCGGTCGGCTCGTCCTCGACCTCGAACGCCTCGTCCTCCACCTCGGACAGCAGGTCGTCGAGCACGTCGATGATGGCGTCGAGCTGCTCGGGCGACGTGGCGAATTCCAGCGACTCTCCGGTGTCGTCCTCGAGATGCAGGACGAAGTCCTCTTCGCGGACCGAGATGTCGAACTTGGCGAGTTGTTTCATGGAGGGCTCCTGTGCTCCCGCATAACCCCGGGCGCCGGGGTTCGTTCATCGAAGGTCCCGCACGGCCGCCACGACACGGGCGGCCTTCCCGGCGGTGTCGGAAACGCCCTGCCCCGGCCGGTAGAGCTCGCCGCCCAGGCCGAACGCCCGCGCGCCCGCCGCCCACCAGCCGGCCAGGCTGTCGGGCCCCACCCCGCCCACGGCCCAGACCACCGCTTCGGACGGCAGGACGGCCTTGAGCTGCTTCAGGTGCGCGGCGCCGTAGGTGACGGCCGGAAAGAGCTTCAGATGGCGCGCTCCGGCGTCCAGGGCCGTGAACGCCTCGGTCGGCGTGGCGAAGCCCGGGACGGAATCGAGCCCAAGGGCCACGGCCCGGACGATCACCTCGGGCGAGGTGTTCGGCGAGACGATGATGCGGCCGCCCACGGCGGCGACCGCGTCCACCGCCGCCGCCTCCAGGACGGTGCCGGCGCCGACGGCCATGCGGCTTCCGAAGGCCTCGGCGAGCGTGCGGATGCTTTCCAGCGGCTCGGGCGAGTTGAGCGGCGCCTCAATGGCCCGGATCCCGGCCGCGTAGAGGGCCTCGGCGTGATCGAGGATCTCGCCGGGCGTGATCCCCCGGACGATCGCCACCACCGGGCATTCCGCGAGGGCCGCGTCGAGCTTCATGGCCGAGCCTTTCGATAGAGGGCGAAGAGGCCCGCGACCGCCGCGGCCTCCCCGTCGTGGATGTCCGTCGACACGCCGCGCGCCCGCAGCGCCCGCGCGTAGAGCCCGCAGAGCCCGGGATCGCCCAGCAGGTCCACCGGCTCGTCCGGCGCGATCCCCAGCAGGCCGGGCGTCGCGGCGACATCGGCGCCGATCAGCAGGCCCGAGAGATAGCTGGGCGTGCCCCCGGCGGGCCGCCCCAGGCCCACGACGCGCGCGCGGGCTGTGAACAGCCGCGCGGCCAGGGCGGAGCCGTCTCCGGCGGACGCCAATCCCTCGTCGAACGCGGCCATGTCGTCGGCGGGCGCCTCGCTCTTCAGGACGCTGTGGGCCTTGAGCACCGCGAAGAGTTCGCCGGTCATGGCGGTGACGAAGCGCGCCAGCCGGCCGTCCTCCGCCACCATCCACTTGGCGTGGGTGCCCGGGTGGCAGACCACCCGCCGGCCCCGGCGCCGCGCCGGATCGGCGGCCAGCCAGCCGAAGAGCTGGGTCTCCTCACCCCGGATCACGTCGCCCTGGCCGTTGAAGCCGGGGCCCTTCACGCCGGGCGCGATCCGCACCCAGTCGGGGCCGTCAACGATCTTCAGATGCTCCGCGAGATCGTCCAGCCCCGCCGGGCAATCCACGTAGGGCGCGAGCGTCCAGCCGAGCGTCGAGCCGACCATGCCGCAGAGGATGGCGGGTAGGCCCTGCGCGCTCAACACGGGCCGCACCTCGTCGCGGAACCGCCGCTCGGCTTCGCCGGGGCCCAGGCCGGCGACGCCCAAGCCCGGAAAGTCCCGCTCGGCGATCACGTCCCCCGCCCCGTCCAGGGTCCAGGCCCGCAGGTTGGTGGTGCCCCAGTCGCAGGCGAGCAGCGCGGGCGTCGCCATCAGACCCGCCCCGCGTCCACGATCAGGTTCTGGCCGGTCATCATCCGGGCGTCGTCGCTGGCCAGGAACAGGGCCGCGCGGGCGATGTCCTCAGGCTGGATGCGATCCTTCAGCGCAACCTGCTTGGCCCACTCGGCTTCGGCCTCGGGTGTGAGCCACAGTTCGAGCTGGCGCTGCGTGACCACCCATCCGGGCGAGAGCGCGTTCACCCGGATGCGATCGGCGCCCCACTCGCGGGCCAGGCCCTTGGTCAGGGAATTGATCGCCCCCTTGGCCGCCACATAGGCCGCCATCTCAGGAGGCCCCCACAAAGCGTTGATCGAGCTGACGTTTATGATCGACCCGCCGCCGGCGGCCTTCATCATCGGATAGGCCGCGGTCGAGGCGAGGAAGGCAGGATCCAGATTGACCGCAAGGCCCTTGCGCCAGGCTTCGGGGGTGGTCTCGGCGGCGACATGGCGGGTGTCGTCGGCGACGTTGTTGACCAGGATCGTGACGGAGCCCAACGCCTCGCCGGCGTCCCGCACCGCCGCCTGAAGCGCTTCGGCGTCGGTCACGTCGCAGCGGCGGAACCAGGCCCCCAGCTTGTCCGCCAGCGCCTGTCCCTCGTCCGCCTTCAGGTCCACGAAGGCGACGCGGGCGCCCTGATCATGGAACGCCTCGACGAACGCCGCCCCGATCCCCGAGGCGCCGCCTGTGATGAACGCCGTCCGCCCCTCCAGGCTGGGATAGGTCGCGAACGGCATCAGTGGGACTCGCGGGTCACGTCGGCGCTGGACTTGCCGACCAGGAAGTCGAGGTCTGCGCCCCGGTCGGCCTGCAGCACGGTGTCGATGTAGAGCCGGTACCAGCCGCGCTGGAACGCCGGGGGCTTGCGCGCCGCCTCCCAGGCGTGGCGGCGGCTGACCAGTTCGACCTCGCCGACCAGGAGGTCGAGGGTGCGGTTCGGACCGTCCAGCACGATCTCGTCGCCGGTCTCCACCAGCGCCAGCGGCCCGCCGGCCTCGGCTTCCGGCGAGACGTGGAGCACCACCGTCCCGTACGCCGTGCCGCTCATCCGCGCGTCCGAGATGCGGACCATGTCGCGGACCCCCTGGCGCAGCAGCTTGGGCGGCAGGGCCATGTTCCCCACCTCGGGCATGCCGGGATAACCCTTGGGCCCGCAGCCCTTCAGGACCAGGATCGAGGTCGCGTCGACGTCGAGGTCCGGATCGTCGATGCGGGCGTGGTAGTCCTCGATGTCCTCGAAGACCACGGCGCGGCCGCGGTGCGTCAGGAGCTCGGGCGTGGCCGCGCTGGGCTTCAGGATGGCGCCGTCGGGACACAGGTTGCCGCGCAGCACCCAGACGCCGGACGATGGACCGATCGGCGCCTCCAGGCTGCCGATCACCTCGCGGTTCCAGACCTCGGCCTGGTCGGCGATCTCGCCCTGGGTGAGGCCCGAGACGGTGACGGCCGCGCGCCGGAAGAGGCCGCCCAGCTCCGCCATCACCGCCGGGCAGCCGCCGGCGTAGCAGAACTCCTCCATCAGGTACTTGCCCGACGGCATGAGGTTGACCAGCAGCGGGACCTCGCGGCCGATCCGGTCGAAGTCCTCCAGGTCCAGCGGCACGCCCACCCGGCCCGCCAGGGCCAGCAGGTGCACCACCGCGTTGGTCGAGCCGCCGATGGCCGCGTGCATCAGGATGGCGTTCTCGAACGCCTCCCGCGTCAGCGCCTGCGACAGCCGCACGTCCTCCTTCACCAGCTCGACGATCCGATTGCCGGTCAGGTGGGCCAGGGTCTTGCGGCGGGCGTCCACGCCCGGCAATGCGGCGTTCATCGGCAGGCAGACGCCCAGCGCCTCCATGAGGCTGGCCATGGTCGAGGCGGTGCCCATGGTGTTGCAGGTCCCGTGGCTGCGGCTCATGCCGGCCTCGGCCGAGAGGAAGTCGGCCAGGGTCATCTCGCCGGCCCGCACGGCCTCGGAGAAGCGCCAGACGTCGGTGCCCGAGCCGATGTCGCGGCCGTGCCACTTGCCGTTCAGCATCGGCCCCGACGAGACCACCATGGTCGGCAGGTCCACGCTGGCCGCGCCCATGAGCTGGCCCGGCGTGGTCTTGTCGCAGCCGCCCAGCAGGACCACGCCGTCGATCGGGTTGGCGCGGATGCTCTCCTCGACCTCCATGGCCAGCAGGTTGCGAAACAGCATGGCCGTGGGCCGCATCTGGGTCTCGGGCAGGCTCATGGCCGGGAACTCGATGGGGACCCCGCCGGCCTCCCAGACGCCGCGCTTCACGTGTTCGGCGAGGTCGCGCAGGTGGACCTGGCAGGTGACCAGCTCGGACCAGGTGTTGCAGATCCCGATGATCGGGCGCCCGTCGAACACGTGGTCGGGCAGGCCCGTACCCTTGATCCAGCTCCGGTGGATGAACCCGTCGCGGTCGTGCTTGCCGTAGCTCCGTTGGCTGCGCAGCGGCTTGCCGGCCATGTCCCGCGACCCCTCGTTCTCGATCGACGAGGGCTAAACCCCTGAGCGGGGCGGCGGTTCAGCCCGGAAAGACAGGGATAGGCAGGCCCTTCACGCCCACATCCACCGCGAACAGCCCGCCGGCCAGCGGCTGCTTCGCCCGAGCCTCATCAGACAGTTCGTCCCAGGCGCTCGTGACGTAGAGGGTGGAGAGGTCCGGCCCGCCGAACGCGCAGCTCGTGGGCTGCTCCACGGGCGCCTGGATCACCCGGTCCACCCGGCCGTCGGGAGCGTAGCGAACCACGCGCCAGCCGCCCCACTGGGCGTTCCAGAGGTAGCCCTCGGCGTCCACGGCCGAACCATCGGGAGAGGCCGTCGTCCCCCGGGTGTGGGCGAACTCGCGGACCTTCGACAGGTCGGCCGTCTCATGGACGAACAGTGTCTGCCGCTTCGAATCCGCCATGTAGAGCAACCGCCCGTCCGGACTGAACGAGACGGTGTTGGGGATGTGGATTCCGGTCAGCACCCGCGTCGTCGTCCCGTCCGGCTGTGTGCGGAACACCGATCCCGGCCGCTTGCCGCCGTCGTCGTCCATGGTCGACCACCAGAAGCGCCCCTCCGGATCGACCTTGCCGTCGTTGGTGCGGAAGCCCTCTCCGAGTTCGTAGGGCTGGGTGACCGCGATGGTCCCGGCGTCGGGGTCGACCACGGCCAGGCCCTTCTCGGTGGCCGCCAGCAGCCCGCCCTGCGCGCGCACGGCCGCGGCGCTGGCGCGCATGGGCAGGTCGAAGGCGCCGCGGTCGTCGGTCTCCGGCGCGTACCAGGCCAGGCGCCGCCCCTTGATGTCGAACCAGTAGAGCCGGCCCTCGGCCGCCGACCAGACCGGCCCCTCGCCCAGCCGGTCGGCCGAGTTCACCACGCATTTGACTTCAGACAAGGCCGGTCTCCGAACAACGTGCGACGGAATCGTGCGATGGTTCCAGTACGTCCATGCCGCTCACCTGCGACACCCTGACATCGACGTTCCGGTTCCATTCAGGATTCGTGAGCTACTACATTAGTCGACAGAATCGGGAGGGGATCCCACCAGTGTCGCTGTCCAGCTATTCCGACGTCTTCGCGATCAATCACGATCGGGAGTACGACGAACACATCACGGCGGGCGACCTCGTGCGCACCGGCCAGAACCTGTTCCCCCACTTCGAGGTGCTGGCCGTCCACGGCGACAAGGCCTGGGTGCGCAACGTCGAGACGGGCACGGACCATCTGGCGCTCCTGTCGCGCTGCCGCAAGATCAACGGCCAGCCCCTCGTGCAGGCGGCGGAATAGACTGAACCTCGGCGTTCGACCGGAGTTGTAGCGAGAGGGGGTGGCCAGAGGGACCGCCTGCGCTCGCGCGACATCGGGAGGACTGCGTCATCTCCGCGTTCATGTTCGCCACGGGGATCGAGAACTCGATCCCGAAGATCCAGAATGGCCGCGTCCGGGTCGACCAGATGGAGTCGTGCGGCCACTACAGGCACTGGCGCAAGGACTTCGACCTCGTCGAGGATCTGGGGCTGCGCTACCTGCGCTACGGCCCGCCCCTGCACACCAGCCTGCTGGGGCCGGACCGCTACGACTGGGAGTTCGCCGACGTCACCTTCGCCGAACTGCGCCGGCGGAACATCATTCCGATCGTCGACCTGTGCCACTTCGGCGTGCCGGACTGGATCGGCGACTTCCAGAACCCTGACTTCCCGGAGCATTTCGCGCGCTACAGCGCCGCCTTCGCCCGACGCTTCCCGTGGGTGCAGCTCTACACGCCGGTCAACGAGATGTTCATCTGCGCCCAGTTCTCCGCCAAGTACGGCTGGTGGAACGAGCAGGGCACGACGGACCTCACCTTCGTCACGGCGCTGAAGCACATCGTCCGGGCCAATGTGCTGGCGATGCAGGAGATCCTGGCGGTCCGCGCCGACGCCATCTTCATCCAGAGCGAGTCCTCGGAGTACTTCCACGCCGAGAACCCCGCCGCGATCAAGCCGGCCGAGATCGAGAACTCGAAACGCTTCCTCTCGCTCGACCTCAACTACGGCCACCGGGTGGACTCGGAGATGTACGAGTACCTGATGGACAACGGTCTGACCCGCGAGGAGTACCACTTCTTCCTCGGCAACTCGCTGCGCCACCACTGCATCCTGGGCAACGACTACTACTGGACCAACGAGCACCGGGTGTCGGCCGACGGCCTCAGCCGCGCCTCCGGCGAGATCTTCGGCTATTCCGAGATCACCCGTCAGTACTACGCCCGCTACCGGCTGCCGGTGATGCACACCGAGACCAACATCGCCGAGGGCCCGAACGGCGACGAGGCGGTGAACTGGCTCTGGAAGGAATGGGCCAACGTGCTGCGCGTGCGGAACGACGGCGTCCCCACCGTGGGCTTCACCTGGTATTCGCTGACCGACCAGGTCGACTGGGACGTGGGGTTGCGTGAACAGAACAACCGGGTGCATCCCGTAGGCCTGTACGACCTGAACCGGGAGATCCGGCCCGTGGGGCTCTCCTACAAGCAGCTCATCCAGGACTGGCGCGAGGTGCTGCCCACCCAGAGCATCTGCCTGACCGTGCCCGTGGTCCCGCCCGGCGAATACGGCGAGCCGGTGGCCGAGCGCCAGCGGAGCGACGCCCGCCACCTGCGCGAGGCCGAGCTCAGCGGCGAGACCGGCTAGGATCGCGATGGGGGACATGCCGCACATCGGCGGAGCGCCGGTCGTGACCCTCAGGGCCGAAACGCCGCCGGGTAGCCCCGGCTTCGTGGAGGCGACGATCCTGCCCGGCCGCGGCATGATGCTGCTGCAGGCCAGGGTCCGGCGGTCTTCTGGCGAGACCCTGGACGCACTCTTCGCCCCGCCGGTGGACGAGGCCGCCCGACGCCTGGACGGGGGGCCGGACGACTTCGCCGGCAACCAGGCCTTCCTGTTCGGCGGCGCGATCCTGGCCCCTTTCGCCAACCGCATCCGCGGCCGCCCGCTCCACGAGACGCGCGAGATCGAGGCGCACGTGGACGGCCGCCGGGTCCGCCTGCCCCGCAACTGGGGCGGCAAGGCGCCGGGCGCCGAGGAATACGCCATGCACGGCCTGATCCTCGACGCCGCCGTACCCTTCGAACAGCCCGGGCCCGACCGCGTCACCGGCTGCCTCGAGGCCGGCGACTTCGCCGGCCGCTGGCCCTCGCGGGCCGAGCTGACGTTCGACTGGCTGCTGAGGGACGGCGAACTCTCGCTGCGCATCGAGGCGATCAACGCCGGCCCAGAGGTCCTGCCCATGGGCGTCGGCTGGCACCCCTACTTCGCGCTCCCCAGCGGCGACCGTCGCCAGGCGCGGCTGCGCCTGCCGGCCGACTTCCGGGCCGAGGTCAACGACTACGACGAGGTGCTTCCCACCGGTCGCCTGCAGCGGACCCGGGGCTCGCTCTACGACTTCGGCGGCGAGACGGGCGCAGCGCTTTCCGACCTCTACCTCGACGACTGCTTCACCGGCCTGCGCCGCGAGAACGGGCGGGCGACCATCGAGGTCCAAGATCCGGCCGGCGGGCTGGGCTTTCGGATCGACACCCCCAGCCCCTCGGTGAAGGCCGTTCAGGTCTTCGCGCCGCCGGACCGGCCCTTCGTCGTGCTCGAGCCCCAGTTCAACCTCGCCGACCCCTTCGGCGAGGTCTGGCCCGCGGACGTGGACACCGGCATGGCGCGGCTGCCGCCGGGCGGGCGGGTGGCGTACGAGGTGCGATTGAGCGCCTTCGCCGTCGGAACCTGACAGCGCTTCGCGCCCTTACACGGCGCCATGAACCATGCACAAAAGAGTGATCCGCAGAAATCCGGCTGCGAAGTCATAGACTTCGGCGAGGCTCTTATCGACGCCTGTCCGGCGGACGAGCGCGAGGAGCTCATGACCGAGGCCAGCATCCTGGCCCAGGCCTTCTCGGCGGGCCCGGACGGAAAGGCCTTGGAGGAAATGGCCGAGGCCCTGTCGGCCGGAGGTCGCGACACGGACATGGGCCGCGCTCACGCCCGCAAGCTGGCCGCCGCCCTCCGCCGCCTGGCCAAGGACGCCGGCTGACTACTCCGCCGCCGCGGACTCCCCGCTGCGTTTGCGCCGGCGGGAGCCATCCAACAGCTTGCGCAACATCGAGGCCATGACCGCGGTCTCGTAGGGCTTGTCCAGCAGCGGGAACTCCGCGCCCGCGAGGACCTGGCTCTCGCCCACGAACCCCGAGGTCAGCAGCACCTTGAGACCGGGTCGCAGCTCCCGGGCCGTGCGCGCCAGGCTGACCCCGCTGACGCCGCCCGGCATGACGACGTCGGTGAAGAGGATGTCGATGGCGGCGTCGGACTGGATGACCTCCAGCGCCTCGGCGGCGTTGGTCGCCGAGGTGACCTGGTAGCCGAGGCCGGTCAGGACATCGAGGGTGAGCGCCAGGACCGTGGCGTCGTCCTCCACCAGGAGGATCCGTTCGCTGCCGCCGACCACCGCTTTCGGTCGCTCCTCGACGCGCGCCTCGGCCCGCCCACGGCTGGCCGGAAGCACCAGGCGGAAAGCCGTGCCCGCGCCGGGTTCGCTCTCCACATGCACTTCGCCGTCCGACTGGCGGACGAAGCCATAGACCTGCGAGAGGCCCAGCCCGGACCCCTTGCCCACTTCCTTGGTGGTGAAGAAGGGCTCGAACACGCGATCCCGCACCTCGGGGCTCATGCCGACGCCGGTGTCGCGCACCTCGATGGAAACGGAGCCGGGTCCGTCCTCCGACGGCAGGCGCCGGCTCAGGATCGTCAGCCGGCCGCCTTCGGGCATGGCGTCCCGGGCGTTGACGGCCAGATTGAGCAGCGCCGTCTCGAGCTGGGTGGGGTCGACGTGGGTGTTCAGGGCCTCGCCCTCGAGGTCGAGGTCGAGCGTGACCGCCTCCCCCACCGCCTGGCGCATCAGCGGGGCGAAGTCGCGGATCAGCGTGTTCACGTCCAGCACCACCGGCGACAGGTGCTGGCGGCGCGAGAAGGCCAGGAGCTGGCGGGTGAGGTCCCTCCCCCGCTCAGCGGCCTGGCGGATGGCGTCGATGCGCCGCGCGCGCCGGGCCTCCTCCTCCTGCTTGCGGGCCAGCATGTCGATGTTGCCGAGCACCACCGTCAGGAGATTGTTGAAATCGTGGGCCACGCCCCCCGTGAGCTGACCCACGGCCTCCATCTTGCGCGCCTGGGCGAGCTGTTCCTCGAGGCTGCGGCGGTCGGTGGCGTCGAGGATGACGCCGAAGATCTCCCGGGCCTCGCCGGTTTCGCTGGGCGCCAGCACGCCCTGGTCGTGCAGGACCCGGTACTGGCCGTCGGCGCAGAGCCAGCGGAACTCGCAGGAGTAGCGGCCGGTCTTCACGGCGCGGTCCATCGCCTGGACCACGCGTTCCAGGTCGTCCGGATGGATACGGCTCGAGCCGAACTCCGCCTCCTCCGTGAATCGGCTGGCGGGAAAGCCGGTGATGTCCATGACGGAGTCCGACACGAACTGCGGCGCGTAGGGCGGCTCGACGCTGCGCGAGGTGAAGACGATGGGAAGCGACTTCAGGATCGCCTCCTGCCGCGCCTCGGCCCGGCGCAGCGCCCGGACGGTCTGGGCCTGCTCGGCCTTCACCCGCGTGTGCTCGTCCAGCAGCCACTGCTTGTAGGCCGACTGGCGGTTGGCCTCCTGGGTCTTCAGGTAGAGATCAACGAAGACCTGGGTCTTGGCCTTCAGGATGAAGGGGTCCACCGGCTTGAAGACCACATCCACCGCCCCGGCCGAGTAGGCCTGGAAGATGTGGGCCTCGTCCCGGAAGATGGCGGTCAGGAAGACGATGGGCGTGTCGGCCGTCCGCTTGCGCGACCGGATCAGCTCGGCCGTCTCGTACCCGTCCATGCCCGGCATGTGGAGGTCGAGCAGGATCAGGGCGAACTCCTCGGCGAGCAGGCGCTTCAGCGCTTCCTCGCCCGAACGGGCCACCACCAGCTCATGACCCAGCTCCTCCAGCGCCTGCACGGCGGCGAAGGCGTTCCGCTCGTCGTCGTCGACGACGAGAATGCGGGCCTTGAGCGGCGCGTCGAGATCGGGCGGAGCCGAGGGCTCCACCCGCCACGATCGTCCCGACATGCCGGCGCGCACGGCCTGGGTCACATCAACTCGCCTGCGGCAGGAGGGGCGCCACGGTGTCGCTGGCCAGCTTCAGCGCGTCGGCCCGCTGGATCGAGACGCGCAGCACCGAGATGAGGTGGTCGATGTCCACCGGCTTCGAGACGTAGTCCGAGGCGCCGGCCTGGATGCATTTCTGCCGGTCGCCCTTCATCGCCTTGGCGGTGACGGCCACGATCGGCAGGTCGCCCATGCCCGCCCGCGCGCGGATCTCCCGGATGGTCTCGTAGCCGTCCATGTCGGGCATCATGATGTCCACCAGCACGACATCGACGTCGTCATTGGCGTCGAGGGCTTCCAGCCCCGCCCGGCCGCTCTCGGCGTAGCTGAGTTCGATCCCGTATTCCTCCAGCGCCGAGGCCAGGGAGAAGATGTTGCGGATATCGTCGTCGATGACGAGCACCTTGCGGCCCGTGAGCAGGGCGTCGGCGTGCTTGCTCTGGACGAGCTTGGCCTTGGCCGGCGGCGGCAGCTGGTCCACCGGGGCGTGCAGCAGCAGGCTCGCCTGGTCGACGAGCTGATCCGGGGTGCGGGCCAAGCGGGCTAGACCGCCGAAGACCGCCAGGCGAAGGCGCCGGTCGTCCTCGGGATCGAGCTCGGTCGGCGCGTAGACGACCACGGGCGTGCAGCGGCCTTCGGCCTGCTTGAGCTGGTCGACGAGCTGGGCCGCTGGGGCCGCGCTGCTCTCCACCACCACCGCGTCCGGCCGGTCGGCCGGCTGTCGCGCCACGACGCCGGCGAAGTCGTCGACGATCTCCACCTCCGCGAAGCACTGCCGCAGGGTCTCGGCGGCTTCGCCCTCGCCGCCCACGAGGGCGATGCGCCGGTCGGACTTGTCGACGAAGCTCCTCACGCCCTGCAGGGTCGAGACGACCACCTCGCGCTCCACCGGCTTGTGCGTGAAGCCGAAGGCGCCCATCGACAGGCCCAGCCCCTTCTGGTCGTCCGCCGAGATGACGTGCACCGGAATGTGCCGGGTCTCGGGCATCCGCTTCAGGAGGTCGAGCAGGGCCAGGCCGTCCATGTCGGGCAGGCCGATGTCGAGCATGATGGCGTCGGGACCGAAGCGCCGGGCCAGCGAAGGCGCCGCCCCGCCCTCGCCCGTGACCACGCCCTTGAAGCCGGCGTCGTGGACGAGGTTGAGCAGGATCGAGGCGAAGCGCGGATCGTCCTCGACGATCAGCACCACGGGATCGCCCGCGCTGATGCCGTCCCGGTCGTCGGCGACGGCCTCGGCCGGCTCGTCCGAGAACGACGAGGACAGCAGCATGGCCCGGGCCGCCTGGGCCCCGCCGAGCGAACGCGTCGATGCCGGCGCCTGGGCGGGGCTGAAGTTCAGCGGCAGGTAGAGCGTGAAGATCGAACCCTTGCCGGACTTGGACTCCACCTTCAGTTCGCCGCCCAGCAGGCGGGTGATCTCGCGGCTGATCGACAGGCCCAGGCCCGTGCCGCCGTACTTGCGGCTGGTGGTGCCGTCGGCCTGCTGGAAGGCCTCGAAGATGATCCGCTGCTTGTCCTCGGGAATGCCGATGCCGGTGTCCTCGACCTGGAACGCCAGGACCTGGCCCGCGGTGTTGAGGTGGTCGTTGGCCGGGCTCCAGCCGCCGTGCGCCCGGGCGACCTTCAGCTTCACGTGGCCCTTCTCGGTGAACTTGAAGGCGTTCGACAGCAGGTTCTTGATGATCTGCTGCAGGCGCTTGTCGTCGGTGTACATGGACCGCGGCAGCGCGCCGTCCAGCTCCACCTGGAAGTCCAGCTTCTTGTCGGCGGCGATCTGGGCGAACGTCCGGTCGACCTGGTCCCTGAGGCTGGCGAAGGACATCTCGCCGATGTCCAGGGTGACGGTGCCGGACTCGATCTTCGACAGGTCGAGGATGTCGTTGATCAGGCCCAGCAGGTCGGTGCCCGCGTCGTGGATGTTGCGGGCGAACTCGACCTGCTTGTCCGACAGGTTGCCCTGGGCGTTGTCCGCTAGCAGCTTCGAGAGGATCAGGAGCGAGTTGAGCGGCGTCCGCAGCTCGTGGCTCATGTTGGCCAGGAATTCGGACTTGTACTTGGAGGTCAGCGCGAGCTGCTCGGCCTTCTCCTCGAGGGCCAGCTTCGCCTGCTCGACCTCGCGGTTCTTGGCCTCCACCTGCTGGTTCTGAATCGACAGCAGGTGCGCCTTCTCCTGGAGCTCGGCGTTGGTCTGCTGCAGCTCCTCCTGCTTGGTGCGCAGCAGCTCCTCGGACTGACGGAGCGAGGCGGCCTGCTGCTCCAGCCGGTCGTTGGTCTTCTTCAGCTCCTCCTGCTGGGCCTGGAGCTCGGAGGTCAGCAGCTGCGACTGCTTCAGCAGGCCTTCCGTCCGCATGTTGGCGGCGATGGTGTTCAGCACGATGCCGATGGATTCCATCAGCTGGTCGAGGAACGCCATCTGGGTCTCGTTGAACTCGCCGAAGGTGGCGAGCTCGATCACCGCCTTGACCTCGCCCTCGAACAGGGCCGGCAGGACGATGATGTTGGCGGGCGGGGCCTCGCCCAGGCCCGAGGAGACCTGCACGTAGTCCTTCGGCACGTTGGTCAGCAGGATCCGCGACTTCTCATACGCGCACTGGCCGATCAGGCCCTCGCGGATCTTGAACTGGTTGGCCAGGTGCTTGCGGTTGTTGAAGGCGTACGAGGCCGCGAGGTTCAGCACCGTCTGGCCCTCGTCGTCGCGATCTGTGACGTAGAACACCGCGTGCTGGGCGTTGATCAGCGGCGCGAGTTCGGAGAGCACCAGGTTCGACACCGTCGAGAGGTCGCGCTCGCCCTGCAGCATCCGCGTGAATCGGGCGAGGTTGGTCTTCAGCCAGTCCTGTTCCGTGTTCTTGAGCGTCTGTTCCCGCAGGTTGCGGATCATCTCGTTGATGTTGTTCTTCAGCTCCTCCACCTCGCCGGAGGCCTCGACGGTGATCGAGCGCGTCAGGTCGCCCTTGGTCACGGCGGTGGACACCTCGGCGATGGCGCGCACCTGGGTGGTCAGGTTGGCGGCCAGCTCGTTCACGTTGTCGGTCAGGTCGCGCCACAGGCCGGCGGCGCCCGGCACCCGGGCCTGACCGCCCAGCTTGCCCTCGATCCCCACCTCGCGCGCCACGTTGGTCACCTGGTCGGCGAAGGTGGCCAGCGTCTCGATCATGCCGTTGATGGTGTCGGCCAGCGCGGCGATCTCGCCCTTGGCGTCGAGCGTGAGCTTGCGCTTCAGGTCGCCGGTGGCCACCGCGGTCACGACGTCGGCGATGTTCCGCACCTGGCCGGTCAGGTTGGCGGCCATCAGGTTCACGTTGTCGGTGAGGTCCTTCCAGGCGCCGGTCACGCCCTTCACCTGGGCCTGGCCGCCCAGCTTGCCCTCGGTGCCCACCTCGCGCGCCACGCGGGTCACTTCCGAGGCGAAGGCGTTCAGCTGGTCCACCATGGTGTTGATGGTGGTCTTCAGCTCGAGGATCTCGCCCTTCACGTCCACCGTGATCTTGCGGGACAGGTCGCCGTTGGCCACGGCGGTCGTCACCTCGGCGATGTTCCGCACCTGGCCCGTCAGGTTGGCGGCCATGAAGTTCACGTTGTCGGTGAGGTCCTTCCAGGCGCCGGTCACGCCCTTCACCTGGGCCTGGCCGCCCAGCTTGCCCTCGGTGCCCACCTCGCGCGCCACGCGGGTCACTTCCGAGGCGAAGGAGCCTAGCTGGCCCACCATGGTGTTCACGACCTTGCCGATGCGCATGAACTCGCCGCGCAGCGGCCGCTCCTCGTTCTCGAGGTCCATGGTCTGGGAGAGGTCGCCCTTGGCGACGGCGCCGATCACGCGGGCCATTTCGGCGGTCGGGTGGATCATGTCGGTGATCAGGGTGTTCACCGCGTCCACGCTGGCGGCCCAGGACCCCTGGGCGCCGGGCAGCTTGGCCCGGTGGCTGATCTTGCCCTGGCGGCCGACGGTATCGCCCAGCCGCTCGAATTCCTTGGTCATCCGGTCGTTGAGCTCGACCACGTCGTTGAACGCCTCGGCCAGCTCGCCCGCGGCGCCCGAGAGACCGCGGGGCAGGCGCACCGAGAAGTCCCCGCGGCGGAAGGCCCGGAGCGCCGCCAGCAGTTCGGCGGTGTCGATCTCGGGTTCAGGTGCGGGGCGGGCGCGGACCGGCTTCGCGGTCTTCTGGGCGTTCGACATGATTCCCCCGAGGGCATGCGGTTGCTGCATGGGGGGATACGCCCGCTGCGCCAGCCCTACCCGGCGCAAGGTCACACCCCGCCCTTCAGGGGAAACGGAGGGTCCCAGCCGGAGGTTCCAGCTTGGCTGCAGAAAAATTTGCGGGGAGGCCAGGAGACCGACGCAGCCTAACGGCCGGCCCGTCCGCCGACCAATCACGGCTGCGCGAAGCTGTGCGGGAACTTGGCCCTGCGGGCGCCGTTCAGCGGTGGGGCGTCGAGGCCCCGGCCAGAGCGAAACGCCCCCTGCATGTCGCAGCCCTACGACGCCTCCAGCTTCGAGCCGCCGCCGGACGCCGAGGCCTTCTATGCCGAGAGCCTGAAACTGCTGAACGAGTCCGGCATCCCGTTCCTGCTGTCGGGCACCTATGCGGTCACGGGCTACACGGGGATCGTGCGGCCGACCAAGGACCTGGACGTCTTCTGCAAGGCCGGCGACTACCCCAAGATCCTCGCCTACTTCCAGGAGCGCGGCTACCGCACGGACGTCGAGGACGAGCGCTGGATCGCCAAGGTCTGGCAGGACAACCGCTTCTTCGACGTCATCTTCGCCATGTCGAACGGCACCGCGCCGGTGACCGACGCCTGGTTCAGCAACAACGACACCATCAACGTCTACGGCGCCGAGGCGCGGATCACGCCGCCCACCGAGCTGATGGTCTCGAAGATGTTCATCCAGGACCGCTACCGCTACGACGGGGCCGACGTGGTCCACGTCATCCTGCGCGCCCATGACCGCATCGATTGGGAGCGGCTGCTGGGCTACATGGAGCCCTACTGGGAGGTGCTGCTGACGCACCTCCTGAACTTCCGGTTCGTCTATCCCACCGAGCGCGACCTGATCCCCCGCTGGGTCATGGACGAGATGAGCGCGCGCCTGAAGGCCCAGGTCGGCCTGCCGCCGGCGCGGGTCAAGGTGTGCCGGGGGCGCCTGTTCAGCCCCAGGGACTATGTCGTGGACATCACCGAGTGGGGCTTCGCCGACGTGGTGGGCAAGGGCCTGGAGGAGCGGCATGAGCCCATCGCCTGACGCTCCTCGGGGCTCCATGCGCCTGGCGGCCATCGGCGACCTCCACGTGGGCGAGAGCGCCCAACACCCCTTCCGCGAGCTCTTCGCCCGGGTGAGCCAGGAAGCGGACGTGCTGGCGCTATGCGGAGATCTCACCAACTTCGGCAAGACGCCCGAGGCCGAGATCCTGGCCGAGGATCTCCAGGCCTGCACGATCCCGGTCGTGGGCGTGCTCGGCAACCACGACTACGAATGCGGCCAGCCCGAGGAGGTCGCCCGCATCCTGCACGAGGCGGGCGTAAAGCTGCTGGACGGCGAGGCCTATGAGGTGGGCGGCGTGGGCTTCGCCGGTTGCAAGGGTTTCATCGGCGGCTACGGCCGGCACATGCTCTCGGCGTTCGGCGAACCGGCCATCAAGGCCTTCGTGCAAGCGGCCGTGGACGAGAACCTGAAGCTGGAGAGCTCGCTCAGGATGCTGCGCAACGACCGGATCGTCGTGGTCACCCACTATTCCCCGGTCTGCGACACGGTGCAGGGCGAACCGCCAGAGATCTTCGCCTTCCTGGGCTCGGCGCGCATGGGCGAGACCATCGATCGCTTCGACGGGGTGAAGTGCGTCGTGCACGGCCACGCCCATCGAGGAGCCTACGAGGGCCGCACGGCGCGCGGCGTGCCGGTCTACAATGTGGCCAAGCCGGTGCTGAACCGCGACCTGGGCGTCGAGTTCGCCCTGCTGGACGTCTAGCCCCGGTCCGGATCAAAAAAAGCCGCGCCAAAAAAAAGCCGCGCCAAAAAAAAGCCGCGCCGGTGAGGGCGCGGCAGTCAAAGGGAGGAAACGCCCAAAAGGGCAAGACCGTTATGGCCTTTTGCTGCACTGCACGCAAGTCACAAATTCATGTCAGCGTGAAATGTCGCGTTACTCCACCCAATCGCGGCGCAGGCCCTGGGCCGCGAGGGTGAACAGGGCGGCGGCCACGATGTAGAAGCCCAGGCCGGAATAGATAGCATATCTAAGGGCTTCCACCCCGAAACGAGGGGTCAGGGCGTCGGAGACGGCGCCGAAGAACCAGGTCCCCAGCCCCAGGCCGATCAGGTTGTTCACGAACAGGAAGCAGGCCGAGGCGACCGAGCGCTGGCTGGCCGGAACCAGATGCTGCACCGCAGTAATGACCGGCCCCAGCCACACCAGGTTGAGCCCTGTGGGAATCAGGAAGAGGACGAAGGCCAGGACCAGGGACTTGGCCTGGATGGCCAGCAGGAAGCAGGGCAGCGCGATCAGGAAGGCGACGGCCGGCACCAGCAGGTAGTAGGCGGGCCTCGCCTTTCCCAGCCGGTCGCCGAGCCAGCCGCCGAGCCACACCCCGGCCACGCCGCCCACCAGGGTCATGCTGCCCAGGAAGAGCGAGCGGTCCACCAGGTTCATGCCCAGGCTGCGCTCGAAGAACGACGGCAGCCAGAAGGCGACGCCGTAGCCGCAAACCGACGAGGCGGCGGCGCCGAGCGAGATCAGCCAGAAGGTCGGCTTGGCCAGGAGGACGGCCAGCCCGCCCGCGGACGGCTTGGCGACCGGCGCCTGGACGGCCGGCGCGGCGTCCATGCCGCCCCGCGGCGGTTCCTTGACGATCAGGCGGAAGAGCGGGGCGAGCGCCACGCCGGCCAGGCCCACCGCGACGAAGGCCGCGCGCCAGTCGATGGCGTGGGCGATCAGGCCGCCGAACAGGATGCCCAGCGCCGAGCCCACCGGGATGCCGAAAGAATAGGCCGCCAGCGCCCTCGCCCGCTGCTCCTTGGGGAAGTAGTCGCTGATGAGGGAGTAGGCCGGGGCCACGCCGCCGGCCTCGCCGACGCCCACGCCCATGCGGCACAGGAAGAGTTGCCAGAAGCCGCCGGCCAGGCCGCAGAGCGCGGTGAAGCCGCTCCACAGCGCCAGCGCCCCGGTCATGATCCAGGTGCGGCTCCAGCGGTCGGCCAGCCAGGCGATGGGGATGCCGAGGCCGGTGTAGAACAATGCGAAGGCCAGCCCGCCCATCAGGCCGAGCTGGCTGTCGGTGAGCCCCAGCTCCTGCTTGATCGGCCCGGCCAGGATGCCGAGGATCTGCCGGTCCAGGAAGTTGAAGGTGTAGGCGAGGATCAGGATCGACAGCACGACGATCCGGTAGCCGCCGGCGCGCTGGGCCATGGGAACTCCGCGGAATCAGAAACGCCCGGCTCTTGGGGAGCCGGGCGTCCGTAGGTACTAGAACTTCGCTTCGAGCGAGAGCGTGACGGTGCGCGGCGGACCGTAGTAGGCGGTCACCGAATTGCCGAACAGCACACCCGCCGACTGCGGGAAGTTGTAGCCGCCGACGCGGTAGCGCTCGTCGGTCAGGTTCTTGCCGTGCAGGCCCACGCGGTACTTGTCGTCCGCCGAGGTCCACACCACGCTGGCGTCCACCAGCCAGTAGCCGTCCTGGTCGAGGATCGAGGGCACCTCGAACATGTGGAACGACGAGCGGTAGGACGCCGACGGGATGAAGGCGATCGAGCCGTTGTCGCCCAGGTCGTGGGTGTAGGTGAAGCCGGCCGAGCCGTTCCACTTCGGCGTGTTCTGGAACACGCGGCTGTCGGCGAAGTCGCGCACCACCGGCGGGCTCACGGTCAGGTCGAGCGCGCGGTACTCGTCGAACTCGGCCTTGATGTAGCCCAGCGAGAAGTTCGCGGTCAGCGCATCGGCCAGCTTGGCCACGCCCTCCAACTCCACGCCGTACATGTGCGACTTGCCGACGTTCAGCACCTGCGAAGCGATCGAGGCGCCCACCGGGGTCTGCAGGGTGACCTGCTGGTCCTTGTACTTGGCGTAGAACACGGCCGTGTTCAGGGTCAGGCGACGGTCGAAGAAGTAGCCCTTCACGCCGCCTTCGTAGCTCTCGACCTTCTCGGGCTGATAGCCGTTGACCGAGGTCGGTGTCAGGATGGCGTCGGCGCGCATGTCGAAGCCGCCCGACTTGAAGCCCTGGCTGTACGAGACGTAGCCGGTGAGGTCCGGGTTGAACTCGTAGCGGGCGCTGACCCGCGGGGTGAACTTCTCGTAGGTGTCAGAGCTCGTGAAGTTCGAGCGCACCAGGCCGGGGATGGCGGCGTTGTTGCCGAACAGCGGGCTCTTCAGGCCGGTGAAGTTCTGGCGATAGACCACGCCGGTCTTCTCGTCGCGGGTGTAGCGGCCGCCCACCGAGATCGAGAGCTGATCGGTCACGTCGTAGCTCACGTCGGCGAAGGCCGAGTAGCTTTCGGTGTCCACGTGACCGGCCGTGGCGATGGTCAGGTTGGCCTGGCTCACCACGGTGTCGAAGGCGCCCGCGGCGGTAGCGTTCAGGTAGTAGAGGCCGAACACGCCCTGCACCCGGTCACCGGTGTAGAGCAGTTGCAGCTCCTGGGTGAACTGATGGTCGTTGTAGCGGGCCGGGATGTCCAGCAGCGCCGCCGGCAGGGTGTCGAAGTCGATCGTGCCCTCGGTCTCGCCGGTGCGGTAGGCGCTGATCGACTTGAAGGTCAGGACGTCGCTGACGTTCCATTCGCCCAGCAGCGACACGCCGCGCGCTTCCACGCGGTTGTGGTCGCCGGAGCCGGCCTTGGTGTCGTACTCGTCGTCCAGCACCTCGCCACCCGGAATGGGCTGGCCCAGCACGTTCAGCGCCGCGACCTCGCGGTGGCCGTGGCGCGGGTTCGAGCGGTCGGTGACGACGTCGCCCGCCAGGCGGAAGAACAGGTCTTCGGTCGGCGTGAACTCGAGCGTCGCGCGGGCGGCCGAGACGTCCTTGTTGTAGTGCTCGGCGCCGGTCGTCAGGTTCTTGCCGAAGCCGTCGCGGTTGAAGCTAGCCCAGGTGAGACCCACGCCCACCATGTCGTTCACGCGCGCCTTGGCCGAGGCGACGACGTCGCGCTGGTCGTACGAGCCGAACTGGCCCTTCAGCTTCAGCTCGGGTTCGCCCTCGATCTTGGCGGTGACGTACTTGATGGCGCCGCCGATGGTGTTGCGGCCGTAGAGCGTGCCCTGAGGCCCGCGCAGGACCTCCACCCGCTCGATGTCGAAGATGTCGAGCACCGCCGCCTGCGGGCGGGCGATGTAGACGTCGTCGATGTAGAGGCCGACGCCGGGCTCGAAGCCCCACAGCGGGTCCTGCTGGCCGACGCCGCGGATGAACGAGATCAGGGTCGAGTTGGAGCCCCGGGCGACCTGAACAGTCGTGTTGGGGGTCGACTGCTGAAGGGTGGTGATGTCCACCGCGCCGGTCGCCGCCAGGCGCTCGCCCGAGATGGCGCTGACGGCCACGGGCACGTCCTTCAGGGTTTCCTCGCGCCGGCGGGCGGTGACCACCAGCTCCTCGACGACGCCGGGCTCCTCGGCGGTCTGGGCGTAGGCGAGCGCCGGAACGGCGGACCAGGCGGCGCCCGCGAACAGGGCCGCCTTCATAAAGGCTTTCATCTGCATCCTCCCGATGGCGCCGGTTCCCGGCCCCCCTTGGACCCGGCCGACGCCTGGAAATTTCACCGACAGGCGAATTTGCCGGAGCATTGAGTGATCCGCGTCCGGAGCGCCAGCGTCCGGCGGGCGCCGCCTGTCGGTTTTTTGATCAGGTGATGAAATTCCGCCACAGTGAAGCCGGTTGGGGCTTTACGGATGACGGCGGACGACCTCGGCGATTCCCGCCGCGCAGTAGGCGTAGAGGCGCGCCCGCACGGCTTCGAGGTCGGTGGACCGGCAGAGCCCGTCCGAGAGCTGGTCGATGCGGCCCGTCTCCGAGAGCGCCAGCATCATCGAGCCGGTGAGGAACTGGTAGCACCAGTAGAGATCACGGATCTCCGCCTCGGGCAGGGCTTCCTTCAGGGTGCCGATCAGCTTGTGCACCACCGGATCGAAGAAGCGGTGCATCGTCTCGCCGCCCCAGGCCGGCGTGTTGTTCACCAGGGCCACGAGGCGGAAGTAGTTCTTCCAGCCCTCGTCGTTGGTCATCGACAGCTCGACGAGCGGACCGATGAACGCCTCGATGATCCCCTCGACCTCCAGGCGGCCGCCGTGGCCGGCCTTGTAGGCGCGCATGGCGTCGAGGCGCGCGGTGTTCAGGATCTCGGCGCGGCGGGCGAAGACGCTGTCGAACAGCTCGCGCTTGGCGCCGAAGTAGTAGTGGATGAGGGCGGTGTCGACGCCGGCCTCGGAGGCCACCTGGCGTACGGTGACGCCGTAGAAGCCGTGCCGCGAAAACAGCGCCTCGGCCGCGTCGAGGATCGATTCGCGAAGGTCCGGCCCCTGCCCTTTCGGCCGCCGCCCCCTCGCCGTCCCGCCCGATCGTCCGTCCGCGCGCGCCATGCGTCCCCCGCTGAGGCCTTATCCGCCGCTAGGTCCCGCGACGCTTCCGGTCAAGCCCGGCCGGCGTAACGGGGTTCGCCGCATTGACATGGCGCGGCCCGCGCCCATGCTCGCCGAAAAGACGGGGGAAACGCAAAACATGTCGGCTGCAACGACGCCCGCGGGCGAGCGTCATCTGTCCATCGACGCCGTGCGCGGCCTGGCGGTGCTGGGCATCCTGCTGATGAACATCGTGGGGATGGGCCTGCCCTCGTTCGCCTATGTCGACCCGACCTACGCGGGCGGATCGCAGGGCGCGGACCTCTGGACCTGGGCCGTGAACAACGTGCTCACCGATGGCAAGATGCGGGCGCTCTTCACCATGCTGTTCGGCGCCAGCGCGGTGCTGATCACCGAACGGGCCGAGGGCGGCCGGCTGGGCCCCGCCCAGACCCACTACCGCCGTCTCTTCTGGCTGCTGCTGTTCGGCGTCGCCCACGCGCTCTTCGCCTGGTACGGCGACGTGCTGACGCTCTACGCCATCGCCGGCGTCGTCATCTTCCCGTTCCGCAAGCTGTCGCCGAAAGTCCAGATCGGGATCGGGGTGGCCATCCTGGCGCTGCTGCTGGCCAAGAACGTCTGGCAGTCGGGCGAACTCGAGGCCCTGCGCGCCGCGGCGTCCACGCCCGGCGCGCCCGCCGACATCGTCCAGGCCTGGAAGGAGGCCTCGATGATGGTCCAGATGCCGCCCGAGGCGAAGGCGGCAGAGATCGCGCTGTTCCAGGGCGGCTTCCTGGACGCGGTCCAGGCGCGGGCGAACATGCTGCCCCTCTTCTACCTCATCCTCTTCCCGACCGAGATGCTGCCCGAGGCGATCGGCCAGATGTTCATGGGCATGGCGCTCTTCCGGCTGGGCTTCTTCACGCTGGGGTGGTCGACCCGGGCCTACGGCGCGCTCATCGCCTTCGGCTACCTCGTCTGCGTCCCCGTCACCGCCTGGCTCGCCTGGCTCATCTGGAAGAGCGGCTTCGACCCGGTCACGCTCCATGGGCTCGAGGTGTGGCAGCAGATCACCCGGCCGTTCATCGGGCTCGCCCATGCCGCCGTCCTGCTGCTGCTCGTCCGCGCGGGCTGGGTCCAGGGCCTGACCAACCGGCTCGCCGCCGCCGGGCGCATGGCCTTCAGCAACTACCTGATGAGCTCGATCATCACGTCGGTGGTGTTCTGCGGCTACGGCTTCGGCCTGTTCGGCGAGCTGTCGCGGGCCGAGCTCCTCTGGGTCGTGGCCGGCGTCTGGGCGTTCATCCTGGTCTGGAGCCGCCCGTGGCTGCAGCGGTTCCAGTACGGCCCCTTCGAATGGGCGTGGCGCTCGCTCGTCCAGTGGAAGCCGCAACCCTTCGTCCGGAACGGCGGCCGCGCCGTGGCCGCAGCCGGCTAGGGCCGAACGGGAAAGCTTGACGGGGCCGGCTTTCTCCGCGCGATGATAGCGCTATCAGCGCGCCCGTCACGAGGCGCGACGTCCGGAGGAAACCATCATGCAGACACCGGCCCTGCCCCGGCGCGCGGCGCTGCTCGCCGCCGCGACCCTGCCCTTCGCGGGCGCGGCGGCGGCCCAGGCGGCAAGAGCCGACGGCGGCCGCATCGATCGCGTGCTGGCGGGGTTCGTCGCCGACGGGCGCGTGGCCGGCGCCTCGGCGCTGGTCTGGCAGGACGGGCGCGAGCGCTACTTCGGCGCCAAGGGCTTCGCCGACCGGGAAGCGGGCCGGCGGATGGAGTGCGACACCCTCGCCCACATCTATTCCATGACCAAGCCGGTGACCGGCGTCGCCCTGATGCAGCTCTGGGAACAGGGCCGGTTCGGCCTGGACGATCCCCTCGCCCGCCACCTGCCGGAGTTCGCCGACGTCCGCGTGCTGGAGAAGGACGCGGGCGGCCGCCTCGTCCGCCGACCGCCGGCCCGGCCGATCGTCGTGCGCGACATCCTGCGGCACACGGCCGGGCTCTCCTACGGCTCGGGGGACGCGCCCGCCGACGAGGCCTGGCGCGCGGCCGATCCCTTCATGGCGTCCACGAACCTCACCGAGTTCTCGCAGCGGGTCGCGAGCCTTCCGCTGGTCTTCGATCCCGGCGCCCAGTGGCGCTACAGCGCCGCCGTGGACATCCAGTCCGCGATGATCGAGCGGCTATCGGGGCTGCCTTTCGAGACCCACGTGGCCCGCAACGTCTTCCAGCCGCTCGGCATGGCCAACACCGGCTGGCGAGCGGCGGGCGGATCGACACCGGCGACCATCTATTCGCCGGCGCCCGGCGGGGGGCTGGCGCCGCAGCCCCGCCCGGCCTTCCGCTTCGCCAGCGGCGGGGCGGGGCTGATCAGCACGCTGGACGACTACATGCGCTTCGCCCGGATGCTGCTGGGCGAGGGAAGCCTGGAGGGCGCGCGCATCCTGAGGCCCTCGACGGTCCGCCTCATGGCCACCGACCATCTGGACCCCCGGATCACCGAGCGGCTGTTCCTGCCGTCCAAGGGCTCGGTGGGCTTCGGGATCGACTTCGCGGTCCGCACGGCCCAGCCCAGAAGCGCCGACGAGAACCGGGGCGCGGTGGGGGAATTCTTCTGGGACGGCTACGCCACCACCCTCTTCTGGGTCGATCCGGCAAACCGGCTGGCCGCGGTGTTCTTCGTCCAGAAGACGCCCTTCGACGGGACGCTGCACCGGGATTTCCGCGCGGCCGTCTATGGCGCGGGCTATCTCGGCCCCAAGGGCGACTGAGCCGCCTCGCCAAGTCGCGCCCGAAGCGGCACTATCCGCCCGCGAAGACCCTTCAAGGGCGCGCGGTCGGGGACGGGATAGGCGTATGTGGCGTGTGGCGTTCGTGGCGCTTTCGGCGGCCGCGCTGGCGGGGTGCCAGCGGCCCGTGGTCCAGGCTGAGGCGGCCTCCGCCTGCCCCGCCCAGCCCACCGGCGAGGTCGCCTTGGCCGGCGGCGAGTTCATCCAGGGCGCCCAGCCGCTCCGGCCCGAGGAAGGCCCGCCGCGCCGGGTGCGCGTGGGCCCGTTCAGCATCGACCGGACCGAGGTGACCAACGCCCAGTTCGCCGAGTTCGTGAAGGCTACCGGCTACGTCACCCTGGCCGAGCGGGCCCCGGACCCGAAGCTCTATCCGGGCGTCGATCCCAAGGTCCTGAAGCCCTCGTCCATCGTCTTCGTCGGCGCCGAGGCCGACCCGCGCAAGGCCGATCCCAGCCGCTGGTGGAAGGTGGTCGACGGCGCGAACTGGCGCCATCCGCAGGGGCCGGGCAGCACGATTGCGGGCAAGGACCGCGAGCCCGTCGTGCAGATCGCCTACGAGGACGCCCTGGCCTACGCCCGCTGGCGCGGCCGGGACCTGCCCACCGAGGCCGAATGGGAGTTCGCCGCGCGCGGCGGCCTGAAGGACGCCCGCTACGAATGGGGGAACGAGCCCTCCACCCAGGAGCATCCGCGCGCCAACCACTGGCAGGGCGCCTTCCCCGCGCTCGACACCGGCGCCGACGGCTACCGCATGAAGCCCGCCCCCGTCGGCTGCTTCCCGCCCAACGGCTACGGCCTCCACGACATGGCCGGCAATGTCTGGGAATGGACGAACGACTGGTACCGCCCCGGCCTGTCACCGGAGGGCGACGGACCGTCGGCGGCCGACGCCTACGATCCGGACGACCCGGCCGCAGCCGGCCAGCCCAAGCATGTGATCAAGGGCGGCTCGTTCCTCTGCGCGGACGACTACTGCTTCCGCTACCGCCCGCCGGCCCGCCAGCCGGGGCCGCCCGACACGGGCGCCTCGCACCTGGGCTTCCGGACGGTGAAGCGCCTGAGCGCCCCGCCGCCCGGTCCTTAGCGGTCGAGCCCTAGCGGAACATATTGTTCGAGGTGTGATCGCCGGCCAGCCAGCGCTTCAGGTCCTCGTGGGCCGTCTTGCGGCGCTTGGCGTTGATCTCGTCCACCTCGGGCGGGTCGTAGGTGAACTCCAGGATCATGCCGTTGGGGTCGTTCACATAGACCGAGCGGCAGTAGCCGTGGTCGAGCACGTAGGTCTCCGGCTCCTTGTAGCCGGCCTTGGCGATGCGGTCCTCGATGTCCTGCTGGGTCGCCTTGTCCACCTTCAGCGCGATGTGGTGGAAGGGCGAGGCCGGCATCTTGGGGCCGAACAGCTCCTGGTCCTCGGGATTCACGAACTGGAAGAAGGCCAGCGCCCCGCCGTCCCCCAGGCCGAAGAAGCAGTGGCAGTAGGTGCGCATCGCCCCGAACAGCTCGTCGGACTCGCTCCAGGTGGCGATGAGCGGCAGGCCGATCACCTCCTCGTAGAACTTGCGCGTCGCCTCCATGTCGCGGGTGACGTAGGCGGTGTGGTGAAGCCGGCTGGGCAGTCTCGTCTCGGCCATTGTCGCATCCCTTTGTTGTCGTGCTTGCGGGTCCCTCGCGGGCCCTCTTCTCGTCTCGCTACCAGAACCTCTCGGAGGCGATCCGCGCGCCCTCGGCCAGGGCCGCGAGCTTCGCCCACACCACGTCGGGATCGACCCCGCCCTGCCCCACGTGGATGCTGAACCCGCAGTCCACGCCGGCCATCACGTTCTCGCGCCCCACGAGCCTGGCGTAGCGGCCGATGCGCTGGGCCACGAGCTCGGGGTGCTCGATGTAGTTGGACTGGCACTCGATGACCCCCGGGACCAGCACCTTGCCGTCCGGCGGACGGCGGGTCTCGAACATCTCCCATTCGTGGGCGTGGCGCGGGTTGGCGGCCTCGAACAGGATGGCCATGGGTTTGGCGTGATCCAACACGTCGATGATGTCGGCGAACGGCACGTCGCAGTGGTGCGGCCCGGGATAGTTGCCCCAGCACATGTGCAGCCGAAGCTGCTCGGCGGGGATGTTGCGGACCGCGTGGTTCAGCGCCTCGATGTGCAGGCGCATCCGGCCGCGGAATTCCTCGAGGCTCAGGTCGGCGTACTGCACGTGCCGGCCCATGGCGAGGTCGGGGCAGTCGAGCTGCAGGATCAGCCCGGCCTCGGCGATGGTCTCGTATTCGAAGCGCATCGCCTCGGCGATGGCGAACAGGTACTCCTCATGGGTCTTGTAGTGCTCGTTGCGGAAGAACAGCGAGATCACGCCCGGCGAGGCTGCGCTGGAGAACAGGCCCGCCGGCTTCGCATCCCCGACCGCCGCCGCCATGTTGTCGACGTCGACCTTGGGCGAGACGCGGTCCACCACCTCGATGGGACCGTTGCAGGCGGGGGTGCGGCGGACCTTGCGGCCCGGGTTGGCGAACACCCGCTCGGCGGTGCGGGGGAAGTCCACGAGATCCTGGAAGACGAAGCTGTTGCCCGTGCCGCCGAAGCCCGACAGCCGGTCCTTCACGTAGGTAGCGTAGCTGGGCTTGGACATCTCGCCGTCGTTGACGATGTCGACGCCGGCCTTCACCTGACGGCCCACCATCTCCTCGACCGCCGCGCGGACCCGGGCGTCCAGCGCCTCGCGGTCGACCGGCACGCCCTCCTCCTTGGCGAACATGATCTGCACCAGGTCGTCCGGCCGGGGCAGGCTTCCCGTGTGGGTGGTCAGGAACCGGTCGGTGCTGCGGAGCATGGCTCTTTTCGATTATCGAATTTTATTTCGGCGACGCTATCTTGGGCTGAAGGCGGCTGTAAAGTGGCTCAACCGCGAGGCGCGGGGCCGTCGTAGGTGATCGCCTCGGCGGCGGCGTTGGACATGATGAACCCGATGGGTCGCTCCGTCTCTTCCTGCAGGTGGGCCAGGAGGCCGGCGGTCCGGGCGAGGATCGAGATGCTCTTCATCGCCGTCACCGGGAAGCCGATCTCCAGCAGGATCGCCGGGATGGCGCCGTTGATGTTGATCGGCAGCGGCCGGCCCAGGGCCTCGGGCAGCACCTCGGCCACCGTCCGGAGCATGCGGATGTACGGACCGTCCAGCCCCCGGGTCTTGGCATGATCCAGCAGCACGTTGGCGCGCGGATCCCCGCCGGCGTGCTGGGGATGGCCGAAGCCCGGGATCGCGGTCTTCGTCCTGCGCATCTCGGCCACGCGCTCGAAGGCGGCCTCGCGCGCGGGCTTCTCCTTCGAAGCTTCCACGAGGTCGTGGAGGAAGTAGCCGGCGGTCTCGGCGCTGCCCAGCACCACCGAGCCGGAGCCCAGGAGGCCCGCCGCCACCGCGCCCTGCAGCGCCTCGGGCGCGGCGGCCAGCGTCATCCGCGCGGCCTGCACGCTGGGCACCAGCCCGTGCTCGGCGATGGCGACCAGCAGGGCGTTCACGAAGAACCGCTGATCGGCCGTGGGCTCGCGGCCCATGAGCATCAGGAAGAAGTAGTCCGCGAAATCGATCTTCCCGATCAGCTCGCTGCAGAGGTCGCGCCCCCGGACCGTGATGGTGGCCGCGTCCGACGTCGAGATGGCGGTGTAGGGCGCGTCCTGTTTGCCGATCCGCATGGCGTGGCTTCCTCCCCGGTCTGGCCTTTTCCGCTTCCTATACCGGTCGGCGGAATTTTCCAAATATCGAAATTGACTTCGATGATCGAAGGCCCCTAGGTTCCGTTCGACGCGGACGGACGATCGACCGCGGAAGGCCGACGCCCGTTCAGGCGGACAGGCTCAAGGGAGGTTCAGGGCGAGCATGGCCGGGGTTCTTGAGGGTCTTCGTGTCCTGGAGATGGGCACGTTCATCACCGGACCGGCCGCGGCCATGCTGCTCGGCGACATGGGCGCCGACGTGGTGAAGGTGGAGCGGCCGAAGACGGGCGATCCCTTCCGCGCCTTCAAGGGCGGCCTCTACAGCCCCCACTTCCAGACCTACAACCGCAACAAGCGCAGCGTGACGCTCGACACCCGCGACGCGCGCGACCTTGCCCTGTTCGACGCCCTGGCCTCCGAGGCCGACGTCTTCATCCAGAACTTCCGGCCGAGCGCCGCCGAGGAGTTGAACGTCGGGGCCGAGCGGCTGCAGGGGCTCAACCCGCGCCTCATCTACTGCGGCATCTCGGGCTTCGGCCGGACCGGGCCCGACGCCGACCGGCCCGCCTACGACACCGTGGCGCAGGCGGCGAGCGGCTGGCTGCGCCTGCTGATCAATCCGAAGAATCCCCGGGTGGTCGGCCCGGCCATCGCCGACTCCGTGACCGGCTTCTACGCGGCGCTGTCGATCCTGGGCGCGCTCTACGAGCGGCAGCGCACGGGCCGCGGGCGGCGGGTGGAAGTCTCGATGCTAGAGGCCATGTGCCACTTCAACCTCGACGACTTCACCCACTACTTCCAGGCCGGCGAGGTCATGGGCCCCTACAGCCGGCCCAGCGTCTCGCAGTCCTACGTCTTCGAATGCGCGGACGGCGGCTGGATCGCGCTGCACATGTCCTCGCCGGAGAAGTTCTGGGAGGGCCTGGCCGCCGCCATCGAACGGCCGGGCCTGTTCGCCGATCCCCGCTTCGCCGACCGCCAGGCCCGCATCCGCCACCAGGAGGACCTGATCGCCCTGATGGCGCCGATCTTCAAGACGCGGCCCCGCTCCGAATGGTGCGCGCGGCTGAAGGCCCAGGGGACGCCCTACTCGCCCATCTACGATTCCAGCGAAGCGCTGCGCGATCCGCAGGCCGAGCACCTGAAGATCCAGGTCGAGGCCGAACACCCGACCATGGGCCGGTTCCGCACCGTGCGCTTCCCGTCGAGCTTCGACGGCGAGCCCCTCGCCCACGTCACGCCGCCGCCCACCCTCGGCGAGAACGACGCCGAGGCGCGCGATCGCGCCGGGCGGATCTGGCGCGACGCAGCGTCCAGATGACTTCGAAATGCGAAATTGACTTCGGAATGCGAAATTCATAGCCTTTCAACAGAGGAAATTCCGCTGGGCGATGCGCCCGCAGCGAGACCGCCTAGGCGGCGCCTCGCGAGAGTCGACCGGTCGGGCAAGGCCCCGGACGCCGACGGGCAAGTTCGTTCCAGGGCATCGAGCGGCGCGCACAGACCGCCGCCACACAGGGGGAAACGAATGAAGCGGCTCGATAACCGGCGCTTGGACCATCTCTTCCGGGCCCTGCTCTGCGGGGCAGGCGGGGCAGCGCTCGCCGCCGGCGCGGCTCCCGCCTGGGCCCAGACTCCGCCGGCCTCGGCGCCCGCGTCCGACCAGGGCCTCGTGGCGATCGAGGAGGTGGTGGTCACCGCCCGCCAGCGCAGCGAGGCGATCCAGGACGTCCCGGCCCAGGTCAGCGCCTTCACCGAACAGGCGATCGAATCCAAGGGCATCGCCAATCCGGCGGACTTCCTCTCGGCCGTGCCCAACGTGACCTTCGTGGCCACCCAGAACGCGGGCACCAGCTTCATCGTGATCCGGGGCATCTCCCAGGCCCGCAACAGCGAGCCCTCGGTGTCGGTGGTGGTCGACGGCGTGCCGATGACCCAACCGGCCCAGTTCAACCAGGCCCTGCTCGACATCCAGCAGATCGAGGTGCTGAAGGGACCGCAGGGCGCGCTCTACGGCCGCAACGCCATCGGCGGGGCCATCCTCATCACCACCAAGCCGCCCAGCGACACCTGGGAAGGCCAGGCGACCGCCGGCTACGAAAGCGGCCCGGGCGTGAAGCTCCAGGGCGTGGTCTCAGGGCCCCTCTCCGACACCCTGAAGATGCGGGTGGCGGCCTACTACTTCGACACCGACGGCCACCTGACGAACGTCAACACGGCCGACGATTCCGCGCGGAGGCACGCTGACGCCCTGCGCGACTTCAACGCGCGCGTCTCGTTGCTGTGGGAGCCGACCGACAACTTCCAGGCCGACCTACGCCTGTCCACGGACCTGCTCAACACACGGGGCCTCTACTACGTGGTGCCGCCGTTCGGCTCGCCGCAGTTCAACGACCCGAACTACACCGGCCAGCCGATCAACCTGAACAACTCGGGACGCAACGTCCGCAAGATCTATGACGCGGCCCTGAAGCTGAACTACGAGGCCGGGTACGGGACCTTCACCTCGATCACCGGATTCAGCACGGTGTGGGAGAGCCTGACGGGCGACGGCTATCCGTTCAATCCGTTCGGCCAGAGCGCCATCGCCTTCGACTTCTCGCAGAGCCAGTTCCTGGACGCCGAGACGTTCAGCCAGGAGATCCGCTTCACCTCCCCGGCCGACCGGCGCTTCCGCTGGATCGTGGGCGGCCAGTTCTTCAAGACCGACCGGTACATCTCCACCGGCAACATGTTCGACATCGCCGACGAGGGCGTGCAGCCGATCTACCGCACGCCGAACCCGATGGCGTTCCAGCCGCTGGGCCAGATCTCGTTCCTGGCGGACTCGCAGGACCAGACGGCCTGGGCGGCCTACCTCGACACCTCGACGAACCTCACCGACCGGCTCGAGCTGTCGCTGAACGTCCGCTACGACCGCGACCGGCGGAAGAACACCACCGAGACGCCCCAGGCCTTCCTGACCGCCGCCGGCATTCCCGCCCTGACCGGCGAGCGCCGCAAGCACACCTGGTCCGAGTGGCAGCCCCAGGCGATCCTGCGCTACGAGGCGGCCGACAACCTGAACCTCTACGCCAGCTACAGCCGCGGCTTCCGCAGCGGGGGCTTCAACCAGACGGGCGTGGCGACGGCGGCGGCGGCGGCCGGCTTCGACAACGTCGGCGACCTGTTCGACGCCGAGACGGCCAGCACCTGGGAGGCCGGCTTCAAGAGCCGCTGGCTCGAGAACCGCCTGACCCTGAACGGCAGCGTCTACACGACCATCGACAAGGGGGCGTACTACTTCGTCTTCCTGGCCTCGAACTCGACCCAGAACCTCGGCAACATCGAGAAGGCCCGGCTGACGGGGATCGACCTGGACGCCACGCTCCGGTTCACGCCCGAGCTGACCGGCAACCTGGGCTTCGGCTGGACCGACAGCGAGATCAAGAAGTTCCCCGGCGCCTCCGGCGCCCTGGTGGAAGGCGCCAAGGTCCCGCTGGTGTCGGACTACACGCTGAACGCCTCGCTCCAGTACCAGCGCGAGGTGGCGGACGGCTGGGACCTGATGCTGCGGGTGGACGACAACCTGATCGGCCCCACCACCTTCGTGATCCCCGTGCCGGCGGTGGGCGAGCCTCGGCCCGTGGAGCGCGACGCCGTCAACCTCGTGGACCTGCGCGCGGGCCTGAAGTCGGAGGCCTGGCAGTTCACGGTCTGGTCGAAGAACGTCTTCAACAAGAAGTACAACACCGAGTACTCGACCGGCGGCTTCCTGTTCCGGGGCCAGCCCCGGACCTGGGGCGTCGACCTCACGCGGCGGTTCTGAACGAGGGGGCGGGCGAGCCATCCCCCTCGCCCGCCCGGTTAGGACGGATGCACGGACCTCAACAGGAACGGCTGGCGTCGGAGCGCCGCCTGGATGTGCCAGGCGGCGTTCTGCAATACGGGCAGGCGCGTGCGGACGAGCTCGTCCAGGCCGACACGCGAGGTCGAGGTGGAGCAGTTGATGGCCGCCATGGCCCGGCCGCCCTCGTCGAGGATCGGCACGGCGATGGAGATCAGGCCGTAGTCCAGCTCGTCCTTCACCGCCGAGTAGCCGTCCCGGCGGGCCTGCAGCAGGACCTGCCGCAGATCGGCGCGCGAGGTGACCGTGTGCTCGGTCAGCGAGTGGAAGTCGCCGGTGTCGAGGTAGTGGTTGCGGACCTCCTCGCTCTCGAACGCCAGCATCGCGCGGCCCAGGGACGTCGCATAGGCCGGGAAGCGGGTGCCGATGCCGGCCGCCAGGCGCACCATCCGGTTCGTCGAGACGTGCACCAGGTAGAGGATGTCCGAGCCGCTCAGCACCGCCAGCGACGAACTGTCGCCGGTCTCGTCGCGGACCGCCTGGAGGTGCGGGCGGACGATCTCGCCCAGGCTCATGGAGTCCAGATAGGCCGAGGCGAAGCTCATCACCTCCGGCCGCAGCAGGAAGTGGCGGTGGTACTTGGCCACGTAGCCCAGCTTCACCAGGGTGTTGAGGCAGCGCCGCGCGGCCGCCGGCGACAGCTTGGTGGCTTCCGCCACCTCGCTCAGCGTCATCTGGGGCGTGTCGCGTCCAAAGACGCGGAGCACGGAGAGCCCCCGCTCGAGGGTGGACAGGTATTCGGTGTCGGCGTGCTTGTCGTCGTCGAGAGACATTTCGGATTCCGGAGGCGACTCTTCGCTGAGCGAAGAAGCGCCACTAGAGGCGCCCCGAGGCCCTTTGTCCACGGCCGTTCGACGCCCTCACGGAATTTTCGCATGACGAACCAAAATTCAGATGCCGGACTCCATGCCTGATAAGCCGCCTCTTCTCCTCCTGCCCGGATTGCTCTGCGACGAGGCCTTCTGGCGGTCGCAGGTCGAGGCGCTGGCCGACGTCTGCGCGCCGCGCGTCATGGCCTATGGCCTGCTGGACGACTTCGGCGCCATGGCCGAGGCGGTGCTGGCCCAGGCGCCGCCGCGCTTCGCCCTGGCGGGCCATTCGATGGGCGGGCGGGTGGCGCTGGAGGTCATGCGCCAGGCGCCCGAACGGGTCCTCAAGCTCGCCCTCCTGGCCACCGACTATCGCGGCCATGCCGATGCGGCCGCGCTGGCCGCGGAGGAAGGCCGCCGCGAGATGATGCTCGAACGGGTGCGGTCCCAGGGCATGGAGGCCTTCGCCCGCATGTGGACGACCCAGATCCTGCCGGCCGAACGCCTCACGGACCAGGCGCTGGTGGACGAGGTGGTCGAGATGATGGTCCGCCAGCCGGCGGGCGCCCTGGCCGCCCAGACCCATGCGGCGCTCATGCGCGCCGACAACGCCGAGCTGCTGGCGGCCATCGCGTGTCCGACCCTGCTCGTCGCTGGACGCCTAGACGCGCTGCGGCCGGTGGAGGTCCACGAACAGATGGCCGCGCGCCTACCCCGCGGCCGGCTCGTCGTCATCGAAGACGCCGCCCACATGGTGGCCATGGAACGCCCGGAGGCGGTCACCGCCGCCCTGCGCGCCTGGCTGCTCGAACCCTGACACCCCGACGGAGGCCAAGTTGAGCAAGATCCTGGTTCTTTATTATTCCAGCTACGGCCATGTGGAGACGATGGCCCAGGCCGTGGCCGAGGGGGCCCGCTCGGTCCCGGGCGCGGAGGTGACGCTGAAGCGCGTGCCCGAACTGGCGCCCGACGCGGTCGCGCGCGGCGCCGGCTTCAAGCTCGAGCAGGAAGCGCCGATCGCCGATCCGCTGGAGCTGGGCGACTACGACGCGATCATCTTCGGCACGCCCACCCGGTTCGGGAACATGGCCGCCCAGATGCGCAACTTCCTGGACCAGACCGGCCCGCTGTGGGTGAAGGGCGCGCTGGTGAACAAGATCGGCAGCGTGTTCACCTCCACCGCCAGCCAGCACGGCGGCCAGGAGACGACCATCACCTCGTTCCACACCACCTTGCTGCACCACGGCATGATCATCGTGGGACTGCCCTACACCTGGGCGGGCAACGCCCAGATGAAGGAGATCAGCGGCGGCACGCCCTATGGCGCGAGCACCCTGGCCGGCGCGGACGGCTCGCGCCTGCCCAGCGCCAACGAACTCGAAGGCGCCCGCTACCAGGGCCGCCACGTCGCCGAGCTTGCCGCCAGGCTGGCGTCTTAAGGCTCCACCGCCTCGACGCGGAGACGCCGACGTCCGGAAACGAAAAAGGACCGGGAAATCCCCGGTCCTTTCAGCTTCTTGCGATGGTACCGCCCTCCCGGATCGAACGGGAGACCTCCAGAGCCACAATCTGGCGCTCTAACCAACTGAGCTAGGGCGGCATGTCGCGAGCGCATGCTTCTAGTCGCGCCGGACGGCTGGATCAAGCGCCCGTCACGGTTCGAGCAGCGGTTTGCGGTAGCGCCGGGATCCCATGAGTTCATGACCGTCGCGCAGCCGCACGACGAAGTCTCCCGAGGGCTTGGAGACCACTTCCTCCACGGCGCCGCGCCGCACGAGGCGGGACCGATGGATGCGCACGAAACCGGCGTCAGTCAGCTGCCGCTCCAGGCCCGACAGCGACGTGCGATGCAGGACCGAGGTGGCGCCGCGATGAAGCTCGACGTAGTTGCCGGCGGCCTCCACCCAGTCGATTTCTGAAAGCGGCAAGAAGCGCCGTCGGGCGCCGTCGCGCACTTCAAGGACATCCGGGCTCGCCCCCTGCCCGCCCCGGTTCCGCTCGCGTAGCATCCGCCAGCCCACATAGAGCGACACGAAGACAGCGTAGACGGGCAGGTCCTGGCGCAGTTCGTAGGGCCATTCCTTGAACGGCAGGAGGGGGTCGTAGGCTTCGCCGACGAGGCGGTAGATCAGGCCGCGGAGCGCGCCCATGGCCAGGACGTGGACCAGCGAAACCCCGAGCGCCGCGGCGAGGTGGATCGGCATCCAGCGCCGCATCGGCGCATCGAGCGGCCAGACGCGCCGGGTGATCCAGAGGAGCGCGGGCAGGAGGGCGATGAGCACCAGCGCGCTCGTGCCCTCCCAAACCGCCGGTTCCCACGCCGGCAGGGGGCGGCCGACCCGGGCCCGTTCGTCCAGGGTGTTGAAGGTGTTGAAGGTCGTGATCGCCACGGCGACCAGGGCGGCGATGGCCAGGAACAGCCGATCCCCGGCGCCGTCCGTCCCGCGGAGCCCACCGTTCGTCACATCCGGAGAAGCGTCCGTCACGCGCGCGCCGCCGCCCGAACCACGGCGCTGGTCCGCCGCGCCGCTCCCACGGCAGTTTCGCCGGCGACCTTCATCTTGGAGTCCGCCATGTCCCACCCCGCCACACGGCGCTACGACCTCGACGTCTTGCGCGTCGGCGCCTTCCTGCTGCTGATCCTCTACCACCTCGGCATGTTCTACGTGCCATGGGGCTGGCACGTGAAGAGCACGCACATCATTCCGGGCCTGGAGCCCTGGATGGGCGCACTCAATCCCTGGCGTCTTTCGCTGCTCTTCGTGATCTCGGGCGCGGCCACGCGGTTCATGCTGGCCAAGACGGGGCCGGGCGCCCTGGCGGCCCAGCGCTCGCAGCGCCTGCTGATCCCGCTCATCTTCGGCATGCTGATCGTCGTCGCGCCGCAGAGCTGGGCCGAGGTCGTCGAGAAGACCGGCTACACCGGCGGCTTCCTCGATTTCTGGCCGCGCTATCTCGCCTTCGACCAGAGCTTCGGGATCATCCTGCCGACCTACAACCACCTGTGGTTCGTGGCCTATCTCTGGCTCTACACGGTGATCGCGCTCGCCTCAGCGCCGCTCGTCCCGACCTTCGATCGCTGGGCCGGCCGCCTCCTCAAAGGCGTGGGCCTGTTCCTTGTCCCCGCCCTGCTGTTCGGCCTCTACCGGGCGACGGCCCATCGCGCCTGGGGTGAGACGCACGTGCTCTGGGCCGACGGCTACGGCCACCTGCAATACGGCACGGCCTTCCTCCTGGGCTTCCTGCTGGCGCAGCGCGACGAGGCCTGGTCGGCGTTCGAACGCTGGCGTGCGCCGGCCCTGGGCGCTGCGGCCGGCCTGCTGGTGGCGGGACTGTTCCTGGGCGCCCGCGGCGCCGGGGGGATGCCCGCCTGGGTCGGCGGCGCGGAGACCTTCCTGCGCGAGGCCTACGCCTGGGCCGTGATCTGCGCGCTCTTCGGCTATGCGCGCCGCTACATCCACAAGGGCTCGCCCCTGCTGACCACCCTGAACGAGGCGGTCTTTCCCTTCTACATCGTCCACCAGACCGCGATCGTGGTGACGGGCCACCTGCTGAAGCCGCTGGGTCTGCCGGTGCTCGCCGAAGCGGGCCTGATCCTGGCGGTGACGGTGGCGAGCTGCCTGGCCGCCTACGCCCTGGCCCGCGCCGCGCCGGCCCTGAGGCTGCCGCTCGGCCTGAAGCCGAGGCCCCATCGACCCGCCGCGATGGCCGCCCCGGCGGAATAGCGGGCAAAGAAAAAGCCCCGGTCGCCGTGGCGACCGGGGCCCTTCCATCTTGGTTCGCTCAGCCTCAGCCCTTGGGCAGCTGGAAGCGGATCGGGATCCGCACCGTGCCGCCGTCGACCGGCTGGCCGTCCCGGGTCTGCGGGCGCATCCGGAACAGCTTGCTCATCCGCATCGCGGCTTCGCCGAAGCCCATGTCGGCCGGGGTTTCCGACGCGACCGAGCAGCTTTCCAGCGTACCGCGAGCGTTCACGGTGCAGCTGATCGTGGCGCTGCCCTCGACTTCCATCCGCTGGGCCCGGTCCGGATAATACCGTTGCAGGTCCTCGCCGGACGGACGACGCAGCCAGTCGGGATTGGTGATCACCGACGGACGCGGCGGCTCGGGCGGCGGAGCACGCGGCGGTTCGGGCGTCTCGATCCGGCGCTCGACCGGCGGAACCGGCAGAGGCGGGATGGAGGGCACGTCCGGCACGGCCACCGGAGGCCTCGGCTGCAGCTTGGGCGGCGGCGGCGGAGGCGTGTTCGGCGGCGGAGGCGGCGGAGGCGGCGGCGGAGGCGGCGGGACCGGTTTCACGATCGCGACGTCCGTCACCTCATCCGAGTACTCCTTGTACTTCGGCTCGAAGCGGGTCTTCCAAAGATAGATCCCGAGGGCCGCGTGCACGACGATCGACAACGCGATGGCGACCGTTACGCCCTTGCTACGCTTGGGCTTGGGGTCGTCGAACGGGTTGTGCCTGACGTGGACGGCCTCGTTAGGTGATGTCTCAGCCATGGGTCACCACCTAGTTCTGATCTTCGCCGACCAGGGCCACGCTGTAGAACCCGTTGTCCTGCAGCATGTTCATAACGCCCATGAAGTCGCCGTAGAGCACGTCCTTGTCACCCCGGATGAAGATCCGCTCCTTGGTAGGATTGCGGCTCTCACCGAGTTGGGAACGGAGGTCATCCCCCAGGGTCGCCAGATCAGTCCGGCGATCCTGGATGTAGATGTTCCCGTTCGACTGGATCGAGATGTAGACCGGTTTGGGCGGGTTCGTGCCCGGCGGGGCGACGGCAGGGGGCAGAGCCACCTTGACCGTCACGGCCGCCATAGGCGCGGCCACCATGAAGATGATCAGAAGAACCAGCATAACGTCCACGAAGGGTGTGACGTTAATTTCGGCGTTCTGCTCTTCCTGATAGCGATCCGCCCCCCCGGAACTCGAGAGTTTGGCGGCCATCTAACTTAGGCTCCCTTGTCGAGCTGGCGAGAGATGGCGTTCAGCAGCTCAGCCACAAAGCCTTCCGTGCGGGCGCCGTAGGCCGAAATCCGCGTCTGGAAGAAGTTGTAGAAGATAACCGACGGGATGGCGGCGAACAGGCCCAGACCGGTGGCGAGCAGGGCCTCGGCGATGCCGGGGGCCACGACGGCCAGGTTGGTCGTGTTGGTGTTCGCGATGCCGATGAACGAGTTCATGATCCCGTAGACGGTGCCGAACAGACCGATGAAGGGGCCGTTCGAGCCGACCGAGGCCAGGAACTGCATGCCGCCCGAGAGGCGACGCGACAGAGCGGCCTGGACCGCGCCGACCGCGGCTTGCGCCCGCATCAGCGTGGTGTCGCGGTGATCACCGGTGATCGACAGGCCCGCCTGGCGGGACAGTTCGATCTCCTGGGCGGCGGCCGCGGCCATGTCGGCGAGCGGGTTGCCGTCGAACTCTTCCGACATCGCGATGCGGTTCATGTCGTTGATCGACTTCGCGCCGCGGAAGTTCTCGAGGAAGCTGTCGGTGACCCGGTTCAGAGCCCGGAACTCGAGCATCTTGGTCACCAGGATGGTCCAGGTGAACACCGAAGCCAGCACCAGGCCGATCATGATGACCTTAACGACCGGGTCGGCGTCCATGAACATCGTGCCGACGTTCAGCTTGCCGGCGTTCTTCATTTGAGGGGGTTCGGCGGCCTCGGCGGCGGGCGCCGCGGCCGGAGCAGCCGCATCGGCGGCGGGAGCGGCCGGGGCCGCAGCGGCGTCGGCGGCGGGCGCGGCGGGGGCCGCGGCCTCCTGAGCGAACGCCGGCGCGCTCGCCATCAGCGCAACGGCGCCGACGAGAGCGATGAAGGGAGTCTTCAGTTTGTTGTCGAGCATCTGTCGCCAGTTCCTGGTTGGTCTAGCACGATTGGCCGAAGGGTCGTCGCGCGAGAGCGTCTCCACCCTAGTTGAAACATGCCCGGCGCCCAGACGCGTTCATACGCCAGGACGCCAGAGCCGCTGTCGCTGCGCCCGACCCGGAACGCGTACTCCCAACTAGGCGTGGGAATTGGCGTTACGAAGGCGGGCGACTTCGAGCTCCCCGCGAGGAAACCGAAGTCTTACCGCTTTGTTAGACGTGCGGCCCGGGTCCTTTGGCAACCCCTTATCGAAGCGTCAAGGGGCAGAAGCTTGCTCTGAAGTGCGAATTTATTGCGTCAGCCGGCTAGATTGTGCGGTGCACACTTGTCGTGCGACGGACGCCTGCCGTTTCACCACGGAGGCGCCCATTTCGCTGCTGCAACGCAGCAATCGACCGAACCGAGGTCTCGGAACGGAGTGTTTGAAGCGATGAAGGGGAAGTGGTGCCTGGGGGCGGATTCGAACCACCGACACGCGGATTTTCAATCCGCTGCTCTACCAACTGAGCTACCCAGGCTTAGGCCGCCCGCGCGGGAGCCGCGTCTATAGAAGAGCCGATCCGGGAAGTCCAGCGAGCCCGCGCGAGGTTTTTTGGGGGCCTCAGTCCTCGGCCTGGTCCTCGTCGGGCAGGCTCTCGTCCTCGCTCGCCGGCACCGCATAGACGCCCGCCAGCCACCGCTGAAGGTCGACGTCCGCACAGCGCTTCGAACAGAACGGACGATAGGCCGGATCGACCGGCTTGCCGCAGATGGGGCATCCCGCCTTGCTCACGACCGCGCCACCTCCAGCGCATCACGTCCTCGACCGGCCGAGGCGGTCACGATGAAGCGGGCGCCAAGCCGCCCCGCCAAGGCTTCCACCAGCGGGCGGGCGACCTCGGCGACCGCGGGGTCGCAGACGGCCTCGATGCGACCGCCCGGATTCGCCTCCCCTTCGGCCTGCATGCGGCGCACCAGGCGCTGGGCCAGCGTCCGGTCGCTGAGCGCGCCGTCCTCCCGGCAGAGGAGTTCGGCGAGCGGACGAATACGGCGGGGCAGCGAGATCTCCATGGTTCCGAAACGCCCGACGGGCCCGATCGCCACCCCCGGGTTGTCGGGACCAAAGGCCGCCCGCGCGGCGGTCATCAGCGCATTGCCATCATGTCCGCGGCCCACCAGGTCGAAGACCACGAGCCCGCCGAGGCCTTTCAGGCGCAGCAACCGGGCAGCCTCCTTCAGGGCCGCCAGATTCGCCTGGCGGGTGACCCGCTTGGCGTCGGGCCCCTTGCGTTCACCAAGATCCACGTCGATCGCCGTGAGCGCGCGTGTGGGTTCGATAGCCAGCGTTCCGCCCCCAGGCAGCGGGTGCAGGACTTCAAGCGCCTCGGCCTCGGCCTCGTCGGCGGCATCGCGCGCCTCGCGGCCCTCGGCCACCTCCGCATCGCGGGCGATGGCCCGGAGCGCCTCCAGGGGACCGGGCGCGGCCTTCAGCAGCCGCGGCGCGCCACCCTCCTCCCCGATCAGCCGGCCGATCGCCAGCTTGCCTCGCCGGGGCTCCGCGCGGATCTCGATCTCGACCGTCGCTCCCCGGACAGGTCGCGCGTCCGGCTTGAACGGGAGGATCGCCTCGGCGCCGTCGCCGAGATCGAGAAAGGCGGTGGCCAGGGCGGGCTCGACGCTCTCCACGCGCGCGGCCACGCGCGCGCCAAGGATCAGACGGGGCTCGGCGCCATCCCGCCGGACCAGCAGGCGCTCGGGCCTGTCGTCAAGGGTGAGGACCCCCCTCGTCTCGCCGATCCCACGGTCGATGTAGATGCGTCGCTCGCTCATGGCAGCCGGTATCCCAAGCCGCTCAACAGGTTCGCCGTTTCGTGGAGCGGCAGGCCCACCACGCCGGAGTATGATCCCTGCAGATCGATCACGAACGCGCCGGCGCGGCCCTGCACCGCGTATCCGCCCGCCTTGCCCAATCCCTCACCTGAACGGAGGTAGGTCTCGACGTCGCGCGACGAGAGCCGTTTGAAGTGAATCCGGGTCTCCACCAGACGCATCCCTACCCTTCCGCCGGGTGCGACGACCGCGACGCCAGTGAGCACCCGATGGTTCCGTCCAGACAGCAGCGCCAGGCATTCGGCGACCTCCTGGTCGCTCTCGGCCTTGGGAAGGATGCGTCGGCCCACCGCCACCACGGTGTCCGCGGCCAGGACGAATGCGCCAGGCTGGCGGGCGGCGACGCCCGCGGCCTTGGCCTGGGCCAGCCTGACGGCGAGCCGTCGCGGCGTCTCTTTCGATTGGGGGGATTCGTCCAGCTCGGCGGCGTCTATGGCGTCGGGCTCCACGCCGATCTGACGCAGGAGGTCGAGCCGCCTCGGGCTTGCGGAGGCCAGGACGAGGCGCTGCGGCGCGGGCGGCAAGGCTTCGTCCCTTCGCTTCGGTCAGCGGACGCGGAAGGTGATGCGGCCCTTGGTGAGGTCGTAGGGAGTCATCTCGACCAGCACCTTGTCCCCGGCCGACACGCGGATGCGGTTCTTGCGCATCTTGCCGGCCGTATGGGCGATGATCTCGTGGTCGTTCTCAAGCTTCACTCGGAATGTGGCGTTCGGCAGCACCTCGCTGACCGTGCCCGGAAACTCAAGCAGTTCTTCCTTCGCCATGCAGGCTCCCCTGGACGGGCATAAAACGAAGGCTCGCGCCCCAGGAGCCGCGAGCCGGATTCCTCGCCAATAATATACTGCAACGGGCGGCGGAAGGTCGATGGTGGCTCAAGGGGCGAAACGCTCGGCGATCCGAGCGGCCAGCGTGTCGCGGACGTCGCGGTAGGCCTGCAGGCGGGACTCCCGCGAGCCCTCGAAGAGGGTCGGATCCATGATCGGCCAATATTCGATCTCGGCGGCCCGCCCCCTGGCCATCTCCACCGCCCGATGTTGAGCCTCCGGCGTCAGGGAAATCACGAGATCGAAGGAGTCGTCGTCGAGGTCGTCAAAGGTCTTGGGCCTATGGGCCGACAGGTCGCAGCCGATTTCGCGCATGACCTCCTGCGCCAGCGGATCGACGTGCAGATCCTCGTCGTCGCCCTCCAGCACCTTGAGCCCGCAGCTGTCGACGAACACCCTGTCGCCCAGCAGCCGCCGGAGCAACGCATAAGCCATCGGCGAACGGACCCGATTGAGGTTGCAGGCGAAAAGCACGGCGTCGGGCAGGCGTACGCTGGAATCAGCCGACATCGCGCCTCTCAGCCGCGCCAATGCAGCGCGCAGATGAGGGTGAACAGCCGCCGGGCCGTATCGATGTCGGTCTCGATCTTGCCCGCGAGGCGCGTCCTCAGGAGCTCGGACGCCTCGTTGTGGAGGCCGCGCCGTCCCATGTCCAACGCCTCGATCTGAGCCGGGGTCGAATTGCGGATCGCTTGGTAATAGCTCTCGCAGATCATGAAGTAGTCGCGGATCAGGCTCCGGAAGGGCGACAGCGACAGAATGTGCCGGCGTTCGTACTCCGGCCCCTTCACGTCGAGCACCAGCCGGTTTTCCAGGAGGCCCATGCGCAGGTCGTAGGGACCGCCCTCGGCGCCCTCGGGATGGAAGTAGTTGTCCTCCAGGAGATCGAAGATGGCGATCTGGCGCTCCTGCTCCTGATCGCGCGAAACCGCCGCGAGCGACTCTTCGTCGAGCTCGACACTTTGCAGGCGGTGCTTCTTGCGCGCGTCGTCGGCCATGTGGTCCGGGCGGAGGGGTGCGAGGCCGAGCTTTATTTCAAAGTGGGGGCCCGCGTCATCCCGCACCTGCGAACTTGACGCCCGGATATGAAAAAACGCCCGGCGCGGGAAGCGCCGAGCGTCGATCTTTCAGGAGGTCAGTAGCTCGCGTAGCGATAGCCCGCCGGCCGGACGAAGTCGCCGCGGACATAGCCGACGCCGACGCCGCCCTGCCCCACCAGGATCCAATCCGTGCCGCGGACGGCCGCCAGCGCCTCGAAGCGCTCGCCCGCCCGCATGCGTCCCACCCGGGCCGAATTTGTGGTGGGCGCGGCCCGAAGGTTCACTCCGCTGGTGGCCACGAAGGTCTCGCCCACGCGGTTGTAACGGGCGGGAGAGATGTCCGACGAGAGGCGATAGCCGCCATGGGAATAGGTCCCGGCGTTGCGCACGCGGTCCTTCTGCATCTCGCAGCCGATGGCCGAACCGGCCGCGGCGCCCGCGCCGGCGCCGACCACCGTCTCGAGACCGGGCTGGCGACCGCCGACCTTGTTGCCGACCAGGCCGCCGACAACGGCGCCCAACACCGCGCCGACCTCCTGCTTGCCGCCCGGAGCGGAACAGCCGGTGACGCCGGCGTTCGCCGGGGCCGCGCCGGCCAGGGCCAGGGCGCCGGCGAGAACGGCTGCGGCCGCGCCGCCGCCGATGGTCTTGGTGATCGAAGTGCGCATGGGAAACTCCGTCCTTCGCGTTGATCGATGATGCGATGGTACGGAGCTGAGCCTGAACGGGTTTGCAGCCGCACGGTCAGCTGCGGTTCAGCTTCCCGAACGGCCGTTCATGCCTTGGATTGCCCTAAACGGATGGCGGCGGAACGGGCGTGCGCCGGCAGCCCCTCGGCCTCTGCAAGTGCGATCGTCGCGGGGGCCAGCCTCGCGAACGCCGCGGGATCGCACCTCACGAGCGAGGTGCGCTTGAGGAAATCGTAGAGCGACAGGCCCGAGGAGAATCGCGCCGCCCGGCTGGTCGGCAGAACGTGGTTGGAGCCTGCCACATAGTCGCCGACCGCCTCGGGAGCGTAACGTCCCAGGAAGATGGCTCCGGCGTGCCGGACCCGGTCGGCCAGTTGCTCCGGCCTGTCGACCGCGAACTCCACATGCTCAGGCGCAATGAGGTCGACCAGCGCCGGGCTTTCGTCCAGCGGCGCGATCACAATGGCGCCGTGGTCCCGCCAGGAAGCCATAGCCGCTTCGCCGGTGGAGAGGGTCTTCAGCTGCGCCTCGACCGCCGCGGCCACGTTCCCGGCGAAGGTCTCGTCGTCGGTGATGAGGATGGATTGGGCGGCGGGATCATGCTCGGCCTGGGACAGCAGGTCGGCGGCGATCCATTCCGGATCGTTCGCGCCGTCCGCCACGACCACGATCTCTGAAGGGCCGGCCAGGGCGTCGATGCCGACGACGCCATAGACCCGGCGCTTGGCCGCGGTGACGAAGGCGTTGCCCGGTCCCACGATCTTGTCGACCGGCCTGATCGGGCCCGCCCCGTAGGCGAGCGCCGCGACCGCCTGGGCCCCGCCCACCCGCCAGATCTCGGTCACACCCGCCGCCTGGGCCGCGGCAAGGACCGCCGGCTGCAGGCGTCCCGGCGGCGTCACCATGGCGATCCGCCCAACGCCTGCGGCCGCCGCGGGCACGGCGTTCATCAGCACGGTGGAGGGATAGGCCGCCCGGCCGCCGGGCACGTAAATCCCCACGGCCTCCAGCGGTGTCCAGCGCCAGCCCAATTCCACGCCGGCGTCGTCGGTGAAGCGCTGGTCGGCCGGCCGCTGGCGTTCGTGATAGGCGCGGATGCGGCCCACGGCGAAAGCGATCGCGTCGCGGACCTCTTGCGGACAGGCCTTGGCGCCTGCCTCGATCTCGTCAGCGCCGACACGCAGCGTCGCTTCGGTGAGCTCGACCTTGTCGAAGTCCCGGGCGTAGCGCAGGAGGGCCGTCAACCCCTCGGCGCGGACCGCCGCCAGCACGTCGCGGACGATGGCGTCCACCTCTTCCGGCGTCTCGCGACGCTCGGCCACGAAGGCGGCGAAGTCCGTCTGGAAATCGGGATCGGAAAAACGGAAGCGGCGCATGGCGCGCCTCTTTAGCGGCGTGCGGCCCGTTGCGCCATGCCGCTCAGTCTTCGTGGTCGGGCGTCCGGGGAGTGGGCCACGGCTCGGAGACGTCGGCCAGCACCGCGTCGACGCATTCCACCTCCGCGCGGATGTCGCCGCCACCGGCCAGGCTCAGCGTCACAATGCCGCCGGGCGCGTCCTTGGGCTCGAAGGTGAGCGCCAGAAGTTCGACCACCGCCGCGGGTCGGTCACGGCGGACCTTGCGCGTCTGGACCTTGAGCACGCCGCCGAGTTGCAGGGCAGAACGGATTCGCTGGCGTCCACCCGCCTCCCAGCGGAAGCGATTGAACGCGATGGTCAGCCGGCGCGCCTTGGGCTCGAAGCTGATATCGCCCACCTTGGCGACAGCGTCCTGGAGGGCGGCCGAGACGATCGCCAGATCGTCGGCGTCCTGGGCCAGCAGCCGAAGGGGCGTGGCGTCGGCCATGCTCACTCGTCCTCGCCTCCGCCCTCGCCTTTCAGGCGGCGTATGTTCGCGCCGCACGCGCCGAGCTTCTCTTCCAGACGCTCGAAGCCGCGGTCCAGATGATAGACCCGGTTCACCACCGTCTCTCCGCGGGCGGCAAGTCCCGCGATCACGAGGCTGACGGAGGCCCGAAGGTCGGTGGCCATGACCTGGGCCCCCTCCAGCGCCTCGACGCCCCGGACCCGGGCCTCGCCGCCGTGCACCGTGATGTCGGCGCCCAGACGGCGCAGTTCCGGCGCATGCATGAAGCGGTTCTCGAAGATGGTCTCGCGGATGACGCTTTCGCCCTCCGCCAGGGTCATCAGAGCCATGAACTGTGCCTGCAGGTCGGTGGCGAAGCCCGGGTAAGGATCGGTCTCGATGTCGACGGCCTTCAGCCGTTCGGGCCCTCGCTTCACGGTTAGGCCGTCGTTGTGCGAGGTCACCTCGACTCCCGCCTCGATCATCTTGTCGATCAGCGCCTGGATGAAGTCGCTCCGCGTCTTCGTCAGGCGGACCTCGCCGCCCGCCATGGCGGCGGCCAGGGCATAGGTGCCTGTCTCGATACGATCCGCCAACACGGCGTGAGTGGCGCCCGACAGGCGCGCGACGCCCTGGATCTGAATCTCGGACGTGCCCGCGCCGCTCACCTTGGCGCCCATCTTGTTCAGGCAGATGGCGAGATCCTCGATCTCGGGCTCGCAGGCCGCATTGCGGATCAGGGTGTCGCCCTGCGCAAGCACGGCCGCCAAAAGGGTATGCTCAGTGGCGCCGACAGAAACGAACGGGAATTCGATCTCCCCGCCCTTCAGGCCTCGCGGGGCCTGGGCGTAGACGTAGCCCTCGTGGAGATCGATCCGCGCGCCCAGCGCCTCCAGCGCCTGGAGGTGGAGATCGACGGGCCGCGCCCCGATGGTGCAGCCGCCCGGCAGGGAGACCTTCGCCTGGCCTGAACGGGCGAGAAGCGGCCCCAGCACATTGAACGAGGCCCGCATCTGCCGGACCAGGTCATAGGGCGCGAAACCGCTGACGATCTCCCGCGTGGTGAGCAGGGTCTCGGCGCCGTCCGGGCCGTCCGATTCCACCACCTCGGTCCCGAGCCTATGCAGCAGCTTGCCGAGAAAGCGCGTGTCCGCCAGTCGCGGCATGTTGGTGAGCCGCAGCGGCTCCTCGGTCAGCAGGCTGGCCGCCATCAGCTTGATGGCCGAGTTCTTGGCGCCGCTGATCGGGATTTCTCCCTTCAGCCGCGCGCCGCCGACGATGGCGATGCGGTCCAATCCGAATCCTTCGCAGCACTCAGGGCCGCGCGGAGCCGCGGTCGCCTGACCGGATATCTAACGCGCGCACGGAACGGCGCAATGGCTGTCAGTCGGCGCCGGGCTCGCGTGGGGGCTTCGCCGTCGGGGACGGACGAGGTGCGGCCTTGCGGCGACGCAGATTCGCCCGTAGCGCCTCGGCCAGCTTGGCCTCCTTGGGGTCGGACGGCCTCTTGCCGGACTTGTCCTTCGGGTCCATTCCCGAGGGGTGCGGCGAGGCGCCGGCCTCGTCAAGCGCGTTGACTTTCGATTGGGGCTTCACGAGCCGCGCGAGGCCCGCTATAGCGCGCGCCTTCGGTTTCGCCGCCGTAGCTCAGTGGTAGAGCGCATCCTTGGTAAGGCTGAGGTCGGCAGTTCAATCCTGCCCGGCGGCACCATCTTCGGGAGAGGCGCCCGGACCCCAGGTCCGGGCGCCCTTTTCGTTTCCGGAGATGGAAGTGCACATGGCGACCCGCGAAGGCTTCCCCAACATTCCACCCGGGTGATATTTGTTTGGGGGACATCTTCGAGACTCGCAAATGGCCTTCACCGCCTTCCATGATCAGCGGATGATCGCAGACGGCCCTCTCTCGGAGGTAGCCCGCGCCGTTGAGGCCCTCGCCGGCCGCACCCCTTCGGGCGTCCTGGTTTTCGACGACGCCACGGGACAGCCGGTGGACCTGGACTTCCGGTCTGGTGCGGATGCGGCCGTCGCCGCCCACGAGGGTCGTTCGGCCGAACCGGCGTCGGAATCGCCCCGAAGCGGCCCAGGACGTCCAAAGCTCGGCGTCGTCGCCCGCGAGGTGACCCTTCTTCCACGCCACTGGGCATGGCTGTCCGCTCAGCGCGGCGGCGCCTCCGCCGCCTTGCGTCGACTCGTGGAAGAAGCTCAGCGCGCAGGCGCCCCAGCCGATCGCGCCCGGATGGCGCAGCAGGCCCTTCATCGGGTCCTGACCGCCTTGGCGGGCGACCTCCCGGGCTATGAGGAGGCGCTGCGCGCGCTATATGCGCGGCAGGACGATCGATTCGACGCGCTGGTGGGCGTCTGGCCCGCTGACATCGTCGCTTACGTGTCGCACTTGGCTGAGGCCGAGCGGTTGGCGCGCGCCTCCTAGCGCCGTCTCACGGGCCGGCGCGCCTCCTCCTCCAGAGCGTGTTCGGCCTCATGCGTCTCGACGGCCAGCCGTCGGGCGGCGTCGCAGGCCGCGATCTGGGCGCCTCGCGTCGCGTACCCGATCTCCAGGTCAGCCAGGGTCGGTCGCTCCGGCAGGAGGTGGATCTCGCACGTCCTGCGCGCTTCCGGCGGCGTCTCGATCCGCGGGGCAGCCGGCAAGGTGAGCGATGAGGCACAGCTGGCGATCGTGGGCGCGCAGGCGAGCAGCGCGAGCCGGGTCCAAAGGCGCATGGGCGTCCTCCGATGTCATGGCGTCTTGGGTGAAGGGAACGAGGGTGCCGGCGGCGGCCTCGCGCTGGCGGACGACGACCTCGACCCGTTGGGCGCTCTCCCGCTCCGCGCGGGTCTCGAGGCCGCTTGTCCGCGCCTGGGCGAGCGCGGCTTCGGTCTTCACCCGCTCCCGGGCGGCGCCTTCGAGACGGCCCTTCCAGTAGAGCCCCAGGACGGCGGACAGCAGGACGGCGGCGGCGACCAGCCCGGCGGTCAGGCGCGGGGTCACGGTCGAAGCCCCAGTTCGTAACCACCGCCCGGCCGCTTGGTCAGCACCTGCCGGCGCATACGGGGGTCGAAGGAGATGTGGGTCCAGCCGCCCTCCTCGATCAGCTGATCGAAGGGGATGGTCGATCCGGCGATCGCCCGGCAGACGTCGCGCGGGTCGCCATAGCCCCAGCAGTTGAAGTCCACGGCGTGGCCGGTCAGGTGCGCCGAGGTCCTCGCTCCGCCCACCGCCCGGTTCAGCTCCGGCGAGCGGTAGCCGCTGGACACGGTGATCACCCGGTCGCCCAGCAGCCGCCGGACCTGTTCCATCCGGGCGGCCGTCGTCCGGAGCGTGGCCACGATGTCGGGCGGGGGCATGTTGTCGATCTCGCGATGCTGCGTGCACGCGAGTTCTTCCAGCCCGAAGTGGGCTGTCAGCTTGGTCGGCATGTTGGAATCCTTGGAGTGCGGACCTAGTCGGTCCCGCGCCGCGCGGCGGCGGCGAGCTTGGCCCAGTCGGTCACGGTGGCGCCCGCCAGGTAGAGGGTGGCCATGACCACGTTGGCCCCGATCAGGGCGAGGCCGATCCACTTCAGCGCCGAGGGATCGTCCATGCGCCAGACGATGGCCATGACGCCGGCGCTGTTCAGAAGGGTGGCGCCGTAGGTGTAGATGCGCCGGAAGAGCCAGCGCACCTCAATAGGCGGAGACATCGGCGACCTCCCTCACGTCGGCCGCGCGCATCGCCTCCAGGTGATCCAGCCGCGCGGCGTTGGCGCTCCACACCTGGGCGAGCGCCCAGGCCAGCAGAGCCGCCACCATGGCCCACGAGCGGCCCTTCAGCCCCTCCACCGCGCGCAGCGTGGTGGCGGCCGTGGCCTTGATCTCCACCAGCCGCTCCTCGCAGCGGGCCTCATGGTCCGCCAGTCGCTGTTCCAGCGCAGCGAGACGTTCGGATTGAGTGGACATCACGCAGGCTTCTCGGCACTGAACTCCACACCGATCGTGGTGCTCTTGCCTTTGGTCTTCTGAGTGCTGTCGGTCTGCTCGCCCGTGAAGAGCCCGATCGGCAGACCATTCAGCGCCGCCACGATCTGCTGCGTGGTCGTGAACGGCGCCTGCCGCTGCTGCTGGTCGACGTTGCGCAGCGCATCACCCACCTGAGCCTGGGTCGCGATATTGGCCCGCTGGTTGGCCTCGAAGTCCCCCGCCAGTCCCGCCAGTTGCGCGCCGGCCCGCAGCCGCTGGTCCTGGCCGGCCATGTACTGGCCGACCCGCTGGTTCCAGTCCTGCAGCTGAAGCTGGGCGTTGAGGGAGTTCGCCTGCTGGCGCCGGTCGGCATCCTGGTTCGACAGCGCCGTTCCCCGCTGGAACGCCTGGTCCCGCAGGTTGGCGCTGGTCGTCGCCCGGCCGCGCAGGATCGCATCCTCCGTCATCGACCGCGTGAGCGCCGAGCCCGAGCCGCCAAAGGCGCCCGAACCGGCCAGCTCCAGGTCCTGCTGGGCCCGCGTCTGCCCGGCGCCGAAGTCGTAGTCGGCGAGCGCCGTGTCCACGACATCCTTTGTGTAGGGGCTCATGTACGCGTTGAGGTTGGAGAGCAGGCTTTCGCTCTGCACGCTTGGCCCCGGCGCCCGCATGTAGCGGTCGAGCCAGCCGGTGTTCGCCACGCCCCGGGTCAGGTCGATGCCGCCCTCGTAGTTCCAGGTCTGTCCGCTGAGGTTCTGGGCCCCCGCGGCCGCCTGATTCTGCAATCCCTGGAGGGGCGCGACCGTGCTCTGGGCATCGATGTCCAGGAGGCCGCCGACCCGTCCGGCGACCCCTTGCGTGAGGTTAGACGCCCACTCGGGGACGATTGGAGTCCGTGTCGAGTTGGTCGTGGTGTTCGAGGTCGTCTTCGTCTTTGACGCCGACCCGCCGATTTTCAGGCTCATCTAGAGTTCCTTTGCGATCACACGCGCCAGCGGCGCGTAGCCTTCACGGGCCAGCGCCCGCTCCCATCCCGGCCGTCCGACGATCAGCACCCGCCGGCACCCGATCCCCCGCGCCCAGGCTTCGGCGGCTGGCCGAAGCCGCCGCACGAGTTCCTCGAGGTCCCCGCCCGCGAGCCAGATCAACAGCCGGCGCTCCAGCGGCTCGTCCTCCACGAGAGTGACCATTGCCGCGCGTTCGCCCGGCCAGAGCTGCGCATCGCCGGCCTCAATCATCCCCACGACGTGCCTGAGCGCATGGGTCCGCCCGGCGTGCGCCAGGGCGGCGTCGATGAAGGGCGCGCACCGCGCCCAGTCCGGACTCATCGCCGTCCGGCCGGAATGACGTCGAAGATCGGCTTGCCGATGCGGCAGCGCGTCGGCGCGCTTTCCCCTGCGATGCGCACCCGGAACAGACGCCCGCTCGCCAGGAAGTCCGCCTTCGCCTGTCCGGGGGCCATGGGCGGAGCAGTCGCTGTCTGGGCAGGGCCCTGAGGCGTGAACCGGGCCGAGAGGCCGACGCTCACGGGGCCAATCTGGTCCTTGAAGTCCGGCCAGAGCTCCCGGACGAGGAAAGTGTTCTCGGGATCCAGCAGGCTGTCGGTGGTCTCGATGAACCAGGAGAACGGCTGTCCGTCCGCCGTATGGCCGCGCTCATGGTGATAGATCGCGCCGTCCGGGCCGACGCCCAGTGGATAGAGGCTGGGCCCAGCGTCCACAAACGCCGTCCGGGTCATTTCGCCCTTGTGCCAAGCGCCGGCGTCATCGCCGCCCAGGGCGACGGCGACGTACCGGCTGTTCTCGAATCCGTCGCGCCCGTCGGGATAGTCGAAACGGACCTCCGAGAACTCGGCGTTGGACGATGCGACGATCTTGTCGCCCTGGCTGGCCGCCAGGTTGTCCGCGAACTCCGTCCGGATCGGGCAGCCGACGGGCGTCGGCGCGCCTCCGATGCTGTAGCTGTAAAACTGGCGATCGGGACTGATCCAGAAGGCCGTCTGGGCGACGACGACCTTCGCGTTCGGCCCGATGAGCCCGCAGTTGCGTCCAATCCGCTCGAACCGCCAGGGCTGGTTCAGCGCCCCGACGTAGGATCCCAGGAACAGGTCCTTGTCGGTCCAGACCAGCATGTAGGGACCGGCCATCGCCCCGGCGACGATCCGGCCGCCGCCGGTCAGAACGTACTCACGCGACGTCGAACCCGAGGCCGCCGTGCTCCACTCCGTATTGTTGCGGATCGAGCTGTGCCGAATGCACATGGGGTTGAAGGTCCCCGAGGCCTCCTCGTTGCAGCCCAGCGCGAACAGCATGAAGCCGCCGTTCATGGGAGCGACCAGCGCGTAGGTGACTTCCGGCGGCGCATTGGCGAGGGCGAGCGCCCGGCTGGCCGGATCGTTGCGCCATTCGTAGAGCCCGCCCCCTCGCGGATTGGCGATGAGATATTGGCCCCAGGCGTCGAAGCTCCAGGTCCGGGGGTAGTATTCCGCGGTCGCCTCGGTCGTGCCGTATGGACCGCCGCCATAGGCCCCGGTGCCGAAGCCGATGCTGCTTGTCCCGTGCTCGGCGCCGGTCGGCAGCTCGACCTGAGGCGTGATCCGCACGGCCGAACCGCCGCCGGCGCCCGTCGAGGTGGCCGTGTCGGCGGCGCCTGCCGCGAACGTGTAGCTGTTGGCGTCGACCACGGTGATTTCGCGCACGCCGTTGAGGTTCGCCGCCTCAAGGCCGTTGAACGTCACGGCGCCCGACACGATCACGTCGTCGCCGGTGGCCAGGCCGTGGCCCGTGTGGGCCACCGTCACCGTGCCCGCGGTGTTCGTGCTGGTCAGTGGATTCGGGCCGAGCGCCGACACCGGGCCGTAGGGCGTGATGTCGGAGAGCTCGTCCCCTTTCCACACCTGCAGCTTCCTGTGCGTGCCGAAGGCGATGTTCAGTAGCGCGCTGTTGTCCTTCCAGGGGAAGATCGTCCGGCAAACGCCCGTGAGCGCATCGCCGATCAGCCGTTCCCATCCGCCGATGACCTGCGGAAGACCCAGCCGGAAGCGCACGTTCGAGCCGTCGGCCCAGCGTCCGGCGCCGGCATGGGAGGTGTCGTCGCCGAGCAGGCCCGGCGGCAGTTCGAGGGGAATGCGCATGTCGATTTCTCTGTGGTAGGGGACCGACGTGGAGTCGGTTCAGGACGATCTGTCGGCGCTGGGCGCGCGCTACGTGCGAGGACAGGCGCTGCTCGCGGCCGGGCGCTATGCCGAGGGCTGGCCCTTGCTTGAGGGCCGCGACCGGCTATCGCCGGGCCTTATTCCGCCAGGTCCCCGCTCCTATCCGGAATGGCGGGGCGAGCCCCTGCAGGGTCGCTCGGTCCTCGTGTGGGTGGAGCAGGGCTTCGGCGACCAGATCATGCTGGTCAGGTTCGTTCAGGTTCTGAAGGAACGCGGCGCGGGCAAGGTCACCCTCGCCTGCCGGCCGCAGAACGCCGCCGTGCTCGCCACCGCGCCGGGGGTCGACGAGGCGCTCGCCATCCCGATCAACGCCCAGGTCGCGGTGGATCGCCACGATCTCTGGACGCGGTACTTCTCGCTCCCGCTGCACCTTGGGATCACGCTCGAGAACCTGCCGAACGCCCCATATCTCTCGGCGCCGCCCGATCGCGTTGGACGCTGGGCGGGCTACCGAGGCGTAGGGTTCGCCTGGCGAAGCAGCCCCACGGGGTTGAATGCGGCCCAGAAAAGCATCCCCGACGCCCTCGCCCACCGCATCCTGGACCTCGGCGCAATCAGCCTGCATCCCGAGGACACCGGCGCCGGCGACTTCGCGGACACCGCCGCGATCATCAACGGGCTGGATGTGGTCGTCACCGTCGACACGGCCGTCGCCCACCTGGCCGGCGCGCTAGGCAAGCCTACCTTCATCCTCCTCACCGAACCCGCTGACTGGCGATGGATGACGGTCCGCGAGGACAGCCCCTGGTACCCCACTGCCCGCTTGATCCGTCAGCAGCGTCCTGGGGACTGGGGCTCCGTCATCGATCGCGTGGTGGCCGAGCTCCGGTGACCGAACGCCACGATATCGAGGCGGCGTTCCAGCGCGGCCTCGCCGCCCACCGCGCCGGCCGACTCGCCGAGGCCGAGGCCGCCTACCGCGAGACGCTGGGCCATGCGCCGCACCGCGCCGCCGCGCACAATCTCGGCGGCATCCTCAGCGATCAGTTCCGCTTCCCGGAGTCCGAGTGGGCCTACCGCGTGTGCCTGGCGGTGAAGCCCGACTACGCCTCGGCGCTGAGCGGCCTTTCGGTTCCCCTCATGCGGATGCACCGGCTGGAGGAGGCTGAGGCTGCGGCGCGCCGGGCGCTCGAAATCGCTCCGGACGACAGGGTCGCCGCCTATCGCCTGGGCCTGATCCTCCTGCGCCAGGGCCGCTACGCGGAGGGTTGGCCGTGGTACGAGAGCCGCAGCACCATCGACGACATCCCGCTGGGCGGCGTCGCCTTCCCCCGCTGGTCGGGCGAGCCCCTCCAAGGTCGCTCGATCCTGATCTGGGGTGAACAGGGTCTCGGCGATGAGATTCAGATGGCGCGGTTCATCCCCACGCTGCGCGAGTTGGGCGCCTCCCGGATCACCGTGGCCTGCCAGACCGAGAACATCCGCCTCTTCGAGGCCGTGGGCGCGGACGCCGCGATGGGACGGTTCGGCCGGGTGGAGTTCCCTGACCACGACTTCTGGACGCCGATGCTGTCCCTGCCGCTCCACCTGGGTGTGACCCTGGAGAAGCTGACGGGCGCGCCCTACCTGGCGAAGCCGGAGCGCCCCCGGAAGGGCGTGGGGGTCGCCTGGCGGGGCAATCCCCGAAACACCAACGATGCGCACCGCTCGATGCCGGACGCCCGCCTGCTCTCGCTGATCCCGGGCGCCATCGAGCTCGCCCCGGCCGGCGACATGCTCGACAGCCTCCACATGCTGGCCGGCCTGGAGGCCGTCGTCACCGTCGACACCTCCTGGGTCCATCTCGCCGGCGCGGCCGGCATCCCGTGCCATCTCCTGCTCTCAATCTTCGGCGTCGATTGGCGCTGGCGCCCTGGGGAAGCCCGTTCCCCCTGGTACGATTCCGTCCACCTCCACTGGCAGACGACGCCGGGCGACTGGGATGCGCCGGTTCGGAAGGTGGTGGAGGCGGTGACCCCTTAGCTTCGCCGATAGGGCGAGCCGTAGGGGACATTAGCCTTCCATAACGCCCGCGACGGTATAGGCTGGAGGTCGCCGACGTACCTTTCGGATCGCGGCGATCGAATCTGCGATCGAAATCTGGCCCAACTCCTCGCGCGGCGCGGCGGTCTCGCCCTCCTCGTGGAACCAGGCGTGCATGTCGTCGATTAGTTCCTTCACGAGTTCGATCCCAGTCCCCGGGCGTCGATAACCCCCGTCCCACCTGGGCATATAGGATGTATGCAGATCTTCGATGACGTACATCCCGCCGTCGTTGAGCTGCGGCCACAGCGCCTGAAAAGCGGCACGTTGGTGGCGAGCGACGTGAGATCCATCGTCTAGGACGATATCCACGCCGCCCATTTCTTCCACTACTCCCGCCAAGAAGTTGGCGTCATCCTGCGAGCCAATGCGGACCTCATTCGGCGGATCGACACGCGCCGTGCAGGCCGGATCGATGTCGATGCCGAAAAGCACCGCTTCGGGACCAAAGTAGCGTCGCCAAAGCTCAAGCGATCCGCCCTGAAAGACGCCGATCTCCAGCATCCGCACGGGCTTCCCCCGAAATGGCGCGAACACCTGATCGTAGAATGGCAGGTAGTGAATCCATTTCACCGCGGCACGGCCAGCGTTGGTGAAGAACAACTCTTCGATAGGCCCTGGCTCGGCTGAGCGCCGATCAAGGGCCACGTGAAGCAACAGCGGGCGCAGTTCGTCGGGACGCAACGGGCGTCGGTTAGGATCTTCGATCATTCCACCAACCTATAATGAGGCGATATAGCCCCCACAATCGCGCCACAACCACCGCGCCTATCGCCCGCGCATCAGTACGACGAAGATTCGCCCACTGCCGCCCGCCCCCGACCCTGCCCCACCGCCGGATCCGCCGCCCGGCGTCGAACCGGGCGACGTCCCGCTATTGATTCCCGCGGAGCCTGCGCCCGGCGACGGGAGGCCATTGTACATCGTATCCGAAAAGCCGCCCGCGCCGCCGCCACCGCCGCCTGCGACGGTGTCAAATGTGAAGCCGTTGCCTCCGGTTGCTCCTCTTTCGCCCGCGGCACCCGCTTCAGCGGCGGGCCCGGGAGTCACGCCGCCGCCCGATCCACCGCGGCGATTGAGCCAACCACCGCGGGCCGAGCCACCGTCGCCGCCGGGCATGTTTGGTCCGGCCGAAAACTTGCCGCCCTGACCGCCTCCAGCGACCATGAGGGCCACGTCTCCCCGATAGATGATCGTATCCTCGCCTGCGTGGCCGTCCCCACCGCTACCCCGGCCCCCGCCCCCAGCACCCACGACGTACCGAAGAACCTCGCCTTTGCGCAGGCGGATTTGGCCGAAGCAGGCCGCCCCACCGCCGCCGCCGCTGGCCATTCCACCTCCGCTGTTGCTGGCACCACTTCCGCCCGCGCCCCAGGCATAGATGGCCGCCGTGCAGGTTTCAGGTGCAATGATCGATCCCGATCCTGCGGACGTGACGTCGTAGGTTCCGAGCCAGTTCGGTGTGGCGTCACGCCCAGCCTTCATTCCCTGGGAAATTCCATCGACCATTCCCCGCATCAGTAGTCCGCCCACTCGGCCACGACGTGGTAGCCCTTGCTGATGCCGGTCGCGACGTAGATGCGTTCGCCCGCCTGTAGGATCAGGGGGTTCGCGTCGGAGTAGCCCCCGCTCACCGTCGTGGCGCCGTCCGTGCCGCTCACCGTGTCGGAGCCGCCCGTCGCCGTGCCGGCCAGGTATTTCGTGGTCCCGCCGTCGATCGACCGGTACCACTGGAGCGCGTTGGCGGTGACGGTCTCCAGCGGGATGAACTCCAGCCGCGTCAGGCGCCCGCCGTTCGCGCCGGCCGTGACCAGCAGGACGGTATTCGTCGGCGAGGTCGAGAACGTGGTGTTCGCCGTGGAGAGCGCCGCGAAGCCGCTCTTCGGCGTCTGCGGGGTGATGATGCTGTTGGGTGTGACTGCCATTTTCCGTCTCCTAGAGTGCGACGGCCAGGGCGACCTGCATCCCGAGGATGTTCTCCTCGTAGTCGCTCATGTCCGTGGTTTTGATGGTCGACCACGCCGCCGTGGTCCCGTCGGTCCTGACGAACTTCCCGGCGTTCCCGGCCTGGGCGGGGAGGTTCCCGGCGTTGTAGGTCCAGGCCAGGTTCTCGACCCACCCCTTCAGGGCCGAGCCGCCGTAGCCCGGCGTCTTGACGTCGCCCCCGTCGGTGGCGATCCAGACGACGTCGCCCGGGTCCGCCGTCACGGTGGCGCCGGCGCCCGTGGTCAGGGTCACGGGACCCGAGCACGCGTTCCAGACGAGGTAGCTCTTGCTCACCGCCGGGATGGTGACCGTGAACGGTCCCGCCCCGCCGGTGAACTTGATCATCGCCGCGCGCGCCTCGTCGTCGCCGGCGTTGGCCGTGGTGAGCGACGCATTGCCGGTCAGCGGCTTGGTCAGCCAGCCGGCGACGGCGTAGTCGGCGTGGGCGAGGGTCGCGTTCAGCTTCTCGCCCCACAGATTGATGTTCTCGCCGGTGAACTGCAGTTCGAACCGGAGAGAGGGTGACCAGGAAGAAGGCATCAGACGATCACGGCTCCCGTGTCTTGGCGGATCCAGTGGACCCCGTCCGAATGGGCGAGGATGTTGAGGTCGGTGACGAGCACGAGGCTCCGGGGATGGGCGGCCGCGGGCGGCAGGCCCGCCTGGGCCACGGCGAACACCGGGGTCGGCGCGCCCGGCGCTTCCAGGGCCGAGATGGCGTCATGGAAGCTCTTCAGGACGGCGCGGACGGCTTCCGGGATTCCCGGCCCGATGGGCAGCAGCATCAGCACCGCTCCCGCATCAGCACGCCGGGCTCCGTGGCCAGCGTCCGGGGGGCGCGGCTGCGGGCCTCCTTGGCGTTGGCTTCCTCGATCGCCCGCGACAGCCGGGCCTCGTAGGCGCCGGAAAGCTCCTGGTCCCGGAGGAACGGCGCGGCCTCGCAGAGCGTGGCGAACAGGTAGACGTCCGGAAAGTCGGCCAGCAGGGCGTTGGTCGGCTGGGCGTCCGACAGCGAGAACCTCCGCAGCATCCGCAGTGTGAAGCCGTAGGCCTGGTCGCAGGGCCGGTCGAAGGCGAGGTTCGCCCCGTCCACGGTCCACGCGTCTGGCTCGCCGCGCAGGGACGAGACCCCGATCAGGCCGGCTTCCATGAACGGCAAGGCCTCGCGCCCGTCCGGCCGGAGGAGCCACAGCTCCAGCGCCTCGACGAACCCCGCCGGCAGCGGGATCGTGCGGGCGCCGACGGTCGCGGTCAGCGCGACCTCCGCCTCGGCAAGCCTGGTCCGCAGCACGCGGTTCAACCGCGCCTCGGCCAGGGTGATGAATTCCGGGATGCGCGCGGTCAGGTCCGCGCGCACGAGCCAGTTCGCCGCCGCCGCCTGCAGCTCGGCGTAGGTCGTGATCGCCATGTGTGATGTCCAAGAAAAAGGCCGCCCCGAAGGCGGCCGCCAGGTTCATGTCGGAGCGGACCGCGGCCTTACGACCCCGCCAGCGCCCACACCCGCACGTAGTCCACGTACGCGTGCACCGGACTCACGGCCTGGGCGGCCTCCTGCGGCAGGAGCTGGTCGCTCAGCAGCAGGAACATCGGCTGGCGGTATTCGTCCCGCATCGGGAAGCGCGAGAGCTCCACGCGGTCCAGGTAGAAGATCATCCAGTCGGGCGTGATCAGCACGCCGTGGGTGTGCCAGCCGCCGTCGGCCATGGCGTCCAGGCTCTGATAGCTGGCCGCCTTCCAGGGCTGCGAGACCTGCCCCACCTGATAGTCCGGCGCCGGCCGCAGGTGGACCGCCTTGTGATGGCCCTTTCGGTTGTTCCCCGGGTAGTACTCCAGCACGTCGATCTCGGCGCGCGTCTTGGTCGCGTCCTTGTAGAGGACGTCGGTGTAGAGCCAGAACGCGGCCCAGCAGCCCATCTGGCCGACGGGGACCTTCATCCGCGCTTCGAAGTAGCCATAGGCCTGGGAAAAGCCCTGGCCGTCGCCGCCCAGGGTCTGCATGTGCGCCGCGCGCCAGACGCCGCCCACCTGGTGGATCTTCATGTCCAGCGCGCCGTCGGCGGCGCTGAACGGGTCAGAGGCCTCGCCGGGAATGCCGTACTCGGCGGCCCCCACCTTGGCGCGCACGGGCGAGCGCCACGGCCCCGCGCCGCCGTCGAGGGTGATCCCCGACGTGTCGGCGAAGGTGTCCTCGAAGGTCATCGCGCCCAACAGGGGCTCGTCCAGCGGTGCGCCGGCGAAGGCCTCGGTAAAGGCGTACTCCGGCCCCGGTCCGTAAGGGTCGGGCGGAATGGGCTGGTACGGCGGATTCGCCGCCTCGGCGGGATCGTACGCGCCTAACGTCTGCAGCAGTGCGCCTAGCCCATCGGCCAGCCGCTTCTGCTCCGCGCCCGTAAAGGCGTCGCCATAGATGAAGGCCCCGATCCGCCGGGGCGAGCCGATGGCGGTCTCCGCCGTGCCGGCGGTCATCTGGTAGTGGCCGACCAGTAGCTCCAGATCGCCCAGCCTCACCGACGGCCCGCCGGCGGCGCCGCACTGGACGCCGTTGCGGTGCAGGAAGGTGTTCACCGGCCCGGTGCGGGTGACGCCGGTGAAACCGACCGCCGTCGTGATCCCGCTCGTCGCCGCACTCGGGCTGCGGAACGTGGACGCGCGGCTGATTCGGCCTGCCACCGTCGTCGGCAGGCCGGTGAGCTGGTCGGTCTCTATCCCCTTGACCATGGTCCACTCCGACGCCGCCTCGGGCGCCGTGCCGGTCAGCGGCGTGTACTCGTTCGAGCAGATGAAGGCGTAAACGCCGCAGTCGTTCAGCGTGGCCTTGGTCGCGTCGCGCTCCGGGATGAAGCCGGTCCGCCAGAAGCCGCCCGTCGCGGGATTCGAGCGGAGCCCGCCCTGCGGCGCGATCTCGCCCGTCCCGGCCTTGGTCAAACCGAAGCGGCCGGGATCGGCCAGGTTCACCCGCGCCTCCTCCGCCGTCCGGTGGCCGGTCACATAGAACAGGTCGCAGCGGGCGATCAGGTCGGCGTTCATCCGCACGAACCAGTCGTAGGCGGCCAGCCGCTCGGGCGCGGGCGAGGTCCCCATCGCCGCCACCCAGGCCTTGGTGACGGGGTGCAGGCCGGCGACGGGCGCGTCGGCGAGGCGGGTCGGCGCCGCCGTCAGTCCGCGGCCCTGTTTGAACGTGCGCGGCATCGGTCAGGCCGCCACCGCGTAGTAGGTGACGTTCAGCTTCGCGCCCGCGGTCTGCTCGATGAAGGCGATCGCGCCCAGGTTCACGTCGTAATAGAGCTCGGCGCCCGCCGCGAGCGGCTGGCCCGCCGAGGCGGTCGGCGCCGCCCCGTCGTCGCGCCACCGCACCGCCTGCGCCTCGGGGACGATCAGCGCGATGGTCGCCCCCTCGGGCACGGTCAGCCCGGTCGCCGCCGCCAGGGCGGCGATCTGCTGGTAGCCCTTGGGGACGAGCGCGACCGCGCGGGGGCGGACGGGCAGCGGGCGCGCGTTCGAGACCTCGACCGGTCCCTCCACGCTTTCGCCGGTGTCGAGCACGCGCGGCGCCTTGAAGGTGATGGTGTCGGCCATCGCCGGATCTCCTTGGATTGGGTTGTCGGAAAACGCTGACGCCGCCCTCAAGGGGCGGCGTGGGTCATGCGCCGAGACAGGCTCAGGCGCGGGCCAACCGGCCCATTCTCAGTCGAGAAGAAACTCTTCCAGGAAGCGCCGGCCGTCCCAGAAGAACATGGCCAGTGAAGTCTCGTTCTGCCCCCAGGCGATGCCGGGCCACCGGTTCCGGATCGTCGGCATGCACGGGGCCCGATCATCGCCCAGTCCGCGCCCGCAGGCCGACGGATAGGCGCCCGGTTCGACCAGGTCCACGTCCCAGTCCCACAAGGCGACGACATCGACGCCTCCCGAGAGCTTCCGATAGCGACCGTCCTTTGCGAGCCTGACGAACAGCGCGAACTGGGCCTTACGGTCGTTTAGGAGAACGGCCGCCCGATCCGCTCGTCCGTCGCCGTCGAAGTCCGCCACGACGGCGTACTTCGCGTCCTGATGTCCCTCGACGAAGCTATAGTAGGCCGCCGCCGCTTCCGTCGCCTGCCGCACTTCCGCCTCGGTCGGCTCCCGCCAGCCTGCGGGCAAGCCCAGCGGAGCCGCCGCCATGAGCGGAAGAGCGGCCGCTAGGATGCCCGCAATGCGAACCCGTCGCCTCATCTGGAACGAATGTGGAACATATTGGGCCGGTGATCAAGGCGGTTGGGGACGGCCCTCATGGGCCGCCCCCTCCCCGCTAGTTGTTCGCCAGTCGGCAGGCGAGTTGCGGCCGGATGGTCTTGAAGCCGTAGAGCACGTCCAGGCGGCACGGGAACTTGTCCGAGTTGATTGGAGCCTCACCCGTCAATCGCACCACCTGCTCGATCACGGATCGTTGAGGGCCGCGGGCTGAGGCCCGCTTTGAATGATCAGCTTGTCACGAATGAACTCGACGCGGCTCTTGAGCATCTGGGCATGTTCGAGCGTCGGCTCTGCATTGACCGGATAGCAGTGCGTGAGATCTCCGCCGGCAATGACCTGATCGGACCATTCCTCCATCAGCCCGCAATAGGTATCCAACGCCTCCGGCGCCGTCTCGGCATCATCGGTGATGAAATACGCTGGGGGTAGGTCCCCAACCACGACCCAGAGTTCGGTGTCGACGCCGCCGCGCGATCTGATCGGACGTACGAGCCGGGCCAGGAACAAGGCCAGGTAGGGCGGCAGGGCGTAGGCCGGCACGAGTTCCTTGATGCCAGGACACCACGCGTGGGAGAGGAGGTAATCTCTCGCCTCTTGTTCCAGCACCGCGAGGTCAACCAGTTCCCTGCCCTCCAACGTGGATGGCTGGACAAACGCGGAGGCGTTTACCGGTCGAAACAGGGTGCTCTCCTGAGCGCCAATTAGACCACTATCGGATCGCCAGGTTTCCAGGCGGGGTTGATGATCTGTTGTTCTCGCTCGAGAGCCCGTTGGCGGTCGGCTTCGCTAGGCCAGCCCATCATATCGCTCACGAAGTTGTCAAAGGTGTCAGTTCGGATTCTCCCGCTGAGAATACCAGTTATTGATGGCAACATCCCAAGGCCTCGGACGACCCTCCCGCCGAAGGCGCGGGCAATCCCAGGTCGCTTGGACCACCGAGAGGAGTCCCCGTCCTCGCGGTGCCGTCGCCGGTGTTCTTCCGGATGAAGCGGTTCGATGTTGTCGAGCGTATCGGATCCACCATCCGCCTTTGCCCGGACGTGACCAACGTCATATGGCTTTCCATCTTCCGTCCGCGGCCACGGGCGGCCCTCGCGCTCTTCCCATTGCCGCCTCAGACCGGGGTTGGCGGGGTTTCCAATAGCGATGATGCGGGGCCGAGTATTGAGCCCAGGAAGATCGGGGCGCCACTCCTCGTCTTCTAGGAACTCACCTTGCCGGGTAGGCGAAAGGCGCCGCAGCTCACCACGTCCATTATGGACCCAAGGTGAATCGTCTTCGGTCGCAACAGCGGGTTGAACAGCCTCGGACTGTCTTGGCAGCGCCCGCGTCTCGGCGGCAAAGCGGTCCCACCGGCCCCGCTCTTCTTCAGCCTTGCTTAGTCGTATGTCTTCTGGCGATCGTTCATACCAGGCGCGCAACTCGGCGCCATTCAGACTCGCCGGGTCTACGGATTGCTCCCGTCGCATGATTTCTCCATGTGATTGCATCGGGTTCCGTCTCTGAAGAAGCAGGCGGCCCCCAGGTCGCCGCCTGCTTCCAGCAGAGCGAGGTCCGCTAGTTGTTCGCCAGCCGGCAGGCGAGCTGCGGCCGGATGGTCTTGAAGCCGTAGAGCACGTCCAGGCGGCACGGGAACTTGTCCGAGTTGATGTCGTACTGGCGCACGATCCGCATCGAGACCCCGTCGAAGACCTCGCGGCTGGCGAAGTCCACGCCGCGCGGCATGATCATGTCGGCGGTGGCGAAGGCGAAGGCCCCCTTCTGGTAGGCCATCGAGACGCCGTGGGGGTCGCCGGCGCCCGACGGGAAGCCCAGCGCCGCGTTGTCGGCCGGCGCGTTGCTCACGTTCTGCCGCGCGCCCGAGGTCACGATCGTCGGGCTGATCTGGATCGTCACCGCGCCGCCCGCCGTGGAGTTGGCGTCGGCCGTGGCCACGAACTGCTGCAGCACCCCCGTCGACTGCTTGGTCTCGGGGTGCACCCGGAATACGCCGGCGATGGTGAACACGTCGCCGGCCTTGATCCAGCCGGTCACCGAGGCCGTCGCCCCGTCCACCGCGATCGAGGTCGCGCCGTCGGCCGTGGTCCCGTTGGTCAGCGGCGTGCCGCCGCGCAGGCCCTGGGTGTGGGCCGGCCACAGGGTGTTCTCCATGAAGTCGAACCCGGCGGTCCGGCCCATGAAGCCCTCGCGGTTCTGCTTGCTGATCGTGGCCTTGTCGTTGAACAGGCCCTTCAGCGCGTCCACCAGGTCGACGTTGTCCTGGGTGTTCAGGTTGCACGTCCGGCCGTTCAGCGGCGCCAGGTTGTCGACCAGGATCTTGCGGGCCTGCAGCACGCTGGCGAAGCTCGCCGCCTGCCCCGGGTTGCTCACCTGGTTGTAGACGTCCCGGTACATGCTCATGGCGTCGGCCTCGATGTTGGCCGCCAGCACGCTCATGGCCGGCTCGATGATCCGCTCCGAGAAGTCGTCGAGGTTCATCGTCAGGTCGACGCTGGTGAAGTTCAGGTCCACGCCCTTCTGGGTCTGGACCTTCAGCTCGACCGAGCTCTCGACCGTGTCCTGGGCGGCCAGGGCCGCGCCGGTCCGGACCGTGTACTGGTTGGGCAGGCGCACCTTGAGGGTGTCGCCCACCTTGGCGCCCTGGCGGGCGAAGCTGTCGTCGTACTCGCGCGTGATCGTGCCCACGAAGTTGAGCTTCTGGTGCAGCACGCGAAGCGCCTCCCGCGTCACCGCGGTGGCGGTCAGGATGGAATTGGTCATCCGGTGTCCTTCGATGATGTGTTGATGTGGAGCCGCGCGAAGGCGTCCGAGGCGCTTCAGGCGCGTGCTCGGGCCCGGCCCGTCAGGGCGGCGGCGAAGGGCCGCGCCGGCCTCGGTGCTCCCAAGGTTGGCCCGTCAGGCGCCTCGGGAAGCGAAGCCGTTGCGGTGAAATCGGTTCGGAACTAGCGTCGGAACAAAGCACCAACAAGGGCTGCCGTGAACCGCTACCGAATGTTGCTGGCGACAATCGCGATCGCGGCCGTGGCGAGTGGACTTCTGTCCCTGGCGCCGGCGGGTGGGACCGCCCTCGCGGCGGTCGTCGTGATGTTCGTGGCGCTCGCGGGACTGGTCATCCGGCTCCTCACCACGGCCCGCGACGAGTATTCGCCCTGGCCGGCGCTCCGGTTCCTGGAGAGCGATCCAAACGCCGCTCCAGCCTTGGTAATCCTTGTCGCCATCCTCGTCGTCGCGGGCGCCTTGGCTCTCGGGGATGATTGGTTCTCGAACCCCATGCTCTGGTACGGCGTGGCGCTGTTTGCCCTCGGCCAATGCGCGTGGCTGGTGAGGCTTGCATTGCTCCCGGTCCAACGCTCGGAACGGTGGCGGCGATTGCTGGCGATCGCTCTCCTGGCCGCGCCGACCGTGCCCTATGGCCTTGTCATGTTCGGCCAGATCGTGGTGCAGGGCGACATCGCGTGGATGGCCCTGCCTCTCGCCCTGCCAGGCCTCGTCGCCACGCCTTTCGTCGCCTTCGCCTGTCGGCGCGTCTTGGTGTCTTCGGGTCGATCAGTCGCCTGAGATCAGAATTCACGTCGCGGGACAGGCCCCCAACGGTCGAGGTTGGGGATGTCGGGAATCCTGGAACGCCAGCCCGGCGTGTCTCGGTCCCCAACCCTGAAGCCGAATTGGGCCTGGGTGCCATCGGCGACCACACCGTTGGAGTTGGAGGTCAGAACACCGTAGGGCGCTCTCGACCGCTCGACCCGGCCCGCTTCCGCCTGAACGGGCTTGATAGCGTCCTTCGCCGTCACGCCGGGCAGGTCGGTCCTGTAGAGAACGCGCTCGCCCTTCCGGTAATCAGGACTCTCCCGCGCGGGCGTCACCTGAGCGTGGACGCCGTGCCAGGAAGGCCCGCCTCGATAGATATACTGTTCCCTTCCATCATCGTACTCGACGTACATGTGATCCTTGGGACTGCCCCTAAAGACCGCCGGATAGGCCCATACGGTCACCTGGGTCCCGGGCTTCTTCGGAGCCCTTGCGAGGTCGAGGTGGTCCTTGATCGACATCGGCCGAAACGCCAGCGGATCCTCCCTCGGCGGCCCGAGGGGATTCAACACGCCGGGCTGCCGCATCGGCGTGCTCTTGGGCCCGAACCGCTCGAGCTCGTCCCAGATCGCCGCTCGGACGGGCGGCTGCGTCTTGCCGGCCATCAGCGCGCCTCCCGCGTCACCGCGGTGGCGGTCAGGATGGAATTGGTCATCCGGTGTCCTTCGATGATGTTGTTGATGTGGAGCCGCGCGCAGGCGTCCGAGGCGCTTCAGGCGCGTGCTCGGGCCCGGCCCGTCAGGCGCCTCGGGAAGGGAAGCCGTTGCGGTTGGGAATGGAGTTGCGACGCTACCGCTGGCCGGTTAGCGTATCGAACAAAATGGGAACTCGAACAGCTATGGGCCGGTATAAGCTCGCCGCCGCGGTGACGCTGAGCTCGTTTGTCGCCACCATGATATCGCTCGTCACGCAGGAAGGCGGCTTTTTCTATGTCCTCCTGCTGCTTTGGATTGGCGGCTCGGCCGTGTGGCTGTTTCAGTTGGGCCGCGCGGGCCCTCCTGCGAACGAGAAGGCCCGATGGTGGCGCATCGTCGTCATTTCGCTGCTCATGGCGCCGTGGTCGGCCTACTTCGCGATGGTGATATGGCTGGTCCTGCCTTTGGTGCTGACCCCTTCCCGGCCAGACGACACATGGCTTGACGCCATGGCCCTCACCATCCCGTTCTTGGCGACAGCGCCGTTCGCCTGGAAGGCCTACAAGACGGCGTTTGCGCGAGCACACTGGGTGAAGAGATGAGGGCCAGCGGCGCAACCTCCATCCTCCTGCGACCTATCGGGCGCTACCTGTGGCCGTGGCTGCTCTATTGCGCATCGGTGGTGGCTCTTGTCCCCCAGGCGCCATGGAGTGGGCCGGTGGCAGGAGGCTTGTACGTCATCGCGTCGATCTGGTGGATCGTCGCGACGGCGGCGGCCGCTCACCCAAGGCCCGGCCATTTCGCGATGGTGTGGATTCCCAGCGTCCCGCCGGTCTTGATCCTGATCCTCTTCGTCTGGGCCTTCACGACCATCGACGCCGCCGCCATGGCCCTGGCTCCGATGGTGGCGATCGCGCTCGCCTTTCTCCTCGCCTCGCTCGGCGGCGCCATCGCATTGTGGGCCCGCAGCCGGCGAGGTCGCCCTAGCGACGGGTGAGCGGAGCGTCCCTCAGACGCGTGCTGGCGCCCCAGGCGTCAGGATGCCGGGGTCGACCTGGAAAGAGTGGGTCCGTAACCTCGGCGGCATAGGTGTTCGAGTTGGAGCCGGGTCCATAGCGCCGAGGCGTCCGAGCCAAGTCGTTGGCGACCAGTTGTCCTCGTATGGAGGCTCCCTGCGCCGTAACGCCTGGTAGATAGCCGCTCGCGACCACCATGCCCTTGCGGTTGTCGATGCTACGGTCCGCCGGCACGACAGCGGCCTTGACCCGGAGGGAGCCGTCCAGCGCCCCGCGTGCAAAGCCGAACCCTCCTGCGGAAGGGCCGCCCCGCGCGATGAGGCGGTCGGCGCCGTCGTCGTACTCTACGTACATGTGGTCGGGCGTGAACGCTGTCACGAACCCCGGCAGGCCAACACCCGTCGCCCCCTTCAATTTCTCCGACAGGATATCGTAGGACCAGAGCACCACATCCGTCTCGCCTCGGCGCTTCTTCGGCGCCCTGGCGAGATCGAGATGGTCCTTGATCGACATCGGCCGGAACGCCAGCGGATCCTCCTTCGGCGGCCCAAGGGGATTCGACACGCCGGGCTGCCGCATCGGCGTGCTCTTGGGCCAGAAGGGCTCGATCTCGTCCCAGATCGCCGCCCGGGCCGGCGGTTGCGTCTTCCCCGCCATCACCGCCCCCTCGCCGCCTGGGCGTTGCGCCGGGCCATCCATTCCTTGGTGCCGAGCTCGTCGCGCACGCCGCCGCCGCCGGCCGCACCGCCCCTCACCCTCACCGCCGGGCGCACCGCCTGGGCCTGGGCCGTGGCCTCCTGCTGCGAGGCCTGATCGGCCCGCCAGGCCTTGTGCAGCAGCTTCCAGAGGCGGGGATCGGCCATCTCGGCCAGCTCCTCCATCGTCACGCCGAAGGCCTGGGCGTACTCGACCAGCTTGGCCGCCGTGTCGGGCGACCAGCCGTCGATCTCCCGGGCCAGGGTCCGGCCGGTTTCGGCCATCCGTTCGGCCGCCTCGCGCGCGGCCTCCAGCTCGGCGCGGGATTCGCCGTGCGTCACCGCCTCGGCCAGGCGCTCGCGGGTGCGGGCCAGGGCCTCGAACTTCGCCCACAGCCGCTCCGCGCCCTGCGGATCGGCGGCGGCGTGGGCCTGCCAGTCCACCTCCTGGAACTCGGCCAGGTAGTGGTCCAGCGCGGCCAGCCGCGCGCGGTCCTCGCCCGCGCCCGCGCCGGCCCGCCGGGTCAGCGCCTGCCGCTCGGCCTCCAGAGCCCGGCGGTGCTCGGCCAGCTCCTGGGTCTTGCGGGTGTAGTCCGCCTGCCGCAGGAACGCGCCCTCCAGCGCGCCCGGCAGCACGTGGACCTGGCCGTCGAGCTCCACCTCGAACAGGTCCTCCTCCTCAGGCGTCTCGCCCTCGGCCGGGGCCGCGTCCTCGGCCTCGAAGGCGAGCTCGTCGGCGCGCACGGGCTCCTCGCCCGCCGCGATGGGGTCTTGGTCTTCCATGATGATCCTTGGGGTTAGCGCCCGCGGGCGCAGCCGATCGCGTCCCGCGCCGATGGGCGGCGCGCACGCTCAATCTCGCGAGTGATCCAGAGTCGAGACCCGAAGGCCCGCGCCTATCGCCGGTAGCCCGTGTCGGAATCGTGGCTGAAGGCGAGCTTCTCGTCTCCCGACAGCCACAGCCGCGCCACCGCGCTGCTTGTCGTGTAGGCGCCCGAGCAGGCGACACAGGCGCCGGCCGAATCCATCGCCTTGACGGTGAACCCATCGTCGCCGGGGGCATGCACCTTCAGCGCGAGGTCGTCGCAGGTCCCGAGGCAGCGCTGCGTCAGCACGTCGCCGGATTCCCGGGCGACGGTTAACGCCGCCACGTCGTGACGGCTCATGTCGTCACCTTGAGTCATCAGTTCGAACTCGAAGGTCGGCTGGCCCCGCGGCGCCAGCGTCAGCAACGGCGGAATGGCGAAGCCGACCACCAGTCCCACCAGGAACGGTGTCGGGCGAAGAGCCTCCCTGAGGGCGTTCACTTGGGGAGTCCCAAGGGGACGCTGTCCGCACCGCTGAGTTCGACAGGCAGCTCGCCGCCTCGCGCCACGACCAGATCGTCGCAACCGCCCCGACAGGCTTGTCGCAGGTCCAGCTCGCGAGTGCGGATCGCCACGAAAGCCCCGCCTCGCGCGTTGACGTCCTGCCCCGAAATCCTGAGATCCGTCACCGGACGCTGCGCCACCTCCCGATGAGGCCAGACCAACCCCACAGAGAGCCACGCTGCGGCCCCGAGGATGGCCCCGCCCGCGAACTTCAATATGGCTCCTGGCCAGTTCCGGATCATGCCTGAGATTTCCCCACAAGCCACGCTAGCGCGAACGGAACAGGAACTCAACTCTGCGGCGGAGCCTTGTAGGTCGGCGCATAGTCGACCGGCTTGGGCCCGGTCCTCGAGAGCGGCCGGAGGGGCCTTGTCTGTAGATGATCGGGCGCGACGGGACGGCCTTCCCGCGCCGCCTGCAGACCCTCGTGATTGTTGCGCAGGTCCATGATGGACTCGGCGAGGACCTGCCGGGGATCGGGCACGTCCCGCTCGACGGGAACGTCCCTGACCTTCGCCTTGTAGCCGCGCCAGAGGTCCTTGCCCTCGTCCCAGAGGTTCTCCCCTTCGTGATAGACCCCGGCCGCCCATGCGAACGCGGGATCGATCTCCTCGGCCATTCGCTTCGACCACCGCGCGTGCCGCATCGCGTCTTGGGCGTTGTTGTGCGGCCGAACTCCGTCGGCCCAGGCGAGATCCTTCTCCTCGTCCGCGATCCGCTTTCCCGCCTCGATCTTGGCGGGGATGTTGAACCACTGTTTCTCCGGCGCGCGCGTACGGTTCAACGCCACCGCGTTTCGGCTCAGTCGCTGCTGCGCTCGGGCCTGCAACGTGCCCGCCATCACCGGCCCCTCGCCGCCTGGGCGTTGCGCCGGGCCATCCATTCCTTGGTCCCGAGTTCGTCGCGCACGCCGCCACCACCGGCCGCCCCGCCCGTCACCCGCACCGCCGGGCGCACCGCCTGGGCCTGGGCGACGGCCTCCTGCTGCGAGGCCTCGTCAGCCCGCCAGGCCTTGTGGAGGATCTTCCACAGCCGGGGGTCCGCCGCTTCCGCCAGTTCCTCCATGGTCACGCCGAAGGCCTGGGCGTACTCGACCAGCTTGGCGGCCGTCTCCGGCGACCAGCCATCGATCTCCCGGGCGAGCGTCCGGCCGGTCTCGGCCATCCGTTCGGCCGCCTCGCGGGCCGCCCGCAGTTCCTCGCGGCTTTCGTGATGCGACAGCGCATAGGCGAACTCGTCCCGCAGCCCCCGCGTCTCCTGGAAGTCCTCCCACAGCGCCTGGGCGCGCCGCGGATCACCTTGCGCGAGCGCGCGCCAGTCCATCCCCTGGAAGGCCTCGATCTGCCGGTCCAGCGCCGCCAGGGTGGCGCGGTCCGCGGCCGCGCCCGACAACGACTTCCGTTCACCCGTTAGCGCCTGCCGTTCGGCCTCCAGCGCCCGGCGGTGCTCGGCCAGTTCCTGGGTCTTGCGGGTGTAGTCCGCCTGCCTGAGGAACGCGCCCTTCAGCGCGCCCGGCAGCACGTGGACCTGGCCGTCCAGCTCCAGCTCGAACAGGTCCTCGTCCTCAGGCGTCTCGCCCTCGGCCGGGGTCGCGTCCTCGGCCTCGAAGGCGAGCTCGTCGGCGCGCACGGGCTCCTCGCCCGCCGCGATGGGGTCTTGGTCTTCCATGATGATCCTTGGGGTTAGCGCCCGCGGGCGCGGTAATAGTCGTCGACCGGCCAGTACGGCGCCATCATCTGGGCGCCGCGCATGGCCATCCACTGCTTGGCGGTTCCGGCGCCTCGCCGGATCGCCTCGGCAATCCTTTCCCGATTGTCGTACAGGCGCTCGCTGGCCACTCCACCCGCTATGCCCCCCAGGACGACACCTGCGGGCATCGTGACTTCCGCAAAGGGCCCGCCGGCGGCTCCCATAAGGCCGCCGACACCGGCGCCGATCCGACCGCCCAGTGCGCCTCCGGCCTTCGAGCCCACCCATGCGCCGCCTGCCTTGGCCAGGGCGCGCTTCTTATCGGGCGCTTCCATGAAATCGATGATTTCGTACACCTTCTCGGGACCGGCAGCGGCCGTCTTCGCCACGATGCGGGTCGCCTTTGCGGCTTCGCGCGGAATGCGCTTCACCGCCCCTTCCACGAGTTCCGTGGCCCCCGAGAGCGCCCCTTCGGCTGTGGTTTTGCTCCATTCATTCCGCCGCTGTCGTTCCTGATCGCTCATGCTTTCGCCCTTTCGCCATTGCGGAGGCTGCGCCTCCCGGTAGAGTGGAACGGGTGGAGAACGCGGACGAACAGACGCCTTCGCCCGGCGAGCCGCCCGCCGCGCCGGATCCGGCGGCCGAGGCCAAGCGGGCAGCGTGGGAACGGTATGCCGACGCCTCGGAGCGCAGCATCTCCAGCGCGCTCTGCCTGCCGCCCGGCCTCTACCTCTTCGGGTTCATCACCAGGGACGCCGAGCTTGCGCCCATCGCCTATGCCGGCTGGATCGTCGGCGTCCTGCTCTGGACGCAGTGGATTCCGACCCGGGTCCGGAAGCGTTCGCCGCCCGGCGACGCGCCGCTGGCGATGGCGTGGCTTGGCCTCGGCCTACTGGGTCTGCCGCTGTCGGTGCTGGTCCTGGCTGTCGCGCCCGAGGGGCACAGGGCCGTCTTCGGCTTCCCCGTCATCTTCGTCTGGTGCGGCGTCTTCATGCTGATCGCCAACCTCTTCGAGGCCCCCACGCCCTCGGCGCTCCGTCGTCGGGTCCTGGACGTGGGCGTCGTCGCCTACCTGGGCCAGGCCCTGCTCGCGGGCGCCGGCGGCGTGGCCCTCGTCACCCAGGAGGCGTCGCTGCATCCCTCGCTGGCGCCCTACGCCTATCTCCTCGCCCTCGGGTGCGCGGCGCTGGCCGTCGTGCTCGCCCTGGTCGGCCTCAGGCTGGCGGGCGATGCCCAGGAACCGCCCCTGCCGCACTGGATCGCCGACGGCGCCCCCGCGCCGAAGGGGCCCTAACCGCGCCGCTGCGCCCGGTTGCGCGCGTCGTTGATGCGCTTGGTCTCGGCGATCCGGCGCCGGTTCTCGATCTCGTCCGGCGTCAGCAGATCCTCGACCGCGTCATAGAGGTGCCCGCCGGCCCAGCTCCCGGCCGCCGCCCCCACCGTGCCGGTGACCGGCGCGGCGATGCCACCGCCCAGGCCGGAACCGATCGCGCCGCCGACCAGCCCCCCTGCGACCTCGGCGATCGCCCGGCCCTTGTTTTCCGCGGTCGCGACGTTGGCCAAGCCGAGTGCGATGCCTCCAACCCCACCGATAGGGGCTGGGATCAATCCACGCCCGCTCACGAGAAACCGAACCCTGGGGGCCGCCTTCAGCCCCTTCTGTACGTAAGGCAACTTGTAGATGTTCTCGACCGTCGAGACGCCTGCTTCGGCGATCTGCTTGCCGACGGCATTTCGTTCGCGCTGTTCCGTCATTGGTCCCCCACTTGAATTTCGCAGCCAGAATCCGCTAGCCAGAACACATGTCGAACGCCAACGAGCCCTTCGAGGAGAGCGTGCGACTACGCGAGTGGCGGGAGAGCATAGGTGGGCTCACCATCATCGGATGGGGCTCCTACGTCCTGATGTTCTTCGACAGCGATCCGGAGTTGCCCTGGATCACCCTGGTTCTTGGCGTGTTTTCCTTGATCGCTACCTCAGTCGACCGGCTTCGGTACGAGGATCACGAGCGCTTCCGGGCGGGTGACTTCTGGCGGACCGCCGCTCTGCTGAGCTTCGCCTGCGCCCCGTGGCTCGCGCTTCCCCTCGCCTGGCCCGCGTTCACGACTGGCCTTGGCTTCAAGGTCGGCCTTCCGTTCCTGATCTTCCCGATCGTCCCCGCATACGTCGTCGCGATCCTGGCGCGCCCCTTCAGGGCTCCCGACGTGCGACGGCGCCTCTTGAGAGCCGCCGCCTCGCTTTGGGGCGCCGGCGCGCTCGTCGTGGGTCTCGGCTTTTGCCTGACGTTCCATCGCGCCGGACAGTGGATCGTCGGCCTGGGCCTGGGCGCCCCCTCGGCGCTCGCCTGCCTCTGGCTCGCCCGCCGGTTCTGGATTCAGCCGCCGGAGCCGCACCGACACCGCATCGACCTCACCCCCGCATCGCCCTCAGGCGATTAGTCTCGGCCTCGAAGGCCTCGATCTCCAGCTTCCGCGCCTCGTGCGCGCGGTCCTGCTTCAGGGCCTCGATCTGCGCCTTGGCCGCGGCCAGCGCCTGGGCCAGCTGGCCCATCTGCGCCTTGGCCTGCTCGACCTCGGGCGAGCCGCCCCTGGCCTGCGGCGGCAGCAGCGCCGAGAGCCGCTCCGCGATCTCGTCCGCGCCGGGCCAGTCCAGGTTCCGGGCCAGGAGGTCGCCGATCACCGGGGCCGCGGCCGGATAGGCCCGGATCAGCTCGATCATCTGGGTCGCCGCCTCCTCCCGGCGGCTGGTGAAGCTGGGCCCCGAGCGCACCGTCAGGTCGTACTTGCCGGCCGTCAGGTCGTAGATCCGGCCGATCTTCTTGAGCTGCTCTGCCCCCTGGCCCGCCGCCTGGCCCTTCGGCGCCACGCCCACCGCCTGCGCCGCCCCGTCCGGCCCCAGCACGCGCACCACCCGGGCCGTCGCATACACCTTGGGGATCAGGTCCAGCATGATGCGCCCGGCGTGCCGGATCGCGCGGGAGAGGTTGTCGATGTAGTGGAAGGTCGAGACGTCCCCTTCCCGCTGCCTGGCCATGATCGCCCGGCCGCTGGTCTCGTTCGAGCGCGCGCCCAGGCTCGCGTCATGGAGGCCCATGATCGACTTCATGTCGTCGGCCGCGTTCATCGCCTCGTGCAGCGCGCCCGCCGGCACGCCCGCGAACGGCTGGCGCATGGGCGGCTCGGGCCCGTCGTACTCGATGTAGGCGTGGCTCTGGACGTTGGCCGTGGCCCACTTGGCGCTGTCGGTCTCGAAGGCGCCCTTGCGGCCGATGAACGGGGCCTTGGGCGCCAGCGCCACCAGCTCGGTGGAGGTGGTGCGCCAGTAGTTGAACATCCGCTGCGGGTCCTTGGCGTCGCGCACCAGGCTGCGCAGCCGGCGCCTGCCGTCGACCATCAGCTCCTCGCCATAGACCGGCACGATGGGGATGTACCTGCCCGCCCAGTCCACGGTCTCCAGCACCTCGGCGCCGGTCATGATCCGCTGGACGACCTTGTGGCTGGCGACCTTCCGCGGCCGGCCCACCGGCTTCACGCCCAGGGCGTCGAACATCGCCTTCTGGGTCTTGTAGGCGGCCTCCTCGACCACCTGCCCGTCCGATAGCGCGAGGATCGTCCGCGTGGTCCGCTCGCGCCGCCAGTATTCGGCGACCATCACCCGCTCGCCGTCCAGCCAGGGACCCGAGAGCTGGCCGTAGGCGTCGCTCTCCCAGTCCACCGCCTCGGCCCCCTTCCAGCGCGCCGCGAAGACGGCCTTGGGCAGGGAGTCCACCACGAAGGCGGTGTTCCAGTCGGCGCTGTCGGCGGCGGTGGAATCCGGGTCGCCATAGACCGCGAAGGGATTGGCCACCCGCTCGACGACGATGTCCTGGTCGAAGCCGTCGTCGGTGGCGTAGCGGGTGTTGATGCGGAAGTAGCCCACCCCGCTCGTCACCGCGAAGTCTAGCGCCGTGTCGTAGGCCACCTCGGCGTCCGAGCTCTGCTCGATGTGGCGGATCAGGCCGTTGAAGATCTCGGCCGTCTCCGGGTCGGCGCCGTCGTCCACGGGGTGCACCGCGATCGCCGGCTTGTTCTGGCGCGCGTCGTTGACGACCTGGCGGATGAAGGCCGGCAGCCGGTTGATGGTCAGCACCGGCCGCCCCTCCAGCTCGCGCTCGCGCCGCACCTTCTCGGGCCACTGCTGGCCGAGCCTGGCGAAGCGCAGGTCGTCCAGCGCCTCGCGCCGGTTCTCGGCCTCGGCGTCGGCCGCCAGGTCGAAGGCCTCGCGGGCCTCGCGGATCAGTTCGTCGTCGGACAAGGTGAAGCCCCATAGGCAAGCGCCCGCGCGAGCGGGCCCTGGTGGAGGAAAAGCTGGCGGGTGGAGGCGGCGCGAGGGCCGCGAAGATCGGTGTCTAGGAAGCGTCGGAGCCTCAGGCGGGCTCACCGCCCGAAGACGGGACCGGCGGCGGGCGCACTCATCAACGCTGGCAAATTTATCTCATAAACGCGTGGCGTTTGTCAAGAACAAAATGCGAACTTTGGGGCCGTGTTCTCAAGTCTGGCTGCTCGCGCTCGCCGGGTGCGGCCAGGACTGGGTCCACGCCAGGAAGAGCACCGGCACGATCGCCGCCGTCCCGAGCCAACTACCGAAGTCGGCGTACGGGCCGAGAGTGATTGCCGCCTTCGGATAGGGTTCCTCCAGGGCCTCCAGCACGAACCCGACCTCCCCCACGAACCAGTCCCAGGACAGCAGAACCCCGATCCACCAGCGCCACTGAAACCGTCCCCCGCCAATGCGCACCGCCCGCGTCAGCAGCCACATGCCTGTGAGCGTCAGCGGAAGGCCAAATAGCCAGAGCACGACGAAGATCCAGGTCAGCAGGTTGTCCGGCAGGTGGGTGAGCCCGAAGTCGCGGAGATACTCGTTGAACAGCCACAGATGGGCCGCAACCGCGGCGCCCAGGGCCAGCCAGGCCACCGCGCGCCACCTGCGTACCACGGCTCGATGCGCTTCCATGGCAGGACGCTACGTCGAACGACGCCGCCGCTCAAGAACAAACCATGAATTCACTTTCGCCCGCGATCGGGGGTTCCGATGACGTACGTGCCTTCCTCCGCCAGCGTGAACGGGCCGAACCTCACTGGGCCGGAGAGCGTCACGTCCAGTTCTCCCGTCGGCGTGTTGTAGACGCGGACGCGCGGCGGCAGGCCGATGCCCCGCCCTCGAATGTCCGAAGCCGAGAGTTCGGGCCGACCGGTCGAGGGATCGAGCGTTCCCGTCGCCCCTACCCGAGGCGTCGTCAGGCGTCCGAGGGAAACCCTCCCCTCAGCCCTGAAATCCCGGCCAGGGCCGCGCGTGATGCTTCCCTGGACGCGCCCCTTCTCGGCCGGGATGTCCACGGGGGCGCTGGTGTTGGGGCCGCTGGAAATCGTGTTCAGGGCCCCCGCCACGAGAGCAGCCCTGCCCGGCCTGCCCGTCAACGGCGTATAGGCCCCGCCCGAGGAGCTGACGGCGATCACCCGGCCACGGCCCTCAGGCGACACGCCCAGGGCGACCTGGCCGCTTCGCACCCGCTGCCATTCGTCGGCCGGCAGTCCATCGCTCAGGGGGATAAGCCCGATATCCGCCCTCGGCATCGCGGGAATTGCAAGCATTCGTGGCCGGCAAGCGCCTGACCTATCGGCGATCTGACGAAGGCGCGCACGCGTAAGCAGAAGGCGAGGCGCATCCTGTGGATGCGCCAGAACGCAAAGCGAACGGGGACTCCAAGGGAGTAGCGTTCTGTGCTATGTCGGGGCGACTCGGGTTGCGGGTCGGAGGGGGCCTAATCCCTCCGACCCAGACCCGGGTTTCCGAAACCACCCAGTCAGATCGCAGCGGAAACCACAGGTGCTTTTTGAGAGCGGGGTAAATTTACCCCGAAGCCTGACAAAATGTCAACTGCGATCTGACGCAGCGCAGAATAGGAGAAATCCATTGCGCCGCTCAGACTTCACCCGCGAAATCGTCGCGGTCGTTAAGCGCGCCCTGTTACTTGGGTATTACCAGCATATCATCGCTGGTTACTTCAAAACCAATCAGGGCCGCATCTCAGAGATCAAGAACGGCCTTTGGGGTTCGGATGTGGCGGCGGCAGACAACCTGCCGCCCGACTTCCCGATCCTAGCCTAATTCTTGTTGGGCGCGGGCTTCGGCTCGCGCCCTTTTCCACCGCCAGTATGCCGCTTGTGGGGCGTTCTCAGCAGATTGCCGACCGTCTCGTTGAAGCGGCGTTTGGCTTCCTTGTCGTCTTCGCGGGGATCGTCGGCCATGTGGCGGCTTGTACCCCCGTTTACCTGCGGAGCCCACGCTATGCCGACCACGCTAGAGACCGAAGCGCTCCAGACTTACTCGCACGTCATGGCCGAGGTGAAGATCCGCCTAGAGTGGATCGAGTTTGCCGCGAACGGTCACACGCGGATGTCCGCGCCGATGGTCCGAGAGTTCGGGTATCTCCAGCTGCGTATGATCTGCGAACTAATCGCCCTTGGATGCCTGGTGGCGCACGGCGACATCGAAGCCACCCGCTCCGGCAAGTTTCAGCGCGAGACCTCCGCGAACGATATCTTGAATGGGCTGGAGAGCCTGCACGCGGACTTCTATCCGAAGGCTCTTTTGCCGCCCGTCCGCACCGGGAATCACGTTCACTTTGCGCGCCGGACGCCCGGGACCTACATGACCAAGGCGGAGCTTCTAAAGCTCTACGGCCAGAAGTGCGGAACGGCCCTACACCGCGGGAACCTAAAGCGCCTGTTGACGCCTACGCCGCCGATCCAAAAACACTTCCCAGAAATCATTGAGCCCGCTCAGCGCATTGCGAACTTGCTGAGCGTCCACAGCATGTCGCTCTATCTGGGCGACACCCAGTTTATGTGCTGGATGGACTACAATCAGACGGGACGACCCCACGTCGCGATAGCGGAGGCGCGGCCACCAGAAGCCGGCGGCCGCGGCGGAACGGTAGGCTGACCAGCTCGCCCGCCTTCGGAGCGTCGCCGGTCGGCCCGTAGGTGATTTTAAGAGCGCCAGCCTGTTGTGGAGAATCACAGCGCATCGGCAACCTACCTTGTAAAATATATAATTTCCCCGGCGTTTGTCAAGAACAAACAAAGAACATTGGCGACCGGACTACGGGGAGGAAGAGGCGGCGTGCGGAGACGCCGACCTCGCGTTCCTGTGCGCAAGATATCCCGAGTTCATGGACTGCTCGCGGGCTGGGGCGACGTTCTGCGCGTTCGCATACCGTCGGGGAGCCGATGCGACCTACTGGATCGTGACGACCTTCGGCGAGTGGATCCCCGAGCGCGGAGCGGACAGTTTCGGCTACCGGACGCTTTGGCGCCCGACGCGCGATCGATTTGACGGCTTCGTGTTCGCCAAGGAGCCTAAGGCGAAGCGTTGAGCCGCTCATGTTCGGCCTTCGATCGTGGGATCGCCGCCTGGATGTCCTGAACGCTGACGCCAACCGGCTGGCCGTAAGCCGACTTGCCGTCCGCCTTCGGGACCGACGCCCAATAGCGCGCCAGCCGGTTCTGGAACGTGGCGCCACGAACACACCAGGAACTGGCGCCCTCGAGAGGGTTTGGTATCATCCCCCGGGAGCCCGTCTCATGCGCATCGTTCTCGCGGCAGTCGCCCTCTGCGCAGCCCTCGCGGCTTGCGCGCGCGGGTCCGACCCGAAGTTCCCGGACATTGCTCAAGGCACGCCCTACGCCCAGGCCCGTGAGCGGATGATCGGTGCGGGTTTCATTCCGCAGCGCATCGCCCAGCGCTCGCCCTACCCAGGCGGGCCGCCGCAGCCCGCGGACTGGTGTCCCGCGGACGACAATCGCCCCATCTGCGAGTGGTATCCCGAGTTGATGTCCTGCAGCGACGGCATGCACCAGGGGTGCCGATGGCTCTATCGGGCCGGCGAGCGGGGCCGCTACGCCGTCGTCATGACCCGTTGCCTGGACTTCGAGAGCAAGTACTGCTTCGACGGGATCGTCTGGGAGGATGAACTGCACGTGCTCAAGGACTATCCGCCGGCGGGACCTGCAATGCCGTCGAACGACGGGCGTCCCTGATCTGCCTCAGGGCCGCCTGAACCTCAGCGTCCGTGATCCCGAGCGGCTGGCGATGGGCGCTGCCGTCACCCGGCAGCGGCACGGAGGCCCAGGCGCCATTCAGTCGCCGCCGGAATTCCGCCTCGCTCGCCTCGCCGGCCAGGTAGGAGTCGTAGAGCGTCCACGAGAGGCGCTTGCGACCGAGACGCTCCTGAAGCTCGGGCGTGAACACCTCGGAGCCCGACAGTCCCATCTGCTTGCGGAGGTCACGCAGCGTGGCGCGCGTGAACTGGTACTTGCCGACCGGCGTGCTCCCGTTGGGAGCCCGCATGGCGGCCTGGAAGCGATCCACCTCATCCAGCGTCATCCGGGTGATCGGCTTGTCGTAGCCCGGCGGATCGTACTTCCCGAAGCCGAACGTCACGTCATAGCTCACTGGATGGCCCTTCACCTCGGCCTGGGCGATCAGGTCCAGCAGAATCCGCGCGTCGTCCACGGGCGGTTGGACCGCCTTTGGCGCGGGGGCGGCGGCCGGCCTGACCTGGGGCGCCGGGGCGGTCTGCTTCTGCATCTCCGCGGCCGCTTCCCTCAGGGCCTCCAGCGCGGCGGAGGATCTGAACATGCGGCCCCAGTGCGGGTCGTGGTCGCGGGTCTCGGTCGGCATCGGCTGTCTCTCCATCTCGGCAAACGGCAAGCGCCCGCGCGAGCGGGCCCTGGTGGAGGAAAGGCTGGCGGGTGGAGGCGGCGCGAGGGCCGCGAAATCGAATGTCTCGCGGACGCATCAGAAGCCTCACCGCCCAAGGGGGATCGGGCGGCGGGCGCACTCATCAACGCTGACGAATTTATCTCACGAACGCGTGGCGTTTGTCAAGAACAAAATGAGAACAACGAGCCGCGTCCTCACATCGGCGGATCGGCGTCCGCGCCGGGCGCTTCCCGCTCCGACGTCAACGCCCCGGCGAGCAGCGCCAGGGCTCCGGCGCAATAGCCGATGGTGAGCGGCCAGCCATCCGTCCGGGCGCCCAGCGCCAGCAGGATCAGGCTGTGCCCCGTCGTGAGCAGGCCGAGCCATATCGCGAAGCGCCGCCGCAGGGGATGCCGGTCGAGCTCGGTCCCGATGGTGACGAGGCCGCCCAGCGCGAGCAGTCCGGCCGTGGCGGAATTCCCCAGGATGCGCATCCCCGCCCAGGCCAGCACGACGGCCGCACCGCCCAGGATCAGCACGCGCTGAAGCTTCATGCCGCCCACCTCTCAACCGCGCTCATTGAGTGGCGCGAAACGGGAATGCCATCAACGGGCCGGTGGAACGGGCGACTTGCGCTCGAAGTATGCACGCGCCACGGCCGCCAGGAACCACGCCGCGGCTGCAACCACGATCTGGATATCCAGCAGCGTCGGACGAAGATCGCGGGGGATGCCGGTGGCGGCGACCGCGATGGAGGCCAGGACCGGATACCAAAGAGAGAGCGGGCGGTCCTTCAGAGTCATCCAGAAGTAGATGCCGCCGAGACCTACGGCGGCCATCCCCTCGCGCCGCACGGCAAAGTCCGCCAGCCCGCTGAAGATCACGAAGGCCGAGGCCAGGAGCGTCGCATACCGAAGAGCCGCACCACGCATCAGACTTGCCTCTCCGCTCATGACACCCGGTCAATACATGGATCGCCTCAACGACCGCGCCGATCCAGGTCGTCAAGCTCATGTCGCGTATCGTCGCCCGCGCGATAGACGTTGGCAAATAGCGCCAGCTTCTCGAGCGGACCAAGCACGCCTGGGGCGAGCCAGCCCACTACGCCCGTACCGATGTCCGCCAGGTCGTCGGCGACACCGCCCCAATCGACGTTCTTCGCCCATTCGCCGAACGCGAACGGCCCGGTCGTATGCCAGCCCTCCACCGGATGCAGCTTGCCATCCGCGCCGGGCTTGAACACCTCGGTGCGGCGGGGATCCGGCCGCGCGGGCTGGGCGATCGACCGCGACCGGCCCTCCAGGCGGTCGCCTCCGTCTCCGCCGACCAGGCGCTCCGCGCCCCCGCCGCCCGAGATCGCTCCCCCGCCGGCCCCATCGTTCCGGAGCGCCACCCATTCAACCATAGGCATGTCGTCTCTCAGGGCGGGGAGGGTCCTGATCTTCGCGCGCGAAGGCCCCATCTGCACCATTCGGCGCTGCACCCACGCGTCCATCGGCAGCTCGTCGTTCAGGTCGTTGCGCATGATCGTCCTCTCGAAACAGGAAACGCCCGCGCGCGCGGGCTCGGCGGTGGGAAGGCGGCCGGTCGGGCCGCGAAGGATCTCAGGTAAGGCGCTGGAGGGTCGGCCTCGCTCACCGCCCGAAGGCGGGACCGGCGGCGGGCGCACTCATCAACGCTGACAAATTTATCTCACGAACGCGTGGCGTTTGTCAAGAACAAAATGCGAACATCATTAACCATTCCGCCTTAACAATTGATTGACTCTTATGAACGGCCGCGCTCGTGTGCGGCTGGGGAGAACAAGGGTCGGCGGATGCGTCGTTGGTGGGTGGGCCTGGGGCTCGGGATGGCGTTCATCGCCGCCCCGGCCGCGGCTGCGGGTCTTGGCGAGGGGGTCGCCGAGGCGCGCACGCACGTGATGTGGTTCCAGGCGGGCCGGATCTGGTCCGGGGCGCTGGGAGCCCAGCGTTGCGGGCCGCGCGCGATCGAGGCCGCGGGCGACCTTTCGCTGGCTACGCCCTTGCGTCGGGCTGTCTTCGAACGCCGGGGCGAGATCGTCGCCGAATTGCGAAGCGCCACGCCGCTCGCCCTCGGCGTCCTCGACATGGCGCGGGCCTGCGCCGCAGGCGCGGCAGGCGCGGCTCCGACCCTGCTGTCCGGCGGAGCCGAGCCCTGGAGCAGTTTCAAAACCGCCCTCGACGCCTGCCTGACGTCCCGCGGCGCGGCGGGTCAGGTGGGCTCCATGACCCTGTGGATCGACACCACCTGCAACTATTCCTGAGGCGCCACAGACGCCCCCAAGGCGCGCGCTAGACGCGCCGGCGCTGGAACAGGCCCAGCAGGAACAGCAGCAGGACCGCGCCCAGCGTCGCGATCAGCAGGCTGGGGATCACGCCCGCGCCGGGATCGAAGCCCAGGGCGGTCGCCACGAAGCTGCCGAGGAAGGCGCCGACGACGCCCACGATCAGGTTGGTGATGAGGCCGTGGTTCCGCCGCATCACCTTCTCGGCGATCCAGCCGGCCAGGATGCCGATGATGATCGCGCCGATAATGCCTACGCCATCCATGAGACGGGTCTCCTCTCTCTTCCAAGCGGAGCTAATGCGGAGCCGGGGCCGAGGTTTCATCAGGGATGCGTGACGGTCCCCGCTGGAGGGCGCCCGCCTCGGTAGGCGTCGCCTGCAACCGCCGCATCGTGGCGTGGAATCGCCGGCCCGGGGAGTTTCCCCGCCGATGCCGTGGCGCCCCCTCAGCGTGCGTGATTACCTGGCCAGCGTCCTGGGCGGCTTGGCCCTGGGCGCCGTGCTCTCGGCGGGCGCCATCCTGGCCGCCAGCCTGGGCTAGCTCCCCCGACGCTCCGGCCCCTTGTACTCAGGGTCGGCTCGCCGCCGCCGATCGGGGCCGAAGTAGTCCTTCGAGCGCACGAAGGGCCGGGGCTGCAGGATCACCGACTGGAGCTTGATGTAGAGCCCGCGTGCGGTGAACGGCTTCACCAGGAACTCGTTGGCGCCGGCGTCCCTGGCCTCTGCCACCCGCGCCTTGCGCCCGTCGGCCGACAGCACGATCACCGGCAGGTAGGGGTTGGCGCTCTCGTTGCGGATGAAGCGCAGCAGCGAAAGCCCGTCGTCCCCGCCCAGCCGCTGGTCCAGGATGGCGATGTCGGGGTTGGTGGTGGTCAGGGCCTCGATCGCCCGTTCGGCGTTCGCCGCCTCGTGGACCCCGTGCGCGCCCCAGCTCGACAGCACCGATCGCACCAGCAGCACGGTCTCGTGGCTGTCGTCGATGATCAGGAAGTGAACCTTCGAGAGATCCATGCGGTCCGGACGCTGGAGTTCCAGCGCCCGTAGCGCGCGGCGCGGCCGTCCAACACGAACCGGCGGTTGCCAGGATAAGCGGCGGGGTTGCGCCCCCGCCCCCAAGCGGTTCCCTCACTCGGCCTGGGTCTTCAGGTGCCGCCGGGTCTCGGCCATGTCGCGCCAGAGGGCGGCGATGCGCTCGAAGGCGGCCCGCTCCTCTTCGTCGGCGGCGCCCTGGGCCATCCGTTCGGCTTCCTCGGCCTGACGCAGATACTGGCGGATCTTGTCGCTCATGGGGTCCTTTGAGCGCCAGCCTATCGCTCCGAGCCCCGGCTGGCGAGCCGCCGCGCCGCATTCCCCCGCCGCCCGCCGTCTGCTAGGGGAGCGCCCATGGGATACTTCGTTGGTCTGATCGGCCTGACGGCCCCGTTGGTGGCCGTGGCGGCCTATGCCCGAGCCACCGACCCGCGGCGGAAGGCCCGGCTCGAGGCCCGCCGGCGCGAGGCGGAAGCCAGCGCCGCCGCCGCGCCGCCGCCAGAGGCGGCCGAGACGGCCCCCGCTCCGGACGCCTTCGATGCGTGGAGCCAGACCTTCTCGCGTCCCGACGCCGGGGCCGACACCCTGCCCTTCGAGCGCCGAGACCCGCCCTCGGCGGGTTGATCCTCACCCCATCCAGCTCAGCGTCCCGCCCACCGTCCGGGCGGTTCGTCGCTCGACGGCCGCCTGCGCCGCGCCGCGCCGGTTCAGCGCGAACTCCCCGAAGGCGTCCGCCCCGTGGCTCGCCCGGTCGTGCACCGGCCCGGCATAGCTGTGCGTCGCCCGGTTCCAGCGCTTGCGGTAGGCCCGCAGCCGCTCCAGCCCCAGGCCGCACCCCTCGGCGTCGAACCAGGTCATGGGGATCATCAGCCGCGCGGCGTTGACCCGATCCTCCGGGTCGGTCGCCTTCCCCGCCGAGACGCCGAACACGCCCAGCGACTGCAGGGTGTCGTACCGCGACCGACCCGTCCCCAGTTCCCGCACCATCACGTCGTGCGGCAGGTGGTGGGTTCCCCAGGCGTAGGGCTTCGACGCGATCGCCTGGCGCACGATCTCGGCCAGCCCTTCGCCGCTGGTCTCGAAATAGTCGATGGCCCGCACCTCGCGGCCGGTCTGCTGGAAGAACCAGATGGCCGTGTAGTCGTCGACGCCCAGGTCCCAGGCGGTGTCCACGCGCAGCGACGGATCGTAGGGGACGCGGCCCACCCGCCCGGCCTTCTCCGCCTCGCCGAGCAGGCTCGCGTAGTAGGCGCCGGGGGCGGCGGCGTCGAAATCCACCAGGTATTCGCTGGCGAACCGGGCCTCACCCTCCTCCTTCGAGCCCAGTTCGGCGACCAGTTCGACCCGTTCCTGCTCCAGCTGCTGCGGCGTGAACACCTCGGTCTCGTCGGCCCGCGACTTCAGGCAGAACCAGCCCGGCTTCGCAGCCCGGCTCTCGAAGGCGCGCGTGGCGTGGTTGCGCCCGCGCGGCGTCCACAGGAACAGCGCCCACCCGCCGTTCTCGGCCAGGATCGGCCGCAGGTAGGCCCAGGCCTCGGGCTTGGCCAGCGCCCACTCCGAGAAGACCACGCCGCGCGGCGAGGCGCCGACCAGGCTGTTGTAGTTGTCCGAGCCCGCCACCTGCCAGACCGAGCCGTTGGTCAGCTCGATCTTCATCTCGGAATCGTGGGTCTTCTCCCGCACCTTCTCGGGGAAGGCCTCGTCGATGCGGCGCAGGCCGGTATGCGGATTCACCGCGTCCCAGATCACCTTGCGGGCCTGCGAAGCCTCCGGCAGCAGGTGCCAGTAGGTCCCGGCCGCCGTGGCGGCCGCCGCCGCCGCCCAGTGCAGCGCCACCTCGTCCTTGCCCCAGCGCCGGTGGGCCGCCACGTCGGCGCGCAGCCCGCCCCGCCGCAGGTATTCCCAGAGGTCGGCCTGATAGCCGCGCGGCTGCCATTCGAGCGGCAGCCTGTAATGGATCGTGCGCTCGCTCATCCCCGCCCCCGCTTGCGCTTGGGTTCCGGAAGCACCTCGCGGACGTAGGTCTTGCCGTCCTCGCCGACGTACTTCTCGAACTCCCGGATCTCGATGATCACCCGCGTCGTCGCCGGCTTGTCCTCGGCCTTGCGGCCGTAGCGGCGCGGGTTGCCCTTGGCGGCGTACCACTGCAGGGCGCTGACCTTCAGCCGGTCGGCCGAGACGGTGGAGGGCGTCGTCGCCTCCGCCACCTCCAGCGCCTTCTCGGCCCGGCGGTCGGCGGCCATCTCCCGGGCCATCTCGTAGTCCTCCCGGAAGTCGGGGTATTTCCTCAGCCAGTGATAGAGCGTGGCGTAGGCCGGCATGTCGGCGTCGTTGGCCATCCTCGACCACATCTCGCCCTCGGCGATCCGGCGGCAGATCCGCTCGCACACGACCTTGGAATAGCGGACGTAGGTCACGAGTCCGTTCGCGTCAGGCGTCTTGTTCCGGCGCGCAGCCTGCTTGCGCCCTGGCGTCCCTGCCATGGCTTGGCTCCTTCTTGGGTCTGGGTGATGTGAGGATCGGGCCTATGCGAAGGCCGTCTCGATATGGAACCTCTTGCCCGGACGGCCGATGTTTCGCCGGAAGGAGCTGCCGATGGGCATAGCGGGCAAGGTCATCGCCATCACCGGCGCGAGCAGCGGGATCGGACGCGCCGCCGCACGCCTCCTGGCGGAGCGCGGCGCCCTCGTGGTGCTCGGCGCGCGTCGCGAGGACCGCCTCGCCGCGATCGTCGACGACATCACGGCCGCCGGCGGCAAGGCCATGTACAGGGCGACCGATGTCCGCCGCCGGGAAGACCTTGAAGCCCTGGTGGAGCAGGCGGTCCGATGGGGCGGGCGGCTCGACGTCATCATCAACAACGCCGGGATTGGGCCCATATCCCGCTTCGACGCCCTGCGCGTGGACGACTGGGACGCGATGATCGACATCAACCTGCGCGGGACCCTGTACGGGATCGCCGCGGCCCTGCCGGTCTTCCAGCGTCAGGGCTCGGGCCATGTCGTCAACGTGGTCTCGACCGCGGGGCTCAAGATTCTGCCCACCATGGGCGTCTACGCCGCGACGAAGAACGCCGTGCGGACCCTCACCGAGGCGCTACGGCAGGAGTCGGGCCCCGGCCTGCGCGTCAGCGAGGTGTCGCCGGGCATCGTGTCGACCGACTTCGGGGACTCGATCACCGACCCGGGCGTCCGGGAGGCCATGGGCCGGCGCGTCGCCGGCGTCGCCATTCCCCCGGAGGCCGTCGCCCGCGCCATCGCCTTCGCCATCGAGCAGCCGGACGACGTCGAGGTCGGCAGCCTGGTCGTACGGCCGACCGCCCAGGACTGAGGCCGACGGCGCGCCCTACACCCCGGACACCTCCAGCCTCGCCAGCCGCTCGCGCCGCTCGGCGTAGCGGTCGCCCAGGGCGGCGGTGTTCAGGAAGGCCTCCAGGATCTGCTCGGCCACGGCCGCGTCCGTCACGTCCGCGCCCAGGACCAGCATATTGGCGTCGCCGTGCTCGCGGGCAGGCACGCTCTCGGCCGGCGTGTGCAGCAGCGTCGCGCGCATGAACGGGAAGCGGTTGGCCGTCATCGCCATCATCTGGCCGCTGCCGCATATGCCGACGGCGAAGTCCGACCGGCCCGCCCTGATCTCGTCCACAAGTCCCAGCGCATAGTCCATCGCATCCACCCGCCCGGCGGCGCTGTCCGTCCCGCAGTCGGTCACGCCATAGCCATGGGCCGCCAGCCACCCGGCCAGCCGCGCCTTCAGCGCGACCCCGCGATGGTCGGAGGCGATCGAGATCGGCTTGTCGGTGAGCTTCCGGGTCATGTTCCAACCTGCCGTCTGCGAAGGGCCTCGGCCGCCTCCACCGCCGACCTTGCGAGCGGGCGCGGCAAGGCGTCCAGCGGAAACCAGCCCAGGCCCGCGTGCTTCTCGGATTCGAGCAGGGCCGGCTCGCCCTCGAACGCCGTCGCGAGGAAGACCGGCGACACCCAATGGACGCCCTCCCCGGGCGCGACCAGGTCCACGACACGGAGCAGTTCGAGCGCCCCGAGCTTGATCCCCAACTCCTCGGCGATCTCCCGGCGCGCGGCCGCTTCCGTCCCTTCCCAGAGTTCGACCTTGCCGCCCGGCAGGCTCCAGCAACCGGCCTCCGGCGCGCGGGCCCGGCGGATCAGCAGCAGCTTCCCGTCCTGCAGGACGGCCACGCCGCACCCCACCCTCGGCCCGTCTGATGATCGCTCGGACATCCGCTAACCGTCCGCGAGTCGGGGACGGCTTTCCACCCCTGGTGCGGAGCCCCGCCCCCCCGCCCTCAGGCCTCGGCCGCCTCGCGGACCGCCGCCTCGATCTTGGCCACGTCGATCTTCTGCATCGGCATCATGGCCTCGAACGCGCGTTTCGCCGTCTCGCCGCCCTTGGCCATGGCGTCCGTCAGCACGCGCGGCGTGATCTGCCAGCTGACGCCCCACCTGTCCTTGCACCAGCCGCACTGGCTTTCCTGCCCACCGTTCCCGACGATGGCGTTCCAGTAGCGGTCGGTCTCGGCCTGGTCCTCGGTGGCGACCTGGAACGAAAAGGCCTCGGTCTGTTTGAACGCGGTCCCGCCGTTCAGGCCGATGCAGGGGATGCCCATGACGGTGAATTCCACCGTCAGCGGGTCGCCCGCCTTGCCGTCGGGATAGTCGCTCGGCGCGCGGTGGACGGCGCCCACCGTCGTGTCGGGGAAGGTCGCCGCGTAGAACCTCGCCGCCGCTTCGGCGTCACGGTCGTACCAGAGGCAGATGATGGCCTTGTTCATCGTCGGTCCCTTTCATCAGGCGATGCGCCCGCGCCCGGCGCGGACGGTCACGCGTCGTTGAAGCCCGCCCCGTCACCATCCACGCTTCCGGCCGTCCGGAAAGAGCCCCGGGACCAGAAACCGCCCGAAGACGGCGCGGGTTTCAGCCGACGACGCCCGCCACGATCCGAATGTGCTCTGGGCCCCTACCTCCCCCGAAGCGCCGGGAGCGGGGGGCGGATGTCCGGTTGGTCTGTCGGCGGGCTGTCCTGGAGGTCCTCTCAGCGCGACAGCGAGACGAGATCGGCCGCCAGGGCCGCGTCCTGCGCGGCGGCGCCTCCCGAGACGCCCACGGCTCCCACGATCCGGCCGCCGACAACGATGGGCACGCCGCCGCCGATGGCGATCACCTCGTCGGAGGTGATCAGGGCGGTGCGTCCGCCCTGCACTCTCTCTTCCAGGGCCGCCGTCGTGATCCGGAGGCGGGCGGAGGTGCGGGCCTTCTGCTGCGCCAGGCGACCTGAGCCGTAGGGCGCGTCGTCCATCTTCGCGAAGGCGACGAGTTCGCCAGAGGGCTCGACAACGGCGATGGCCATCTTCAGACCCCGCGCCGCGCTCTGTTCCATGCCTCGGCGGACGAGCGCCAAGCCATCGCTCGCCGAGATCGGCGCCCCATAGCTCAGCGCCTGCACGTTCGAAGGCGTTGCGGCCTGTTGCGCCCCGGCCTGCCCGGCCAGCGAAAGGGCGGCGAACGCCCCGATCACGAACGGTCTCATCGGCGCGCCGCCGGAGGCGCTTCGCGCCCCGAGTGGACGAGCACCGCATCGGGCAGGCGCTGTCCCTGGACGTCGATCGCCCGCACCGCCGCGTTGAGTTCCGCCAGCTCGGTCGACGTGAACCGGATCGCCGCGGCGCGGGTGTTCTGCACCATGTGGGCCATGACCGTCGTGCCGGGGATCGGCACGATCCACGGCTTTTGCGCCAGCAGCCAGGCCAGGGCGATCTGCCCGGGCGCTGCGCGCTTGCGCTCCGCCCACTGCTTCAGCAGCGCCACGAGCCGCAGGTTGTGGGGCAGGTTCTCCGGCGAGAAGCGGCCCTCCGCGGCGCGGATATCGCCTGGCGCGAAGCGCGTGCTGGCGTCGATCCAGCCGGTAAGGAACTGCACGCCCAATGGGCTCCACGGCACGAACCCCACGCCGAGCTCCTCGCAGAGCGGGATCACGTCCCGTTCCGGGCCCCGCCACAGCATCGAGTACTCGTTCTGAACGGCCGTGACGGGAAGCGCCGCGTGCGCGCGGCGTAGCGTGTTGAGGCCCATTTCGGAGAGGCCCCAGTGGCGGACCTTGCCTTCCCGCATCAGCTCCTGCACCGCGCCGGCGACGTCTTCGATTGGTACGTCAGGATCCACGCGGTGCTGGTAGAGGAGGTCGATCCGGTCGGTGCGCAGCCGCTGCAGCATGCCTTCGACCGCGCGCTTGATGTGGTCGGGACGGCTGTTGAGGCCGGGCATGCGCTGGCCCGTCTCCGGATTGATGTTCCAGCCGAACTTCGAAGTGACCGCCACCTTGTCGCGGAACGGCTGAATGGCCTCGCCGAGGATGCGTTCGCACTCGAGCGGCCCGTACGCCTCGGCGCAGTCGAAGAAGGTCACGCCCTCATCGAAGGCCGCTCGGATCAGGTCGATCTGCTCGGGCCGGTAGGGCGTCTCGGTCGTGTATTTCCGGAAGTTGTTCTGCACGCCAAGGCCGATGGCGGAGACCTCCAACCTGCCGAGGCGGCGCCGGTCCGGTCGGGCGCCCGTGGCGGCGCGCCGGGCCGGAGCCGCGGCGGCCGGCGACGCGCTCGAAGCGACGGCGAGTCCCGCGGTCGCGGCGCCGACAAGGCCACGGCGGCTGATCGCGCTGTTCGCTTCCTTCATGCCCTCGCCTTTCGTGTGGGGGTGCTCGCGCAAGCGACGGAGCGGCGGCCTCGCACGTCGCCGGCACGCTCAGAAGGATAGCCCCGGAGCTGGCGGCGGATTAGACGTGGCAATCGCCATGCTCTTTGAAGTGAGGCTAACAAATGGCTCAGCGGTTCGACGAACTCGCCGCCTTCGCCGCGGTCGCCAAGGAGCGCAGCTTCACACGCGCGGGCGCCAGGTTGGGCGTCTCGCCCTCTGCGCTTAGCCAGACCATCAAGGGGCTTGAGGCGCGGCTTGGCGTTCGGCTCCTGGCCCGCACCACGCGCAGCGTCGCCCCCACCGAGGCTGGCGAACGCCTGCTCTCTACCGTCGCGCCGCGGTTGGAAGAGATCGAGCATGCGGTCGCAGCGCTCGGCGAGCTACGCGAACGCCCCGCCGGAACCATCCGCATCACGGCTGGAGAGCATGCGGCGCGAACGGTCGTTCAGCGAGGTCTGGCCAAGCTGCTCCCGCGGTATCCGGACATCCGCGTCGAGGTGGTCGTGGACTATGGATTCGTCGACATCGTGGCCGACGGGTTCGACGCGGGGGTTCGTCTCGGCGAACAGGTGGCCAAGGACATGATCGCGCTGCGCATCGGCCCCGACATGCGCATGGCCGTGGTCGGCTCCCCCGCCTACTTCCGGGACCGTCCGAGCCCGCGGACGCCGCAGGACCTCACCGAGCACAACTGCATCAATATGCGGCTGCCAACCCATGGCGGGCTGTTCCCCTGGGAGTTCGAGAAGGACGGTCGGGAGCTGAAGGTCCGGGTCGACGGGCAGCTGGTGTTCAACACCCTTCGCCAGCGGCTGGACTCCGCGCTTGAAGGGCTGGGCCTGGCCTACATGCCCGAGGACGTGGCGATGCCCCACATCCGGTCGGGCGAACTCGTCCGGGTCCTGGAGGACTGGTGTCCGCCGTTCACGGGCTACCACCTCTACTATCCGAGCCGTCGGCACAGCTCGCCGGCGTTATCCCTCTTGGTCGAAGCCCTGAGGTTCAAGGAAGCCTGAGCCGACGGCTCCTGGCGAGGTGCGCCGTCCGCCGCCGTGCCCCTAACCCCGGCGCTTTCGGGTGGGGTGGAAGGCCTCGCCCGACGCGAGCCGCGCCACCATCTCGGCGATCTTCGCGGCGCGCTTCTCGGGCCCCTTCGCCTGCTGGACGCGATAGAGCACCGCGTAGCGGTTCGCGGCGTCGAGGCTGTCGAAGAACCGGCGCGCTTCCGGCCGCGCATCGAGGGCGGTCGCAAGGTCCGGATCCGGCGTCGCCCGGCCCTGGGGCGCGTAGGCCGCGTCCCAACGGCCGTCGGCCTTCGCGCGCGCCACCTCCGCCAGGCCCCGCGGCGTCATCCGGCCCTCCGCGATCAGGCGCTCCACCCGCTCCCGGTTCACCTGGGACCAGGCGCTGCGGGCCCTGCGCGGGGTGAACCGCACCTTGAAATAGTGCTCGTCCACGCGCCCGAGTTGCCCGTCGATCCAGCCATGGGCGAGCGCGCTGTCGATCGCCTCCGACTTGCTCAGCGTCGCCTCCGGCGCGCCCACCTTGCCGAACTTCAGCCAGGCGCCGGCGGCGGTTTCCGGCTGATCCGCCAGCCAGGCCTCGAAGGCGGCCGCGTCCCGGAAGGTCAGGAGCGGAAGTTCCGGCAAGGCCATGCGGACCCCAATCGCGACGCAGGCCGCCAGCGGCCGACAGCCTGAGAGCTTAATGCAACGGCGGCCCGAGCGACCGCAATCCACCCTTGGGCGACCGGCAGGCAGCCCGTCTGCGGGAAGCGCCCTTCAGGGCCGCCGCTAGAAGAGCGCCGGGCCCACCAGCCACAACACAGGCGGGATGAAACCCACGACGAGCGCGATAAGCCAGACGTGGCGCATCCGCCATCCGCCGACCACGAGCATCCCCCAACTCATCAGGATCAGGATGGGGTGAACGTCGAACACCCACTGCCCCCGGAAGCGTGGCGTATCGGTGAGAGGGCCCGTCGCCAGCGCCACGAGGAAATCGAGCCACAAGCTGCAAAGCTGGAGCGCCAACACGGCGACACAGCCCAGGGCACTGGCGATCCGTCTCGGCGTCATCACGCGGGCTCCGGGGCTCGGCGCCGCCAGGGTGCGGCGAGCGTCATCGTCAGAATGACGGCTTGGGCGGCCCCTTTCCAGGCTCCTCGGCGAGGGCTTCCCGCGCCCCCGCGAACAGGTCCTCCAGGAACAGGCTCGCGAGCCCCGCCTGCGAGCTCACGCCGGCCTTCTCGTAGACGCGGGCGAGCTGGGCCCGCACCGTGCCCTGGGCCGCGCTGCGCAGGGCCGCGATCTCGGCCACGTCGCAGCCCTTGAGCGCGAAGGTCGCCACATCCGCCTCGGCAGGCGTCAGCTTCCAGGCGGCGAAGCGTTCGGCCACCACCTCGCTCAGCGCGCCCGAGGCGATGGAGAGCGCCGCCTCCCGCCGCCGGGCCTCGGCGATCATGCCCCGGGCCAGCAGGGCGCCGGTGGCCACCCCGCCCAGCAGGGCGAGCGCGATCAGCCCCTCCAGCCCCACGTGCGGCGTCAGGCCCTGTTCGGCCACGTCGCCGGCGGCGTCGGCGATGAAGAACACCGCCGCCACCGCCTGCACGGCCACCACGGCGGCGACCGCGGCCGGAGCCCGGTCGCCGGCCATCCGCCGGAGCGCCTTCCTCACTCGCCTGCCTGGGGCGCGCGCCGGCGCCGGCCGCCGCCGGTCATGGCGGTCAGGATCTGCGGGCCCATGCGCCGGGTCTCGAAGGCGACGCCCGCCACGTGCAGGGCCGCCAGCACGAACAGCAGGTTCGCCGCGACCTCGTGGATCTCCTCCATGGCCTCCTCGCCGCCCCCTTCTCCGCCTTCGGCGCCCTCGCCGCGTTCGCCCTCGCCGCGTTCACCGGCCTCGTCCTCTTCGGACTCCTCGGAGGCCTCGCCCGCGCCCTCATGCTCGCCGGACGCCTGGGGTTGCGTCAACGCCGCCACGGACGGTGGCGGCCCCGACATCGCCACACCCGTGCCGACCACCACCGCCAGGGTCGCCCACAGCGCATAGACCATCAGCGCCCCAAGCGGATTGTGCGAAGCGTGCGCGCGTTTCTCGCCAGCCGCGATCTCGCGCACGTGGGCGATGGCCCGCCCGGGGGTGGGCGGGAAGGCCGAGAACCGCGCCTCGCGCGGCCCGATGAAGCCCCAGAGGAGCCGCAGCGCCAGCAGGGCCCCCGCCGCATAGCCCACCCAGACGTGCCAGGCCGAGCCCTCCTCGGTGAAGAGGCCGTTGGCCACGATGGCGGCGGCCACGCCCCAGTGCGTCAGCCGCACCAGCGGGTCCCACCGGCGCGGGCGCGCCGGCGCCTGGGCGGCTTCGGGAGCGGCGGTTTCAGGGGTCGTCATGGCGGCGTCTCCGGCTCGGAAGGAGCCGGCACGATCCCCGCCCGCGCCGCATCCCGCCATTGCCGCCGCGCTTACGCGGGCCCGCCTAAGCGCCCGCTTACGGTCCCTAGTAGTGCAGCCGGCACTGGATGATCTCCAGCACCTGGTCCGGCGGCTTGCCGGTCACGCGGTACACCAGCCGGTCCGAGCCGTTGATCCGGCGCGACCACCAGCCCCGCAGGTGCTCCTTCAAGGGCTCCGGCTTGCCGGTCCCCTGGAAGGGATCGCGCGTGCATTCGCGGATCAGGTCGTTGACGCGTCGCAGCGTCTTGGGGTCGGTCGCCTGCCAGTGGAGGTAATCCTCCCAGGCGTGGGTCGACCACAGCAGCCTCACGGCTCGATCAGGTCACGCTCGGCTCCGCGGCCCGCGTCCATCTCGGCCACGGACTCCAGCAGGCGCGCCGCGTTGGCCCGGGACGCCATCAGGTGCAGCGTCTCCTCCATGGCGTTCCAGTCGGCGAGGGACACCATGACCACGGGCTCGGCCTTCTGGCGCGTCACCAGCACCGGCGCGTGGTCCTCCACTACCCGGTCCATGACGTCCTTCAGGTTCGCCCGCGTATCCGTGAACGTGATCACGTCCATCGTGCAGCACTCCATTGATGCCGCCATATATGTACAGAATTCCGTACACATCAAGGGAGCGGTCCCCCGGGTGACGCGCTCAGCGCGCCCGAGGCGCAGTGATCAACGCTGACATTTTTCTCTCACGAACGCGTGGCGTTGTCAAGAACAAAATGCGAACATAGTGGCCGACCGCCCAATGTCGGATCTCGACAGAGCGGCCCGCCCCGACATGCTAGGCTTTCCCCATCGCCGGCATGGTTCCACCAGGCGCCGGCGACTGAGAGACGGGCGCGCGCCCGATGCTCCCGCCTGCGACGGGGAGTTGTCTCGAATGACCGCGGAAGTCCTGTCCCTCGACGCCGCCCGGCGGGCCCGCCTTGCCGCGGCTTTGGCGGCCGATCCGGCCGACCCCGCCCGCGCGGCGGCCGCCGACGCCTATGTCCGCCGCGCCGAGGAGGCCATCGACCTGCTCCGCGGCCTGGACGAGCCCGGGGCCAAGGCCGCCGTCCGCGGCATCGGCGAAGTCTGGCTCGGCCTCGCCGAGGCCGAGCTCGCCAAGCCCCGACGCTGAACCGCTAGGCCCGGAAGGACGCCAGTCTCGACGCCAGCGCGTCCATCGCGCCCCGCCAGTCGCCCGGGGCGGGCTGGCGGATGATCTCCACCGAGGGATACCAGGGCGTCCTCGCCTCGCCCCTCCCCCACCGCCATTCGGGCCGGTGCGCCGTGAGCAGGAAGACCGGCTTGCCCATACTGGCCGCCAGGTGGGCGACCGAGGTGTCCACCGTCGCCACCGCGGCGAGCCCCGCCACGATCCGGCGGGTGTCCTCCATGTCGCGCGCGCCGGTGACCTCGGGCCGCAGGTCGCGGCCCAGGCCGAGCAGTTCCGAGGCGAACGGCTCGGGCATGGATCGCTCGGCGTCGTTCGGATGGGCCGGACGGCCCTTGCTCATCACGCCCAGACCCGAGCCGCCCGGCTCCGACGCCAGGGGAACCGGCGGCGGCCATTCGCCCGCCAGGTGCGGCAGCGACCCCACCAGCGCCCAGGCGTCGTGCCGGGGGACGGAGATCTGCCCCTCGGCCGGCGAGATGGCCGCGCCCAGGTCCGAGAACAGGCGGGCCAGCACCGGGGAACAGACGAAGGTCACCTTCACGCCCCGACGGACCAGCTCGGGGATCCAGCGGGCGAACATGATCTGGTCGCCCAGGCCCTGCTCGGCCCAGACCATCAGCGACCCCACCGGCTCGCCGCGCCACTCGGGATAGCTCGGCGCCGGCTTGCGGATGTTGAGCTCGGGCAGCCGGGTCCGCGCCTCGTAGCACGCCCAGCCTTCCTCCCACGCGCCCCTCGACAGGAGCAGGAGCGCCAGCGCGTAGCGCGCGGCGGGGTTCGCGGGGTCCAGCGCCAGGATGTCCCGGCAGGCCGACTCGGCCTCGGCGTGACGCCCCTCCCCGTGCAGGCGGCTGACGCGCCGCCCCATGTCCGCGATCATCGACACGGGCGGGACCCTAGCCGCCCGCTCACCCCGCCGCCAGCAGGTCCAGCGCCACCTTCAGCACCGCCTCCAGCCGCACCGTCTCCCGGTCGCCGCCTCCGGCCGCTTCACGCGGCGTCTTCTCCTCCCCGCAGACCAGGTCGCAGGCCGCGATCAGGTCGGGCTGCATCATCAGCCGGCGCCGGCAGGCGGCCAGCGCCGCCTCGGCCTGGGCCGTGCTCTGGGCGTGGGCCGCCAGCGCCTTCAGCGACTGGCCGGGCGGCAGGGCGCCGTGGGCCTTGGGCTCCAGCGTCGACGGGATCGAGGGGTCCATCCGGGCCCGGCGGTAGACCGCCCCGTACCGCTCGCCCGCCGCCCGCGCCTCCTTGCCGATCCGCCCCTTGGTCTCCAGCCACTCCAGGCCGCTGAGCCGCCGGTAGGGCTGGGCCCGCGCCTTTCGGCCGCGCGGCGGCTCAAACGCCGCGCCGCGCCCCTTGGCGAGCGCCACCGTCTCGGCCACTCCGTCCATCACCGCGCGGGCCTCGGCCCGGGCCTTCTCCTGCCGCTCCAGCCGGAGCAGCCGCTCGCGCGTCGCCCGCGCGGGGTCGTGGATGCGCTTCATGCGCCGAACTCCCTGCAAATTCAGCGGCGCGCGGCCCGCGCCACCACCGCGTCGGCCAGGCGGTAGACCGCCTCGCCCGCCTCGCGCTCGCCCTCGATGACCACCAGGCCCGCGGCCGTGTGGGCCAAGAGCTCGCGCAGGAACTCGGCCCGCTCGCCGGGTTCGCGCCGAGCGAGCGCCCTGGCGACCAGGGTCGCCGCCCCCTCGCTCATCGGATGAGCGCCGGATAGCCGCCTTCCGCGAGCACGGCCGCCACATGCGCCTCATGGCGGGCGAACCTGGGCCGCATGGCGTCGGGGCCCGGCCGCCGGACCCGGAACCGGGCCTCCAGCTCGGCGGCCCCTTCGGCGCTGAGCGCCAGCTCCGCCTGGGCCCGGGCCTGCGAGGCTCCGCCGTGCCTGAGCGCGGCGTAAGCCTGGCCGGAATGATTGGGGCCGTTCTGCGCCGGCCGGTCGTGATGCGATGTCCTCATGGCCGAAAGTGTATGAAACATACGGCGACTTGGCCAAATTAAAAATGCAGGTTATCTACAGTGACGAGCTACCGAAGGATATTTTCCACCATGGACGGACGCGCCGAGCGGCTGCGCCAGGCCCGCATCGACAAGGGGTTCGAGACCGCCGCCGCGGCCGCCGACGCCTTCGCCTGGAACCGCAACACCTACGCCTCCAACGAGAACGGCAACGCGCCCTTCTCCTACCGCCGGGCCAAGGAGTACGCGGCGGCCTTCGGCGTGCGGCCCGAGTGGCTCTACGACGCCGCCGGCCCCATGCGCCCGGCCGCCGAGGCCGGGCTCGTGCCGGTGATCGGCCGGGTGGGCGCCAATCCCGAGGGCAGCGTGCTCTTCGCCACGGGGCAGGACCCCGGCGAACTCGCCCCCATCCCCCCGGGCGGCACCGACCAGGCCGTGGCGCTCCGGGTCGTCGGCCATTCCATGCGCGGCGTCGCCGACGACGGGGCCCTGATCTATTTCGAGGACCAGCGCACCCCGCCCACGCCCGACATGCTGGGCCACGTGGTGGTGGTCGAGACCGCCGACGACGAGGTGCTGGTCAAGCGCCTGCTGCGCGGTTCGCGCCAGGGACTCTACGACCTGGAAAGCGTCGCCGGCCCGATGCGCCACGACGCCCGCCTGCGCTGGGCCGCCCACATCACCGCCATCATCCCGCCCTTCCAGGCCCGTCGCATCATCCGCGGCGCGGCCTAGGTCGCAGGTTTCCTACAGTGTGCAACGAATATCGCTTTCAGCGCTCCCTGCACGAGCTGATGGAGGAGTTCAGCCGGCTCAACGTGCCGTTCGACTGGGCGGGCGGCGCGCCGAACCTGGAGCCCCTGGCCTCGATCCGGCCGACCGATCCCGCGCCCGTCGTGGTCTCACATGACGGCGGGGCGCGGCTGATGCGGCTGCGCTGGGGCTTCCCCGGTCCGCGAGGGCCGGTCATCAACTTCCGCTCGGAGGGACGCCGTTTCCCGACGGGGCGCTGCATCGCGCCCGCCGACGGGTTCTACGAGTTCACCGGGACCAAGGCGCCCAAGTCCAAGTGGCTGTTCGAGGCGGCCGATGGCGGGATGCTGGGGATCGCCGGCCTGGTCCGCGACGACCGCTTCACCCTGCTCACCTGCGCGCCGGGGCCGGACATGGCGCCGTACCATGATCGGCAGGTCGCCATCCTGCCGCGCAGGGACTGGGCCGCATGGCTCGGCGAGCCCGGGGAGCAGCCGCCCCTCGAGCCCCTGCCGGCCGGCAGCCTCAGGGTTACCCAGGTCAGATAGTTACGGCAGGTCCTCGGCGAGGATCGCCATCTCGAACATGAACGAGCCGTCCTCGTCCTCGTCCTCGAAAACGACGCCCACGAACTCTTCGCCGATATAGACCTCGCAGGAGTCCTTCTGCTTCGGCCGCGGCACGAGCGTGATGCGCGCGTTCGCGAAGGTCCCGCGCAGATGCCCTTCGATCTTGCGGATGGTCTTCTCGTCCACGCGGGGTGCTCCTGAGGCGGCAAATCGGTCGGCGCGAACCTAACGGGTCCGGCGCGCCGGGGGAACCTCAGATCACGTAGTCGTATACGGAGTCCGCCAGCGTATGGTCCATGCTCTTGGCCGGCTCTTCGCAGGTGGGGCAGTTGACCAGCCGGGCCGGCACGCCCGCCGCGGTGCAGTGCGGCGGCACCGGCTTCAGCACCACCGAGCCCGAGGCCACCTTGGCGTAGTCGCCGACCGTGATGTTGCCCAGCACCTTGGCGCCCGCGCCCAGCAGGACGCCGCGCCCGATCTTCGGGTGCCGGTCGCCGCGCTCGGCCCCGGTGCCGCCCAGGGTCACGCCCTGCAGCATCGACACGTCGTCACCGATCACCGCCGTCTCGCCGATGACGATGCCGGTGCCGTGGTCGATGAATACCGCCCGCCCGATCCGGGTCGCCGGGTTGATGTCCACCTGGAACAGTTCGCTGGAGCGGCTCTGCAGATAGAAGGCGAGCGTCTCGCGTCCCTCGTTCCAGAGCCAGTGCGCCACCCGGTGCGTCTGCAGCGCCAGGAAGCCCTTGAAGAACAGGAACGGCTGGACATAGCCTTTGCAGGCCGGGTCGCGCTCGAACACGGCCTTCAGGTCGGCTTCGGCGATCTCCACGATCGAGGGATCGCTCGCATAGGCTTCCTCGATGGTGTCGCGCAGGCTCATGGCCCGCAGCTCCTGGTCGCCCAGTTTTCGCGCCAGCTGATACGACAGCGCATCGCCCAGGGTGTCGTGGTTCAGGATGACGGCGGCCAGCAGGCTGGCCAGCGCCGCCTCGCTCTTGGCGGCCGCATAGGCCTCGTTCCGCAGCGCGGCCCAGACGGGCGGCGGCTCCGCGGGGCGCACCACTTCCAAGCGTTGGCTCATAGGCTCCTCCCGACCCATGGGGCCTTCCTATCCTAACATCGCCCGCGCGACGGCGGGCGGCAACGACCCTTCGCGAGCCATATGGTAGGCCCGAAGCGGCATCGCCACTGTTAATGCCGACGGCCCTCTGCGATCCCCTCGCCTTGCGGAACGCGCGAGCGCACCCATAAAGGACTTCACCCCTCGGCATTCCAGACACCAAGGTCGCCCCGTGAGCTCCACCTTGCCGCCCGCGCCGGAATTCGGCGCAGCCCTGCCCGTCTCCGCCTCGTCCGAGACGCTCCGGTTCCTCGGCCTTCGACGGTCCGCCTCGGCGCTGACCCTGGACGCGCCCAGCCCTTCGGTCGCCGAACTCGACGACCTGCTCCGCATCGCCCTCCGGGTCCCCGATCACGGCAAGCTCGCGCCGTGGCGGTTCGTCATCGTGCAGGGGGCGGACAAGACCGCCTTCGCCGATCGCCTGGAGGCCCTGGCCCGAAGCCGCGGCGACGCCAGCCAGGCCGCCAAGCTCGCCAAGCTCCGCACGCCGCCCCTGGCCGTCGTCGTCATCTCGCACGTGAAGCCGGGCGCGATCCCGGAATGGGAACAGGTGCTGTCGGCCGGCGCCGTCTGCACGAACCTGCTCTACGGCGCCCTCGCCATGGGCTACGGCGCGAACTGGATCACGGACTGGTACAGCTATGACGCCGAAGCGCTCGCGGTTCTGGGCGCTCAGCCTGGCGAGCGCGTCGCGGGGTTCGTGCTGATCGGATCGCCGAAAGAGCCGCCGCTCGAGCGGGAACGGCCGGATGCGGCGTCGCTGGTGAGTCGCTGGAAAGCCTAGGGCGCGAGGCCCCAAGGCGGGAGCCCAGACACACAGCGGCCGGACGGCGCGCCGCGCCGCCCGGCCTGAGGTGACACGCCCGAGGAGAGTTGGGCAAGATCACCTATAGGCCTCTAAGCAGCTTTTGGGAAGCCCGATCAGGCTTCGGGAGTCCGCGGCGCGTCCTTTTCGCCTCTAGCGAGAGTAGGGCGTTGGAAATCCCGAGTTGCCGAATTCTAGCGCATCTACGGGCCAAGATCGGATGATCCGACGCCCATTCTTTTTGCGCCAAGTAATCCGAAGCTGTCAGACCTCGGACATTCTAATAACTTGACCGTAATACGCTCAACCGCGGCCGCGATAGGAGGCGACGCCTTGGTCCGGCAACCATAGACCTTCCGGCGGCGCGCCGCTTTGCCAGAAAACGTCGATGGGAATGCCGCCCCGCGGGTACCAGTACCCGCCGATGCGCAGCCACTTCGGGGAAAGCTCCGTGACCAAGCGGCGGCCGATGGCGACCGTGCAGTCCTCATGGAAAGCGCCGTGGTTCCGGAACGAGCCGAGGTAGAGCTTCAGCGACTTCGATTCCACCAGCCAGTCGGCCGGGACGTAGTCGATGACCAGGTGGGCGAAGTCGGGCTGGCCGGTCACCGGGCAGAGGGAGGTGAACTCCGGGGCCGTGAAGCGCACCAGGTACGTCGCGTCCGGGTGCGGGTTGGGCACGCGCTCCAGCACGGCGGTCTCGGGACTGTCGAACCCGCGGACGTCCCGGCCGAGTTGCGTCAGGTGGGTCTCTTCCATGCCGGCGGCTTTAGCCGCTAGTAGGACGCCGAACAACACAAGCCCAAACAGCACAAGGCCCAGGGAGCGGAACATGGCGGGACGGGACTTCGAGGATTTCGTGGTGGTGGTCACCGGCGCGTCCACCGGGCTGGGCCGGGCCATCGCCGTCGAGGTCGCCCGGCGCGGAGCCAAGGCCGTCGTCGTGAACTACGCCCGCAGCGCCCCGGAGGCCGAGGAGACCGCCCGCCTCGTGCGCGCCGAGGGCGCCGAGGCGGTCCTGGTCCAGGGTGACGTGGCCTCGGACGACGACTGCCGGAAGATCGCCGCGACCGCTCAGCCGTTCGGCCGAATCGACGCCCTGTTCAACAATGCCGGCGTCACGCGCTTCGCCGGCCACGCCGACATGGACGCGGTCTCGGCCCAGGACTTCCTCGACCTCTACGCGGTCAACGTGGTCGGCGCCTACCAGATGATCCGCGCCTGCCGGAGCCTGCTGGAAGCCGGGGCGCGTCCGGGCGCGGTGGTCAATACCGCGTCCATCGCGGGGGTCACGGGCGTCGGCTCGTCCGTCCCCTATGCGGCGTCGAAGGGCGCCCTCAACACCATGACGCTGTCGCTGGCCCGGGCGCTGGCGCCCCGGATCCGGGTCAACGCCGTCTGCCCCGGCTTCATCGACACCCCCTGGTTCGGCAAGGGCATGCCGGATGCGGCCGTCGACAGGCTGCGCGCCAACGCCGAGGCGACGACGCCGCTTCGGGCCGCCTCTACGCCGCAGGACATCGCCGAGGCGACCGTCTTCCTGGCCTCGCCGGCCTCCCGCCATGTGACCGGCGAGACCCTGCTGGTGGACGCCGGCATGCACCTGGGCTTCGCGCCGCTCGTGGCGCGCTGATTCACCGACGCTAGGGAAGCTGCGCAATTCATGGGCGCTTAGGCAGTCGCATGCTCAATTTCCGACCAGCAGATCCGGTCGCGGTCGATCCGGACCGGTGTGCGTTGATCTGATCGCCTGACCGCCGAGGATGGCCCCGCACGATCGGGCCGTGGTCGGATCGAAGAACAAGGGGATAGATAATGAACAAGATCAAAGTGTCGCTTCTCGCCGCCGCCGGTTCCCTGGCGCTCGCGGGCGCGGCTCACGCCCAGGACGACAGCCCGGTCTCGCTGTCCTTCAACGTCGGCGCGTCGAGCGATTACGTGTTCCGGGGCGTCAGCCAGACGGACGAGAACCCGCAGGTGTTCGGCGGCGTGGACGCCACTCTGGGCTCCATCGGCTACGCCGGCGTCTGGGCCTCCAACGTCGACTTCAACGACAGCACCGACGCCGAGGTGGACGTCTACGCCGGCGTGAAGCCCACCCTGGGCGCGGTCAGCCTGGACCTCGGCGTGATCTACTACGGCTATGTCGACGCCCCGTCGGGCTCGGACTACGGCTACTGGGAAGGCAAGGTGGCCGCCTCCGTCCCGGCCGGCCCCGCCACCCTCGGCGCCGCCGTCTACTACTCGCCGGACTTCTTCGGCGGCACGGGCGACGCCTGGTACTACGAGGCCAACGGCTCGATCGCCGTCCCGGACACCAAGTTCACCTTCAGCGGCGCGCTGGGCCGCCAGGAAGTGAAGGGCTCGGGCGACTACACCACCTGGAACCTGGGCGCCGGCTACGCCTTCACCGACCACGTCGGCGTCGACCTGCGCTACTGGGACACCGGCGAGCACGGGTTCGGCAAGATCTACGACAGCCGCGTCGTGGCCTCGCTGAAGCTTTCCTTCTAGGGCCCGCCCCAAATCATCGAGGAGGCCGTCGCGGTAACCGCGGCGGCCTTTTTCATTGCGCCGCGTGGCGCCTGTTTTTAAGGTTCTTTGCCTAAGCGGAACGCGCTTTGAGGTCGTGCGCGAGGCGTTCCACAGGGAACGGTTCGCACCTGCAAGGAATTTGTGGGCCGTCGCACTCCGAAGTCTATGGTTGCGAATCGGGAAGGTTAGGCGGAGTGCGACGCATGGAGCGCATGGCTTTCCGGGCCCAGACCGTCGTCGCCGACGTCGCACTCGCGGCGCTCGCCTTCGCCCTCGCCTATGTCATCGCCCTCGCCCAGCCCGGGTCGATCCCGGGACTGCCGCCGAGCCTGACGTTCCTGCAACTGACCGCGCTCTACGGCGCCGTGGCCGGGGTCTTCGCCCTGCTCTTCCGGCGTGAGCTGTCGCCCTGGCGCTACGTCTCGATCCCCGACGCCCTGGTGCTCGCCCGCGGCGCCCTCCTTACGGTGGGGGTCTTCCTGCTCGCGGTCTTCGTGCTGGACCGCGCCCGCGGCGTGCCCCGCTCGGCCCTGTTCATGGCGCCGCTGTTCCAGATGGTGGCGTCGATGGGCGTGCGGATCGCCCGCCGGGCGCTGCATGAGCGCGCGCTGGACAGCTTCTCGCCGCTCAAGACCGTCACCGACCGGGCCCAGGCCCCCACCCTGCTGCTGATCGGCCCGCCGTCGCTGGCCGACACCTACCTGCGCGACGTGGCCCGCAGCCATGATCGCACCTACACGCCGGTGGGCATCGTCACGACCGAGAAGCGCGACGTGGGCCAACAGGTGCGCGGCGTCTGCATCCTCGACACCCTGGATCGCCTGGAGGAGGCGCTGGCCGAACTGCGCCGCTGGAACCGCTATCCCCGAGCCATCCTCTTCCTCGAGGAGCCCGCGCGGCTGAAGGGTCTGACCGCCGACCAGCTCGGACGCCTGAAGAACGACGGCATCCGCCTGTTGCGCCTGCCCTCCATCGTCGAGCTGCCCCAGCACGACAGCGTCACCCTGCTGCCGATGCGGGACATCAACATCGAGGAGCTGCTGGCCCGCGACCCGATCGAGCTGGACCGCGGCGCCATCGGCAAGCTGATCCGCGGGCGGCGCGTGCTCATCACCGGGGCCGGCGGCTCCATCGGCGCCGAGCTCTGCCGCCAGGTGGCCGCCTTCGACTGCGCGCACCTCACTCTGCTCGACATCTCCGAGACCGCCCTCTTCGAGATCGAGCGCGAGATGCGCGAGACCTTCCCGCACATTCCGCGCAAGGCGGTGCTATGCGACGTCCGCGTCGCCTCGCGGCTGACCGCGGCCTTCAAGAGCGAGAAGCCCGACCTCGTGTTCCACGCCGCCGCCCTGAAGCATGTCTCCATGGTCGAGCAGCACCCCAGCGAGGGCGTCCTGACGAACGTCATCGGCACCTGGAACGTGGCCGAGGCGTCCAAGGCCTGCGGCGCCGGCCAGATGGTGCTGATCTCCACCGACAAGGCGGTCGATCCCACCAACGTCATGGGCGCGACCAAGCGCATGGCCGAGGCGGTCATCCAGGCCCAGCAGTCCGGGGCCAAGGGCACGCGGTTCTCCGCGGTGCGGTTCGGCAACGTGCTGGGCTCGGCGGGCTCCGTGGTGCCGATCTTCAAGTCGCAGATCGAACGCGGCGGTCCGGTGACGATCACCCATCCGGACATGGAACGGTTCTTCATGACCATTCCCGAGGCCGCCCAGCTGGTGCTGCACGCGGTCGCCACCTCGGCCGAGGGCGAACGCCGGGGCGCGCGGCTGTTCCTGCTGGAGATGGGCGAGCCCGTACGGATCATGGACCTGGCCCGCCAGATGATCGCGCTGTCCGGGCGCACGCCCGGCCGCGACATCGAGATCGAGATCACCGGCCTGCGCCCCGGCGAGAAGCTCACCGAGGCCCTGCTGGACGAGACCGAAAGCTCCGAGCCCTGCGCCCCCAAGGTCCTCGAGGTGATCTCCCATTCCGCGCTGCGGGTGACCGATAGCCACCTTACCCGGCTGGGCGAGCTCGCCCGCGACGGCGACGCCGACGAGGTCCGCACGGCCCTCTTCGAACTGGTGGCCCAGGTGCGCGGCGAAAAGCCGGGCTCGGCGCCGAACCTGCGGGTCATCGCGGGGGGCTGAGCCCCCCGCGTCTCCGACGTCCCTATTCCGCGGCGACGACCTGGGGCGAGGCGGCCTGTTCCAGACGCTGCAGCAGCGCCTGGTGCTCGCTCCACAGCGCCTTCGGCAGCCGGTCGCCGAACCGCTCGTAGAAGGCCGGGATCAGGGCGGCCTCCTGGGCCCAGATCTCCGGGTCCACGGTCAGCAGCAGGTCGAGCTGGTCGTCGGAAAGCGTGACGCCCGTGAGGTCCAGGCTGCCCTTGGCGGGCACCCGACCGATCGGCGTCTCGACCGCCTCGGCCCGGCCCTCCAGCCGCTCGACGATCCACTTCAACACGCGCGAGTTGTCGCCGAAGCCCGGCCACACGAACTTGCCGCGCTCGTCCTTGCGGAACCAGTTGACGAAGTAGATGCGGGGGAGCTTGGCGGGGTCCGCCTTCTCGCCCATGGCCAGCCAGTGGCCGAAGTAGTCCCCCATGTTGTAGCCGCAGAACGGCAGCATGGCGAAGGGATCGCGGCGCAGCTCGCCGATCGCGTTCTCGGCCGCGGCGGTGCCTTCCGAGGCCACGTTGGAGGCCATGAACACCCCGTGGCGCCAGTCGCGGGCTTCCGTCACCAGCGGCACGGCCGAGGCTCTGCGGCCGCCGAACAGGATCGCCGAGATGGGCACGCCGGCGGGATCCTCCCACTCGGGCGCGGCCACCGGACATTGCGAGGCCGGGACCGTGAAGCGGGCGTTCGGGTGCGCGGCGGGCTCGTCGCTGTCGGGCGTCCAGGGCCGCCCCTTCCAGTCGATCAGCCGGGCCGGCGGCTCGCCGGTCATGCCCTCCCACCAGACGTCGCCGTCCTCGGTGAGCGCGACGTTCGTGAAGATGGTGTTGGAGTGCAGGGTCTCGATGGCGTTGGCGTTGGTGTTGACGCCGGTGCCCGGGGCCACGCCGAAGAAGCCCGCTTCAGGGTTCACGGCGTAGAGCCGCCCGTCCTCGCCGAAGCGCATCCAGCAGATGTCGTCGCCGATCGTCTCCGCCTTCCAGCCCTTCAGGGTGGGCTGGAGCATGGCCATGTTGGTCTTGCCGCAGGCGCTCGGGAAGGCGGCGGCGACGTAGCGGACCTGGCCTTCCGGCGAGGTCAGCTTCAGGATCAGCATGTGCTCGGCGAACCAGCCCTCGTCGCGGGCCATGACCGAGGCGATCCGCAGCGCGAAGCACTTCTTGCCCAGGAGCGCGTTGCCGCCGTAGCCCGAGCCGTACGACCAGATCTCCCGCGTCTCCGGGAAGTGGACGATGTACTTGGTCTCGTTGCAGGGCCAGGCCACGTCCTGGGCGCCGTCCACGAGCGGCATGCCCACGGAGTGGACGGCGGGCACGAAGAAGCCGTCCTCGCCCAGCTGGTCCAGGGCCGCCTGGCCCATCCGGGTCATGATCCGCATGGATACCGCCACATAGGCGGAATCGGTGATCTCGACGCCGATGGCGCTGATCTTGGAGCCCAGCGGCCCCATGCAGAACGGAACCACGTACATGGTCCGCCCGCGCATCACGCCCTTGAACAGGTCCTTCAGGTCGGCCCGCATCTCGGCCGGGTCGAGCCAGTTGTTGGTCGGGCCGGCGTCCTCGGGCTTCTCGGAGCAGATGAAGGTGCGGCTCTCGACGCGCGCCACGTCGCGCGGATCCGAGGCGGCGTAGAAGGAGTTCGGGCGCTTGTCGGGGTTCAGGCGCTTCAGCGTGCCCGCGGCCACGAGTTCATCCGTGAGCCGGTTCCATTCCGCCTCCGACCCGTCGCACCAGACGACACGGTCGGGCTGCGTCAGCTCGGCGATCTCGCCGACCCATTTGACGAGTCCGGCGTGCTTCGTCGGCGCGGGCGCGAGTCCCGGGACGGTGCGTTGGCTCATAGACGAAAACTCCCTCGACCCCAGACACCGGCGCCCGGCTATGCCCGCGCGCTCCTTTTGCGTGAGCAGTTTCAATAACGGCGGATAGCCCGTCTGCCTACCGCGGGCCAAGCCCCAACGGCCCCGAGCATCACGCAACGGCACAAACGCGGCCCCGCCCGGGGGGTTCATGCGCGATCGCGTGAGCCCGCGGGAAGATCGGTGGAATCAACTGCTTGCGGGCCCCGCCGGAGGTTGGCGGAAGGCCCCGGATGGGGCATGTCTCGCCGCATGGCCGGCAGGGGCAAATCGGAGCCGCGCGATCCATTGCTCGAGGCCTACCTCGAGCGGCGGGCGAATCTCGTCCGCTTCCTGACGGCCAGGACCGGCTCGCGGCCGGCGGCCGAGGACCTGGCTCAGGAACTTTACGTCCGGCTGGCCACCCGAGAGCCGGGGCCTCCGCCGGACAATCCGACGGCCCTGATCTACCGGGCCGCGCTCAACCTGCTGCTCGACCGCGCCCGGGGGGAAAGCCGCTCGGCGGCGCGCGACGCCGCGTGGCGCGACGCGGCGCGCACAAGCCTGGGCGGCGAAGAGGTGGCCGACGACCCGGGGGCCGACGAAGTGGTGGCCTCCCGCCAGCGTCTGCGCCAGCTGGTGGACGCCGTCGCCGATCTGCCGCCGCAGATGCAGCGGGCCTTTCGCCTGCACAAGCTGGAAGGCCTGAGCCATGCCGACACGGCGCGCGCGATGGGCCTGTCGGTGAAGTCCGTCGAGAAGCATGTCAGCGCCGCGCTGAAAGCCCTCACCGCGAGGCTGGGCGCATGATCTACCAGAAATTGTATTCGCCAACTGGGGGGCGCGGGCCGGCCGCGGCGTCTAGTCTCTCGGGGGGCTGCCGGACGCGGCGGCGATGGACGGACGCATGAGCGAGGTGCGGCGATACGCTGGGAACGAGGCGCGGCTGGAGGCCGCCGCCGACTGGGTCGTGCGGCTCCAGGCGGCGGACCTCGACCTGCCCGACGCCTTGGCGTTCGACGCCTGGTTGCAGGCCTCCCCCGACAACGCCCGTGCGTACGACGAGGCCCTGGCGGTGTGGCAGGCGTACGGCCGCCATGCGGCGGAGGTTGCGGGCGAACTCGCGGTCCGGTCCGTCCGTCCCGACCGGCGCAGGCTTTGGTTCGCGGCGGGCGCCGCGGCCGTTGCCGCGACCGTCGCCGTGGCCATTCTGCCTGAAGTCGCTTCCCGTTCCACGAACGAGGTCTACGCCACCGGCGTGGGCGAGCACCGGACGGTGAAGCTGGTCGACGGCTCGACCATCGACCTCGACGCCGCCACGCGGCTCTCCGTCAGCCTGGACCGCGCGGGGCGGCATGTGACCCTCGCCGAGGGCGAGGCGGTGTTCGACGTGGCCCACGATGCGCGGCGCCCCTTCCTCATCGCCGCCGGCGACCGCACCGTGCGCGTGGTGGGCACCCAGTTCGACGTCCGGCGCCGCGACGGACGCCTGTCGGTCACCGTCGCCCGCGGCGCCGTCGAGGTCCGCCCGCCGGAAGGCGCACAGGGACGCGCCTACCGCCTGCACCCGGGCCAACGCCTGGATCACCTCGAGGGCGCGCCGGACGTGCGGATCGCCGCGGTGGACGCCGCCGAGGTGCTGGGCTGGCGCTCGGGCCGCCTCGTCTATCGCGACCAGCCGCTGGGCGAGGTCGTGGCCGATCTGAACCGCCAATTCACCAGGCCCATCCGGATCGAGGACCCCGATCTGGCCGCGCTCCCGATCTCCGGCGTGCTCGTTCTGGACGACCAGGATGCGGTTATCCGTCGTCTGGCCTTGCTGGTTCCCATAAGAGCAGTACGTTCCGACGCGGGCTTGGTCCTGCGGCGCGACGGCGCGGCGGGGTCGTGATGGGGTGTTTGGGCCATATCCAGGCGGGGCGTGCCTCTATGGGCGTTGCTGGCCGGCGGCTTCGCGGCGTGCGCCGGGACCGCTGAGGGCGCTGACGCGCGCCTCCGCGTCTCGATCTCCCCCAAGTCCTACGCGGACGCCCTGATCGACCTGGGTGTCCAGGCCAACATCTCCATCGTCGGCACCTCCGCCTGCGGCCGCGGAGGCCGTGCCGAGCTCGCCGGCCGCTTCACCGTCGCTGAGGCGCTGGAGCGCCTGCTGGACGGCGCCCCCTGCCGGTTCCGGGTGGTCGACGCCCGCACGGTCCGCATCACGCCCGCCCCCTCGCCCGCCGCACCCGCGCCCGCCCGGCCGCCCGCCGACCAGCCGATGCTGGTCTCCGAGCTGGTGGTCACCGCCGCCAAGCGGCCGGCCAGCCTCGACCGCCTGCCGGCCGGGATCAGCGCCATCTCCCGCGAGCAGGTCGCCCTGACGGGCGCCGCCGACGTCGGCCAGACCGTCGGCCAGGTGGCCGGCGTGCTCACCACCAACCTGGGCCCCGGCCGGGACAAGCTGCTGATCCGCGCCCTTTCGGACGGCGCGTTCACGGGCCGCGCACGCTCGACCGTCAGCACCTATCTCGACCAGGCGCCCATCAACTACAACGCCCCCGACCCCGACCTGCGCCTCGTGGACATCGAACGGGTCGAGGTGGTGCGGGGTCCCCAGGGCGCCCTCTACGGCTCCGGCGCGCTCTCGGGGATCTATCGCATCGTCACCCGCAAGCCGGACCTGGACGCGCCGGCCTGGGGGCTGGCCACGACGCTGGCGGTCACCAAGGGCGGCGACCCCAGCCGCGAAGTCGAGGGCTATCTCAGCGTGCCGGTGGCCCAGGGCCGTGCGGCCCTGCGGCTGTCCGCCTATCACGACCGGCGGGGCGGCTATCTCGACGACGCCCTGTCCGGTGCCGCGAACCTCGACAGCACGGTACGCAATGGCGGCCGCGCGGCCCTCCGCGTCCGGCTCGGCGACGCCTGGGAGCTGGAAGCCCTGGCCGCCACCCAGCACCTGCGCTCCAGGGACGCCCAGTACGCCTACCCCGCCTACGGGGGCCAGCGAGCCAACCGCATCCGCGAGAGCCACGACAACGACTTCGAGCACGGGGCCCTGACGCTGACCGGCGACCTGGACGGGCTCGGCGTCTCGTCCTCTACGGCCTATGTGCGTCACACCTACACGAGCCAGTACGACGCCTCGGACGCCGTGGAGTTCTATAACTTCTTCAGGCGTCCGCGCGCCGACGCCGGGGTCTATCTTGAGAACACCCGGGTCAGCATGCTGGTCGAGGACCTCGTGCTGCGCTCCCGAGGCGATGGCCGGTTCGGCTGGCTGGTCGGCGCGTTCGGCTCGGTCACCCTGGAACGGTCGCCGTCGCTGGTGGAGTTCCTCTCGGCGGACGGAACCCAGACCACCGTCTACCAGGAGGCCCGCAAGGACAGGCTCGCCGAACTCGCGGTCTACGGCGAGGGGCGGTACGAGTTCGCGCCGGGCTGGACCGCGTCCGTCGGCGGTCGGGTCTTCGGGACGCGGGTCAGGACCTCGGCGGACCTGCGGGTCGTCGCTCCCGGCGTGTCACGGGTGGTCGGCTATGAGCGGACCTTCCAGGGTTTCTCCCCCAAGCTGTCGCTGCAGCGGGAGTTCGGCGACGGCGACATGGTCTACGCCCTGATTTCCGAGGGCTACCGGCCGGGCGGCTTCAACACCGGCGGCCTTCAGCCGCTGCGGACCGTGCGCTTCAGCTTCCAGCCGGACCGGCTCCGCAACTTCGAGGCCGGCGCGAAATTCCGGTTCTTCGACGGCCGGATGGCCGCGCGCGCTGCGGCCTACTACGATGAATGGGCCAACATTCAGACCGACCAGTACCGGCTGACCGGCCTCGCCTACACCGCGAACGTCGGCGACGCGCGCGTCTACGGCCTGGAGACCGAGGTCGGCTACGATTGGGACTTCGGCCTCTCCGTCCAGGTCAACGCCCTGTTCGCGAACTCCCGGCTCAACGATCCGAACATGGACTTCGCCACCCGCCTGAACCGCGCCCTCCCCGGCGTCCCCAAGACGTCGGGCGGCGTGATGGCGGTCTACCAGCGGCCGCTGATGGACGATCTCGTGCTGCGCCTGGCGGGAGAAGCCAACTATGTGGGCGCCTCGCCGCTGTCCTTCGACGCGACCCTGCGCTCGCGCATGGGCGCCTACGTCCGCACGCGCCTGTCGGCGGAGCTGGCCACCGACGTCTGGAGCGCCTCGCTCTTCGTCAGCAACCCCCTGGACGACGGCAGCGACACCTTCGCCTACGGCAATCCGTTCAGCTACCGGGCCATTCGCCAGGTCACGACCCCGCAACGGCCCCGCACCATCGGCCTGCGGCTGTCCGCCGCATTCTAGACAAAATTCGCGCAGCCCCCGGGGGGCGCGCCTTGTCCGCGCCGTCTTATCGGTAAGGGCGCGTTAATTCGACGGGGCGGGCACGTGGTCAGACTATCGGCGCTGGTTTGCGTCCAGAACGGCGATGCACATCTTTCCGACTGTCTCAGGAGCCTTGGGTTCTGCGACGAGGTCGTGGTGGTGGCTGACCGCTGCACGGGGGCCCCGCAGGAGGCCGCCCGGCGGGCCGGTGCGCGGATCGTCGACGGCATCTTCCCCCTGGCGAGCCATCGCAAGTCGGCGGGCGCCGAGGCCTGTTCGGGAGACTGGATCCTGGAGGTCGAGCCCGGCGAGCATGTAGATCGCGCGCTGGCCTGGGAGATCCGCGCCGCCCTGCAGATGCGGCCGGCGGGCGACTGGTTCGAACTGCCGATCGACAACTATGTGGGCGAGGCCCTGGTGCGCGGCGGCTGGACCGGCGTCCTGGGCCCCGACCGCGGCGTGCGCCTGTATCGCCGAGGCGTGAAATCCTGGCCGGCCGACGGCGAGGCTGTCCTGTCCGGAACATCGGCGGGGCGCCTCACCGGCGCCCTCCGGCGCCTGGCCGGCGCCGACGTCGCGGCTCTGGTGGAGCAGGTCGGGCGCTTGGCGACGGTCCGGGGCCAGCAGCTTGTCGACGCCGGACAGCCCGGCGCCCTGCCGGGCGCCCTCGCCCGCGGCGCCGCGGGATTCCTGCGCAGCTATCTGGCCCGGCAGGGCTGGCGCGAAGGTCGGCTGGGCTTCCTGCTCGCCCTGCTGACGGCGCTTCACCCGTTGCTCGTCCAGTTGCGCGCCCACGAGCTTCTCGAAGCCCGCCGGGTGGCCCAGATGGTCCGGCCGGCGCCGTTGCGTCGCGTAGCCGGCGCTCGCGCGGGCTGAGCCCCGCGGTCGACTTCCGCATCCGGCGCGGCTAGGGATCGGGGACGCGGCGCTGACGCGGCGAGTCCTGGAGTGCGATCTTGGCGATTCTGGTGACCGGCTCGGCGGGGTTCATCGGCTTCCACCTGAGCCGGCGGCTCCTGGAGCGCGGCGAGGAGGTGGTCGGCGTCGACGACCTCAACCCCTACTATGATCCCAGGCTCAAGGCCGCGCGGCTCACCATCCTCGAAGGCCACGGAGGCTACCGGCACGCGAAGCTCGACATCGCCGACCGCGAAGGCATGGCCGCCCTCTTCGCCGAAACCCGGCCCACCCACGTGGTCAACCTCGCCGCCCAGGCCGGCGTCCGCTACAGCCTGGAAAGGCCCGAGGCCTACGTGGACTCCAACGTGGTGGGCTTCCTGAACATCCTGGAAGGCTGCCGGGCGGTCCAGCCAGCCCACCTGCTCTACGCCTCCACGAGCTCGGTCTACGGCGCGAACGGCAAGCTGCCGTTCAACGTCCACGACCACGCCGTTCACCCGATCACCCTCTATGCGGCCACCAAGCTCGCCAACGAGGCGATGGCCCATTCCTACGCCCACCTGTTCGGCGTCCCCGCGACCGGCTTCCGCTTCTTCACGGTCTACGGGCCCTGGGGCCGGCCGGACATGGCCCTCTTCAAGTTCACCGACGCCATCCTGAAGGGGCGGCCGATCGACGTGTACGGCCAGGGCAAGATGCAGCGCGACTTCACCTACGTGCAGGACATCGTGGACGGCCTGGTGGCGGCCCTGTCCCGTCCGCCCGCGCCGAACCCGGCCTGGGATCCGCAGGCTCCCGACCCCGCGACCAGCGGCGTCGCCCCCTGGCGCATCCTGAACCTCGGCGCCAGCCGCCGCGTGGAGCTGATGCGCTACATCGAGGTGCTCGAGGAGAAACTGGGCCGCAAGGCCGAGCTCAACCTCATGCCCATGCAGCCGGGCGACGTGGCCCGCACGGAGGCCGACACCGAGGAGACCTTCAAGGTCCTCGGCTACGCGCCCAAGACCTCCATCGAGGAGGGCGTCGGCCGCTTCGTGGACTGGTACCTCGACTACTACGGCGTGAAGCCCTGAACGGGAGGCGGCCATCCTCGACGGCGTCCTCCTGAACCTCGCGGTGGCCCTCGGCGTCGGCCTGCTGATCGGCGCCGAGCGGGAGCGCCGCAAGCTCGAGCGCGGCGCGGCGACCGCCGCGGGCATCCGCACCTTCGCCATCGCCGCGCTCGCCGGGGCGCTGAGCCGGCACCTCGGCGGGGCGGTGATGGTCGCTGTCGCCACGGCCGCGGTCGGCGTCTTCGTGGCCCTGGGCTACTGGCGCACCCGCAAGGCCGACGAGGACCCTGGCCTGACCACCGAGATCGCCCTGGTGGTCACCGTCCTCCTCGGCGCGCTCGCCATTTCCGAACCCGGCCTCGCCGCCGCCGCGGGCGTCGCGGTGGCCATCATCCTGGCCGGACGGACCCAGATCCATCACTTCGTGGGCAGCGTGCTCACCGAGCGGGAGGTGCGCGCCGGCCTCCTCCTGGCCGCCGCCACGCTGATCGTCCTGCCTCTCCTCCCGGACCGGCCGATGGGGCCGTTCGAGGCGCTCAACCCCCACGCCATCTGGCTGCTGGTTGTGCTCGTCCTTGCCATTGGGGCGGCGGGCCACGCGGCGGTCCGGGCGCTCGGCGTCCGTTTCGGCCTGCCGGTCACGGGCCTCGCCTCCGGCTTCGTCTCGAGCGCCGCCACCATCGGCGCCATGGGCGCGCGGGCGGCCAAGGCGCCGGCCGTGCTCGCCGCCGCCGTCGCCGGCGCGGTGCTCTCCACCGTGGCGACGGTGGTGCAGATGACCGCCGTGCTGGCGGCGGTCAGCGTGCCCACGCTACAGGCGATGGCGGGGCCGCTGCTGCTGGCCGGCGCGGCGGCGGCGCTCTACGGAGTGATCTTCACCGTCGCCGGGCTGCGCCAGAAGGCCGAAGAGGGCAAAAGGTCCGGCGAGGCGTTCAGCCTGCTCACCGCCCTCGCCTTCGGCGCCACGCTGGCGGCCGTGATGCTGGCCTCCGCCGCCCTGCGGGCCTGGTTCGGGGAGGCGGGCTCCATCGCCGCGGCGGCGCTCGCCGGGTTCGCGGACACCCATGCCGCCGCCATCTCGGTCGCCACCCAGGTGGCCTCCGGCCACATGGAACCCGCCCAGGCGGTCCTGCCGATCCTGGCCGCCTTCACCACCAATTCGATCACCAAGCTGGTGGTGGCCGCGACCACCGGCGGCCGCGCCTTCGCGCTAAGGGTGATCCCGGGCCTGATCCTGGTGACCGTCGCCGCCTGGGCGGGGGCCCTGCTCGCCTTCTAGAGGGGGCTGTCGAGCGAGGTCGGCGGGACCGAGAACCACTTCGGCCCCTGCGCCGTCATGTGGATGCAGTCCTCGAGCCGGATCCCGAACTCGCCGGGGATGTAGATGCCGGGTTCGTCCGAGAAGCACATGCCGGGCGCCAGCCGCGTCGTCTCTCCGCGCACGAAGTTGACCGGCTCATGGCCGTCGAGCCCGATGCCGTGGCCGGTCCGGTGCGAGGTGCCGGGCAGGCGGTAGTCCGGCCCGTAGCCGAGGGATTCGTAGTAGCGGCGCACCGCGTCGTCCACGCGGCCGGCCTCGACGCCGAGCTGGGCCGCCTCGAAGGCGATCTGCTGGCCGCGCCGCATCTGGTCCCAGACCGTCCGCTGGCGCTTCGTAGCCTCGCCGAACACCAGGGTGCGGGAGATGTCCGACTGATACCCCTCGAAGGTGCAGCCGCAGTCCATCAGCACCACCTCGCCGTCGCGCACCGCCTGGGGCTTGCCCGAGCCGTGCGGATAGGCGCTGGCCTCGCCCAGCAGGATGAGCGCGAATTCGGGTTCCCCGCCCAGCGCCTTGGTCGCCCCGTTCATGATCGCCCCGATGTCCCTGGGGTTCATGCCGCGCTCGATGCGCGGGACCGTGTGCCGGTAGGCCGCCACCGTGATGTCGGCGGCGTGCTGCATCAGGGCGATCTCGGCCGGCGACTTGATCATCCGGCACCCACGCACCACGCCCGCTCCCGAGCGCAGCGTGGCGTCCGGTAGGTTCCGCTTCAGTCCATCCACGGCGAAATAGCGGACGGTCTCCTCGATCCCGATGACGCCCGAGGCCAGCTTTCGCTCTTTCAGCCAGCCGGCGACCAGGGCCAGCGGGTCCTCGTGCTCCTGCCAGGTCCGCACGTCCGCGCCCACGGCCAGGCTTTCGCGGACCGACGGCTCCTCGAAGAACGGCGTGACCACGAGGATCTCGCCCTCGACGGGAATGACCGCCGCCGTCAGCCGCTCGCTGCGGCCCCAGTGGACGCCGGTGAAATAGATCAGGCTCGCCCCGGGCTCGACCAGCAGGGCCGACATTCCCTGGGCCCGCATCAGGCCCTGGGCCTTGGCGATGCGCGCCGCCCGCTCCTGGGGCGTGATCGGCGGCGGGGCATTCGGCAGTTTCGCCAGGTCGGCGGCGGCCGCGATCGGGCCGGGCAGCGCGGCGGCGGCGGCGAGCGCCGCGCCGGCGGAGAGGAAGAGGCGTCGGTCCATGCGGCCAAGCTCGCCCGACTTGGCCCCTTCCTCAAGAGGCGGGTTACTTCGCAGGCGCCTTGGCGGCCTGCACCTCGATCTCGACGAACATGCCCGGCCGCACCAGCGAGGCGACCTGGGAGGTGATCCGCGCCGGCTTGGTCTTCAGCGGCCCGAAGACCTGGTTGTAGCCTTCCATCATGCCGGCGAAGTCCATGCCGCCGCCCTTGGCCGGGTCGCCGACCAGCAGGACGCGCATCATCACCACGTCCTCGAAGCCGTAGCCCTGGCCCTGCAGGATCGCGCCGATCTTGGACAGCACGCTCAGCGTCTGGGTCTTGGTGTCGCCGAAGGGCGTGGCGGCGGGCGCGCCCTGCACGGCGTCGGGTGTGATGCCGCTGACGTAGAGCATCTCCGAACCGGCAGGGACCTTCACGGCCTGCGAGATGAAGGCGTTCTGCGGATTGACGTGCACGTTCTGAGCCTGCGCCGCGCCTGCGGCGGCGGTCAGGGCGAGGACAAGGGCGGCGAGGACAGGTCGTTGCATGTGATCTCCGTGGACGGCTGCACCGCATAGCTAAGCCAGGGACGGGGCTGGGCGCGAGCAGGACCGCGCCTCCCGGGGGCCTTGCGAGGCGCGGCGCCCAAAAACTGACCGCCGACGCAGGTGGCCGACGCCTCGCCGGTCCGCGCATGCCTCGAAAATTGCACTCAGGGGTAGTTTTCGCCTCCGCCGCCAAATCGACACCCGAGTCAAAAGCAGTATTCGACGCCGCGTTTCTGTTCTTTTCACAATCGAAATGCCCACCGTCTGCGCATCCGGCGGAACACATACCTTCGACTTCTTGACTTGGGTGGGGCGCCACGCGGTGCTGTCACCCAAGCGTCGCGCATTCATGCGGCGGGGGTTGGAGGGGACGTCTCACAAGGGCCCACACATCGAAACGAGGGGGTCCAAAGTGAAATCAGTATTCGCGGGCGCTAGCGCGTTCGCCCTCACCGTCGCCTTGGCCGGCGGCGCCATGGCCGCGGACGCGGCCGAAGACACCAGCGCCATCGAAGGCGTCATCGTCACCGGCACGCGCATGACCGGGCTTCGGGCCGTCGACAGCCCGGCGCCGATCCAGGTGCTGGATGACACGTCGCTCCAGCGGGTCGGCCAGTCCGACCTGATTCAGGCCATCGCCCAGAACGTGCCGTCCTTCAACGCCCAGGCGTTCGGCGGCGACACCGCCAACCTGACGCTTTCGGCCAAGCTTCGGGGCCTGTCGCCCAACCACGCCCTGGTCCTGATCAACGGCAAGCGCCGTCACGGGACGTCCAACCTGGCGGTGCTCGGCGGCCCGTTCCAGGGCGGCGCCACGGCCGACCTCAACTTCATCCCTCTGGGCTCGGTGGACCACGTCGAGGTGCTCCAGGAAGGCGCCGCGGCGCAGTACGGCACCGACGCCATCGCCGGCGTCATCAACATCATCATGAAGGACCAGCCCGAGGGCGGCGTGATCATCGCCTCGGCCGGCAAGTACATGAGCGGCGGCGGCGACACGCCGTCCATCACCGCCAACGTCGGCTTCGCGCCGGTCGAGAACGGCTTCCTGAACCTGACCTTCGAGAGCCGCTATCACGACTACAGCTTCCGGGGCGACGTGGACCCCCGGGCGATCGTGACGCCGTACAACACGGGCTCCAGCTCGAACCTTTCGCGCTACCCGCAGCTCGTGAACCACCCCGACTATCCGTACGTGAACAACATCACGGGGGACGCCGAGTACCGGCTGCACATCGGCTCGTACAATTTCGGCTACCAGTTCGACGGCGGCGTCGAGCTCTACAGCTTCGGCACATACGGCCATAAGTTCGGCCAGGCCTACGAGAACTGGCGTGTCCCGAACCTGGTGGTGGGCCGCGACGGCTCGATCCCCCGCCCGCTCGGCTTCCAGCCCCGCGAGGTGCTGGTCGAGGACGACTACGCCGCAACCCTGGGGCTCACTGGAGAGGCGGCCGGCTGGAACTGGGACCTCGCCACCACCTACGGCAAGGACCACGTCGACATCGAGGTCCGGAACTCCTTCAACCGGTCGCTCTACATCGACACCTCGACGGCCACGACCCCGGGCTCCTCGCCGACGGACTTCTACGCCGGGTCGTTCATCGCCAGCCAGTGGACCAGCCAACTCGACCTGCGCCGCGAGTTCGACATCGGCCAGGCCGGGCCGATGACGCTCGCCTTCGGCGGCGAGTACCGGGAGGACAGCTACGAGATCAAGCCGGGCGACCCTGCCTCCCGCTACAAGGAAGGCTCGCAGTCCTATCCGGGCTTCGCGCTCACCGACGCCGGCAAGCACAGCCGCCACAGCTACGCCGTCTACGCCAACGCCGCGCTCAATCCTGTCGAGCCGCTGAAGCTCGACCTCGCGGCGCGCTACGAGAAGTTCAGCGACTTCGGCGACACGCTCGTCTTCAAGGGCACCGGCCGCTACGACTTCTCCGAGATGCTGGCGATCCGCGGCACGGTCAGCACCGGCTTCCGGGCGCCCACGCTGGCCGAGTCCTACTATTCGGCCACCAACGTTTCCCCGACCTCGGCCTTCGTGCAGCTTCCGCCCAACTCGGCGGCCGCGGCGCTGGTCGGCGTCAACGGCCTCGACGCCGAGAAGTCGCGCAACTTCAGCGTCGGCTTCGTGGCCCACCCCGGCCACGGGATCACCGCGACCCTCGACGTCTACCAGATCACCATCAAGGACCGGATCGTGGGCTCGGGCTCGCTGTTCGGCTCGGGCGGCTCGCTGAACATCCCGGCGGTGCGCAACGCCATCCTGGCCAACGGCAACGTTCTCGATCCGACGGTGACGCAGACGGGCATCAACATCTTCACCAACGGCCTGAACACCCGCACCCGCGGCGCCGAGTTCGTGCTCACCACGTCCACGGATTTCGGCGACCTGGGCTCGGTCAACTGGTCGCTGATCGCCAACTACAACACGACCAAGGTGACCAAGATCGCGGCCCCGCCGCCGCAGCTCGCCGGCGCTTCGCTGTTCGACAAGTCGGCGATCTCCAACCTCGAGACCGCCTCGCCCAAGTACCGGATCGTGGGCGGCGCGCTGTGGACGGTCGGCAAGCTGACGGTGAACCTCAAGGAGTCGCTGTACGGGCCTTCGTCCAGCTACTCGAGCCGCACCGGCTGTCCCCTGATCAACACGCCGGCCACCTGCTACAAGACGACGATCAAGGCGGCGGTGATCACCGACCTGGAGCTCAGCTACAAGGTGCTGGACGACGTGAAGGTCGCCGTGGGCGCCAACAACCTGTTCAACCAATATCCGGACAGGGTGAACGCCTTCCTGCGCGACGAGTACCTGCGCAACAACTCCAACGGCTACGTCACCCAGTATCCAACGTTCTCGCCGTTCGGCATCAACGGCGGCTACTACTACGGCAAGGTGACCTACACCTTCTGAGGCCGGCGCAATCCGGGAGGCCGCGGGACGTCCGTCCCGCGGCCTTTCCTTGCCGTCCGGACAAACAAAAAGCCGCGCCTCTCGGCGCGGCCAGTTAAGGGAGGAAACGCCCCTAAGGGCAGAACCACCCTCCTCCGCTTCCCGACCGCCGGGAAGCGCCGTCTGGCTCATTTGACCATCTGGTCTGCCGGGCGCCCCGCCCGCGGGCGCCGCGCCTGGGTTTTGGGCGCCGCACCTCAGAGCCGCAGGTCGGCCGCGTCCTTCGGCAGCATGGCCTTCACGTCGAAGAGGACCGCGCCGGGCTTGCCCAGCGCCCGGATCTTCGCGGACCCCAGCTCGGCGAACTGGCGATGGGCCACCGCCACCACGACGCCGTCATAGGCGCCGGCCTCGGGCGCCTCGACCAGCTCAAGGCCGTACTCATGGCGCGCGTCCTCAGCCGCGATCCAGGGGTCCCAGACGTCCACCCGCACGCCATAGTCGGAAAGCTCGCGCACGATGTCGATGACGCGGGTGTTGCGCAGGTCGGGCGTGTTCTCCTTGAAGGCCAGCCCCATGAGCAGCACGCGGGCGCCCCTCACCAGGACGCCGCGCCGGATCATCTCCTTGACCAGCTCGCGGGCCACATAGCCGCCCATTCCGTCGTTGATCCGCCGGCCGGCCAGGATCACCTCGGGGTGGTAGCCCAGGGCCTCGGCCTTGTGGGTCAGGTAGTAGGGATCGACGCCGATGCAGTGGCCGCCCACGAGGCCCGGCCTGAAGTTCAGGAAGTTCCACTTGGTGGCGGCCGCGGCCAGCACCTCCTGGGTGTCGATGCCGATCCGGTGGAAGATCAGGGCGAACTCGTTGATCAGGGCGATGTTCAGGTCGCGCTGGGTGTTCTCGATGACCTTGGCCGCTTCGGCCACCTTGATCGAACTCGCCCGGTGCACGCCCGCCGAGACCACCGAGGCATAGAGCGCCTCGACGAAGTCCGCCGCCTCGGGCGTGGAGCCCGCCACCACCTTCACGATGCTCTCCAGCCGGTGGACCGGATCGCCCGGATTGGCCCGCTCGGGGCTGTAGCCGGCGAAGAAGTCGCGGTTGAACTCAAGGCCCGAGACCTGCTCGACGACGGGGACGCAGTCCTCCTCGGTGGCGCCCGGATAGACGGTGGATTCGTAGATCACCACGCCGCCCTTGCCGATCGCCCCGCCCACCGTGCGGCTCGCGGCCATCAGCGCGCCGAGGTCCGGCCGCTTGTGGGCGTCGATGGGCGTGGGCACCGTCACGATGAAGACGTTGCAGGCCTTCAGCGCCGCCGGATCCGTGCTGAACGACAGCGCCTTGGCGGCCTTCAGGGCCTCGGGCGCGACCTCCAGCGTCCGGTCGTGGCCGTCGGCGAGCTCCCCCGTCCGTCGGGGATCGACGTCGAACCCCACCACCTCGAAGCGCTGCGCGAACGCCACCGCCAGCGGCAGGCCGACATAACCCAGGCCGATCACCGCGATGCGGACCGGCCCGCCGGCGAAAGATTGTTCGAGCATCGGCGCCTCGCGTTGGAACCCGGGCGGTGACTAGCACGGTTCGGCCGGCCCGAGGGAAGGCCGCGAGGGCTTCGGCCCCGCGCGGATGGGTTGCGGGCCTCCCATGTGGGGTTGCTGGCGCCGCCCTCCCCCTGACGCCTATCCTTGATTCGCCGAGACTTTTCGGCCCCCGCGTGTCCTTTGGAAGCTCGCAACGCCCGATGGCCAAGCCTCGCATCGCCATCCTGGCCGCCGGCCTGTTGCTCGCCGCCGCGCCGTGCCTGGCCCAGGACAACAGCAGCATCGCCGTCGGCGCCACGGGCGTCATCTTCCAGCCGATCGTGCTGACCAAGGACACCGACCTGAACTTCGGCACCGTCGTGCGGCCGCAGTCCGGCAGCGGCTCGGTGGCCATCGACGCCGCCACGGGCCAGCGCACGCTCTCGGGCCAGGGCGCCGTCCTCAACACGGGGCCCGCCGCCAGCCGCGCGGCCTTCACCGTGGGCGGCGAAGGCGGTCAGACCTTCACCATATCGGCGCCGGCCACCCTCACCCTGACCCGGTCGGGCGGCTCGGAGACGGTGGTCGCCACCCTGACGCCCTCGGCGACGTCGGGCGTGCTCAGCGGATCCCTGGGCGGCGCGGCCGGATCGTCCAGCTTCGGCGTGGGCGGCCAGTTGCCGATCGCCGACACCCTGACGGCCGGCGCCTACGCGGGCAGCTTCACGGTCACCGTCGCCTACAACTGAGGGCTCAGCGGCCCTCCGCCGTCAGGATGATCGCCCGCGCTTCCCGCAGGTCCTCCGCCACGGCGGCGAGACGATGCTTCAGGAAGAACAGGCCATAGGTTCCCGACGCCCGGTCCACCCACGGATAGACGCCGAACGCGCCCGGGCTGGACACCATCACGCACCGGTTCCCGGCGTCCAGGGTCTCGCACCAGTGACCGATCGCGTACTGGGCGTCCGACGCCATGCCCGGCGGCATGAAGACCCTGGGCGTCTTCAGCGTCTGCACGCTCTCCATCGCGGCGAAGGCCTGGGGCGAGAGGATTCGGCGCCCATCGACCTCGCCCTTCTGTGCGATCATCCGCAGGAAACGGGCGTAGTCGTCGGCGGTGGTGAAGACGCCCGCCTGGAGGTTCGGATTGCGGACGCTGGCCGGGTCCGCCGCGGGCTGCATGGGATTGCCCCAATAGGTCCGCGTCAAACCCAGCGGCCCCGCGATCCGTTCGTCGAAGAGCTGGGTCCAGGGCTTGCCCGTGGCCCGCTCGACCATCAGACCGGCGAGCTGCATCGAACCGCTGCCGTACTTGAAGACGGCGCCCGGCGGATCGGCCAGCGGCCGCGCCCCGATCTCGAGCGCGCCCCGCTCGAGCGGGATGCGGACGTCCTGCTTCAGGTCGGTCATCTCGGCCAGGCTGCCCTGGCCCGAGGTGAAGGACATGAGCTGGCGCAGCGTGATCCTCGCCGCCTCGCCCTGGAGCTCGGGAAGCACCCGGCCGATCGGTTCGTCCAGCGAGAGCTTGCCCTCGTCGACGACGGTCATCACGAGGGTCGCCGTCATCCACTTGGAGGCCGAGGCGATCGGCGTCGGCGCGTCGGGATCGATGGCGCCCTCCTGCAGGCGATACAGCAGGCGCCCGTCCTTGAAGACCATGGCGATCACGCCGGGCGCGCCGTCTTCCTGGACGACCTCCCGCAGCTTGGCCGCCAGCCCGGGCGGCGGACCCGCCCAGGCGGGCGCCGACAGCGACAGAGCCAGGACCGACGCCAGGACGACGGCGCCCAATCCGCGGCGATCGCGCCGCCCGTTCACTTCACGCACCAGCGCCTCTCCTTGCTTCAACGACGCACCCGCAGGGTCGCCCCGATCGTCCGAGGATCGCCCAGGGTGGCGAACAGGGCTCCCGAATTCCCCGCCTGGGCCGAGATCGAGGTGAAATACTTCTCGTCCAGCAGATTCTTCGACCAGAGGAAGACCTCCCAGGACCGCCCCCACCGGAAGCCCGCCCGGGCGTTCACCACCGTATAGGCGTCGACGCGCTGGTCCCGGGACGTGGCCGCGTCCGAATAGAATCCCGAGCGATGCTGGGCGTCGAGGCTCAGGTAGACGTCGCCGTCGAGGCCGGCCAGCCGCGCGGGACGGGCGTACTCGCCGCCCACCGAGCCCGCCCATTTGGACACGCCCGGCAATGGCCGGCCGCTGAGGTCGCAGGCGGCGCTCGAGCCGCCGGCCTTCTCCAGCGGGCATGGTCCGTTGGCGTAGGACACGTACTCTGCGTCCGTGTAGGCCAGCGACGCATAGCCGTTGAACCGCGGGCCGGCGACGAAGCGCAGGTCGGCCTCGAAGCCTTGCGAACGCACCTTGTCGATGTTGTCCAGGTAGCGGAGCGTGAGGCCGCTGGAGGTGTCGACGACGTTGGCCTGATAGTCGTCGGTCACCGTCTTGAAGACCGCCAGATTGGCCGTCAGCCGGCGGTCCAGCAGTTCGGTCTTCAGGCCCAGTTCGGCCGAGGTCACCTTCTCTGGATCGACCACCGCCTTGTCGACCATGGGCGCGCCGGCCGCGTTCGACGGAAGGCCGCTGAGGTTGACGCCGCCCGACTTGTAGCCGCGGGCGAGCGAGCCGTAGACCATGATCCCGGTCGCAGGCTCGTAGGACAGGTTGACCAGGCCTGAGAAGCTGCCGTCCGACATGTCGGCGCTGTAGGCCTGCGGCCGGGCCAGCGCGAGCTTGACCGCCACCAGGGCCGGGACCGTCGTCGCGAGGCCGCCTGACACCGTCTGGTCGAACTCAGCGTCCTTCTTCTCATGCGTGTAGCGCACGCCCGCGGTCGCCTTCAGCGCCGGCGTGACCGCCCAGGTCGCCTGGCCGAAGGCGGCGTAGCTATGGGTGGTGACGCCCGCCTCGATCTGTTGGAGGTAGCCGTCCAGCAGGTTCCGCGGCAGGGCCGGGCTGACGAGCCAGTAGGTGGCGTCGGCGCCGAACTGAGCGGCCGCGTGGGAGTCCACCTCCTGGCGATAGGCGTACAGACCCGCCACGTACTGCAGGCGGGTGTCGCCGTTGGAGGCCAGGCGCAGCTCCAGCGACGACTGCTCCTGGTCATTGGCGTTCTCGGCCCGCGTCATCACCGACAGGGACGTGTAGTCGCCGTCGTTGGCCGGATTCCAGCTCCAGCGCCGCCAGGCCGCCACCGAGGTCAGGGTCGCCGCCCCGAGGTCCCAGTCCGCCACCGCCGAGACGCCCGACAGCTTCTGGCGCGCATGCACCGGCGAGTTCACGTCGCTGAGCCGGTCGTAGGGATCGCGGCTGGGCGGCGCATAGCCCAGCCCCGCGGCGAGGGCCTCGAACTGCGCCGAAGCCGGCTTGAGCGTCGCCCCGACCCCAGCGAACACGACGTAGCAGCAGTCGAGGTCCTGGTGATTGTAGTCGGCCGAGAGCCGCAGGCTGAACGTGTCGCTGGGCCGGAAGAGGAGTTGTCCGCGCACGGCGGCGTTGGACTGGTTGTTGAGGTCGGCGCCCGTCACCGCGTGACGTTCGAAGCCGTCCCGTTCGGTCACCGAGCCCGAAACCCGGATCGCGACGGTCTCGCTCAGCGGCCCCGAGAGCGACCCCTTGGCCTGGGCGAAGCCCTCGTCGCCGAGCGTGACCTCTCCCAACGCCTCGACGTCGAAGCTGGGCGCCCGCGTCGTCACGCTGAGCGCGCCCGCGGTGGTGTTCTTGCCGAACAGGGTGCCCTGCGGCCCCCGCAGGACCTCGATCCGCTCGATGTCCAGGAGGTCGAAGGTCGCCGCCGCCGAGCGGCTGAAATAGACCTGATCGACGTAGAAGCCGACGCCCGGCTCGAGACCATCGTTGGCGAGGCCCGGATTGTTGCCAAGCCCGCGGATGTTCACCGTGGTGTTGCGCGGGTTGGCCGAGATGAACTGGAGGCTCGGCGCCAGGCGGGTGAGCTGGGCGACGCTGTAGATGCCCGCGCGGTCGAGGCGCTCGCCGCCGACCACGGTCATCGCGATCGGCACGTCCTGAGCGCTTTCCTCACGCCGCCGCGCGGTCACGATCAGCTCGTCCACCGCGACCTGCTGGGCCTCAGGCTCCGCAGCCGCCGCTCCCGACACCGGCGTCGCCGCCGCGATAAGCCCCATGGCCAGCAGGCCGGACCGCATCCGCATCGCTTTTCCTCCCCAAACACGCCCGCTTGCTCTCGGGTCTGGAGGCGTATTGTCTACAATCTCAATTATTGTCAACAATCCTTGGATGGCGACGGCATGCGGGCGGCTGTTATGAAGCTCCGGGGAGAGGACCCGCGGATGACGAAGTTTGGTGGATCGGCCGAGCGGATCGCCCAGGAGGTGATCGCCCGCATCCAGCGCAGGGAACTGGCCACCGGCGATCGGCTCCGCGAGCAGGCCCTGGCCGACGAGTTCGGCGTGAGCCGCGGCCCGGTGCGCGAGGCGCTGCGCCTCCTGGCCTCCGGCTATTGGGTCGCCCTGGAGCCGGGCAAGGGCGCGAGGGTCACCGGGCCGACCGAGGAACCCGAGGCCGATGGAATCCTGGTGGCGGCCGCGCTGCTGGGCGTCGCCGCACGCCTGGCGGCGGCCAATGCGACTCCGGCCGACATCGCCGAGATCGGCGCGCTTTCCGAGGAGATCGCCGCGGCGGCGATCGAGGGCCAGGCGCCGGAGGCCTTCATCGCCCTGACGTGGCGGATGGGAATGAGGATCGTGGAGGCCGCCCACAACGCCCGCCTGCGCGAGTACCTCGAGGCCTACGGCGGTCTCTATCGGATCGCGCCCGCCGGCCTCCTGGGCGAGGCGCGCCGGCTGGAGGTCGCCCGGCGGTGGGTCGATATCGCGCTCGCCCTCCGCAACCGCGACGGCCACGCGGCCGAACGGCTGCTTCGCGGGCACATCGAGGACGCCCTGCTGACGATCCAGCGGCGCAGCGTCAACCCGGCGCTCTGGGACTAGGACCTCAGCCGGGCCGCCCCCGCAGCTCCAGGATGGCCATCAGCAGGTGGTAGAAGGAGGTGGCCGGGGCGGGCTCCTCCACGAAGCCGCCGTCGGGCCGCATCTTGTCGCGCCAGACGCCCCGGGCCGGGGTCTGCAGATAGCGGGCGAGGCCCCGGGCCGCCGAGACGGCGTCGGCGTCCTCTCCCAGGATCAGGGCCGCCTTCAGGCGTTCGGTCTGCGGCCATAGGCGGGCCACGCCGTCGCGGACGCTGAGGTCGTCCCAGAGTGCGTTGACCGCCACCTCGCGCGCCGGGTCGACGCCGCGCCGCCCCACGTCGTACAGCCGCCGGGCGGTGGCCGGCCCGCGCGGATCGCTCCGCATCGCGCCCCACCGTTGCAGCAGCCAGGCCCATTCGAACTGGTGCCCCGGCTCGACCAGCCCCGCCTCACCCTCCAACGCGGCCCAGCGGGCGTCGAAGAACTCGCGCAGCACGCCGGTCTCGGGGTCGATGAAGCGGGCCAGGGCCAGTTCGGCCACTTCGTCGGCCAAGGCCGCCCACGGCGCGCCGCCGCCGGCCATCTCCCACGCCAGGGCCGCCTCGAAGAGGTGCATGTGGGCGTTGGCTTGGAAGGGCTGGTCGCCCACTTCCCGGAAGCCGTCGGCGTCGTGGCGCAGGACGTCCAGCGCCCGGCGGAGCAGCTCCCCCTCCTCCAGCCAGCGCGGTTCGTCCGGCTGGGCGCGATGCAGGGCGCTCGCGGCCAGGAGGCCGAAGGCGTGCTCGTAGAGGTGGCCCGTATCGTCCCGCACCTCGCCCCCCGTGGTCATGGCCGAGACGAAGAGGCCGTCGGGGCGGCGGCCGTGCCGGACGAGGAAGTCGTAGCCGCGGATGGCGAGCTGGAGCCACGGGCCGTCGAAGCCCTCCGCGGCGGCGGTCGCGAACACGAACGCCTGCCGCGCCAGGCTGCGCGCGCGCCGCCGGGGCTCGTGCGGCTCGCCGCGCGCCGTCAGCGTCTCGCGGAAACCGCCGTTGGCCGGGTCGGTCCCGACCGTGCCCCAGAGCGGCAGGGCCGCCGTGCGCAGCCACAGGTCGTACCAGTCCCGCGCCGCCGCCACCGTCCGGAACCGGGGCCCGGAGCCGCCGGGCGGCGCGCCGGCCGCCGCGTCCTTCACCGCCTGGCTCGCGCCCAGGCCGCACACCAGCACCGCGTCGGGTTCCACGACCACCGCGAGGTCCGAGACGCCGACCAAGGCCACGTGGACGTCGCCCGGGGCGCGGACCAGCACGTTCGAGGCGCGCACCGCCTGGACGTCGCCGCCGAGGCAGTTGCCGTCGCCGTCGCGGGCCGAGGCGGCGAGCACCGCGTCCCAGGCCCCCACGTCCGACCACCGGAAGCCCACGGGCAGCACGGCGGCGCGGTCGGTCTTCTCCATGACCGCGTAGTCGATCGAGATCTTCGGCGCCCGGCGGAACGGCCGGCCCAGGACCTGCACGCCCCCATCGGCCTCCGCTTCGGCCACCGCCGCCCGGGCGGCCTCGGCCACGCCCGGCGCGTGGGCCGCGAGTTCATCCATCAACGTCTTCGCCTGGGCGACGAAGTTGCCGCTGTTCCAGAGAAAGCCCTGGGCGACATAGGCGCGGGCCCGCTCGGCGTCGGGCTTCTCGACGAAGGCCGCCACGGGCTTCACCGCCTGCGCCCCTTCTCCCGGACGGATGTAGCCGTAGGCCGTGGACGGCTCGGCGGGCGTCACGCCCAAGGTCACGATGGCGCCGTCCCGGGCGGCGGCCAGGGTGTCGCGCACGGCGGCCCGGAAGGCCTCGGCGTCGGGAATGTCGTGGTCGGCCGAGACGATGACCGCCACCGCCTCGGGCTCGCTCGCCTCGATCCAGGCGCAGGCCGCGGCGATGGCGGCGGCGGAGTCCCGCGGCTCGGGCTCCAGCAGCACCACGGCCCCGACGCCCAGCTCGGCGAGTTGCGTCTCGATGAGCGCCTTGTGGGCGACACCGGCCACGACCAGCACGCGCCCGTCCTGCGCCAGCGGCGACACGCGCGTCACCGTCTCCTGGAAGCTGGAGCGCGGCCCGGTCAGGGGGATGAACTGCTTGGGCAGCCACGGGCGCGATGCCGGCCAGAGCCGGGTCCCGGACCCGCCGCACATGATCACCGGATAGACGCTCAAGCCTCGCCCTCAGGTCGCCCCAGGCGCCTAACTAACCCGAGGCGGGTTGAATCGGCCAAGGCAGACATCGAGCAGCGTCTTTAGCAGGGCGTACTCGCCACGGAAGGGGCGGATCTTGGACGGCGTCTTCTCGCCCCGGGGATAGCGGCGGGCGGTGGGCCGCTCCACGCAGCGGAAGCCCAGGCGCGGCGCGCGGTAATTCAGGTAGGCCAGGAGCTCGTAATCCCGGAACTCGGGCCGGAAGATCGCCAGGCGCGGGTCCTCCAGCAGTCGGCGGCTGTAGGCTCGGAAGCCCTGGGTGGTGTCGGTCCAGCGGAAGCCCGAAGCCAGGCTCAGCGCCGGGGCATGGATCAGGCGGATGGCGAGGTCGCGCAGCCAGGGCGTGTTCTCCGCCACCCCGCCCGGGACGTAGCGCGAGGCCTGGACGAAGTCCCAGCCCTCCTCCAGGGCGTCGATGAAGTCGGGGATGGCGTCGGGGTCGTCCTTGTCGTTGCCGTCGATGGTGACGACGCCCCGATAGCCCTGGTCCAGCGCGAAGGCGTAGGCGCACAGGAGCTGGGCGCTGAGCTTGCCGGGGCCGGTCTTGCGGATGAGACCCGCCACGCGGTGGGCGTCCAGGCGCTCGGGCGCGAGCGAGCCGTCTGTGGAGCCGCCGTCGACGATCACGATGTCGGCCAGGTCGGCGATGTTCAGCGCGCTCATGCGGGCCAGCAGGCGGCCGATCCGCTCGCCCTCGTTGATGACCGGGATCACCACGCACCAGTCGCGGGTCCGCCCCGTCCAGCGCTCGACGACATGTTCGGGCGCGAACCTCATGCGGCGCCCTTGGCGAAGGCCAGCGCGACGATGCCGGCCAGCAGCAGGCCGTAGCCCAGCCAATGCAGCGGCGTGAAGGCGTCGCGGATCAGGAAGGCCGAGGCCGCGCCGACGATGACGATGGCGCCCGCCGTCGAGATCGGGTGGGCGATGTTGAGCGGCAGGCGGGTGACGGCCGCCGCGTAGGCCAGGAACGCCACGCCGTAGCTGACCGCAGCCAGCAGGAGCCGCCAGTTGGTGATGAGGTTCACCGGATCGGCGAGATTCAGCGGCCCCTTCGAGCTCAGCTTCACCAGCACGCTGGCCGCCGCGTTGGCCAACACGCCCACGACGACCAGAAGCCAGGTCATGCTGCGTCCCCGTAGGCCGCGTTCGCCGTCCGGACCGCGCGGCCGACGGCCTGGAGCGCCGGCTCGCCGTCGGGGGTCAGCATCTCGACCGTCACCGTCAGCTCGGGCCGTTCCCGTCGCAACGCCGCGGCCGCCGCGGCGTGGGGCGCCCCGCCGTCGCCCAGCGGGGCCAGGCCGGGCTCGCTGGCGTGGACGTGACCGATCAGGTCGGCGTGGGCCGCGATCATGGCCTCCGGGTCCTCGCCGTTCACCGCGATGGTCCCGACGTCGAGCTGCAGACGAATCGCTGGGTGGTCCACGGCGCGGACCATCTCGGCGGCCTCGTCGGTGCCGGTCATGAAGTTGCAGCCGTAGCGGACAGGGTTGGCCTCCAGGCAGACGACGACGCCCTCCCTGGCCGCCGCGTCGCCCAGTCGGCGGAAGAAGTCGACCGCGACCCGCCGGACCGCCTCGTCGTCCAGCCCCGTCCGGTCGCGGTTCTTCGGCGAGCCGAAGGTCAGCGCCCGCGCGCCCAGCAGCCGGCCCGTGCGGCAGACGCCCGCCAGCCGCGCCAGCATGGCCCCGTCGTCCGAGAACAGGTTCAGGCCCGTGGTCCCGAACAGCAGGCTCTGCAGGCCGGCGATCCCGAAGCCGCGATCGGCCCACCAGCGGCGGACCCGCTCGGCGTCGGCTTCGGCAACGGCCGCCGGATCGGCGAAATACTTGCCCGGCGCCAGGTCCACCTGGATGACGCCGGCTCCCGCCAGCAGATCGGCGATCGCGGCGTCCTCGGCCACGTCCCAGGCGATGTTGGAAACCGACAGGCGCATGTCAGGCCAGGGGCCTGGCGGGCGGTTCGGACTGGGCGTAGGCGCGGATGGCCATCAGGCTCTCGCGCCGCGAGTATTGATAGGCGCCGGACCCGCCGAACAGCTCGGCGTGGCGGGTGCGGAAGTCATAGGCGGCGGGAGCCCGCCCATCGACCACGTTGTCGAAGTCGCGGCCGAACCCCTCCCGCGCCACCTCGGCCACCGACAGCGGCTCGGCGGTGAGGTGGACCAGGCGCAGGCCGGCCTCCAGGGCTGTCTTCAGGTCAGCCCACAGGTTCACCATCGGATAGAACTGATAGACGCCGCGGGCGTCGATGGCGGCCAGGTTGTTGTCGTTCCGAAGGTCGAAGACCGCGTTCTTGCGCAGCCCCGGCCCCACCAGTCCCGGAAGGCGGACGATCAGGGCCTCCGGGAAGCGCGCCCGCACCCGCGCCTCCAGCCGGCGGCGGTTCGAGCCGTAGGGTCCAGGCCGGACGGCGTCGGGATCGGATTCCTCGTCGACGCCGCGACTGTCGGCGAAGACGTCCACCGTGCTGATCAGCACCACCCGCCGGGCATCCACCGCATCCAGGCAGTCGGCCAGGGCGTCGAGCTTCGCCCGGTCCGCCTCCGGTTCGCGGTCGGCGATCCACTTCTGCGCGGGCGCTCCGGCGCAGACCAGGAGGTCCACCGAGCGCCCCCGGATCTGCTCCACGTCGGTCGAACGGTAGGTCAGGTCGAAGCCGCGCTGGCGCAGCAGCGTCTGGCCCACATAGCCGCTCCAGCCGATCAGGGCGTCGCTCATGCCGGCAGCTCCTCCTGGTCGAGCCGCGCCAGCACGTCGAAGACGTTGTCGATCTTGCCGCCCAGGATGCTGAACAGCCGCCCGCTGGGATGGCGCTCGAACAGGATCGGCCGCCCATCATCGCCCTCGTTGCGGGTCAGCACCGTCTTGACCGTGAACAGCGATTCCACGACCTCGCTGCGGGCCAGGACGGGCGCGTAGCGCGCCGCGTCGCGCAGCATCCGGTCCACCCGGCTTTCCTTCGGATAGGCGTCCAGCACCGCGTAGGGATCGCGCTCGCCGGTCTCGGTCCAGCTCATGTGCGGCGTATAGCGGACGTGGGACAGCGAATGCACGCCGCGCGCCGGGAACGGCATGCAGGAGAAGAACGGCCCGTCCATGACCGTCACGCCCAGGCCCTCGAACTCCGGCGGCGGCCGGACGAGGGCCAGCTCCGCGAGCTCGTGCTTGAGGCCCAGCCGCGCGCCGCCCGCTACGCGCTGGAGGCCGCTGTAGGTGCAGTTGAAGACCACGCCGGCGTCCAGCCGGCTCTCGCCCGCGGCGGATCGCACGGTGAGCCTCGCCCCGTCCCGGGCGGCCTCGACGCCCGTGACCTCGGCGCCCAGGGTCACCGCCACGCCCGCCTCGGCCAGGGCCTGTTCCGCGATCCGGGCCAGCCGGCCCGCGTCGAACGCCGCCTCCTCGGCGAGGTAGGCGCGGGCGATCAGCCGGTCGTCGAAGAGCGCCGCGATGCGCGGCGGCGCCGGCTCCAGCGGGGCGCCGATGTCGGCGCACAGGCGCTCCATCTGCCGGGGCGTGGCCTTGGAGTTGCGCCGGGCCAGGGCATAGACGGCCTGGAAGCCCACCACCGCCTCCCCGAAGCCGTCGAGGAAGCGGGCGTAGTTGGCGCGGCTGCGATAGGCGGTCGTGAAGCTGCGCAGGTAGTGGTAGCCGCCGTGCACCCGGGCCTGGTTGGCGAAAGAGGCGCCATGCATCAGGACGGGACCCGCTTCGAGCAGTCGCACGTCGGTCAGGCCCCGGGCCCGCAGGCGGACGGCGATCATGGCCCCGTAGAAGCCGCCGCCCACGACGACGGCGGCGGTCATTCGGTCCCGAGACGCGCGGGAGCCGGATGGGCCTGGCTGCGGACGTTCAGCCGCTCGCGCCGGGTCAGCACCGCGCTCGTGTGTTCCCCGGCCAGGTAGTAGGACGGCCCCTCCAGCGTCCAGGTCAGCATCTGGGCCACGTATTCGACCAGGATGAACAGCACCAGCGAGAGCAGGAAGAACATGCCGGACTGCTGGAGCGAGAGCGTCGTCCACCCCGGCATGACGTCCGACTTGAACAGCCGGATCAGGATCACATAGGCCGAATAGAGCAGGTTGAGGCTGGCTCCGGCGATGGCCAGGCCCGAGGCGAGACGCAGCGGCAGGATGGTCTGGGCGAACAGCAGGTTGAGGCCGCGCCGGACCTGCCCCCGCAGTCCCTCGGTGGATCGCGGCGCCCGGGGGCCGGCGTATTCGATGGAGGCCTTGGGGAAGCCCGCCAGCGCCGGCAGCGCCCGGTAGCGCAGGGCGGGCTTCGGCTGTTCCATCAGGAAGCCGATCACCCGCTTTGAAATGAGCCGGCAGTTGGCCCCTTCCGTCGCCAGGTCCACGCCGACCAGGCGCCGGTAGACGGCGCGGAACAGGCGATCCAGCACGCGCTCGGCCCCGGCCATGGGCTTGGGCGTGGTGTTGCGGATCGTCACGAGGTCGGCGCCCTCTGCAACCTTCTCCAGCGCCCGCGGCAGGAACGACAGATCCTCGTTCAGAGGGTCGAGCACCAGGACGTAGTCGCCCAGTGCGTTCTCGACCCCCGCCCAGATGGCGATCTCAGGGTCCACGGTGCGGATCAGCCGGTAGACCTGCAGGTTCGGCAGCCCGCCCTCCTGGACCAGCTCGGCGTACTCGCGTTGGGAGCCATCGGTGGAGCCGTTGTCGACCACCACGAGCTCGAAGTCCTCGACCTGGCGGGCGAGCTGGGCCGCCAGCGGCTCGAGCAGCGCGCGCACGCGTCCGCCGGCGTCCTTCAGCGGCACGACGACGGAAAGCAGGATTGGATAGGGTTCGGGTGCGGCGGCGTTCACGCGGCCAAGGTCGCCGATTTCCCCTACCCGGCGCAACTCGCCCGGAAAATCAGAAGAACCGCTCGGCGATGCGGATCGTGTCGCCGGGGGCCACCGGCGTCGTGCTGGTGAGCGGGAAGGGCTCCTCCTTCTCGCTGTCGGCCCGTTTGATGAAGACCTTCTTCATGTTGGCCCGGTAGGTGAAGCCCTCGGCCGTGGCGACGGCGTTCATCACGGTAAGGCCGTTGGTGTAGGGGTACTCGCCGGGCTTGTTCACCTCGCCCAGGATGTAGAACGGCCGGTAATTCAGCACCTCGACGCTGACCCGCGGCTCCCGCAGGTAGCCGTCCTTGAGCGCCGTCTCGACGCCCTTCTGGAACTCCGCGACGGTGAGGCCGGCGGCCTGGACCTCGCCCACCAGCGGCAGCGAGACCTTGCCCGAGCCGCCCACCTGGAACTCGCCGGTCAGGCTTTCCTCGCCGAAGGTGATCACCCGGATCTTGTCGCCCGCGCCCAGCCGATAGGCGGCGACCTCGCGCACCGTGACCAGCTCCTTCTCGGCGGCGGCCGCGCCGGGCGCCGCGAGGGACGCGACCACCAGGGCGAACACGCCGACGCATGCGGCCATCAAGGCCGCAAGCCCTCCGATCCGACGCATTCTCCTCGACTCCGACGCGTGCACCACAACCATGGAGCATACCTCAGCGCGCCTTGGCCCGGAATAGCGACCGGCGATCCGTCGCACCGTTCGGAGATGGTGAATCACCGGAAAACGGAGGATCAGGAAATCAAGCCCTCATAATTCAATATTACTTACGCGTTTACCATAAACCGGGAGGCGTAAAGGAATACGTAATCTTGGATTTATTCTAACGTAACCACGTCAATACAGGCCACTTTAAGAGCCTCGCCGGCAGACTACGCCCAATAAGAACGTATTGGGTGATGGTGTGGTGCTTCAAAATAAGGTCCTGCGGCGGCTCGCGGCCGCCGCAGGACTCTGGATGAGCGCGTCCGCCTGCCTGGCCGCGCCCGCCGCCACGATGCCGCTCGGCCGCGCCGCGCTCCCGCCGGCGGGCTATGTCGCCTTCTGCCAGCGCCAGCCCGAGGAGTGCGGCGAGGACCCGGCCGCCGTGATCGCCGCCGCCCGCCGGGCCGAGGCCGACCGGCAGGCGCTGCTCGCACCCGCCGCCCTGGGCCACAGCGCGCCCGAAGGCGCGCTCATCCCCGCGCCCCTCCCCCTCGTCGTCCTCATCGAAGCCGCCGACACGCCGGTCAGCGTGGCGTTCATCGATCCGGCGGCCCGCGCACGGCCCCGGAGGGCGGCCGTTCCGAAGCTGGACCCGTCCCTCTGGGCCACCCTCAACCGCGTCAACGGCCGAGTGAACGAGGCCCTCCTGCGCCGCACCGACGCCGACGCCTGGGGTCAGGACGACTACTGGACCACCCCGTTGAAGAACGGGCAGGCCGCGGGCGATTGCGAGGATTTCGTCCTGGAGAAGCGCCGGGCCCTGCTGGAGGCCGGCGTTCCGGCCCGCGCGCTCAACATCGCCGTGGCGACCACCGCCTGGGGCGAGACCCACGCCGTCCTGCTGGTCGCCACCAGCAAGGGCGAGTTCGTTCTGGACAGCCTGAGCCCCTGGGTCCTGCCCTGGAGAGAAGCCCCCTACCGCTGGCGCCAGCGCCAGGTCGGCGGCGAGGCCTTCAACTGGGTCATGGCCGCGCCAGCGTCCAAGCCCGGTCAGCTTCGCGGCGGCCACGGCGTGTTGATCGCCGCCCTGCGATAAGCTCTCCTCCCAGTTGAGTCTGGGGAGCGAACCGTGTCGGAAAGGGGCGTCAGGGCGTCACGGCGCGCCGGAGAAGCGGCCGGCCTGTGGCCGCCGCCCGCCCAGGCCTGGGCCCCCGCGGCCGCCCTCCTGATCCTCCACGCCGCCCATCTGGCCTACGGCGCGGTGGTGGGCGATGCGGCGCTTGCCATGGACCTCGCCGCGGGCGCGCTCCTGGGCGCGATCCTGCTGACGCCCGCGCTGCGGCAGGATCTTCTCCGCCTCAGGGGACTTGAGCTCCCCGGCCTCCTCTTCCTCCTCGTCCTGGCCATCGGGGCCTGGAGCCTCACGCCCTGGGTTCCCGGCGGTCCGCATCCCGTCTGGACCTACGTGGGCCTAAAGGGAGGGGCGACGGTCGACCGCTCGGCCACGACCGTCGAGCTCGTGAAGCTGATGGGGCTCGGATGCTTCTTCCTCCTAGGCGCGGCGGCCGGCGCGCGCGACGAGCGGGCCCGGTTCGCCGCGCGGGCCACGGTGCTGGCCGGGGCCCTCTTCGGATTGTGGGCGATCTTCGCGGCGGCGAGCGGCGGCCTCTACCAGACCCAGGGCCGACGGCTCGAGGCGCTGTTCCTGAATCCGAACACCGCCGGCAACCTGTTCGCGGCGCTGTTCGTCCTGGCGGTCGCGGTCGCCTGGCGGCAGGCGCGCGGCGGACGCGGGGCATCCACCTACGCCTTCGGCGCGGCGGCCATCGTCCTGGCGGTCACCCTGCTCAACACCGGTTCGCGCGGCGCGGTGGTCGCCGCCCTGGCCGGACTGCTCATCCTGTTCGCGCTGCGGTTCACCACCGGATCGGTGAAGCCCGGCGGCGCCTTCCTGGCGGCCGTGGGGAGCGTCGTGCTGCTGGCGGCGATCATGGCCCTGGCTGGCGACCGCATCGTCGACCGCTTCTTCCGCGCGGAGGCGGACGCGCCGGTCCGCTACGCCATCTGGGAGTTCCACTGGCGCGCGTTCCTGGACTCGCCGCTCCTGGGCTACGGCCTGGGAACCTTCGAGCCGGTCAATCGCACCCTCCTGACCGGCGCGAACTTCGAGACGCTGGCGAACCTGCGCGCGCCCCTGAACCTGTACCTGCAATGGCTGGAGGAAGCCGGGCTGCTGGGCGCGGCCCCCATGTTCCTCTGCGTGGCGGCGATCATGCTCGGCGTCCTGCGCGGCGTGTTCCGCCGGAGCCGCATGACCGGCCTCATCGCGGGCCTCCTGGCCCTCGACGTGGTCTTCGTGGTCCACGGCCTGACGGATTCGGCCCTGCAGAGTCCCTCCATCGCGGCGTTCTGGGCCTGGACGCTGGGTCTGCAGGCCGCCCTCGTCCAGGGCGGTTCTCGGACCGGCGAGTCGGCGCCCATGAACGTCCGGCGGCTCCGCACCCTCCCGGCCGGAGGCCTCGCCGTCTCGACGGCGGGCCTGGCGCTCATCTGCCTCGTGGCGCTGAACGACGGCGGCGAGGCGCGGTTGGGGCCCATTCCGCTGGTGAAGCTGGCCGCCGGCTATGCGCGCCCGGCCGAGCGGCTCCTGGCCGACCCCGCGCCCTCTCCGGACGCCATCGCCGAGGCCGAGCGTCTCAGCCGCCGGGCCCTGGCCCAGTTCCCATACGACGACAGTTCCTGGCTGCGGCTGGCCTACGCCGAGCGCCTGCGTCACGGCCGGCTGACGCCGCAGGGGGTCGCCCTGCTCCGCCGGTCCTACGATCTTGCGCCGATCGACATCTACGCCGGCGTCTGGCGGATTTCGTTCGTATTGGAGAATTCGCAGAGCATTCCACGCGACGTCCGACAATCCGCTCGCCACGAATTCGGGGCGCTCTGGCGCGATTACAGGCGCCGAGGCGAATTGTTGCAGATGGTGCAGACGCTGCGGAGCCCGGCGGGCCGACTCTCAGCCGCGCTATGGCTGAATCGGCTGGAGAACAGCGTCGCCAAATGAGCACATGACGCTTGGAATCCGCGCAACGGCCTCGTTCATTACTGAACTGTTGCAAGAAAAGGCTTGAGCGCGCCCTCCGGTTGTGACCAATGGAACCCATTGGTGCGGGCGCGACGGCGCCCCATCGCGGGGGAGCTGTATGGGGCACAGGACTCATTTCGTCGGGGCGGCGGCCCGCGTCCTTGCGGCGGCGGCGATCCTGAGCGCGCCCACCCTCCCGGCCCTGGCCATCGCCCAGGAGCAGAGCTCCCTCCAGCAGCAGGCGGCCGAGCTCGCCCAGGAGATCGAGGCGGCCGTCCAGGCGGTCGTCAGCACCACGACCGACCCCGACGAACTGGAGCAGTTGATCGCCGAGGCCATCGCCAATGTGATCGACGGGGCCGATCCGGTGATCGCCCAGGCCGCGCTCACCCAGGTCCAGGCGCAGATCGCGGTGATCGTCGCCGCTTCCCCCGCGGCGGCGGCCAATCCGCAGCTTGCCGCGCGGGTGCAGGCCTCGGTGACCCAGGCGGTGCAGGCCGTGCAGGCCGTCGTGGCGGTCGCCGTGACCAGCAACACGGGCGCCATCTCCCGCCAGCAGGTCACGCAGACGATCCAGACCAACCAGCAAGGGACGACCGGCGCCGGCCCACCCAGCGGCGGAGGCGGCGGAGGCGGCAGTGGCGGCGGCACCCACCCGACGACCTGACCGGAACGGAGCGGCCCCGGGATCGTCCGGCGGCCGGAGGCGGGGTCCCTTTCGAGCAGTGTGGCATTCTTGAGCGTGAACAGGTCCATCCTCGTCGCCACCGCGGCGCTCATCATCGCGCCGGGGGCGGCCCTGGCCCAGAGCGTCGGCGGCAGCCTGGCCGGCGCCGCCGAGGCGCAGAGCAATTTCCGCCGCGACCGGAACGTCAGCGTGCGCAGCCGCCCGCATCCGGAGTACGAGGCGATCGGCCTGCGGACCGGCGCCTTCATGGTCTTCCCGAAGATCAGCGCTTCGGTCGAAGCCAACGACAACGTCTTCGCCACGCCCAGCGACAGGCAGGACGACATCATCGGCCGGTTCACGCCCGAGATCGCGGTCAACTCCCTGTGGTCGCGCCACGCGTTGAGCGGCTACGCCCGGGCGGTGGTCAACCGGTACGCCGACCTCTCCACAGAGAACACCGACGACTATTCCGCCGGGCTCCAGGGGCGTCTGGACGTCCTGCGCGCCGCCCAGGTCAACCTCAACGCCGACTGGTCGCGGCTCACCGAGCCGCGCACGAGCGCCACCTCCGAGGGCCAGGCGCGGCCCGTGCAGTACGAGTTGACCTCGGCCACCCTGTCCGGGATGCGGGAATTCAACCGCCTGCGCCTGTCGGGCCGCCTCGAGGCGCGCAACTTCATCTACCTCGCCCGGCCCGGCAACCGGCCGCAGGACGATCGCGACCGCCTCCAGACCACCGCCACGCTGCGGGCGGACTATGCGGTGAGCCCGGACACGGCGCTTTTCGTCCAGGTGGCGGGTAATCGCCGCGCCTACCGGCTGGAGAACCCGCCGCCGACGGCCTTCCCGGACTTCGTGGACCGGGATTCCCAGGGCGTGGAGGCGCTCGTCGGCGCGAACTTCGAGATTTCCAACCTCGCCCGTGGCGAAGTCGGTTTCGGCTACTTGAGGCAGACCTTCGACCGGCCGGACTTCGCGCCCATCAAGGGCCTGGGCGCCCGCGGCCAGATCGAATGGTTCCCCACCCAGCTCATGACGGTCACGGTCAACGGCGCGCGGACCGTCGAGGACGCGGGCGTCATCGGCTCGTCCGGCTACGTGTCCTCGAACGTGGGGCTCCAGGTCGACTACGAGCTGCTGCGCAACCTGATCCTGAGCGGTCAGCTCGGCTACGGCGAGGACGACTACAAGGGTGTCTCGCGCCTCGACAAGCGGACGTCAGCCGGCCTCAGCGCCACCTACCTGCTCAACCGCCATACGGGTGTGACCGTCGCCTACACGCGCCAGGAGCAGGACTCGCACGGCTCCGCGGGAGGCGAGGACTTCAAGGTCAACAAGATCGGGGCGACCCTCACCCTCCAGTACTGAGCAACCGCCGGTCGCATCCTGGGGCGACCCGCCCGTTTTCGGCGTAGGATCACGGCGGACACCCCGCTTCATGTCAGATTGCGACGCGCCTGAGCACATCAACCGGAACGCCATGAACGTCCACTCACCCACGCCCGACCGCACGTCGCCTCAGGGGCAGCCTGTCGGCGCCTGGACGAACGCCCTGCTCGGCGAACTCGACCTGCGGCGTCTCTACATGGCCTTCCGGCGGCGGCTTCGGCTGGCGGCCGCGATCGCGCTGGCGGTCTTCGTGGCGGCCGCCGCGATCAGCATGCAGGCGACGCCGAAGTACACCGCCACGGCGAGCGTCATGCTGGACGTACGCCAGGAGCGGGTGACCAACGCCGAGGAGGTGCTGTCCGGGCTTCCCGCGGACTCCAGCGTCGTGGACACCGAAGTCGAGATCCTGCGCTCGCGCCAGCTCGCCCAGCGCGTGGTCGAGGCCCTGAGCCTGGACCAGGATCCCGAATTCAACCCGCGCCTGCGCAAGGCGGCCGGCCTCGCCGCCGTGAAGAGCGCGATCCGCGGGGCCTTCGAGCGCGGCGTGCCGGCCGATGCGCGCGGGACGCCCGTCGAGCTCCAGAAGCAGCGCGACCGCATCGTCGACGCCGTGCTTTCGCGCCTGTCCATCGGCAGGGTCGGCCTCACCTACGTCATCAACATCGGCTTCGAGTCCGAGGACCCGGCCAAGGCGGCCCTGATCGCCAACAAATACGCCGAGCTCTACCTCCTGGAGCAGATGGAGGCGAAGTTCGATGCGACCCAGCAGGCCTCCCGCTGGCTGAACGAACGGCTGGAGAAGCTGCGCACCCAGGTGATCGCCGACGAGGCGGCCGTGCAGCAGTACCGGATCGCCAACAACCTGCTGAGCGCCTCGGGCGCGACGCTCACCGAGCAGGAGATCTCCAACTACAACCAGACCCTCGCGCAGGCCCGGGCGCAGGTCGCCGAGGACGACGCCCGCCTGGCCACGGCCCGGCGCCAGCTCGCCGCCGGCTCGACGGGCGAGGACGTGGGCGAGGCGCTCAGCTCGCCGGTGATCCAGGGACTGCGGGCTCAGCGGGTGCAGGTCAGCGGCCGGGTGGCCGAGATGTCCGGCCGCTATGGCGAGCGCCATCCGGAGATGCTGAAGGCCCGCCGCGAGCTGCAGGACATCGACGCCCAGATCCAGCAGGAGATCGGCCGGATCATCTCCAACCTGGAAGCCAAGGTTCAGGTCTCGCGCCAGCGCCTGGCGGCGATCGCCGGCAGCCTGGGCAGCGCCCGCGGCACGCTGGCGGCCAACAACCGCGCCACGGTGCGGCTTAACGAGCTGGAGCGGACGGCCGAGGCCTCGCGCACGCTCTATGAGAGCTACCTCAACCGCTACAAGGAAACGAGCACCCAGGAGGGGATCGAGCAGTCCGACGCCCGCATCGTCTCGCGGGCCAAGATCCCCACCCGGCCGAGTTCGCCGAAGATCGGCCTGAACCTCGCCATCGGCCTGCTTCTGGGCCTTGGGTCGGGGCTGGGCGCGATCGTCCTGGCCGAGATGCTGGATGCGGGCCTCACCACCGCCAAGGACGTGGAGCGCCGGCTGGACGCCAACTACCTGGGCTCGATCCCCCTGCTGTCGTCGGTGGCCGAGGACTCGCGCCTGCCGCCGGTGGAGTACGTGCTGGCCAAACCGCTCTCCAGCTTCTCGGAGGCCTTCCGCAACCTCAAGACTTCGATCCAGTACTCGCGCCTGGGCGAGCCCGTGCGGATCGTCGCCGTCACCTCGGCCCTGCCCGGCGAGGGCAAGACCACCACGGCCATGTGCCTGGCCCGCGCCTCGGCGCTGCAGGGCGCGCGGGTTCTCGTGGTCGACTGCGACCTGCGGCGGCGCTCGATGAACCGCCTGATGAAGACGGAACCCACGCGCGGGCTGCTGGAGGTGCTGAGCGGCGCGGCCACCCTGGAGCAGGCGATCGTGGTGGACGAGGCGAGCGGCGCCCACCTTCTGCCGCTGGCGCCGTCGGCCCTGACGCCCAAGGACGTGTTCGGCACGCCCGCGATGGACCGGCTGCTGACCGAGTTCGCGGCCCGCTACGACTTCGTGGTCCTGGACTGCGCGCCCGTCCTGCCCGTCGCCGACGTGCGGGTGCTGGCCTCCAAGGCCGACGCGGTCGTCTTCCTGGCCAAGTGGCGAAAGACGCCCCAGCACGCGATCGAGGCGGCCTTCCGCCTGCTCGCCAAGATCGGCGCCCACGTCGGCGGCGTGGCGCTCACCCAGGTCGATATGAAGGCCCAGACCAAGTACGGCTACGGCGACCCCGGCTACTACTACGCCGAGTACCGGAAGTACTACGCCGACTAGAAGATCGCGCGCAGCGCCCAGATCAGCGCCAGCCAGAGGAGCGCGTTGGTCGCCACGATGAGGGCCAGCGAACGCCGCGCCGACCAGCGCGGCTCGGCGGGCGCGCCCGCCAGGGCCCGTTCCAGTTCCTGCTGAAGGCGGCGCGCGGGACCGTCGTCGAGAACCGGCGCGAGAGGCGTCACGGACGGCCCGCAGGCGGGGTCGGGAGCCAGTTCCGGGGCCGGCGCATCCGCCGGCCGTCTCAGGGGTCGAACCACGCCTGCTCCTCCTAAGCGCCTCGAGCCTACGCACGCGCGCTTAACAAGTGGTCTCCAGGTCCCCGTCCTGCTCTCCGGGGCGGCGATTCGATATGTCTCGGAATTGTAACCCGAAAGTTGTGGTTGGCATGGAAATAGCAGAGTAAAGGTTGCACAAGCGTCAGTTGGGGTGCGTACAAGCCGTGGTTGGGGGCGACGGTGTACCTTTCCGGGATCGATAGGCTGAGCGTCGAGGAGGCCGTCTCGAAACGGTTCGCCGACGCATTCCCGAATGGGGCCGACCGCCTCCAGATCGACGTCTGCCGCATCCTGGATGTGATCCTCAGCCTGGGCGCCCTGATCTTCGTCCTGCCGCTCATGCTGGCGACCGCCGCCGCCATCAAGGTGCAGGACGGCGGTCCGGTCCTGTTCGGCCACATGCGCATCGGACAGGGCGGCCGCGCCTTCCGCTGCTGGAAGTTCCGCAGCATGGTGATCGACGCCGAGGCCCGGCTCGCCGCCGTGCTCGCCCGCGACCCGCGGGCGCGGGCCGAGTGGGAGGCCGACCACAAGCTCCGGCGCGACCCGCGCGTCACGGCCCTCGGGCGCTTCATCCGGCTCACCAGCATCGACGAGCTGCCCCAGCTCCTGAACGTCCTGCGCGGCGAGATGAGCCTCGTTGGGCCCCGCCCCATCGTTCCGGACGAGGCGCGCCGCTACGGCCGCTGGTTCCGCCACTACTGCGCCGTGCGCCCCGGCATCACCGGCATCTGGCAGGTGAGCGGCCGCAACGACGTGGGCTACCGCCGCCGCGTGGCCATGGACGTGCTGCTCGCCAAGAGCGTCACGCCGAAACGCTATCTGGTCATCCTTCTGGCCACTGTTCCCGCGGTCGCCCGGCGGAGCGGCTCGTACTGAGCCGCGGTTGAGCGACATGCGGATCATCCATGTCCTGACCCGCTTCCTCCGCGCCGGCGCCGAGGAGAACACCGCGCTGACCTGCAACGCCCAGGCTGCGGCGGGACACGCCGTGTGGGTCGTCCATGGGCGCGACCATGACCCCCGGGCGCTCGCCCTCCTCGATCCACGCGTGCAGCGGATCTGCGTCCCCTCGCTGGTCGCCCCGCTCCGTCCGGCCAACGACCTGGCGGCGCTGGCCGCCCTGGCGGGACTGTTCCGCCGCCTGAAGGCGGACGTGGTCCACACCCACCAGAGCAAGGCCGGCGCGATCGGCCGCGTGGCGGCGCGCATCGCGAGCACCCCTCGCATCGTGCATGGCGTGCACATCGTGCCCTTCATGGACGCGCCGCCGGCCGAAGCCGCGGTCTATCGCGCGATCGAAAAGCTGGCCGGCCGCTTCACCCACGCCTTCATCCACGTGGCCCCGGCGCTGAGGGTCGCCTGCCTCGAGGCCGGCGTTGGCCGCCCTGACCGGCACTTCGTGGCGCCCAGCGGCATGGACGTGGCCGCCTTCCGGCGGGACGAACTCCCGGACGACGCGGCCGACCTGCGCGCGCCCATCCCGGGCCGCGAGGCCTCCCCGCGGGTCGTGCTGATGATCGCGTCGCTGGAGCGGCGCAAGCGCCACGCCGCGTTCCTGGAGGCGTTCCGCCGGGTCGTCGACGCGACGCCCGACGTCCGCCTGCTCCTCGCCGGCGCCGGCGAGGAGGACGCCGCGATCCGCGCCCAGGTCGAGGCCCTGGGGCTGGAAGACCATGTGCGCCTGTTGGGCCTGCGCGACGACGTTCCCCGCCTGATCCGCCTGGCCGACGTGGGCGTGCTGGCCTCGGCCCACGAGGGCTTGCCGCGCTCGGTGATCCAGTACGTGCTGGGCGGCCTGCCGGTCGTGACCACGGAACTCGCCGGCGTCGCTGCGGTCGTGCGCCACGGCGTGAACGGCTATCTCACCTCGACCGAGAACGTGGGCGACATGGCCGAGCCGCTGATCCGGCTGCTGGACGACGCGGCGCTGCGGCGCCGGATGGGCCAGGCCTCGGCCGACATGGACCTCAGCGACTGGGCCGCCGAGCGGATGTGCGAGCGGATAGACGAGATCTATCGCCTGATCGGCGCGGGAGGCGAAGGAAAGGCCCTGACGGCGGCGTGCAGTTCGCCGTTCACCTCCCGCAGCCGCGCCGCCACCGCCGTCTCGCCATAGCTCTCGCGCACGCGCGCCCGGCCCGCCTCCGCCCGCGTCGCGGCGTGCGGATCATGCCTCATGGTCTCGATGGCCGCGGCCAGGGTCGCCGGCTCCACGTCCGGCAGGATCAGGGCGTTTCCGGGCGTCGCATAGTCGGCGACCCCGCCGACCAACGGCGTCGCGACGGGCAGGCCCGCGTGCATGGCCTCCAGAAGCGCGATGCACAGCCCCTCGTGCCGGCTGGCCAGCACGAAGGCGCTGGCGGGGCGCGTCGGCCAGTCGGGAACGAAGCCCGGCAGCCGGACGCGGTCGGCGACGCCCAGCGACCCGGCCAGGGCCGCGCAGGCGTCCCGCTCGGGGCCCTGGCCGTAGAGCACCAGGTCGACGTCGACCCCCCGCTCCCGCAGGATCGCCACGGCGCGGATCAGCGACGCCTGGTTCTTGGGCGGCGTGAAACGGGCGGCGTTGACCACCGTGAAGCGGTCGGGCCGGACAGCGGCGGCGTCCCGGTCGGGCAGCGACATCAGCGGAACCACGCTCGTCCGCCCGGGCGGGCGCATGTAGAAGCGGCGCGTGACCTCGCGCGCCGTCGCCCGAGCGTCGGCGAACATCCAATCCACCAGCGGCGAGGTCAGCCAGAAGAGGATCTCGTAGGCCCGCTTGGCGAGCCGCACATTGTGCTCGAACGAGATCACCACCGGCGGACGCCAGACGAGGCTCGCGAGCCGGCCGAGCAGGTTGGCCTGCGGCAGCGAGAGGATCACCACGTCGGGCCGCCGCCGACGCGCCAGCCCGACGACCCCGGCGAACAGGCGCGGCAGGTCGCGCACGCGCGGCTTCGGCGCAGAGGTGAGCATCAGGGGTTGGACGCCGGCCCGCTCGAGTTCGGCTCTCACCTCGGGGTCGCCTGCGGCCAGGCCCGCGACCGTCAGGTCGAAACCGTCGAACAGGCCGCCCCGGACGAGGTGCGCCAGCCCAGCCTCCGCGCCGCCCGCCTCGAAGGCGTTGATGAGATAGAGGACGCGGGGGCGTCCGCGCCCCTCCCCCGCGCTCATCGGCCCTCGCTCCGGTCCCAGCCCACGGCTTTCAGCACCAGCCGGCGCACCGGTCCATCACCCAGCCGCGCGAGCAGCCAGCCGAGCCTCGGCGCCGGATTGAGGGGGCGCAGCGCCGAGGCCAGGCGATAGTAGCGCCGGGCCTCCGACAGGGCGCCGCGCCGGTAGGAGACGTTGCCCAGCTTGGCGGCCCGCTCCGACAGGCGGCGGTTGATGAGCGGTGCGGCTTCCGGCCGACGCGCGGCGAACTGGAACGCGACGAAGGCGTGATAGGCCATCAGCTCGGCCGTGCGCCCGCCCGTGATGCTGGTCGTCCGCTCGCGCTTCATCAGCAGGGGCAGGTCCACCGCGGCGAACCCGCCCATTTCGGCGGCCCTCAGGTAGAACTCGGTGTCCTCGAACACCGCCAGGGTCTCGTCGAACCCGCCCAGGCTTTCGAAGGCCGACCGGCGCATGATGAGCGTGGAAGGCACGATCGGCGGATCGTGAAGGAAGAAGGCGACCGGCAGGTTCGGCCTGTCCGGCAGCCGTCGCAGCCCGATGTCCCGCCGCGCCTCGGGCTCGCCATCCGGGAACAGCGAGAAGCCGGCATAGGCCAGGGTGACCTCGGGTCGATCGAACAGCGGAAGCTGCCGCTCCAGCTTGTCAGGCGTCCAGTAGTCGTCCCCGTCCAGGAAGGCCACGAGTTCGCCGCTCGCCCGCGCCACCAGCTGGTTGCGGTTGCGCGCGATGCCCACCCGTTCGCCGCCGTACACCTGGATGCGCGGATCCCAGCCCCTGGCCTCCTCCAGCACCGCGAGCGTCTCGGCGTCGGAGCCGGCGTCGCCGATCAGGACCTCGCAAACGGCGTCGGCGCGCGTCTGCTCCAGCACGCTGCGCAGGGCCGCGCCGATATAAGGCCCCTCATTGAAGCAGGTGATGATGACGCTGACGGTGGTCACGCGGCGCGCCTCTCCACCAGGCCTTCGAAGAGTTCGAGGCACCGGGCCGCGATGGCGTCGATGCCGGCCTGGGCGCGGACCCTTTCGTGGGCCGCCCAGCCCAGGCGTTCGCGCTCGGCCGGCGTCATCCGCGCGATGGCGACCATGGCGTCCGCGAAGGCCTCGGGGCCCGCCCCGCGGACGAAGCCGTTCTCGCCGGAGACGATCAGCTCCTCGACCCCGCTCGCCTCGGCCACGATCGGGATGCAGCCGCAAGCCATCGCCTCCAGCAGGGCGTTGGATTGCCCCTCGTTGAGCGAGGCTGACACGAAGGCGTCGTGGGCCAGGAGGTGCGGATAGACCTCGTCGATGCGGCCGGTGAACGCCACCCTTCCCTCCAGGCCCAGTTCGCGAGCCAGCGCCAGCAGCGCCCCGGCCTCTGGTCCGTCGCCGACGAAGGTCAGCGCCGCGTCGGCGCCTCGGGCCACGGCCGTGTGCAGCGCCCGAACCAGGACCTCGGGCCGCTTGTCCGCCACCAGGCGGCCGGCGAAGATGAACCGGGCGCCCGCACGGGCTCGGAAAGCCGCCCTGACCTCGGCCGTCTCGGGGATCACCACGCCGTTCGGAATCCGCGCACAGCGTTCAGGCGCCGCGCCGGCGCGGTCGAGATCCTCCTGGATCATGGCCGAATTGACGACGAAGGCGTCCGTCCGGCGCAGCAGCCAGGCCAGCACGGCCTCGCCGTACAGCCCGCGCTTGGACCGAAGCGCCGCGAAGTCCGAGAACTCCCCGCCAACGCCCAGCTTGACCGCCAGCGGCTTGCCCGTGGCCGCCGCCGCGGCCAGGCCCGCCAGGGCATGCAGCCGGCCGTGGATCACGTAGATCAGATCGAACTCGTCGCGCCGGGCCGCGAACCACCGACCGAAGGCTCCAGTCCACCTGAGCGTCGAGCCGATGCGCAGGCCGCCGAAGTTTGGGTAGTGCCGCACGGGGAAGCGAACGATCTCCCCGAACGCCGTCGCCTCACGGCGCGGAAGGTCTCGGGACAGGGCCGGCGTCGCCACCGTCACCTTGAGGCCAAGCCGGGCGAACGCCTCGGCCAGGATGAGCGCCTGCCGCTCGCCGCCGCCGAACGCCTCGGGAAAGAAGCACGGCGTGACCATGACGATCCTGCGCACGCGACCAGGCGTCATGCGCCGACCCCGCGGGGGCGAGGCGCCTGGGAGCCACGCTCCAGGACGGCTTCCCCCTCCGCCTCGGCCAGGCGCGGCGCGCCGAGGCCCCACACCAGAAGATCGGGGATCACCGAGACGAGGAGCACCGCTATGAAGGCATGGGTGCCCGACGCCTCCAGGCTCAGGCTGAGCAGGGCCGGCGTGAGGGCGACCAGCGGCAGGAGCTTGACCTGCTCGTCCGATATGGCGCCCAGCCGGCGGAGCCAGGCGAGCGCATTGGCGAGCCGCCAGGCCGCGGCGACGAAGATCAGGAGATAGAGCGCCAGCCCGACCGCGCCGTTCTCGACGAGCACCCGCAGGAATTCGCTGTGGATGCCGTTCATCAGATACGTCGGCAGGCCTTCGTAGCGCTTCTGCAGCAGGGACATGTAGCCGTTGGTGCCGACGCCGACGACCGGCTGCTCGGCCAGCATCTGCCTGGCGTTGTGCAGGGCGAACATCCGCTGCGCGTTGCTGAGTTGGCTGGGCGCCGCGCCACGGACCACCATGTCGTAGGTGTTGCTCGCCCGGCCGGTGGGATCCGCCAGCGAGGCGATCTGGTTGCCGACGTAGGTCCCTTCCAGCAGAGCTCCGGCCAGCACCACGCTCAGCGCGCCTGCGGCCAGGGCCGGGACAAGCAAAGTGAAGCGCCCCCGGGCCAGGATGGCGGCGGAGAGGATCACGAAGGACAGCAGGGCCTTCCGCTCGCCCGAGAAGAGGATGGCGACCCCCAGCACCAGCCAGAGGATCCTCTGCCATTCGCGCCCCTCTCCGCGCTGCACCAGGATGTAGATGCCCAGGAGGCTCGGCAGGAAGGTGAAGGTCTCCTTCATGTCGGACAGGGTCTTCCATCCGCTGGGGTGCCGGATGGCGATGTGGTAGCCGGCGTTGTAGGCGGTCACGGCCAGCATGCCGACGAGCAGCAGCATGCCCAGCCGCCGGTAGTTGAGGGTCGGGAGGAGACAGCAGACGCTGACTCCGAAGGCGGCCAGCAGCCCGACCTGCAGGGTTTCGCGAAGGCCGTTGTCCGTTCCGAGCCTGAAGGCGGAGAACGCATGCCAGGCCAGGAAGGGCAGCATGAAGAGGACGCCGGCGAGCTGGCGAGGCGTCGGCAGGGTGCGGAGCCTTGCGGCGACCAGCAGCGTCAGCAGGATCGCCAGCAGGTCGAACGGGCGAAGCTGCAGCAGCGACAGCTTCAGCTTGAGCGGGATGAACAGCGACAGCAGCGCTATCCCGACCAGCACTCCCACCGTATCGCCCCTCCCCGCCCGCGCGACCCGCCGGGCCAAGTAGCACATTCTTCGGTTGCAGGTCCCCCTGCGCCGTTCGCCGCTGACCTCTCGGCGGAGCCGCGCTTGCGGAAGGTGACGCTAAACTCATAGTTTTAACGAGATGCCTGACGCCGCAGCTCCTCCACCGTCGGCCCTCACGCCCGTGGTCCTGTGCTGCTTCGGCCGGGGCGGCTCGAGCCTGGCCTGGCGCATGATCGGCTCGTCGCCCGACGTGCTGATGATGTCGGAGGAATGGCACGTCGCCATGGGCGGCGGCTTCACCCTTCCGGGACGGTTGGCGCGGCGGGCCTACGCGGCGGGGCTGGTCTCCCCTGGCGGCGCCGCCATGAGGGGCCTGGCCGCCCTCTTGGGACCGGCCGCTGCGCGCCGCGCCGTGGCGGCCGTCGACCGGGCCGAGCCGGGAGCGAAGCCGCATGCGTCCGGGCTGGCCGTCAAGCTGATGGACTACCAGCTCGTCCACCTCCCGGTGATCGCGGGCGGCTTCCCGGCGGTGCGGCCGGCGATCCTGACGCGGGACCCGCTCGCCCAGGCGGAGAGCCTGATGCGCAGCGGCCTTTCGGTGGAGGCGGCGGCCCGGTGGTGCGCCGATGTCCTGCGGCTGATGGAATGGGTCGGCGCGCGTTGGGACGCCCCCGTCTTCCGTTTCGAGGATCTGTTGTCGGACCCCGCCGCTTTCGCCGACACCCTCTACGCACGCCTGGCGCTCAGGCCGCCGCCGGACGGCCGGATCGGGGCCAAGCGCAAGGCCTTCGGCGCCGAGCGGATCACCGACGCGCCGGCCATCGGGCCCGTCGAGCGGCTGAATCCCGAGGAACTGCGCGCCTTCGTCGACGCCGAGGTGAACGCCAAGGCGATCGCGCGCCTGTCCGACGCGGAACGCTCCACCATCCGCCGGATCGTGGGCCCCGGCGCCGCGGCCTTCGGCTACGCCTGAGGCTTCTCTAGGACGACGGCCGACATCAGGTAGGGTCGGAACAGCCAGCCCAGCCGGTGCAGCCGCGCCTGCGTTCGCGCGACGCCGCCTCTGAGGACGAGGCTTCGCCACAGCGTGGCCAGGAGCTCGCGGACCGCCCCGCCCCGCTCGCGCAGGTCCGACAGATGGGAGCCGCTGCGGATGACCTTCGCCTCGACCAGCGCGTAGCCCGGCAGGAGGGCTCGGAGCGCCTCGGGGGTGGGTCGATAGTAGGTGTCGATGGGGTCGAGGTGGAGCGGATAGCTGTAGGGCACGGTGAGGACGAGCACCCCGCCGGGGCTCAGCACCTCGTCGCAGGTCCGGATGAAGGCTTCCCGGTCCGTGAGGTGCTCCAGGATGTTGCAGCAGAGGACGCACCGCGCACCCACGGCCTTCACCGCCTCGCGCACGGCCGGGTCGTAGATGTCGCCGCTGATGTCGACGCCCGGCTCGGCCTTGAGGTCGCAATGGACGACCTTCACGCCCAGCGCGCGGAGCGGCGCGTGCACCAGGCGGTCGATATGGGGCTTCTCGACAGTGCGGAAGGCCAGCGTCGAGCTCCCCAGCTCCAGGACCGGCGATATCCGCTCCGCGCCCAGCCTGGCGAGAACCTCGCCGACCCACTGGGCCTCCTCGGGCCTCAACCGACCAGGCCCACGAACTTGCGCTGGAAGCGGAACACCCGCCCCTGCATCCGGTCGCGGAAATGCCAGTTGTCCTGGATGTCGTCCCATACGACGACCGCGTCCGCGGCCAGGCGCGGCGCGACCTGACGCCAGGCCCAGTCGCGCCCGGCCACGCTCTTGTCGCTGTCGTAGTGGAAGAACTCCACCGGCCCGCACTGCGACAGGATCAGCGGGAGGTTGTCCTTGTCGCCCTGTTTGAAGAGGCGCCACCGATCCCGGTGCTCGGCCGACACCAGCACGCCCGGCTCGCGGCCGGCGCGGACATACGGCAGGTCGCTGGACCACAGAACGCCCTCGCCATTGGCCGCCATCGCCGACAGGATGGCCTCGGAGGACCAGCCCGCCGCCACGCCGGTCTCGACCGCGACCTTGGGCCTGCGCAGCCGCACGAGGAAGTACAGCAGCCCATAGGCGGCCCCGCCGCCGAAGCCCTCGATGTCCAGGCTGCGCGCCCGCTGCTCCAGGCCGCGCGTGAAATCGCCCGCCTCGGCCCACAGCGTGGGATTCAGTCCCCGCCCATAGGCTTCCAGCGGCTCCGAGGCGGCCTCGCACCAGGCCCAGATGGCCGCGAGTTCCCGGGGCGACGGGGAGGTGAGCCGGTTGGCGACCTTGTCGAAGAGCGCACGCAGTCTCATCCATCGCTCCCCGAACGCCCTGTTTCATCCCATGGTGGCGAACGGCGCGTCAACCGAGGCCCGCCCGTCCACCAGCGGTTGAAGAGTTCCCGCAGGTGCTCGGGGGCGAAGATCCGCGGCAGCGCCACCAGGCCAAGGCCGCCGCAGAGTCCGCCGCCCGCCGCCGTACCCGCGATCCTGAGCAACGGCGAGGTCACGCCGTAACGGTCCAGCAAGAGGCCCGCCAGGCCGCAGCCGGCGGCCACCAGGACCCCGTCCAGCGCCGGCGGCGCGATGGCGCGGATCATCTCGAGGGGCCGCAGGCCCAACGCCCGGACCGCCGCGGCCTGGGCGAGGCCCGCGCCCAGCAGGGCGGCCAGGAAATACGCCCAGACGACCGCCGGCAGGCCAAATCTGATCGCGAACGGCAGCATGGCGAGGAGCGCCAGGCAGGCGACCGTGTTGACCGTGAGGTTCCGGCCCGACCGGCCAAGGCTGTTCAGGACGGTCAGGGTGATCTTCCGCGCCGACTGGACGGGCAGGAGCAGCGCCAGCACGCCGAACGGGACCACGGCCTGCTCCCAGCCGCGGCCCAGCAGCACGAGGACCACATCCTCGCGGGCTGCGGCCAGGATGACGCCGAGGGGCACGAGCGCCGTCAGCGCCACCGGCAGATAGCGCCGGTAGAGGCCCGCCAGGATGTGGATGTCCCGCTGGCGCAGGGCGAAGGCCGGAAACAGGACCTTGCTCGACACCTCGTCGAGGGCGGTGTTGACGCGGCGGGTCACGTCCGCCGCCCGGCTGTAGCAGCCGAGCGCGGTGGCCCCCAGGGCTTGGCCGGCGAAGATCCGCGGCAGGCCGTCGGCGATCGATTCCGCCGCGTTGGCCGCGGTGACGCCCAGGCCGTAGCTGAGCATCGGACGCAGGCCGCGAAGGTCGGTGGTGAAGCCCAGCGGCGCCCGCGAGGCGATCAGCATGAGAAGGGCCGAGGCCAGCTCGCTGGCGACCTGGGCGATCACCAGACCCTTGAACCCCCAGCCGTTCAGCGACAGGGCCACCGCCAGGCCCCCATAGAGGACGAGGTAGAGGAGCGCGTCGACCACGGCGACCATCCGGTATTCCATCCGCTTGTGGATGGTCCGCAGGCTGATCTGCTTGACCGGCGCGACCAGGACGGTGGGCAGGAGGAGCAGCATCGCCAACGCCACGCCCGGAATCTCCATCTGGCGCTCGACCAGGGGAGCGGCGAGCCCGATCGCGAGGCTAAGGAGGGCGGCGAACCCCAGACCGACGGTGGTCACCGCCCGCACCGTCTGGTCGTCGGCGCCGGGCACGGCCACCAGCGCGGCCGAAAGCCCCAGGGGCGCGATGGCCTGGGCGACCAGAATGACCACGCCGGCCGCGGCGACCACGCCGAAGGGTTCGGGCCCCAGAAGGCGCGACAGGATCAGGATCACGCCGATCTGGAACACCACCCGCAGTCCATGCGAGACGGACAGCCACGCCAGCGCCGACAGGGTCTTGCGCGTGAGGTCCTTCACGGCGACGGCCGTCGGCCCGAGGCGACCACCTGGAGGTGCCCCAGACCCACCGCCTTCACCCATTGGACAAGCCCGCCCAGGCCCACGGGCGCCAGCAGGCGCGAGAGGCGTCCGACGTTGGCCCAGTGGGTGACCCGCGCCTCCTCCACCTCGAAGCCGGCCACGCTCAGCAGGTTTCCGAAGGCGAGCGGCGTCCAGCCGAACAGGTGCATGTCGGCGTCCCCGGGGCGCCAGGCCCTGTGCCCGGGGTTCAGCAGGACGTTGTCGTAGGGCACGATCAGGCGGAAGCGCCCTCCTGGCCGGAGCACCCGCCGAAGCTCGCCCAGTATCCGCGACGGCTCCGGGACGTGCTCCAGGGCGTGGAAGCTGATGACCGCATCGACGCTGGCGTCGGCGATGTCGTCCAGGGAGGCCACGACCCGGTCCAGCACCGTACGCGCCTCGGCCGCGGCGTACTCGTTCACCTCCACGCCCACGCGCGTGGCCGCCGGCAGGCGCGACAGCACCCCGCCCGTGGCGCAGCCGAAGTCGAGCACCACGTCCTTGGGCGTGGTCACGCCCTCGAAATAGGCGGCCCGGCCTTGCTGGGCGAACTCGCTGCGGCCGACTTCCCGCCGCGCGTGATAGGCCTCGCCGCCTTCCCCGGTGTAGTGGTGAAGCGCCCCGGACATCGCGTCTCTATCCTTCCTCACGGCCCGCCCCCCGGCGGTGGGAACCTGATCAGTCATCGGCCGCCCGGCGACGGCCCATAGTAGAATTCGAGGATGTCGGCCGGCGACAGCGGCCTGGCCGCCTTCCGACCAAAGAAGAAGACGCCCGCCGCGGCGTCGGCATGGGCCCGGGACCGGCCGTCGAAGAACCGCAGCCAGAAGAGCGGGACCACCGCCACGGCGCCCAGCCGGTGGCTGCCGGTCACGGCGCGGATGAAGTAGCGGATCGACCACAGGAGCGCCGAGCCCGCGCCCCCGCTCACCCCGCTGTCGATCTCCTCGAACCGGCGGAAGAGCCAGCGGTGGCCGCTGTTGGTGAAGCGGGTGAAGTCGTAGCCGCCCTCGTGGACCTGCTGCATGAACGGCGTGTCGGCGAAGACCAGGCCGCCGGGCTTGAGCACCCGCCAGATCTCGGCGGCCACGCGCGCCGGGTCCAGCACGTGTTCCAGCACCGCCTGGATCCACACCGCCTCGAAGCTCTCGTCGGCGAAGGGCAGGTCGTGGGCGTCGGCCACGAGCCGCGTGTTCAGCGTGGCGTAGATGTCCAGGCCCACCAGCTCCAGGCGGCCGCCGTAGAGGTCCTCCGCCCCAGAGCCCACGGCGCCGCCGCCGATCACGAGGACCAACGCCCCCTTGGGCAGGCGCGCGTTCATGGCGCGCGCCGTCCGCTCGGCCGCGGCGTTGCGGCCCTTGAAGAGGCGCTTCAGGGCGGCGGGAACGCCCCTGCGCGAAATCGGCGAGCCCCCTTCACGCGCGACGAAGCTGTCGCGCTCCAGGATGCTGCGCTCGAAGTCCACCAGCACCGGCTGGCCGCCGGTCGTCAGGAACGGCCCGCAGCGCGCGCAGGCGTACGCCTCGGGCTCGCGCGCCAGCGCGCCGCCGCAGGTGGGGCATCGGAGGATGGGAAGCAGGTCCCGCACGCAAAAGCTGTAGCAGCCGAGCAAGGACGCGTCAGCCTGCTGCAACCCTCCGGCGAGCCGCGGCGGGCCCTACCCGCCCGGCGGTTCCGCCGCCTTTTCCGGATAGGGCAGCACCATCCGGCCGTTGGGCGCGGCGGTGAAGGTGGTCTGGGTGGGATAGGCGAACTCCAGGCCCTCGGCCTTGAAGCGCCGCAGGATGGAAAGGCCGATCCGGTGGCGGATGGCGTAGATCTCCTCCCAGTCCGGCCGGAAGACGTCGTACTCCACCTCGAAGTCCAGCGAGCTCTGGCCGAACGCCACGAAGCCCGACCGCACGAAGGTCGCGCCCTCGGCCTCGACGATCTCGCGCAGGATCGTGGGGATGCGCGCGGCCAGGTCGGGCGGGGTCTGGTAGATCACCCCGATGGGGAACTTCAGCCGCCGGTGGTCCAGCGTCTGGTAGCTGGTGATCTCCTTCTGGAGCAGGTTGGCGTTGGAGATGATCTTGCGCTCGCCGCCGATGGCCCGCAGGCGGGTGCTCTTCAGGCCGATCTTCTCCACCGTGGCCGTGGTGGCGTCGTAGTGGATGGTCTCGCCCATCCGGAACGGCTTGTCGAAGATGATCGAAAGGGCGGCGAACAGGTCCGAGAAGATGCCCTGGGCGGCCAGGCCGATGGCGATGCCCCCGATGCCCAGGCCCGCCACCAGGCCCGCGACGTTCACGCCCACGTTGTCGAGCACCACGATGGCCGCCACGGCGAACAGGGCCGCGGTGACCAGCAGCCGGATGATGCTCATGGCGTTGGCCAGCGTTTCGCCCTGGCCGTCCTCGCCGGTGCGCCGCTCGATCAGCCCCAGCACCACCTCGCGCACCCAGACGGCCGCCTGGAAGACGGCCACGATCGTGAACAGGAAGTCGATGGTGTGGGCCACCGGCGCCGGCGGATTGGCGTAGCCCCCGACCAGCTTGGCCGAGGTCATCACCAGGAACGCCTGGTTCGTCCGGCTGGCGGCCCGGCCGACGAGCGCGCGGAAGCCGAGATAGTCGCCCGGCCGGTCCCTCAGGCGCGCGGCCAGGCTCCGGACAAGGCTCAGGATCAGGTAGGCGGCCAGCCCGGCGACAAGCGCCAGGATGATCTGGGTCCCGTGGGCGTCCACCCACGCCTGCAGGTCCCGCCACACCTGCGCGGGCGAGACGTTGACCTTGGGCGCTGAGACGACGGGCGCGGTCTTGGCGGCAACGGCGGGCATGCCCTGTCCTTAGTGGGCGAACACGATCCGGAAAACCCTCAAGCGGCCCGGAACTCCGGCGGTCCCCTGGGGTTGGGAGGGCGTCCCCCAACCCGAAAGGAGTCCTGCCATGCACGCGCAGCAGATGATTTCCACGCACCCGCATGTCCGCGGCGGCACGAACGACGCGCTGATCCGCTGCATCGAGGACTGCTACGACTGCGCCCAGACCTGCTCGTCCTGCGCCGACGCCTGCCTGGGCGAGGACATGGTCAAGGACCTGGCCCAGTGCGTGCGCACCTGCCTGGACTGCGCCGACGTCTGCTACACGACCGGCGTCATCGCCACCCGGCGCACCGGCTCGAACGAACAGCTCATCGCCACGATGCTGGAGACCTGCGAGGAGGCCTGCCGGATCTGCGCCCAGGAGTGCGAACGGCACGCCGACATGCACGAGCATTGCCGGATCTGCGCGGAGGCCTGCCGTCGTTGCGAACGCACCTGCCAGGAAGCCCGCGCCACCTTCGACGCGATGATCCAGTAGGCGCCTAGACAGCCTGCGTGTGGACCACCTCGGGCGGCCGGGCGAAGTGCGGCCCCGCCAGCTCGCGCCAGCGGGCGAAGGCGGGTGAGCCGCGGAAACCGACGGTGTGGTCCTCCACCGTCTCCCAGCGGACGAGCAGGACGTATTCGCCCGGCGTCTCGATCACCCGGTGCAGCTCCATCCCGTGGCAGCCGGGGGCGGCGAGGAACAGGGGCCTCGCCTCGGCCACCGCCGCCTCGAAGGCCGCTTCCGAGCCCGGCGTCACCGGGATGCGGGCCATCTCATAGATCATCGGAGCGCCTCCGCCTTGGCCGCCAGCTCGCGCAGTTCGCGTTTCAGGATCTTCCCGTAAGGGCTTTTCGGCAGCTCGGCCAGGAAGCGGTAGGTCTTCGGGCGCTTGTAGCGGGCGAGCTGGTTGAGGCACAGCCCGTCCAGCTCCGCCGGCGCCGGCTTCGTCCCCTGGGCCACCACGAAGGCGATGGGGATCTCGCCCCACTCCGGGTCGGGCACGCCGATCACCGCGCATTCGGCCACGTTCGGGTGGGTCAGCAGGACCTCCTCGATCTCGCGCGGATAGATGTTCGAGCCGCCGGAGATGATCATGTCCTTGGAGCGGTCCACCAGCGTCAGGTAGCCGCCCGCGTCCATCGACCCCAGGTCGCCGGTATGCAGCCAGCCTCCCCGCAGGGTCTCGGCGGTGGCCTCGGGCCGGTTCCAGTAGCCGGCCATGAGCGTGTCGCCCTGCACCAGCACCTCGCCGATCTCGCCCGGGCGGGCGTCGGAGCCATCCTCGCGGGCCACCCGCACCAGCACCCCGCTGCGGGGCACGCCCACGGAGGCCAGCCGGGCCTCGTAGTCAGGGCCCGACGGATCGCCGAACAGCCGGGGCGGCAGGTGGGTGATGGTGTTCGGGCTCTCGCCCTGGCCGTAGAGGTGCCACAGGCGCTCGGGACCGAAGACCTGCAGCGCGCGCTTCAGGTCTTCGACGTACATCGGAGCGCCGCCGAAGAAGATCCGCTTCACCTTGGGGACCAGGCTGGGATCGAGCAGCGGCGGCTCCATCAGCCGCCGCACGATGGTGGGCACGGCAAAGAACGACAGGGGGCCGAAAGTCCTCAGCGCCTTGGCCAGGGCCTCGGCCTCGAGCGAGCCCGTCGGCAGGATGACGTTGTTCCGCCCTCGCACCAGGTACGAAAGGCCCAGGAAGCCGCTGGCGTGCGACAGCGGCGCCAGGTGCAGGATGTGGTCGTCGACCGTCGTCCCGCTGTCGGCCAGGAAGCTCACGATCATCGCCGAGAGCGTCCGGTTGGTGTGGATCGCGCCCTTGGGCTTGCCGGTCGTGCCGCTGGTGTAGAACAGCCAGGCCGCGTCCTCGGGCGCGCGCGGCTCGACCTTCAGCGTCCCGTGCCCGTGCAGGCGGGCGTAGGCCGAGGAGTCCACGTCGATCAGGGTGCAGTCGCGCGGCAGGTGGTCGCGCAGTCGATCGGTCAGGTCCGGCGTCGAGAAGCAGGCCCGCGCGCCGCAGTCGCCGGCCGCGTAGCCGATCTCGGCCGGATGCAGGCGGCAGTTCTGGGGCGCCGGCGTCAGGCCCGCGAACCAGGCGCCCAGCAGCACCTCGTAGAAGGCCGGGTGGTTGGACATGGCCACCGTCACCCGGTCGCCGGGCATGAACCCCATGCGCCGCAGCCCCGCCGCCAGCGAACCGGCGCGCGCGATGAGCTCGCGGTAGGTCCACAGCGGCCGGTCGACCCACGAGATGGCGACGGCGTCGGGATGGGTCCGCGCCGCCTGTTCGATCAGGGCGGCGACGTTCATGCCCGTGCGGCGCGCTTGGCGTCCACCAGAACGGCGGCGATGATGCAGGGCTTGCCGCTGCGGTTGACCCAGGCGTGCTTGGTCCCGCGCTGGACGATGCAGTCGCCGGTCTTCAGCAGGACCTCGCCGTCCTCCATCAGCATGTGCATCTCGCCCGACATGACCACGAGGTAGTCCACGGAATCGGTGACGTGCATCATGGCGTGCTTGGCGCGGTCCCCGGCGTCGGGGACGTTGTGCGAGCCCATCTGGGCGAAGGTCGCGGCGGTGTCCACGCCGCCCTCCGGCTCGGGCGGGATCTCCACCACCCTGAAGATGGTGCCGTTCGGCGTGGGATCGTGCCGGATCGGCCGCGCGCCCCGGTCGACCTGGCCGTCGTTGTCGATCGGCATCTCTTCGGTCGCCCAGAGCTCGGTGATCCGCAGGCCCGGCCAGCCCTCGAGGTCCATGGTGTTGGCGGCGACGCCCTCGAAGGTGATGTTCGAACGCCCCTCGGCGTCGTGGCCGGTGACGATGCGGCGGATGGAAGAGGGCATGGACTACTCCGGACGGACTGGCGCGCCGTCCGCGTCTGGGAACCGGCGCAGGGTGAGGAAGAGAAGGGCCGCGGCCATGAGCGCCGCCGCCCCGCCGAACAGCGCGGTGGCGTAGGAGCCGGTCAGGTCCGAGGCCTGGCCGTAGGCGAGGGGGGACAGGGCGCTGCCCACCAGGACGGCGGCGTACAGCACGCCATAGATCCGGCCGTAGGCGCGCATCCCGAAATAGCGGGCGGTGAGATAGCCGATCAGGTCGAGCTCGGCGCCGATGGAGAGGCCCACGGCCACCGCGCCCAGCCAGCCCGCGGGCGCGCCGAACAGGCCCATCAGCGCCATGCAGGCGGCGCTGATCGCCATCATGCCGGCCGCCACCCACGGCGCGAAGGCGTGGTCGATGAGCCAGCCGGTGAGCACCCGGCCGACGATCAGGGCCACACCCCCCAGGCTGGCCACCGCGCCCGCCTGGGCGGGGGACATGCCCTCGTCGGCCAGGAAGGCCATGAGGTGCAGGTGCATCCCCCCCGCCCCCAGGGGGATCAGGACGAAGGCGACGGCCATGGTCCAGAAGGCCCGGTCGCGCAACGCCGCCTCGAAGCTCTCGCCCGCCGGGACGCCGTCCTCCGTGACGGCCTGGACCTGGGGCCGGCTGAGGCTCATCAGCCCCGCCACAAGAGGCGCCGCGAGCGCCGCCAGCACGGCCAGGGCCACGAAGCCCTGCCGCCAGCCGGCGCTCGCGGCGTAGGGGGCCAACAGCATGGGGAGGAAGATGCCGGTGAGCCCGTTGCCGACCATGGCCACACCCAAGGCCAGGCCCCGTCCCTTCACGAAATTGGCGCTGACCACGCGCGCATAGACCAGGGTCGCCGCCCCGCAGGCCGTGACCGCCATGGCCGCGAAGCCCGCGTAGTAGAGCCGGATGTCGGGGCCCAGGCGGCTGAACAGGAACAGGAAGGCGGCGAGCGCCGCGAGGGAGACGCCGGAGATCCACGCCGCCGAAACCCGGTCGGCGATCCACCCCAGCACCGGCGAGGCAAGCGCAAGGCCGGCGATGAGGATGGTCGGGCCCAGCGAGATCTCCGTGCGCGACCAGCCGAACTCGGCCTGCAGGTCGCGCATGAAGACCCCGATGGCCGGCGACGGCAGGGCGATGACCCCGACCCCGATGCCCAGGGTCGCGCCCAGGAGCACCGGCCAGCGGCTGGCGAACTCCGCGCGGGCGGAAAGCGCCGGCGCCTCCCCCGCGAACTGAACTCCGGCCGCCGCCATCGCCCTGCCCTCCACGGTCCTAGCGGAAGCGCCAGTTGACGGAGACGCCGTAGGTCCGCGGATCGCCCGGCGTGGCGACGCCCGACGGTCCCGAGATGGCGACGTTGCGGAAGTACTCCTTGTCGCCCAGGTTCTTGCCCCAGACCGACAGGTCCCAGTTCGAATTGGACGGCGAGAAGGTGATCCGGCCGTTCACCAGGCTGTAGCCCGGCTGGAAGGCGTTCTCCGTGCTGATGTTGGCCGCATCGAAGAAGATCTTCGACTGGTGGCTGTAGTCGGCCCGGAAGGTCAGGTCGCCGACGCTGAGCGGCACGGTGTATTCGGCCGCCGCCGAGATCGCCACATCGGGCGAGCGGAGCTGGTGGTTGCCCTTGAAGCTGATCCCGTTGCTCACGTATTCGCGGAACCGGGCCTTCTGCAGGGTGGTGTTGAAGTCCAGCCGGAGTTGCGGCGTGGGCCGGGCGGTGAAGGTGAAGTCCACCCCCTTGGTCCGCGTCTTGCCGGCGTTGTCGATAATGGTCAGGCCGACGACCGGGATGCGCAGGATCTGCTGGTCGTCGATGTCGGCCCAGAAGCCCGCGACGTTGGCGGTGACCCGGCCTTCCAGCCACTGGGTCTTGGCGCCGAGCTCGTAGGCCCGGACCTGCTCGGGGTCATAGACCGTCGAGGCCAGGGCCAGGCTGCCCGGCAGCGACTGGAAGCCGCCGCTCTTGAAGCCCTGACGGAACGAGCCGTAGAGCATGATGTCGTCAGAGGCCTCGTACTCCACCGTAACCGCCGGGTCGAAGCTGTCCCACTCGGGCGTCAGCTTGACGAAGTAGGCGCCCACCGGGCCGAACGGATCGGTCGCCTGGTCGGAGACCTTCTTGTCCTTGGTGTAGCGGCCGCCCAACGTGACGCTGAGCTGGTCGGTGACGTCGTAGGTCGCCTGGCCGAAGACCGCGTAGCTCTTCACGTCCAGATTCTGGCCGTAGGTGCCGAGCGAGCTCCTGAGCGCCGCCACCGCGAAGTCCGGACCGCTGTCGATGGTGTCCCGGCGATCGGTCATGCCGTGGTAGAAGTAGAGGCCGGCGATCCAGCGGAACCGCTCGCCGTCGTTGGACAGCCGCAGCTCCTGGCTCCAGGTGATGTCCTGCTGGTTCGCGCCCAGGGCATATCCGTCGGCGATGGTGCCGTCCTGGTCCTGCAACCGCCGGAAGTGGTTGTCGCGGTAGCCGGTGATCGAGGTCAGCGTCGCGAACGGCAGCTCGTATTCCAGCCGCGCGGTCAGCATGAAGGTCTTCTGCTTCTCGAAGCCGTCCACGTTGTAGTACCGGCGGAACATGCTCTGGTCGGTCGGCAGCGTCGGGATGACCGCCGGGTTCAGCAGGCCGACCTGGTTCGCCGTGGCCAGGTAGTGGTTGGTCATGCCGTTGTCGGAGGTGAAGTAGTCCCCCGTCAGCCGGGCCGTCAGCTTCTCGCCCTGGTATTCGACCGAGCCCTTGAAGGTGTAGTTGTCGATGAATCCCGGATCGCGGCCGGCCGGGTTCTCGGTGTAGGCGCCTCGCTCGCGGTGGGCGCCGGCCAGGCGGTAGCGCCAGGCGCCGTCGGCGCTGAGCGGCCCGGTGATCCCGCCCCGGACGGCGTAGAAGTCGTAGTTGCCGGCGTCGGCCTGGACGTAGGCGTTGAACTCGCTCTCCGGCCGCTTGCTGATGATGCTGATGGCGCCGGCCGCGGCGTTGCGGCCGAAGAGAGTGCCCTGGGGTCCCTTCAGCACCTCGACCCGCTCCACGTCCAGCAGGTCGAACTGCAGGCCCGCGGTGCCGGCCAGGTAGACCTCGTCCACGAAGAACGCGACGCTCGGGTCCGAGCCGGAGTCGATGACGTTCGTCCCCGCGCCCCGGATGTAGGAGTAGCTCACGAAGCCCGAGCCGATGGCCGACATGTTGAGGCCGGGCGTCAGGCGCTGCACCGCGTCCAGGGTCTGGACGCCCGCCTTCTGGATCGTATCGGCCGAAACGGCGGCGATCGAGATCGGCACGTCCTGGAGGTTCTCGGCGCGCTTCTGGGCCGTGACGATGATCTCGTCGAGGGCCGTCGCGCTGGTCTGGGCCGTGGCGGTCCCCGAGAAGCCCAGGGCGATCAGGCTCGCGCCTGCAAGCAAGAGCGTAGTCTTCATGTTGTTTCCCCCGACGCGTTCTTTATTGTTCGACACAATCTGTCGTTGCGATGCGTCTGTTATGAAGATGCGTTTCCCACGTTACGAAGGGAAGCGGCGTCTATGGACAAGCGTCCATTTGAACGCGCAAGCCCCCTACTTCTGGAATACGATCCGGTTACGCAAGCGGCCGAGGCCGGTTACTTCCATCTCCAGGAGGTCGCCATCCTCGAGCAGCCGTCCCGTCTCCAGGCCGCAGCCGCCGCCCACGGTGCCCGATCCGAAGAATTCGCCGGGATAGCGGGTCTCGTCCTGGCAGGAGTAGGCGATGATCTCGGGGAAGGTGTGCATCATGTCGGCGCTGGTCCCGGACGAGACCTGCTGGCCGTTGATGTAGACCCTCATGGTCAGGCCCTGGGCGTCGGGCACCTCGTCCTTGGTCACGAGCCAGGGGCCCATGACGTTGCCGGTGTCGAAGTCCTTGCCCTTGGACGGCCCCAGCATGCCGCGCATCTCGGACATCTGCTGGTCGCGGGCGCTGACGTCGTTGAAGATGCAGTAGCCGAAGATGGCGTCGGCGCATTCCTCGACGCTGGCGTTCTTCACCTTCTTCCCGAGGAAGACTCCGAACTCCATCTCGTAGTCGAGCTTGGTGGTGTAGCGCGGACGCACGATGTCCTCGTCCGTGCCGATCACGCTCATCCGGTTGCACTTGTAGTAGACCGGCAGCTCCCGATAGACCTCGGGCATCTGGCCGCCTTCGACCTTGATGACCGGCGGCCCGCCGCGCACGAGGTGGCCGTTCTGGGCCGACTGGACGAGGTGCTTCTCGAAGCACAGGCAGTCGAACATCTGGCGAGGCGTGGGCACCGGCGCCAGCAGGCGCACGGCGTCCAACTCCACCACCGCCCTGGGCTTGGCGGTGAGTTCGCGGGCCTCGTCCAGGGCGCGTTTGCCGCCGTCCATCAAGGCCAGCATGTCGCGGAAGTGCTCGGCGCCGCTCGCGGCGGTGAAGTCGCTGATGGTGGTCTCGCCGGGCAGCACGGCGCCGATGTGGCGCGCCCCGCCGGTCTCGAAGGTCACTAGTTTCATGGGATCCCCCTCGGGCGCCGACGGCGCTCAGTGCTTGTGGTTCGGATCGTTGCAGCCGCAGGCCTGACGACGCGCGTGGTACCGGGCCATGCCGCCCCAGATCTCAGCGACGCTGGCCTCGGGACGCTGGCCGGCGAACTCGCCCCACAGCGTCATCATGTTCGGCACCATGCGCTCGCTGTCGCTCCAGTGCTCATAGGGGCCGAGATCGATGTCGTTGGCCGCCTCCTCGAAGGTCATGCCGGCGTCGTAGCGCTTGCGGCCCTCGTCCTCGATCCATTGGAGGTAGCCCTTGAACTCGCGCACCTCGGCCTTGGTGCTGATGGGCCCATGGCCCGGAACGACGACGTCGACGTCCCAGGAGCAGATGAGGTCGCAGGCCTTGCGCCAGTTCTTCACCGGCCCGGCCCAGATCGCCGGATGGCCGCCGACGAAGAGGATGTCGCCGGTGTAGACCACCTTGTCCTGCGGCACGTACGCCAGCACGTCGCTGGCGGTGTGGGCCGGCCCCACGTCCACCAGGTGAACCGTCTTGTCGCCCACCTTCAGGTCGAGCTTGCCCTCGAAGGTGTCGGTGGCCGGCGGCAGGTCGATGCCGTGGAACTCGAAGGGCCCGAAGATCTCGCGCACGAAGCGGCCCGCCTCGGGGTCCTCGCGGTCGATCTCATCCATGAGGGACAGGATGTGCCGGGCGTCCTCGTGCTCGAACGCCTCGCCCACCGACTTGGTGGTGACGATGCGCGAGCCCTTCACGAGCTGGTTGCCGAAGGTGTGGTCGCCGTTGGCGTGGGTGTTGACCACCGTCTCGATGTCGCGGGCCGCGGGGCTGGCGTCGCGCATGATGTCCAGCATCTCCTGGGTGAGCTTCAGGTCGAACAGCGTGTCGACCAGCAGGCTCTCGCCGCCGTCGGTGATCAGGCCCGCGTTGCTCCAGCCCCAGCCGCCGTCCGGCAGCAGGTAGGCGTAGACGCCCTGGCCGACCTCATGCAGGCCCTTGGTGTAGCGCCACTTGCCCATGTTCCCTCGCCTTGCCCGGACCTTCTGCGCGGTCCCGTTGAGAGAAGGCTAGGCTTGGGCGGCGGCGGCGAGCCAGCGAAGCTTATGGACGCCTGTCCAGTCGGCCTCAGGCGACGTTGGCGGCGGACGGTCCCTGGGCCGCGGCGGCCCGGCGGTCGATCAGGGCCCGGACGCCGGCGCAGCCGAAGGCCACGATGTCGGCGGTGATGCCCTCCACCGTCCGCTCCACGTCCTCGCCGAGCAGCCGGTCGTAACGGTGGTCGATGAGCTGCCAGGAGTAGATCGCGCCGACCACGAACGAGAACGCCCAGATGATGTCCTGGCGCGTCAGCGTCGGACAGGCCTGGCCCATGGCGTCGATCCAGCGGACCACCGAGCGGTCGGCGGCCTCCAGGAAGTCCGTCGGCTTCAGCAGCGCCTGGGCGGACACGCGGCTCCGGATGATGAAGATGCGCTCGCGATCGTGATCGGAGTCGCCCAGGGCCCGCCGCACCACGGGAAACGCCAGAGCATGGAAAAGATCGGCCAGCTCGGGCGGCCGCTCCTTCGCGTTCTCCAGCGCCCGCGTGAGCAGTGCGGTGCGCTCGTCGTCGATCTCGGTCCACGACTTGCGCTCGATGGCCGAGTAGAGCTCGGCCTTGGAACCGAAGTACATGTGGATCGTGCTGAGCGGCACGCCGGCGTTGGCCGCGATGTCCCTCAGCGACGCGCCCTCGTAGCCGTAGCGCGAAAAGCAATGGATCGCGCTTTCCATGAGCGCATCGATGGTGTCGGCTTTTGACATCCGATCACTCCTCCCGCGCGTAGGAGACCGCGACGGGGCGGTGCTGGCAAGCGGGCGCAGTCCGAATGGATTCCCTGGAGCGGCGGTTCGCCGCACTGGATCGCGGCGAGGCGCTGAGCTTTACCTTGCGCCAGGGGGAGGACGCTTCGGGGATGGCCGACGCACAGGACGTCATGCAGGTCACCGTCGGGTTCCTGCTCGACCAGGTGCGTGACGCGCGCCAGCCGCTCGACCTGTTGGACGCGCTGATCACGGTCACCGTCACCCAGGCGAACGTCGAGACGGTCATGCGCGACCTCGATCTCCAGCGGGCCTACGCCACCTACAGTTCACCGCCGCCCGACGATCTGCGCCGCCCCATCAGCATCAACGCCGTCGCGCAATCGCTGCAGCTGCCGTTCGAGACGGTCCGTCGCCGCATCGCGCGGCTGGCGCTGTTCGGCGCCTATCGGAGCACCCGCGACGGTGTCTATGTGCCCGAGCTGCTCCTGAAGGCCCCAGGACACCGCAAGGCGCTGCACGCCGCCCACGACCGCCTCCGCGCGCTCTACGGTCGGTTGCTCGCCATGGGCGAACTGACGGAGATCGACGATTCCGGGCCGCGCTGGGAAGGTGATCCGCCGCTGCGCGCCGTCGGCCGCATTTCGTCGGAATACCTGCTCCGCTTCGTGGAGCCCGTGACCGCCGAGCTGGGCGACGCGGTGAACGCCACGATCTGGCTGGAGATCCTGCGGTCGAACACCGACGCCGCGGTCGGCGTGGGCTGGCAGGACGTCGAACGCCGACCGGTCAGCGTCTCCCAGCTCGCCCGCCGGGTGGGCCTGCCGGTCCAGACCGTGCGGCGACGCGTCGAAGCGCTGGTCTCGGCCGGAGCTTGTGAGCGCGTGGGGCGCGGCCTGCTCATCCCCGCCGACACGTTGCGCCGGTCCGAGTTCGTGGCCATCGCCGACAAGAACCGGGCGAACCTCGAGCGCATGTTCGCCAACCTGGGCCGCCTGGGCGTGCTGGCCGCCTGGCGCGAGACGATCGGGGCGAAGGTCCGCGCCGCCTAGCGGTTGGCGCCTTTCCGCGAATTCACTTCCTGCGGTCGGACGGCGCGCCTTAACTCGGCGCCACGACTCGTTTCCCGGGGGTTCCGAATGTTCCGCACCGCCTGTTCCGCCCTGGCGCTCAGCGCCGCCCTGGTCGCCGCGCCGGCCTTCGCCCAGGCCGCTGGCCAGGCGCCTGCTCAGACGCCCGCCGCCGTCCAGTCCGAGGACGCGCGCCTCGCCGCCTTCTTCCAGGACGCCTTCCTGGAGATCGCCCGCCTCAGCCCCGAGACACTGAGCCAGCTCGGCATGAAGGAGCGCTACGGCGAGCTCGGCGACTACACCAAGGCCGGCCAGGACAAGACACTCGCCGTCGCCGAGGCCCAGCTTTCGCGCATGAAGCGCGACTTCGACCGCGCCAAGCTCAGCGACAGCTCCAGGCTCTCCTACGACCTGTTCGAACGGTCCGTCGCCACCCAGCGCGTCTTCGACAAGTGGTACTGGCAGAGCTACGCGGTCACCTCGACGGGCAGCGCGCTGGACCAGATTCCGGTGATGCTGATCAACGTCCACCGGGTCGACGACGTGGCAGACGCCGAGGCCTACGTCTCGCGCCTGCGGGCGGTCGAGCGGGTGGGCGGCGAGGTCGCCGCCGACATCGACCAGCGCACGGCCAAGGGCTTCCTGCCGCCCGCCTTCGTCTTCGGCCGGGTGATCCCCGACGCCCAGAACCAGCTCAAGGGCGCGCCCTTCGACGGCGGCGTCGACCACGCCGTCTGGGCCGACTTCAAGAAGAAGGTCGCCGCGCTGAAGACCGACGAGGCGACCAAGGCCCGGCTGCTGAAGGACGGCGAGGCGGCGCTGAAGACCGGCTGGGCGAACGGCTACAAGGCCTACATCGCCTCGCTGCAGCGGATGCAGGCCAAGGCCACGGCGGTGAACGGCGTCTGGGCCCTGCCCGACGGCGAGGCCTTCTACGCCGACATGGTCCGCTACTACACGACCACGCCCCTCACGCCCGACCAGATCCATCAGACCGGCCTCTCGGAGGTCGCCCGCATCCGCGGCGAGATGGAGCAGATCAAGCAGAAGGTCGGCTTCAAGGGCTCGCTGAACGCGTTCTTCGCCTACCTCAAGACCGATCCGAAGTTCCGCTACCCGAACACCGACGCCGGCAAACAGCAGTACCTGGCCGACGCCAAGGCGATCATCGGGACCTACATGGCGAGCGCCGCGAGCAAGCAGTTCTCGGTCCTGCCGAGGGGCGCGATCGAGGTGCGGGCGGTGGAGCCGTTCCGGGAGAAGACCGCCTCGGTGGCGTTCTACAACGTGGGCACGCCTGACGGCTCGCGGCCGGGCATCTTCTACGTGAACCTGTCCGACATGACCCAGGTGTTCAAGCCGCAGCTCGAGGCCATCGCCTATCACGAGGGCACGCCGGGGCATCACTTCCAGATCGCCCGCGCGCTCGAACAGACCGACCTGCCGATGTTCCGCCGCTACGCCTACCAGGGCGCCTACCAGGAGGGCTGGGGCCTCTACGCCGAGAAGCTCGGCAAGGAGGCCGGCTTCTACCAGGATCCCTACGCCGACTTCGGCCGCCTCTCGCTGGAGATCTGGCGCGCCGCGCGCCTGGTTCTGGACACCGGCATCCACGCCAAGCACTGGTCGCGGGACCAGGCGGTCCAGTACATGCGGGACAACACGCTGAACTCCGAGCGCGACATCCAGAGCGAGATCGACCGCTACTTCACGACGCCCGGCCAGGCGACGAGCTACAAGGTCGGCCAGCTGAAGATTTCGGAACTGCGCCGCAAGGCCGAGACGGCGCTGGGGCCGAAGTTCGACATCCGCGCCTTCCACGAGGCCGTGCTGGCCGCGGGCGCGATCCCGCTCGACGTGCTCGAGACCCGGGTGGACGCCTATATCGCGCAGGCGAAGACGGCGGGCTGAGCCCGCCGTCCCGTCCGGCATGGAGGGCCGCTCAGCCCTCCATGTCGATCCTGTGGACCCAGCCGTGGGTGTCGGCGCCGACGCCCCGCTGGATGCCGGTGAGCTGGTCGCGCAGCTTGGTGGTCATCGGGCCCTCCTGGCCGCCGCCGATCTTGAAGGCCCCGCCGTTGTGGCGGATCTCCCCGATGGCGGCCAGCACCGCGGCGGTGCCGCAGGCGAAGGCCTCGCGCATGCGGCCGCTCCTGGCGTCGGCCTGCCATTCGTCGAAGGAGTAGCGCCGCTCCTCCACCGTCAGCCCGGCCTCCTGGGCCAGCGTCAGGATGGAGTCCCGGGTGATGCCGGGCAGGATGGTGCCGCCCAGCGGCGGGGTGACGAGCGTGCCGTCCTCGAACACGAAGAACACGTTCATCCCGCCGAGTTCCTCGACGTAGCGGTGCTCGGCGGCGTCCAGGAACACCACCTGGTCGCAGCCGTTCTGGATCGCCTCGGCCTGGGCCACCAGGCTGGCGGCGTAGTTGCCGCCGCACTTGGCCGCCCCCGTGCCGCCCGGCGCCGCGCGGGTGTAGTCGTCGGACACCCACACGGTCACGGGCTTGGCCCCGCCCTTGAAATAGGCCCCCACCGGGCAGGCGATGACGCAGAAGATGTACTCCTGCGCCGGGCGCACGCCCAGGAAGGCCTCGGTGGCGATCATGAAGGGCCGCAGGTAGAGGCTGCCGTCGCCCGTCGGGATCCAGTCGGCGTCCACGCGGACCAGCGCCTCGATGGCGCCCAGGAACACGTCCTCGGGCAGTTCGGGCATGGCCATGCGGCGCGCGGAGGCGATGAACCGGCGCGCGTTCTCCAGCGGCCGGAACAGGACCACGTCGTTGCCGCGGGTGCGGTAGGCCTTCAGACCCTCGAAGATCTCCTGGGCGTAGTGCAGCACGGCCGCGGCGGGATCGAGCTGGAAGGGCTCGCGGGCGCGCACCTGCGCCTCGTGCCAGCCTTTGTCGGCCGTCCAGCGCACGGTCACCATGTGGTCGGTGAATACCTTCCCGAAACCCGGATCCTCGAGCAGCGCCGCGCGCGCGTGCGGCGGCGTGGGTGACGCGTGAGGTTGGCGGGTGATGAGAAGGGTGTCTGCCATTGTCTCCGTCTCTCTGAGAGGAACATAGGCGGAAAGCACACCCGCTGCGCCGGGACAAGCGCCGCTCGCCGAAAAGCGGCCCTTTATCCGTGGCGCGGAGTCGGATCGATGGGGCGGGCGGACCGGAGGACGTCCTGGCCGCGGGGCTCATCCGCCGGCCGTCCATGGCGGCGCTCGATGTCCTTCTGCAGGGCGCGGGCGGCGAGCGCGTGTCCGGGGAACAGCGTGTCGGCCGCCCACCCCACGAAGGGCACGCCCGAGCTCACGCTGTCGAAACCGAGGTAGAGGCTCATCCTGACCAGCGTGGCCCGCCCGGCGCCCGCCTGCACCGCTTCGTTGATCAGCAGCGCCGCCGCGCCGACCGAATAAAGGGTCCCGGCCACGGGGACCCAGGCCAGCACGCCGTCGACGCCCAGGCCGAAGGGGCCGACGCCGATCATGCGATCCGACAGGAGGCGGATGCGCTCGGCGCGACGCCAGGCCCTGTGTGCACGGTCACGGTCTTCCATCCCCGCCTAACGCGGCGGGACGGCCAAGAGGTTCCGTCAGAGCATCCCGCCCGCGGCCGCGTCGAGCAGCAGGTAGAGCCGCCCGGACTCGCCGCCCAGCATCTCGGCCATGATGAAGCCCTGCGGATCTCGGACCACGGCGTCGTCGATCAGCGTCTTGTAGCGCCGCAGATAGACCTCGGTCTGGCGCTTCACCTGGTCGTCGGTGAACAGGCGCCGGGCGATCCGGCGGGTGGCGGCCGGGGCGAGCTTCTTGACCACCTGGCGGGCGCCCTCGACGTCGCCGGTCTGGATGGCCGCGGCGATCTCGTCGACGCGGCCCTTGGGCAGCAGCTTGGCCGGCTCCACGCCCATGCGGCGCAGCTCGGCCGACAGGGCCTCCTCCAGGCGTTCGCCCTCCCCGTCGGCGCCGTCCAGCGACGCCAGCAGGTCCTTCCACGTCCAGGCCTCGCCCTCGGCGGCGGGTTCGGCCTCGTCCTCCTCAGGCGCCGGCTCGGGCGGACGGCCCGCCGCCGCGGCGAAGACGGCCGAGAACTCCTTATCGGTGGCCGTGGGCGTCAGCTTCAGCCGCCCCCGCAGGCCAAGATCGCCCGAGGGTTCGGGTTCGGCGAGCGGCGCGGCCTCGGCGGCGAGTTCCTCCAACTCCAGCGCCTCCTCCTCCGGCTCGGGTGCAGGCGGCGGGACAGGCTTGGCGCGACGGGTCGGCGGCGCGGCCAGCGGCGGCAGGGGCGCGGGCGCCGAGGCCACCGTGCCCATCAGCCGGACCGCCTCGGACAGCATGTCGAAGTTGCGGCGCACCCGCTCCTGGAAGGCCGCGTCGATCGCCTGGGCCTCCTCGGCGGTGCGGCGGGCGTGCTCCATGAGTTCGTCCATGCCGTGGGTCACGGCGGCCTTGACCTGCTCGGCCTGGCCGCGCGCGGCGGCGGGCAGGCGGCTGGCCCGCTGCTCAAGTTCGGCCATCATGGCGGCCAGTTCGTCCAGGGCGGCGCGAGCGGAGGCGGCCCCCTCCTCCAGCTTGCGAGCCGTGGCGGCGCCGGCCTCCTCGACCATCTTCGAGGACTGCTCGACGAGCGCGCGGGCCTCTTCCAGGCGGGCCTCGAAGACCTGGTTGGCCTTCTGGCCGGCCGAGAAGGCGGCTTCCGAGAGCTGATCCACCTGCTCGCGCGCCGTGGCGGCGTGGCGGGCGGCGGCCTCACGGGTCTCCTCGGCGGCGGCGGCCAGGGCGTCGATGGCCGCCCGCGTCTGGGCCTCCAGCTGCTGGCGCTGCTCGGCGGCGGCGGACGAGACGGCGTCCAGCGCGTGCAGGGTGGACTGGCCGAACTCCTCGCGCTCGGCCTTGGCCGTCTCGGCCAGGTCCCGGAACTGCAGGGCCGCGTCGGCCATGAGCTGGCGCAGCGCCTCACCGCCCTTGGTCGCCCGGTCGCTCATCTCGGCGGCCGACAGCCGCGCCTGGGTGATGAACTCCGACAGCCGCGCGGCATGCGCCTCGGCCTCGGACGAGAACGTCTCGTGGTCGGACCGCAGGGCGGCCGCGAGCGTGATCAGCGCCGTGCGCTGCTCCGACAGCCCCCGCTCGGCGACCTTGGCCTGCTCGGCGACGCCGACGCCGGCGGTCTCCAGGCGGGCGATGTGGCGGGTCAGGTCCTCGCCGGCCGTCCGCGCCGCGTCACTGGCCTCCCCGGCGGCGGCGGCCAGGTCGGCGGCGCGGGCCGAGAGCGCCGTCTCGGCCTCGCGGATCTGGGTCTCGGCCAGGTCGGCGGCCTCGGCCACCATCTTGGCCTGCTGTACGATGGCGTCGGCGACCTTGGTCGCCTGAACGTCGAGGGTCTGGGCGAGCTCGCCCATTTCGGCGCGCTCGCGGCCCAGCGTTCCGGCCAGGGTCTCCGCCGTGCGGACCGATTGCGAGGTGGCGTCGGCCAGCTTCTCGGTCTCCATGGCCAGCGCCTCGCGCAACGCCAGCAGGGTCTCGCGGGCGTCCTCGGCGGCGGCGCCCGCGCGGGCGATCTCGTCACGGACGGCCTGGGCCACGTGTCCGGCGCGGGCGGCGGCCACAACGGCCGGCGAGAGCATGTCCTCGGCCATGGCCTTGGCCCGGCGCGCCTCGAAGGCCAGCTTCTGGCCCTGGCGGATCATGAACGCCGCGCCCCAGACGAAGGCCGCCGGTCCGACGGCCAGCAGCGCGAAGACGGCGAGGGCGAAGGCGTCGTTCTGCAGCGGGGCCACGTCGTTGCGGTAGCCGATCGCGAAGGCGATGGGTGCAAGCCCCCAGAGCACCGAGACCGCGAGGGCCGCCACCCAGATGGGCCAGCCGGCGGGCGCCTCCAGCTCCTCAAGCGTCGTCCCGGCCGTGTAGGAGGGCTCGGGCTGGAACTCGGGGCGGGTGGCCGGGGGCTGAGAGTCGGGATTGGTCACGGCCGCGCCGGCCGGCGGCGGATCGAGCGGCGGCAGGGGCTGGCCTTCGGCCGCAGCCGGCTCGGGCGAAGGCGACATTTCGGACAGCGGACTGGTCGCCAGCCGCCCCTCGGTTCCGAAATCCGTCGGTTGCCGCCGCTTGGAGAACTTCATGCGCGGCCGATCCCTTCCCGCTTCGCCGGGACGGCATGGGGGACGGTCGCCACGGATCGCCCCCAACCCCGCCTCGGCCTCAAGCGCGAAGGATTACCCGCCCGGCGTGCGGACGCAAACAGGCGCCGGCGATTCGGCGCGGTTCAGGTCGGATTGTCGCGAGGAAAGTGGGGCGTCAGGCCTTGACGACCAGGCGGCGCGCGTCGGGGCAGTCCGCCACGGCCCGGTCCGAGACCTTCTGGGTCTTGCGCGGAGACCGGGCGATCACCCGCTCGGCCGGAGCGGCCGGACGCTCGACGGCGGGCGTATCCAGGGTCACGCCGAAATGGGAGAACGCAGCGGCGGACGAATGCACGACCACCGCGGCCACCACTTCCGTCAATGTCGCCATGGGGACTCTCCCGGATCCAGCGCGACTCCGCCGAGCGGCGTTATACGACGGCGTAAGCTGCGCCGCATCGGCCGGGCGGGTGAAATTTGCGTAATGTTCGGCGATGTGGCCGCCGCGCCTCAGGTCGTCCGGCAGGTCTCCCCTTAGGCCGCCAGCCGGTCCTTGAAGCTCGCGCCCTCGTGGGCCAGCAGCCAGCGCTTGCGCGCGAGCCCCCCGGCATAGCCTGTCAGCGAACCGTTGGAGCCGATCACCCGATGGCACGGCACGACGAGGGCGACGGGGTTCGAGCCGTTGGCCAGGCCCACGGCGCGCATCGCCGTCGGGCGGCCGATCTGCCCGGCGAGCCGGGCGTAGCTCCAGGCCTCTCCCACGGGGATCTCGCACAGCGCGGCCCAGACCTTTTCCTGAAACGCGGTGCCTCCGCCCCGCCAGGGGATGGCCGCCAACGCGCCGAGTTCGCCGGCGAAATAGGCGTCAAAGCTCCGGCGCAGCGGGCTGCGGCCCTCGGTGCGCGCGGCCCTCGGGTAGCGACGGTCGATCCAGGACCGCATCCGCGGTTCGCAGTCGTCCCAGTCGAAGGCCCTGAGCGCGCCGGACTCGTCGGTGACCACCAGCGCCGTGCCGATGGGCGTCGGCACGCGATCGAGGGCCAGGGTCTCAGGCGGCGCGGCGGTCATTGGATTTGGCATCGGACTTGGTCCTCTTGAGGTCGGGCTGGGCCGCGTCGTGGGCCCAGAGATGTTGGGCGGCGTAGGCGCGCCAGGGGCGCCACCGTTCGCTGCGGGCGAGAAGTTCGTCGGCGGTGGGGCGGCGCCCCTCCTCGTCGGCCATGGCCCGGAGCAGGGCGATGTCCGCGCCCGGGAAGGCGTCCGGTTCGCGCAGTTCGCGCAGCGCGATGTACTGGGCCGTCCATTCGCCGACGCCCGGCAGGGCCTTCAGCGCGCCGATGGCGCTCTCCAGGTCGGCGCGCGGGGTGAAGATGGCCGGATCGGCGGCCACCGTCCGGGCCAGCGCCTCGAGCGCCGCGCCGCGGGCCTTGGGCATGCCTAGCGCGGCGATGTCCTCGCCCACCAGGCGCTCGGGCCTCGGGAACAGGCGGGTGAGGCCCAGGTCCGCCGCGGCCGGATCGTCGATCGGCTCGCCGTAGGCGTCGGTCAGCTTGCCGGCCAGGACCCGGGCCGCCGAGACGGTGATCTGCTGGCCGAGGATCGCGCGGACCGCCAGCTCGAACCCGTCCCAGGCGCCGGGCGCGCGGAGCCCCGGCCGTACCGCGACCAGGGGCGCCAACGCCGGATCCTGGCTGAGATGGTCGCCGATCAGGCAAGGATCGGCGGTCAGGTCGAACACCCGCCGTACGCGGGCGATCACCGCCGGCAGGGCGGTCAGCTTGGGGAAGCGGATCTCGGCGGTCAGGGCGTCGTCGCCCTTGCGGGGCGTGACGATGACGACCCCGCGGGCGCCGTCCACCTCCAGCGTCCGGGCGTAGCGGCGGGGCTCGACCCGCTCCACGCCGGGGATCGCCCGGGCGGCCAGGAAGCCGATGATCGCGTCCCAGTCGTAGGGCGGACGGTACGGCAGGCGCACGACGATGCCGTCGGCGGCCGGCGTATCGGCCTGGCGCGAGCGGCGCAGCTCGCCCGGCGGGCGGCCGAAAAGCTGCTGGAAGGTCTCATTGAACCGCCGGACGCTGCCGAACCCTGAGGCCAGGGCGACCTCGCCCATCGGGAGGCGGGTTTCCTGGATGAGCTGCTTGGCGAGCAGCACGCGCCGCGTCTGGGCGACCGAGATCGGCGACGCGCCGAGGTGCTGGCGGAACAGGCGGCGCAACTGCCGCTCGCCGACGCCGAGCCGGGCGGCCAAGGTATCCACGTCGCCGGCGTCCAGCGCGCCGGTCTCGATCAGCGCGAGTGCGCGCGAGACGGTGTTGGACGTGCCGCGCCAGGCGCCGAGGTCCGGGGACGCCTCGGGCCGGCAGCGCAGGCAGGGACGGTAGCCCGCCTCCTGGGCCGCGGCGGCCGAGGGGTAGAAGGTCATGTTCTCGGCCTTCGGCGTGCGCGCGGGGCAGATCGGCCGGCAATAGATGCCGGTCGTCTTCACGGCGCCGAAGATACGCCCGTCGAACCGCGGGTCGCGGGTCAGGAAGGCGCGGCGGCAGGCTTCGAAATCCATATCCATGTTCGCCACGATGCGCGTGGGGACCGCGGAAGTCTCGCGGTTTTCGGACATCAATCGATATGGGTTGGCGGCTTTCGGACGCCAGACCGGGGGCCGCTCAGCCCTTCGGCGGGGAGGGCCGCACGCGCCGGGTCACGACCTTCGGCGGATTGACCGCGGCGGGGCCTCCCGAGGACGGGCGCTGCCACCGCCACTCGTACGGACGCAGCCAGACCCAGCCGCCGTCGCTCAGGCGCCGGGGCGCCAGCGCGTAGCCGCGGATCCACAACGGATCGGAAATCTCTCGCACGGAAGTCACTTGGAACCCGGAATCAGGAACGTCCCTCGCCCGCACCATAGCCCGGCGCGACGCCGCGAGGCGCAAGTTTCGACGGACGCTCCACAGGCGGCGACGACTTGCCGCCCCCTCAGCCGATGGCCGCCGCCAGGCGCTTGTCCCGGGCGATCGACCAGGCCGAGGCGAGATGGGCCAGAATCGTGACCGCGATCACCGGAACCAGGGCCAGGAAGGCGATCGAGAGCGAGTTGTCGCCGTGCTCGGCCTTGGCCATGTCGGAGATGCGGCCGACGTACACCGGACCTGCGCCGAGGCCGATCAGGTTCAGCACGAACAGCAGGACCGCGCCCGAGATCGTCCGCCGGTTCGGCGGCACGGCGTTCTGGACGACGGCCAGGGCCGGCGCGAGGTAGCAGTTGTTGAGCAGCGCCGGGACCGCGATGCAGATCAGAGCGGCCTGCCAGGTCGGCGCATAGACGATGCCGAACCAGAACGGGATGGTGATCAGGAAGGCGATCGCCGGGATCCAGGCGAACCAGCGGCGGTCCTTGGCGCCGAGCTTGTCGGCGATCCAGCCGGCCGAGAACGTCCCGATCATGCCGGTGATCCCCAGCACCAGGCTGTAGTAGGCGGCGACCTGCGTCAGGCTCATGCCCTTCACCCGCATGAGGAACGGCGGGTTCCAGGTCAGCGCGGCATAGCCGACGAACGCCGACAGGCCGGCGGCGAGCGCCGTCAGCACCAGGGTGCGGTTGGAGAAGAAGCCGCCGATCGCCGTCCAGATCGGCGGCGCCGCGTCGTGTGCGTCCTTGCCGTCGGCGAACTTGTCCAGGCCGCCGCGCCGGGGCTCCTTGACGACGAGCAGCAGGGTGACGGCCAGGATGATCCCCGGCACGCCCATGACGAAGAAGGCCGTCCGCCAGCCGTGTTCGGCCGCGATCCAGCCGCCGAGCGCCGAACCGAACATCGAGCCGGCCGGCACGCCGAGGGAATAGATGGCGAGCGCCGTGCCGCGCTCCTCGGGCTTGAAGTAGTCGGAGATCAGCGAATAGCTCGGCGGGGAGCCGCCCGCCTCGCCTATGCCCACGCCCATGCGGTAGAGCGCCAGTTGCACGAAGCTGGTCGCCGTGCCGCATAGCGCCGTGAACAGGCTCCAGAGCGCGCAGGCGCCCGAGATGATCCAGACCCGGCGGGCGCGGTCGGCCAGCCACCCCACCGGAATGCCGAAGCCTGTGTAGAAGATCGCGAAGACGATCCCGCTCAGCATGCCGAGCTGGGTGTCGTCGAGCTGCAGGTCCTTGCGGATCGGCTCGGCCAGGATCGAGACGATCTGCCGATCGAGGAAGTTCAGCGTGTAGACCACCGCCAGCAGCCAGACGACGAGATAACGGTAGCTGCCCGAGACCTTGGGCGCCTGCACGGCGTCGACGCTCATACGACTTCCCCCTGTCACCCACGGCCGGTCTTCCGGCTCGAAAAACGGGTATGCGTTTCCGTCGCGAGTTGTGGCACGGCCCCGGCGCGGGGCCAAGGGGCGGCCCGCCGCCGCCCAACGCATCTGGCGCCGCATGGAGAATTCCTGGGCCGCCCTCGCCTTGCGCCGGGCGGGGGCGGCGGCTAACTCGCCAACCAGGGCCGGCCCGGTCGCGCAAGCGAGCGGGATTCTTCAATCTTTGCTGTAAGGTCCGCTCATGGACGCCCGCGTCCTCGCCCGTTCAACGACCCCCGAAGGCGCCTTGTCCCGACAGACGCTCACCCACCTGCAGCGGCTCGAGGCCGAGAGCATCCACATCATGCGCGAGGTGGTGGCCGAGTGCGAGCGGCCGGTGATGCTCTATTCCATCGGCAAGGACTCGGCGGTCATGCTGCACCTGGCGGCCAAGGCCTTCTATCCGTCCAAGCCGCCCTTCCCGCTGCTGCACGTCGACACGACCTGGAAATTCCGGGCGATGTACGAGATGCGCGAGCGCATGGCCCGCGAGCTCGGCTTCGAGCTGCTGGTGCACAAGAACCCCGACGCGGTGGCGCAGAACATCAATCCCTTCACCCACGGCAGCGCGGTGCACACCGACGTCTGGAAGACCGAGGGGCTGAAGCAGGCGCTCGACAAGTACGGCTTCGACGCGGCGTTCGGCGGCGCTAGGCGCGACGAGGAGAAATCCCGCGCCAAGGAGCGCATCTTCTCGTTCCGCTCGGCGGGGCACCGCTGGGATCCCAAGAACCAGCGGCCCGAGCTGTGGAAGCTCTACAACGCCCGCAAGAACCCCGGCGAGAGCGTGCGGGTGTTCCCGATCTCGAATTGGACCGAGCTCGACATCTGGCAGTACATCTATCTGGAGAACATCCCGATCGTGCCGCTGTACTACGCGGCGGAACGGCCGGTGGTGGAGCGTGACGGCACGCTCATCATGGTCGACGACGACCGCTTTCCGCTGAAGCCTGGCGAGACCCCGGCGATGAAGTCGGTCCGGTTCCGCACGCTCGGCTGCTATCCGCTCACCGGCGCCGTGGAGAGCACCGCGGCCACCCTGCCCGAGATCATCCAGGAGATGCTGCTCACCACTACCTCCGAGCGCCAGGGCCGGATGATCGACCACGACCAGGCCGCCTCGATGGAGAAGAAGAAGCAGGAGGGCTACTTCTGATGGCCCACCAGTCCGCCCTCATCGCCGAGGACATCGAGGCCTATCTGAAGCAGCACGAGGTGAAGAGCCTGCTGCGCTTCATCACCTGCGGCTCGGTGGACGACGGCAAGTCGACCCTGATCGGCCGGCTGCTCTACGATTCCAAGATGATCTTCGAGGACCAGCTCGCGGCCCTCGAAGCCGACAGCCGCAAGGTCGGCACCCAAGGCGGCGACATCGACTTCGCGCTCCTGGTGGACGGCCTGGCCGCCGAGCGCGAGCAGGGCATCACCATCGACGTCGCCTACCGCTTCTTCTCGACCGAGAAGCGCAAGTTCATCGTCGCCGACACGCCCGGCCATGAGCAATACACGCGCAACATGGTCACCGGCGCCTCCACGGCGGACGCGGCGGTCATCCTGATCGACGCGCGCAAGGGCGTGCTGACCCAGACCCGGCGGCACAGCTATCTCGTCAGCCTGTTGGGCATCCGCCACGTCGTCCTGGCCATCAACAAGATGGACCTGGTGGACTGGAGCCAGGAGGTCTTCGACGCCATCGTCGGCGAGTACCGCGACTTCGCCGACCAGATCGGCATCAAGGCCTTCACCGCCATCCCGATGTCGGCGCTGAAGGGCGACAACATCACCGAGTCCTCGGCGAACACGCCCTGGTATTCGGGCCCGCCGCTGATGCGCTGGCTGGAGGACGCGCCGGTCGAGGACGACCTGCAGGACAAGCCGTTCCGCATGCCGGTCCAGTGGGTGAACCGGCCGAACCTCGACTTCCGGGGCTTCTCGGGGATGATCGCCTCCGGCGTCGTCAAGCCCGGCGACAGGGTGAAGGCCCTGCCCTCCGGCCGCGAGAGCACCGTGGAGCGGATCGTCACCCTGCGCGGCGACCTGCCGGAGGCCGTGGCCGGCCAGTCGGTGACCATCACGCTCAAGGACGAGATCGACGTCAGCCGCGGGGACGTGCTGTCCACGGCGGCCTCGCCGCCGACGGTGGCCGACCAGTTCGAGGCGACCCTCGTCTGGTTCGACGACGAGCCCCTGCTGCCCGGCCGGCCCTACCTGATGAAGCTCGGGACCCGCACCGTCTCGGCCCAGGTCACCGAGCCCAAGCACAAGGTCAACGTGAACACGCTGGAGAAGCTCGCGGCCACGCGGCTGGAGCTCAACGAGATCGGGGTGTGCAACCTCGCCCTCTCCGCCCCCATCGCCTTCGACCCCTACGCCGAGAACAAGGACCTGGGCGGCTTCATCCTGATCGACCGGATGAGCAACCGCACGGTAGGCGCGGGCCTGCTGCACTTCGCCCTGCGGCGCAGCCAGAACATCCACTGGCAGGCGCTGGACGTCGACAAGGCCGCCCGGTCGGCGCTGAAGGGCCAGAAGGCGCGGGTGGTCTGGTTCACGGGCCTCTCCGGCGCGGGCAAGTCGACCATCGCCAACATGGTGGAAAAGCGTCTGCACGCCGAAGGCCGCCACACCTACCTGCTGGACGGCGACAACGTCCGCCACGGCCTCAACAAGGACCTCGGCTTCACCGAGGAGGACCGGGTCGAGAACATCCGCCGCGTGGCCGAGGTGGCCAAGCTGATGGTCGACGCCGGCCTGATCGTCCTCGTCAGCTTCATCTCGCCCTTCCGGGCCGAACGCCGGATGGCCCGCGAACTGATGGGCGAGCGCGAGTTCGTCGAGGTGTTCGTGGACACGCCGTTGGCCGAGGCCGAGAAGCGCGACGTGAAGGGCCTCTACGCCAAGGCCCGGGCCGGGCAGCTCAAGAACTTCACGGGCATCGACAGCCCGTATGAAGCGCCGGAGAACCCTGAGATCCGGATCGACACGACCCGCGTCTCGCCCGAGGCCGCCGCCGAGGAGATCTTCGCCTGGCTCGAGGGCGCCTTCGACCCCGGAATCTGACGGATCGTTGCAAACCGACAACCGGTATGTGACGCTGAGTCCATCAGTCGCTTACCGTCGAGGCCCGTCATGCCCACATCCCGCCCTCCGTCCACCCGGCCAGAGCCTCAGGCTGGAGAGCGTGCGCACAAGCGGGTGGACCAGGGCCTGCGCACCCGTGCGCGGCTGATCGAGGAGGCCGCGCGCCTCTTCGCCCGTGACGGCTATGCAGGGGTCTCGACGCAGGCGGTGCTGGACGCCACGGGCGTGACCCGCGGCGCGCTCTACCACCATTTCGACGACAAGCAGGCCCTGTTCGAGGCCGTCTTCACCGAGACCTGCGCCACCATCGAGCGGCGGATCATGGAGGGGGCCACGGGGACCTCCTACGTCGGCGGCCTGATCTCGGGATGCCTGGTGTTCCTGCGCGAGTGCGTGGACCCGGCCATCACCCGGATCTACCTCGTCGACGGCCTGGCCGTGCTGGGCTGGACACTCTGGTGGGAGATCGACAGCCGCCATACCCTGGCCGCGCTGGAGCATGGTGTGGACGCCGCCTGCGAGGAGGCCGGCATCACGGACCCGGCCATGCGCAAGGGGCTCTTCACGCTGATCTCGGGCGCGTTGAACGCCGCCGCGCTCAAGGCGGCCAACGCCGCCGACCCCGCCGCGGAAGTGCGCGAGCTGGAGCCGGCGGTCGAGCGGCTGATCCGTCGGGCATTGGCCCCCACGGGCCGGGGAACCTAGGCCCTGGCCCTCAGCGGGACTGGACCGGGATGACCATGGCGGGATTGGCCATGGGGGTCGTCGGAGCGGCCGCGCGCATGGGGGGGCGTGAAGCCATCATCGTCTGGCCCGAGGGCTGGTAGCAGTCGACCGCGGGATCGATGTCCATCGGCTGCGACATGCGCACCTCGGCGCTGGCTCCGGCCACGCCCGAGAACGTGCCGTTGAGCTGCAGCGAATTGAGTTGCGTCGCCGTGAAGTAGTCGCCCAGGCGCCGCCGCGTGACGTTGCCGACCCATTCCGCGCCGCCCGGCCCGACCGGTCCGCGCATATAGTACATGAACGAGAACTGCTGATTGGGGTTGGCCGACAGGTTCGCCGTCCAGGGGACGTTGTCGTACGAGCCCTCGACGACCACCATCTGGGCTATGACCTTCTTCTTGGCCGGCACCGGGATGTTGGTCGAGAGCGCCCAGGTCCGCGACTTGCTCGTGGTGCTGCTGGTCGACGTGGTCTGCGAGCTGTTCACGTTCACCGTCGAGGACGCCATGGGTCCGCCCGTCACGCTGGGGGCCGTGAAGCCGATGGTGACGTTCAGCCCCCACCCGCTCGTCGCGGACGTCGTGAACGTCGTCGAGTCGGTCGTGGTCTCGCTGAAATTCATCGCCATGCTGGCCATGTCCGTCCCGCAGTTCGGGAAGGTGATGGTCGGGAAGGCCAGCGGCTTCTTGTTGATCGGCGGCGGCGTGTATTGGATCGAGCCGGCCTGCAGGTTGGTGTCGGTGAGCGTCAGGCTCTGCAGGTCCGTGTGCTGGATCTTGCCGGTCTGAATCCAGGCCGCCAGTTCGGCTGCCGAGCCTGGCATGGGCTGGCTGCCCGCCAGCGCGGCCGCCATCGGTTCGCCGTTGCGGCCGGCCACGAGGCCGATGAACGTGTCACCGCTCGACCCGGCCTTCACAAGCTGCTGCGTCGCCACCGCGATGGCGTCCTGCGCGCTGGCCGCCGTCGTCGCGGCGCAGGCGATCAGGGCGACCGCGCCCGCCCAACTCTTGCCCTTCATGTCGTTGCCCCCTTTCAGGCGCGACCGCGTAAACCGCGGCGCATGGCGCTGCTTATTACATACCGACTGTATGCATGACAAGAGCTTCCGAACGCCGGGATCGCCCTCAGGAGGTCCGCGGAAGGGGCCGGCGCCCCGATCGGGGGCGCCGGCGCTTCGTCTGGCCTAGCGGCGGCCCGCGTAAGGGACCGGCGCGCCGAGCGGCTGGCCGGGCCGGGGGTCGGTCGGGCTCGGCGCGGTCCGGTTGATCATGCCGAAGCCCGGCGGCAGCGCGGCCGCGTTGGTCGGCGACGCGCCCGGCGCGCAGCTCGTCTGCATCTCGGCTGCCGTCATGTCGAACTGGGCGAGTTCGGTGGTGTCCATCTGGGTGCCGTTGAACACGCCCTTCACATGGATCGGCGGGTACTTCACGTCGTCGTTGATCTGATAGAACGCCGACAGGTCCTGCACGAAGGTCGGGCTGCCGGGCAGGTTGTTCATCACGTACTTGCCGTGCAGCGGCTTCACCCACATCTCGTAGGTCGCGTTGCTGTAGATGTTCTGCCACTGGTAGGGCACGAACTTCACGCCCTTGCCGGGGTCGACGTTGGTGGCGGAGGCCTGGCGCTGGTCGCTGGTCTCCTCGCCGTCAGTCACGGCGTGGCCGTTGGTCACCGCATCCGAGATGGTGGTGTCGAGTTCGGCCGTGGCCACGCCCTCGACGCCGGCGCCGACCTTGGCCGAGACGCTGACGTCGACGGTCTCTTCCGTGCTCACCGTGGTCTCGTGGGAGCGGGTGACCGTGAGCGTGCGGTTGGCGCTGCCCGGCGAGGACGAGCAGTTCGGATAGGCGAAGATCGGATCCTCGGTGCGGATCTTCTGCGACGACGACGGCTGGGCCGCCACCACCTTCACCACGAGGTACTGGTCGACGTCGACGACCGTCCACGGCGCGCGTCCCTTGAGATACTGGTTGGCCGCCGCGATCAGCGCGCCCTTCATCTGGCTGGGCGACACGGTCTGGGCCTGCGAGACGCCAGGCATGGCGACCAGCACGGCGATCGCCGCCGTCTTGAACCATACGGATTTCATGCAACTCTTCCCGATGTTCTGTTTGAACCCCAGCGCAGCCAGAGCCGCGCTCCCCGGCCAAGCCCGAAACAAGCTTGACCGTGGCGGAACATGCCGAGGTCCACGGCTTTGCACAACCCGGGCGCGCGAACTCCGTTCGGCTCTAGCGCCGACCGGTGTCCAGGAAGTCCCGGGCGCTGAAATCCTCGGGCGCGGCCACCTCGACGATGGGGTCCTCGCGGTCATCGAACTCGAGCTTCAGGGCCTTCGTCATCACCGCGTGCATGTCGTAAAGGCAGGTGATGTAGGTGAGCTCCAGGATCTCCTCGTCCGAGAGGAAGCCCTTCAGCGTCTCGAACACCGCGTCCGGCGTGCGACCGCCCTGCAGCACCAGGCAGTCGGCGTAGGCCAGCACCGCCCGTTCCCGCTCATCGAAGCAGCCCGCCACCTGCCAGTGCGGGACGGCGGCGATCTTCTCCTCGGAGACCTTCAGGCCGCGCAGCGACTTGCAGTGCTGGGAGAACACGAACTGGCTGGCCTTGGCCCAGCCGGCCCGGGTCTGGGCCAGCTCGCGCAGCACCGGGTCCAGCTTCCGCTTCGGGCTGCGGTAGAAGGCGAAGCCCCGGTTGCAGTGGTCCAGGCAGTCGGGGACCAGGGCGAAGACCGTCCACCAGTCGCCGGATGTGCCCGTGGCGGTGCCGGGCTCGGCCACCGGGTCGCGGTCGCCGAACAGAAGGTCGTAGGTCTTCAGCACGACCTCGGAGTCGGTGTCCTTGCGCGACACTTGGCGCAGGCGGGGCATGGGCTCAGGCTCCAGCGGGCTGGGCGGCGCGGGCGGGCTCGTGGCGCACGTCGCCCGGTCCGAAGTCCTTCAAGGTGGCGGCGAACTCCAACATCACCCCGTTCGGATCGGTGAAATAGACCGAGCGGATCCAGACGCCTTCGTGCATCTCGCGGGCCACGCCCATCTCGCTGTCGTCGTGGTTGACCACCGCGGGCACGGTCATCTTCACGCCCGCCGCCTGAAGGCGCCCGATCGCCGCCTCCAGTTCGTCCTCGTCCAGGTGGAAGGCCACGTGGTTCATCGAGCCCACGGCCGACTTCGGCTTGGCCGGGAAGTCGGCCACCGAGGCGATCCCAGGCGCGGCGGGCGGGGCGTCCGCCCACCAGAAGAAGGCCAGGGTCGAGCCCCCGCCGCAGTCGAAGAAGAAATGCTGGCCGCCGTCCGGCAGGGCCACGGTCTTCACCAGCGGCATGCCCAGCACCTCGGTGTAGAACTTCACCGTCTCGGCCATGTCCCGGCACACCAGCGCCAGGTGGTTGATCCCCTTGGTCTTCACGGCGTCCTCCCTGTTGTCGTTGCCGGGGTCGTTCAGAACTCCAGCACGATCTTCCCGAAATGCTCGCCGGCGCCCATGGCCGCGATGGCGGCCTTGGCCTCGGTCCACGGATAGACCTTGTCCACCACCGGCCGGACGCCGTGCAGCTCGATGGCCCGGCACATGGCTTCGAACATGTCGCGAGAGCCCACCGACAGGCCTTGCAGCCTGGCCGAATTGCCGATCAGGGCGGCCGGATTGAACGGCTCGCCCGCGCCGGCCACGATGCCGATGATGGCGATGTGGCCGCCGATCCTGATGGCCTTCATGCTCTCGTTGATCGTGCCGCCGCCGCCCACCTCCATGATGAAGTCCGCGCCGCGCCCCTGGGTGACCTCGCGCACCGGCTTCGACCAGGCGGGCGTCGTCTTGTAGTTCACCAGGTGATCGGCCCCGAGCGCCTTGGCGCGCTCCAGCTTGGCGTCCGACGACGAGGTGATGATGGTGCGGTAGCCGGCGGCCTTGGCGAACTGCAGGCCGAAGATCGAGACCCCGCCCGTCCCCTGCAGCACCACCGTGTCGCCGGGCTCCAGCCGGGCGTCGTGGAAGAGGCCGCGCCAGGCCGTCAGCGCCGCGCACGGCAGGGTGGCGGCCTCATGGTCGCTGAGGAAGTCCGGGACCTTCGAGAGGCCATCCTGGCTGAACACCTGCAGCTCGGCGCCCGCGCCCGGGATCGGGAAGCCCAGGGCGCTCGACAGCTTCTCCAGGGTCGGCGGCCCCGAGACCCAGTTCTGGAAGAACAGCGTCGAGACCCGGTCGCCGGCCGCAAAGCGGGTGACGCCCGGCCCCACCGCCTCGACGTAGCCGCAGCCGTCCGAAAAGGGCGTGATGACGTCGTTCGCCGTCGCCGCCGCCCGCCCGTACATCCCGTGGATCATCAGGAAGTCGCGGTAGTTCAGCGAGCAGGCCTTCATCCGCACCAGCACCTGGCCGGGGCCGGGCTGGGGCTCGGGAACCTCCACCACCTGGATCGCGTCCGGCCCCCACGGGGCCGTGACCTGCAACGCGCGCATCTTGGCATCCTCCCTTGGGAGGCATCATGGGGACGCGTTCAGCCCCTCGGCAACCGTGTCCCCACGTCAGGTGCGGACTGACCGCAGCACCGGCTCGGCGCCCCACTGGCCGGGATCGTGGCCGAAGACCATCACGGTTTCGGGACCGCGCATGGCGAGCAGCCCATCCAGCGACCGGTTCATGGCGGCGTGGTCGCTGTATTCCGGGAAGTTCCGCGTCTCCGCCGCCTCGCAGTTGTAGCAGGCGTCGCCCACCAGGATGTGGTCGCCCATCGCGCTGCGCACCCGCATGGACTGGTGGCCGGGCGTGTGGCCGAAGCTGGGGTGCAGGGTGACCGCGCCGTCGCCGAACAGGTCGTGCTCGCCGTCCACCAGCTTCACCTGATGGCCCAGGTCGTAGAACCGGCGGGGCAGGAAGTAGCGCCGGGCCATGCCCTCGTCGAAGCCGGCCTCCCACTCCCGCTTCTGGACGACCACCGTGGCGTTGGGGAGCTGGTGCAGGCCGCCGGCGTGATCGAAATGCAGGTGCGAGAGGACCACGTAGCGGACCCGGGCCGGGTCGATGTCCAGCCGCTCCAGGTGGGCGCCGGCCAGTTCCTCGGCCCCGACGGTGGAGTCGAGGTCCTGGGTGCGCAGGGCCACGCGATAGGGGTCCTCGGCGTCCGTCAGCCCGGCGTGCAGGCCGCAGTCGAACAGCGCCACGCCGTCCGGATGCTCCACCACATAGAACGGGATCGGCACGCTGACCCGCTCGGCCGCCATGCCGAGGCCTGCGCCCGGACTGTGGAACTGGCCGCACACGCAGCCGAAGAGCCGGATGGCCATGGTCGTCTCCTCCCCTGTTGGCGGGAGGCTAGACCCAGGCTCAGGGCGGGTCGAGCCGGCCTTCGCCGTAGAGCCTGAACGCGCCGATCAGGCCCGCCAGGCACATGGCGGCCATCAGGAGGTAGCCCTGGGCGCCGAAGCGGTCGAACAGCGGGCCGGAGGCCAGGGTGGCGGCGCCCATCAGCATGCCGCTCGACAGGGCCGAGCTGACCGTCTGGGCGGCCGAGGCGTTGCGCGGGGTCGACAGCCGCTCGACGAGCTGCAGTCCGGCCAGGAAGGTCGCCGCGTAGGTCAGGGTGTGCAGCGCCTGGAGCGGGAACAGCATCCACAGCGGCGGCGAGAACGCATAGGCCGTCCAGCGCGCGACGGCCGCCGCGCCGCCCAGGACCAGCAGCCTGCGCGGCCCGATCCGCCGCCGCCACGGCTCCATGAACCACATGAAGACCACCTCGACGGCGACCCCGAAGCCCCAGAGCACGCCGGTCATGCTCTCGGGGATGCCCTGGGCCTTCCAGGCGAGCGTCGAGAAGCCGTAGTAGAAGGCGTGCGCCGACTGGATGAAGCCGATCGAGATGACGGCGGTCATGAAGGCCCGGTCGCGCAGCAGCTCTCCCAGCCCCGCCCAGCGGTCGGCCAGGCGCGTGCGGTGGCCCTCCTCGTGCACCGGGTCGGGCGGCAGGAGCACCCGGGCGGCGAGCGCGGCCAGGGAGACCGCCGCGGCGATCCACACCAGAACCAGCTCGGGCGAGCCTCGCGTCAGCAGCCAGCCCACCGTGATGTTCGCCACGATGAACGCCGCCGAGCCGATGCCGCGCGGCCAGCCGTAGTTGAAGCCGTCGCGCCGGGCCCGGTTCAGGACGATCACGTCGGTCAGCGGCGACATGGTCGAGACCGCCGAATAGGCCGCGAACCACACCACCGCCCAGCCCGCGAACCCCAGCGGCAGGGCCATGAGCCCGTAGGCGCAGGCCACCGCGACGCCCATGATGATCAGCGCGGTCCGCCGCAGCCGGAAGGAGTCGGCCCACAGGGCGATCAGCGGCGCCGTGAACGTCCTGGCCAGCATCGGCAGCGACAGGATCAGCCCGATCTGGGCGCCCGAGAGCCCGTGGTGGGCGAACCACACCGGCATGTAGGGCGAGCTCGCGCCCGTCCCGATGAACAGCGCCGAATAGTAGAGGCCCAGCCGGACGGGGAGCGACATGGCCGCGATCTACAGGGAGTCGCGGTTGCGCTCCTCAGTCTTGCAGGTGTCGAAGATCGGCCGCAGCGGGTAGCCGTCGCGCTGCACCGTCGCCAGTTCCTTCACCGGCATCCGCCGCTTGGCGGTGACAGGCAGCAGATAGACCGTCAGGTCCGGCTCGACCTGGACCTTCATGTCCCGGTCGTAGATTCCGGCGGGGTCGAAGTAGGCGCCGCTCGGGAACGGCGCGTCATAGCCGTACCAGCAGCGCCCGACGCGGATCACCAGGCCGGGCGGCAGCATCCAATCGTGAAGGGTGGTCAGGACCTCGCCCGGGGCCAGGGTCGTGTACCGCCGGCCGAGGAAGAGGATCGGATCGGTCCGCACCACGATCTCGCGGCCCGCGTTGTTGAAGACCGCGATCTTCACCGGCTCACTGCATGAGCCCAGCGCCAGGGTGCAGGCGATCAGAGCCGCCAAGCGTTTCACGCCACGCATCTCGCCTCCCCTCCTCCGTTGTTGTTAGGCTAGGTCCGCGCGCGACGAACCGTCAAGAACACAATGAGAACGCGCCAGGAGGAGCCCGCGCATGGACCTTGCCATCGGCCGCGACCGTGAGCTGCGCGAGCGCGCGCGGGCCGTGATCCCCGGCGGCATGTACGGGCACCTGTCGGTGGGCCTGCTCCCCGACGACTACCCGCAGTTCTTCCAGCGCGGCGAGGGCGCGCACCTGTGGGACGCGGACGGCCGGAAATACCTCGACTTCATGTGCGCCTACGGGCCGAACCTGTTCGGCTACGGCCATCCCGGGATCGACGCGGCCTTCGTGCGCCAGCTCGGGCAGGGCGACACGCTGACCGGCCCCTCCCCGCTGATGGTCGAGCTGGCCGAGGCGCTGACCGGCATGGTGGGCCACGCCGACTGGGCGATGTTCTGCAAGAACGGCACGGACGCGACGTCCATGGCGCTGACCCTCGCCCGGGCGCACACGAAGCGCCGCGTGGTGGTCCGGGCCAAGGGCGCCTATCACGGGGCCGCCGCCTGGTGCACGCCCAGGCCCGCGGGCGTCATCGAGACCGACCGGGCCCATCAGGTCTTCTGCGACTACAACGACGTGGGAAGCCTGGAGGCGGCGGTCGCCCAGGCCGGCGACGACCTCGCCTGCGTCTTCGCCGCCCCCTTCCGGCACGACGCCTTCGTGGACCAGGCCGAGCCCGATCCGGCCTATGCGCGGCGGGCCCGCGAGCTGTGCGACGAGCGCGGCGCCCTGCTGGTGGTGGACGAGGTGCGGGCGGGTTTCCGTCTCTCGCGCGACTGTTCCTGGAGCCGCATCGGCGTGGCCCCCGACCTCTCCACCTGGGGCAAGTGCCTGGCCAACGGCCACGCGCTCTCGGCCCTGCTGGGGAACGACAAGGCCCGGGCCGCGGCGGCCTCGATCTACGTGACCGGCTCGTTCTGGTTCCAGGCCGCGCCGATGGCCGCCGCCCTGGAGACGCTCCGGCTGGTGCGCGAAACCGACTACCTGGAGCGCATCACCGCCCTGGGCGAACGCCTGCGCTCGGGACTGGCCGAACGGGCCGCCTCGGCGGGCTTCGGCTTCCGTCAGACGGGCCCCGCGACCCTGCCGCTCTTCCTGTTCGACGACGACCCGGACCTCAGGAAGGGCTTCTGCTTTTCGAGCCAGATGCTGGCGCGCGGGGTCTATGTGCATCCCTGGCACAACATGTTCCTCTGCGCGGCCATGACCGATTCCGACATCGACTTCGCGCTCGACGCCGCCGAGGGCGCGTTCGCCGCGCTCAAGCGCCAGGCGCCTTCCCTGCCGCCGGTGGACAAGCTGGCGTTCCTCACCGCGGGAGCCCGCTGATGCGAACCTGGACGACCCTGGCCGCGCTCGCCGCGCTCGCCTGCGTGGCCTTCGGCGCCTTCGGGGCCCACGGCGTGGCCGATCCGAAGGCGCAGGGCTGGCTGCGCACCGGCGCCGAATACGGGATGGTCCATGCATTGGCCGTGTTCGCGGCGGCCTGGATCGGCGGCCGGGCGCGGTTCGCGGCGCCCGTCTTCCTCGTGGGCGTGGTCATCTTCGCGGGGACCCTGTTCGCCATGGGCCTTGGCGCGCCGCGCTGGCTGGGCGCGGTGACGCCGCTCGGCGGCCTGAGCTTCATGGCCGGCTGGGCGCTGCTCGCCTGGGGCGCGGCGACCCGTCAGACTTGAGGCTGGGTCCTGGGCAGGGCCAGGCGGTGCAGGACGAGGGCCGAGCCCGCCAGCGCCGCCAGCATCACCAGCGCCATCGGCCGGGGCGTGCCGTCGTGGAGGAGGCCCGCCAGGCTGGACGCCGCCGCCCCCGTCCCGAACGAGACCCCGCCCAGCAGGGCCGAGATCGAGCCGGCCCGGCGCGGATCCACGCTGAGGGCGCCCGCCATGGTGTTGCCCTGCATGAAGCCGTAGCTGGCCAGCACCAGGAAGAGCAGCGGAAGCACGCTCCAGCGCTCGCCCAGCCCTGTCACCGCCGCCAGCGCCAGCAGCGCGGCGAAGGCCAGGGAGACGACGCTGGCGCGGGCCAGAACCTCGTCCGGCGTGCGGCGCCGGAGCAGCCAGCGGTTCACCTGGTTGGCGCCGATCACCCCCACCGCGTTGAGACCGAAGAGGAGGCCGAAGGCGGAGGGCGCGATCCCGTAGGTCTCGATCAGCAGTTCGGGCGAGGACGAGATGTAGGTGAAAAGCGTCGCCCCGTTCAGGGCGCCGGCCAGGGCGTAGCCCACCAGCCGCTTCTGGCCCAGCAGGGCGAAATAGGCCTGGAAGGGGTTCTCGGACCGGGCCTGGGCCGCCGTCTCCTCGCCCCGGGATTCGGTCAGGCGCAGGAAGGCCGCCGCGCCGAAGGCCAGGCCGCAGGCGGCCATGAACCAGAAGTTCAGCCGCCAGCCGCCGAAGGTGAGCAGGGCGCCGCCCAGCAGCGGGGCCAGGATGGGCGCGAGGCCCATGATCAGCATCATCAGGCTCAGCATCCGCGCCGTCTCGGTGTGGCTGAACCGGTCGCGGACGATGGCCCGGGAGACCACCCCGCCCGAGCACGCCCCCAGCGCCTGGAGGAAGCGTCCGGCCAGGAGCTGCTCCGGCGTCGTCGCCAGGGCGCAGCCGGCCGAGGCCAGGACGAAGATCGTAACGCCCAGCAGGATCGGCGGCCGGCGCCCGAACCTGTCCGAGGCCGGGCCGTAGAAGAACTGGCCGATGGCCATGCCGGCCAGGAAGGCGGCCACCGTCCCCTGCGTCTGCGCCGCCGAGGCGTGAAGGTCCGCGCCGATGGCCGGCAGGCTGGGCAGATACATGTCGATGGCGAGCGGCCCCATGGCCGTCAGCGCGCCCAGCAGCACCACGAGCCCCCAGGGCGTGCCCGTGCCCGACGATGTCTCCTTGGCGTACGTCACGACAGCCTGCCCTAATGGCTTCGGGTGTTCCTGGGAAACCTCAAATGCGGCAAAGCTGGCCGCGGCCAACGAAAAAGGGGGAAAGCCGGATGTCGGCGCTCGAGACCATGATGCCGCCCGTCAAGCGGGCGTCGGTGAACGGCGTTGAGATCGCCTACTATGAGGCAGGGCCCCGCGAGGGCGTCCCCATCGTCCTCTGCCACGGCTTCCCGGAACTGGCCTTCTCGTGGCGCCACCAGATCAAGGCCCTGGCCGATGCCGGCCGCTGGGTGATCGCGCCGGACCAGCGGGGCTACGGCCTCTCGTCCAAGCCGGGCGCGGTGACCGACTACGACATGGAGCATCTGGCGGGGGACCTCGTGGGCCTGCTGGACCACCTGGGCGTCGAGAAGGCGATCCTCTGCGGCCACGACTGGGGCGGCATCGTCGTGTGGCAGACGCCTCTGCTCCACCCCGACCGCGTGGCCGGCGTCATCGGCCTGAACACGCCCTTCCTGCCCCGCGCGCCGGTCGATCCCATCGCCATCTTCCGCCACAGGTTCGGGCCGGACATGTACATCGTCTGGTTCCAGACCCCGGACGAGCCCGAGAAGGTCCTCGGCGAGGACGTTTCGAAGACCATGCGCTTCTTCATGCGCAAGCCCGCGGCGCTGCGCACAGCGGCGGCCCAGCCGGAGGGCGGTTCGTCCTTCGCCTTCCGCGACTTGCTGCGGGGCTGGGACGGTGAGACCGGCGGCGACCAGCTGCTGAGCGCCGACGAGCTCGCCGTCTTCACCGAGGCCTTCGAGACGGGCGGCTTCTTCGGGCCGGTGAGCTGGTATCGCAACTTCACGCGGAACTGGGAGCGCGCCGAGAAGCTTCCCGGGAGGATCGACGGACTTCCGTGCCTGATGATCACCGCCGAGCTGGACGCCGTGCTGACGCCCGAGATGGCCGAGCCGATGAAGGGCCTGGTCGGCGACCTGGAGATGCACATGGTGGAGGGGTCCGGCCACTGGACACAGCAGGAGAAGCCGGGCGAGGTGAACCGGCTGATCCTCGACTGGCTGGACCGGCGCTTCCCGAAGTAGATTGGTCCCCATGGAACGCAACACCCCGCCGCCCGCCGTCTCCTCCAGCCAGAACCGGCGGGGCCTGTTCCGGGAGAGCGAGCCCTTCGCCAGCGGCTGGCTCGCGACCGGCGGGCCGCACGAAATCTTCTACGAGGAGTGCGGCAATCCGAACGGCAAGCCGTGCGTCATCCTGCACGGCGGCCCGGGCGGGGCGATCAATCCGACCATGCGGCGGTTCTTCGACCCGGCGAAGTGGCGCATGGCCCTGTTCGACCAGCGCGGCTGCGGCAAGAGCCGGCCGAACGCCAGCCTGGACGACAACACCACCTGGTCGCTGATCGAGGACATAGAGCGGCTGCGCGAGCACCTGGGCGTCGAGAAGTGGTGCGTGTTTGGCGGCTCCTGGGGCTCCACCCTCGCCCTGGCCTACGCCATCAAGCACCCGGAGCGGGTCGAGAGCCTGGTCCTGCGCGGCATCTTCCTGCTGACCGAGCGCGAGCTTCGCTGGTTCTACCAGGAGGGGGCCTCGATGATGTTCCCCGACGCCTGGGAGCGGTTCTGCGCGCCGATCCCCAAGGACGAGCGCGGCGACATGATCGGCGCCTACCACAAGCGCCTGACCAGCCCGAACCGCAGCGTCCAGGCCGAGGCCGCGGCCGCCTGGAGCCAGTGGGAGGGCGACACCATCTCCATCCGCGGCCCCGAGGCCAGGCCGTCGAAGTTCAACGAGATCGACTTCGCCATCGCCTTCGCCCGGATCGAGTGCCACTTCTTCGCCAACCTGGGCTTCTTCCCGTCGAGGAACTGGATCCTGGAGAACGTGGACCGGATCCGCGACATCCCCGGCTGGATCGTCCAGGGCCGGTTTGATGTGGTGACGCCCATGGACGCGGCCTGGCGGCTGAAGCAGGGCTGGCCCGAGGCGCGCTTCGAGATCGTCTGGGACGCCGGCCACGCCTCGACCGAACCCGGCATCGTCGACGCCCTGGTGCGGGCCACCGACCAGGCGCTCAAGCTCTAGGACCTCCATGAGCCGGGCCGAGATCGTCCGCGCCTATCTGAAGGCCATCGAGCAGCGGGGCGACTCCCTCGCCTTCTTCGCCGAGGACGCGGTGCAGGAGGAGTTCCCGAACGCCCTCCTCCCCTCCGGCGCACGGCGGACGGTGGCCGAGCTCAGGGAGGCCAACGCCCGGGGTCGCGACGTCCTGACCTCCGAGACCTACGAGATCGTGACCCTGGTGGAGAACGGCGACACCGTGGCCGCCGAGGTCCTCTGGCGCGGGGTGCTGGCCGTGCCGCTGCGCTCGCTGAAGCCCGGCGACGCCATGAAGGCCCGTTTCGCGGTGTTCTTCGAGTTCGCGGGCGACAAGATCCGCCGGCAGCGCAACTACGACTGTTTCGAGCCCTTCTGAGCGACCGGCGCTCGCCTAACGACCATACCGGAACTTCGGCTCTTTCCCCTGGCGTCGACCCCCGCTAGGGTCGCTTCAAACAACTGTAAGAACCTAGGGGAAGCGATCCAGAATGAGCGGGACCACGACCGCCGACGGCCACATCCACGGCTTCGGCTCCAAGGCCTATCGCAGTTATGTGCTGAACGTCCTGCTCCTGGTCTACATCCTGAACTTCGTCGACCGCGGCCTGCTCTCGGTGGTCGCGCCGCAGATGAAGCCCGAGCTCGGCATCTCGGACACCGCCTTCGGCCTGCTCACCGGCTTCGGCTTCGCCCTGCTCTACACTTTCGTCGGCATTCCCCTGGCCCAGTTCGCCGAGACCCGGCACCGGGTCTGGATCATGACCGTCTGCGTCGCCCTGTGGTCGCTGATGACGGCCCTGTGCGGCCTGGCCGCGCCGGTCACCATCGGCTCCATGGTCATCGGCGGCTTCTGGATCCTGCTGGCCTGCCGGGTGGGCGTGGGCATCGGCGAGGCCGGCTGCACGCCGCCCGCCAACTCGCTGATCGCCGACTACTATCCGCCCAGCCGCCGCTCGACGGCGCTGGGCTACTACGCCATGGGCGTGACGCTCGGCGGCTTCCTGGCGAACGTCATCGGGGGCCCGATCACCGACGCCTTCGGCTGGCGCTGGGCGTTCGTTGTCGTCGGCCTGCCGGGCGTGCTGGTCGCCGCCATCCTGAAGCTCACCGTCAAGGAGCCGCCGCGCGGCCACACCGACCCACCGGGCACGCTGCGCAAGGCCCGACCGAAGTTCTCCGACGGCCTGCGGGAACTGCTCGCCAAGCCGTCGTTCTGGTGGATGACGGCGGGCGCCACGATCGCCTCGTTCTGCGGCTACGGCATCGCCTCCTTCCAGTCGCTGTTCATCAATCGCAGCTTCGGCCTCAGCGCCGGAGAGGCGGCCCTGATGATCAACGCCCCCGTCGCGGCCTCGGCGGCGGTGGGCACGCTCCTCACCGGCTGGCTGGCCGAACGCCTGACCAAGCGCCATCCCAACGCCATCGCCTGGCTGCCGGGCGTGGGGCTGGTGTTGAGCGTGCCGTTCTACTTCCTGGCCTTCACGACCCAGAACCTGACGCTGTGCCTCATCGGCCTGATCGTCGGCGGCGGCATCAAGTACGGCTACCTGGCGTCGCAGTACACGATCGGCCAGGGCGTGGTGAGCGCCCAGTTCCGGGCCGTCTCCACCGCCATCCTGCTCTTCGTGCTGAACCTGCTGGGCTACGGCCTGGGCCCGTTGTTCATCGGCGCGCTCAGCGATGTGCTGTTCAAGGTCAAGGTCGCGAACCTGGAAGCCGCCCACCTCACCCGCCACGCCTGCGAGGGCGCGGCCCGCAAGGCGCTGGGCGCCGCCGACCAGGCGGTGTGCGCCATCGCCCACCCGGACAGCCTGCAGCACTCGATGCTGATCACCTCGGCGCTCTACGCCGTGGCCGGGATCTGCTTCTTCATGACCATGCGCTGGCTGAAGCGCGACATGGTGGCCAGGGCCTAGAGGATCGAGCCCGTCCCCTTCGTCACCTCGGTGTAGCGGTGCACCCGCGCCGACTGCACCAGGCCGAAGCCGATCATCACCGTCAGCATGACGGTGCCGCCGTAGGACAGCAGCGGCATGGGCACGCCCACGACGGGGGCCAGGCCCATGACCATGGCGCCGTTGATCATCACGTAGAGGGTGAAGGTCGCCGTCACCCCCGCCGCCGCCAGCCGGGCGAAGTGGGAGTGGGCGACGTAGGACGTGCGCAGCGCCATGAAGATCACCGCCGCGTAGAGGACCAGCACCGAGACGCAGCCCACGAAGCCGAACTCCTCGGCCAGCGTCGCGAAGATGAAGTCCGTCTGCTTCTCGGGCAGGAAGTTGAGCTGGCTCTGCGAGCCCAGGCCATAGCCCTTGCCCAGCAGGCCGCCGGAGCCGAGGGCGATCATCGATTGCAGGATGTGGTAGCCGGAGCCCGACGGATCGCTTTCCGGATCGAGGAAGGTGAGCACGCGCTGGCGCTGGTAGTCGTGCATCACGAACATGACGAACGGCGGGACCACGGCCAGGAAGGCCACGACGCCGGCCAGGATGATCCGCCACGACAGCCCCGCCAGGACCACGATCGACGCCCCGGTCAACAGGATCAGCATGGCTGTGCCGAGGTCGGGCTGGTGGGCCACGAGCAGCACAGGCGCGCCGATCATCGCCGCCGGCACGAGCAGCCACCAGGACAGCCTCGCCCGCTGGGCCGAGGCGCCGTGGTAGTAGCGGGCCAGCGCCAGCACGATGCCCAGCTTCATCACCTCGGACGGCTGGAAGCTGAAGGGGCCGATGGACAGCCACCGCTGCGCGCCCAGGCGCACGTCGCCCACCGCCTCCACCGCCACCAGCAGCAGAAGCCCTATCCCGTAGATCGGATAGGCCAGGGCGAACCACACCCGGATGTCGATCATCGCCAGCGCGATCATTAGCAGCAGGCACATGGTGAAGCGGGCTGCGTGCTTGGCCGCCCACGGGTCCCAGGACGAGCCCGCGATCGAGAACAGCATCAGGGCGCCGGCCCCGGCGATGAGGCTGAGCACCAGCACGAACAGCCAGTCGATCTCGCTGAGCTTGACGATCAGGCGGTCGCGTTCGCCCGGACGCGTGAGGGCCGAGACGGTCATGTGGGCGTCCCTCCGGCCGGGGTCGCGGCAGGCGCGGCGGCCGGCGTCGGCGTGTTGGGCGGCGTGGCGAAGACCGGCGCGTCGGGCACCGTGTCGAGCTCCAGGTCCGGCTGTATCTGCGGCATGGGCAGCGGCTTCTCGATCCGGGCGCGGAGCTCGGGGTCCTTCAGCAGCGCCACGCGCATGATCTCACGAGCCCGGGGCGCGGCGGCGGCCGAGCCGCCCATGCCGTGCTGGACGACGACGGCCAGAGCGTAGCGCGGCGCGTCGATGGGCGCGAAGGCGACGAACAGGCCGTGGTCGCGCAGGCGCCAGGCCCCGCCCTTCCCCCGCGATCCGCCCTTGTCGTAGTTGCGCACCTGGGCCGTGCCGGTCTTGCCGGCCATCAGGATGTCGCCCAGGCCGAGCTGGCTGGCCGCGAAGGCCGTGCCGCCGGCTTCGGTCACCGCGGCCATGCCGCCGCGCACATAGTCGAGGTGTTCCTGGCTGAACGGCAGGTCGGGCACGTTCGAGCCCCTCGGCCACTCCTTCCCACCCACCGACTTGATCAGACGCGGATTGAGCGCCTTGCGCCCATTGGCCAGCCGCGCGGCCATCACGGCGAGCTGCAGGCAGTTCACCTGCAGATAGCCCTGGCCGATGCCGTACGAGAGGTTTTCGCCCGGCCACCACGGCTGCTGGGCCGGGTTGTTCTTGAAGTAGCGCTTCTTCCACTCGGGATCGGGGACGATCCCCTTCTTCTGGCCGGGGATGCCGATGTCGAAGGTCTCGCCCAGGCCGAAGGCCCGCGCCACCTGGGCGATCCGCGTGGGCCCGATCCTGAGCGCCAGCGAATAGAAGTAGGTGTCGCAGGAGTTCTTGATGGCGTCCCGCATGTTCTGCGAGCCGTGTCCGCCCTTCTTGTGGCAGTGGAAGAACCGACCGCCGAAGTACATGCCGCCCGGGCAATTGACCCTCGCCTCCGGGTCCACGCCGGCCTCAAGCCCCGCCAGCGCCGTCATGGTCTTGAACGTCGAGCCCGGCGGATAGAGGCCGGACAGGCACTTATCCAGCAGCGGCTTGCGCTCGTAGGTGGCGAGCGCCCGGTACTCCGCCCCGGTCAGGCCGCGCACGAAGCGGTTCGCGTCGAAGCTGGGCGCCGACATCATGCAGAGGATGTCGCCGGTGCGGCAGTCCATCATCACCGCCCCGCCGCTCTCGCCCCCGAACACCTCCAGCGCCCGGTTCTGGATATCGACGTCGAGGGTGAGCTGCACCTCCTTGCCGGGGACGGCGCGGATGTCGCCTTCCTCGTCGTGGCGCACCTCGCGGCCGTTGGCGTCCACCTCGACCTTCTTGGCGCCCGGCCGGCCGCGCAGGTCCAGGTCCAGCGCCTTCTCGACCCCCTGCTTGCCGATCCGGAAGCCCGGATGGAGCATGATCGGGTCCGAGTTCGGACCGGTCGGGGTGATGTCGTCCTTGTTCACCTTGGCCACGTAGCCGATCACGTGGGCGAAGGCGCCGCCGTGCGGATAGACCCGCACCTCGCCCATGTCGGCGGTGACGTTGGGCAGCTCGGGCGCGCGGACGTTGATGGCTGAGAACTGCTCCCAGCTCATGTCCTCCATGACCGAGACCGGCGCCCGCTTGGGCGCGTTGCTGATCTCGCGCAGCAGCCGCTTGTGGCGCGCCTCGTCGATCGGCACGAATTCAGCGAGGGTCTTCAGCGTCGCCTCGGTGTCGCTCCCCTTGTCCTTGGCCACCAGCAGCCGGAAGTTCGGGCGGTTGGCGGCCAGGATGGCCCCGTTGCGGTCGACGATCAGGCCGCGCGGCGCCGGCACCAGCTTGAAGTTGAACTGGTTCGAGGTGGCGAGCTTCTCGTAGCGCTGGGTCTCGAAGAGCTGAAGATAGGCCAGGCGCCCGCCCAGGGCCGCGAAGCCCAGGCCCGCGAACCCGCCCAGCAGGATGGCCCGGCGGTGGAACAGGCCCTGCCGCTCGTTGACCTCCTCGAAGAAGATTGCCGGTTCGGCCATGGCTAGCGGAACCTCACGTCGGCGTCCTCGAAGCGTTCGATCAGGCGGTCCGCCACGGGATAGAGCACGACCGTGGCGAGGAACTGCCAGAACACCGAGAGCAGCCCCGGCGTGCCCTTGGCGTCAAGCATGGTGAAGAGGTAGCCCGAGCCCATGGCTAGGGCGGTGAGCGCGCCGTACCAGGCCCACATCATCCCCCGGCTCTGGCCGGCCAGCATGGATCGACCGCCCAGCGCCGCGCCGTAGGCGATCAGCAGGCAGACGGCCCACAGGCCGAGCGGCCCGCCCCACAGCAGGTCGAGGAAGAAGCCCATCAGCGCGACGCCGAAGGGCGCCAGCATGGAGGGCCGGATCACCGCCCAGGCGAAGACCACGGGCATGGCGAACACCGGCTCGGGCAGCGAGAGCCCCCAGAGCCGGATCGGCAGGGCGAACAGCATGGTCGCGGCCAGCACCTGCAGCATCGGCACGCCCAGCCAGCGCCACGGCTCCAGCGTCCGGGCGCCGCCGCTCATGGGCGGGTCCCGGCAGGAGGCGGCGCCGCGGCGGCCTTCGGGACGACCTTTGGGGCGGGCGCGACGGGCGGAGCGGTCCTCGGCGCGGGCGGCGCGGGCCGCGCCGCAGCGGCGACAGGCGCCTGGGTCGCAGCGGCCTGACCGACCGTCGTCGAGGCGGCCGGCGCGGCGACCGGTTCGGGCGGCGGCAGGGTGGAGGCGCCCGGCGTCGGCGGCGGCACGCTCATCCGGTCCAGTTCGGCATGGTTGGCGAGCTGGGTGAAGTCCTCGAACAGCAGGATGCGGACGTAGTCGACGGGCGCCTTGTCGGCGGCAAGCGCCACCCGCCAGCGGCCGTCCAGGCCCTTGACCACCACGCCCACCGGCAGGCCGCGCGGGAACACCCCGCCGTCGCCCGAGGTCAGCACCCGGTCGCCGTTGCGAACCGGGTCCTGGCCGCGCAGGTACTCGAGCCTGGGGTTCGGTCCGCCGTCTCCGGTCAGGATGGCCCGGGCGTTCGTACGGTCGATCATCACCGGCGTCCGCGAGGCCACGTCGGTCAGCAGCAGCACCCGGCTGACGCCCTCGGTCACGCCGATGACCCGGCCGACCAGGCCGTTCTCGCTCATCACCGGATTGCCGGGCTCGACCCCCTTCTCACGACCGGCGTTGGCCAGGCGCGAATTGGCGAAGGGGCCCCGGCTGTCCGTGACGATGCGCGCGGCCACCATCGGGATCGGCGGATCGGTGCGCAGGCCCAGGAGCGCGCGGTAGCGCTCGTTGTTGTCCCGCAGCGCGATGGCCACGTCGCGCCACTGGCGCATCTCCTTGAGCTCGGCCTTCAGGCGGCGGTTCTCGGAGACGGCGAAGAAGTAGCCCCGGACCGCCTCGACGCCGGCGCCGGTCCAGCGGCCGGGGGCGGACAGCACGTTCCCCACCGGCTCCAGGGCCTTGTCGCTCATGGTCCGGGTGCGGCCGTAGGCGTCCGTCTCGAAGGACTCGCGCCGGTCCGACAGCAGGATCGCCCCCGAGGCGATCAGAACGACAAGGAACACGATCCCCGCCGTCCAGGTCAGCGGGACCTTCAGTTCACCGAGCGGATTGTCCCTCAAGGACATGGAAACCTACGCCCCCAGCGGCCCCCGCCGCCTGCAACCGGCGGTATATATTACGCCAGCGTGGACTCCAGCACGCCCTTCATCCACTTCGGATGCTCGAGCACTTTGCCGCAGCCCAGGGCCACGCACGACAGCGGATCGTCGGCCACGGTGACCGGCAGGCCGGTGTGGTCGCGGATCTCGGCGTCCAGGCCGCGCAGCAGCGCGCCGCCGCCGGTCAGCATGATGCCCTTGTCGGCGATGTCCGAGGCGAGCTCCGGCGGCGTGGCCTCCAGCGCCATCTTCACCGCATCGACGATCTGGCCAACCGGTTCGGACAGCGCGTCCGAGGCCTGCTTCTCGCTGATGCGCACCTCGCGCGGCACGCCCTGCATCAGGTCGCGGCCCTTGACCTCGATGGAGAGGCCCTCGCCGTCGGCCGGAGCCCGGGCGGTGCCGATCTCCTTCTTGATGCGCTCGGCGGTGGTTTCGCCGATCAGCAGATTATGGTTGCGGCGCATGTAGCTGATGATCGCCTCGTCCATCTTGTCGCCGCCGACGCGGACCGAGCGCGAGTAGACGATGCCCGAGAGCGAGAGGACGGCCACCTCGGTGGTGCCGCCGCCGATGTCGACCACCATCGAGCCGGTGGGCTCGTGGATCGGCAGGCCAGCCCCTATGGCCGCGGCCATGGGCTCGTCGATCAGGCCCACGCGGCGTCCGCCGGCGTTCAGGCACGAGTCGTTGATGGCGCGCCGCTCGACGGCCGTGGCCCCCGACGGCACGCACACGATCACCTTCGGGTTCACGAAGCCCTTCCGGTTGTGAACCTTGCGGATGAAGTACTTGATCATCTCCTCGGCGACTTCGAAGTCGGCGATGACCCCGTCCCGCATCGGGCGGATGGCTTCCATGTGGCCGGGCGTCCGGCCCAGCATCTGCTTGGCCTCGATGCCGACGGCATGGACGACCTTTCGGCCGCCCACGTTGCGCAGGGCGACCACGGAGGGCTCGTTGAGCACGATGCCCTTGCCCTTCATGTAGATCAGGGTGTTGGCGGTGCCGAGATCGATGGCGATGTCGTTCGAGATCGCGCCGAAGAGGGATGAGATCATGCAGGGCCCTGGTCGATGGGGGCTGGAGACGCGGGTACGCCAGAGGTCCGAGGCGGCCCGACTGACGCCATAGACTGCGTCGAGTCGCTACGTTCTGTCCGGCGGGTTTGAACGTCCTCTGCCCTGCCACATATGCGTTTTCAAGGTTTAAAGAGCGGTGTGCGCTTTCGCGCCGCGCGCGAATTATTTCGGACCCCTTCGCCTTATGGGCGCCACGGTTCCGGCGCAGCCGGTCAAGCGGCGTCTTCGTCTCCCAGAAGGAGCGCCCGCGCCTGCGGCCGCCCGAGGACTTCGCCGGGTGCGCCCGAGGCCACGACTGCGCCCCGGTCGAGCACGCAGATGCGATCGGACAGCCGGGCCACCTCGTCGATGTCGTGGCTCACCAGCAGCATGGGGACCTGCAACCCTTGGCGCAGGGCGGCGATCTCGGCGTGCAGGCGGGTCCGGGTGCGCCGGTCCACGGCCGAGAACGGCTCGTCCAGCAGGAGCACCTTCGGATCGCGCGCCAGCGCCCGGGCGATGGCCACCCGCTGGCGCTGGCCGCCCGACAGCGCCTGGGGCCGGCGGTCCTCCAGCCCCTCCAGATGGACGCGGCGCAGGAGTTCGACCGCCCGGGCGCGGCGGTCGGCCCGCGGAACATGGCCGAGCGCGATCGCCACGTTGCCGGCGGCCGACAGATGCGGGAACAGCGCGTGTTCCTGGAAGACCAGGCCCACGGCCCGCCGATGCGGCGGCAGGTTCACCCTGGCCGCGCTGTCGAACCACGCCGCCCCGTCCACCCGGACCTCGCCGGCCTTGGCCGCATAGAGCCCGGCCACCGCCCGCAGCAGCGTGGTCTTGCCGGCGCCCGAAGGCCCCACGACCCCCAGCACCTCGCCCGGCGCGCACGACAGCTCGACGTCGAGCGGGATCGGCCCGGTCTGACTCAGGCGGACATGGAGGCCCGGCTCAGCCACGGCGCGTCCCCACCCTGGCCGAGAGCCCGTACACCACCGCGATCGCGGCGACCGAGAACGCCAGCAGGGCCGCGCTCATCAGCCCCGCCGCCTGGAAGTCGAAGGCCTGCACACGATCGTAGATGGACAGGGACAGGGTCCGGGTCTCGCCGGGGATCGAGCCGCCCACCATCAGCACCACGCCGAACTCGCCAAGGGTGTGGGCGAAGGTCAGCGCCAGGGCCGAGGCGACGCCCGGCCAGGCCAGCGGCAGCTCCACCGCCCAGAAGGTGCGCCACGGGGACAGTCCGCTGACCCAGGCGGCCTGGCGCACGTCGGGCGGCAGGGCCTCGAAGGCCCGCTGCATGGGCTGGACGGCGAACGGCAGATTGAAGATCAGCGAGGCGACGAGCAGGCCCTCGAAGCTGAAGGCCAAGGGCCCGCCGGTCAGGCGCATCCAGGCTTCGCCCAGGGGCGAGCCGCCGCCGAACGCGCTCAGCAGGTAGAAGCCCAGCACCGTGGGCGGCAGGACGAGCGGGGCGGCCACCAGGGCCTCGATCCAGCCCCGGCCGGGGAAGCGGTGGAAGGCCAGCGCGCGCGCCAGCGCGAGGCCCAGGGGCAGGAGCATCGCCCCCGTCCAGGCGGCCAGCTTCAGCGAAACGGCGAAGGCGGGCCAGTCCATGCGCGTCAGCGGCCCGGCAGGGTGAAGCCGTGGCGGGCGAAGGCCGCCCTGGCCTCCGGTCCTTGCAGGAAGGCGTAGAAGGCTCGGGCCGCCGGCGAGGCGTCCTTCAGCACGACGGCGCGCTGGCGGAGCGGCGGGTGCCAGGCGGCCGGCAGCAGGACGAACGTCCCGGCGGCCTTCACCTGGGGCGTGGAGGCCAGCGACAGGGGAATGATCCCGCCCTGGGCCGCGCCCGAGGCGGCGAACTGGGTCGCCTGGGAGACGTTCTCGCCCAGCACCAGCCGGGGCTGGATCGCGGTCCACAGGCCGGCCCGCTCCAGGGCGGCCTGGGCGGCGCGGCCGTAGGGGGCGTGGGCCGGGTTGGCGATGGCGAACCGCTGCGCCCGGCCGGCCTTCAGCGCGGCGGCCAGGCCGTTCAGGTCCGCGTCGGCGCGGATCGACGAGCCCTTCGGTACGAAGAGGCCGATGCGTCCCACGGCGTAGAGCGCGCCCGCGCCCTCCGTGCGCCCGGCCGCGGCGAGCCGCTCCACGTAGGATTCGTCGGCCGACAGGAAGACCTCGTAGGGCGCCCCGTTGAGGATCTGCTGGGTCAGCGCCCCGGAGGCCCCGAAGGTCAGGCGCACGGACTGGCCCGTCTTGTTCTCGAAGGCGGCGGCGATCCCGGGAAGCGTCGACTGGAGGTCGGCCGCGGCCGCCACCAGCGGGGCCTCGGCGGCCGTCGCGCCGGCCGGGGCAAGGACGGCCAGGAGGACAGCGACGGCGGCGAGCCAGGACTTCATGGCGCTAGCAGTAGCCGCGCCCGCGCCCGATGAGAACCGCGCTCACCCTCGACGTCCTCAGGCCAGGGCGGTCAGCGCCACCCCGACCGTGGTCAGCGCTCCGCCCATCCATTGGCGCAGGCTCATGCGCTCCTTGAACAGCCTGCGCCCCACGGCCGCCGCGATGGGCGCCTCGATGAGGCCCACCGCCCGGACGGGCCCGGCCGGCGAGAGCGCCAGCGCGCCAAACCAGCAGGCCGAGGCGGCCGAGCCGAAGAAGCCCGCGCCCAGGGATTGCCGCCAGGACAGCGCCACGGCCCGCAGCGCCTGCGGCCGCGTGGCCGCCAGCAGCAGGGTGAGCGTCAGGGACTGCATCAACTGGGCGACGACCACGGCGGCGGTCGCCGAATAGATCGGATGGCCGGGGTCCAGGGCCATGCCAGCCTGACGGTAGCCGTTGAAGGCCACGGCGAAGAGCGCGCCGGCGGCCAGGCCCAGGAGTCCGCCCCGGAAGGCGTCGCGCGTCTGGTCACGGGCCGGCCAGGACAGCACCACCAGACCGGCGGTGGCCAGCGCCACCCCGCTCCAGCCGCGCGGCCCCAGGTCGTCGCCCAGCACCAGCCAGCCCATCAGCGAGGCGAACGGCAGGGCCGACTGCTGGAGCACCGTGGCGACGGCGAAGCCGGATCGGCGCATGGCCATCAGCAGGACGCCGGTCGCCGCGACCTGGGCGATCGCGCCGGCGACCGCGCCCAGCCAGAACCGCAGCGACGGGTCCGGAGCGGCGTCGCGGGTCATCGCAGCCACGGCCGCGAAGATGGCGATGGAGAACGGCAGGCCGAACAGGAAGCGCACGAGGGTCGCGCCCCACGGGCCGGCGTCATCCGTCAGCCCGCGCTGGAACGCGTTGCGCGCAACCTGCAGCGGCGCGGCGACCGCTGTCAGGAGGATCCAGAGCATGTGAGTGTGCTCAGAACCCGCTCGCGACCCGCGCGTCCGGCGCGCTCTTCTCCTTGCGCGCGATGAGGTTGTTGAGGGCGTTGACGTAGGCCTTGGCCGAGGCGGTCAGGGTGTCGGTGTCCGCCGCCTGGCCGGTGGCGATCCGGCCGTCCTCTTCCAGGCGCACCGAGACCTGGGCCTGGGCGTCGGTCCCTTCCGTCACCGCGTGCACCTGGAACAGGCGCAGGATGGCGTCGTGCGGCACCACCGCGTGGATGGCGTTGAACACCGCATCCACCGGGCCGTCGCCTTGCGCGTTGGCCGACTTCTCCTCGCCGTCGATGGTGACGGTCAGGAAGGCCTCCTGCGGCCCTTCGGTGCCGGCGATCACCCGCAGGTGCTTCACCTGGACCTTGTCGGCCGAGCTCGCCAGGGCGTCGTCCACCAGGGCCACGATGTCGTCGTCGAAGACGTGCTTCTTCTTGTCGGCCAAGTCCTTGAAGCGCTGGAACGCCTCGTTCAGGGCGTTCTGGCCCAGTTCGTAGCCCAGGTCCTTCAGCTTCTCGCGGAAGGCGTGGCGGCCCGAGTGCTTGCCCATGACCAGGTTGGACTCCACCTGGCCCACGTCCTCGGGCTTCATGATCTCGTAGGTCTCGGCGTTCTTCAGCATCCCGTCCTGGTGGATGCCGCTCTCGTGGGCGAAGGCGTTCTTGCCCACGATGGCCTTGTTGAACTGCACCGGGAAGCCGGTGATGGCCGAGACGTAGCGGCTGGCCCGGGTGATGTGCTGGGTCTCGACGGCGGTGTGGAACGGCAGCTTGTCGCCGCGCACCTTCAGGGCCATCACGATCTCTTCCAGCGCCGCGTTGCCGGCCCGCTCGCCGATGCCGTTGACCGCGCACTCGATCTGGCGCGCGCCGCCCTGGACGCCGGCGATGGAGTTGGCGACCGCCAGGCCCAGGTCGTTGTGGCAGTGGGTCGAGAAGATGACCTTGTCGGCGCCGGGCACGTTCTCGATCACGTCGCGGAACATGTCGGCGTACTCCGAGGGGTACGAATAGCCCACCGTGTCCGGCAGGTTGATGGTGCCCGCGCCTGCCTTGATGGCGGCCTCGACGGCGCGCAGCAGGAAGTCGCGCTCGGTGCGGGTGGCGTCCTCGGCCGACCACTCCACGTCGCCGCACAGGTTGCGGGCCAGGGTCACCGACTTGGTGATCATCTCCAGCACCGCTTCCGGCTCCATCTGCAGCTTCCACTTCATGTGGACGGGGCTGGTGGAGATGAATGTGTGGATGCGACCGCGCTTGGCCCGGCGGACGGCCTCGGCGCAGCGCTCGATGTCGGCGGCGCCGGCGCGGGCCAGGCCGCAGACGACGCTCTCGGTGACGATCTCGGAAATCTGGCGGACGGCCTCGAAGTCGCCGTTCGAGGCGATCGGGAAGCCCGCCTCGATCACGTCGACCTTCATGTCCTCGAGGATCTTGGCCAGCTCCAGCTTCTCGTCCAGCGACATGGACGCGCCGGGCGATTGCTCGCCGTCGCGCATGGTGGTGTCGAAGATGATGACGCGGTCGCGGTCGGAAGCGGTCGTGGATACAGGCTGGGTCATGTCAGGCGGCTCTTCGCGAGGGTTCGGTTCGTTCGGGCGGGGGGATCGAAGCCCCTGAGCGCCCGGCCGCGAAGATGCGCGTGCCTAGAGAGGCGCCCAGGGGCGGCTAAGCCCCAGCGACAGGAGAAGCAGGCTGTTCGCTTGCGTGCGCATGTCGGTGCATCTACCGAAACGGGCGCCGCGAAGCAAGCATCTTGCGCTCCGGCACGGTGATTTCGTTTCACGCGCAACTTTCTGCCGGAACCATGGTGACGCCGGGGAAAGTCTCACCGGGAAGACCGAGAACGGCGCGAAAGACCTCCCGGCCCTGCCGGCTCTACGCCAATTCCTCGGCCAGCACGCGCTGGGTGGCGGGCCGCGCGCGGACCCTTTCGCGGTGGTCGAGCACGCGCGGCAGGACGCTCACGTCGGCGCCGTCGCCTTCAAGCCAGTCGGAGAGGGTGAAGAGGTAGGCGTCGCAGATCGAATAGCCTTCGCCCAGCACCCACGGCCCACGCAGCATCTCTTCCTCGATGAGGCGGAAGGCCTCCGTCATGGTCTGCGGGACCTTGCGGCGCATGTCCTCGAAGGAGCTCTCCTCGTCGGCCCAGCGGTAGCCGCGATACTTGTGGGCGTGGGCCACGTGGACGGTCGAGGCGATGTAGCTGTTGAACGCCTGGGCCTGGGCGAACTCCCAGGGATCGGTGGGCGCGAGCCGCGCCTCGGGAAAAGCCTGGGCGATGAAGGCCAGGATGGCCGGGTTCTCGGTGAGAACGCCCCTGCCGGTCACCAGCGCCGGGACCCGGCCCTTGGGGTTGATCGCCAGAAACTCCGGCTTGCGCTGGTCGCCGGCCCGGAGGTCGATGCGCACGGCCTCATAGGGAGCGTCGGCCTCGGCGAGGGCGATGTGAGCGGCGCGGGCGCAGGAGCCCAGGGAGTAGAACAGCTTGAGCATGCCAGGGACCTGGGCGCCCGGTTGCGAACTGTCAACGCCCAGCGTCCGCATCCGGCGTCTGATCCGGCCGCAAGGAGATGCCATGGGCCCCGAAGAAGCGCACCTGTGGGCGGCCGCCGCCGCCCTCTGGGAGGCGGCCAGGAGCGGCGACCTCCCGGCCGTCGAGGCCGCGCTGCATCCGGACTACTCCGGCTGGGTGACCGGCCAGCCTGCGCCACACGACCGGGCCGCCGCCATCGCCTCGGTCGCGCCGGGCAGCCCGCGCATCCTGACCTATCGCCTGGAGCCGCTCTCGGTGCGCGTGTTCGACGGCACGGTGGGGGTGGTCCACTATCGATACGAGGCCGAAGTGGAGGGAGCGGGCTCGGTGCGCGGCCGCTGGACCGAGGTCTACCTGCGCCATGACGGACGCTGGCGGATGATCGCCGTGAGCGGCGGGCCCGACGGTCAGCGCTGAGCGGCCCCGTCGTCGCGCTCGCGGGCCACCGCCGCCTCGCGGGCCTTCAGCCATTTGCGCGCCCACCAGCCGATGGCCAGCCACAGGGCCGCGATCCCCGCCAGCAGCAGGATATGCCCCGCCCCGCCCTGCCCTCGCATCACCTGGACGACGGAGTTCCCGGCGAACGCGGTGAGCGCGATCTTCGGCACGATGCCCAGGGCCGTGCCGACCGTGAAGTCGCGGGCCCGCATGGGCGTGACGCCCGCGGCCATATTGACCACGATGAAGGGGGCCGAGGGCACCAGGCGCACGATCAGGCTGGCGAAGAAGCCGTTGCGGCCCACCAGCTCCATGAACTGCCGCAGCCCCTCGCCCGAGAAGGTCTTCAGCGTCCGGGCCCCGGCGACCCGACCCAGGTAGAAGCCGATCAGCGCCGAGACCATGGTGCCGATCCACGAGTAGGCGAAGCCGGTCCAGGCGCCGAAGGCCACGACGGCCGCGGCGATCAGCATGAACTGGGGCACGCCCACGAAGGCCAGCACGGCGAAGGCCAGCACGGCCACCGGCAGCGACCACGCGCCGTGCGCGGCCCCCAGCCATTGCTCCACCGTCGCCTCGCCTCCGAAGCCCAGGACCTGGGCGCCGAAGACGAACACCAGGCCGACGCCCCCGAACAGCACGAACGACACCGCCAGCGCCCGCCAGGCCTGGGCGTCCATGTTGGTGAGGAACGTGAAAAGCCGGCGCATCCACCCCTGAGGTCGCCCAAGCGGCAGGCCCGGTCAAGCGAGGCCGCGCCGGTCCGGTGGGACCTATTGCTTTTTATCACGTTGCGTTTTTACGCAACATCGGCCATCTGGACGAACGAGGGTCGGTAGGACCAGGAGACGACGACGGTGATGGAATACGCGTTCGACACGATCACGCCGGAGCAGGCGCTGAACATCAAGCTCGGCGACACGCTCACGATCAACGGGCACGCCCGCAACGTCACGGTCGTCTACCAGTCCTATGACCCGGCGGCGCTGACGCCCGAGGTCCCCAGCATCCTGCTCTCGTTCGGCGGCCACACGGTGAAGTTCGGGACCGGCCTCACCCAGCTCGCCGACGTGGGCGCCATCGTGATGACCGACGGCTCCAAGCTCTTCGTCGGCGACACGGGCAACGAGCGGGCCACCGGCACGGACGGCGACGACGGGCTCTATGGCGGGCCCGGGATGGACAGCCTCGTCGGCCAGGCGGGTGACGACCTGCTCCACGGCGGCAGCGGCGACGACGTGCTGGTCGGCGGGCAGGGCCACGACATGATCTACGGCGGTCAGGGCGACGACGTCATCTACTGCAGCCAGGAGGTCACGGGCGCGGCGGGCGAGGCCGGCGACTTCGCGCACGGCAACCTCGGCAACGACGAAATCTACGGCGGCGGCGGCGACGACACGCTGTACGGCGGCCAGGGGGACGACATCGTCTTCGGGTCCGACGGCGACGACTTCGTCAACGGCGATCTCGGGAACGACGAACTGCACGGCGGGCTGGGCGACGACACCCTGAACGGCGGGGCCGGCAACGACACCCTGCAGGGCGACCTGGGCTCCGACGTCCTGTTCGGCGGCGAGGGCGACGACATGCTGGTCGCCCGCGGCGGCGACGCCGGGATCGTCGGCGACGCCGGCAACGACACCCTGGTGGCCGCCGGCGCCGGGCGCGACATACTGTGGGGCGGCGCGGGCCGCGACCGCTTCGAGTTCGTCTCCACCACCGCGCCGGCGCCCACGACCGACGACGTGATCATGGACTGGGACTCCTCGGACAGCCTCGCCTTCTACGGCGTGGGGATCGCCTCCATCCTGCCGCGCTCCTATTCGGAGTTCGTGGCCAGCGACTACGCCAGCGCCCTTGCGACCGCCAACGAGCACATCTCGGCCGCCGGCGCGACCTATGTGGCCGCCCAGATCAGCGGCGGCGTGGTGGTCTTCGTGGACACCGGCGACCCCGCCGACGGCGCGGACATCGCCGTCGTGCTCATCGGCAAGACGCTCACCGACATCGACCTGTCGAACTTCGTCTGAGGAGAGCGGGGCGGACCGCCGGAGGGGCCTGCCGGCCCGCCGAACGGTCCGCCCCTGCACCAGCATCGCCGCATCAAAGGCCACGTTCCGCGACGTGGCTGTTTGCGTGCGCTGCAGCATGGTCTAAACCCGCGCCCAATCTCGCACCCCCTCCAGAAGCCGGGAGACCCCGCCATGTCGCTTGAATCCGCCGCGCTCGCCCGCGTGAAGCCGTCCGCCACCCTGGCGGCCGACGCCAAGGCGCGGGAGCTGAAAGCGCAGGGCCGGAACGTGATCAGCCTGGCGGCGGGCGAGCCCGACTTCGACACGCCCGAGAACATCAAGGAAGCCGCCATCAAGGCGATCCGCGACGGCAAGACCAAGTACACCAATGTCGACGGCATCCCCGAGCTCAAGGAAGCCATCTGCGCCAAGTTCGCGCGCGAGAACGGCCTGACCTACAAGCCCAGCCAGATCAACGTCTCGCCGGGCGGCAAGCCGGTGATCTGGAACGCCTTCCTGGCCACGCTGAACCCCGGCGACGAGGTGATCGTGCCGACCCCCTACTGGGTCAGCTACTGGGATATCGTGCTGCTGGCGGGCGGGACGCCGATCGCCGCGCCGACCAGCGCCGACACGGGCTTCAAGCTCCAGGCCAAGGACCTGGCGTCCAAGATCACGCCCAAGACGAAGTGGATCATCCTGAACTCGCCGTCCAACCCCTCGGGCGCGGCCTACACCAAGGCCGAGCTGCGGGCCCTGGCCGACGTGCTGCTCGAGCACCCGCACGTCTGGATCCTGACCGACGACATGTACGAGCACCTGGTGTTCGGCGACTTCGAGTTCTTCACCATCGCCCAGGTGGAGCCCAGGCTCTACGACCGCACCCTGACCATGAACGGGGTCAGCAAGGCCTACGCCATGACCGGCTGGCGCATCGGCTACGCCGCCGGCCCCGAGCCGCTGATCAAGGCCATGGCCAAGGTCATGAGCCAGACCACCTCCAACCCCTCGTCCATCTCGCAGTGGGCGGCGGTCGAGGCGCTGAACGGGACCCAGGCGTTCATCAAGCCGAACGCCAAGCTGTTCGAGGGCCGCCGCGACCTGGTGGTCTCGATGCTGAACCAGGCGAACGGCATCCGCTGCCCGACGCCCGAGGGCGCGTTCTACGTCTATCCGTCGGTGGAAGGCCTGATCGGCAAGACCGCGCCTTCGGGCAAGGTCATCGCGAACGACGCCGACTTCGCCGTCGAGCTGCTGGAGACGGAGGGCGTCTCGGTGGTGTTCGGCGCGGCCTTCGGCCTCTCGCCGCACTTCCGGATCAGCTACGCCACGTCGAACGCGGTGCTGGAGGACGCCTGCCAGCGAATCCAGCGCTTCTGCGCCAACGTGAAATAGCCCTCGCCTACATCTTCGTGCGCCAGGCGGCCTTGGCGGCGGCCTTGGTGATGTTCAGGAAGACGGTGTCCGCCTCCACCCGGTCCACCCACGTGCGGGGGATCATGTGGTGGCGGAGGCCCGAGGCGATGTCCAGCTTGGTCAGCTCGATCTCGTCGCCCACCAGGTGATCGACCCGGCCGACGTGGCCGCCGTCCGAACCCACGACTTCCATGTGCTGGACGATTTCGGAAGGCTGCATCATGGTTTCTCCCAGTCTCGAAGCGGACGGGGAGAACGGGCGCGGGCCCTACGAGGTTTCACCGATGGCCGAGCTGATCAACCTGAACAAGGCGCGCAAGGCCCGCGAGCGGGAGCAGGCCAAGGCGAAGGCCGCCGAAAACCGCGTCCGTTTCGGCCGGACCAAGGGCGAGACGGCGGTGGCCAAGCTCGAGGCCGACCGGGCCCGGCGCGACCTCGAAGGCAAGAAGCGCGAGGACTAGCTCGCCGCTCAGCGCTGCGGCACGGCGCGGTCGCGGGCCTCGGGCGGGATGGAATCGTAGATGGTGGCCGGGGTGATGTTCAGCCGCCGGCGCGCGCCCTCCAGCGGCTCGGCCATCAGCCGGGCGTAGTCCTCGCCCAGCAGCCACTTGGCCGCCTTGCCGCGCCGGTAGCCCTGCCAGATGGCCTTCACATAGGGATGCTTCTCGCCTTCGCGCGCCCGGGACGCGGCCCCGAGCGCGATCAGCGCCCAGCCCAGGCCCTTGGTCTGGGCATAGGAGAAGGCCACGAGGCAGGCCTCGCCCAGGGCGTCCCGACCGTAGCCCGAGAGGATGTGCCAGATGTCGTGCACGTCGCGGGTGCGGCGGCCGAACCAGGCGTACGGGTGGGCTTCCTCGACGACCTCGGCGCCCTCGCGGCTGATCATGGCGAGGCCCTCGGCCGACAGGTTCTCCGATCGGATGAACGTGCGGTAGGCGGCGCCCACGCTGCCTTCAGGCAGGCTGTCGAGCCAGGCGTCGTCCATCAGCCGCCGGGCGAACTCCTCGCGCTCGTAGGCGATGCGGCCGCCCTGGGGCGTGGCGAGCAGGCGGTGGTAGCCCTTGGCCGTCGAGGCGCCGTTCAGGGCGCGCATGATCTCGAAGACCTGGCGGGTGTCTTCCTTGTCCCGCAGCAGGCGGCGCAGCGAGCGCAGCGCATGGCCCCAGTCGAGCTTCGTCGAGATGGGCGGCATCTCCGGCCGGAAGTCGGCGGTGTCGGCGGCCATGGCCATGGAAGGGAAACCTCTCGAACGCTGGACCTTGAAAATGACGATGGCGTCACCTTCGCGCAAGGGGGCCTTTACCCCAACGATCGTAAACGGATCGCATGGCGTCTTTGAGAAAGCGTTCCGTCCTCCTGTCCGGCCATGCGACCTCGATCGCGCTGGAGCCCGAGTTCTGGGAGGTGCTGGAGGAAATGGCCGGAAAGCGCGGCCTGAGCCTGGCGGCCCTGATCGTCGGAGTCGACCGGGCGCGCGCCGGCCGTCCCCTGGCGTCGGCCTGCCGCGTCGCGGCCCTCGCCTACGCCCGCGAGCGCTGAGTCCTATTCCGGCGTCGGATTGGCCGGGCCATTGGCGACATTGCCGGGCGTGGCGGGCGCGTCTCCGGTCGCCGGGGCCGGCGGCATGACGGACGGCCCCTGAGCCGCCTCGGGCGTCGAGCCGCCGTGGGGCGTGCGATCCGTTCCGCCGCGCTGGACCATGGCCACGACGAGCCAGCCGACCAGCAGCGCCAGGATGATCCATACCAGCGGCGGAATCCCGCCCTTGCGCTTCGGCGAGCTCTGGTCGGTCATGGGGTCGTTCCTTCTGCGGCCGCCGGGGTAACGAAGCCTGGGCGCCGCAGTTCCGGGGAGCCGGAGCGGGGCTTTGGAGTTAGGTTGCTCGGGAGGATCCCATGCGCGTCCTGATCGTCTTCGGCACCACCGAGGGCCACACCCGCGAGCTCTGCAACTTCGCGGCCGGCGTCCTGCGCGAGCTAGGCTACCGCGTCACGACCGAGGAGGCCGGCGCCCACGGCGATCCCGATCCCGCCGCCTACGACGCTGTGATGCTCGCGGCCTCGCTGCACGTCGGCCGCTATCAGGCGCCGCTCGTCCACTACGCCCAGGTCCACCATGAGCGGCTGAACGCCATGCCCAGCGCCTTCCTGTCGGTGTCGCTGTCGGCGGCCGGCGAGAGCCCGGACGACTGGGCGGGCGTGGAGGAATGCCTCTCGACGTTCAAGGCCGAGACAGGCTGGACCCCGCGCAAGGTGCATCAGGCGGCGGGCGCGATCCGTTACAGCCAGTACGACTTCTTCAAGCGCCTGGCCCTGCAGGCCATCGCCCGCAAGCGGGGCCTGAAGACCGCCCGGTCCCACGACTACGACCTGACCGACTACGATGCGCTGCGGGCGTTCGTGACGGAGTTCGCGGCGGCCGCCGCGCCGGCCTAGGTGAAGATCGCCGTCAGGTCGTCCGGTCCCATCAGGCGATAGCGCCCAGGCTCCAGGTCGGCGGGGAGGCCCAGGCCGCCGATGCGGTCCCGGTGCAGCGCCTCCACGTGGTTGCCCACTGCGGCGAACATCCGCCGGACCTGGTGGTAGCGCCCCTCGGTGATGGTCAGCCGCGCCTGGGTCGGCGACAGCGGCTCCAGGACCGCCGGCGCCAACGGCTTGTCCTCGCCCTCCAGCATCAGGTCGCCGGACGCGAAGATCGCGCCTTCGTCGCCGCGCAGCGGGCGGGCCAACGTCGCCACGTAGCGCTTGGTCACATGGCGCCGGGGCGAGATGATCCGGTGCAGCAGGTCGCCGTCGTCGGTCAGCAGCAGGAGACCCGACGTCTCCTTGTCCAGGCGGCCCACCGTCGACAGCGCCGGCTCGCGCATCCGCCAGCGGGACGGCAGCAGGCCATAGACCAGCTCGCCCGCCTCCTTGTGCGAACAGGTGACGCCGGTCGGCTTGTGCAGCATCAGCGCCATGCCCGGCAGGGGATCCAGCGGCCTGCCATCCACCTGCATGCGGTCAGGCAGGTCGGACGTGAGCTTGATCCCCATGTCGGCGTCAGCCACCGGCGCCCCGTCCAGGGTGACGGCGCCCAGGCGGACCAGCTTCTGCACGTCGCGGCGCGAGCCGTAGCCCATGTTGGCGAGCAGCCGGTCGAGGCGCGCCGTCCCGCTCATTTCCGCGCCTCGTACAGCTTGAAGCCTCCGCCCTCGGCCTTCAGCGCCGCCTTGCCGAACAGCTCGCCCAGCACGCCCTCGTACGGCAGGTGCCGGTTGGCCACCAGCCACAGCACGCCGCCCTTGCGGAGCATGGCATGGGCGCGCCGGATGAAGGCCTGGCCCAGGGCCTTGTCCTCGGCCCCGCCCTCGTGGAACGGCGGGTTCATCACCACGAAGTCGAGGTCGGCCAGATCGGGGCCGGTGCGGGCGTCCCGCCAGTGGAAGCCGGCGCGCGGGTCCACGACGTTGCGCCGCGCGCACTCCACCGCCCGCCGGTCGAGATCGACCAGCGCCAACGCCGTCACCTGCGGATTGGCGAGGACGGCGTGCGACAGGACGCCGAGGCCGCAGCCGAGGTCCGCGCCGCGTCCCGAAAGCGTCGGCAGGGCCTGGATCAGCAGGACGCTGCCGGGATCGGGCCGGTCCCAACTGAACACGCCGGGCTGGGTCCAAAGGCCCAGGCTGTCCGACAGGCGCGGCCGCCCGGCTTCGATGGCCTCTTCCAGGCCGGTCGGCGTGTCCGGCCTGCGCGTCTGGCAGATGCGCTGGTGGCGCTGGCCCGTCTCGTGGACCTCGCAGCCGAACATCGCCAGCTCCTTGCCCAGGCGCGAGCCGCCCTTCTCCTTGGGCGCCAGCGCGGTCAGCCGCCCGCCGGGCGACAGCGCGCGCAGCGCCAAGGCGAGCACATAGCGCCGCTCGAGGGTCCCTGGCGGCGCGGCCACCACGACCTCCTCCAGACTGTCGGGCGCGATCTCTTCCAGGGCGTCCGAGCCGGGGATCAGCGGCGAGACCTGCAAGGCGTCGGCGGGCGCGGCCGCGAGCTCCGGCGGCGGCAGGCCGTAGACGGCGGAGACCGGAGGCGGGCTCAAGCGACGGTAACTCCCTGGCCGTGCGAACGTCGCGGCGGAAGGGCGATACCGGGCGGCGCCATGTGCGTCCAGCCCGGAAGGAGGCCCGGAACGCAGCGCGAACGCCGGGATGCCCCGGCGCGCCCGGCGTGCTAAGGGGCTCGGGCAATGTCTTCTGAGTCCTTCGATCCCCCGGCGCCCCGCATCAGCGACCTGGCGCGACCGCAAGCCGCCGCCGTCGACTACCTCTCGGGCCTGAACCCCGAGCAGCGGGCGGCCGTCGAGGCGACGGAGGGGCCGGTGCTGGTGCTGGCCGGCGCGGGCACGGGCAAGACGCGGGTGCTGACCACGCGGCTGGCGCACATCCTGGCCACCGGCCGGGCCCGGCCCTGGGAGCTGCTGGCCGTCACCTTCACCAACAAGGCCGCGCGCGAGATGCGCGAGCGGATCACCCAGATGATCGGCCCTTCGGCCGAGGGCCTGCGGTGGCTGGGCACCTTCCACTCGGTGGCCGCCCAGATCCTGCGCCGCCACGCCGAGCTGGTGAGGCTGAAGTCGAACTACACCATCCTCGACGACGACGATCAGGAGCGCCTGATCAAGCAGATCCTCGAGGCCGAGAACATCGACGCCAAGCGCTGGACGCCCAAGGCGCTGGCCGGCCTGATCGACCACTGGAAGAACCGCGGCTGGCGCCCGGACCAGCTCCCGCCCGCCGAGGCCCAGGCCTTCGCGAACGGAAAGGGCCAGGCCCTCTACCGGCTCTACCAGGAGCGCCTGCGGGTGCTGAACGCCTGCGACTTCGGCGACCTCCTGCTGCACAACATCACGATCTTCACCGGCCACCCGGACGTGCTGGCCGAGTACCATGACCGGTTCCGCTACCTGCTGGTGGACGAGTACCAGGACACCAACGTCGCCCAGTACCTGTGGCTTCGCCTGCTGGCCCAGAAGAGCCAGAACCTCTGCTGCGTCGGCGACGACGACCAGTCGATCTACGGCTGGCGCGGCGCCGAGGTGGACAACATCCTGCGCTTCGAGCGCGACTTCCCCGGCGCCAAGGTCGTCCGGCTGGAGCGCAACTACCGCTCCACCAGCCACATCCTGGCCGCCGCCTCGGGCCTGATCGCCGCCAACAAGTCCCGCCTGGGCAAGACCCTGTGGACCGAGGCCGAGGGCGGCGAGAAGGTCGTCGTCCGGGGCGTCTGGGACGGCGAGGCCGAGAGCCGCCTGATCGCCGACGAGATCGAACGGGCGAAACGCGCCGGCCGTAAGTTCCGGGACATCGCCATCCTGGTCCGGGCCTCGTTCCAGATGCGGGCCTTCGAGGAGCGGTTCGTCCTGCTCCAGATCCCATACGTGGTCATCGGCGGGCCGCGGTTCTTCGAGCGGGCCGAGATCCGCGACGCCATCGCCTACCTGCGGCTGATCCAGTCCGAGGACGACGACCTCGCCTTCGAGCGGATCGTCAACACGCCCAAGCGCGGCATCGGCGACACCACCGTCCAGAAGCTACTTCAGATCGCCCGGCTGAACGGCGTGCCGGCCAGCCACGCGGCCCGCCAGATCATCCTGACCGACGAGCTGCCCGCCCGCACCCGCACGTCGCTGGCCAACTTCCTGCGCGACCTCGACCGCTGGCGCGGCCAGGCCGCCCACATCCACCACGCCCGCCTGATGGAGGCGGTGCTGGAGGAGAGCGGCTACACCGACGCCCTGAAGCTCGACCGCTCGCCCCAGGCGCAGGGGCGGCTCGAGAACCTCAAGGAACTCGTCCAGTCCATGGGCGGCTACGACGACCTGCAGGCCTATCTGGAGCACGTCTCCCTGGTCATGGACCTGGAGCGCGGGCCCTCGACGGACTCCGTGCAGATCATGACCCTGCACCAGGCCAAGGGGCTGGAGTTCCCGCTCGTCTTCCTGCCCGGCTGGGAGGAAGGCATCTTCCCCTCGCAGCGCTCGATGGACGAGAAGGGCGAGAAGGGCCTGGAGGAGGAGCGCCGGCTCGCCTACGTCGGCATCACCCGAGCCCGCGAGGAGGCGCGGATCAGCTTCGCCGCCAACCGCCAGGTCTATGGCCGCTGGACCAGCCAGCTCCCCTCGCGCTTCGTGGACGAACTGCCGCTGGCCAATGTCGAGGCCAGCTCCGAGACCGGCTACTACGGCGGCGGGCCGGGCATGCAGCAGCACGGCAGCCGCTGGGACGAGAGCCCCTCGTTCGGCGCGGGCTATTCCTCACCGGGCTGGAAGCGGGCCCAGGCGTCCAGCTACCGCGGCAGCCATCCGGGCCGCCAGCAGGTGATCGAGGGCGACGGCCGGCTCGTGGTCAGCGGTTCCGAGGCCAAGAGCGACTACAGCCGCGGCGACCGCGTCTTCCACCTGAAGTTCGGCTACGGGACCGTGAAGGGCATCGAGGGCAACAAGCTCACCGTCGCCTTCGACAAGGCCGGCGAGAAGAAGGTCATCGACAGCTTCGTGGAGAAGCAGGCCTAGGGCGCGGCCCGCCGCTGCATCAGCCGCCGCGCGGCGAAGGCGGCGACGCCGGCCAGGACCGCCACGCCGGCCGCTACAGCGGGCGCGCCCTTCCAGCCCCTGGAATTCCTGGACGCCGCCTCGGCCGCCTGACGCATGGGCTCGGGCTGGGGGGCCTCGGGTGAGGTCTCGACCGGAGAGCGGCGGAAGGTGACGCTCTCGGCCGTCCGGTCCACCTCGGCCACCGCCCAGCCGGGGCCGATCCAGGCGCGGCTGTGGGCCTTCTCCGGATCGTTCGCCCACCAGCTCGTCCCGGAGCGCGCGCCCTTGGGCAGGGGAAAGCCCAGCACCTCCTCCATCTCGGCGAAGCTCGCGCGCCATTCGCCGTCGCCGTGGCCAGCCAGGCGTTCGGTCAGGGGCTTGTACTTGCTCATTCTGGTGAACCTCCGACCGCCCAAACGCACGAGGGCGTGATCGGCGCCAAAGAACCGACAGGCGCTTCGCGCGCTTCACCTTGGATGCGTGCGATCCTGAGGAAGACCGACCTGAAGTCCCTGGCCGTCGGCGTCGGCCTGTCCGCCGCCGCCGGCCTGCTGCTGGGCGCGGCCATGCAGCCGGACCTGCGCGGCCCCGGCGAGACCGAAGGGCAGCAGATCCAGGCCGGCGTCTCCGGCGTCCGCCAGGCCCCGGCCTACGCGGCCGGCGGCGCGGCCGTCTATGACGGCCAGGTTCCCGACTACGTCCTGGGCACGGACTGGCTGAAGGCGTCCCAGGCCGAGGCGCCCCCCGACATGGCGTCCCTCGACGAGGTGGAGGTCATCTATCCCGACGACCATGCGGACGCCGAACCCATCGCCGTCGTCCGCTGGGAGGAGGCGCCGCGCGAGCCGCCGCACTATCCCTCGATCGAAGGCGGCGTCGCCTACGGCGTGGCCTATGGCGGCGAGTTGCCCCCGCCCCCGCCGCCGCCCGAAGACGCCGAACTGGTCGAGATGGCCGCCGCCACGCCGGGCTGAACCCTTCCCCTGGGCGGTAAAGCGCTCTAGAGGCTCCGGCCCATGAGCGACGAGGCCGTACAGATCATCGCCCGCGGTCCCCGCCGCGAGGCCGAAGCCGCCGCCGCCGCGTTGGAGGCCGAGCCCGCCACCGAGGCCCTGACCTACTCGATCCTCGAGGAGGATGAGGACCACGACGTCTGGCGCATCGACGCCTTCCCCACCGAGGCCGAGGAGCGCGCGGCCATCGACGCCGTGCTCGCCCGCTTCCCCACGCTGCGTACGACCACCGAGGTCCTGGCCGACGCCGACTGGCTGGCCATGGCGCTGTCGGGCCTGCCGCCGGTCCGGGCCGGGCGGTTCTTCGTCTATGGCGCCCACGACAAGGGCCTCGCGCCGGCCAGCACCATCAACCTGCGCATCGAGGCGGGCGCGGCCTTCGGCACCGGCCACCACGGCACGACGGTGGGCTGCCTCGCGGCCTTCGACGAACTGCTCAAGGCCCGCCGGTTCCCGAAGGTGCTGGACGTGGGCTGCGGCACGGGCGTGTTGGCCATCGCCGCGGCCCGCACCGGCTCGAAGGTCGCGGTCGGCACCGACATCGACGCGCCTTCCGTCCGCATCGCCAATGAGAACGCCGCCCTGAACCGCGCCGACGCCAAGTTCGTCCACGCCTCGGGCCTGGGTCACCCGGACGTGCGGGCGCATGCCCCCTACGACCTCGTCTTCGCCAACATCCTGGCGCCGCCGTTGGTCGCCCTGTCGCAGGACATCAAGCGGGCGCTGCGGCCCGGCGGCCTGGCGATCCTCTCGGGCCTGCTCCGGACCCAGGAGCGCCGGGTGCTGGCGGCCTACATGTCCAAGGGCTTCAAGCTCCAGCGCCGCATCCACCGCGACGCCTGGGCCACCCTGGTCCTGCGCCGCGCCTGATCGGAGCGGAACCTGGGCGACGGCGCGACGTTTCCAGCCCCAACGGCGAGCTTCGCCGTCAGGAGGCTGACATGTCAGAAGACTTCGAGCGCACCACCGTCACCAGCGAGCCGACGCGCACCGTCGAGGTCCGCCGCGGCGGCGGGTCCGCCGGCTGGTGGATCGCCGCCCTGGTGGCCGTCGTCGCCATCGTGGCGGTGATCTTCATGTACAACAGCAACGCGGCCGACGACGCCGACCTGCAGGCCGCCCGCGACGCCGGCCGCGCCGAGGCCTCGATCGCCACGGCCAGCCAGTCGGCCCAGGACGCCGCCCAGGTCGCCACCCAGGCGGCTCAGGACGCCGCCGCCGGCGCCGCCTCGGCGACCGAGAACGCCGCCCGGGCCGCCGCGCGCGAGACTCAGGACGCGGCTCAGACGGCGAGCGACGCCGCCCAGGACGCCACGACGACGGCCCCCGACGAGCCGCGTTAAGCCAGCTTCTGTCCGCCGAGCGCCGCGAGCCAGTGGGCCTCGCGGCGCTTGAGCAGGTCGCCCAGGCCTATCGGCGTCAGGTCGGGATCGTCGATCCGCTCCAGCATCTCGTAGGCCACCGCTTCGGCCCCGTGCGCCCGGATCGCCGCCTGCAGGTCGCGGTTCGGATGGCTGCCCATGCGCAACGCGAAGCCCACGCTGTTCTCCTGGGCGTCGATGTTACGCGAGACCCCGACCCACACGGCGCCGGCCGCCGCGCACCGCAGGGCGTAGATCCCGGCGGCGGTCTTCTTCTCCTTGTAGTCGCGGATCGCGGCGCGGCGGTTCGGCTTGTCCATGGCCGTCCCTAACGCCCCGCACCGGCGCTGTCAATTTTACCCGGGTGAATTGCCGGCAGACCACCCCCTTTGCCCCCGGCCGCCGAACCGCTTACATCCCCTGCATGCGCCAGACCTTCGACGACACCACCGACCGTAGCTTCGGCCCCAAGCACGTCCCCCTCATCCGCAAGGCCATGGAGGCCCAGGGCCTCGACGGCTTCCTGGTCCCCCACGAGGACGAGCACCAGAACGAATACCTGCCCGCCGCCAACGACCGGCTGGCCTGGGCCACCGGCTTCACCGGCTCGGCCGGCGCCGCGGTGATCCTCAAGGACAAGGCCGCCGTCTTCGTGGACGGCCGCTACACCATCCAGGTCCGCGACCAGGTGGACCCCGGCTTCTTCGAGATCCGCGACCTCGTGGATGGCGGCGTGCCGGCCTATCTCGAGACCGTCGCCAAGCGGGGCCAGAAGATCGGTTACGACCCGCGCCTGCACAGCCCCGACGCCCTGCACCACCTGAAGACCGCCGCCGCCCGCGCGGGCGCCGAGCTGAAGCCGGTGTCGACGAACCCGCTGGACGAGGCCTGGGGCGCCGCGCGCCCGCCGCAGCCCACGGCCCCGGTCGTCCCGCATCCGCTGGAGTACGCCGGCGAGGACTCCGCCACGAAGCGGGCGGGCGTGGGCGAGATCGTGGAGAAGAAGGGCGCGGACGCCGCGGTCATCACCGCCCCGGCCTCCCTCGCCTGGCTGTTCAACATCCGCGGCGGCGACGTGATCCGCTCGCCCCTGCCGCTGGGCCAGGCCATCCTGAACAAGGACGGGACCGCCCGCCTCTTCCTCGACCCGGCCAAGGTGACGCCCGAGCTGCCGGCCTGGCTCGGCAACCAGGTCCGGCTCGAGACGCCCGACGACCTGCCCCAGGCGCTGGCCGAGCTGAAGGGCAAGCGGGTGGCGGTCGATCCGGCCCAGTCGTCGGCCTGGTACTTCGAGGCCCTGGCCAAGGCCGGCGCCGAGGTCGTGCGCGCCGAGGACCCCTGCGCCATCCCCCGCGCCTGCAAGAACCCGGTCGAGATCGAGGGGACCCGCAAGGCCCACGCCCGCGACGGCGCGGCGCTGACCCGCTTCCTCCACTGGCTGGCCACCGAGGGCCAGGAGACCCCGCCCGACGAGATCACCGCCGTCCAGAAGCTGGAAGCCTTCCGCGAGGCCACGGGCGCCCTGAAGGACCTGTCCTTCGACACCATCGCCGGCGCCCTCTCCAACGGCGCCATCTGCCACTACCGGCCGACCGCGCGGCTCAACAAGCGGGCCGAGAAGGGCTCGCTCCTGCTGGTGGACTCCGGCGGCCAGTACCTGGACGGCACCACCGACGTGACCCGCACCGTGGCCATCGGCGAGCCGAGCCGCGAGATGTGCGAACGCTTCACCCTGGTGCTGAAGGGCCACCTGGCCCTGGCCCGCGTCCGCTTCCCGACCGGCACCACCGGCAGCCAGCTCGACGCCCTGGCCCGCGTGGCGCTCTGGGAGCACGGCCTGGACTACGACCACGGCACCGGCCACGGCGTCGGCTCGTACCTGGGCGTCCACGAGGGCCCGCAGCGGATCTCCAAGGCGCCGAACACCGTGGCCCTGCGGCCCGGCATGATCGTCTCGAACGAGCCCGGCTACTACAAGGAAGGCGAGTACGGCATCCGCATCGAGAACCTGCAGTTCGTCACCGAGGCGCAGGACGTGCCCGGCGGCGAGCGGCCGATGCACGGCTTCGAGACCCTGACGCTGGCGCCCATCGACCGGCGCCTGGTGGTCAAGGACATGCTGACGCCCACCGAGCTCGCCCAGTTCGACGCCTACCACGCCCGCGTGCGCGAGGTGGTGGGACCGCTGGTGGACGGCGAGGCCCGCACCTGGCTCGACGAGGTCACCGCGCCGCTCTGAGGCGGAACCAGCGACCGCGCAGCGGTCAGTCAGCAAGGATCAAACCACGGAATACACAGAATACACGGACGGCGCCGGCGCTTTCCGTGTCCTTCCGTGTATTCCGTGGTTCTTCAAAAGGACGCCGCCGCTGGCGCGGCGGCGGGAGTAAGGCCCCACCCCTTTCGTGCTTTTCGGGCCTTTCGTGGTTCTTCAGGCCTCCGCTCGCGCCAGCCGGTCGACCTCGCGCACATAGGCGTCGGCGTCGAACTTCTTGAAGGTGTTCGGCCCCATCGAGCGCACCGTGCCGAACACCGGCTGTGGCCCCCACGGCCGGTCGTGCAGGCCGAAGATCCAGCCCACGCCGGTGAAGGAATTGGGGTCGCGCCCGTCGAGGAACCAGCGGTTGTTCAGCGCCAGGGTCGTCTCCCACGCCTCCTCGGGGCTGGCCGACCAGTGGAGGATCTTCTTCCCCCAGTACATGCGCATATGGTTGTGCATGAAGCCGGTGGCCCGCATCTCCAGCATGGCGGCGTTCCAGTAGGGATCGTGGGTCTCGCCGGCCTCGAATTGCGCCCGCGTGTAGAGGTGCGGCCGGGGGTCCACGGCGTGATCGGCCAGGGTCTGGCGCGCCCAGCCGGGCAGCACCTCGTAGCGGTCGTAGTCGGGGGCGTAGAAGGCGTGGTTCATGGAGAGCTCCCGGCGGACGATGAGCTCCTCCAGATAGACGGCGACGCCGCTGTGGACGCCCGAGTCCCGCACCGCCAGGGCGATCTCCACCGGCGAGATCTGGCCGAAATGCAGATAGGGGCTGAGGTTGGACGCGATCCCGGTTTCCGGCCTGCCGCGGTCGGCCTCGTAGCGGGCGAGGTCCGCGCTCACGAAGGCCGCGAGCCGGGCGCGGGCGGCGGCCTCTCCGGCCGGGAAGCGCCGGACCGGCGGCACGGCGTGGTCGATCTTCAGGCCCGCGAGCACGGCGGGGACGTCCGAGAGGTCCACGTCGCTCGCCACGCCCAGGTCGGTGACCGGACGTCTCACCGGCCGCTCGGCGAGCGGGTGCAGGTAGTCGTCCCACAGCCGCTGGATCCGCGGCCGGATCGTGCGGGCCGCGTACTCGTGCTTGCCCGACGCCGCCTCCACGGGCACGACCACGTCGCCTTCCACCTGCACCAGCCGGCGCCGTAGGCCCTCGGCCAGCTTCTGGCGCCAGGCGCGCTGGATGCGCAGGTAGCCGCGATCGGCCACCACCAGGGCCGCCTCCCCCGCCAGCTCGCGGACCAGCTCGTGCGGCGGCCGCTTGCGGATCACGAAGCCGATCCCGCGCGCCGCCAGCGCCCGCTGCACCTCGGCCAGGCCCCGCAGCATGAAGTCGTAGTGCCGGGCGTTGGCCTCCGGGAACGCGGCCAGGCCGAAACAGACCAGCGTGGGGAGCCCCAGGGCGTTGGCCTGCTCGACGGCGTACTCCAGCGCCGGGTTGAACCCCGCCCGCTGCGACTGCTGCATCCAGTAGAGGACGTACCGGCCCCCAGGCGCCGGCGGGGCGTCCACGAGGACCTTCAGGCGCGACGACGAAATCACGGCGGAGTGGGCTCCTAGCTGCCGACCATCTCCAACCATTCGTCTTCGGTGAGCACTTGGATGCCGAGTTCGGCGGCGGTTTTCAGTTTCGAGCCGGCGCCGGGGCCCGCGACCACGATGTCGGTCTTCTTGGACACCGAGCCCGACACCTTGGCGCCCAGCCGCTCGGCCTGGGCCTTGGCCTCGTCGCGGGTCATCCGCTCCAGCGCGCCCGTGAACACCACTGTCTTGCCGGCCACCGCCGTGTCGGTCTTGGGCTTCTCGGCGTCGAGCACCGTCAGCTCGCCGAACAGGTCCTGCACCATGGCCCGGTTGTGATCCTCGGCGAAGAAGGCGGCGGCGGCCTCGATCACCGCGTCCCCGATCTGGTCCAGGGCGTCCAGTTCCTCGATCGCCTCGGGATCGCGGGCGGCGACCTTGTCCATGGCCTCCAGGAAGTGGGCCGCCGTGCCGTAGCCGCGAGCCATAACCGTCGCCGTGGTCTCGCCGATGTGGCGGATTCCCAGGCCGTAGATGAAGCGGTCCAGGCCGATGGTCCGGCGGCCCTCGATGCCGGCCAGCAGGTTGGCGACGCTGGTCTCGCCCATGCGTTCCATGGCCAGGAGCTCGTCGCGCTTCTCGTGCAGGCGGAAGATGTCGGCCGGCGCCTTGATCCAGCCGCGCTCGTAGAAGGCGGTGAGCTGCTTCTCGCCCAGGCCCTCGATGTCGAAGGCGCGGCGGGAGACGAAGTGCAGCAGGTGGTTGATCCGCTGGAACGGGCAGGCGAACTCGCCCGAGCAGCGCCGCACCACCGTCTCGGCGCCCGAGGCCGTGGTCTCGCGGACGATGTCGGTCTTCAGCGGGCAGGGACAGACGTGCGGGAACTCGTAGGGGGCCGCGTCCTTCGGCCGCTCCTCGGGGATGACGCGCAGGATCTGCGGGATCACGTCGCCGGCCCGCTGCAGCACCACGGTGTCGCCCACGCGCACGTCCAGCCGGGCGATTTCGTCGGCATTGTGCAAGGTGGCGTTGGTGACGACCACCCCGCCGACCGTCACGGGCGTCAGGCGCGCCACGGGCGTCAGCGCCCCGGTGCGGCCCACCTGGATGTCGATGGCCTCGAGCACCGTACGGGCCTGCTGGGCCGGGAACTTGCGCGCGACGCCCCAGCGGGGCGCTCGGGAGACGAACCCCAGCCGCTGCTGCCAGTCTAGCCGGTCGACCTTGTAGACCACCCCGTCGATGTCGAAGCCCAGCTTGGGCCGCTCGGCCTCCATGGCGGCATAGGCTGCGAGCAGGCCCTCGGCGCCCTTCACGCACCGCGACTGCGGGGTGATCTGGAAGCCCCAGGCCTTCAGCTTCTGCAGCGCCTCCCACTGGGTCTCGGCGAAGGGCGCGCTGATGAAGCCCCAGGCGTAGGCGAAGAAGCGCAGCGGCCGTTGGGCCGTGATCTTCGGCTCGATCTGGCGCAGCGACCCGGCCGCGGCGTTGCGCGGGTTGGCGTAGGTCTTCTGGCCGGCCGCCGCGGCGGCCTCGTTCAGGGCGGCGAATTCCTCGTGGCCGAGATAGACCTCGCCGCGGACCTCGATCACGTCCGGCCAGCCCTGGCCGTGCAGGCGCTGGGGGATTTCCTTGATCGTGCAGACGTTGGCCGTGACGTCCTCGCCCACCCGCCCGTCGCCGCGCGTGGCGGCCCTGACCAGCCGGCCCTTCTCGTAGCGGATCGAACAGGACAGGCCGTCGATCTTCGGCTCGGCGGTGTAGAAGACGTCCTCGTCCAGCCGCAGGAACCGCTTCACCCGGGCGTCGAACTCCAGCGCGTCCGCGTCAGAGAAGGCGTTGTCGAGCGACAGCATCGGGACGCCGTGCTCGACCGGGGCGAACTGCTCGGACCTCGCCGCCCCCACCCGCAGCGACGGCGAGTTCTCGCGGATCAGGTGCGGGAAGCGGGCCTCGACGGCCGCGTTCCGCTGCTTCAGGGCGTCGTACTCGGCGTCGGACACCGAGGGTTGGTCCTGCTGGTAGTAGCGGATGTCGTGCGCGGCGATCTCGTCGGCGAGCCTGGTCAGCTCCTCGACGGCTTCGGCTTCGGTGAGGGATTCGACAGGCTTCATCGGGCGAAGGTCTAGCGCGCCCCGCCCGCGAGGCGAACTTCCTTTCCCACGAAGCGCGAGAGGGGGACCGTCGGCCGCCGCGCCAGCGGCGGCGTCCCTTTGAATGAACCACGGAATACACGGAAGGACACGGAAGGCGCCGAGCCGTCCGTGTATTCCGTGTCTTCCGTGGTTTGATCCTTGGGGAGTCCCCGCTGCGCGGCCTCTCAGGACCGCGCTTTGGTGGTCCCTACGCCCCGATCAGCGCCCGGGCGGCGGCGCGGGCGGCGTCGGTGATCTGGGCGCCGGCGAGCATGCGGGCGATCTCCTCCTCGCGGTCGGCGGGCGAGAGCACCTCCACCGCCGTGCGCACGCGTTCCGCGTCGCCGGCCTTCGAGATGCGCCAGTGATCCCCGGCCCGGGCGGCGACCTGGGGCGAATGGGTGACCACCAGCACCTGGGCGTTCCCGGCCAGCTTCTTCAGGCGCAGGCCCACGGCGTCGGCCACGGCCCCGCCCACGCCTTGGTCCACCTCGTCGAAGATCATCAGCGGCTGCGGACCGGACGCGCGGGCGGCCAGGGAGGCCTTGAGCGCCAGGGCGAAACGGGCGAGCTCCCCGCCCGAGGCGATGGCGCCCAGGTCGCCGAACGGCGCGCCGGGGTTGGTGGAGACTTCGAAGGCCACGCGGTCCTGGCCAGCGGGACCGGCGCGGTCCTCCGGCAGTGGGTCGACGGCCACGCGGAAACGGGCCTTCTCCAGCTTCAGCGGGACGAGCTCGGCCATGACCGCGGCGGCGAGCCGCTCGCCCGCGGCGCGGCGGCCCTCGGTCAGCCGTCCGGCGGCCTCGAGATAGGCTTCTCGGGCCGCCATCAATTCGCCCTCGGCGGCCTTCAGCGCGTCCTCCGACGACTCCACGGCCCGCAGCCGCTCGGCGAAGCGGACGCGTAGGATGGGCAACTCCTCGACGGCCACGTTCAGCTTGCGCGCCAGACCCCGCAAGTCGAACAGCCGCTCCTCGGCCTTCTCCAGACGATCCGGTTCGAAATCGAAGGCGTCGGCGGCCGCGTCGATGGCGGCTTCCGCCTCGGCCGCCTCGATCAGCACGCGGTCCAGGGCGGCCGAGGCCTCGGCCACGCGACCCACCGCGCTTCCTTCGGCGGCCGCGCCGGCGGCCAGGGCGCGCTCGCGGGCCCGCTCCAGGGCCCGGACGGCGGAGGCCACCTTGGCCGACAGCCCGTCGAACACCTCGCGGGCGGCGGCGATGTCGGCGAGCGCCTTCTCGGCCGAGCCCAACAGGGCGCGCTCCTCGGCGAGCTCCGTCTCCTCCCCTTCCCTGGGATCGAGGCGGTCCAGTTCGGACAGGCGGAACGTCAGCTCCTCGGTCTCGGCGGCGGCGCGGGCTACGTCCTCGCGCAGCGTCTCCACGCGCTCGCGGGCCGCGCGCCAGTCGCGGTGCCGGGCGGCGACCTCGGCGGCCAGCGGCTCCAGCCCGCCGAAGGCGTCCAGCAGCGGCCGGTGGGTGCGGGCGTCCAGCAGGCCCACGGTCTCGTGCTGGCCGTGGACCTCCAGCAGGCGTTCGCCCAGCTCCTTCAGGACGCCGACGCCGGTGGCCTGGTCGTTGACGAAAGCCCGTGAGCGCCCGTCGGCCGAGAGCGAGCGGCGCAGCACCAGGTCCTCGTCGCGGGCGTAGGCCAGGCCCTTCTCGTCCAGCAGGTTCCAGACCGGATGGTCGGGCGCAGGCGCGAAGATGGCTGTGGCCATGGCCTGGGCGGCGCCGCGGCGCACGAGGCCCGCGTCGGCGCGCATGCCCGTCGCCAGGCCCAGGGCGTCGAGGATGATGGACTTGCCGGCCCCGGTCTCGCCCGTGAGCGCGGTCAATCCCGGCCCGATGGACAGGTCCAGGGTTTCGATCAGCACCACGTCGCGGATCTGGAGGCCGATCAGCATCGTGCGGAACATCGCCCGGAATCAGCGGCGTTTGAAGGGGCCGCGGACGGGTTTTGTTCTCGAGGTCCCGTTACTTCGCCTCGGCGGCGGGCGTTTCGGCGGCCGGCGTCTCCGGGACGGAGGCCGGCGGCTTGATCGTCTGGCCCTTGTCCTTGCGGAACGGCAGATGCAGGAAGCCCCGCTTGCCGCCGCCGGACGGCTCGACCGCGGGCCGCAGGCCCTTGTCGGTCAGCAGCTTGTAGGCGTCGCGGTACCAGGGATCCCCCGGATAGTTGTAGCCGAGCACGGCGCCGTTCTTCTTCGCCTCGTCCACCAGGCCCAGGGTCAGATAGGCCTCGACCAGGCGGTACAGGGCCTCGGGCGTGTGGGTCGTGGTCTGGTAGCGGTCGACCACGGTCTTGAAGCGGTTGACGGCGGCCAGCGTGTCGCCGTTGCGCAGGTACCAGCGGCCGACGGTCATTTCCTTGCCCGCCAGCTGGTCGTTGACCATGTCGATCTTCAGGCGCGCGTCCTGGGCGTACTCGCTGGCGGGGTAGCGCTGGACGACCGTGCGCAGCGCGTCGAGCGCCTGGCCGGTGGCCGCCTGGTCGCGGCCCACGTCGACGATCTGCTCGAAGTAGCAGATGGCCTTGATGTAGTGGGCGTAGGCCGCCGCGGGATTGCCCGGATAGAGCTGGATGAACCGCTCGGCGTCGCCGATCGCCTCGGGGTAGTCGTTCGACTGATAGTGGGCGTAGGCCTGCATCAGGATCGCCCGCCGCGACCATTCCGAATAGGGATGCTGGCGCTCGACTTCCTGGAAGTAGCCCACGGCCTGGTTCCACATGCCACGGTCGAGGCGGTTGGCCCCGGTCGCATAGAGCAGCTCGACCGGCCGCTCCTCGTAGACCAGGCGGGCCTTCTTCTTGCCGTCACCGGCGCAGGCGGACAGCGCGAGGGCGCATATGACGGCGACGCCCGCCGTCCGGGCCAACGAATTGCGGAGCAAGGACAACCTTCACCTCAACGACAGCGCGCGCCCCCACGCGGAGAGTCGCTTCTACACCAGCCCGCATGTGGCGCAAACGGAACGGGAGGCTCAGACGGCCTCGGCGAGATCGGCGACGAAGGTCCGCACGCGCCAGGCGGCCGGACGGGCCATCAGGGCGCGGACCAGGGCGTTGTTGATCCCGTGGCCGGCGAGCTCGCCCTCGAAGCGGCCGATCACCGGCGCGCCCAGCACGAAGAGGTCGCCGATGGCGTCCAGCGCCTTGTGACGCACGAACTCGTCGGACCGACGCAGGCCCTCGGGATTCAGCACCCGGTCGCCCTCGATGACGACGGCGTTCTCCATCGAGCCGCCCCGGGCCAGGCCCATGGCGCGGAGGGCCTCGACCTCGTGCAGGAAGCCGAAGGTCCGGCAGTCGGCGAGTTCCGCGCGGAACGCGGTTTCGTCCATGGGAAGGTCGATGGCCTGGGTCCCGATCGCGGCCGAGTCGAAGCGGATCGTGAACGCCACCTCGAACCGGTCGGCCGGCTTCAGCGCCGCGCGCTTGTCGCCGTCCACGACCTCGACGGTCTCCAGGATCTCGATGTAGCGGCGCGGCGCGTCCTGCTCGCGGCGGCCGGCGCGGTCCAGGACGCGCAGGAACGGCAGGCTGGAGCCGTCCATGATCGGCATCTCGGGCCCGTCGATCTCGACCACCGCGTTGTCGATCCCCAGCATGACCAGGGCCGCCATCAGGTGCTCGATGGTGGCGACGGTGACGCCCGCGGCGTTGCCGATGACCGTCCCCAGCTGGGTCTTGCAGACCGCCTCGGCGGAGACCGGCACGCGGTTGTCGCGGTCGGCGACATCGGTGCGAACGAAGACGACGCCTGCGCCCGCCGGCGCCGGACGCACGGCCACGCGCGTGTAGGCGCCCGTGTGGACGCCCACGCCCGCGAACAGCGCGGGAGCCTTCAGCGTATGCTGGAAAGCCGGGACATACGGGAAAGCAGGTGCGGACAAAGCTTGGGGACCTTCCACAAACACAATCAAGTCCGGCCCTTAAGGCGAAACCTTGGGACCGAGCCTTCGCCCTCAACCGTTGAATAGGCTGCTTTGATGCGCCGCAGCAAAACACTTGCTGTTTCGCTTTGTTTCCCGCCGTTCCGTGACTGGAACGAGACCTCAGCGGGCGGGGAAATCCTGGGCGCCGACCAGGTTCATCGCCCGGTCCTGGATGCGCACCTGCGCGTCGCGGCCAAGGCTCGCGAGGCAGTCGGCCAGCGCCTTCGCCTGCTCCTCGGCCCGGCGGCCGGATCGGAAGACCAGGGGCTCCAGTTCCGCGCAGCGCACCGTCCAGCCCCCTGCCAGGGGCGAAACCCAGATCACGCGTTGATATGCCATGGCCGCCCTCCCGTGCTCAGGCTGGCGGACGAAAAATAGCAGAGGGCGAAGCCCCCTGCTTTCCCATTTCCGTGACACCCCGCCCGACGGCGGGGGTCGATCAGTTGGCCAGGCGGCGCAGGAAGGACGGGATTTCCAGGTCCTCGCCGGCGTCGGCCTCGGGCTCGATCTGCGGCGCTTCCAGCGGCTGGGCGCCGCCGCGCACCGCCGAGGCGGTTGGACGGGCCATCGGCTGGGCCTGAGGCTGAGGCGCCGCCGGCGGGGCGTCGTAGCGCGGACGGCCGCCGAACAGGCTGAGGAAGCCTCCGCGCGGCTTGCGGGGCTCGTAGGCCGGCTCGGCGAACAGGGGCTCGTCGTCCTGCGCCTCGGCGGCGGCGGGATCGACGATGCGCGTCATCGGCTGCGGGGCAGGCTCCGCGGGAGCCTCGGCCGCCACGGGCGCGGCGAAGATGTCGGGCTGCTCTTCCTCGCGCGGCTCGATCGACATGACCGGTTCGGGCGCCGAAGCGGCTTCCGGTTCGGCGGCCATGACCGTGGCCGGCTCGGGGGCGCGCGGGCTCACGGTGGCGCGCAGGGGCTCGGCGGTGAGCGAGCGGCGCTCGACCTTGGGCTCGATGGCGGCGATGGAGGCGCCGTCCATGCCGGTGGCCACCACCGACACGCGGATCATGCCGTCCAGGCTCGGATCGAAGGCCGCGCCGAAGATGATGTTGGCTTCCGGGTCGACCTGTTCGGAGATGGCGTTGGCCGCCTCGTCGACCTCCAGCAGGGTCATGTCGAGGCCGCCGGTGACGTTGACCAGCACGGCCTTGGCGCCCTTCAGCGAGACCTCGTCCAGCAGCGGGTTCTGGATGGCGTTCTGGGCGGCCATCAGCGCGCGGTCGTCGCCGGTCGCCTCGCCGGTGCCCATCATGGCCTTGCCCATCTCGGTCATGACCGTGCGGACGTCGGCGAAGTCGAGGTTGATCAGGCCCGGCAGCACCATCAGGTCGGTGATCGAGCGCACGCCCGAGTGCAGCACCTGGTCGGCCATGCCGAAGGCCTCGGCGAAGGTCGTCCGCTCGTTGGCCACCCGGAACAGGTTCTGGTTCGGGATGACGATCAGGGTATCGACGTAGCGCTGCAGCTCGTTGATGCCGGCATCGGCCAGGCGCATCCGGTGGCGGCCCTCGAAGTGGAAGGGCTTGGTGACCACGCCGACGGTCAGGATGCCGCGCTCGCGCGCGCACTTGGCGATGATCGGGGCCGCGCCGGTGCCCGTGCCGCCGCCCATGCCGGCGGTGATGAAGACCATGTGGGCGCCGTCGAGGTGCTCGCCGATCTCCGGGATGCTCTCCTCGGCCGCGCTCATGCCGACTTCAGGGTGGGCGCCCGCGCCCAGGCCCTGCGTCACCTGCACGCCGAGCTGGATGCGCCGGTCCGTCTTGGCGAACTGCAGCTGCTGGGCGTCGGTGTTGGCGACCACGAACTCCACGCCCTCGAGGCCGGCCTCGATCATGTTGTTCACGGCATTGCCGCCGGCGCCGCCGACGCCGAACACCACGATGCGCGGCTTCAGTTCCGTGGCTCGAGGGGCGGTGAGAGAAATGGCCATGGACCCTGCGTCCTTCCGAAATGCGCTCAGAGCGCCTGGCGACCCGCACGCCCGACGCACCCTTTAAGGATGGGTTTACTAGGCGACCGACATCCTTAATCGAGGGTTAAGCCCATAGCGTGAGTCGGACGCTGATCGACCGGCGCCCGGTGTGAAAATGGGTCTTGTTTCACAGGGACTCAGGCCATTCGCCGCCCTTGGGCCGCGACGCCTTGTCCGGGCCTGCAACGCCTAGAGGTTCTCGCGCAACCAGGCGGCGGCCTTCGCCACCGGATTGGCGCGGGGGTCCAGCGGTTCGCGGCGCAGCTTGGCCGAGGCCAGCGACTTCGACGAGACGGCCTCACGCGGACCGAAGGCGGCGCGGTGCAGGACGCCGGCGGCGGCGGTGAAGGCCGGGCCCGAGGCCGCATCGGCCAGATGCGGCACGCGGCGCGGACGGCCCAGGCGCACGGGGCGGTCGAATACGCGGACGGCCACCTCGCGCACCCCGGCGAGCTGGCTGGCTCCACCGGTCAGCACCAGGCCCGCGCCCGGCTCCACCGGCGCGCCCGAGGCCTTCAGGCGGTCGCGCAGCAGCTCCAGCGTCTCCTCGACGCGGGGCGCGATGATGCCCTTCAGCAGGCTGCGCGGCGCCACGACCGGGCCCGCGCCCGGATCGTCGCCGCGCGGGGGCGCCTCGATCATCTCGCGGTCCTCGTTGGCCGAGGCGATGGCCGAGCCGTGCAGGGTCTTGATGCGCTCGGCGCCGGCGATGGAGGTCGACAGGCCGCGCGCGATATCCTGGGTCACGTGCTGGCCGCCGACCGGCACCGTCTCGACGTGGACCAGGCTGCCGCCCGAGAACACCGCCGCCGAGGTGGAGCCGCCGCCCATGTCGATGCAGACGCTGCCGAGGTCCATCTCGTCCTCCTCCAGCGCGGCCAGCGCGGAGACGAAGGGCGCGGCGACCACGCCCTCGAGCTGGAGGTGGGCGCGCTCGACGCAGGCGCCCAGGGTCTGGAACACGGTCTCGGCCACCGAGACCACCAGGAGCTCGACGCCCAGGGTCTTGCCGAACATGGCGCGCGGGTCGCGCACGCCGCCCTGCCCGTCCACCAGCCAGCCGACCGGCAGGATGTGGATGGCGCGGCGGCCCGGCAGCTTGATCTGGGCCAGCGCGTTCTGGATGGCCCGCACGAGGTCGTGGTCGGCGATGGGGCGGGCCCCGATCGAGACACGGCCGGCCACGCGCGACGACGCCAGCTGGCCGCCGGAGGTCGCCACGGTGACGCCCTGGACGCTGACCCCGGCGACGTTCTCGGCCCGCTCCACGGCCTGGGCGATGGCGTCGGAGGCCTCGTCGAGATTCACGATGGCGCCGCCGCGAACCCCGCGCGACTGGACGTAGCCGACGCCGCAGGTCGTGAGCGTCCGGTCGACCTTGCGCACACCCTCAGGCTTCATGATGAAGCAGGTGACCTTCGAGGCCCCCAGGTCCACGGCGGCCACCACGCGCGGCGGCGCGAGCGCGGCCTTCAGGCCTTCGCGACCGTCCTTGCGGGACTCTTCAGCGCGGGTGAGGGACTTCAGCATCGCGGGTTCGCTTCTTCTCCTTACACGCCGGCGGCGGCCAGCCCGCCGGGCGCGGTGGTCTCAACAGGGCGCGGCCGCACGGCCACGACATCGGGGTTGCGCAGGTCGATGCGCTCGAAGCCCAGCTCCAGGATGCGTGAGCGCAGGTCGAGCTGTTCCAGCTGGGCCAGCGCGTCCTCCTCGCCCACGGCGGGGAGCTGGATCAGCGAGCCGTCCTTCAGGCGCAGGTCCCAGCGGCGGTCGTCCACGCGCACCAGGGCCTCCATCCGCTGCATCAGCTTGGGCCGCTGGGCGATCACCGGCAGGATCTCCCCGGCATGCTCGGCGCCGCCGGCGCCCACCACCAGCGGGAGCGTCGGGAAGCGGGCCGGATCGGCCTCGGGAATGACTCGGCCCTTGTCGTCGATCACCACGCTGCGGCCGGCGTGCTGCCAGACGGCGAGCTGGCGGCGTTCCTCGACGGCGATGACGAGGGTGTCCGGCAGCAGGCGGACGATCCTGGCCTCCTTGACCCAGCCCACCTTCTCCACGCGCTCGCGCAGGGCGGCGAGGTCGAGGCCGAGCAGTGGCTGGTCCTTGTAGACCCCGGCGGCGCGGACGATGTCGGGCGTCGCCATCTGGGACGCGCCCTGGACGTGGACGGTGCGCAGGCGGAAGCCCGCCTCGCCGAAGCGGCCATCGACGGCGGCGGTCACGCTGTCGGCCAGCATCTGGCCGCGGCCCCCGGTGGCGAGCGTCGCGCCGATGGCGATGGTCAGCAGGCCCGCGGCGGTGAGCAGGATCAGCTTGGGAGGAACACCGGCGCGCGTGGGCGCGCCCGCCCCGCCCTTCGCGGGGCGCTTGGCAGGACTAGGGGGCGCCTTGGCCCGAGGCTTCGCCTGAACTCGCGATCCTCCCCGCACCGGCGCGGGCATAAGCGTCCTCCGTAATCCAGAGCACCAGACGGTCGAAATCCACGCCTTGGGCCGCCGCCTGCTCCGGAACCAGGGAGGTGGGCGTCATGCCGGGCTGAGTGTTGACCTCCAGAAGGACCAGAATGTCGTTAATGTCGTCATAACGGAGGTCCGACCGGGTAACCCCGCGACAACCAAGCGCGGCGTGGGCCAGCTCCGAATATTGCTTGGCCTTCTCGAGGGCGTGGGCGGGCATCCGGGCCGGCACGACGTGCTTCGAGCCGCCCTCAGCGTACTTGGCCTCGTAGTCGTAGAATTCGCGCTCGGTCAGGATTTCGGTGACCGTCATCGCCTGGCCGTCCATGACCCCCACGGCCAGCTCCATGCCGCGGATGAACGGCTCCACCATCACCTCCTCGCCATAGGTCCAGGAAGGCTCGAGGATTTCCTGGGGCGGGCGGTTGGCGCGGTCGCGGACGATGTAGACGCCGACCGACGAGCCCTCGGCGTTGGCCTTCACCACATAGGGGGGCGCCATCACGTGCTCGCGGGCCACGTCGAAGCGGTTGTAGAGGCCGCCGCCCGGGACCGGCACGCCGGCCGCCGCGAGCACGGCCTTGGCCTTGGCCTTGTCCATGGCCAGGGCGGAGGCCAGCACGCCCGAGTGGCTGTAGGGAATGGCCAGGGTTTCCAGCACCCCCTGGACACAGCCGTCCTCGCCCCAGGCCCCATGCAGGGCGTTGAAGCAGACGTCGGGCTTCAGCTTCGTCAGCACCTGGGCGAGGTCGCGCCCGGCGTCCACCCGGCTCACCTTGGCGCCCAGGCGCTCCAGGGCGTCGGCGCATTCGCGGCCCGAGACCAGGCTCACTTCCCGTTCGGAGGACAGGCCGCCCATGAGGACGGCGACGTGGTGACCGGAGAGCGGCGCGGCCATGAACGACTCGCTGGAAGCTGAAGGGTATCCGCCCGCCGTGGCCCGGCCGGCCCCCTCAGGTCAAGGGGTCGGGCCGCCGCGCGCCCGCCGATCCAGCAGCCAGAAGAAGGTCGCCAGAAGGCAGCCGGCCACGATTCCGGTGGTAAGATCGTGCAGAACCGTGAAGGCGAAGGTGGCGAAGAGGACCGCGCCGCTCTTCCAGCTTTTCATCAGGTGCAGGAATTCGTCCTTCTCGGCCATGTTCCAGGCCACCACCACCAGCACGCCCGCCAGGGCCGCCAGCGGCACGTAGCTGGCCAGCGGGGCGGCCAGCAGCATGAACAGCAGCAGGAAGACCGAATGCAGCATCCCGGCGAAGGGGCTGCGGGCCCCGGCGCGGATGTTGGCCGCGGTCCGGGCGATGGTGCCCGTCACGGCGATCCCGCCGAACAGGGCCGAACCCACGTTGGCCAGGCCCTGGGCCACCAGCTCCATGTTCGAGCGATGGACGCGGCCGGTCATCTTGTCGGCCACGGTGGCCGACAGCAGGCTCTCCACGCCCCCCAGCAGGGTGAAGGACAGCGCCGCCGGCAGCACCTTGACGATCAGATCGAGCGAGATCGTGGGAAGGGCCGGCGCCGGGAAGCTCTGCGGCAGGCCGCCGAACCGCGTGCCGATGGTCTCGACCGGCAGGTGCAGGGCCGTGGCGATCAGGGTGGCGCCGACGACGCCGAACAGCATGCCGGGCCAGGTCGGCCGGAAGCGCCGCAGGACGAGGATGAAGGCCGCCACGCCCACGCCCAGCGCCAGGGCGGCGGGGTTCAGGGTCGGCAGGGCGCCGCCCAGGGCGGCGAGCTTCGGGATCAGTTCGCCCGGTTCGCGTCCGCTGAGCGTCAGGCCCGCCAGGTCCTTGATCTGGCTGGCCAGGATGGTGACGGCGATGCCGGCGGTGAAGCCCACCGTCACCTCGTGCGGGATGTGGCGGATCAGCGAGCCCAGCCGCAGGAGCCCCACGACCGCGAGCATCAGCCCCGACAGCAGGACCGTGAGCAGCAGGCCCTCGACGCCGAACTTGGCGACCGTGGCCGCGACCAGCACGATGAAGGCGCCGGCCGGCCCGCCGATCTGGTAGCGGCTGCCGCCCAGGGCCGAGACCAGGAAGCCCCCGACGATGGCGGTCCACAGGCCCCGCTCCGGCGAGACGCCCGAGGCCACGGCGATGGCCATGGACAGCGGCAGGGCCAGGATCGCCACCGTCAGCCCGGCCATGACGTCGCGCTTCAACGCATCGGCGCCGTAGCCTTCCTTCAGGGTCGTGGCGAGCTTGGGCTTGTAGCGGTGGGAGGTCGCGGTTCCGTCGGGCATGTCCATCGGGCCTGGCGCGCCGGCGGCCCGATATGGCGCCGCGCAAACGCTACCATTTGGCTAGGAATAAGTGACCGACCGGTCGCTTTGCAACTCCGGTAGCCTACGGAGCCACGGCGGCGCTTCGTCGCGCTGCCGCCATCACGCTGTCAGCAGCCCTCCGCCAGGATGGCCTCCATGAGCGTCGCCACCGCCCTGGACACCCTCCCCCGCCCGCCCTGCGCCGAGCTGCTCGGCTGGCAGGTCCTCGACGCCAGGCCCGAGGACGGCTGGATCCGCGTGGGCTTCGAAGCCCGGCGCGAATTCCTGAACCCGGCGGGCTATGTCCAGGGCGGTTTCCTCGCCGCCATGCTGGACGACACCATGGGACCGGCCATGTTCATCTGTTCGGACGGCCGGCTGTTCACGCCGACCATCGACCTGAACGTGAGCTTCCTGGCGCCGGCCAGGCCCGGCCCGATCTTCGGCGAGGGCCAGGTGATCCAGGCCGGCAAGAGCATATGCTTCCTGGAAGGCCGGCTGACCGACGCGGACGGCGTGCTGCTCGCCCGCGCCACGTCGACCGCCCGCCTGGTCCCCGCCGAGAAGGCGCTCGCCTCAGAGGGTTAGAGCCCGTCCGGGCGGGCGAACCGGCATCCACTTCGCCCTGACGGGCTCTAGGGCTTCGCCGCCAGCGCCCGGAAGTCCACGTCGCTGTCGGCCACGGTGTGCAGGAAGCTCGCCCACACCGCCACGTTCTGGGCCAGCTCCGCCGGATCGATCTTGTCCAGGGTGTCGTCGGCCGAGTGGTGCAGGTCGAAGTAGCGGCTGGCGTCCTGGTTGAACTCCACGAACGGCGCGCCGGCCTCGACCAGGCCCTCGACGTCCGATCCTCCGAAGCGCGGCGCTTCCCGGCTGACGATCACCTTCAGGGGCGCGATGGCGCCGCGGAACGCGGTCATCGCGGGGTGGTCCAGGCTCCCCTTCGGCAGGCGCGCCTGCCAGATGCGCCCAGCCCCCGTGTCGCTCTCGCCCACCATGATCATCTGGCCGACCTCGGTCTTGTGGGCCGCCAGGTAGGCGTCGCTTGAGCCGCCCTGCTCCTCCGAACCCCACATGACGACGCGGATGGTCCGGCGCAGCGGCCCCTGGCCTGCGGCCAGCTTGGCCGCGGCCGTGGTGATGGCGATGCCGGCGGCGTCGTCCACGGCGCCCGTGCCCGGATCCCAGGAGTCCAGGTGGCCGCCCACCACGACCACCTCGCCCGGCGCCTCGCGGCCCGGCAGCTCGCCCGAGATGTTGTAGGCCTCGACCTTGGGCTCGTAGCGCGAGGCCATGTTCAGCCGGATGGTCACCGGCTTGCCCCGGGCGGCCAGCCGCTCCAGCAGCTCGGCGTCCGGCGTGGACAGCGCCGCGGCGGGGATGCCGCCCGGACGCGCCGCGCCGGTGTGCGGCAGGCGGGTGTCGTCGGTCGACAGCGAACGGATCAGATAAGCCGCGGCGCCGCGCTTGGCGGCTTCGGCGGGCCCGGCGCTGCGCTGCGGGTTGATCGCGCCGTAGCCCGAGCCGTCCTGGCTCCGCGTCATCACGCCCGTGACGACGGCGATCTTGCCCTTCAGGGAGCCCTCGGGCTGGGCCAGGAGCTCGTCGTAGCTCCTGAACAGTGCGATCTCGGCGGTCAGCCCGCCCTTCGGCGTGGGCGACGACCGCCCCAGGCCCAGGATGTGCAGCTTGTGAGGCACGGGGCCCACCACCTCGGCGGACTCCTCGCCGCGGAACCAGCCCGAGGCGGTGAAGGTCTCGACCTTCACGTTCTGGAAGCCGAGGCGCTTCAGCGTGTCGACGCCCCAGTCGCGGGCGCGGACCATCTCGGGGGAACCGACCAGCCGCGGGCCGACCTCGGTCGTCAGGGACTCGGCGATGGTCCAGGCGGTCGTGTCGGCCAGCGCCTTGTCACGGACGGCGGCGGCGTTGGCGGCGAGGTCCCTGGGGGCGGTATCCCTGGGGGCGGTGTCCTGAGCGGCGGCAGGCGCGGCGGCCAGGAGGCTGGCGGCGATGGCCAGCGGAAAGAGCTTGTGCATGTCCTGCGCGTGGAGCCTGGCGGGATTCCCGTCAAGCTTGCTGCTGCCAAGGCGTGGCAGCAATGGCGGTTCAAGCCGATTGCGCTGGCTCAAAGCGCACTCTGGCGTTGTGGCGCATTCAGGTCGTTCGAGCGCCGCCGGGAGCCGTCCTTGAAGCCTTCGACCTACAAGACCGCCGTTGCGATCCGCGCCGAGCAGGTCCGCCTGCTCTTCGGCTCGCCTGGGCTCACCTTGCTGAACATCTTCAACGCCGTCCTCGCCGCGGCGCTCCTGGCCCACGTCTTCACGATCCGGATCATGGTGGTCTGGGGCGGGCTGATGGTCCTGGTCATCGGCGCGCGCGGCGTGCTGTGGCGGCGGTACTTGCGGGCGAAGCCCCCGCCGTCCGAGGCCGGCCGTTGGGGGTGGGCGTTCCTCGCCGGATCGGCCGCGACGGGCGTCTTGTGGGGACTCCTGGGCGCCATCCCACTGGTGGGCGGGGGCGCCGCCGATGTCGTCTTCGTCGTGTTCCTGCTGGGCGGGATGGCGGCGGGCTCCTCCATGCGCGACGCGGCCTGGCCGCCGGCCTTCTACGCCTTCGCCGCGCCCGCCATCACGCCCATGATCGTCGCCTTGCTGGCCAAGGGCGAACGTCCGGCCCTCGTCATGGCGTTTCTCCTGGCCGCGTTCGGCGTGATGGTGGCGGTCATGGGCTTCCGCAACAGCCGCTGGATCGGCGAGAACGTGAAGCTGCGGCTCGATCAGGCCGAACTCAACGAACACCTCCACAGGGCGACCACCGACCTGCGGCGGCAAGCCGACGAAGGCGCGCGGACCGCCGCCCAGCTCAAGGACAGCAACGAACGTCTGCGCGGCATCGCCGAGAGCGCCCAGGACGCCATGATGATCTCCAACGGCAAGGGCGCGATCACCTACTGGAACCCGGCCGCCGAGCGGATCTTCGGTCATGTGGCGGGCGAGGTGCTGGGACAGGACATCCGGCGGCTGCTTGCCGAGGAGGAGGCCCGCGCCCAGTTCACGGCCTTCCTCCGCTCAAGCCGCTCGGGGCTCAACGATCTGCAGGGACGCGTCCTGACGCTGCACGCCCTGCGCAAGGACGGTTCGCACTTTCCGATGGACGTGTCCGTCTCGCCGATGCAGATCGCTGGCGACTGGCATGTGCTGGCGATCGGACGCGACGTGAGCGAGCGACGCCGGGCCGAACAAGACATCGCCGCCCTCCACCAATCGATGGCCGACACCGTCGAAGCGCTCCAGCGCCACGAGCGGGACATGGTCGCCGTCGCGCGGATGAGCGACATGCTCCAGGCCTGCCAGTCCCGGGCCGAGGCCTTCCCGATCATCGCCGCCGCGGCCGGCAAGCTCTTCAGCGGCGCGAGGGGCGGCCTGTCGATCGCCGCGGACCGCGGCCAGGGACTCCAGACCGTCACCCAGTGGGGCGACATGCCCGTGCTGCTCGCCACCTTTTCATTCTCGGCCTGCTGGGCCCTGCGAACCGGGCAGCGCTACGAGGTCTCCACACCCAACGAGGCCACGGTCTGCAGCCACTTCATAAGCGCCGTCCATGAGCCCTACGTCTGCCTGCCGCTGTCGGTGCAGGGCGAGACCTCCGGCCTGCTGCACCTCTCCCTGCCGCCCGGCAGGGATATCGACGAAGACCTGCGCCGCGTCGTGCAGTCGTTCGGCGACGTCGTGAAGCTCTCGCTGTCGAACCTCAAGCTGCGCGAGATCCTGAGCGAGCAGGCGGTGCGCGATCCGCTCACCACGCTGTTCAACCGGCATTACCTGAACGAGACTCTGCCCCGCGAGATGCGCCGGGCCGAGCGCGAGAAGGCTCCGCTCTGCGTCGCCATGATGGACGTCGATCATTTCAAGGCCCTGAACGACACCTTCGGTCATGGCGCCGGGGACACGGTCCTGAAGGACATCGGAACCTTCCTGCGCAGCCACCTGAGGGCTGGGGACATCGCCTGCCGATATGGCGGCGAGGAGTTCCTGCTGGTGTTGCCCGAGTGCAGCATCGACGACGCCGTCGATCGCCTGCGCGAGGCCAGCAGCGAGATTGCCGGTCGCGCCTTTGTCCACCAGCGCGAGCCTCTGCCTCGAGTGACCCTATCGGTGGGCATAGCTGAGATGAGCCCGGCGCTGTCGTCTTCCGAGGCGCTGATCGCCGCCGCGGACCAGGCGCTCTACGAAGCCAAGCACAAGGGCCGCAGCCGCATCGAGGTCTTCGATGGCCCTCCGGAAGCCGCCCCTAGCCGGCCCGCGACACGAGCCGGTCCGAAGCGTCCAAGGCCACGGCTTCGGGCGTCTTGAGGCCCAGCCACAGGTCATAGGGATCGCGGCCCAGGCGCGGCGCGAGGTAGAGGCTCATCACCACGCCATGGGTCACCACCATCAGCGGCCGTTCGGCATGGCGGCGCAGCGCCTCCGAGAAGCGCGCCAGCGCCTGGTCGGCCGTCTCCCCGCCGAACGGGGCGGAGGTCCGTTCAGCGAAGACGCGCTGCATGCTGGCCCGGTAGATGTCGGCGGCGGTGACCGGCAGGTCCGGAACCGCGATCTCCGACAGGCCATCGTCCACCGCAAGGGTGAGGCCGAGCCGCCGGGCGATCAGGCCGGTCGTCGCGAGCGCAGCCGGCTCGGGGCTGGAGAGGACGCCGGTCACGGGCTGCATCCTCAGATGGTCCGCCAAGGCGGTGGCGGCGGCCATGCCGTCGGGCGTCAGCAGCCATTCCACCCGCGGCGCCTCGGGATCGATCCGGGGCCTGGCGTGCCGGACGAGGATCAGCGCCGCCGGGTTCACGGCCGACCGATGCGCTTGATCTCCCAGTCGAGGTCCACGCCGAACTTGGCCTTCACGTCGGCCCGGACGGCTTCGCCCAGGCCTTCGAGATCGGCCGCCGTCGCCTCGCCGGTGTTGATGAGGAAGTTCGAATGCAGGGGCGAGAACATGGCCCCGCCGAAGGGCTTCCCACGCCAGCCGGCCTCGTCCACCAGCTTCCAGGACGAATGGCCGGGCGGGTTCTTGAAGGTCGAGCCGCCGGTCTTCTCCCGGATCGGCTGGGTCGTCTCCCGGCGCGCGGTGATCTCGGCCATGCGGGCCTCGATGGCCGCGGGATCGTCCGGGCGCCCCTCGTACAAGGCGCCGGTGAAGATCAGCGGCTCGGCCGCGGCGCGGGCCGACTTGCGGTAGCTGTAGCCGAGGTCGGCGTTCGACAGCGCCAGGCGCTCGCCGGTCCGGTTCAGTGCATAGGCCTCGACCAGCACGTCCTTGGTTTCGGCGCCGTAGCAGCCGGCGTTCATGACCAGCGCCCCGCCGATCGTTCCGGGCACGCCGCGATAGAACTCCAGGCCGGCGATCCCCGCCTTGGCCGCCTCGCGCGCCACGGTGGCGTCGAGGGCCGCCGCGCCGCCATAGATGCGGCCTTCACCCCTGGGTTCGACCTGGGCGAAGGCCTTGCCCAGCCGGATCACCACGCCCTCGACGCCGCCGTCGCGGACCAGGGTGTTGGAGCCCACGCCCAGCACCGTGAGCGGGACGCTGGGGTCCAGCCCCTTCAGGAAGGCCGCCAGGTCCTCCTCGTCCTCGGGCAGGAAGATGACGTCGGCCGGGCCGCCCACGCGGAACCAGGTGAAGGGGCCCAGCGGCTCGTCCTTCAGCAGCTTGCCGCGGACGGCGGGCAGGTTGTCCTTCCAGGTCATCTGGGCCGGCTCATTCGGCGGCTTCGCCCAGGGCCTCGAGCTGGCCCGGCAGCGCATAGGCCCAGCTCGTGATGTCTCCCGCCCCCAGCAGCACCACCAGGTCCCCGGCCTTGGCCTCCTGGCGCACCAGGGCCGGCAGGGCGGCGGGCTCCGCCAGCGGCAGCACGCGGCGGTGGCCGTAGCGGCGCAGGCCCTCGACCAGGCTGTCCTTGCCGAAGCCGTCGAGCGGCGCCTCGCCGGCCGCGTAGACGTCGGCCACGACCACCGTGTCGGCGTCGTTGAAGCAGGCGCAGAACTCGTCGAACAGGTCGCGCAGGCGCGTGTAGCGGTGCGGCTGGACGACCGCGATCACCTTGCCCTCGCTGACCGCCCGGGCGGCCTTCAGCACCGAGGCGATCTCCACCGGATGGTGGCCGTAGTCGTCCACGACGCGCACGCCGTTCGCGACGCCCGTGGTGGTGAACCGCCGCTTCACGCCGCCGAAGCCCGCCAGACCCTTGCGGATCGCATCGGCCGGCACGCCCAGTTCGCGCGCCACGGCGATGGCCGCCAGGGCGTTCTGGACGTTGTGCAGGCCGGCCATGGGCAGCAGCAGGTCGTCGTACGAGATGAAGCCGCCGTCGCGGGGCTGGATGACCACGGAGAAGCGCGCCCCCTCGGGGCCCATGCGGATGTTGTGGGCGCGCACCTCGGCCTGGGGGTTCACGCCGTAGGTGACCAGCCTGCGGTTCTCGACGCGGGCGGCCATGGCCTGGACCTCGGGGTGGTCGATGCAGACCGCCGCGAAGCCGTAGAAGGGGATGTTCTCCACGAAGTCCTGGAAGGCCTTCTTCACGGCGTCGAACTCGCCGTAGTGGTCCAGGTGCTCGGGGTCGATGTTGGTGACGATGGCGCAGGTGGACTTGAGCTTCAGGAAGGTGCCGTCGCTCTCGTCGGCCTCCACCACGATCCAGTCGCCGGCCCCCACCTTGGCGTTGGTCCCGTAGGCGTTGATGATCCCGCCGTTGACCACGGTGGGATCGAGGTCGCCCGCGTCCAGCAGGGCCGCGACCATCGAGGTGGTGGTGGTCTTGCCATGCGTGCCGCCCACCGCGATCGAGAACTGCAGCCGCATCAGCTCGGCCAGCATCTCGGCCCGCCGGACCAGCGGCAGGCGCCGGGCCCGGCCCTCGACCATCTCGGGATTGTCGGGCTTGACCGCCGTCGAATAGACGACGGCGTAGGCGCCCTCGACGTTCTTGGCGTCGTGGCCGATGAAGATCCTCGCGCCCAGCTTCTCCAGGCGCTCGGTGTTGGCCGACGCCTTCGCATCCGAGCCCTGCACCTGATAGCCCGTGCGCAGCATGATCTCGGCGATGCCGCTCATGCCGATGCCGCCGATGCCGACGAAGTGGACGGGACCGATCTCGAAGGGGACGGGGCGGCGGTTCATGGGGTGGTGCTACCGCATCTTGCTCCGCTCCGGAACGGCCAACCTGCGGCCGTACTCGCCCGCGCGGGATACACGTCTTACGACGTCTTGTGGTCAATGATCATTAGGCGTTGAATAACACCGTTCAACGGGAGGGGCTCATGTCTCTAATCGGCAAGGACGGCAAGGAATCCAAGGACGGCAAGGACGGCAAGGACGGCAAGGACGATTGCGGGCGGCTGGCGGCGATGGACGCGCTGGGCATCCCGGCCGGACCCTTCGACCCGCGGGGACAGGGAATCGGCCGGAAGTTCGTCAGGGTGGAGCTCTCCCCCTCGGGCGGCGCGGACCCCGGCGTAATCGAGGCCAGCAACGCCTATTGGGAGGCCGTCCAGGCCTACGGGCTCCTGGACTCCGTGACCCGCACGGCCGAGGGCGCGACGCACCTCGTCCTCTCGGTGCGCGACGAGGACGAGGCCGTCAGGCTGGTGGCGCAGGATCCCGGCGCTCAGGCGAACGCCGTCAGCCTCATGTCCAGGGCGCCGCTATAGGTCCGACGGCCCGGCGGACGCAGGTCCTTCTCCTCGACGTCAGGCCGCCGCTTCTGGCGCGCCTGGCGGAGGCGCTCACACGACGCGGCGTGCGGCCGCTGGTCACCACGGTCAAAGCCCTGGCGGACGGAACCGCGGCAGTGTCCGCGTCGCCCGGCGGCGGGGGCTGGATCAGGCCCGCGGGCCTGGGGAGCGCCGTGGAGATGGACGAAATCCACGGCTCGCTGGCCGAGCCTGGCCCGCTGGACGCCGAAGCGTTCGCGAGCCACGAGGCCGTCGCGCTGGCGAGCTTCGTCCGGCTGCTGCGGCCCAACAGTCTCAACCGGCCCCGGCAGGGTGGGGTCTGCGCCTATGTCATGTCGCTGCCCGAGCAGTGGGCGATCCTCGGCAGGGCTGGGCTTCCGCACCCTGCCTGGCGTCCCCTCCCGGCCGGGGCGCCGACTGCGACAGGAGAGGTCGCCCTCGTCCGGCTGTTCGATCCCGAACTGAGGCTGGGCGACGACCCCGATGCGGATGGCGACGGCCTCCTGACCATAGCCGCCGGCGCGCCGGCCGGGGCCTGGGTGAGTTGCGCCTTCGCGGGCGACACGTTCGCGCTGCTGCGCCAGGACGGCGGCGGCCTGGCGCCGGTCGAACCGCCAGCCGGCGCATGGACGGAGCTGGCGGCGCTGGTCGCGGGGGTCAGGGCGGCGATGGACCTCGACTATGGCGAGATCCTGTTCTCGTTCCTCGGCGCGCCCGTCGCCTGGTCGGTTTCGCCCTTCCTCCCGCTCCACCACCTCGAAGCGCCCCATGGCGAGCGGCTGGTCGAGGCCGTCGCCGACCTGCTGGTCGCATGACGTCCCCCTTCGAGCCCGGCTGGCGCGAGCGCACCGCCCGCGCGAGGAACGCCGACCCCGCCCCGCCGCTCGCGGACCGGCTGGAGGCGCCCGCCCAGGCCCCGCTGGCAATCAGCCCGGCGGGCGATCCGACGGCCCGCCACTTCTTCCTGACCAGCCGCAGCCTTGGTCGAGCCGTGCGCTGGCTCACCTTCGAGGACCTCGTGGAGGCCGCCCTCGCGCCGGACGCGTTCGTGGACGCGGCAGCCCGCGCCTCCGGGCTCTACCTGCGCGAGGACTGGCGGGGCGGGCTCGCCTGGACCCACGCCAGCGCCTTGGTCCGGGCGATGTCCGAGGGCCACGCCAACGTCATCCGTCCGGAAACGGCCAGCACGAACTGGTGCAAGCCGTGGCATGTGGCCGCCATCGGCGCGGCCGGCGCGCCCGGCCTGCCGCCGCCGCCCAGCGAGGTGCTGCTGGGCCTGCCCGCGTCGGCGGGAACCATCCTGAAGAACTGCAGCGCCCTGCCCACCTACGTCATCCCCCAGGAGGAGGCGCCGCACGGAGGCCTCGAGGGACCGGTCGTGGCACAGACGCGTCTCCAGGGACCGGAGTTGCGCGTCCACTGGCTGGACGGCCAGGCGTTCGGGGTCCGCATCGCACCCGCCGGGGCCGACTACCGCCGGGACGGCTCGGCGCCCTTCCGACCGGCTCCCGTCGCCGGGAACCTGGTCCGCGACCTCGCGCGGGTCGCGGCCCGGGAAGGCCTGCGCTTCTGCGGGGCGGACGTCATCGAGACGGCCGAGGGCCCCGTGCTCATCGAGGTGAACCCCATGCCCGGCTACCACGCCTTCGAGAAGGCCTACGCCCCGGACACGCCGATCACCGACGCGCTCTATGCATCGCTCTCAGGGAAAGGAGGCCCCGCGTGAAGTACGAGATCACCAGTGAGACGAAGACCGTCGCCGGCGTCGTGGTCCGGCGCATCCGAGGGCAGGACGGCCGGATGGGCGGCTTCGTGGAGTCCGAAGCCAACCTGTCGCAGAACGGCGCCTGCTGGCTGCACGGCGACTCCCTGGCGTTCGAGGACGCCGAAGTCAGCGGCGACGCCCAGGTCTATGGGACCGTGAGCGGCCGGGCCCGCGTCCGGGGATCGGCCGCCGTCCATGGCGAGGTTTCCGGCGACGCCGTCGTCGAAGGCCGGGCCAAGGTCTATGGCGTCGTGAAGGGCCATCACGTCGTCGGCGGCGACACCGTGGTCTACGGGGTTCTGGACTAGCCCCCGCGCGCGGTCTGCTCCACCACGTCGGCGAGGCGTTCGGCGGCGTCGGGCATGGCCACCGAGCGGGCGGCGGCGGCCATGCGGGCGAGCCTGGCCGGATTGGTCAGCAGCTTCTCCAGGGCGCCGGCGAGGGAATCCACCGTAAGCTGATGCTCGCGAGCGATCTCGGCGCCGCCGGCGTCGGCCAGCAGCTTGGCGTTCTGGCCCTGGTCGTCGTCCAGGGCGATGGCCAGCGGCACCAGGATCGAGGGCTTGCCGGCCACGGCGAACTCGCACACCGAGCCGGCCCCGGCCCGGCCGATGACCAGGTGGGCGTCGCGCAGGCGGCTGGCCATGTCACGGAAGAAGGGGGCGATCTCGGCGTCCACCAGGGCGTCCTGATAGGTGCGGCGCGCCGTGGCCATGGATTCCGCGCGGGTCTGCTGCTGGACGATCAGGCGCCGGCGCAGGTCTTCGGGCAGGGCCTTCACCGCCTCGGGCACCAGTTCGGAGAGCAGCCGCGCGCCCTGGCTGCCGCCAGTCACCAGCAGCCGGATCGGCCCGTCGGGCTCGGGCGGGACGTAGGCGACGTCGGCCAGGGCCCGGATCGGCGGTCGAACCGGATTGCCGACCACGATGGCCCGCCCAGCGACCTTCTCGGGGGCCTTCTTCAGAGTCGGGAAGGCGCAGGCGACGGTGCGGACATGCGGCGCCAGCAGCCGGTTGGTCCGGCCCATCACCGCGTTCTGCTCGTGGATCACGGTCGGACGGCGGTCGAGGATCGCGGCCACCAGGGCCGGCGCCGAGGGATAGCCGCCGAAGCCCACCACCACATTGGGCCCGATCTCGCGGAAGGCGGCCCGCGCGTGCAGGGCGCCGCGCATGACGGCGAAGCCGGCCCGCATCATGCCGACGGGGTCGCCCGGCCTGTAGGTGGCGGCTGAGAGGCCGATGCGGCGTTCCGCCGGGAAGTCCTGGGCGAAGCCGGCGACCCGCTCGTCCGAGGCCAGCACGATGCTCCAGCCTCGGGAAATGAGGGTCTCGGCCAGGGCCTGGGCGGGGAAGAGGTGGCCTCCGGTGCCCCCGGCGGCGACGACGGCGATCTTACGCATGCAACCTGAGGGTTAGGCGAACGCGCCCGCCTTGGCGAGCCCTTCGGTGGGGGTATAGGCGCCCGGACGGCGACGGGTGAGCGCCAGCGCCATGCCCAGCGTCAGGCCCATGGCCATCATGGACGAGCCGCCGTAGCTGATGAACGGCAGGGTCATGCCCTTGGTCGGGATGAGGTTGAGGTTCACGGCCACATTGATGATCGCCTGCTGGCCGACCAGCACGAAGAGGCCGGCGGCGGCCACCTGCTCGAAGGGGTCCGACAGCTTCATGGCCCGGTAGAGGCCCCGGATCACCACGAAGGCGAACAGCGAGATCAGCAGCAGGGAGAAGATCAGCCCGTACTCCTCGGCGCCGACCGAATAGATGAAGTCGGTGTGCAGGTCGGGCACGTGGCGCTTCATGACGCCCTCGCCGGGCCCCCGGCCGAAGAAGCCGCCGGCCGCGATGGCCTCGGCCGCCCGGTCCACCTGGTGGGTGTCGGCCTTGTCGGGGGACAGGAAGCGGTCCACCCGGCTCGCCACGTGGGGGAACAGGAAGTAGGTCGACGACAGGCCCGCGACCGCCATGGCACCCAGCAGCATCACCCAGGACAGCGGCACCCCGGCCATCCAGAACGCCGCCCCGAAGGCCACCGTGATCAGCACCGTCTGGCCCACGTCCGGCTGGATCAGCAGCAGCGCCACCGAGACCGCATAGAGCCCGAAGGCGATGGAGACGCCGGGTACGCCCTGGCCCTTCTGTCCCTCGGCGAACATCCAGGCGACCAGGATGATGAGGGCGGGCTTCATGTACTCCGACGGCTGGAAGGTGAAGCCGGCGAACTCGATCCAGCGCGTGGCGCCCTTGGCATTGTGGCCGATGAACGGCAACGCGATCATCACCGCGATGGCCGCCGCCCAGATGAAGAAGGCGGCCCTTCGGATCCCCTTCGTATCCAGCATCGAGACGCTGATCAGGATGACCGTCGCGCCGACGGCGAAGACGCACTGGCGCACGGCGAAGTGGAACGGGTCGCCCACGTTCATCCGCGCCGCCGCCGCCGGGCTCGCGGCGAACGACATCAGGACACCGATGAAGATCAGGAGGCCCACGACGCCGAGCATCCAGCGGTCGACGGTCCACCACCACATGCCGATGGCCGAGCGGTCCGAACGCGGAAAGGCGTGGGCTTGGGAGGCGTGGCTCATGCGGCATCCGCCTGGCCGTTGGCGAGGCGCTGGACGGCGGCGCGGAACGCCTCGCCGCGGGCCTCGAAGTCGGGGAACTGGTCGAAGGACGCGCAGGCGGGCGAGAGCAGGACGATCGCATCCTCCCCCTTGGCCCTGGCGTCGGCGTAGGCGGCCTGGACGGCGGCCTCGATGGTTCCGCTCTGGACGGCCTCGGCCTTGCCCTTGAGCGTCTCGGCGAAGGCGGGCGCCGCCTCGCCCACGAGGTAGGCCTTCTCGACGCGCGGGAAGAGGTCGGCCAGGCTGTCGATGCCGCCGGTCTTCGGCAGGCCGCCCACGATCCAGCGGAACCTCGGATAGCTCGACATCGCCTGGCGGGCGGCGTCGGCGTTGGTGGCCTTGCTGTCGTTGACGAACCGCACCTTGCCGAGCACGGCGACGGTCTCCATCCGGTGCGCGAGCCCCGGGAAGGTCATGAGGTGCTGGGCGGCTTCCTCGCCGCTGACCCCCAGGCCCTTGGCGGCGGCGTAGGCGGCGGCGGCGTTCTGCCAGTTGTGCCGACCGGGCAGCGAGCGGGCCCGCTTCAGGTCGGCGACTTCCTGGGCGCGTTCGCCGGTGGCGTCGTAGAGCAGGCCATCCAGCGCATAGACGCCCCGGCTCATGGCCTTGGACGCCGAGACCGGCACGATGGTGCGGCGGTTGGCGGCGGTGATCTCGGTGCAGATCCGCTGGCCCCAGGCGTCATCGACGCCGATGACCGCCGTGTCCCCCTTGCCCTGGTTGAGCAGGATGCGGCGCTTGGCGGCCACGTAGTTTTCCATCGTCCCGTGCCGCTCCAGGTGGTCGGGCGAGATGTTCAGGATCACCGTGACGTCGGCGTGCAGGCTGGAGGTCAGGTCGAGCTGGTAGGAGGACAGCTCCAGCACATAGACCGCGCCGCCGTGCATGTCCTCCAGGCCGAGGACCCCGTAGCCGAAGTTGCCGCCGATGCGCACGTCGCGGCCGGCCTCGGACAGGATGTGGGCGATCAGGGCCGTCGTCGTGGACTTCCCGTTGGTGCCGGTGATGGCGACGATCTTCGGCCGCTTGTGCTCAGGGCTGGCGTTCACCGTGCGGGCGAAGAGCTCGACGTCGCCGATGATCTCCACGCCCGCCGCGCGGGCCCGCTCCACCGTCCAGTGCGGCGCGGGATGGGTCAGGGGCACGCCGGGCGACAGCATCAGGGCGGCGAACCCGCTCCAGTCGGCCGTGGTGAGGTCGGTCAGCGCGAAGCCCTCGGCCTGGGCGGCCTCCCGGGCGGCGGCCTTGTCGTCCCACAGCGCCACCTTGGCCCCGCCGGCGACGAGCGCGCGCGCGGCGGCCAGGCCCGTGCGGGCCAGGCCGAACACGGCGACCGTTTTGCCTTCGAAGCCCAGGACGGGGATCATGGCGCGCGCCGGTCCTCCCCTACCGCAGCTTGAGGGTGGCGAGGCCGAGCATGGCCAGCATGATCGCGACGATCCAGAAGCGGATCACCACGGTCGATTCCGACCAGCCGAGCTTCTCGAAGTGGTGGTGGATCGGCGCCATCAGGAAGATGCGCCGGCCGGTGCGCTTGAACCAGGCGACCTGGATGATCACCGACAGCGTCTCGGCCACGAACAGGCCGCCGATGATCCCGAGCACGATCTCGTGGCGGGTGGCGACCGCCACCGCGCCCACGGCGCCGCCCAGGGCCAGCGAGCCGGTGTCGCCCATGAAGATCTTGGCCGGCGGGGCGTTGTACCAGAGGAAGCCCAGGCCCGAGCCGATCAGCGCGCCGCAGAACACCGCGATCTCGCCCACGCCCGGGACGTGGTGAAGTTGCAGGTAGTTGGCGAAGATGAAGTTGCCGACCAGGTAGGCGATCAGGCCGTAGGCGGCCGCGGCGATCATCACCGGCACCGTCGCCAGGCCGTCCAGCCCGTCGGTGAAGTTCACGGCGTTGGCCGCGCCGACGATGATGAAGGCCCCGAACAGCAGGTAGAACCAGCCGAGGTCCAGGAAGTACTGCTTGAAGATCGGGAAGGTGACCGAGGTCAGCAGCTCGGGCGTCTCGGCGGGCTTCTGGGCGAAGACGATGATCAGGGCCACCGCGGCCATGGCGATGCCCGCCTCCAGGGCCAACCGCAGCTTGCCCGACACGCCGGCCGTCGATTGCCGCGTCACCTTGGCGTAGTCGTCGGTGAAGCCCAGCAGGCCGTAGCCCGCCGTCACCAGCACCACGGCCCAGACGTAGACGTTGGACAGGTCGCTCCACAGCAGGGTGCCGACCAGCAGCCCGGCCAGGATCATCACCCCGCCCATGGTCGGCGTGCCGGCCTTCTCGATCACGTGGCGCTCGATGCCCTCGGCGCGGATCGGCTGGCCCTTGCCCTGCTTGGCCTGCATCCAGCGGATGAAGCGCGAGCCCATGGCCACGACCACGAACTGCGCCGTGAACAGGGCCAGGAAGGTCCGGAAGGTCTGGTACTTCAGGAGGTTGAGGATCGGGACGTAGCCCGAGGCCGCGAACTGCTCGTACAGCCAGTAGAACATCAGGCCGCCTCCCCCGAACCCCGGTCGAGCGCCTTCAGCGCGGCCGCCACGGCGGACGCCTTCGACCCGTTCGACCCCTTCACCATCACCACGTCGCCCGGCTCTACGGCCCGTGCGACCTGCGGCGCGAGTTCGGCCGCCGTATCGGCGTACCCGCCTCTCCGAGTCGGCGGAAGGGCGTCCCACAGGGATTTCATCAGGGGTCCGGCGCAGAACACGAGGTCGATCGCCGCGGCCTCCAGGGGCGTGGCGAGAGCGGCGTGGAAGGCCTGGGCCTCGGGCCCCAGCTCCAGCATGTCGGTCAGCGCGACGATCCGCCGCCCCGCCGCCGTCCGCCCGCCCAGGGTGGCGATGGCCGAGGCCATGGAGATCGGGTTGGCGTTGTAGCTCTCGTCGATCAGGGTGAAGGCGCCCCGCTGGGCCCGGACCTCGGTCTCGGCCCCGCGCCCGGCCAGGGGCTCGAACGAGCCCAGCGCCGCCAGGCCGTCGTCCAGGTCGACGCCCAGGGCCTCCAGCATGAGCAGCACGGCCATGCTGTTGAGGCCCCAGTGGAGCCCGGTCTGCAGGATGGGGAAGTCCAGCGCCTTGCCGTGCAGGCGCGCCTGGACGACCGCATGGGACGCCGGGACCTGGAAGTCGATGAGGCGCGCGTCGCAGCCCTCGCCGGTCCCGAAGCTGCGCACCTGGGCGCCGGCCTTCAGCGCCTCGCCCTTCAGGAACTCGAACCAGCGGTTGTCGGCGTTCAGCACCGCCACGCCGCCGGGCTCCAGCCCCTCGAAGATCTCGGCCTTGGCCCGGGCGACGCCGGCCTCGCCGTCGGGGAAGTTCTCGGTGTGGACGGGGCCGACCGTGGTGATCGCCACGGCGTGCGGCCGGACCATGCGGGTCAGCGGCCGGATCTCGTCGGCGTGGTTCATGCCGATCTCGAAGACCGCCCGCTCGGTCGCCCGGGACATCCGGGCCAGGGTCAGCGGCACGCCGATGTGGTTGTTGTAGGACTTCACCGACGAATGGGCCCGGCCGGCCAGGGTCAGGCCCGCCATGATCGCCTGGGTGACGCTGGTCTTGCCGACCGAGCCCGTCACGGCCCCGCGGCGCACCTGCGGCGCCCGCTCGCGCGCGGCGACGCCCAGCTTCTCGAGCGCGGAGAAGGTGTCCTCGACCATCACCGCCGGGCCGAACACCTGGCGCGAGGCCAGCGCGCCGGCCGCGCCCTTCTCGAAGGCCTGCTCGACGAACTCATGCCCGTCGCGCACGCCCGCCAGGGCCACGAACAGGTCGCCCGGCTCGACGGTGCGCGTGTCGATGGAGACGCCGGTCGCCGCGAAGGCCGCGCCCGCGGGCTTGCCGCCCACCGCGCGCGCGATCTCCTCCGAGGTCCAGAGCGGCTCAGCCATGCACCAGCTCCAGCGCCTGGGCGGTCTCGGTCACGTCGTCGAAGGGATGGGTCACGCCGCCCACGATCTGGCCCTGCTCGTGGCCCTTGCCGGCCACCACCAGGATGTCGCCGGCCGACAGCATGGCCGCGCCGGTCCGGATCGCCTCGCGCCGGTCGCCGATCTCCTTGGCGCCGGGGCAACCCGCCAGCACCTCGGCGCGGATGGCCGCGGGGACCTCCGAGCGGGGATTGTCGTCGGTGACGATGGCCACGTCGGCGAACTCGGCCGCCACCTTGCCCATCAGGGGGCGCTTGCCCCGGTCGCGGTCGCCGCCGGCGCCGAACACCACGATGAGCTTGCCGCGCACGTGGGGGCGCAGCGCCTTCAGCACCGTCTCCAGGCCGTCGGGCGTGTGGGCGTAGTCCACATAGGCCTCGCCGCCGCGCGGTCCCTGGCCCACGCGCTGCAGCCGGCCCGGCGCGCCCTGCAGCGCCTCCAGGCCCGCGAAGACTTCCTCGAGGCTGAGGCCGGCCGCCAGACACAGCCCCGCCGCCACCAGGGCGTTGGAGGCCTGGAAACCCCCCGCCAGCGGCAGCCGCACGTCGTGGGTCGCGCCCCGGGCGGCGATGATCAGCCGCTGGCCCTCGGGCAGCAGGTCGCGCTTGACCAGCTTCAGATCGTGGCCGGCCTCGCCCACGGTCATCACCGTCTGGCCGGCGATGGCGGCGGCCGCGGCGAAGGCCGGGAAGGCCTCGGAGTCGGTGTTCAGCACGGCCACCCCGCCCCGGGGCAGCAGCTCCTCGAACAGCCGCAGCTTGGCCGACCGGTAGGCCTCCATGGTGCCGTGGTAGTCGAGGTGATCCTGGGTCAGGTTCAGGAAGCCCGCCGCCGCCAGCCGCACGCCGTCCAGGCGCCGCTGGTCCACCCCGTGGGAGCTGGCTTCCATGGCGAAGTGGGTGACGCCCATGCCGGCGATCCTCGCCAGCAGCTCGGCCACGTCGGCGGCGTCGGGGGTGGTCAGGCCGGGGGGCGTGATCTGGTCGTTCGTCCCGTCGGGGCGCGAGACGGTGACGCCAAGCGTGCCCATGCTGGCCGAGGTGCGGCCCGCGTGCGCGAACATCTGGCGGCAGAAGTTGGCCACCGAGGTCTTGCCGTTGGTGCCCGTGACCGCGACGCAGACTTCGGGCTGGCGGCCCCAGAAGCTGGAGGCGGCGAGCGCGTAGGCCCGCCGCGGGTCCCTGGCGACGACGGTCGGGACGGTGAGGCCCAGGTCCCGCTCGGCGATGACGGCGGCGGCGCCGGCCTCCACCGCGCCGGCCGCGAAGGCCGCGCCGTCGGCCTTGCTCCCCGGCAGGGCGGCGAACAGGAAGCCGGGCTTCACCTTGCGGCTGTCTGCGGTGACGCCGGCGATCTCGGGATCGGCGGCGAGGTCGCGTTTGACGATCTGCGAGAGGCGCATCACTGGCCCTCCCCCGACGGTGCGGCGGCGACGGCGACCTCGGCGATCTCGGGCTGGCGCTCCACGCCGAGGAACGGCGCGATGCGCTCGATGACGCGGCCGGCGGCGGGCGCAGCCACCCAGCCGCCCGTGGCGTAGCCGGCGCTGCGGGCCGTGCCGTGCGGCTCGTCCAGCAGGATCAGCACGAAGTAGCGCTTGGCCTCGACGGGGCCGCTCGTCGGGAACACGGCCGCGAAGGACGAGACCTGGCGCTGGTGGTTGTAGCCGCGGATGGCCGGGTCGTACTTCTCGCCGGTGCCGGTCTTGCCGCCCACCGACAGGCCCGGGATGTTGGCCGACCGGCCGCTGCCGGCCTCGCCCGCCACGTTGGCGCGCATGATCGACAGCATCTGCAGCGAGGTGCGCTCGGACATGACCCGGGGACCCTCGACGGGCGCGCCCGGTTCCTTCTTGCGGATGGTCAGCGGAATCCGCCGGCCGCCGTTGAGGATGGCGCCGTAGGCCTGGGCCAGCGCCAGCGGGGTGACGTTGATGCCGTGGCCGAACGAGGTGGAGGCCACCGCGTCCTCGTCCCACTTCTTCGGCGTCAGCGGGCGGGCGGTTTCGATCAGCTCGACGGGCGCGGTCCTGGTCAGGCCCAGGTCGTTGAAGTACTTGCCCATCCGTTGCGGGCCGATGCCCACGGCCAGCTTGGCGGTGCCGATGTTGGACGAGTGCTGGAACACCTCCACCAGCGTCAGCACCTTCCGGGCGGCGTGGTAGTCGTGGATGGTCCGGTAGCCCAGCTTGAAGGGTTGGGTGGCGTCGAAGGTCGAGTTGGGCGTGGCCACGCCGCTGTCGAGGCCGATGGCGACGGTGAACGCCTTGAAGGTGGAGCCCATCTCGAAGACGGTCGCCGCGGCGCGGTTGGTCTGGGCGTAGACGCCGGCCTTGCCGGGATTGTTCGGATCGAACACCGGCCAGCTCGCCATCCCCAGGATCTCGCCGGTGTGGACGTCGGTGACAAGGCCCACGGCGCCCTTGGGCGTGAACTCGTGGACGGCCTTCCAGAGCTCGTCCTCCAGCGCCCCCTGGACCCGCAGGTCGATGGACAGCGGAACCTTGCCCGCCACCGCCGCGCGGATGTCCTCGTTCAGCGCCGCCTCGGCGCCCGACACGCCCTCGCCGCCGGAGTCCGCGAAGCCGATGATGTGGGCCGCCGTCGGGCCCAACGGATAGACGCGCCGCTGCTCGGGCTCGAAGCTCACGCCCGGCAGGCCCAACTCGTGGACGCGGTTGCGCTCCTCGGGCGTCAGGGCGCCCAGGACGAAGATGCGGCGCTGGCCGCGCAGCGCCCGCTCGAGCCGCTGGGGGTCGAGGCCCGGCAGCGCGCGCAGCAGGGAGCGGCGGGTCTCGTCGGTGTCCCAGATCTCGCGGGGATCGACGTAGAGGCCGTAGTGCAGGAGGTCGGCCGCCAGCAGCATGCCGTTGCGGTCCACGAGGTCGGCGCGCGAGGCGCCGATCGGCGCGAGACGCCCGTCGGCCCGGGCCGCGTCCGAGAACAGCGCCGCGCGGGTCGCGCCGATGGCCAGCGTCAGGAAGCCGAACGCGAAGAGCGCGAGCACGAAGAAGATCCGCAGGCGCGTGTCGTCCTCGGCCTTCCCGGAAGCGCGGGCGCGCTCGAAGGCGTGCTCCAGCCCCCAGACCCGGGCCTTGAGCCAGCGCGAGACGGTCGAGCCGCCGAAGGTCTGCTGGCCCAGGCTCATCGCTGGGCCTCGGCGACGCGCAGCGGCTGGGCCTCGGGCGGCGGGGGCGGCGGCACGCCGGGGATGGCGTCGCCGCCGTTGACCATGGCGGCCACGACCGACGGCGCCTTCTCCTTCTTGGGCGGGCCGGCGCGGGCGAGGTCGATGATCTGGTCGACGGTGGCTTCGCGGCTGGCCGTCACCGGCTCCATCTTGAGGTAGGCCACCGACAGGCGTTCGATGCGGCCCGGCTGCTCGAGGTGCGCGACCTCGGCCTGAAGCAGGCGGATGCGGGCCTTCTCCACCGAAATCTGGCGCTCGATCCGGGCGATCTCGGCGCGCTCGCGGCCGGCCATCGTCTTGGCGAGGTAGACGCCCAGGATGATCAGCACCAGCAGGCTCAGGCCGACCAGGTCCACCAGCCGGAAACCTCGAACGCGACGGTCGAGCAGACTCATGCCGCCTCCCTCCAGACCGGCGCATCGGTGCGCACGGCCGCCCTCAGCTTCGCCGAGCGGGCTCGGGGGTTGGCCGCCACCTCCGCTTCCGTGGGCCCGCGGGCCCCGTTGAACAGGAGCTGGAAGCTCGGCGCCGGGCCCTTCTGGACGGGCGGCGCATGGCGCGATCCCGCCGGCGTTCTACCCGCTCGCACCGACAGGAAGCTCTTCACGATTCTGTCTTCCAGCGAATGGAACGTGACGACGCAGAGGCGCCCGCCCGCCTTGAGCACGCGCTCGGCGGCCACCAGGCCCGCCTCCAGCTCGGAAAGCTCCTCGTTCACGGCGATACGAAGGCCCTGGAAGGCCCGGGTCGCCGGATGGATCTTGGCCCCGCGCCGGCCGCCCAGCGACTTCTCGATGAACTCGGCCAGCTCCAGGGTGCGGGTGAAGGGCTGCTCCTCGCGCCGCTTGGCGATGGCGCGGGCGATGCGGCGGCTCTCGCGCTCCTCGCCATAGACGAAGAAGATGCGCGCCAGCTCGGCGGGATCGGCCGTGTTCACGAGATCGGCGGCGGTGGGGCCGCTCGCGCCCATCCGCATGTCCAGCGGACCGTCCTGCATGAACGAGAAGCCGCGCTCGGCCTGGTCGAGCTGCATGGACGAGACGCCGAGGTCCAGGGCCACGCCGTCGGCCACGCCCTCGCCCAGTATCTCGTCCATCTCGGAGAAGCGGGCCTCGACGAGCCGGAAGCGGTCGGCGGGCAGGTCCTGGGCGAAGCGGGCGACCGTGGGGTCGCGGTCGAAGGCCGTCACCGAGGCGCCGGTCGCCAGGATCGCGCGGGTGTAGCCGCCGGCGCCGAAGGTGCCGTCGATGATGGTCTGGCCGGGCGCGGGGGCGAGCGCGTCCACGACCTCGTTCATCAGGACGGGGACGTGCGGGGCGGTCATCCCGCGCCTCCCGCCACCTTGGCGGCCCGCTGCTGGGCGCGGAGCTGGGCGAGACCCTGGCGGGCGAGGTCGCGCTGGGCGGCGCGATGGGCGTTGAAGGCGTCGCGTTCCCAGATCTGGAACCGGTCGCCCATGCCGACGATCACGACCCAGTCGGTCAGGCCGAACATGTCGCAGAGGTTCTCGGGCAGCGTGATCCGGCCGGCTGTGTCGAACGACAGCCTGGCCATGCCGCCCAGCACCGAGGTCTCCAGGGCCGAGCGCAGGGGGTCGCCGAACTCCAGTTCCTCGATCACGCCGTTGTAGCGGTCGAACAGGGCCTTGCCGCCGCCCTCGATGCAGTCGGCCTCGATGGAGGGGAAGCAGAAGACGCCATCGAAGGGGCCGGCGGCGAGCGCGCGGAATTCCTGCGGCACGACGATGCGCCGTTTGGCGTCCAGCTGTTTCTCGAAGGTCGAGAGAAACATCTCGCCCAAAGCCCCTGCCCGCGCCCGGCAAACCGGCCGCTCCACCCTCGCATCCCCCGCGCCGCCCCAACGCGGATTTGGTTAGCGAGACCTTGATTGGGGTATCATGGGATTAATTGGGACACAATGACTCTGAATGACTCTTTCAGGCGAAAACAAAGGTGTCGCGGCCAAGTATGGTTAATGGATATTAGTTTTCCACAGAACATACATGGAACCGATTAACCAACGTGGATGGTCGTGGACTGACTGAACTGAGAGCGAAGGGATCAGACGGCCTGTAAGCCGGGTTCTGTGCCGCCCCGCCGAAGCGGAGCGCGGCGATCATTCCTCTGGACCGGCCCTCGCGGGTCGGTTCTCGCGACCTACCCGGACCCCTCGGGCCGACGACGGCCCTACCGGCTTTCGCCGGCGCGGGATCCCTATTCGGTCTTGCTCCTGGCGGGGCTTGCCATGCGGCCTCTGTTACCAGCGACCCGGTGGGCTCTTACCCCACCCTTTCACCCTTACCCGGACCGAGGCCCGGGCGGTTTGCTTTCTGTGGCGCTATCCCTGGGGTCGCCCCCGGCGGGCGTTACCCGCCGCCATGCCGTCGTGGAGCCCGGACTTTCCTCGACCCGCCCCGAAGGGAGGGCCGCGACCGCCCGGCCGTCTGATCCGCGCGGAGAGATGGGCCGGATGGGCCGGCGGGTCAACCTCGCCTAGGCGCCCAGCCTCAGCAGCGCGATCAGCCGCGCCCGGGTCTCGCCGTCGGCGATCCCATCCACGCGCTCGGGCCGCCAGTGGCGCTGGAAGGCGGAAACCACCGTTGTGGTGTCGGCGTCGAACTTGCCCGACGGCGGCAGGTCGTAGCCGAGGCGGGTCAGGCCCGCCTGCAGGGCGAAGACGGCCGCCCCCTCCTCGCCCTCGCCGATCGGCGCGCCCGGCGCGGGCGGGGCTTCGGCCCAGAGGCCGTGACCGGCCTCCGCCAGCCGCTTCCAGGGAAACAACTCGCCCGGATCGGTCTTGCGGTCCGGGGCCACGTCGGAGTGGCCGACGATCTTGCCGTCCTCGATCGTCCAGCGGCTGCGGATGTCGGCCACCAGGGCGATCACCGCCTCGATCTGGGCGTCCGGGAAGGCCCGGTAGCCGAACTCGTGGCCGGGATTGACGATCTCGATGCCGACGGAGGTCCCGTTGACGTTGCGCTCGCCCTTCCAGAACGAGGCGCCGGCGTGCCAGGCTCGCCGCTCCTCGGGCACGAGGCGGAAAACCCGGCCGTCCTCCTCGACGAGATAGTGGGACGAGACCTTGGCCTCGGGATCGCGCAGGCGGTCCAGCGCCTCCTGGCCGGACGGCATGCCTGTGTAGTGCAGGACGATCATGTCCGGCGGGACGATGCGGGCGTCGAAGTTGGGCGACGGCGCCTCGATGAAGGTCATTGGGATCGGTTCCAGACGGCGAGCAGCAGCGGCATCACCTGGTTGCGGCGGAGCGCGATGATCAGGACGCCGGCCAGGGCCACCGCCGTTCCGATGGCCATCCGCAGTCCGAACGGGTCGCCCAGGATCGCCACGCCGAGCGCGATGGTGGCCAGCGGCGTCATCAGCGTCAACGGCGAGATGAGGTTCGCCTCGTACCGCTGGATCAGGGCGTAGTAGAGCGTGTGGGCGCCGACCGAGATGACCAGGCCGGAATAGACCGTGGCCGCCCAGAAACGCCAGCCGGCCTCGAAACCGGCCTGCACCTGCCCCGGCTCGAAGAGGGCCGACAGAACCGCCAACGGCAGGGTCGAGGCCAGCCCCACCCAGGCCTGGAACTGCAAGGGCTTCACGCCCTCCATCTGCTTCATCATCACCGCGCCCAGCGAACCCGCGAACGCCGCCGCCACCACGAACAGCAGGCCCGTCGAGATCGAGAAGCCGTGCGGGTCCCACATCACCGTCAGGGCGCCCGCCAGGGTAAGGGTGATGCCGAGCGCGCGCCGCCAGCGGATGCGCTCGCCAAGCATGACCATGGACAGCAGGGTGGTGATCGGCACGCCCACCTGGCTCACCACCGCCGCGGCCGAGGGCGTGGCGGTCTTGAAGCCCAGGAACAGGAGGGCGAAGTTGCCGCCGCCCATCAGCAGCGCCACCGCGATCAGCCGCCAGCGCGGCCGGGGCATGGGAAACAGCCAGGGCGAGACCGCCACGGCCACGATCGCGAACCGGACCGCGGCGTAGAACAGCGGCGGCGTCCCCAGGCCGCTGATGACGTACTTCGAGACGATGTTGTTCGAGGCCCAGAGCAGGCACACGAAGGCCAACAGTCCGAAGTCGCGGAGAGACATTGCCCTCTCCGGTTAGGGCCGGAGCGGCCCGGGGGCAATGCTTCCCCTAGGTCCGCTTCCTCACGAACCGCAGGGCGGTCAGGGTGTCGGAGAAGCCCACCACCTTGTTGTCGACCAGCCCCGCGGCCTTGGCGGCGGCCATGACCTCGACGTCCTTGATGGTGGCCGCCTTGCCCTTGCGCGAAACGACCCACAGGGCGCCGCCGGGCGCGAGCGTCGGGATCAGGCCGGGGATGCGGTCGAGCTCGGCCTGGCTGTCGGCCGCGTAGAACAGGAGGTCGAGGTCCTTGAGCTCGGGGACGGGAACGGCGCCCTTCTCCCGAAGCTCGGCGGTGAAGGTCGCGTCGTCCACGCCGATGACGGCGCAGCGCATCTCGGCCTTCACGCCGATCTTGTCGAGCCGGCCCTTGGGATTGAGGATCGCCTCGGCCCAGCTCCTGGCCTGCTTCTCGCCGAGCGCGAAACGCGAGCCGTCGGCCAGCACGAGGTCGGCGCCGTCGGCCCGGACGCCGTTGAGCGTCTCGCCCTGGAACACCCGCCGCTCGCGGCCGCGGAAGACGAGCCTCGGCGCCTCGTACTGCAGGCGCCCTTCGTCCGCGCCGTCGGCCAGGACCGCGCGGACGAGAGCTTCCTTGCCCAAGCCCTAGGCCGCCTGGCCGAGGCTCAGGAACTCGTAGCGGGCCAGGTGGTGGTCCACCGAACCGAACGCGCTCTGGATCATGGTGGCGCGCTTGAAGTAGTGGCCGATGGCCATCTCGTCGGTCATGCCCATGCCGCCGTGCAGCTGGATGGCGTTCTCGCCGACGAACTTGCAGGCCTTGCCGATCTGCACCTTGGCGGCCGAAACCGCCTTCGCCCGCTCGGCGTCGTCGCCCAGCTTGATGTTGGCCATGTAGGTCATCGAGATCGACTGCTCGAGGTTGATGAACATGTCGACCATGCGGTGCTGCAGCACCTGGAACGAGCTGATCGGCACGCCGAACTGCTTGCGCTGCTTGGTGTATTCGACCGTGCCTTCCTGCAGGCGGCGCAGCACCCCGCAGGCCTCGGCGCAGGTGGCGGCGATGGCCTCGTCCACCACCTTCTCCACGAGCGGCAGGCCGTGGTCGGCCGGGCCGACCAGCGCCTCGGCGGGAAGCTGGACGTTCTCGAAATAGACCTCCGAGGCGCGGAAGCCGTCCACCGTCGGGTAGTCGCGGGTGGTGACGCCCTTGGCGTTCTTCTCAACCAGGAACACCGAGACGCCTTGCGCGTCGCGCTGGCCGCCGGCGGTGCGGGCGGTGACGAAGAGGTGCGTGGCCCACGGCGCGCCGATGACGACCGCCTTCTGGCCGTTGAGGACCCAGCCCGAGCCGTCCTTCTTGGCCGTCGTGGTCAGGTCGGCCAGGTTGTAGCGGCCCTGCGGCTCGGCGTAGGCGAAGGCGAAGATGTTCTCGCCGGCGATGGCGCCGCCGATCAGGTCGGCGGCCTGCGCATGGCCCGAGTGCTTCAGGAAGCCGCCGCCGATGACGACCGTGCCGAGGTAGGGCTCGACGACCAGCGCCTTACCGAACTCCTCCATGACGATCATGTTCTCGATGGCGCCGCCGCCCAGGCCGCCCAGCTCTTCCGAGAACGGCGCGCCCAGGATGCCCAGCTCCTCGGCGAAGGCCTTCCAGACGGCCGGACGCCAGCCGGCGTCGCTGGCCACCGCCGCGCGGCGCTTGTCGATGTCGTAGTTGTCGGCCAGGTAGCTCGCGACGGTGTCGCGGAGCATCGACTGCTCTTCGGTGAAGCTGAAATCCACGGCGCTTGCTCCGTCTCAAAATTCTTCTGATTTACGAATGTCGGTAAGGCTTAGAGGCCCAGCACCATCTTGGCGATGATGTTGCGCTGGATCTCGTTCGAGCCGCCGTAGATCGAGGTCTTGCGGCCGTTGAACATCTCGCCCGCCAGGCCTTCGGCGTAGTCCGGCCCCACGGTGATGTTCGAGCCGCGCAGGTCGCGCAGGAACGGCGCGCCGTAGTGGCCCACCGCCTCCAGCGCCAGCTCCTGCAGGCGCTGCTGGATCTCGGTGCCCTTGATCTTCAGGATCGAGCTTTCCGGGCCCGGGCCCTTGCCGCTGGACTCGCCGGCCAGGGTGCGAAGTTCGGTGAACTCCAGCGCGGTCAGGTCGATCTCCAGCTCGGCCACCTTGCGGCGGAAGAACGCATCGCCGATCAGCGCGCCGCCGGCGTCGGACCGCTCGGTGCCGGCGATCTTGCGCAGCTTCTCGAGGTTCCGCTTCGAGCGGGCCACGCCCGCGATGCCGGTGCGCTCGTGGGCCAGCAGCGCCTTGGCGCAGGTCCAGCCCTGGTTCTCGTGGAAGATCCGGTTCTCGACCGGCACCTTCACGTTGTCGAGGAAGACGTCGTTGACCTCGTGGCCGCCCTCCAGCGTGATGATCGGCCGCACGGTGATGCCCGGCGTCTTCATGTCGATCAGCAGGAAGGAGATGCCCGACTGCGGCTTGGCGTCGGGGTCGGTGCGGACCAGGAAGAAGCCCCAGTCGGCGAACTGGCCCAGCGTCGTCCACGTCTTCTGGCCGTTGACGATGTAGTACTCCTTGCCGTCGTCGGCGGTGATCCGCTCGGCCCGGGTCTTGAGGCTGGCGAGGTCGGAACCCGCGCCCGGCTCGGAGTAGCCCTGGCACCACCAGACGTCGCCGTTGTAGATGCCCGGCAGGAACTTCTTCTTCTGCTCGTCGGTGCCGAACGTGTAGAGCACCGGCGCCAGCATCGAGAGGCCGAACGGCAGGGTCGGCAGGCAGTCGGCCTTCGCGGTCTCTTCCGACCAGATGTACTTCTGGGTGGGCGTCCAGCCCGTGCCGCCCAGCTCCTTCGGCCAGCCCGGCGCCACCCAGCCCTTCTTGGCCAGCACCTTGTGCCACAGGAGGTACTCCTCCTTGGTCAGGGGACGTCCCTCGTCCTGCGCCTTGCGGAGCGCGGCGGGGTAGTTCTCCTTGATGAAGGCCCGGACCTCTTCGCGGAAGGCGTTCTCTTCGGGGGTGAAGTCGAGGTTCATGGCCGTCTCCCTGGCTGACTTACGCCGTAATTGAGCGACCCTATACGCGCGCTCCCACGGCCTTGCAAAGATGACGCTAACGTCAACGGAAGCATATAGCTGATCGCTGTTCAGTTTGGGCCACAGGCGCCCGCCGGCCGAGGACGGAATTCCTCCGCCTTGCCTTCGCCGCGGTTCGGGGCCAGACCTTGCCGCCCTCATGCCGCGCATCGTCACCTACAATGTCCATCGCTGCGTCGGGAACGACCGCCGGCTGGACGTGCCGCGCATCGCCGCGGTGCTGGCCGCGCTCAACCCCGACATCGTGGCGCTGCAGGAGCTGGACGTCGGCCGGCGGCGGACCAACTACGTCGACCAGGCCCACGAGATCGCCGAACGGCTGAAGATGGTGAGCCACTTCCATCCGGCCTTCACGGTGGAGGAGGAACGCTACGGCGACGCCATCCTCACGGCCTATCCCGAGCGGCTGGTGAAGGTGGGTCCCCTCCCCGGCCATCCGCGCATGAGCGCCCTGGAGCCGCGCGGCGCCCTGTGGGTCGAGGTCGAGATCGACGGCCGGCCGGTGCAGATCATCAACACCCACCTGGGCCTCGTGCCCCGCGAGCAGCAGGTCCAGGCCGCGCACCTGGCGAGCGATGGTTGGCTCGATCATCCCGATTGCCGGTGGCCGGCCATCCTGCTCGGCGACTTCAACGCCACGGCCAGCTCGGTCGTCTACCGGACCCTGACCGCCAGGCTACAGCCCGCGCGGCGGCTGGCGCGGCGGAAGACGCCGACCTCGACCTTCCCCTCGCCCCTGCCCGTGCTGCGGATCGATCACGTGTTCGTCTCGCCGGGCATCCAGGTGCAGGAGGTGTTCGCCCCCTTCGATCCCCTGACGCGGGTGGCCTCGGACCACCTGCCGCTGGTGATGGACTTCGAGGTGGCCTAGTCCAGCTTGCGCTCCGCCAGTTCCCGGGCCTGTCGGAACAGGCGCTCGCGGCGGCGGCCCAGGCGCCAGGAGTCGCTGACATCCGTGGGGTCGCCCACGTGATAGGCGGCGATGAACTCCCCAAGGCGCGATCCGCGGGCGGGATCGATGGCCGCCAGCCGCCCCTCGCGGTTGAGGACGTCGATGGCCCCGACCAGTCCGCCCCGCTCCGCCCGAGCCTTCGAGACAGCGTCGCCCGTCACGCCCAGGAAGTGGCCGACGAGCCGGTCGCGGAAGGCCGAGACGTTGAGCCGGGCGGTCGGCTCCTCGCATTCCACCCCGACCTCGCATTCGGTGTCGAAGCCGAACGAGCGGTTGTTGAGGTTGGCCGATCCCACGCGGACGATCCGGTCGTCGAAGATGCTGACCTTGGAATGGACGATGATGTTCGAGCCGGCCGAGGTGCGGGGGTAGAAGGCGCGGAACCGCCCGAACACGTCGGCGGCGCGCAGGCGCCAGACCATCGAGCCCCGGGCCTGGTCCATGGTGAGCTGGTCGAACCAGCTCGGCGAGCGGCCGGTGGTGACCAGCACGACCTCGGGCCCGTCCGGTTCGGCCAGCCGCGCGGCCAGGGCCTCGGTGACGAGCGGCGAGGTGAAGTACTGGTTCTCCAGATAGATCGTCTGCTTCGCCTCGGCGATGCAGGTCAGGGTGAGCGCCCGGATCTCGTCCACCATCGGCCGTCTTCGCCAGGCCGGCAGGGTGCGCGCGATCGCGACCTCGGCGCCGATCAGGTGCGGCGGCACATGGTCGGGCCAGGGATCGCCCCCGGCGTCCGGCGGAGGCTCGATGGGGTCCGTCTCGGCCGCTCGCCAGCGCTCGCGGAAAAGATCTCCCAGGGCCCGGGCGGCCTCGCCGTCGACCATGGTCATCACCTCGTGGCGCGGCGGATGGTAGGCCTGGTCCGGCATGATCCGGCGGGGATCGTCCTCCAGGTGGCCCGGCGTGTCCCAGCGGTCCACCGAGATGTCGCCGCCCCCGCAGAAGGCCAGCCGGTCGTCGATCACCAGGACCTTCTGATGATGGCAGGCGCCGAAAGGCACCTGGTCGTCGAGCCGGAACTTCACGTGGCTGCCGTGGAACCAACGCCGGGCCTTGTGGGGGAAGAACTCCTGGCTGGCGCTGATCGGCAGGGCCGACTTCCAGATCAGCAGGCGCACGTCGAGCTCGGGCCGCTCGGCGGCGAGCTTCAGCAGGATGCGGCCGACCTCATCGGGATCGGCCGGCCCGTCATAGCCGTCGGGGAACATCCGCGTGCGCGGATCGAACCCCCAGCCCAGCAGCAGGATGGAACGGCGGGCCTTGTGCAGCGCCTCGAAGACGGCGGTGAAATAGGCCTCGGTGTCGATCAGGAACGCGACGCGGTCCGCCCGCGCGGTCCGCCAGCACGTCTCGCCCGGGAAAAAGACCGTCATCCGCGTCCTTGCGCCCCCACGGCCAGGCTTACGGCCGCGCTTCTCCAAAGCCCCCGACCTGACCTGGGGTTCCACCGGCTTTCAGGCAAGAAAAAAGCGCGCCCGCCGGGATCGGAGCGGACGCGCCGGCAAACCTGCCTGCAGTAGGGCTCGAGAGACTAGGCGACAGACTTGGAAAGATGGGGCGTCAGCGCTTGGCCATGCTGGAGGCCTCGCCCAGGTAGGCCTGGCAAGGACCCGTCAGTTCGGCCGTGAGCCGGGGCTTGCTGTCCTCGCTGCGGGCCTGGCGCTTGGCGCGGTCGACCTCGCCTTCGGCGCGGGCGTAGATCGCGGCGGGGCGCTGGCGTCCAGCGGCCTTGAGGTAGGTGTCGAGGGCCTGGCCGTCCACGACGCCGGGCAGGCCCTCGGCGAGGCCCTTGCAGCGGCTGGCGCGCAGGTAGTCGACATCGGTGACCCGGTCTGAGGCGACGGCGGTTCCCGCGGCGGCGAGACTGGCGGCGGCGAGGGCGATGGCGGCGAACTTCATCTGAATTCTCCCTTCGAAAGTCGCCCGAATGCTCTGCCCTCGGTACGCGCAATTCAAATGAAGAAGCTGCAATGAATAGTATTTGCCGATGAATATTTAGTAATGGTACATGCGCGTTACATGTAACAATAAATTCCTTGTAATGTTCGCTCCGGCCACGTCACAAGGCGGCATGACCACGCCCACGCCGCTGCTCGATGCAAACCAGGTCAACGCCTTGCTGGAACGGGCCTTTCCAGGCATCCGCGACGGCGGCCCGAAGGTGACGCTGGTGTCGCCTGGGCGGGTGCGCATCCTGCGTCCCTACGGCGAAGGCCTCCTCCGCCCCGGCGGCGTGATCTCGGGGCCCACGTTGATGAGCCTTGCCGACACCGCCGCCTACGCCCTCGTCCTGGCCCATGTCGGCGACCAGCTCATGGCCGTGACCTCGCAGCTGGCCATGAACTTCCTGCGCGGGGCCAAGCCCGGCGACCTGCACGCCGAGGCCGAGATGCTGCGCCTGGGCCGGCGGCTGGCGACGTGCGACGTCCGGATCTGGACGGAAGGGCCCGAGCGGCTGGCGGCCCAGGCCAACGTCACCTACGCTCTGCCCGGATGAACGCGCCGCCCGCTCCCATCAGAACCCCTTGCATCAAGGTCTGCGTCGTCGACGGCGAAAGCGGCCTCTGCCTGGGATGCTATCGCCGCCTGAACGAGGTGGCCGGCTGGGCGAAGCTGTCGGACGCCGAGCGCGAGCGGATCATGGCCGAACTGCCGTCCCGCCGCGGCCTGATCCGGCCGGAGAAGCTGGGCCTCTTCTGATTCACCGCTTGCAAAGGGTGGCGGGCTTAGGCTCCGCGCTTCCCTGGGCCTGGAGGCCCGTTTGCGAGCGACCCGGACCGTGTCCACCCTGGGCAGACATGCGGCGGTGACGATGGTGGCGAGCGTGTCCGCCGCGCTCAGCGCCAGCGCTGTGCTGGCCCTCGCGCCCCAGCCCCTGCGCGTGGCGCGCCTCGAGGTCCCGGCGTTCGGGCCGCCGCCGGCCGAAGCCCCCGCCGCTGCGGTCCGGAAGGGATCAGACGGGCATTTCTGGGCCGCGGGCGAGGTGAACGGCGAACCTGTCCGGTTCCTCGTCGACACCGGCGCCACCGCCGTGGCCCTCACGCCGGCCGACGCCGAACGCCTGGGCTTCCGGCCCCAGGACCTCGACTACGCCTATGGCGTGACCACCGCCGGCGGCCGCTCGCGGGCGGCCGCGGTGACGCTGTCGTCGGTGTCGGTGGCGGGCGCCCGGCTCGACGACGTGCAGGCCCTGGTCATCGAGAAGGGCCTCGACACCTCCCTGCTCGGGATGACCTACCTAGGCCGCCTCGCCCGGTTCGAGGCCACGCGCGAGGCGCTGTTCTTGGAGCCCTGATATCGCGGCCAGCGCGCGGTCGATCACCTCCAGCCCCGCGCCGGGCTTCACGCCTTCGACGGTCAGGATGCGCCGCCAGGCCCGGGCGCCCGGCGCCCCGTGGAACAGGCCCAGCATGTGCCGCGTCATGGCCGCCAGGTGCGTCCCCTTCGCGAGCTGATCTTCGACGTATCCCCGATAGGCCTCCACGGCCTCGAAGGGGCTGACGCGCCGGTCCTCGCCGAAGATGCGGGCGTCCACGGCTCCAAGAATGTCCGGCGTGTGGTAGGCGGCCCGGCCCAGCATCACCCCGTCCACGTGGCGCAGGTGTTCCTCGGCCTCGTCCAGCGACCCGATGCCGCCGTTGATGACGATGGTCAGGTCAGGACGCTCGCGCTTCAGCCGCCAGACCAGCGGATAGTCGAGCGGCGGGACGTCGCGGTTCTCCTTGGGCGACAGGCCCTTCAGCCACGCCTTGCGCGCATGGACGACGAAGGTGGCGACGCCCGCCTTGGCGCAGAGGTCCACTAGGGTGAAGAGGCTCTCCTCCGGGTCCTGGTCATCGACGCCGATGCGGCACTTCACGGTGACGGGGACCTTCACCGCCTGCCCCATGGCGGCCATGCACTCGGCCACCAGCTCGGGCTCGCGCATCAGACAGGCGCCGAAACGGCCCGACTGCACCCGGTCGGACGGGCAGCCGACGTTGAGGTTGATCTCATCGTAGCCCTCGGCCTCGCCGATCCGCGCGGCCTCGGCGAGGTCGGCCGGCTCGGAGCCCCCGAGCTGCAGCGCCACGGGATGTTCCACTGGATCGAAGCCCAGCAGCTTCGCGCGGTCGCCGTGCAGCACCGCCCCCGTCGTCACCATCTCGGTATAGAGCAGCGCCCGGCCGCTCAGCGTCCGGTGCAGGACCCGGCAATGCCGGTCGGTCCAGTCCATCATCGGGGCGACGGAGCATCGGTAGGCTGGATAGCTCAGGATCTTCCCTTCACGATTCCATGCGTTGAGGCGGCCTCCGAGTTCCGGAAACGCACCCCTCGTCCTTCGCCGGGCCCGCCGGCTTCGGAGGCTCGCCCGCCTCACCGGCTCCATATCAGCGACATGCGCGCCGCGGGCAAGGCGCCGGGCCGCCCCGCCCCAGTACCACGGCGTCCCGAAGGCGTTCCGCACAGGCGCGCGGAAGATCGAAGGCTTCAGGCGTGGCGATTCCGCGCCGGCTGCGTCTACCTATCGGGGAGCGATCGCGCCCCTGAGGAGCCGCCCCGGGGGTACCGTCGATGCATCACCGTCTATTCGCCGCCACGGCGCTGAGTCTCGCGCTCGTTGCGCAGGCGCCCGCCGCGACGGCGGTCGCCCAGCCGGCCGCGGCGCCTGCGGCCCGCCTGCCGATCACGACGCCCCGGCAGGCCTACGGCTTCGGCATCGGCGACGACTATCAGCTCGCCAACTACAGGCAGATGGCCGCCTACTGGACCAGGCTGGCCGGTGAATCCGACCGCATGAAGCTGACGTCCATCGGCAAGACCACCGAAGGTCGCGATCAACTGATGGCCATCGTGTCGTCGCCCGAAAACCTGAAGAATCTCGACAGGCACCGGGAGATCGCCAAGCGGCTCAGCCAGGCGGAAGGGCTCACCGACGCCGAGGCGCGCCAGCTCGCCCGCGAGGGAAAGGCCGTGGTCTGGATCGACGGGGGCCTGCACTCCACCGAGACCGTGAGCACCCAGCAGCTCACCCAGACCCTCTACGAGATGCTGAGCGGCCAGGACCCCGAGACTCTGCGGATCCTCGACAACTGCATCATCCTGTTCGCGCACGCCAATCCCGACGGCAACGACCTCGTCTCCGACTGGTACATGCGCAACAAGGATCCGGCGAAGCGCGAGTTCGACAGCCTGCCGCGCCTCTACAACTGGTACATCGGCCACGACAACAACCGCGACTTCTTCATGTCGAACATGAAGGAGACGGTGAACATCAACCGAGTCCTTTACCGGGAATGGTTCCCGCAGATCGTCTACAACCACCACCAGTCCGGGCCGCCTGGCACGGTGGTGTTCATCCCGCCGCATCGGAACCCGTACAACTACAACCTAAACCCGCTGGTGCTGACGGGCCTCGACCAGGTCGGCGCGCGGATGCTCGACCGGCTGATCGCCGAGGGGAAGCCGGGCGGCGTGCGGCGCGACTACGCGCCCTACACCAACTGGGCGGGCACGACGCTCCGCGCCAACGCCCTGTTCCACAATTCCATCGGCGTGATCACCGAGATCATCGGCTCGCCCACGCCGGCCCAGCTGGAGCTGGTCCCCCGCCAGCAGCTGCCGACCAACGACAACCTGACCCCCATTCCGCCCCGGATGTTCAGGTTCCAGGACGGCATCGACTACTCGGTCGCGTTGAACCGAGGCATGCTGGACTACGCCTCCAGCAACCGCGAGCACCTGCTCTATTCGATCTACCGGATGGGGAAGGACAACATCGAGCGAGGCGACGCCGATCATTGGACCGTCAATCCCCGGCGGATCGCCGCCCTCGAGGCCGCCGCCAAGGGCGGGACCTACAGCCAGGACGTCCCGCGATGGGGCATGGGCTTCGCGGCCGACGCCATCGACCCGGCGCTCTATGAGAAGGTGATCAAGGACCCGGCGCAACGAGACCCGCGCGGCTACATCCTCAGCGCCGATCAGGCGGACTACCCCCGCGTCGTCGTGTTCATGAACGCGCTCATCAAGAGCGGCCTGAAGGTCGAACGCGCAACCCGGCCATTCACGGTCGCCGGCCGGAGCTACCCCGCGGGCTCGTTCGTCGTGAAGACCAACCAGGCCTACCGGGCCCAGGTGATGGACATGTTCGAGGCCCAGCTCCACCCGGACAACATTCCCTACCCGGGCGCGGCGCCGATCCGGCCGCACAACGTCACCGGCTACACCCTCGCCTACCAGATGGGCGTGACGTTCGACCGCGTTCTCGAAGGCTTCGATGCGCCGACCGAGGTCGTGCCCGACGTCATGTCGCCTCCCGCCGGCAAGATCGTGGGCGCCGGCAAGGCCGGCTATGTGATCAGCCATGAGATCAACAACGCCTTCATCATCCAGAACCGCCTGCTGAAGGCCGGCAAGAAGGTCGAATGGCTGACCTCTGGCGTGGACGCCGGCGGCAAGGCGTTCGCGCCCGGCGCGTTGTGGGCGCCGGAAGGTCCCGGCGTGCGGGCCATCATCGAGGCGGCCGCGAGGCAGACCGGGGTCGACGTCTACGCCGTGGACGCCAAGCCGCAGTCGGCCTCGCTTCCCATGAAACCGATCCGCATCGGCCTCGTGGACCTCTACGGCGGGGTCATGGCGTCGGGCTGGAACCGGTGGCTGTTCGAGACCTACGAGTTCCCGTTCGAGGTCGTGTTCCCGCAGCAGCTCGACGCCGGCGGGCTGAAGGCCAAGTACGACGTCCTGGTGTTCGCCGACGAGACCCTGCTGGAACCCCCGAGCCCCGACCGCCCGCGCCGCGGCCAACCCGCGCCGGCCGACATCCCCGCCGAGTGGCGCGGGAAGCTGGGCTACGTCACCAAGGAGAAGACGGCGCCCCAGTTGGCGGCCTTCGCCAAGGCCGGCGGCGCCATCGTGGCGATCGGCAGCGCGACCGAACTGGCCGAATACCTCGACCTGCCTGTGAAGGACGCCTTGACGACCACCGAGAACGGCCAGACCAGGCCGCTGCCGTCCTCGAAGTTCTACGTGCCGGGATCGATCCTGGTGAACAAGGTGGACAACACCCAGCCCTTGGCGTTCGGCATCCCGCCTGAGGTCAACGTCTACTACTACAACAGCCCGGCCTTCAAAGCCGAGGCCGGCGCCACGCCGATCGCCTGGTTCGACAGGCCCGATCCGCTCCGCAGCGGCTGGGCGTGGGGGCAGCAGCACCTGGACGGAGCCGCCTCGATCCTCGAGGCGCGGCTGGGCCGGGGGAAGGTCTTCCTGATCGGGCCCGAGGTCACGCAGCTAGGGCAGTCGCAGGGAACCTACGCGTTCCTCTTCAACGGCCTCTACTACGGGCCGGCCGCCGCCGGGCGTTGAGCCTCCGCCGTCCCCACAGCCAAGTCGAACAGTGGAGTCCCGCTTGAGTCCGTCCAGCCTGAGACCCGCCTCCCGCCTGTCGCGCGTGAAGGTCTCACCGATCCTCGCCCTTTCGCAACGCGCGCGCGAGCTCGTGGCGGAAGGGCGGGACATCATCGACCTCACCGTCGGCGAACCCGACTTCGACACGCCCGACGAGATCAAGGCCGCCGCCAAGACCGCCATCGACCGGGGCGAAACAAAGTACACGGCGCTGAACGGGGATGCGCGCCTGCTGGCCGCGATCGCCCGGCGCATGGCCGACCGCGGAATCCATGCCGCCGACAGCGCCGTGATCGCCTGCTCCGGGGCCAAGCAGGTCATCAGCCACGCGCTGGAAGCCTTGCTGGAGTCGGACGACGAGGTGCTGCTGCCGGCGCCCTACTGGACGTCGTACGCCGACATGGTGCGGCTGAAGGGCGGGGCCCCGGTCATCGCCGCGGGCCGTTACGATCCGGCCTTCGGCTGGCGCCTCGACGCGGCCGCCATCGCCTCGGCGATCACGCCGCGCACCCGCTGGCTGATCCTCAATTCGCCCAACAATCCGACGGGCGCGAACGCCACCGAGGCCGAACTGGCGGCGCTCGCCGACGTCCTGCGGGGCAACCCGCACGTCTGGATCCTGTGCGACGAGATCTATGACGACCTTGTCTACGAGACGCCGCCGCGGCCGTTCCTGCGCCTGCACCCGGATCTGGCGAACCGCACGCTCCTGGTGAACGGCGCATCGAAGGCCTACGCCATGACCGGCTGGCGGATCGGCTGGGGCCAGGGTCCGAAGGCCCTGATCGCCGCCATGAGCTCGATCCAGAGCCAGACCACCTCGGCGCCCTGCTCGATCAGCCAGGCCGCCGCCCTGGCCGCCCTCACCGGCTCCCAGGCCGCCGTCGAGCGGATGCGGGAGACCTTCCGCGCCCGCCGCGACCTGCTGGTCGCCCTGCTGGACAAGATTCCGGGCATGAGCTGCACCCTGCCGGACGGCGCGTTCTACGCCTTTCCACGGATCGACGGCCTGATCGGCGCGCGGACCATGCAGGGCCAGGTGCTGGCGTCGGACGTGGACGTGTCGACCTACCTGCTGGACAGCGCCGGCGTGGCGACCGTGCCAGGTTCGGTGTTCGGCGCCCCGGGTCACCTGCGGCTCTCGTTCGCCGCCAAGACCGAACTGCTGACGGAATCCTGCGCGCGCATCGCGGCGGCCTGCGCCGCCGTGGTCGAAGCGCCGACGGCCGTCTGACCTAGAAGCTGAGCTGCAGGCGGCCGTTGACCGCCTGCCCCCTGTCCTTGCCGGCGTAGGCGCCGGCTGGCCCCTCGACGCGCCAGAGGCTGGCGTCGAGCATCAGCCGCATCCACTCCTCCGGCTTCCAGTTCAGGCCGAGCGCGACCTCCTTGCCCAGGCCGCCCGACGGCGCGTCGGTGTTGTCGAGGCGCTGCACGCGGACGGCGACCTCCATGGCGCCGGGCCCTCCTTCCGACAGGGGCCGGTTCGGCCGGACGCGTCCCCAGGCGCCCGTGCGCGCCGCGTAGCCGGGCCGCTCGCCGGTCAGATACCACCCGGCCGACGCCGACCAGGCGTTGACGGCGGCCGAGATCGGCCGACCCTGGACCCTGCGCTCGCCGTACTCGGCGAAGGCCCAGGCGGGGCCGCTGATGCCGCCCGCTTCCAGGCCCCAGGCCACCGCCTCCGATGGGGAGTCGATCGTTCCCAGGGCGACGGTGAGGTTGTCGTTGAAGTGACCGGCCAGGGACGTATTGCGCGTCAGCCGCGTAACGCCGCTGGAGAACGCCTCGTGGAAGGCCCAGGCGCCGAGGTGAACCGTCGCGGCGTCGGTCCGCACCGGATTCCAGTGCGCCCGGACCGTGGAGGTGACCGTGTCGCGCGTCGTTCCGGGGTTGTTGATGTCGTCCCCGGCGATCTGCGCCGCCACGTGCCAGCCATCGCCGAACACCTTGCCCGTGAGTCCCAGGCCGTACAGCCCCTTGAGCGGGGAGAGCGCCACGGCGACGACGTTGCGCTCCATGAACGGCGCGCCTTCCGACGAGCCGGAGCCCTCGACGGTTCTTTCGGTCAGCCGGTTGCCGACGGTGACCTCCACCTCGCCGGCGGGCGTGCGGTCGCGCCAGGCCACATAGGCGTTGCGAACGGTGACTTCGTCGTTCGCCAGGTCGGCCGTGAGCGCATAGCTGAACGCGTCGGCCTGACCCTCGAACCCCAGCCAGAGCGCGCGCAGCTCCGTGCCCGAGATGTTGCGCGCCGGATGGTCGGAGCCTCCGGTCCAGGAGGTGTCGAGATACACGCGGGCCCGCGGCTTGAACCGGAAGCGGCCGTCGGCGCTGACGAACTCCGGCGCGGGCGACCAGCGCACGATGGCCGGCGCCGGACCAGCCGACGTCGGCGCCGGCGGAGCCTGGGCCGCCGAGGACGCGGCGACCCGGCCCTCGAGCGTCTCCAACCGGGCCTTCAGCAGCCGGATCTCCGCCGCCTGGCTATCGACCAGATCGCGGAGCTCGTCCGCCTGCGCCGGCCGCGCCGCCGCCGACATGAGGGCGGCGGCGGCGATCGCGAGGCGGGGGATGATGTGGGGGCGGGAAGGTCTGATGACGTATCACTCGCTGAATGTGGGGACGCGGCGGATCGGCCTCCCTTCCGATCACGCCGCCATCCGATCTGGGTCCGCTAGCGCCCGCCGGCGGTTTGGCCCGCGCTGGCTGGACCGTAGAAGAGTCCATTGAACAGGAACTTATAGGTCCCGTGCGATTGGCCGCGCTGGGTAACCTCAGGTCCCATCAGGAAGACCTTGCCGCGGCCGAGGTCGGCCTCGACGATCGAACTCGCGCCGTCCAGCCGCTCCTGGCCCCAGGCCCAGCCGCTCAGCAGGGTCTTGGGGCCGGGGAACGTCGCCACCGAACGCACGCCGGTCGCGCCGGCCCGAAGCCGGAACGCCGGGCTGTTGTAATAGTAGACCTTCACCTCGCTGGGGAGGCCGTAGGCGAGTGGATCGGCCGCGTCGACCTTGTTGGCCATGATGGCCCCCGGCACGAAGAACTTGGTCCGCGGCACGTGGACGGGCTTGCCGTCCGGGCCCGGCTCCTCAAGGGCCGACGTGACCGGCAGCTTCAGGGTCTCGGCGAGCGACGTGGAGCTGCCGATCGCGATCAGCGTGCCGCCGCCCCGCACGAAGCCGTCCAGTTGCGGGCCGGTCTTCTCGGCCGTGATCGTCCCGAGCCAGGGCCGGAATTCGGCCGGAATGTCCTCGGGCTTCGGCTGCGGCCGCCAACGGCCGCCGGTCTCGGGAACCACGTCGTCGGCGAACACCAGGACGTCGAACTTCCGGTTCAGGCCGCCGGCGTCGAGGGCCTTCGGATAGACCACCTGGTAGGGGAACTCGAACTGCTCGAAGATCCACCGGATCCAGCCCGAGGGCATGACCCCGCCATAGGTGTCGACGAGGCCGATCTTCACCGGCTTGATCTTCATCGTGGGGCCCGCCGGGACGGCGCCCGTGGCGTAGACATCCACGCCCGCGTCCTTCGCGGCGGTCTCCAGCAGCTGGCGCACGCCCGGCCCGGCCGGAACCCACAGGGCGCCGGGCGCGAACGCCTTCCCCTCGACCGTCGCCGGCGAGGTCAGCCAGTAGACCGGCTTGCCGGCCTTCAGGAGGCGGTTCTGGAGGATGAACGCGTTGTTGATCTCATGGCTGATCACGAAGCCCGCCCCGCCCGCGCCGATCACCTTTCCGGGCGGCGGCGCGATCACGTCGGACAGCGGCTCCACCGGCGCGTCGAAGCCGTCGAGCAGCCGGTCGTACTTGATGCCCATCTGGAAGGCCGGCGTGTAGCCGGCGACGTCATAGGGCGGGATCGGCGGACCACCGGCATAGGCGAAGTCGTTCGGGTGATCCTGCGGCTCGAACATGTCGAGCACCGTGGCGCGGTAGGCCTGGCCCGTCTTCACGACGAACGAACCGGCCGGATAGCCCCTCTCGCCCACGGTGAAGGGCTGGGTCGCCCGTCCCACGTCGACGCCGCTCTTGATCAGCATGTTGACGAAGGCGACGGCCGTCGGAAGGTCCGTCTGGTCCGCCGGGATGACGTAGCCGCGGGCATCGCGGCCGGCCGGGTCGCGCAGGACCTTCTGGAACAGCGTGGGGTCGACGGCGTCCGAACGGCGGCCGAACTGAGGAGCCTCCGTGTACCCGGGACCGCCCTTGGCCGCCGCCTCCAGCGCCGCGACCTTCGTCGGCGTGATGGTCCAGCTGTCCTGCGCCCCTTTGTCGACGCCGTTCCGGCCCATCCGGTAGAAGGCGTAGAGCAGGTTCTCCTTGTTCCGCGCGGCGTAGTCGAGGACCGCCCGGTTCATGCTCACCGAATAGTCGATCGACTGCTTGAACTTCCACGGCTGCGGGGTGATGGGCAGCGGCAGGTCGTTCCGGGCGAGTTGGTTCTTGGGCACCAGCGGGACGGTCATCGGCGTGGGGTGGCCGATGATCTCCGTGAGGATGCCGATGGAGTTGTGGAACAGCGCGGTCGAGCGCAGCGTCGCGTTCGTCCAGTTGGAATAGGAAGCCACGCTGCGGCGGCCCGAGCCCGGCTTGCCCTCGCGGATCAGGCGCTCGCTCATGGAGGCCCCGACGCCGTCGAGACCGGTGATCACCAGCGGGTCGAGGTTGTAGTTGTAGGGATCGCGGAAGGGCGGGATGAAGACGATCATCCCCTCCGGGCCGGGCTGGTGGTGGTTATAGACGATCTGAGGGAACCACTCCCGATACAACACCTTGTTGATGTTGGTGTTTTCCGGTTGGTTCGACATGAAGAAGTCGCGGTTGTTATCGTGCCCGACGTACTTCTGATAGAGGCGCGGCAGGCTGTTGAACTCGCGCCTGGCCGGGTCCTTGTTGCGCATGTACCAGTTGGACACCAACTCCATCCCGTCGGGGTTGGCCGGCGCGAACAGGATGATGACGTCCTTCAGGAAGCGAAGTGTCTCCGGATCCTCGGCGCTGACCATCTCGTAGAGGGTCTGGGTCACCTGTTGGGCGCCCACCGTCTCGGTGGCGTGCAGGCCGCCGTCGATCCAGACGACCGCCTTGCCCTCCGCGGCCAGCGCCTTGGCCTGCTCGTCGGTCAGACCTTCCGCCTTGGCCAGCTTGCGCGAGATGTCCCTGTAGCGCTCGAGGTTCTTCAGGTTCTCCGGCGCCGAGACGATCGCCATCAGCTGGTCGCGTCCCTCGGCGGTCTTGCCGATGGATGTGAGCTTCATGCGATCGGACTGCGAGGCCAGCAGCTTCCAGTAGGTCTGGAGCTGGGTGTAGGTCGCGAGCGAGTAGTCGTCCCCGACGTCGAAGCCGAACACGGCCCTTGGCGGGGAGACCTCGGCCGCGGCCGGGGCCGCCAGCGGCCCCGCGAGCGCCAGCACCAGGCCGCACGCGGCCCCCACGAGTCTCATGCGCATGTGCGTGTTCCCCAACAGGCGGCGCCCACATCACGCGGGACGCTCACCGGGATTGACGCAGGCGGCTTGGGTTCCGCCATCCCGCCCCGGCCGCTTTTCAGAATCTCAGCGGCGGATCGCGCGTCGCTGCGGGGTTCCCTCGGCCGGTCGGGCTTCCATGCGCAAGGCCCCGACGCGCGGGGCGTCCTTGGCCGCGCCGAGGCCCTCCCACAGCGCCTGGATCATCGTCCACGCGCGCTGGTTCTCGGGGTTCTCCTGCGCCCAGCGCTCAGCAGCAAGCGCGTCTTCGGGCGTGGCCTGGGGCGACCGCAGCCGCGCGAACCAGTCGGAGGCCGCGGCGACCGCCGCTTGGCTCGTCCTCGTCGCTCGCGGCTTGCGTTTCATGGGACTCCAGGAGCCGGCCCATCAGATGGCGCATGGAACGCGTGAGATGCTTCTGGACGGCGCTGACGGAAATATCCAGAAGCTCGGCGACCTCGCTATAGGACATTCCTTCCCAGCGCAGAAGCACCAAGATGCGCCGGCTCCGCTCGGGAAGCTCGTCCATCGCAGCCAGGGCGCTCTGCAGTTGTTCACGTCCGAACAGGATGCGCTCCGGCGATATCTCGTCCGGCGGATGATCCTGCTCGACCAGCTCGCAATGAGCCGACCGCCGGCGCACGTAGTCACGGCGGTAGCGATCCCGAAGGACGTTTCGGGCGACGCGGAAGACATAGCATTCGTAGTTGTCGATCTGAGCGGCGCCGCGTCCGTGCATCCGGATCAGGACTTCCTGGATCAGGTCGTCGACGTCATCCCCGTGGGCCTTGTGACGAAAGAAGGCCTTGAGCGCCGGCATGAAGGCCACGGCGTCGCGCCCCTCGGCGGCCGTCTCCCCCAGGCCGCCCATACTGGCAATGGACATCTGCCCCCCCACACATTGCCGCCAACCACGGCTAGAACCCTCACATGCACCCCAAGCAGATATCGCCAGAATTCCGACGTCTTCCGCCATTTTCCATGATTATGCACATATGAGTGCACATGCTTGCTAATATTTTAGCTGATACAAAGTTGTCCCTGATTGCACTATTTCTGAAATATATCGCGGATATCCGAGAGTATTTACTTGGATGTATTCACTTTCATCGAATTCCTGCATCGCCAAACCGACTTCGCCAGCGGCGTTTGCTCCTTGCAGCCACGGGCGACACAGGCCGCCGACCGTCTTCCTGGCCGACCGCCCGAGGGCCGGTTCTAGGCGTCACGGGCGCAATAACGGGCGCTGCCGGCCCACCGCACCCCTCGACTAGCGCATAGGTTGTCGTGAAATCGAGCACACGCGGGATAGTCCGGCGCCTGGCAGAACTGTAACGCAGTCACGACCGCTCCCCCGCGATACTTGATGACCGATATGTGTCAGAAGCAGCTTCTCCCCCGATCCTACTCTCCGGAAAGCGATTTATTCCGACCGACTCATAACTATTACGCATGAGCTCGCCCTAGACCCGGCGGCCATTACGGCCGTCTGGCCCGATGAAGTGGCGAAGTGCGAGCTGGCCGCGTCTGCCTTGTCGAGACCGTCCGCGGGAGCCGGACGGCAGGAGCAGGGGATAACGACATGCGCGCATCATCGGCCGGTCACGGCTTCAAGCTCGCCCTTGTCGTGGGGACCGCCGCAGCGGCCCTCGCGACCGGCGCTCACGCCCAGGAAAGGACGGCTGACCTCGAGGAGCTGGTCGTCACCGCGACACGGCGGGAGACGACCGTCCAGACCACGCCCCTGGCGATCACGGCGCTCGGCGAGAACACCATCGAGAACCTCGGCGCCACCGGCCTGCAGGATGTCACCACTCTGGTTCCGAGCCTGAAGATCGGCGGCGGCGCCGACGGCGGCGGCCGGATCACCCTCCGGGGCATCCAGGCCTCGGGCGAGGCCACGGTCGGCCTCTACTACGACGAGACGCCGATGACCGGGCCGTCCGACACGACCCAGAACTCGGGCGGCTCGTCCCAGGACGGCAACCTGTTCGATGTCGAGCGGATCGAGGTGCTTCGGGGCCCGCAAGGCACCCTGTACGGCTCGGGCTCGATGGGCGGCACGGTCCGGGTGATCTTCAACAAGGCCGACGTGCGCGACTACGAAGGCGCCGTCGACCTGCAGGCCGCCACAATGCGCGAGGGCGACGCCAGCTACTACGCCAAGGGCGTCGTGAACGTGCCGCTCATCGAGGACAAGCTGGGCGCCCGCATCGTGGCCTACCAGGAAGTCCGCGGCGGTTTCGTCGACAACGTCCGCTACGGCCACGAGAACATCAACGACCGCAAGACCCGCGGCGCGCGCCTGATGCTGACCGCCCTTCCGACCGAGAACATCAGCTGGCACGGCATGTTCATGGCCCAGAAGACCGTCGCCGACGGCGGGGGCTCCAGCTGGTATCCGCTGCTTGGGGCCGAGGACTACTCCACCGACCGCTACGTCGTACCGATGAATCGCGACGAGCTGACGCTGTACTCCAGCGACCTCGACTGGGACATCGGCTTTGCGACCGTGACCTGGGCGGCGGCCTACTACGAGTGGGACCAGCTGAACGCCAGCGACTACACCAACACCATGCGCTCGAACTCGACGAGCGCCACCAACTGCCGGAACTGGTTCACGATGTCGCTCGGCATCCCGACCACGACCTGCAACGCGTCCCAACTGGCGCAGTTCAAGGCCTTCGCCGAGAGCCTGATGCCGACCACGCTGTACAAGCCGGCCTGGGTGCACACGTCCAACAGCGAGCTGCGCATCAGCTCGAACGGCGACAACCGGCTGAACTGGACGTTCGGCGCCTTCATCGAGCAGCGGAAGGACTACGTCGACAGCACCCTGGCCGTCGTGGACCGCAACACCGGCATCATCGGGGTCCCGCCGACCATCTTCTTCCACCGGGACATCACGACGGACACCGACCAGACCGCGTTCTTCGGGGACGTCTCCTACCAGATCATCGACGGCCTGTCGGTCAACGTCGGCCTGAGGCGCTTCAAGTACAAGAAGGAGACCTACGGCCAGACCGACATGCCCAACTGGGTCTCGGGCTCGCTCGTCGAACCCTTCCGCAGCTTCAACGCCGACGCCAGCGGCTGGCTGAGGAAGTTCAACGTCAACTACCAGATGAATCCCGACATCCTGGTCTACGCCACGGCGGCCCAGGGCTTCCGGCCGGGCGGCGCCAACAACACGCCCAACCTGGAAACCGCCCTGGTGCCCTACGGCCCGGACAAGGTGTGGAACTACGAGCTGGGCGTGAAGACCTCGTGGTTCGACCGTCGCCTGACGCTGAACGCCGCCGTCTTCCAGATCGACTGGGACGACATCCAGACCTCGGCCACCACCCTGTCGGGCTGTTGCTCCTTCATCGTCAACGCGGGCAAGGCCCAGATCCGCGGGGTGGAGGTCGAGTTCACCGCCCGCCCGATCACGGGCCTCGTGGTCTCGGGCGGCGTGACCGTCGCCGATCCGGAGCTGAAGGAAGACCAGATCAACCCGAACATCCGGGATTCCACGTCGCTCGGGGACAAGGGCGACCAGATTCCGAACGTGTCGCGGTTCATGGCCTCGACCTCGGTGGAGTACACCTGGCCCATCACCGACGGTTTCGGCGGCCTGGTCCGGGCGGACTACAGCTACGTCGGCAAGTCCTACTCCCACTTCCGTCCGACGAACGTCTACTACGAGCAGCAGGGCGACTACGCGGTGGTGAACCTGCGCGCCGGCGTCGAAGGCGAGGACTGGGGCGCCTTCCTGTTCGTCCGCAACGCGTTCGACGTCTTCGGCGAGATTTCCGTCTCGTCGAGCAGCGGGTCCGAGCAGCTCACCAACTCCGTCCTGCCCCGCACGATCGGGGTGAACCTGCGCAAGTCCTTCTGATCCAGACCGAGCACGCGGCGCGGCCGCCGCCACCGGACCCCGGCGGCGGCCGCGGACTTCACCGAGCCTGTCATGACGGGCCGGCTTCTCGGGAGCGAGCCGAACCGCGTCGGCTCGCTCCCACCCCCTAGGCGGTGCGACATGGCCCCGCCGGCGCCGCACGAAGCGGCGCCTTGCGCATAATCACGCCCAGGAACGCCCAACATCTGGACAGCCCCGCGGACACCCACTTCTGATCTGTCGAAGCGCCCGGCCTCCGAGGGTGCGCCGGGGCCGGCCCGTCGCCGGCCCCTTCATGAGCGACGCGTATGACCCGTCAGATACTGCTTCCCTCGGTGGGGGACCTCACCGCCTTCGAGGCCGCCGCACGCCATGCCAGCTTCACCCGCGCGGCGGCGGAACTGCACCTGACCCAGAGCGCCATCAGCCGAGCCGTCCGCATGCTGGAGGACCGCATCGGGGTCACGCTCTTCGAGCGCGTGCGTCAGCGGGTGGTGCTCACGGCGGCCGGCAGCCTCTACCTCAAGGAGGTGCGGCGCATTCTCGCCGATCTGCGCGAGGCGACGCGGGCCGTGATGTCGTACGCTGACGAGACCGCGACGCTCAATGTGGCGGTCCTGCCGACCTTCGCGACGCGCTGGCTGGTGCCGCGCCTGCCGGACTTCATGGCCGCCCACCCCGACGTGACGCTGAACCTCTCGGCCCGCCTGGAGCCCTTCGAATTCGCCGACGAGCCGTTCGACGGGGCGATCCACTACGGGTCGCCCACCTGGGCGGCGTCGCGCTGCCATCACCTGATGGACGAGGTGACGGTCGTGGTCGCCAGTCCGGAATATCGCGCAGCCCGGCGCCTGGAGACGCCCGCTGACCTGCAACGGGCGACCCTGCTGCACCAGACCACGCGTCCGCGGGCCTGGTCCGACTGGTGCAGGCAGGCCGACGTCGAGATCGAGGCCGTGAACCGGGGACCGCGCTACGAGCAGTTCGCGATGATCGCGCAGGCCGCCGCGGCCGGACTGGGCGCGGCGTTGCTGCCCGAGGTCCTGATCGAGGAGGAACTCTCCCGCGGACGCCTGGAGATCCTCTTCCCGGAGGGCCTGACCGGTCCCAGCGCCTACTACTGGGTCGTTCCCGAGGACAAGGCCGCCTCGCCGGCGCTCCGGTCCTTCACCCAGTGGATCACCGCGCAGGCCCGGGCATAGGACCCGCGACGAAGTACGCGTCTTCGACCGCCCTGCGTCTTAGCTGGCAGAGGGAGCGCGCGCCGCGTCGGTCGGCTCCCGAAGACAGGGGACCCGATCGAATGCTTCGCTCCGCACTCGCATGCCTCGCAATCCTGATCGCGGCGCCGACCACGGCCCAGGCCCACCATGGCTGGGGCTCGTACAACGCGGCCGAGGCGACCACCATGGACGGCGTCGTCCAGACCGTCCGCTGGCGCAATCCGCACGTCGAGGTCGACATCCGCACGGGCGGCAAGACCTGGACCGTGGTCCTGGGCCCGGTGCCCCGCGTCGCCGCCCGAGGCCTCACGCCAGAAGCGCTCAAGGTCGGGGAGAAGCTGCGGGTGGTGGGCTACCCCCGCAAGGACGGCGGCCCCGAGATCCGGGCCGAGCGGATCACGGTCGGCGGCAAGACCGTGGAGATGCGGTGACCATGGCGCTGCCGCAGGCCCTCTACGATCTCGCGGCCGCCATCGAGGCGACGCCCCTCGGCGAGGCCGCCCGCAGCGGCGGTCCGCTCTATCCCTTCGCCAACCTGCTGCATCTGCTGGCCCTGGTGCTGCTGATCGGCGGCATCGGCGTGGTGGACCTGCGCCTGCTGGGCTTCGCCCGCGGCCTGCCGCTGCCGACCCTGTCACGCTTCATGACACCCTTCGCCGTCGCAGGCCTCGTCCTCTTCCTGGCGAGCGGCGCCGTCCTCTTCGCGTCGGACGCCGGTCCCCTGGCCCACTCGTCGGTCTTCCTGTGGAAGATGGCGGGCTTGGCCGCCGGCCTCGCCAACGCCGCGGCGTTCAACGCCGTCTACGCGGGCCGCCTCTCGGACTGGGACGCAGCCCCGCCCCTTCTGGGCCGGCTGATGGCCCTAGGGTCCCTGGGCATCTGGCTGACCGTCGGCGCCCTGGGGCGCTTCATCGCCTACAGCGCCTGAGAGCCGAGGTTCCACATGACCGATCGCCCGATCACCTGCATCGCCCTGGCCCTCGCGCTCATCGGAGGCGCCGCCCAGGCGGCGCCGGACGAGATCACCCTCTTCAGCGGCCGCGACTTCCAGGGAAGATCCTTCACCACCCGCGACGACATCGGCGATGTTCCCGCCACGGCGGGCTTCTCGCCCCAGAGCGCCAAGGTCACGGGACACTGGGACGTCTGCGGCGCGGTCGACTTCAGCAATCCCTGCACCGTCCTGCGGCGCGACACGCCAAACTTCGACTACGCGCCGGCGAAGGTCGGCGCGCCGACCTTCGCGGTGATGTCCCTCTTCGCCACCTACCGCGGAGTCGACCAGGCCTCGAGCGGGCCGCCCACGCTGGAGCTCTATGCGCGGGCCGAGTTCATGGGGGACCGCCTGATGGTCTCCGAGGCGGCGCCGGACCTTGTGTCGCCTGGCCCCGGCGGCCGACCCGCCAGCGCCCACGTCGGAGGTCGCTGGCAGCTCTGCGAGCAGCCAAATTTCGCAGGCAGGTGCGTGGTTGTGGAAGGCGAGCAGCTCCACCTCCCCGACGACCTGCCGCCCGTGGTGCGGTCGGCTAGACCGGCGCCTTGACCCAGGCGACGAAATCGACGGCGCCGAGCGGCGCCTCGGCGAACACGTTCTGCACCGCCCCCGACAATTCCCGAACCAGATCGGGCGTGAACGCCTGGTAGGACGACAGGTTCGCGCGGCCAAGGCCGTGCTCGCCGCTGTAGCTGCCGCCGTACCGGCCCACCGCGATGCCATAGACGCAGGTCCGAAGAGCTTCGAGGCGCTCCGGCGACGGCGGGTCGCGCCGGTCGGCGACGAGGTTGAAGTGCACGCCGCCATCGCCGATGTGGCCGAAGTCGCAGACGGCGAACTCCGGGAACTGCGCCGAAAGCCGGGCCAGGGCATCGCGGCGGAAGGCCGGAAGGTCGGATCGACGGAACGCCAGGTCGAAGCCGGTCACCTGGCCCTTGGCCCTCAGTCCTTCAGACAGGGCGTGGCGGATGGCCCACAGGGGCTGGGGAGGTCCCATCAGCACATCCAGGGTCGCGGCCCCCGCCGTCTCCAGCCAGCTCGCCAGGGCCGTCTCCAGCACCTCCGAAGGCCCCGTCTCCCCGTCGCGTCGCGGTCGCGCGCTGGCGAGCTCGATCAGGACGGCGTAGGGCGGCGTCCCGGCGTGGAACGGATTTCGAAGGCCAGGGACATGGGCCAGGGCGGCGTCCATGGCGTTGCGGGACATGCCCTCGAAGGCGGTGAGCAACTCGCCCGCCTCGCGCTCCATGTGCTGCAGGAGCGGCAGGGCCGCGTCGGCCTCCGCCAGGGCGACAAGCGCCGCCGACGTCTGCCGCGGTCGGGGGTGGACCTCGACCTCGACCTCGGTGATGACGCCCAGCGCCCCGCAACTGCCGACGAACAGCTGGCGCAGGTCCAGGCCGGTGTTGTCCTTGCGCAGCCCGCCCTTCAGTTCGACCACCTCGCCGCGCCGGTCGGAGAGGACCACCTGGAGCCCCAGCACGTGCCGGCGCATGTCGCCGTAGCGGATGAAGCGCGCGCCGCCCGTGTTGGTGGCCGCCATTCCTCCGAGGGTCGGGTCGGCGCCGAGGTCGATGGGCAGGAACAGGCCGTGGGGCTCCAGGGCCGCGTTCAGGGCCGACAGGCGCACGCCGGCGCCGGCCCGGACGGTGCGGTTCGCCGCGTCGATGCGCAGGGGCGCCCGGAGCCGCTCAAGGCTGAGCACGACCTGGCGACCGCTGCCGTCGGCGGTCGATCCGCCCACGAGGCCGGTGTTGGCCCCCTGGGGCGCCAGGCCGATTCCACGCGCGGCGCAGTAGGCCACCACCGCGGAGACCTCCGCCGTGGTGGCCGGCCGCACCGCCAGGGCCGCACGGCCCGCCTCGTAGCGCGCCGGCGTATCGTAGGGGCGCAGGTCCTCTGGGGCGCTCAGCACATGCGCGGCGCCGACCAGGGCCTGCAGGTCCTCCTCGATGCGCTTCAGGTGCATCGTCAGCCGGCGGCCGCCTCGGTCATCTTGAAGATGCCCTGGGCGTTGGAACTGTCGAAGGCGAGGTCGAGCCGCGGCTTGCCCGTGGCTTCGTCGACGAGGGGCAGCCGGGTGATGAATTCGTAGAACGAACCTGGGACCAGCCGGGTGACGATGCGGCCGTCGGCGTCCCGGAATTCCCGCTCCACCTGCGCGGCCCGGAAGGCCGTCTGGCGCACGCGCTTGGAACTGGAGACCTCCACGGCGTCCTTGATCGGCCGCCCGAGGGCCCGCTGCCGGTCGGCCAGGGCCTCCACGTCGGCCACGCGGTCGGTGGCGTGGTTGAAGGCGTTCCCCTCGGTGGCGATCCAGGCCATCTCGGCCGACTCCGCCAGAAGCGTCTCGTAGTCGCCGAGCAACGGAATGTCGTGCTGCCTGTCGAAGCAGGCGGCGAGCACCGGCAGGGCGGCGGCGGCGGATTCGAAGTCCACCACCCCCTCCCGCTCGAAGCGGGCGAGGGTCGCCTTCGCCTGCGGCGAGAGGGGGTCGCCGGAGGTCTTGGTCACCGACAGCGCGGCGGCGGCGAATCCGTCCGAGAAGCGGTCGACGTGCAGTTCGCTCACGAAGAACTGGGCGATGTCTTCGGGATAGTCGGCCTGGGCGTAGGAGCGGCCGGTCATCTTCAGCCGCTCCAGCGGATAGACGCCGTTCCGGACGTACCCAAGGGGCCGGAGCACGCGCAGCAGGGCTTCCTCGCCGCCCGGCAACGCCCCCATGCCCCGGAGAGCGACCGTGCGCACCGCGCCGTGGTCGTGGAACACCTTGAGCCCGTCGCGCCGGCAGTCTTCCGCATATTCGGCGGCGGCGGGCACGCGGTTCAGCAGATCGCTGAACAGCACGACGTTCAGCGCCTGGGCCATCACCGCGCGGGTCACCTTCGGGGACACGAGCAGCTCGGAATGGATGACCAGCAGGGCGAACATCTCATCCGTCCGTTCGGCCCCCAGGACCGTCCGCACCAACCGATGCAAGTTCACGCAGAAACTCCGTTACCCTATGAAACCAGCCGAACCGATGCGCCGGGGGCGAGCGCGAGAAAAGCGATTACTTTTCAAGACTCCATGCGCCCGCAGAATGAGGGGCCGGGGGCGCGCCCGACGAGAATCTCAACCCGGCGAAATGCGGAAGGCGGCCCCGGTCCGGGCCGCGACATCGGCGACCGTGACGTCCGGCGCCAGTTCCCTCAGCAACAGGCCGGCGCCGTCCTTGCGCCGGTCGAAGACGCAAAGGTCGGTGATGATCCGGTCCACGACGCCGGCGCCGGTCAGCGGCAACGAGCATCGGCGCACGACCTTGGACGCGCCCTCCCGGCTGGCGTGCTCCATGACCACGACGACGCGCCGGACCCCGGCGACCAGATCCATGGCGCCGCCCATGCCCTTCAGCATCTTGCCCGGAACCGTCCAGTTGGCGATGTCGCCCTGCTCGGACACCTCCATCGCCCCGAGGATGGCCACGTCGATGTGACCGCCCCGGATCATCGCGAAGCTGTCCGCGCTCGAAAAGAACGCGCAGCCCGGCGCCTCGGTGATGGTCTGCTTGCCGGCGTTGATGAGGTCCGGGTCCTCGTCGCCGGGATAGGGAAACGGCCCCATGCCCAGCATCCCGTTCTCGCTCTGCAGCGTGACCGACACGCCCTGCGGAATGTGGTTGGCGACCAGCGTCGGAATGCCGATGCCCAGGTTCACATAATCGCCGTCACGCAGCTCTTCGGCGGCGCGCCGGGCCATCTCATCGCGGGTCCAGGGCATCAGCCTCGCACCTCCTCCTCGGGCCGTGGCCGGTTGGTGACCTTCTCGATCCGGCGGGTGTAGTCGCGGCCCTCGAAGATGCGATCGACGTGGATGCCGGGCGTATGGACGAGATCCGGATCGAGCTCGCCGGCGGGAACGAGATGCTCCACCTCGGCGACGGTGACCGCGGCGGCCGTGGCCATCACGGGGTTGAAGTTCCGCGCCGTCTTCCGGAACACGAGGTTGCCCGCGGTGTCGCCCTTCCAGGCCCGGACGACGGCGAGGTCCGCGCGCAACCAGGTCTCGCGGATGTAGGCGCGCCCCTCGAAGGACTCCTGCGGCTTGCCCTCGGCGACGACCGTGCCGACGCCCGTCCGGGTGTAGAAGGCGGGTATCCCCGCGCCGCCCGCGCGGATGCGCTCGGCCAGCGTGCCCTGCGGATTGAGTTCGAGTTCCAGTTCGCCCGAGAGATAGAGCTGCTCGAACAGCCGGTTGTCGCCCACGTAGGACGAGATCATCCGCCGTATCTGGCCGTTCTGGAGAAGCGTCCAGAGCCCGTACCCCTCGGCCCCGCAGTTGTTGGAGATCACCGTGAGCTCCCGCGGCCCGGCGCGTCGCAGGGCGGCGATCAGGTTCTCCGGATTGCCGGACAGGCCGAAGCCGCCCGACATGATGCTCATGCCGTCGCGAAGCAGCCCCTGGAGGGCGGCGTCCGCGTCGCCGTACACCTTGCGGCTCAATCCGCCCTCCCCGCGTAGATCTCCGGATCGAGTTCGCCTTCCGCCCGCGCCACGATCGTCGTCGCCGCCAGGTTCGCGGTGACGTTCGGCACCGTCCGCATCATGTCGAGGATGCGGTCGAAGGGCAGGATGAAGCCGACCAGCAGCGCGGTATGGGCGTCGGAAACGCCGATCACCGACAGCAGGCCCGCCAGGATGAAGAGCGACGCCGAAGGCACCCCCGTGGCGCCCAGCGCCAGCAACACCCCCGCCAGCCACAGGAGCGCGTACTCCTCGGCGCCCAGCGGGACGCCGAACGCCTGGGCGGCGAACGTCGCCAGCAGCGCGACATAGAACGCGGTGCCGTCCCGGCCGAGATTCACGCCGAGCGGCAGCAGCGCCGAGGCCAGCGCCGGTTGGATTCCGAGGTTCCGCTGGGCCACCGTGATCGTCACCGGCAGGGTGGCCAGGCTCGAGACGGTCGAGAAGGCCATCAGCACCGCGTCGGTGATGTTCCGCAGGAAACCCACCGCCGAAAGGCCGCTCAGGAGGCGGACCAGCAGCGGTTGCAGGATCAGCACCTGCAGCAGCGTTCCGAAGGCCAGGCACCCTGCGAGCAGCGAGAGACTGACGAACACCTTCAGGCCGTTCGTCCCCACCACCACGGCGACCAGGGCGAAGACCCCGAAGGGCGCCGCCTCCATGATCAGCCGCACGAGGAGCAGGAGCACCGAGGTCCCCGAGCGCAGCACGGCGGCGGCGGGCTCGCCCGCCTCGCCCGACAGCAGCAACGCCACGCCGATCAGGCCGGAGAAGAAGATCACCGCCAGGATGTCCCCGTCGGCCAGCGCCTTGATGGGATTGACCGGAACGATGGCCAGGAGCTGTTCGGCGACGCCTTTGGCGGGACCGATCTCGCGCGGGGCCGCGCCGGCGAGGGCCGCCCCCTGCCCCGGCTCCACGAGCGCGCCGACCAGCAGGCCCAGCGCGACCGACAGCGTCGTCATGCCCAGCAGAAGCAGCAGAAGCCTCCCGCCGACCCGCCCCAGCCGGCCGGGATCGCCCAGCCCCGCCACGCCCGAGGCGATGGTGAAGAAGACCAGCGGCGCGACGACCATTCGGATCAGCCGCATGAAGAGCTCGCCCAGGGGCGAAATCCAGGTGATCGCATCCCCCGCGACGAGGCCCGCGACGGCGCCCAGCAGCAACGCCGCCAGGATGCGCTTCCAGAGCGCCACGCCGAACCAGGCGCGGCCGACCGCACTCAGGACGTTCTTCATTGCGGGACTGTCCAGCGATCGAGCCAGCCGTTCACGGCCGCGTACCAGTCCAGGGTGTCCTGGGGCCGCGTGATCAGGTGATTGGCGTCCGGCAGGTAGAGGAGTTCGCTGGGCACGCCCAGCTTCTGGGCCGCGATGAAGCCCGAGACGCTGTCGTTGACCGTCACGCGCAGGTCGCGGCCGCCGTGGGTGAACAGGATCGGCTTCGACCACTGCGCCACGTGGTTGCGCGGATTGAAGCGCTCGAAGGCCTCCGGCTCATGGAGCGGAGAGCCGAACTGGACCTCCTTGTACCAGACGAGGTCGCCGCTCAGCCCACCCGCGCGGACGTCGAAGACGCCGGCGTGCGAGACCAGGCACCGCCAGGGCTCGTTCCAGACCCCCGCGATCCAGTTGACCATGTAGCCGCCGTACGAACTGCCCATGGCGCAGGCGCGGCCGCCATCCAGGAAGGGATACTGGCTGAGCGCCGTGGCCCAGCCGGCCTTGAGGTCCTCGAGCGGCCGATCCCCCCAGTGTTTCTGCACGGCCTTGGCGAAGGCCTCGCCGAAGCCGGTCGAACCGTGGAAGTTGATCATCACCGTGGCGTAGCCGCGGCCCGACCAGACCTGGGGATTGCGAAGGTAGCTCCAGGCGTTGTCGTAGGCGCCGTGCGGCCCGCCGTGGATCAGGAACACCACCGGATAGGTCCGCCCCGGCTGACGATCCAGGGGCTCGACGACGAAGCCCTGCACCGGCTCGCCGTTCCAGCCCCGGAACGTGAAGCTGTGGTGCGGCGCCATTTCGACACCCGCCAACTGGGCGGCGCCGACATCGGTCAGGCGCCGCGCGGCGCCCGACCCCGACCGCAGGAACGCCTGGGTCGGATGGGCGAAGTCGTCCCAGAGGTAGAGCAGGCCCGCCTTGGACGGTTCGATGGCGCTGACGGAGCCCTCGCCGGTCAGCGGCCGGGCCGCGCCGGACCGCGCATCGAAGGCGTAGGCCCTCTGCTGTCCCTCGTCCTCGACGATGGCGTAGATCGTGCGGCCGTCGGCGCTCCAGGAGATGTCCTGCGGCGCGCGGTCGAGGTCGGTCCCGAGCCGACGGACGCGCCCGGTGGCCAGGTCGCGGACGACGACGTTCGCCGCCCCGCCGTCGGACAGCGCCACAGGCTGGTGCACGTAGGCCAGGCTGCGACCGTCGGGGGAGAAGGCGGGCTGGGCGGCCGAGCCGGCGGCGTCCTCGACATCGAGGCGCTGCGGCGTCGCCGAAGCCTGGAGGGGGACCGAGAAGAGGTGCTGGGCCGGGGTGGCGCTGGCCGACAGGCCCGAAAGGCGGGCAGAGAAGATCACCGTGCGGCCATCCGGCGAGATCGCATAGGCGCTCTCGTTCCCGGAGGGTTTGGAGGGGACGTCGGCCATATGTCCGCGGGTCAGGGGCGCGCCGTCCGTGGCGGGCCCGGCCCCCTCGAGACGCAGGGCGTAGAGGCCGTTGCGGAGGTCGTCTTCCCACACGTCGTTGAACCGGACGCCCAGGTCCCGATAGGTGATGTTGGCCGAGGCGCCCTTGCGGGCGTCGAGCCGCCGGCGGGTGCAGGCCAGGTCGGGACAATCCGGGAAGACGTCGGCCGACACGACCAGCGTCTTCTCGTCTTCGGACAGCCGGAAGGTCGAGATGTCGACCGGGACCTGGGTGATCGGAACGCTGGTCCCGTCGGCGACCGAGGTCCGCCAGACCTGGCGGAGGCCGTCGCGCGTGGCGAGGTGGTAGACGCTGGCGCCGTCCTTCGACCACTGCAAGCCGCCGATCCCCGCCCCCTTCGGGACGAGGCTCCGGGGCTTGGCGCCGGGGCGGGAGACGTCGACGATCCAGACGGCGCCCGCCGTGCGGTTCGGCGGCCCCTCGTAGGTGCGCGTCGCATAGGCCAGCGTCCGCCCGTCGGGGGACAGGGTCGCCGAGGTCAGGCGATCGATGGCCACGAGATCGTCGGCCGTGAACGGGCGCGCGGCGGCCGGCGCGGCGATGGCCAGCGCGCAGGCGGCCAGGACCAGGCGGGACCTCATCGCTGTTCGCCCCCGCCGGCGCGGCGGTAGTCCAGCGGCGGCTTCCGTTCGCCCGCCAGGGATCGGTACACGAAGCCCGGCCCGCGGCGACGGTCGAGCTCCTGCTTAGCGGCCGCGATCGTCTCTGGGCTGCGGAACAGGTCGGCGGCGGTCAGGGCCAGGGTCTTGGCGGCCACGACCGCGCCCTTCGCCCCCAGGCTGGAGCCGCTGGCCGCCACGGCCTGCCAGCTGTGGGAGGGCGTGCCGGGAGCCCAGGTGGCCACCCGGAGCCCGACCGTGGGTGTCACGTAGCTGACGTCGCCGACATCCGTCGATCCCAGGCCGTCTCCGGTGGTCCCGTAGGCCTGGATGGCCGTCTCCGGCGGCGGCGGGGTCTGGCGCGGCGGCAGGGTGGCGGCGATGGTCTTCGCGAACTCGACCTCCTCCGCGGTCCAGCGCGGGGGGCCGACCAGACGCAGGTTCGCGTCCATGACCCGACCCAGGGCGTCGTTGGGCAGCAGGCCGTAGACGCCGTTCACCAACTCGAACTCCACCTTGGTCTCGGTGGCGAGGGCGGCGCCGTCGGCGGCGCGCTTCACCCGCTCCATCACCGCGGTGACGACCGCGGGGTCCAGTTGGCGCACGTAGTAGTAGCTCTCGGCGAAGTCCGGCACCACGTTGGGAGCCGAGCCCGCGCTGGTCAGCACGTTGTGGATCCGCGTCCGATCCGGGATGTGCTCCCGCATGAAGTTGACGATCACGTCGTGGATCTCGGCCGCGTCCACCGCCGAGCGGCCGCGGTCGGGCGCGGCGGCGGCGTGGGCGGCCTGGCCGTAGAAGCGGAACTTGCCGCTCTGGTTCGCGGCCGAAACGTCCTGCGCGGCGGAGTTGGCGTCGCTCGCATGCCAATGCAGGGTCACGTCGACGTCTTTGAACAGGCCGGCCCGGACCATGTAGACCTTGCCGCCGCCGCCCTCCTCGGCCGGCGTTCCGTAGAGCCGGATCTCGCCCTTCACGCCGTTGCGCTGCATCCAGTCCTTCACGGCCATGGCGGCGCCGACCGATCCGGCGCCGAAGAGATTGTGGCCGCATGCGTGACCGGGCCCCGGCCCGGCGCCCTCGCGATGCGGAACCGCCGCCTGGGCCATGCCGGGCAAGGCGTCGAACTCGGCCAGGATGGCGATCACCGGCCCTTCGCCGGTCTTGAAGCTGGCGACGAAGGCGGTGGGAAGGCCGGCGACGCCCGGTTCGACCGAGAAGCCCGCCTCGCGCAGCGTCTTCTGCAGCAGCGCCGAACCTTCCTGCTCAAGGTAGCCGAGCTCGGGCTTGGCCCACAGCTTCAGGGCGATCTCCGAAATCTGCGGCGCAGCGCCGTCGACCTCGGCCAGGATCTCCCGCTTCTGACGCTCGGGGATCGGCTTGGCGTATGCGGCCCCCGACCAGGCCACCGACGCCGCCATGGCGGCCCAAAACATCCCACGCATACCCAAGCCCCCTCAGACGAATGTCAGCAGCCGCCGCGGCGTGCCGACCATGATGGCCTCCACCTCGGCGTCGCTGAAATTCCGACGCCGCATCAGCGGCACCACATTGGAGAAGACGTGCTGATAGCCATGTCCGCCATACCGGGTGAGGCGGGTGCGGTGGCAAATGTCGTGGCTGATGACCACTTGGTCCCGATAGCCGCGGTCCAGCAGCGAGCGGATCAGCTTCAGCCGCATGGCGTCGTTCGGCATGTCGATGTCGGCGAGCCGGTAGTACGACTGCTCGATCCCGAACAGGTCCCACTCCAGCACGCAGCCCGTGTCGGCCAGGCGCAGCACGTCGTCGGGCTCGAACAGCGTGCGGTCGATGTGGCTGATGATCACGCGGTCGGCGCGGCCGCCATGCGCCTCGACGAACGCCATGATCTCCAGCGGCTGGCCCACGTCCCGGCCGGGATGGACGTTGACGCTGGCGCCGGTCTCGGCCTGGGCCAGAAGCGCGCCGGCCATGACCCGCTTCTCCCGGTCGGTCCAGGGATGCTGGCAGCCGATCTCGCCGATGATGCCGGCCCGGATTCCGGTGCCCCATGCGCCGACCGTCACCTGCTCGACGATCTCGCGGGCGAAATTCTCCACCGACCGGGTGAGGTTCTCCTCGGGCTGGAATTCGTCAACGTAGTAGCCGCAGCCCATCACGATCGGCACGCCGGTCCGCCGGGAAATCTCCGCCAGGCCCTTCGGCCGGGGGCTGAGGCCGCCGCAGGTCAGCTCGACGATGGCGCCGCCGCCGGCTTCCCGCATCTCGGCCACCTCGGCCACCGCGATCTCCAGATCGTCCAGCACCAGCTTCCGACGGGAGGGAACCTGGGCGTAGTTGATCTTCCAGCAGTTGCAGAGCGTGATCTCCGGATTGTCGTCGGCGTCCGTGGCGCGCAGCCGGGGCGGCGTGACGTCCGACAGCAGGTGCTCGTGCATCAGGGTCGGGCCGATGGCCTCGGGCTCCACGAGGCCCAGCACCGTCTGGACCTTGCCCCTCCGCGTCTCCGCCGCACTCATCCCGTACTCCGTTGTCATGCGATGCGGGCCATGACGGCCCTGGGTATGGCGAGGATCAGCAGGCCGGCCGCCGCCAGGACGAAGCCCAGCGCCACGACGCCCGCCTGCGTCCCGCCGGTCGCGTCCTTGAGCAGGCCCACGAGGGCCGGACCGACCATTCCGGCGATGACCGCGGCCGTGTTGATGAAGGCCACGCCGCCCGCCGCCGCGGAGCCTGCCAAGAGGCTTCCCGGGATGCTCCAGAAGAGCGCCAGCGTGGTCATCAACCCCGCCACCGACACCGTCAGGAAGGCCAGCGACAGCGGCAGGTGGTCGGCGGTCAGCGAGCTGATCGCCAGGGCCGCGCCCGCGACCAGGATTGGAATGGCCGCATGGAGGCGGCGCTCGCGCGACCGCTCGGCGCTGGCCGCCACCAGGATCATCGACAGCATCGCCGCCGCGTAGGGGATCGCGCTCAGGAGACCGACGTGGAAGGTCGAGGCCAGTCCGAACGCCTTGATGATGGTCGGCGTCCAGAACAGCAGGCCGTAGTGGCCGATGTTGTAGAGGAAGCAGATGAGGGCCAGCAGCCATAGGAGCGGGCTGCGCAGGGCCGCCTTCAGGTCCGAGGACTTGCCCGCCGCGTCCCGATCCAGGTTCTCGATCAGCCGGCGGCGCGCCCCGGCATCGAGCCAGCGGGCGTCGTTCGGCCCATCCTGGAGCAGGAACGCCACAAGGACCGCGGCGGCCAGCGACGGCGCGGCGCTGAGCAGGAACGACCAGCGCCATCCGGCCAGGCCGGCGACGCCGTCCATCCGGTCCATGAACCAGCCGATGGCGGGGCCGCCGAACACCACGCCCAGCGGCGTCGCCAGGAACAGGAACGACATGATCCGGGCCTGACGCGTGGCCGGAAACCACTGGGTGAAATACAGCAGCACGGCCGGGAAGAACGCCGCCTCGCTGACGCCCAGCAGGAAGCGCAGCACATAGAAGCCGGCCGCGCTGTCGATGAACACCATCAGGCACGAGATCACGCCCCAGACGAGGGCCAGCGCGGCGATCCCCCGTCGCGCCCCGACCCGGGCGACGAGCAGCGTGAGCGGCGCCTGGAAGATCAGATAGCCCCAGAAGAAGACCCCGGCGCCGAAGGCGTAGGCCGTCTCGCTCAGTCCCAGGTCGTCCAGCATCCTGAGTTTCAGGAAGCTGATGTTGATGCGGTCCACGTAACCCACGAAATAGGCGAACACGACGATCGGCAGGATGCGGGCCATCACCCGGCCGTAGAGCGCCCGGTCGTCGTCGGCCGCCGGGCTCATAGGTCGCCCAGCGCCGCGGACGCCCCCTGCCCAGCCGGATCGCCCTCGATCTTCGCCGCGTCCTGCGCCGCCCCACGGGCCGCGGCGACGATCTCGGCCACGTCGTCGTCGGTCATCGCCGTGGACAGCGCCATGAGGCCGGTGGGGGCCGCGAGGACCCCCCGATTGAGCAGGCCCAGGTAGAAGGCCGCCAGCCGGCGGGCCGAGACCCCTTCCGCATAGGCCGAGCGATAATCCGTGACGTCCGCGGCGGTGAAGTGAACCCGCAGCAGCGAGCCTGCGCCAACCACGGCGCCCTCGACCCCGGCCGCCGCCAGAGCCTCCCGGACGCCCGCCCGCACCGCCTCGCCGCGGCGGTCGAGGGCGTCGAAGGCCGGGGCGTCCAGCAGCCGCATCGACGCCACGCCCGCGGCCATGGTGACGGGATTGGCCGAGAACGTCCCGCCGTGAGGCACCGGCGGTCGTCCGCCGCTCGGATCGAAGACGCGCATGACCTCCGCGCGTCCGCCGACGGCGCCGACGGGGAAGCCGCCGCCGATGATCTTGCCCAGGGTCGTGAGATCGGGGTCCCCACCCCACAGGCCCTGGGCGCCGCCTGGGGAGAGGCGGAAGGTGATGACCTCGTCGTAGATCAGCAGGACGCCGGCCTCGCGGGTCGCGGCCCGGACGGCCGCGAGGTAGGCCGGCGCAAGCGGAACGAGCCCCGCCCGGTTCGGCATGGGGTCCAAGAGGACGGCCGCCAACTCGGGCCCATGGCGCCGGATCAACTCGGCGGCGGCCTCCGGATCGTTCGCCGGCAGAGTGACCACTTCGTCCAGGACCGACGGCGGCGTTCCATGCGCATAGGGGGTGGAGCGCGGAGCCGTCGCCTCGCCCCAGGTTCCGGGCCGGGAGTCCAGGCTGACCTCGGCATAGTCGTAGGAGCCGTGGTAGGCGCCCTCGACCTTAGCGATCTTGGGCCGGCCGGTATAGGCCCGCGCCGCCTTGAGGGCGGTCATCACCGCCTCGGTCCCGGAGTTGCAGAAGCGGACCTGCTCCACGACGGGCAACCGTTCGCAGAGGATCTCGGCGAGCTCGATCTCGGTCTCGGTCGGCAGGCCGAACGCCGTGCCCCGTTCGAGCTGGCGCGCGACCGCGGCGTTGATCTCGGGACAGGCGTATCCGTGGATCAGCGAGGTGAAGTTGTTGATGCAGTCGATGCGGGCGACGCCGTCCACGTCCCAGACCCGGCAGCCGGCGCCATGGCTCGCGTAGATCGGGAACGGCCGCATGAAGACCGTGGTCCGGGAGTTGCCGCCGGGCATGACGGCCTTGGCCCGGGCGTGGAGCGCCGCCGAGCGGATCGCGCCTTCGGGGTAGGTCACGCCGACCTCCCCGAGCAGGCCGTCAGGGCAGGTAGGCCGTGTGCTGGGCGATACGCGCCTCGGTCAGGCGCAGTTGCTCGCGACCGTCGGCTCCGGCCCGCGCATAGAGCGTCGCCGCCAGGGCCTGCACCAGGGCCGCGCAGCTTGTGAGCGAGGGGAAGTAGCTGGGACTGTCGGCGCCGAAGACCAGCGTCGCCGCCGCGCCTTCCGCCATCTGCGCTCCCGGCTGGTCGACGACCGCCACCAAGGGACAGCCAGCCTCGACCGCCGCCCGTGCGGTCAGCAGGCCGTCGCGGGAATAGGGCGCGAACCCGAACAGCAGCACGGCGTCCCCGCGCTGCAGTCCTCCCAGCTCCAGGTCCAGGACCCCGCCCGCCCCGCCGATCAGCGACACGTCGGGACGGAAGAGCCGGTACATGTAGTGGAACAGCATCGCCGGCGCGTGACAGCTCCGGAAGCCCGCCACCAGCACCCGCGGCGCGGATTCCAGCACCTTGGCCGCGGCCTCGATCCGGTCCACCGGCAGTTCGGCGATGGCCTGCCGGTCCGAGGCCAGCATCCGCACGGCGATGCTGTTGTCGCCCGCCATGTCCGCCGTCATCCGACTGGAGAACGGCGCGTCGCGGGCCGCCTGCAGGTCCTCCCGCGCCTCGTCCAGCAGGGCGGTCTTCAGCTCGTCCCAGCCGGACATGCCCAGCGCCCGCGCCAGCCGCGTGAACGTGGCCGGCGACTGGTTGGCGCTGCGGGCCAGCGCCCGCATCGGGATGCTCGCCGCATCCAGCGGGTGATCGGCCACGAACCGGGCCGCCGCGGCGAGCTGCGGCGGCAAGGTGCGCGCCGCCTCCGAGATCCGGCGGACCGTCGCGGACATCATCGGCCGGCGATCCACGACGCCCGGGGACGGGGGTTGGCGGCCATGACCTCTGCAGCACTCCCAACGATTCCTTCAAATCTAGAGCACACGGACTCCCGTTCCCACAACCGGCGGGACGCGGGGCGGCGTTGACGGCGGAAGACACGTCCTCAGAACTTGGCGCTGAGGCCGACGAACACGTACCGGCCGAGCGAGTCGTAGGTCTGGGGGTAGGTGTTGCCGTTCCCGAAGCCGCCGCCCAGGCCGCCCGTGCCGATCAGCGGCGGGTCCTCGTCCAGGACGTTGTTCACGCCGACCCGCAGGGTCAGGTCGTGCGGCAACTGGGCCGAGGCGGCGAGGTCGAAGAAGTCGTAGCTGCGGATGCGGGCGTCGGTCGCCGGCGCCGCGCCGGCCAGCAAGGGCGCCGAGCTGGTCGTGTCGAGAGACACCGCGCCGATGAACCGCCAGGCCGCCGAAACGTCCACCGACCAGGGGGTCCGCCAGGTCAGCCGCAGCTTGTGACGCCACTCCGGCGTCGGCCCGCCGCAGGTGTTGCCGAAGTAGCCGGCGCAGTCGTACTCGCCGAGGCCCGGCAGCGGTTCGATCACGTACCGGTCCACGTAGGAGCCGACGAGGTTCGCGGTGATGGATCCCTTGTCGAGCCCGAGGTCGGCCAGGTCGAGGCGATAGTTCACCTGCAGGTCCACGCCGCGGGTCTTCAGCGAGCCCGTGTTGAGGTTGGTGGCGATGACCGCCGCCGCCGGATCGCCGAACAGGGCCCCCGAGCCCGCGGACCGGGTGATCAGGTCGCAGAAGTAGGGGTTGCCGGTCGTGACGCACTGGCTGAGCGTCAGGTTGGGACTGACCGTGCCGATCAGGTCCTCGACCGTGATGTCGAAGAAGTCCAGCGAGATGCTCAGGTCGGGGAGGAAAGACGGCGTGAAGACGACGCCGTAGGTCCAGGTGTCGGAGCTTTCCGGCTCGAGGTCCGGGTTGCCCCCGACGACCTGGTTGTACTGGGACGCGCCGCTGGTCGGGATCGTACGGTACTGGGCCGCGGTCACGCCGGAATTCTGGCACTGGGCGAGCGTGGCGGTCGGCGCGGAGCCGGCGCAGGGGTCCGTGCCCCCGAACAGGCTGTTCCGGCGCGAAGCGTAGAGCTCCACGATGTTCGGCGCGCGGACGGCCCGCTGGTAGCTGGCGCGGAACCGCAGCGCGTCGATCGGCGACCAGTCGCCGCCCAGCTTGTAGGCGTCGGTCCGGCCGGCCGTGCTGTAGTCGGAGAAGCGGTAGCCGGCTTCGACCGACAGCGCCTTGACGAAGGTGCGGTCCTCGACGAGCGGCACGCGCAGTTCGCCGAACATCTCATAGACGTCGAAGGCGCCGGAGACAGGCAGCTTCGCGCCGCCCTGTCCGGCCAGATCGCCGGTCTGGAACGCCAGGTCCGGGTCGAGTTCCAGCGCCTCCCGGCGGTACTCGGCGCCCACCGCCACGCCCGCGCCGTGGACGGCCCAGGGGCTGACGACGCCATAGGCCGTCAGGTCGCCGGCCAGCGACGCGCTGACCACCTGCTCGGTCGTGGAGCCCTTGGCGTAGCCGGGGACCTCCAGGTAGTTCAGGGCCTCGTTCGTGACGCCGTTGATGGACCAGACGTTGTAGGGCACGCACAACGGATCGACGCCGTTCAGCGCGGACTCGCAGACCACCTGGCCGTTCGCCGGGTTGCGGACCGCGCGGAGCGCCCGCTGGGTGCGGGACAGCGAGAACTCGTTGAGGTACTCCTGGGCGTAGATGGTCGTCCCGTACTGGGCGTAGGCGTCGTAGGACCAACCCTCCCACAGGTCGCCGCGGATCCCCACCACCGCGCGATAGGCGGTGTGCCGGACATCGTTCTGGCGGTTGCCGCCCTCCACGTTGCGCCGGCCGATATTGACCACCGCGTTGTCGTTCGGACCGAGCCCGACCGAGGTGCACATCTGCTGCACCTGTTGGGCCGACAGCAGCGGGTTGTTGCAGTTGATGCTGTAGGCTCGCGAGAACATGCCGCTAGGGCCGACCTGGGCGACCGAGCGGTCGTCCATGAACATCAGCTCGCCATAGGCCTCCAACGCGTCGCTGACCCGGTAGCGGGCGAAGCCGCCGAGCGTGTAGCGCTCGTCCGGCCGCTGGAAGTAGTTGTCCCGACCGTAGTTGTAGCCGTCGCGGGCGGCGACATAGGTCCGGAAGGTGTTCCCCGTCGCGGGATCCAGCGTCAGCGTCGCCCGCGTCGCGCCGGTCACCGGATTGTTGAGCCGGAACTGGGCGGGGTTGGTCGTGGTCGACCCCGCGCAGCTGAACACCGCGCCGCTGCCCAGGGCGCAGGCGCTGTAGTCGCGCTCGGCCGCCGACAGCGCGTCGATGTTCCGGTAGCCGGCGTAGAGGGTCGCGTTGCCGCGTCCGTCCTCGAAGTTGCCGCCGACCACGAGCGTCACGTCGGTCGCGAAGCCGTCGACGACGTTGCTGTCCGGCTCCTCGTAGTTCTTGTCGCGCAGCAGAACGCCGACGAACCCGTCGTTCTCATGCTGATAGAAGCTGTACTGGGCGTCGAGGCGGACGCCGGTGAAGTCCTTCTGCAGGATGAAGTTGACAACGCCGGCGATGGCGTCCGAGCCGTACACGGCCGAGGCGCCTCCGGTGACCACCTCAAGGCGCTCCACCAGGGCGGAGGGGATGTTGTTGATGTCGGGGGCCTGGGCCGTGACGCGGTCCGGCTCGCCCGGCATCAGCCGGCGACCATTCACGAGGACCAGGGTCCGCTTGTTGCCCAGGTTCCGCAGGTTGACGGTCGCCGTGCCGCTCGCGCCGCTTGAAACGTTGCCGCCGAAGTCGCCGAAGGCCTGCGGCAGGCTGTTGATCAGGTCCTCGGCCCGGGTCACACCCTGGAGCCGGGCCTCGGCGGCGCTCACCACCGACACGGGACTGACGCTCGACAGGTTCGGAGTCGGAATCCGCGACCCGGTCACGACGACCTCGGCCACGTCCTCCGTCGCGTTCTGGGCGTGGGCCGGCGCCGCGACGAGCGCGACTCCGCACAGCAGCGTGGACCCAAGAAGACGACACCGTACAGACCGCATTTCACCCTCCCCTTCGCCCCGCAGGGCCCCCGGGCGCCGGCAAGGCCCGGCGCAGCCCCCCTCGATCGCGTCGCCACGTCGAGAATGATTCATATGTCTCAGGACATGAGGAGTTATGCGACGTTTGTTCCCTGCGCAAGCCAATTTTGATTCATTTGTTTCATTCGTGGGCAGGCGGCGTGATCCGGCGCCTCGAATGACGGCGCGCGGGCCGCTCGTCGTGGCCGACCCGAGAGAAGGGCCGGCCTTGAACGCGGCCACGGTCTCCCACGCCCCCGCCGGTTGATCGGCGTCAACGCGGCCATCGAGTAACCATGTTCTTTGACGAGGGTCGTCGCGCGGAGACTAGGCTGGCGACGTCGGCGGTGAAGCGTTCCCCAGGATGCGGATCCCCCCGGCCACGAACCAGCCTGTCGGCGAAGCCGGCGGCCGGACCCGCGCCGATCCTTCCGTAGCGCCCCATGAGGAGACTCCAGGGTGGAACGGAAGGCGGCGCGGGCCTCGTCCCCTCCTCGACGAAGGCGTCTCCCATGGCCATGACCGCCCCCACCGTCCCGCCTCCCGAGCGCGCCCGTCGGCTGGAGATCACCCGCACCGGCCTGCGGAAGGCGCTCGCGGTCCACGCCCTGCGGCTGGACAAGCTCACCTTCGATCCTGACGGGACGCTGATCGTGGAAGGCGAGGCGGAAAGCCTCGCCGCCAAGAAGCGGGCCCTGCGCCTGGCCGCCATCCTCTCCAACGCCCCGGGGATCGTGGACCGGCTGCACGTCCGTCCCGGCGGCGCGGCGACGGACGCCGAGATCCGCGACCACCTGCTCGACCTCTACGCGCTCGATCCGCGGTTCGCGGGCGTAGACGCCCATTCCGGCGACGGCTCCGCCCGCGGCATCGGCGTCTCGGTACAGCGCGGCGTCGTCACCCTCGACGGCGAAGTCGCCGGCCTCGTGAGCCAGCGACTGGCCGGCGTCATCGCCTGGCGCGCGCCGGGCGTGCGCGACGTCGTCAACGGCCTCGCGGTCGAGCCGCCGGAGGACGACGGCCCGGATCAGCTCGAGGAGGCCGTGCGCGAGGCGCTGGACGGCCATCCCCTGTTCGACGACACGCAGGTGAAGGCGGGCGTCTTCGGCGACGCGGTGCGGCTGACCGGCCTCGTCCATACGCAGGACGCCCGCCGCGCCGCCGAGGTGGAGACCTGGCGGGTGCTGGGCGTCGACGAGGTGATCAACGAGATCGCGGTCTCCGCCTAGGCCGCCGCCCCTTGATCCGGCTCAATGTGCGCGCGCGGCGGGCGCGCCAGGGTTGAGCCCCGAGCAGGAGCCTCGCCATGCGAACATCCACCGCCTTATCCGCCATCGCCCTCTGCGGCCTGGCGTTCGCCGCCGCTGGCTGCAACCGCCGCGAGGAGATCACCGCCACGCCGGGTCAGCTCACGACGCCGCCACCGCCGTCGGAACAGCTCAGCCTCTGGCGGATCGACGTCCTGCAGGACGGGAAGTCGGTGAGCCAGCTCGATATCTGCGCCGACCGCAGCATCGAGGCCTCGTTCATGCGGCCGGCCCCAGAGCTCAACGGCAAGCCCTGCGTGGTCGTGGCCGAACGCTCCCCCAGGCCGCGCACCGACCAGATCGCGCCGGTCACGGAGGCGGCGGGCGGCGTCGAGACCAGGACCACCTATTCCGCCCGCTGCCGCATCGACGACCAGCTCTATCGCGTGGGCTCGGCCGTCACCGGCGACAAGACCCGCGACTTCACCGTCGACATGGCCGTCACCCGCCAGGACGCTAAGGGTCCGATGTTCGAGCAGGTGCGTCGCTACCAGCGCCTCGGCGAGTGCCCGCGAGGCTGGACCATCGGCGACTCCGCCGCGCCGGGCGCCACCCAGGTCGTGAACACGTTGACGGGTCAGACGCGTTCTATCGGGGCTCCCGCGAACTAGCCTGAAGAGGCGGGCCCCAGGATGCCGAGCGCCTACGATCCCGCCGCCAGCCTGCTGCTGACCGACCTCTACCAGCTGAACATGCTCCAGGCGTACCTGGAGCATGGGAAGACGCAGACCGCGGTCTTCGAGTTCTTCGTCCGCAGGCTGCCCGCCCGCCGGGGCTTCCTGATGGCGGCGGGCCTCGAGCAGGCGCTGGACTTCCTCGAGGGCCTGCGCGTGGCGCCACAGGAGTTGGCGTGGCTGCGCGGGACCGGCCGGTTCAGCGAGGCCGCGCTCGCCTGGCTGGCGGACCTGAGGTTCACCGGCGACGTGGACGCCATGCCCGAGGGGACGGCGGTCTTCGGCGACGAGCCGATCCTGCGGGTCACAGCCCCCCTGCCCGTGGCCCAACTCGTCGAGACGCGCCTGATCAACATCCTGCACTTCCAGACCCTGGTCGCCTCCAAGGCCGCCCGCATGGTGCTGGCGGCGCCCGGCAAGCGGCTGGCGGATTTCGGGCTTCGGCGGGCGCACGGGTCGGAAGCCGGGCTGTTCGCGGCGCGGGCGGCCTATGCGGCGGGGTTCGACGGGACGGCGACGACGCTGGCCGGCGCCCTCTGGGACATCCCTCTCTACGGCACGATGGCCCATTCCTTTGTCCAGGCCTTCGACGACGAGAGCGCCGCCTTCGAGGCCTTCGCCCAAGCCCGGCCGGGCGGACTCACCCTGCTCATCGACACCTACGACACCGAAGCCGCCGCCCATAAGGTCGTGGCGCTGGCCCCGAAGCTGGCGGCGGCGGGGATCCGGATTGAGGGCGTGCGGCTGGACAGCGGCGACCTCGTCGCCCTGTCGAAAAGCGTCCGGCGCATCCTCGACGCCGGCGGGCTGTCGGAAGTCACTATCTTCGCCAGCGGCGGCCTGGACGAGGACGACCTCCTGGCCTTCGCCGCGGCGGGCGCGCCCATCGACGGCTACGGCCTGGGCACCAGCCTGACCACTTCCTCGGACGCCCCCGCCCTCGACTGCGCCTACAAGCTCGAGGAGTACGCCGGGATCGCCCGCCGCAAGCGCTCGACCGGCAAGGCGACCTGGCCGGGCCGCAAGCAAGTCTGGCGGACCTACGGCGCCGACGGGCGGATGGCCGGCGATCGGCTTTCCACGGAGAACGACCGAGCCCAGGGCGAACCCCTCCTCCAGCCGGTGATGCGGGCCGGCCGGCGGATCGCGCCCTCCCCCACGCTCGCCGAAATCCGGGAAACCGCGGCCCGGACCCTCGCGCGCCTGCCCGAGCCGCTGCGCCGCCTGGAGGCCTATGACTATCCCGTGGAGGTCGGCGAGCCGCTGAAGCGCCTGGCCCGGGAAGTCGACCGCCGGCTCGCCGGACAGGAGGCGCCTGCATGACCACCGTCCTGATCGCCGTCGACGTCCAGAACGACTTCTGCCCCGGCGGACGGCTCGCTGTGCCGCGCGGCGACGAGGTGGTGGAGCCCATCAACCGCCTGATCGAACGATTTCCGCACGTGGTGCTGACCCAGGACTGGCATCCGCAGGGCCACGGCTCCTTCGCCTCCAGCCATCCCGGCCGCACGCCCTACGAGACCGCCACCTTCGCCTATGGCCCCCAGATCCTGTGGCCGGATCACTGCGTGCAGGGAACGCCCGGGGCCGACTTCCACCCGACCCTGTGGGCCGACCGCGCCGAGCTCGTCCTGCGCAAGGGTTATCGGCGGGAGATCGATTCCTACTCCGCCTTCTTCGAGAACGACCGCGCCACGCCCACGGGTCTAGCCGGCTACCTGCGCGACCGGGGGTTCCGGCGCGTGGTGCTGGCGGGGCTGGCCTTCGACTTCTGCGTCCTCTGGTCGGCCGAGGACGCCCGCCGTCTGGGCTTCGAGGCCGTGGTGGTCGAGGACGCCTGCCGGGCGCTGGACGTGGAGGGTTCGGCCGCCGAGGCGCGCCGGCGACTGGCCCGGGCCGGCGTCGGCCTGGCGACCACCGCCGACCTTATGGGAATCCCCGCATGAGCCCGCCCCTGCCCGACCGGGTCCGCCTGTTCGCCCTGGACGCCACGGCCGAGCTGGGCGGGCGCATCTCCGAAGTCCTGGGCCTGCCGCTCTCGCCCCACGAGGAGCGCGGCTTCAAGGACGGCGAACACAAGGTCCGCCCCCTGACCGGCGTCGGCGACGGCGACTGCTATGTGATCCAGAGCCTGCACGGCGGGCCCGACCTCAGCGCCAACGACAAGCTCTGCCGGCTGCTGTTCTTCATCGGCGCGCTCAAGGACGCCGGGGCCGCGCGGGTGACCGCCGTCGCGCCCTACCTCTGCTACGCCCGCAAGGATCGGCGCACCAAGCCCTTCGACCCGGTGACGACCCGCTACGTCGCGGCCCTCTTCGAGGCGGTCGGGACCGACGCCGTGCTGACCCTGGAGGTCCATAACGAGGCCGCCTTCGAGAACGCCGGGCGCCGGCGCAGCATCACCCTGCCCGCGGCGACGCTCTTCCTGGAGCACGCCCTGAAATACGCCGAGGGGCCGCTGTGCGTGCTGTCCCCCGATCCCGGCGGCGTGAAGCGGGCCGAGCTGTTCCGCGAGACGCTGCAGGCCCGCTTCGGCGCGCCCGTCGGCAAGGCCTTCGCCGACAAGCACCGCAGCGCCGGTGTGGTTTCCGGCGACCTGCTGGTGGGCGACGTGACGGGAGCGACCGTCTTCGTGGTGGACGACCTGATCAGCACCGGCGGCACCCTGGTCCGCGCGGCCCGCGCCGCCCGGGCGGCGGGCGCCCGGCGGGTGATCGCCTTCGCCGCCCACGGCCTCTTCATGCCGGGCGCGGCCGAGGCCCTGGCCGATCCGGCGCTGGAGCGCATCGTGGTCACAGACTCGGTCCCGCCGTTCCGGCTGGCGGGCGCGGCTGTGGCGGGCAAGGTGGCGACCGTTCCCGCCGCCCCGCTCCTGGCCGATGCGATCGGCCGGCTCGCCACGGGCCAGGCCCTCACCGACCTCCTGGCCTGGTGAGGAGGACCGCAAGGCGACGTGCGTCCCGCGCGGCGATCGCGAGATAGACCCGCGCCTGGGCGGGCCACTTCTCGGGCGTCCGCGGATCGGGCTCCAGCAGGTGGGCGATGGCGAGCCTCGCGCGCAGGGTCGCCCGGTAGCAGCGGTAGAACAGGTAGAGCTCCGGCGGCGCGCAGTCGTAAAGGGCCGCAGCGACCCGGCGCGCGATCCGCGCGCCGACCTCCGGATAGCCCAGACGCTCCACCTCGAGGTCCAGGAACGCCAGCTCGTCCAGCGGGTCGACGGCCCTGAGGCTTGGGCTGAACTCCAGGCGGTCGATGATCTTGAGCGGCGGGCCCAGGTAGACGTGCTCTGGCCTGAGGTCGCCGTGGGCCTCGAGGATCCGGCCCGCCCGGACCCGGCCGGCGAGCATCGAGGCCCGCACCCTGATGAACCGCGCCAGGACCGCCAGCACCTGGCGCGCCCGGCCCCCGGCGAGCCCCAGCCGGGGCTCCAGCAGCACCCGGCGATGGTAGGCGAGGCCCGCACGGAGGCGGGCCAGGTAGGTTTCCGGCGTCAGGCGGACGCGGGGGGCCTGCCGGTAGAACCGGGCGAGCAGCTCGGCCAGGGCGTCGAGCTCGGCGTCCGGGACCGCCCCCGTCATCAGCCGGGCCTCCAGCGTCCGGGACTGATCGAAGCGGCGCATGTGGACCAGCCAGTCGACCGTCTCCCCCTCGCCACCCAGGGACAAGCCGCCCACGCCCAGCCGCAGCGGCGTCACGCCGAGGTAGATCTCCGGCGCGAGCCGCTGGTTCAGCGTGACCTCGGCCCGGCAGGCGGCCTCGCGCCGCGCCAGGGTGGAGAAGTCGAGATAGGGGAAGCGGACAGGTTTCTTCAGCTTGAGGACATCGCCGTCCATGAAGAAGAGCCACGACATGTGGGTCTCGCGCCGGGCCACGGGCGCGGCGCCGCCGTGGGCGCCCGGCCCGCTCAGGAAGGCCACCTCGTCGGCCAGCGTGGGCGGAGGCGGTGTCTGGGGGTTCGCAAGCACGTCCGGACCTAGCCCCTTCCGGCCCCAGGGCCGTTGACCCAGCGCAAGGCGTCCGCCGCCCGGCGCCGCACGCTATCGGCGCACCGTGCGAGTACCGCATCCAGCTTCCCGCCGGCGCCGTCCGACCCGACGCCGACGCGCGCTGAGCCCTCAGGCCGGCTGGAAGCGGGCCAGCATGTCCGTGACCGTCTCATCGGACACCTGCCGGAAGTCGTCGTAATAGGCGCCGATGGCCCCAAGGAACATCCGGGGCTCCAGGCAGACCACCTCGTCGGCCTCGCGGCGCAGGACCTCAAGCGCCTCGGCCGGCGCCACCGGGACCGCCAGCACCAATTTCGACGGCCGCTGTTCGCGCACGGCCAGCAGCGCCGCCCGGGTGGTGGCGCCGGTCGCCACGCCGTCGTCAACGAGGATCGCCACCCGGCCCTCCACCTCGGCTCGCGCGCGCCCCTTCAGATAGGCCCCGCGGCGGCGCTCGATCTCGGCGAGCTCGCGGCCGCGGACCGCCTCGAAGGTCGCCTCCTCCACGCCGACCGAGGCGATGACGTCGGCGTTGCGGACGGTGCAGGGCGTCCCCGCGTCGGCCACCGCGCCCATCGCCAGCTCGGGGTCGAACGGGACGCCGATCTTGCGGACCAGCACCAGGTCCAGCGGCGCCTTCAGGGCCGCGGCGATCTCGGCCGCCACCGGCACGCCGCCGCGCGGCAGGGCCAGGACCGTGGCGTCCTGCCCCGCATAGCCCGCCAGCGCCTCGGCGAGGCGCCGGCCCGCGTCGGCGCGATCCCTGAAGGTCATCGGACCCTCCTCGGCCGGAGGTTGGCGCCCAGGAGGCGCGCGGCGTTGAGCGAGGTCAAGGCGACCGGCCCAGCCAAGGTCGAGGCTCCCCTTCAGACGCCAAGGCGCACCGGAAGTGAAACCCATGCCCCGCAAGCTGCTCTTCGTGCTCGCCGACGGCGGGCGCGCCCGTTTCGTCGAACGCTCGGCCGACAACGGCGCGTTCGTCACGGTGGAGGAGTTCGACCGCACACTTGCCCTGCAGCAACTCCGCGCCGAGCTGCGCGCGAGCCCGCCGGCCCGGACCCACTCCAGCATCTCGCCGCGGCGATCCGCCGTGGGCCGCGAGGACTATATGCGCCCGGCCAAGGAAGCCTTCATGACCGAGGTCGCCGATCGCGCCGCCGCGCTGCTGAAGACCCGGCGCCTGGACGGCGTCTTCCTGGCCGCCCCGGCCCAGCTCATCGGCCGTCTCAGGACTCGCCTGGAAGACCGCGCGCCCGTGGCCGGCGCGCTGCGCAAGGACCTGACCAAGGCGCCCGACCACGAACTGGGCGCCTGGCTCGGCGACGCGCATCGCGGCTTTGTTTCCTGATCCTGAAAGGACCCCCGAACACCATGCAGATTCCCCTTCAGATCACCTTCGAGGGCGGCCTCGAGGCCAGCGATGCGCTGCAGCAGCGCATCGAGCGCGAAGCCAGGAAGCTGGAGCGCTTCCACGACCGCATCACCTCTTGCAGGGTGGCGGTGATCGGCCGCGCCCACCGCCGGCGGCAGGGCGACCTCTACGCCGTGCGCCTGCAGATCACGACGCCCGTGGGCGGCGACGTCGTGGTCGACCGCAACCCGCCCGCCGACCATGCCCACGAGGACGCCTTCGTGACCGTCCGCGACGCCTTCGCCGCGGCGCGCCGCCGGCTGCAGGACCGCCGCCGCCGGGCGCAGGGCCAGGTGAAGGTCCACGAGGCGCCGCCAGAGGGCCGCGTCTCCCGCGTACTCCGCGACGAAGGCTATGGCTTCATCGAGACGGGCGACGGCCGCGAGGTCTACTTCCATCGCAACGCCGTGCTCAACGGCGGTTTCGACCGGCTGGAGCGCGGAAGCGTCGTCCGCTTCGCCGAGGCCGAGGGTGAGAAGGGGCCCCAGGCCTCCACCGTGCATCTGGTCGGCGGCCGCAGCCACTAGGCCGCCTGATCTAGGCCTGGCCGCTCCGCCGGCGCTCGAACAGGATCGTCTCGTGATCGCGGTAGGCGGCCCGTTCGTATTCCGCGAAGCCGCACTTCCCGGCGACCCGGATCGACGGCGCGTTCTGCGGATCGATCATGCACACCGTCCGCTCGAAGCGTTCGTCGCACCAGGCGAGCAGGCGCTGCACCGCCTCGGTGGCGATCCCGCGCCCATGGGCCGCGGGCGCGAAGGCCCAGCCGGCTTCGGGGAAGTCCGAGAACGTGGGCGGCAACGGCCGGTGGAAGTCGGCCACGCCCACCTCGCCGAGGAACCGGCCGCTCTCGCGGTCCGTCACCACGAAGTAGCCGTAGCCCAGCAGCTCCCAGAGGCCGACGTAGCGCAGCAGCCGGAACCAGACCTCGTCGCGGGTCGAGGGCTTGCCGCCGATGAAGCGCGCCACCTCGGGGTCGCTCCACATGGCCAGGCTGTCGTCGAAGTCCGACAGCCTGTGCGGCCTGAGCAGGAGGCGCTCGGTAAGCAGTTCCGGGGCTTGCGAGTAGGTCATGGACGGTTCCGCGGCGGCCGCCGAATCCAAGGGCGGCCGCGCTAGCTGTACCGCACGAGGCTACTTCAGCGAGAGCGCCCGCTTCACCTCGCGCCAGTCCACGAACTTGAAGTTCTGGCGGTCGCGGCCCGGCGAGGGAGCCTCGCCGTCGGTGTCGCTGTCGTCCTGCATGACGACTAGGCCCTCGGGATAGGGACCGACCGCCCCGCCCAGGGCCGCGACGCCGTCGGTGCCGGTGACCGGATCGGCGCCATTCGCGCCCGTCACCGAGAAGCGGCCGGCGTAGGCCGGGGTCTCGCCGTCCACGCGCCAGACGGCGAAGGCGCTGTCGCCCTGGCTGGAGGCGATCAGCCAGGCGGCCTGCCCCTCGCGCAGGATCGTCAGCCCCTCCACGTCGGGCCGCAGCATCGCCGAAGGCGCCGCCGCGATCAGCGCGCCGTCCGCGCCCGCCGCCGGGTCCAGCGGATAGCGCCACACCCCCTTGGCCTCCTCGCCGATGTAGAGGACGGCCTTCGCATCGTCGGCGACGCAGCCTTCCGTCTGGCTGGAGAGGCCGAACCGCCGCTGCTCCACCGTCTTGGGCGCGCCGTCCGCGCCGGCCTCGACGCGCACCTGCCGCACCTGGCCGTCCGTGCCGTTGACGATCACGACGAAGGCCTCGCCCAGCCTCGCCATGCACAGGCCGTAGGGCTCGGCCAGGTCCAGCGGGACCACGCCCCAGGGCCTCACCTCCAGGGTGGCCGGGTCCATCAGGTAGAGCGCCGCGCCCATGCGGCCGCGGTCGCTGGCGGCGATCAGGACGCGCGGTCCCCGCGGCGTCGGGAAGCCGTCGCGCAGGTCCACGTTGTTGAGGCGCCCTTCGGGCAGGAAGCCCCGCACCTTGCCGTCCAGGCCGTAGACGTAGAGGCCGGCCTGCTTGTCGGTGCCGACGATCACGCCGCGGTTCGGATCGGCCCGGTCCACCCAGATCTCGGCGTCGTCGGCCGCGTCGGCCCGGCGCGTCGCCACGGCCTCGGTCTCGGCGGCCGCCGGGACCGGGACGCCCACGCCCACCAGCATGCGCCTGGAATCCGACACCGCTTCCGGGTCCACGGCCGCGCAGGAACTCGCAAGAATAGAGGCGACAATCAGTGACGCAAAACTGTAATAATTCCGGAGCGAAGATCTCATCGACGCCGACTCCACAAGAAAACCGATTCTCGCCTCTGATATTGACAGAGAGTATTCGCGTCAAACCATGCGGCTTGATCGGCGAGCGCGGCGACGGTTAGAGGCCGAAGGCCTGGCCGGCTGCCCCTCTGTGACACGCAAGTTTCGCAAAACATTCATGAAACCGGCCGGACCGCCTAACTTCGCATTAGGGATGGCCGGCGAGAAACGGGGCGCCTCCCAAGACGCGGTTTCCATGGCCATCCTGCTCGACATTGCGCCCTGCATCGCCCCGGTGTTCGCCACGGCGACCGGAGGCGACATCTACCGGCGCTTCGAGACCGAGCCGGACACCCTGGCCATCGCGGTCGTGGACGAGGCCGGCCGGCCCATTGGCATCATCGAGCGCAACACCTTCCTGGTCCGCATGGCCGCGCAGTACGGCTACGCCCTGTGGTCACGCCGGCCGATCGCCGGCTGGATGAAGACCGACCCCCTGATCGCCGACGGCGACGTCACGGTCTCGGAGTTCTGCGGCCGCATCCTTGAGGAGCGCCCCTCGGAGCTGCTCCACGGCTTCATCGTCACCTGCGGCGGCCGCTACGCCGGCGTCGGCACCATGCTGGCCCTGCTGCAGGCGTCGGCCGGCGAGACCTCCTCCCACGCCCGCGAGATGACCAGGCTGGCGGACGCCGCCCGCGCCTCCAGCGCCCAGGCGCATGAAGCCCTGGCCGCCAAGGCCCGGTTCCTGGCGGTCATGAGCCATGAGATCCGCACGCCGCTGAACGGCGTGCTGGGCGTGGCCGAGATCCTGCGGCGCAAGCTGCCGGGGTCCGAGCACGAATCCCTGGTCAACACCATCATCGAGTCCGGCAGCGTCTTGCTCCGTCTACTGAACGACGCCCTGGACCTGTCGCGCGCCGAGGCCGCCGGGCTGGAGCTCGACGAGGAGCCTCTGCCGGTCGCCGGCATCCTCGAGGACGTGCTCGACCTCTGGTCGCCCCAGGCCGCCATCAAGGGCGTGCGCCTGACCGGGACCTACGACGGGCCGCCGGACCTCTGGGTCCTGGGCGACCGCGTCCGCCTGCGGCAGATCCTCAACAACCTGGTCGGCAACGGTCTGAAGTTCACCTCCGAGGGCGCGGTAGAGGTGCACCTCTCCGCCGTCGAGGACGGCGGCTGCGTGCGCCTGAAGGGCGTGGTCTCCGACAGCGGCCCCGGCGTCCCGCCCGAACGCCTGGAGACCATCTTCGAGCCGTTTCAGCAGACGGAGGAAGGCGTCCGGCGCGGCGGCGCGGGCCTGGGCCTCGCCGTGTGCCGCCAGATCATCGAGCGCATGGACGGCCGCATCGACGCACGCAACAGCCCGACCGGGGGCGCCGTCTTCACGTTCGAGGCCCCGCTCTATCAAGTGCCCGATCCCGGCTCCCTGGACGACCGGACGCAGGCTGAAGAAAGCGCTTCGGCCGGGCGGCTGCACGTGCTGATCGCCGACGACAACGCCACGAACCGCCTCGTCGCCTCCAGCCTCTGCGAGATGTTCGGCTGCAGCAGCGAATGCGTCGACGACGGCGCGGCCGCCGTCGAAGCCGCCGCCACCGGCCGGTTCGACCTGATCCTCATGGACATCAAGATGCCGGTGATGGACGGGGTCGAGGCCACCCGCCGGATCCGCTCCGGCGCCGGGCCCGCATCACAGACTCCGATCCTGGCCCTGACGGCCAACGCCGATCCCGCGGATGCGGCCTTCTACCGGCGATGCGGCGTGAACGGCGTGGTGGAGAAGCCCATCCAGCCCGAGCGGCTGCTGGCGGCGATGACCGCGGTGCTGGACCTGGGCGCCGCGGCCGAGGAACCCGCTCGATCCCGCATCCTGGTGGAAGGCTAGCCGGCGGCGACCAGCGCCGTGCTGCGGGCCAGGCGCACGCCGCGGCCCGACAGGACGTAGAGCCGACGCCGTTCGGCGTCCTCGCCGCCGGAGACGCGCACGAGGCCCTCCTCTTCGAGGCGTTCCAGCGTCCGTCGCGTGGGGGATTCCTCGGGAATGGCCACCACGCCGTCGCGATCCAGGGCCTTCAGCAAGGCCAGGCCTTCAGTCGTCAGCTGCAAGACGCACCTCTGGTGTCCCGATTCCGCGGCGTCTTCCGACCCGCGACCGCGCACGGACCTGCCGCGCCGCGACCTCAGGACAACAGCTAGCGCATCCTCATGTATTCAGACAAGACGGAGCGGACAAATCGCGATTTAGTCTGTACCCTGACTATCTTCGACGCTGCGCTACCCGCCTGAACACTTTCCTGAAACCGTCAGTGGGCGCTTGCCAGCCGCTTCGCCTTCAGCCGCCGCGCCTCGACGCTGGTGATGCACTTCGGTGCGGACCACGCTTCGCCGCCCGCGCGCACCTCCTCGGCCTTCACGAACTCGACGACCCCATACTCCCGCGCGAATGCTCGCCGCGTCTCGGCGGAATCCTCGCAAATATAAAGGGTTTTCGGCGTCTGGCCGGTGTCGGACACCACGGCGTCCTTCGCCGCCTGGGCGGCGTTCGGGGCTTCCTTGGCGATGGCGCTGCCGCCCGCCAGGGCCGCCAGGGCGGCCGCGCAGATCATGAGACGCATGGACTTCCTCCTAAGGTTGGGCGGACTCAAGGCCGCCTTCTCGGAGGAAAACCTTATCGTATAGCCAGGCTCTGCGAAAGTTTTATGACAGTATTTGACATCTGGAGCCGACGACCGCCGATGAGGCGCCGCGCTGCGCGCCATCGGCCCTCCTTTCGTCTTTGCATCATCGAAGCGTCACCCGGCTGTCGCACGCAACGGGGATAGTCCCCGCGAGGAGAGGGGGCCGCCACGGCGTCAACCCCATGCGTCAGATCGAGGTGGGGAACGCTCGCCAGTGCGCTACGGCATTGTCCGGGAAAGCCCGAGCCTGCCCCCCGTCGCGGTCCAACGCCGGCTGCTCGACGCCGCCGGCTGCGACGTGGTCCTGCAGGAGGGTCAGCCGACGCCCGAGGCGCAGCGCCGTCTGGCGCGGTTGCTGTTCGGCCTCAAGGAGGGCGATGAGGTGCTGGTGCATAGCCTCGACGCCTTCCAGCGTTCGACCGGCGAACTCGCCCAGCTCATCCGCAACTTCCTCGAGGTGCGCGTGACGTTGCGCATCCTGGGGGACGGCGTCGACGGTCAGGCCGCGCTCCAGCCCGCGGAGAACGTCCTTCGCGTGCTCTCCCTGCTCGCCGAACACGAGAGCCGCAGGCCTAGCCGCATGCCGCCGGGGGCGGGCTCGCGCACGGGCAGCGGCAGCCGCAACCCGCTCTCCAAGTATCAGGTGGACTACGCCCGCAAGCTCCATCGCGAGGGCGCCTCGCTCCGCTCCATCGGGCTGCTCTTCCAGGTCTCGCCGAACGAGGTCTGGGAGGCGATCGGCGACTGACCCCATGACGCCGTTGGCGTGGGCGATTATCGTCCTGGGGGCCGCCGCCGGCCCAGCGCTCGTCCGCGCCGCCGCCCGGCTCCGCGGCGGGGACGGGGCGACATCCAGTCTCCGCGCCATCGCCCTGGCGTTGGTCTGCCCTGCCCTGGCGGCCTGGGCGCAGGCGGCCCATCCCGGCGCGCCGGGCGTCCTGGGCGCGCTGCTGGCCTGGCAACTCCTGCTGCTCGCCCTGCTCGACGCCGACGACTTCTGGCTGCCCCTGCCGCTGACCCTGGCGCTGATCGCGAGCGGGCTCTTGGCCGCCATCCCGGAAGGCGTCGACGTCCTTCGGCAACGCGCCATGGGCGCCTTCGCGGGGTGGGCGACGCTCAGCCTGCTCTCCGCCGCCTATCGCCGGTTGCGGGGCCGCGAGGGTCTGGGCGGCGGCGACGCCTGGCTGCTGGCCGGCGGCGGGGCCTGGGTCGGCTGGGTCGCCTTGCCCACGGTCCTGGTCTGGGCGGCCGGGGCCGGCCTCGCCGCGGCGGCGGCCCTCGCTCTGGCGCGACGCCCGATCGCGAGCGGCCAGCATATCCCGTTCGGCGTGCCGCTAGCCGCGGGGATCTGGCTGGCCTGGCTCTACGGTCCGATCGGCCGGGTGGGATTCTAGTCGCGGCAGCCCGCCACGGCGGCCACCGGGGCGACGGTCTCCCCGCCCTTGGAATCGGTGATGGTCAGCAGGCCGTCCGGCGCCACCGCCCCGCCGGTGACCGGCTGGGCCGCGCCCGCGTCGAGGTCCAGCAGCAGCGTCAGGCCGGCGCCATCGAACCGCTGGGCGCCGTGGGACGGCCCTGGGACGCGCTTCAGTTCGCCGGGCCGGCCGCCCAGGCGCACGCGCGCCTTGCCGTCGACGACCATCAGGATCGGCCCGGCGGTCTCCGACCTCGCCCAGACGAACATGGCGCATCCGGCCTTCGGAAGCTTCTGCGGCGGCAGCGGCTCCAGCGGCCCGACGGCCGCCGCGGCCGATCCGGCCAGCAGGGCCAGCGCCAGACCGGGCGCGGAGGCGAGGCTAGCGGCCCGCACCCAGCGTCCCCTTGTCCGTCCGGATGAAGCCGTCAAGACCCCGCTCGAAGCCCGCGCCCCCGGCCGCGGCCGTCACGACCGGATCGGTGGCCCGGAGGCGGGTCGTGACCTCGTAGCGGCCGGCGCCGTCCAGGCGCGCCATGCTCTCCACCGCCACGCCCGAGGCTTCGCCCGTCAGCGGCAGGACAAGACGACCCTCGCGACACCCGGCCTGGCCGGCGAGCCGCAGTCCCGGGACCGGGCCGCCGGCGCCGCCCAGGCGCACGTCCTGGAGCGCGACGCGGCCCCTGGTCTTGCGGCACGCGCCCTTGCCGAAGTCCACGCTCAGGTCCTCCACCCGCAGTTCCCCCTTGAGGGGCAGACCCGGCGCGAGCCGCGCCAGAGGCAGGGCGGCCGTCGCATGCGACACGCCGCTCGCCCTCAGTGTCCCCCGCCCGCGCGCTTCGCCGTCGGCGGCGACACGCAGTCCGAGACCCATGATATCCAAGCTGACCCGAGCGTCACCCAGCGAAATCCCATGGTAGGCGGCGCCCGCCAGGCGTCCGGACCAGATCGTCCCCGTCGCCTGGCGCGCGGACAGTCCCGCCTGGGCGGCGCCGGACCAGCCGAGCGCCATCCTGAGCGGGATCAACACGAGAAGCGCCAGCACGAACGTCAGGCTGGCGGCGGGCGCGATCCAGCGCATCAGTCCGCCCCGTCGCCGAAGGTGGCGTCCATCGAGAGGCCGCCCTGCTCGTCCTTGACGATGGTCAGGTGGCGCGGCGTGACGCCGTAGTCCTGCTGCAGGGCGGCCAGCCAGGGGAAGAGCTGGGCCGGCGCTATGCCGCCCACCGCCACCTGCACGCCCCCGGCCGGGTCGGGCTCCACCCGCGAGAGCGTCACGCCGGCCGCCGCCGCCGAGGCGTTGACCGCCTCCGCCGCCGGGGTCTTGCGGGATGCGCCCGCGCCGGCCGCCCGCAGCACGCGGATGCGCGCCACGGCGGCCTCGATGGCCCCCTCCTCCTGCAGCGCCCGGTCGTAGCGCCGCTCGGCCGCCGCCCGCGCCTGGGCCAGCGGCCGATGCACGCCGAACCACAGCCCGAACACCACGAGCAGGCCTGCCATCACGGCCAGCAGCCGCCGCTCGCGTTGGGTCCGCGTCGTCCACCACTCGATCACGGCCGCACTCCCAGGATGACGTCGCTGACGATGCGGCCGCCCTCTTCCCGCACGCCCTCCTCGCGGAAGGCGACGCCGTTCCGCTTCAGGGTCTGGGCCAGCAGGTCGCCGTCGGAATAGTTCACATGGCTGATCTGGGCCCGCATGGCCCCGTCGGGGGAGACGATCAGGCTCTGGACCTGCGCCTGGTCGATCTCGGAGAGGGCCCGGAAGAGCTGGGCGACCAGGCCCGCCGGTCCGCCGCCCGCGGCCAGTTCGGCGCGGTCGGCCTGGGCGGCGACCTGGGCCATGGGATCGTTCAGCGCCGTTCCCTTGGGCAGCACGGCGGCCGCCTCGCGCCGGGCCTGCGCCTGGAGGCCGGTCGCCGCCAGGTTCAACCGGATCGCCTCGGCCGCGTTCAGCAGCGCCGGGCTCAGCACCAGGAGGCCGGCCAGCACAGCCGCCAGTCGAAAGTCCTTCGCCGTCACCCGCGAACCGTCGGCCGGCGCGAAGGCGCCCTGGCGCAGGTTCACCGGCGGATCGACGGCGCCTTGGCCCAGCAGCCGCTCCAGCGCCTCGCCCTCCACGATCTCGGGGACGCGCTCCCCCAGGACCAGGGACGCCAGCTCGGGCTCGCCCGCGAAGGCCAGCCGGCGGCCGCGCACCGCCAGCGTCGGCCCGAACCGGGCCGCCAGGGGCGTCCCGTCCTCGGGCTCGGGCAGGAGCAGGCAGTCGGGAACCACCGCGTCGGGCGCAAGGCCGTACAGCTTCGCCAGGTCCAGCCAGGCCTGCATCCGCGCCGGGCTCGTCGTCACGATCAGGCGATGGCCGTCCGCCTCCAGCAGCCCGATGGCGAGATGCGGCGCCTCCCCGTCATCCAGCGCCTGGGCGTCCTCCAGCAGCAGGGCGGCGGCGGCGCGCGCCTGGCCCTCCCCCCGCGCCGGCAGATTGACCCAGCGCGCGGTGATCTCCACGCCGGGGACCACCAGCACCACGCGCGTGGGCGAACCCGGCGGCTCGGCCTGGACCGGCTGCTCGCCCCGCCCGACGGGCTCGCCGAACTCGTTGAGCAACAGGTAGGTGGGCGGCGCCTGCGCGTCATGCGGCGCGAAGACCAATCGTGTTCGTTTCATTCCTCGGGTCCCCAGCGCCGGGCGGCCAGGCGAACCCGGCCGGCGGCGTCCGTTTCCATCAGCGCGCTGGAGGTGACCTCGGCGTCGGCGAAGGTCACCTCGGTCTCCAGGCGGAAGACGCGCGGTTTCGTCCTGAGCTGGCTCACGTCCAGGTTCGCCTCGACCACGGCGGGCAGGCCGGCGAAGTCGGAGACATCCGTCCAGCCCGCCGCCGGACGGCTCGCGATCACCGCGCGCGCGGCGGCCAGCGACATCGGCTGGGCGGCCAGCATGGCCAGCAGCGGCGCCTGGTCTTCCGTCAGGGTGTTGACGTTGATCGGAGCCGGCTCGGCGTTCGGCAGGGCGCAGACGTAGGGCTTGAGGCGGGCATAGACCTCGGGCGTGAACCCACGGATGGCCCGGAGCTCGCTGCGCTCGGCCAGCAGGGTCCCGGCCGTGCGGTAGCCGTCGTAGGCCTCGTCCTCGGCGCCGCCGCTCTCGCGCAAGGGATCGGCGTCGATCCAGTCCACCAGGGCCGCGGCCAGCATCTCGGCCTGGCGCGGCGCGAAGCCGAGAACCTCGCCCAGGTTCACGAACTGGCGCACGCCCTCGTCACGGCGGCGCAGGCCCTCGGGCGGCCCCTGGGCCACGCTGTTCAGGTTGAAGCAGTCCCCGGCGTCCACGAGGCGGGCGTGGATCACGCCGCCGTCCACCGGATAGCTCACGGCCCGGCCGCTCCAGCCGGTCAGCACGGCGTCCGATCGGTTGAGCGCCCCAATGCGCGAGCGCGCCAAGGCCTCGGCGCCCAGGGCGTACCAACGGGCCTGCCCCACGGCCTCGGCGTTGGCCGTGCGGCGCACGCCGAACCGGATCTCGTCCAGCACGGTGACGGCCATCACCGCCATCACCGCCACCAGCAGCAGCACCGAGAGCAGCGCCACGCCCTGTTCGTCGCGCCGCCTCATCCGGGCTCCCCCGTCACCAGGAAGGCCTGCGAGAGCTCCCCGTAGTCGTCCAGGGTCAGGTCCAGCCGCACGGCCTGGGGCAGCGGCTGGCGCGGCCCGTTCGGCAGGGCCTGGACCCACTGGCCGTTCATCAGGAAGGCCACGGCGGCGGCGCGCACGCCGGTCAGCAGCACCTGCGGCGGCCCGTACTCGGCCCCGTCCAGCGCCGGGCGCGTGCGGCGCTCCAGGCGGCCGTCGTGCAACCGGTATTCCACGGCCTGGAGCGAGGCGCGCGGAGCTGCGTCCAGATTGTCCCAACCGCGCCGGACGAGTTGCAGGAGCGGCCCGCCCGTCTGCTGCTCGTTGCCGCTGAACGCCCGCGTGGAGAGCCGTCCGGCGGTGTCGCGCACCGGCCGCTGCGCCGCCTGCGCCAGGTCGGACTTCAGCGCGGCGCGGGCGCGCTGGAGTTCGCCCAGCCGGTGGGTGTGGGCGCGGACGACCTGCTGGTTGTCGACGCTGAAGCTCATGATCGCCACGCCCGCCGCGGCCACCAGGCCGAAGATCAGCAGCGCCACCATCATCTCGACCAGGGTGAAGCCCTTCATGGCGGCCCCCGGAAGACGGTCGCCTCGCCGATCGTCCCGCCGGTGCGGCCCGCCACGCGCACGTCGATGCGCAGCATGCCCTCGCCCGCCGGGCTCACCCGTCGCGTCCAGCGCCAGGTCTCGGGACCGGCGCGGTCGGCGCCCTGCGTGTGGCCCAGGGCCGGCGGCAGGGGCGCGGTCAGGGCCTCGATGGCGTGGTTCTCGGCGACGATGCTGGCGAACAGCCGCTGCTCCATGGCCCCGGCCGTGCGGGTGTTCTCCCCGGCCAGGTTCAGCAGCGCCAGGGCGCCCAGGCTCAGCACCGCCATGGCGACCAGCATCTCCAGCAGGGTGAAGCCCTGTTCAGCGCCGTTCTCAACCTTGGCCGTCATGGACCTGCACCTCGCCCTGGGCGTCCACCACCACCCGCATCGTGCGCGCCTTGTTCGACAGGCGGATCACGGCGGGCTCGGCCGCGCCGGTCGTGTCGAAGCGCACGGCGCGACGACCATCGGCGCCCTCCACCGCCACGTTCAGCCCCTCGGGCCAGGCCTGGGCCTCGAAGGGGCCCTCGGCGAGCGGCCGCCACTCGCCCCGGCGCAGTTCGCGGAAGGTGTAGCCGCGGGCGTCCAGCGTCACCTCCACCGGCCGGTTCACCGCCAGGGCCTCCTCGCGCGCATGCTCCAGCCGTCCGGCCAGGCGCTCGGCCTCGTCCGACAGGCGCGGGCCGTCGTCCGGCAGGGTCATCAGGACCGTGGCCGTGAGCAGCCCCAGGATCGCCAGCGCCACCATCATCTCGACCAGCGAGAAGCCGCGCTCTGCGCCCGACCTAGCTCCAGTTGCCGATGTCGGCGTCATCGCCCTCGCCGCCCTTCTGGCCGTCCGCGCCGTAGGACCAGACGTCGAAGCGCCCGTGCTCGCCCGGATAGCGGTACTGGTAGGGATTGCCCCACGGATCCTGCGGCAGGCGGCGCACATAGCCGCCCTCGCGGTAGCGGTCCGGCCGCGCCAGGCCCTGGGGCGCGGCGACCAGGGCCTGGAGCCCCTGCTCGGTCGTGGGGAACGACAGGTTCTCCAACCGGAAGGTCTCTACCGCCTGCTCCAGCACCGCCACGTCGGCGCGGGCCTTCTCCTTCATGGCGCGGTCCTGGCTGGGCAGGACGTTGATCATCACCACCGTGGCCAGGAGGCCGATGATCACGATGACCACCATCACCTCCACCAGGGTGAAGCCGGCTTCGGCGCGCCTGCGGGCGGGCGTTTGCGTCTCGGGCATGGGATCTCCCTCAGCGGTAGGCGAGCGTGTTGATCTGGAGGATGGGCAGCAGGATCGAGAGGACGATCAGCGTCACGATCAGGCCCATGACGATGATGATGGCGGGCTCAAGCAGGCTCAGCGCCACGGCCACCACGGCGTTGAATTCGCGCTCCAGGTACTCGGCGGCGCGGCCCAGCATCACGTCCACGCGGCCGGCGTTCTCGCCGCTCGCGGCCATGTAGACGAGGATGGGCGGGAAGAGGCCCGCCCGGCGCATGGCGCCCGACAGGCTGCCGCCCTCGCGCACGAACGTGGCCATCTCCTCGACCGCCGCACGCTGGGCGCGGTTGTGGACCGTGGGCGCGGTGAGTTGCAGGCCCTCCAGCACCGGCACGCCGCTGGCGATCATGGTGGAAAGGGTGCGGGCCAGGCGCGCGGCGTGCAGGTCGCGGATCACCTTGCCCAGGAACGGCAGGCGCAGCAGCCCGGTGTCGAACTTCAGGCGCAGGTCGGGGCGGCGCAGCGCCTGGGCCGCCCCTAGGCCGATCACGACCAGCAGCAGCAGGATCAGCCAGCCCCAATCCCGCGCGCCCTCGGCGATGAAGATGATGGCGCGCGTCAGCCACGGCAGCCGCTGGCCCATGCTGTCGAACTGCTCGACCACCTTGGGCACCACGAAGGTGATCAGCGCGGCGATCACGCAGAGCGCCGTGCCGGCCAGGGCCAGCGGATAGATCAGCGCCACGAGCAGCCGGCTGCGGGCCGCCTCGTCCCGTTCCAGCAGGTCGGCCAGGCGCTCCAGGATCTCGGGCAGCGCGCCCGAGCTCTCGCCCGCCGCCACCATCGCCCGGTAGAGCCGGGGGAAGGCCTCGCCCTGGCGCGCCATGGCGTCCGACAGGCGATAGCCCTCCAGCACGGCGGCGTGGGTGGCCAAGAGCGCGCGGCGGACCGCCGGCTGCTCCGCCTGCAGCGCCAGGGTGCGCAGCGCCTCCTCCAGCGGTGCCACCGCGATCAGGGTGGCGAGCTGGCGGGTGATCAGCGCGAGCTGGCGCGGGCCGATCCGGTCGGGAAGCAGCGGAAATCCCCGCCCCTTCCGTTCGGCGGCGGGCGCGAGCTTGAGCGGCATGAGCTTGCGGCCCTGGAGCTGCTCGCGCGCCGCCCGTTCGCTGGGCGCCGAGACCACGCCCGTGCGGGTGCGCCCGCCCGCGTCCAGGGCCGTGTACTCAAACGCCGACATGCTCGCCGGCCTCCTGGCGGCTGACCCGGATCGCCTCCTCAAGGGTGGTGATCCCCTCGGCCACGTAGCGGCGGGCCTCGGCCTGCAGCGTGCCACCGTTCCCGAAGGCGGCCCTGGCGATCTCAGCCTCGTCGGCGTCCTCGACGATCAGGCGGCGGATGGCCTCGTCCACCCGCAGCGCTTCGTAGATTCCGACCCGGCCCACATAGCCGGTGTGCGAACAGGCGGGGCAGCCTGCGGCGCGGAAGATCGTGTGACCGCGCGGGACGCCGATCATCTTGGCGCTGGCCGCGTCGGCGGGCTCGGGCCGGCGGCAGTCGGGGCAAAGCCGGCGCACCAGCCGCTGGGCGACGATGGCCCGGACGGTGGAGGCCAGCAGGAAGGGCTCCACCCCCATGTCCCGCAGCCGCGTGATAGCCCCGGCTGCGTCGTTGGTGTGCACGGTCGACAGCACCAGGTGGCCGGTGAGGCTGGCCTGGACGGCGATCTGGGCGGTCTCCACGTCGCGGATCTCGCCCACCATCACGACGTCCGGGTCCTGGCGCAGGATGGCCCTGAGGCCCGCGGCGAAGGTCATGCCGACCTTGGGGTTCACCTGGGTCTGGCCCAACCCCTGGATGGCGTACTCGACCGGGTCCTCGATGGTCAGGATGTTGCGCGTGGCGTCGTTCAGGAGGGTCAGGGCCGCATAGAGCGAGGTGGTCTTGCCGGAGCCCGTCGGGCCGGTGACCAGGATGACGCCGTTGGGTTCGCGAAGGGCGCCGCGGAACACCTCCAGCGCCCGGGCCGACATGCCGAGTTCCTCAAGCCCCAGGAGCGCCTGGTCCTGGTCGAGGATGCGCATCACCACCCGCTCGCCCGCCCGCGCCGGCAGCGTCGAGACCCGCACGTCCAGCGCGCGGCCGCCCAGGGCCAGCGAGATGCGCCCGTCCTGGGGGATGCGCTTCTCGGCGATGTCGAGCCTGGCCATCACCTTGACCCGGCTGACCAGCAGCGGCGCGATGCGGGGGGAGAGGCTCAGCACCTCCTTCAGCATCCCGTCCACCCGCAGCCGCACCACGAGGGCCTGTTCGAAGGGCTCGATGTGCACGTCCGAGGCGCCCTGGCGCACGGCCTCGGCGATCAGGCCGTTGATCAGGCGGATGACCGGGGCGTCGTCCTGGGCGTCCAGCAGGTCGGCGGCGGCCGGCAGGTCGTCCGCCAGGCTGTCCAGGCCGGCCGGCAGCTCCAGGTCGGCGTCGGAGGCCGCGAGCCCGTCGCCGGCGTAGGTCTCCGACAGCCGTCGCTCGAACTCGGCCCGGCTCAGCGGCTCGACCCTGAGCGGCGCGCGCAGCGCCCGGCGGGCCTCGATCAGGGCGGCCGGGTCGGCCCCCTCGCGCAGGCCCACGACCGCCGTCTCCCCGAGATCGAGCAGCAGGACGCCGCTCTTCTTGGCGAAGGCGTAGGCGAGCCGGGGCGCGCTCACGGCGTCACCGGCGCCGGCTTGGCCGAGGGTTGGGCGGAGGGCGGCGCGGCCCGGAGGTAGTCGCGGACCAGGGCCTCCAGCTCGCTCTGGCGGGCGGGATCGCGGGCCGCCTGCTGGCCCTTGATGTAGTCGTACTTGGGTCCCGTCACGGCGCGAGCCTGGGCGGCGTCGCCCACGATCTTCGGCCGGATGAAGACCATCAGGTTGGTCTTGGTCTTCTGCTTGTTCGTGCCCCGGAACAGGGCGCCGAGGCCCGGTATGTCGCCCAGCAGCGGCGTCTTCTCCACCGACACCCGCTCGTTCTGGTCCAGCAGGCCGCCGAGCACGATGATCTCGCCGTCGTCCACGTTCACCGTGGTCTCGATCTCGCGCTTGTTCAGCACCAGTTCGGTGAAGTTGGCGCTGACCGGCCCGGCCACGCTGGAGACCTCCTGGCGCAGGAACAGCGTGATGGTGCCGCCGGCGTTGATCTGCGGCGTCACGTCGAGCTGCACGCCCACATTCTGGCGGGCGATGGTGCGGAAGGGGTTCTCGTTGTTGGCGCCCAGGCTCTCGCCCGTGGTGATCGGGACCTCCTGGCCGACCAGGATGGTGGCCGGCTGGTTGTCCAGGGTCATGACCGAGGGCGTCGAGAGCAGGTTCGAGGCGGTGTCGGACTTCACGGCGTTGATCACCACGCCGAACAGGGCGTCGTCGCCGATCTGGCCCGCCCCGCCCAGCAGGGCTCCGTTGGCGCCCAGCAGCGACTGGACGGCGGCCTGGCGGAGCGCCTGCTTCACCTCGTCGTCGTCGGGCAGGTTCTTCTCGGCGGCGACGGCGCCGGTGATGGCCAGCAGGTTGGGGGCGGTGTTCGAGTAGTTGGTGGCCGTGAACGGGATCGCCGAGCCGTTGATGCCGGCCAGCGCGAACTGCACGCCCAGGCGCTTGGCCGCCTCGTCCGACACCTCGACCACCACGGCCTCGACCAGCACCTGGCGGCGGCGGACGTCGAGCTGGCGGATCACCTCGGCCAGCATCCGCTGGGTCTCGGGGTCGGCGGCGATGACGATGGCGTTGGCGCCGGGATAGCGGGCGATGTTGGCCCGGGGCTGGCCCGCGCCCGTCGAGGCGGTGACGGCCGGCGTCTCGGCGGGCGGGGCGGCGGCCTGGCCCGGGCGCATGGACGTCCGCGCCGGGGTCGTCGAGGCGGTCGCGGTGGAGGTCACCGCCTGACCCACCAGTTGTTGCAGGACGGGGACGAGCTGTTCGGCGTTGGCGTGCTGAAGCTGGACGACGCGCACGTCGCCGGCCGTCTCGGCCCGCCGGTCGAGGTCGGCCACGATGGCCAGCAGCGGCCGCACCGCCTCGGCCTCGCCGCGCAGGATGATCGAGTTGCTGCTTTCCACCACGACGATGGAGACGACGCCGTTGCGGGCGCCCGCCTCGGCGCCCGGCGCCTTCAGGAGGTCGTTCAGCACGCCCGCGATCTCGCGCGCCGAGCTGGACCGCAGCGTGACCGTCTCGGTGATCCCCCGGTCCTGGTCGATCTGGGACAGGAGGCCCCGGATGCGTCGCAGGTTGTCGGCGTAGTCGGCGACCACCAGCATGTTGCCGCGCGGGATCGGCTGGATCGCGCCCTGGCGGCCGACCAGGGGCTTGAGCGTCTCGGCGGCCGAGGCGGCGTCCAGGTTGCGCAGCCGCAGGACCTGGGTGGCGAAGCCGTAGCCGGCCGAGGCGCCCAGGCTCGCGGGCTGGGTGGCGGCGCCCTCGTCCGGCGCGATCCGGTAGGCGCCGGCGCCCGTGGGGATCGCCACCAGGCCGTTGGCCCGAAGGGTCGACAGCAGCACGTCGAACAGCTCGGCCTTCGACAGCGGCTCCTGGCTCGCCACCGAGACCTTCCCCTGCACGCGCGGGTCGATGATGAACGTCCGGCCCGTGGCGCGGGCCACGTCCTGGATGAACACCCGGATGTCGGCGTCCTGCAGGTTCAGGACCTGCTCCTGGGCGAGCGCCTGCGGCGGCAGGGTCGCGGTCATGGCGCTGGCCAGGAGGGTCAGGGCAAGCAGTCGTCTCACTGGGCCATCCGGATGCTGGTGGTCATGACCTGGCCGTTCCGCTCGAAGCGGATCTCGGCGCCGGTCGCTTCGGAAAGGTCTTGGCGGAGCTGGCTGACCCGCTCGGGCGTCAGCACTACCCCGTCGACGGAAAGCAGGACGTCGCCCCGCTGGAGGCCCGCGGCGCGCAGCATGTCGTCGCCGCCGCGCGGCACGACCTGGTAGCCGGAGGGACGCCCCTCCCGCATGCGCGGCAGGAGCGTGGTCTGGTCGAGCAGGCGGTCGAGGTTCACGGCCGGCCCGGCGCCGGACGCGGCGGGCGCGGGGGTCAGGGTCGCCATCGGCAGGACGGCGGTTCCCGGCGCGGGTCTGGGGAAGCCCACGCGCATGCGCGCGCCGCCCCGGTTCAGGACCACGTGGTCGGCGGCGACCGAGGCCAGGGTGAGGCCAGGCTCGACCTCCTGGCCCACATCGTAGAAGCGCTGGGGGCCGCCGGACGCGGAGAGGATCGCCGAGCCCCGCCCGCCGGGTTGGACGCGGACGCCATAGAGGGTGAAGCCGCCGCCGGTGGTCGGCGCATCGGCCGTGGGCGCGGCGGCCGGCAGCCGGAAGAACGGATCGAACTGGGCGAGGATCGAGAGGTCGGCCGCGGGGGGCCTGGCCGGCGCGGCGGCCGAGGCCTTGCCGATGGGGCCGAGGGGGGTGACCAGCGTCCAGGTCAGCCGCGCCGCCTGGACGGCGAGGCCCGCCGCCAGGGCGATCTCGATCGCCATGAGCAGGCGCCTCGGACGAACGGCGCCCAGGGCTTGGAGCTGGAGCTTCAACCTATCCCCCGTTGCCGCCGGATTGGGCGGGACGGCGGACTCTTGGCGGACGACGCCGACGTTCCCGTGAAGCTTGGATGAAGCTCGCGTGACAGCGCGACCGGCGGCCGCGGCGCGAGGCCGCAGCCGCCGCGCGGCGCCTTAGAAGCGGGCCGAGAGGCTCACCGAGAAGCTGCGGCCGAGCTCGTAGTTGTTGAGCTTGATCGTGTCGCCGCCCTGCTTCTGGTACTCGTCGAACTCCTCGCCGAGCAGGTTGCGGGCCTCGACGCCGAAGGTGAACTCCTGCGCCATGACCTCGAACTTGTGGCGGAAGGTGAAGTCCAGGATCACGCCCGGGTCCTGGGTGAAGTCGGGCCCCCCGGCCTGGCCGCGGGCCGTGACCCGCTTGGAGGCGTAGTTGGCCAGCAGCGTGGCCTGGGTCGTCCCGTCCTGGGTCTCGAAGCCGAACTGGGCGTTGGCCAGGTGCTTCGACTGCCCCTGCAACGGGCTGCCGTCGATGACGAAGTTGGCCGCCGGGGCCGGCTGGCCCGAGGCGGTGCGCGGGAAGACCACGTCGCCGTCGTCCACCTTCACCTCGGCCTTGGTGTAGGTGTAGTTGGCCGCCACGAACCAGCGCAGGCTGTCCGTCCAGGCCATGCCGAACTGGGGCTCGAAGAACTTCTTGAACTCGGCCTCGGCGCCGTAGAGCACGGCCTGCGGGGCGTTCAGGAAGCTCTGCTGCAGGCCCGAGCCCGACTCGTTGACCACCGACTCGATGGGCTTGTCGATGTTCTTGTAGAACAGGCCGACCGTCGCGAACTGCCCGCGGTCGAAGTAGCGCTCATAGCGCGCATCGACGTTGATGAGCTCGCTGTCCTGCAGGTACGGGTTGCCGATGAAGGTCCGGTCGGATTCCGGGTCGAGGTAGAGCTGCGGCGCCTGCTCGCGGAACTGCGGGCGGGCGATGGTCTTGGAGACGCCGAAGCGCAGCTGCTGGTCCTCGGCGAAGTTCCACGTCACCGTGGCCGCGGGCAGCAGGTAGTCGTTGTTCAGCTCGCGCGCGTCGGCCTGGGTGGCCGAGAACAGGTCGATGGCCCGCACCGACTGCTTGCCGCTCTCGTAGCGGGCGCCGACCGTGGCGCGGACCGCCGGGAAGATCTCGCCCTCGGCCTGCACGTAGCCGGCGTGGGTGGTGAGGCTGGCCTCGTAGGCGGCCGCGCCTTCCGACCCCGTCACTTCGCGCAGGATCAGCCCGTCCGGACCGATGTTGTAGTCCGAGTAGAGGAAGTCCACGCGCTGCATCTGGAAGGCGATGGAGGGCGTCGAGTTCATCGTGAAGCGGAACACCCGGCTGTCCGAGAACCGCTCGTTGTCGTACCAGGCGTAGCCCGCCGACAGGGTCAGGTCGGTGATGTAGGGGTTCACCCAGTGGTAGCGGACGTCGACGCCCGCGCCGCTGGCCTTGTCCTCCAGTTCGCTGAACCGGATGAAGTTCGCGTCGGCCTGCGGGTTGTGCAGGAACACCCCGTCCACGCGCCGGTAGCGGACCGAGCGCTCGTAGGGCGCGTCGCGTTCGGTTCGGGCGTACGAGCCGCGCCAGTCGATCTCCAGGTCGCCCAGGCGGTGCTGGCCGGTGAGCTGGGTGTCGATCAGCTCGCGCTGGTACCAGGCCGTCCAGTCGTCGCGGATGTAGTTGCTGGCCCGCGCGCTGTCGCCCTCGACCGAGCGCGTCTCCTTGGTGACGTTGCGGACGTAGAAGTTGGTCCACTTGAAGGTGTGGTTGTCCAGTTCCAGCGCCACGCTGGTCAGGCCGTTGATGACGATGTCGTTCTGGGTCGAGAACGAGCGCAGGTCCTCCTGGACCGACAGGCCGCCGAGGTTGACCACGCCCTCCTGCTGGATGGCGTCGCGGGTCGACCAGCCGTTGTCGTAGCCCAGCACCGCCAGGACGCCCAGGTTGCCCCAGTCCATCGAGAACTTGGTGCCGGCGGCGAAGTCTACGCTGCCGTTGATCGGCACGTCGTCGGTCGACTGCAGCAGGTTGATGTTGGCGTTCTGGAAGCTGCGGCCCATGGCCGTCAGCGTCGTGGAATCGAAGTTGCTGGAATCGATCCGCTTGCCCGTCTCGATGCCTTGGCGGATCAGGGCCGGCAGCTCGCGGGTCCCGTCGTCGATCCCGAGGGAGTCGGTGTCGCCGCCATAGTAGGTCAGGCCGCGCTTCAGCGTGGTCTCGTCGTTCATACCGACGCTGACGCCCAGCGATACGAAGCCCTCCTCGGGGACATCGACGGTCTTGAGGTCGATCAGGCCGCCGCCGAACTCGCCCGGCAGGTTCGGCGAATAGGTCTTCTGGACGTTCACCCCCGCCAGCACGTTCGACGGGAACAGGTCCAGCGGGACCACCCGTTGCAGCGGCTCGGGGCTGGGCAGCGGCGAGCCGTTCAGCAGCGCCGAGGAGTAGCGCTCGCCGAGGCCGCGGACATAGACGAAGCGGCCGCTGATCACGCTCAGGCCGGCGAGGCGGGTCAGCGCCTGGGCGGCGGTGTCGTCGCCCTGGCGGACCAGGTCCTCTGGGGTCACGATCGAGGCGACCTCGGAGGTCTCGCGCATCACCTCGGGGATGTACTTGCCGCGGACCACGACTTCCTCGACCTCCTGGCCCTGGGGAGCCGGGGAGGAAGCCGTCTGGGCGAGGACGAGCCCAGGGGCCATCAGCGCGGTGGTGCACAGCAGCAGCCCGGCGAGCGGGCGGTTCAGCTTGGTCATGTCAGGATCGCCTCTGAAGTTCGACGGACGCAAAGGCGGCGGGGCCGAAGCCCCGCCGCCGCGTGATCAGCAGCTGCTTCCGCTCGCCAGGCCGCAGGTCCAGCCCTGCCACCAGGTGTCGTTCGCGTCCTTGACCGCGCCGATGTAGTTGGTGGTGTCGAAGAACGAGTAGATCGCCTTCGGGTCGGTGGCCGCGCGGGCCGCCTCGTTCGCGCCGTTCACGAAGCCGTTCAGCGTCGAGGTGTGCGTCGAGGAGTTGTTCGAGCCCGCGTTGAAGAGGGCCGCCGCGGCGGCGCCGTCCACGCCGGTGTCGTTCCGGAAGGCGGTCGAGCAGGCCAGCACCACCGAGTCCCAGCGCGGCGCGGCCGCCTGGGTCGAGGTGTCATCCACGTCGATACAGGCCGTGGCCGTGTTCGCCGTGGTGAAGACGCCGTTGATGAAGCGGCCGCCGGTGCCGGTGTTCAGGATCTGCAGGTCGCCCGCGCCGGTCCGGGTCGAGCCGATCACGGTGAAGTTGGCGATCTTCGGCTGCGAGTTCAGCGACGCCTGGACGCCCGCCGAGCTCTCCTCGAAGCCGCGGTCGCCGCCGTTGGCCCGCTGGCGCACGATCACGTACTGGACGCCGCCCCGCCAGCCTTCATCGGTGTCGAGGCTGTCGTCGTCGGCGCCGGTGATCACGACGTGCTTCAGGTTCACCGCGCCGCCGAAGAACTCGATGCCGTCGTCCGAGCTGTTGTGCACCTGCAGGTAGTCGATGGTGGTGCCCGAGCCCACGCCCAGCAGGGTGAGGCCGTTCAGCTCCTTGTTCGGCTGGACCTCGAAGCCCGGGTAGCGGATCTGCACGTAGCGCAGGCGGCCCGAGTTGTCCGAGGGGGTGTTGCCGCCGTAGAGCGAGATGCCGCCTTCGAAGGTGGCCACGCAGTTGATGTTCGGCGGCGTCGTGCCGGAGGGGCACGAGGCGATCGGGGCGCGGCCGGCGATCACGATGCCGCCCCACTGGCCGATCAGGTCGGCGCCCGAGTTGCCGTCGATGTTCGAGCGGCTGGTGAAGATGATCGGGTCGGTCGCCGTGCCTTCGGCGAAGATCTGGTTGCCGCGCTGGACGTTGATGTAGTCCAGGCCGCCAGAGCCGTAGAGCTTCACGCCGGGCTCGATGGTCAGGATGCCCTGCTGCGTGCCCGGGAGCGGGTTGGCCGGATCGGCGCCACGGTCGTCGCCCACGTCCACGCGGCCGCTGATGGCGTAGATGGTGCCGGCGCGCTTGGCGAGCACCAGGTTGCCCACGATCTTGGCGGGCAGCTGGCAGGCCCGCAGGGTGCCGTTGGCCACCGTGCCGATGTTGGAGAGGCCCGTGGGGCAGTCCGCCGCCGCCTGACCCGGAGGCGGTTCGGTCGTGCCGCCGCCGTTGTTGCCGCCGCTGCCGGGCGGGAAGGCGCCCTCGCCAGGCGAGGCGACGTTGTCGGCGCCGCCGCCGCAGGCGGAAAGCGCGATCGCGCTCAGCGACATGACAAGAAGGGTTTTCAGCTTGGTGACGCCGGTCATCGTGTTCTCCACCGTGGCTTCAGCCGGTGCACGCGAGGACCGATTTCCAAGTCCATTCCCCCGGACTTGGGCCGCCCGCCTGCCCGAGCGGGGTTCTAGGAGGCCGCGATGACAGCGGCCCGACAGAACCGTGACAGCTATGTTGCAGAGCTTGTTTTGGCGGCAGGCTCCTCAGGGCCGCCGCAGCGCCTCGAGCATGACCTGGAAGACGTAGGTGGAATCCACCGACCCGCGGACCAGGTCGGCGCCCGGCCCGCCGGCGAAGACCGCCACGTCCTCGCCGGTGTGCTCGGCGTCCTTCAGCGGCACCAGCGCGCGATTCGGGGCGCCAGGCCCCGTGGCGTAGTTCAGGATGGCGTAGGGCTGCCCGGTCTTGTCTGGGAAAGGCCGGCCCTCGTGCGTCGCGCTCCCCAGGATTGGCGTCCCGCGGTCCGCCGGCGCCGACAGGGTCAGGCCGTGGCTGTGGTCGGCGGTGACGATCACCAGGGTCTCCGTGAGGTCGACCTTCTTCAGCGCCGCCTCGACCGCCGCCGAGAGTTCCAGCACCTCGCTGAGGGCGCGGCCGGCGTCGTTGATGTGGTGGGCCTTGTCGATCAGCCCGCCCTCGATCAGCAGCACATAGCCCTCGGGCCGCCTGGAGAGCAGGTCGATGGCCGCCTCGGTCATCTGGACCAGGGTCGGCGGGGCGGCCGCGCCCGTCGGCCGGTCGCCCACATAGGGGAAGTTGTCGGGCGTGAAGAGACCCAGAACCTGAGGCTCCGAGACCTCGGCGAGTTCGGCGGCCGTGGTCGCCAGCCGGCGACCGGGCGCGGCCTCCGCCCACCGCTGGGCGAGGTCCTGGCGGTCGGCCCGGGAGCCGCCGGCCTCGGCGGGCAGGAAGTTGGCCCGCCCGCCGCCCAGGGCCACGTCGATGGTTCCGGCCGACATGGCGTCGACGAGCTGGCGCGCCAGGTCCTTGCAGCCCAGCAGCGCGGCTCCGGCCGGCAGCTTGGAGTCGTTCTCCCAGTGGCGCGTCGGCGAATGGCCGTACATGGCCGCGGGCGTGGCGTCGGTCAGGCGCGCGTCGCTGACGACGCCCACCGCCAGGCCGCGCGCATGGGCGATCTCGCCAAGGCTGTCCACACGCGCGCCCCGGGCCGAGGCGCAGTCGTCGCGGCGGGCGCGGCCGTCGAGGCCCACGACCTCGTTGCGGGTCTTCACGCCGGACAGCAGCGCCGTGGCGCCGGCCGCCGAGTCGGTGACGAGGTCGTCGTGGGAAAAGGTCCGCGACAGCGCCGTGTGCGGCAGGCGCTCGAACGACAGCCGGTAGCTGGCCCCGTCCACGCCGGCCTTCTGCCCCGCCAGGTCGCGCGCCGCGGTCAGGGTCGAGACGCCCATGCCGTCGCCGATGAAGAGGATCACGTTGCGGGCCCGCCGCAGGGGCGGCGGCTCGGCCTTGGCGGCGGCGAGCTCGGCCTGGGCGGCCTTGTAGTAGGCGTCGCCCGTCTGGACGGGCTCGGCGGACCAGGCGCTCCCCGCGATCAGGCAGACGACGGCGGCGACGGCCGCGCTACGGATCAGGGTTCCAGGCGCCATCGTCGTCGGTCCAACTCATACACTTGAGAAAATCGGAGGGCCCCGTGTTTGGGGTCGGGGCCCTCCAGGCTGCGGGGAGGTCAGAACGACTTGCGCAGGGTGAAGAACACCTGGCGCGGGGCGCCGGGCAGCAGGGTCTGGCTGTCGCCGCGCAGCGGGAAGCCGTTGGAGTTGATCGTCGAGATGTAGTCCTCGTCGAGCACGTTGGAGACGTTCACCTGGGCCTCCAGGCCCTCCAGCATCGGCGAGCCCGAGAAGCGGTAGCCGACGGCCAGCTCGGCCAGGGTCTGCGAGGGGACGCTCTGGTCGTTCTCGTAGGTGAAGTAGCGCTTCGAGAGGTGCGACACCGACACCCGGCCGAAGAACGCACCGTCGTCGTAGCCGAGCTCGCCCTTCAGCAGGTGCTTGGGCGTGTCAACCGTGGTCTTGCCCTTGGTGCGGGCCACGAGGACGCCGTTCCCGTCGACGGTATCGTCGTCATAGGTGCTGTCGTTGTAGGCGTAGGAGCCGAACAGCGACCAGTTCTCGGCGAAGTTCCACGTGCCCACGGCCTCGAAGCCCTTGGCCGTCACGCCGCCGACGTTGGACAGCGCCGAGGGGTTGCCGACAATGCCCGAGCCCACCGGCACGGCGAACAGACGGTTCTTGAACTTCACGTGGTAGGCCGCGATCACGCCCTGGAAGTCGGCGGTGCGGAAGCGCCAGCCGGCCTCGAAGGTGTCGGAGATTTCGGGCTTCAGGCTGGTGCGGATGGCGTCGAAGCCGGCCTTGGTGGTCGAGAACGGGCCCGAGGTGCCCGAGCTCGGGAAGGCCCGCATGTTGCGCGAATAGGCGGCGAAGAGCTCGCTGTCCGGGTTCAGCTCGTAGCGGACGCCGACCTGGGGCAGGAAGTTCTTCTCGGCCTTGATCGTGCCGTTCTTCTCCAGCGACGTCGTGCGGGCGAACACCGTGCGGCCCTCGTTCTCCACCGACAGCGACTTGAAGCCGGCGTTCAGCGTGAGCGCCTCGGTGACCTTCCAGGTGTCCTGGACGTGGAACTGCCAGGTGGTGGTCGAGAAGTCGTATTCCCAGTCCGTGCGGAAGGGGTTCGACTGCATGTCGAGGAAGCTGCGCTGCGGGGCCGAACGGTTCAGGCCGTAGTAGCGGCGGGCCTGGTTGAACTCGTTGTCCTCGTACCAGACCCCGGCGTTGATCGAATGCGCGCCCAGCTCGAGCGTGCCCGATCCGATCAGGCCATAGCGGCTGAGGTCGTACTCGGTCGTGCGGATCGAGATCGGCGCGTCGTTGGTCGTGGCGCCGGCCTGGCCGTAGTTCGGCGAAGCCACATAGGGCGTGCCCCACAGGCCCTGACCCTCGTCGTTGTGGCCGTAGAGCGTCGTGCGGAACTTGAAGAACTCGCCGACCGGCATGTCGAAGGTGACCGCGCCGACCAGGTCGTCGCGCAGGCCCGAGGCGTTGTAGTAGGCGTCGTCGGCGGACACGATCGCGCCCGGATAGGTCTTGCCCAGTTCCGGATGGGCGGGCGTGACGCCGGTCTCGCCGCGGTTGTTGGCGATCTCGGCGATACGGACGATCAGGTCCCAGTCGCCCGAGATGTTGTCCCAGTTGGAACCCAGGCGGTCGAGCATTTCGAGCGACATGTCCTGGTAGTCGTTCTCGCGGCGCTTGGACCAGTTCAGCCAGCCGGTGAGCGTGCCCTCGCCGATCGGCTGGACGGCCTTGAAGTTCACCTGCTGGTGCTTCTGCTTGCCGTCGCCCTTCCACTTGTCGGCGGTGTTGTAGGAGTAGCTGATGTAGCTGCGCAGGCCGGTCGGCAGTTCGCCGCTGTCGAGGCGCACGAAGCCGCGATAGGTGTTGTCGCTGCCGGCGGTGGCGGCGACCTGGCCGCCGAACTCGGCCGCCGGGGCCCGCGAGACGTACTTCAGCGCGCCGCCCAGGTTGTTCGCGGAGGCCGTGTCGAGCGCGCCCGCGCCCTGGGCCAGCTCCACGCCGCCCACGTTCTCGCCGGCGATGGCGCGGCTGATGTGCAGGCCGTTGTGGTTGCCGTAGGTCATGTCGCCCAGCGGCACGTCGTCCAGGGTGAAGCCGAGCTGGCTCTGGTTGAAGCTGCGGATCGAGATGCGCGCGGCCCATTCGTAGGAGCCGAAGGGATCGGCCGCCTGGAAGTTCACGTTCGGCAGCTTCTCGACCAGCTTCAGCGGGCTCGCGCCGGGCGTCTCGAGCGCCAGCTCCTCGCCGCTCACCGTCTGCACCTGGCGGGCCTCGCCCTGGCCCAGGACCACGATTTCTTCGACGGCAGGCGCCGCGGCGGTCGCTTCGGCGGCGGCGGCTTCGGCGTGAGCCTGGCAGGCCAGGGCCTGCACGAGCGCCAGCGCAGCCGCGCCGGCCCAGAGCTTCGTCTTCATCTTTGTTGTTCCCCTCGGCCGTGATCGGCCCGACGGGGCGGCGTTAGCAGGGGGCTGTAACGGCCAAGCTACGGCTCTGTGACGACTGTCTGACACCCGACATTGCGGGGACGGCTGGCTCCAGAGGTCCGTTCGTCCTAATCAGCCGGCATGTCCCTCGAACGCCCCGCCCGCCCCAACCGCAGCCAGCTCTCGGTCCCAGGATCTTCCTCCCGGTTTATCGAGAAGGCGGCCCAGAGCGCCGCCGACATCGTCATGCTGGACCTGGAGGACGCCGTCGCCCCGCCCGACAAGCCGGCGGCCCGGCGGACCGTCATCGAGGCCCTGCGCGACGTGGACTGGGGCGACCGCACGGTGTCGGTGCGGATCAACGCGCTCGACACGCCCTTCATGTACCGCGACCTGATCGAGGTGGCCGAACAGGGCGGCGACCGCCTGGACCTGATCATGGTCCCCAAGGTGAACAAGGCCGCCGACGTCCACCTGCTGGACGTGCTGCTCAGCCAGATCGAGATGGCCACCGGCCGCCGGCGCATCGGCCTTGAGCTGCAGATCGAGACCGCCGAGGGCCTTCAGAACGTCGACGCCATCGCCGCGGCCAGCCCGCGCGTGGAGAGCCTGCATTTCGGCCCCGGCGACTTCGCCGCCTCCATCGGGGCGCGCACCACCTCCATCGGCGGGCCCGTGCCGGACTACGCCGTGCTGGGCGAGCCCGACGCCGCAGGCCGCCGCGACCCGCACCTGGCCGACCCCTGGCACTATGTCCTGGCGCGCATCGTGGTCGCCGCCCGGGCGGCGGGCGTGCGGCCGGTGGACGGGCCCTACGCCGACTTCAAGGACGAGGAAGGCCTGCGCTGGAGCGCCCGGCGCGCGGCCGCCCTGGGCTTCGAGGGCAAGTGGGCCATCCACCCCGGCCAGGTCGAGACCCTGAACGCGGTCTTCAGCCCCACCCCGGAGGAGATCGAACGCGCCCGCCGCATCCTGGACGCCTTGGCCGAGGCCGAGCGGGAGGGCCGCGGCGCGGTCGCCCTCGACGGCCGGATGATCGACCTGGCCTCCATTCGCCAGGCGCAGGTGATGGTCGAGAAGGCGAAGCGCCTGGGCCTCGCCTAGCCCCGTCCCAGCAGGCCCCGGGCGATGACCTGGGCCTGAATCTCGGCGGCCCCCTCGAAGATGTTGAGGATGCGCGCGTCGCAGAGCACCCGGCTCATCTCGAACTCCAGGGCGTAGCCGTTGCCGCCGTGCACCTGCACGCCCGCGTCGGCGTTCGACCAGGCCACCCGCGCGGCCAGCAGCTTGGCCATGCCCGCCTCGATGTCGCAGCGGTCGCCGGCGTCCTTGGTCCGGGCGGCGAAGTAGCTGAGCTCGCGGGCCACCACTGTCTCCACCAGCGCCAGGGCCAGCTTGTCCGACACGCGGGGGAATTCCACGATCGGCCGGCCGAACTGACGCCGCTCCATGGCGTAGCGAAGCCCGAGGTCGAAGGCCTTCCAGGCGACGCCCACGGCGCGGGCCGCGGTCTGGATGCGGGCGGCCTCGAAGGTGCGCATGAGCTGCTTGAAGCCCTGCCCTTCGCCCTGCCCCAGCAGGCCTTCCGGCGGCACGGCGAAGTCCTCGAAGGCCAGGACGTATTCCTTCATGCCCCGGTAGCCCAGGACCTCGATCTCGCTGCCGGTAAGGCCGGGATCGGGGAACGGATCGGCCGCGGTCCCGCGCGTCTTCTCCGCGAGCATCATCGACAGCCCGCCATGGCCGGGCGTGTCCGGATCGGTGCGGACCAGCACCGTCATCAGGTCGCTGCGCGAGGCGTGGGTGATCCAGGTCTTGGCGCCGGTGATCCGCCAGGAGCCGTCGGCGGCGCGCACGGCGCGGGTGCGCAGGGAGGCCAGGTCCGACCCGGTGTCCGGCTCGGTGAAGACCGCCGTCGGCAGCACCTCGCCCGAGGCGATCTTGGGCAGCCAGCGCTGCTTCTGGTGCGGCGTGCCGGCCACCCCGATCAGTTCGCCCGCGATCTCCGAGCGGGTGCCCAGCGAGCCCGCCGCGATCCAGGCGCGGCTGAGCTCCTCCGAGACCACGCACATGGCGAGCTTGCCGAGGCCCAGGCCGCCGTACTCGGGATCGATGGTGACGCCGAAGACGCCCAGCTCGCCCATCTCGGCGACCACCGCGTCGGGGATCAGCTCGTCCTTCAGGTGCCAGCCGTGGGCGAAGGGCGCCACCCGCTCGTCGGCGAAGCGGCGGAACTGGGTCCGCACCGCGTCCAGCGTCTCGTCGCCCAGGCCCTCGTAGGGCCGCCAGCCGGCGACCAGCTTCTCCACCAGCGCCTTGCGGGTCCCCAGGGTGTTGCCGTTGGCGATGAACCAGCCGGCCGCCGGGTCGCGGGCCAGCGTGGCCGCGCCGTTCTCCGCCCCGTAGTCCCAGGGGCGCGCCAGCTCGTTCTGGCTCATGGGCAGGCCGCCCAGGAGCTGGGCCAGGTACTCCCCGAAGGCGATGCGCAGGACCAGCCCCTCGCCCTCGCCGAACGCGCCGGCCGCCTCGGCCCGGCGTCCCCAGCCTGCAAGCTGCGCCAGCGCCTCGACCGTGGTGGCGGCCCAGGCGAAGGCGTGGACGCCGCGCTGGGCCGCGTCCAGCTTGGCCGGATCGACCTGGCCGGTCGGGGCCACCGCGCCGGCGGCTGAGGTCCGGGCGCTGGCCAGGAAGGCGCGGAGCGCCGTGACGGCCCCCTCGGCCCGCTTCAGCAGGTCGCTCAAGGCCTCAGGCCCGCTCGAAGACGGCCGCGATGCCCTGGCCGCCGCCGATGCACATGGTCTCCAGGCCGTAGCGGCCGTCGCGGCGTTTCAGCTCGCGCAGCAGGTTGGCGAGGATGCGCCCGCCCGTGGCGCCGATCGGGTGGCCCAGCGAAATGCCCGAGCCGTTGACGTTCAGCCGGTCGCGGTCATCCCAACCCCAGCCCTTCAGCACGGCCAGCACCTGAGAGGCGAAGGCCTCGTTCAGCTCCACGAGGTCGATGTCGTCCCAGGAGAGGCCCGTGCGCGCGAAGAGGCGCTCCACCGCCGGCACCGGACCGATGCCCATGCGCGAGGGATCGCAGCCTGCCGCCGCCCAGCCCACGAACCAGCCCATGGGCTCCAGGTTCAGCTTGGGCAGCATGTCCTCGGCCACCACCAGGCAGGCGGCGGCGGCGTCGTTCTGCTGGCTGGCGTTGCCGGCCGTGACCACCCCACCCTTCTCGATGGGCGCCAGCTTGGCCAGGCTATCCAACGTCACGTCGCCCCGCACGCCCTCGTCGCGGTCGAAGATGACCGGGTCGCCCTTGCGCTGCTTCACCGCGACGGGAACCAGCTCGTCGTCGAACTTGCCCGCCGCCCACGCTTCGGCCGCCCGCTGATGGCTCGACAGGGCGTACTCGTCGCAGGCCTCGCGGCTGATGCCGTAGTCCTTGGCCAGGTTCTCGGCGGTCTCGATCATGCCGGTGATGACGCCGAACCGCTCGACCGGCTGGGACATCACCCGGCCGCGCGCCAGGCGGTCGTGCAGGGTGACCGAGCCCGCGCGGGCGCCCTTGCGCATGTCGAGGCTGTAGTACTCGACGTTGCTCATGCTCTCGCAGCCGCCGGCGATCACCACGTCGGCCGTGCCCGTCTGCACCATCATGGCCGCGTCCACCACCGCCTGCAGACCCGAGCCGCAGCGGCGGTCGAGCTGGTAGCCCGGCACCTTGATCGGCAGGTCGGCCGCCAGGGCCGACCAGCGGGCGATGCAGGGCGCCTCGCCGTTCGCGTAGCCCTGGGCGAAGACCACGTCGTCGATGCGCTCGGCGTCGATGCCGGTGCGGTCCACCAGCGCCCGGATCACCGTCGCCCCCAGGTCGCCGGCCGTCACGTTCGACAGCGCCCCCAGGTACTTGCCCACCGCGGTCCGGACGGGGCTGACGATGGCGGCGCGGCGAAGGCCTGACATTGGGCGGGCTCCTGATGAGGCTTGTGTTGCGGCCTCTCTGTAGCGATGACGCGGCGGAAGTCAGCCCCCATGGTAGTGCGGTGGTCGTGCATCGCGCCGCCGCGGCCGGACCGCGGCTTCGAAATCAAGGATGAGTGGGAGAAGCATCGTGGGCGTTCTCAGCGGGAAAGTGGTTCTGGTCACCGGTGGCGCCGGCGGCATCGGCAAGGCGTGCGCCCTGCTCGCGGCCCAGGAAGGCGCGAAGGTGGTGGTCAACGACCTGGGCGGTTCGGTCTCGGGCGGCGACCTGGGCGACGCGGGTCCGGCGGAAGCCACGGCCCAGGAGATCCGCGCGGCCGGCGGCGAGGCCATCGCCAACTCCGACAGCGTGGCCGAGATGTCCGGCGCCCGGCGCATGTTCGAGCAGGCCATGGACACGTTCGGCGGCCTCAACGCCGTGGTGAACCCGGCCGGCATCCTGCGCGACAAGATGTTCCACAAGATGGACGAGGCCGACTGGGACGCGGTGATCCAGGTCCACCTGCGCGGCGCCTTCAACGTCACCCGGGCCACGGTCGAGCACTTCCGCAGCCAGGAGGACGGGTCCTACGTCCACTTCACCTCGACCTCGGGCCTGATCGGCAACATCGGCCAGGCGAACTACGCCGCCGCCAAGCTGGGGGTCATGGGCCTCTCGCGCATCGTGGCCATGGAGGGCGCGGCCAAGAACGTCCGCTCCAACATCATCGCCCCCTTCGCCTGGACCCGCATGATCGCCACCATCCCGGTGAAGGACGAGGCCTCGGCCCAGCGCGTCGAGCGGATGAAGAACTACATGCGCGCCGACCAGGTGGCCCAGCTCGCGGTCGCCCTGGCGGCGTCCGACGTCAACGGCCAGATCTTCGCCGCCCGCGGCAACGAGGTCGTGCTGTTCAACCAGCCGCGTCCGGTGAAGTCGGTGACCAAGATCGAGGGCTGGACGCCCGAGGCGCTGATCGCCCAGGGCTTCCCGTCCATGTCGGCGAGCTTCACCGACCTCGGCGCGACGGCCTCGGTCTTCCCGTACGATCCGGTCTGATCGCCAGCGGGGCGGCTCCCGCGGCCGCCCCGTCTTCCCGCTCCGAGAGGTTCTGAGGCCGGCCGCAGAATTTCCCGCAGGCGCCATTTCCTAGTCGCTGACTAGACTATCTGCTCACTCACCTGAGGGCAGTAGGATGAGTTCACGCGACAGCGCCCGCCGGACGGTTCCGTTCGGACTGCAGGTTCTGGCCGGCATGATCGCCGGCGTGGCTCTGGGCCTTGTGGCCCGCAATCTGGGCGTCGATCCGGGCGAGGCGGGCCATCCGCTGGCCGAAGCCCTGCGGATCGTCGGCCAGGCCTTCGTCCAGCTCCTGAAGACGCTGGCCCCGCCGCTTGTCTTCACCGCCATCGTGGCCAGCATCGCCAACCTCGCGAAGGTCCAGAACGCCGCCGCGCTGGCCACGCGCACCCTGTTGTGGTTCGCCATCACGGCCCTGATCGCCTCGGCCATCGGCATAGCCCTGGGCCTCGGCCTCCAGCCCGGCCTCCACACCGGCGTGGCGGCCGAAGCGGCCAAGGCGCCCTCCACCACCGGCTCGTGGCTCGACTTCCTGACCGGCCTCGTGCCCGGCAACATCCTGGGCCTCAGCGCCTCGACAAAGATCGCCGACGGTTCGGCCACGACCACGGTCGGCTTCAACGTCCTCCAGGTCCTGGTGATCGCCCTCGTCGCCGGGGCCGCGGCGCTCAAGGCGGGCGAAGCCGGCCGCGCCTTCCTCGACTTCAACGCCTCGGCGCTGGCCGTGGTGCGCAAGGCGCTGGGCTGGGTGATCCGCCTGACGCCGGTCGGCGCCCTGGCCCTCCTCGGCAACGCGGTCGCCCAGTACGGCTGGCCGGCCATGGCCCAGCTCGGCCAGTTCGCCTTCGCCGTCTACCTGGGCCTGGCGATCGTGCTGCTGGGGGTCTACCCCGCCCTCCTGGCGGCCCACGGCCTCAATCCGCTGCGCTTCTTCCGCGGCGCCTGGCCGGCGATCCAGCTCGGCTTCGTCTCTCGCTCCTCGGTCGGGACCCTGCCGATGACGGAAGCCGTCACCGAAAGCCGGCTGGGCGTGCCACGGCCGTACGCCGCCTTCGCCGTGCCGCTGGGCGCGACCACCAAGATGGACGGTTGCGCGGCCATCTACCCGGCTGTCTCGGCGATCTTCGTGGCCCAGTTCTTCGGGTTGCCCCTGCACCTCAGCGACTACCTGCTGATCGTCTTCGTCTCGGTGATCGGCTCGGCGGCCACGGCGGGCCTGACCGGGGCGACGGTCATGCTGACGCTCACGCTCTCGACGCTGGGCCTGCCGCTGGAAGGCGCGGGCCTGCTGCTGGCCATCGACCCCATCCTCGACATGGGCCGTACCGCCGTGAACGTGGCCGGCCAGGCGCTGGTCCCGACCCTGGTGGCCAAGCAGCAGGGCATCCTGGACGAGGCGGTCTATGACGGCCGGGCCGAAACCCCCGACGCCGACCCGATCCCCGCCGTCTAGGCCGTCTTCAGCCCCGGCTCGCCCGCCTCGACCACGAAGCGGGCGAGATCGCGGATCGGCGACCGCGGGACGAGGGCGCTCTCGAGGCCCCGGAACGTCACCTGGCAGGTCTTGGGCGTCAGCTCCACGAGGCCATAGCCGCGGACCTCGCCGTCGCCGAACTTCAGGTTCGGATTGTGCGCCAGCACCGGCTTGAGCTCGTCGTTGTTCCAGCCCAGCGAGCTGATCGAGCCGCCCACGAACTCGCTGCCGACCGGCTTGCCACCCGGCTCGATCGGCAGGTCGCCGGCGAAGAACGTGTGGATGTCGCCGCCGAGCGCCAGCGGATTGGCCACCTTGGCGTCGCGCCAGCGCTCGATCACCCGCTGGCGGGTCTGGAAGTAGCCGCCCCAGCCGTCGTTGCTGTAGCGGCCGTCGAGCCGCTGGAGGTCGCCCATCAGGTACTGCTGGGCCAGCACGTTCCAGCCGGCCTGAGAGCGGTCCAGGGTGTCGAACAGCCAGCGCTCCTGGGCCGCGCCCAGCAGTGAGCGGGCCGGATCCCGCCGCTCGGCGCAGTCGGGGATCATCTTGCCGTCGGCGATGGCGTCGCAGGTGCGGTGGGCGCGGTATTGCCGGGTGTCCAGGAACTGGAGCTGGGCGAGCCGCCCCCAGTCCAGGGACCGGTGGAGCAACATCCGGGGACCCACCGGAAGCGAGGGCCGGCGCAGCGGCATGTGTTCGTAGTAGGCCTGGTAGGCGGCGGCCCGCCGGGCCAGGAACACCGCCGGGTCGGGATTGGACCGGTCCTGGTCGTCGCCGTAGTCGTTCGAGACCTCATGGTCGTCCCAGACCACCATCCAGGGCGCGGCGGCGTGGGCCGCGCGCAGGTTCGGGTCCGACTTGTAGAGGCCGTAGCGCTGGCGGTAGGTGGCGAGGTCCGTGGCGTCGACGGGCGGATGCCGGCGCACGCCTTTGTCGTTGCCCGCCTTCTCATAGATGTAGTCGCCCAGGAACAGCACCAGGTCGGGCGCGTCGGCCACGAGGTGCGGATAGGCGCCGTAGTAGCCGGCCTCGTACTTCTGGCACGACCCGTAGGCGATCCGCAGGCGGGACACCTCGGCGCCCGGCGCGGGCGTCGTGCGGGTGCGGCCGGTCTCGCTGGCGTGGCCGCCGGCCCGGAACCGGTACCAGTAGTCGCGGTCGGGCTTCAGGCCCGCGACCTCCACATGCACCGAGTGGGCCGCCTCGGCCACCGCCAGGGTCTCGCCGCGGGCGACCACGCGCTTCAGGGCCGGGTCCTCGGCGATCTCCCAGGCCACCATCACGGGAGCGGGCGCCATGCCTCCGTCCGGATCGAGGGGCTTCGGCGCGAGCCTGGTCCACAGCACCATGCCGTCCGGCGCGGGCTCGCCGGAAGCGACGCCCAGCCTGAACGGGTCCTCCGGCAGGCGGGCCTGGGCCAGGGCCGGCGTCCAGGCGGCGGGCGTCAGGGCCAGGCCCGCCAGACCCGCGGCCCGGATCAGCAGGCCGCGGCGGTCCAGGGTCGTCACCATCTGGCGGATACTCCGATCGATACGGCGCGGCGCTTCGGCGCCTGCTCGCTGAAGCCGTCGCGGCGGCCGGGCGTCTCGCCCGCCGTCTTCCGGCGGTTTTGCATGTCCACGAACAGCTCCACGCGATCGCTCAGGGCGTAGCTTACCTTGGCGCTCCGGCGGCGGTCATCCATGGGATTGCGGGGCTCGCTCCGCAGCGCCTGGGCCCGCAGCGCGCCGTCGGCGGGACTGTAGGTCAGGTCGGCGGCCACGCGGCGCGAGGTGTAGAGCAGCCGCACGCCGCCCTCCTCCAGCAGACGAGCCGCCGGGGCGGGCGCCACGTCCCACCGGGACGCCGCGCCGGCTCCCGCCTCGCCCAGCGTCTGGCCGGCGGCCGGCCCCGCCAGCACGGCGGCGAGGCAGCCCCCCATCATCGCGATGCGGACGGTGCGCACCCGAATCATCCCCCTGTTCCCCTGAGGGCCCAGGTACGGGGTGAGCGCGTCACCGCCGTCACGCTTCGGCGTCAGTTTCTTGACGCCCGCCGGCTCACCACTTGGCCGAGAGGCCCAGGTAGTAGGTTCGTCCATAGCGCTCGTAGTTGGTCAGCCAGTCGCGCCGGCCGGCCTGGTACTCGCGCAGCACCTCGTCGTTCAGGTTCTGCAGGTCCACGAACACCTCGATGTTGTCGGTGAGCGCATAGCTCGCCTTGGCGTCGAGGCGCCGGTAGTCGTCGTCGTAGGTGTCGGCGTCGTCGTCGCCGCCCAGGCCCTGGATGGCCTTGCCGGTGTGGTGATACGACAGCGCCGCCTCGAAGCGGCCCTTCTGGTAGAAGAGCTGGGCGCCCCACAGCAGGTCCGACTGGGCCGGGAACGCCAGCTCGCCGCGGCCGGGCACGGTCAGGCTGGAGTCGGTGAAGGTGATGTTCGCCGCCGCGCCGAAGCCGCTCCAGAGGCCCGGCAGGAAGGTGAACTGCTGCTGGTAGGCGAATTCGATCCCCTTGATCTCGCCCTCGTCGGCGTTGCGCGGCTGGCTGTAGCCGAACCGGGAATAGGTCCGGCCGTCGAGGACGTAGTTCGTGCGGGTCTCGCTGAACGTGAAGATCGGGTCCTTGATCTTCTTCAGGAAGGCGCCGACCGAGACGAGGCCGCCCCGGGCGAAGTACCACTCGACGGTGGCGTCGAAGTTGTCCGAGACGAAGGGCTTCAGGTCGACGTTGCCCTCCGAGAGCCCGCCTTCGAAGACGCCGGGCGTCACCTCGACCCAGTCCAGCGAACCACCGGGCCGAAGCTGCGGATACTGCGGGCGGCCGATGGTGCGGGTGTAGGCCAGCCGCAGGACCAGGTCGTCGCGCGGCTCGAACCGGACGTGGAGGTTGGGCAGGAAGTTGGTGTACTCGCCCGAGCGGGAGACGGGAGTCACGCCGCCGACCTTGGGGTCGAGACGGAAGCCCTGGACGTCGGTCTCGGTGCGCTCCACCCGCCAACCGCCGATCACCCGCCAGCCGCCGAAGTCCACGTCGGCCATGGCGTAGCCGGCGTAGACCCGCTCGGTCAGGTCGTAGTCGCTGAGGGTCTCGTTCGCCAGGCTGTCGGCGGTGTTCTTCACGAACCGCGCGGTGGCCAGGTTCTCGGCGGTGAACTTGCGGATCGCGTCGGCGTCGATGGTGTAGCGATTGAGGTAGGTGTAGTCGCCGAGGTCGACCTCCATGGGCTCGCCCTGCAGGCCGAAGTCGGCCAGGGTGAAGCGGTTGGCCGTGGCGCCGCGGTCCCAGCGGTCCGTGTGGCCGTCGAACATCTTGTCGGTGTCGCGGACCTTGAAACCGACCTTCAGGTAGCTGTCCTCGCCGACGGCGATGGCCCGCTTCAGGTCGACCTTGGCCGCCAGGTTGGTCTCCTCGCCGTACTCGTCCTGGGCGGTGTACTGGCGGAACTGCAGGGCGGAGGCCGACATGGTGCGCGCCTCGGCGGTGTAGAGCAGCGGCCGCATGTCGAAGTCGACGGTCAGGTTCGCGGACGGCAGGCGGAACTGCCAGGCCTGGTTCGGCTCGATCAGCTCGTTGTAGCCCCAGGACAGATCGTATTTGAGCTCCCAGGGACCGCGCGCGTGCTCGCCGCCGAAGGACGCCGAGCTGATGCTCTTTTCCTTGTACTCCAGGCGCAGGTCCTGGCGGGCGTCGACGTTGCGGGCCACGCCCGTGGCGCCGTCGGCGTTCAGCGTGATGTTGGCCGGGTTGGCGCCGAAATCGAGCCGGAAGCGCTGGCGGTACTCGTCCTCGGTGAACTTCGAATAGAGGCCGCGGACGTACATCTTGTCCTGGTCGGTCGGGCGGAATTCCAGGGCGCCGCTGACCCCGATCCGCTCGCGCTTCAGGGTGTAGTTCGTGTACTTGATGTTCACCGGCAGGCCGCCGCGCGCATAGCCCGGCAGGGTGCGCCAGTCGTCGGGATAGAGGCCGTCAGAGCGGTAGTCCCGCGACGAGCCGTTGACGCCCACGAGCATGCCCCAGCGGCCATCGCCGAACACGGCGCCGACCGTCGCGTCGCCCTGCACCGGGACCTTCTCGTTGAAGTCCTGGTAGCCCGCCTGGACCGTGGCGCGGGCGAAGCGGTCCTGCTTGGCGTCGAACGGCGACTGGGTGACCAGGTTCACCGTGCCGCCGATGCCCTGGGCGTCCATGTCCGGCGTGACGGCCTTGACCACCTCGATCCGGCCGAGCAACTGGCCCGACACCACGTCCAGCGGCAGGGCCCGGCTGTCGCCGTCGGGGTTGCCGACCTCGACGCCGTTCAGGGTGACGTTGTTGAGCTGGGCGGGCGTGCCGCGGATCGAGACGTACCGGCCCTCGCCCTGGTCGTAGGAGACGCCCACGCCCGGCAGCCGCTCGACGTTCTCGGCCACGTTCTTGTCGGCCAGCCGGCCGATCTCGTCGGCGGAGATGGCGTCCACCACCGCCGTGGCGCTGCGCTTGGCGTCGATGGCCCGCTGCTGCGAGAGCCGTTGGCCGGTGACCACCAGCTCGGCCACCGAGCCTTCCGTCTGGGCCATGGCCGGAACAGCCGTCGCCAAGGCGAGCGTCAGCACGCTCGCCCCCATCATCATCGTGCGCATCGAGCACCCCCTTGCTTTGGGGGGATGCTTAGGCGCCGCTCACGTCAGAACAGTCACGCTTGCGCGTCGGTTCGATGACGGCCGCTCAGCGGCGGCATCCGTGGGCGGTCTCCGTGTGCGGCCGCCCATCTCAGCCCTCTGGAAAATCCCCTCACCCTTGATCTGCGACAAACGCCGGGCCGCGCGATCCGGCTAGACGCATCATCAAAGACCTTCCCAGGAAACCGCCGTGATGGCTCAGTCCACGAGCGCCACCTACCAGGCCCGGCGGCCGGCCGGCGGCCCCTCGGCCCAGATTGAGGTGCTGTTCTTCGGCCAGGTCGCCGACGTCCTCGGCCGGTCCGCGCACCTTCCCCTGCCGCTCGATGGCTGCTGGCTCTCCCAGCTCCGCCGCGGAATCGGATCGCTGGTCGACGGCGGCGAGGCGGCGCTCACCGCCCCCGGCGTCCGGGCCTCCGTCGACCGCGAGATCGCCAACGGCGACGTCTGGGTCATGCCCGGGCAGGAGGTCGCCTTCTTCTCGACGTTCTCAGGAGGCTGAAGGCCAGCGGCTTGCCAAGCGACCGCCGGACGCCCATCCAGGGACACATCGTTCGGGAGACGCAGGTGAACCGTCACGCGACCGCCGCGGTCGTCCTGGCCGGTGGCGAGGGCCGCCGGATCGGCGGGGCCAAGCCCCTGCGCCGCTATGGCGAGGCGACGCTGGTCGCCCATGCCGTGACCCTGGCCCGACGGTGGTCCCCGCTCGTGGCCGTGGCCGTCCGCGACCCCGGCCAGGTGGAGGGCGAGACCGACGCCCCCATCATCCTCGACGATCCCGCCATCCCCGGCCCCGCCGCGGGCCTCGCCGCCGCCTTCGCCTTCGCGCGGGCGAGGGGCGCCGACCGCCTGCTCGTCGTGCCCTGCGACACGCCCAGCCTGCCGGCCGACCTGCTGGAGCGCCTGGACGCCGCCCTCGTCCCCGGCGCGGCCGTGGCCGTCGCCTCCAGCGGCGGGACGCTGCATCCCGTCTGCGCGCTCTGGCGCGTCGAGGCCGCCGACCGGCTGCCCGCCTACCTGGCTTCCGGCCGGGCCTCGCTCTGGGGCTTCGCCATCGACTGCGGCATGGTCGAGGTCGAGTGGCCGACCGAACCCGAGGATCCCTTCGCGGGCGCCAATACGCCCGAGGAGCTGGCGGCCCTGCAGCCGCCCCCGCCTCTGCGGCGGCGACACGTCATCCTCTACCGCGCGGTCGGCGGCGCGGCCGTGGGCCTGGCCGCCGCCGGGGTCTTCCTGCCGGTCCTGCCGACCACGCCGTTCCTGCTGGTGGCCCTGTGGGCCTTCGCCCGGGGCGCGCCCGAGCTCGCCGACAAGCTGCGCGCCCACCGCCGGTACGGCCCCTACATCCGCCACTGGGAGGAGCGGCGCGCCATCCCGCGCAAGGCCAAGGCCGCTTCCGTCGTGATGATGAGCGCGAGCTGGACCGGCCTGGCGCTCACCACCCACAGCGTCTGGACCGTGGGCGGCGTGGGCGTGGTGATGGTCGCGGTGGCCGGCTACGTGCTCACGCGCCCTTCCACCTGAGACAGCCCGGTATGGCCCGCCGCGGCCCGAAATGATACCGGTGTCATATCGCCGCGGGAGCGCGCATGACCGACGCCGGATACGACCGCCGCACGATGCTGGGCCTCGGCCTGTTGGCCGCCGTGACGCCTGCCGCCGCGATCGGGCAAACGCCGCCTGACCCGATGGAGATCGTCCCGCTCTGGCCCGGCCATCCGCCCGGCTCCCCCGCCGTCCCGCCGCGCGAGGAGGTCCGGGACCGGGCTGCCACGTCGGGCTTCCAGGACCGCATCGTCACCGGAATCTCCCGCCCGCTGATGACCGTCTTCCGCCCCTCCCGGCCTAACGGCGCCGCCGTGCTGGTGATCCCAGGCGGCGCCTATGTCCGCGTGGTGATCGACAAGGAGGGCTTCGAGACCGCCCGGCGGCTCAACGAGGCCGGCGTCACCGCCTTCGTCTTGCGCTACCGCCTTCCGGGCGACGGCTGGACGCCCAGGACCGCCGCCCCGCTGCAGGACGCTCAGCGGGCCATGCGCCTCATCCGGGAGAACGCAGCCCGCTTCAGGGTCGACCCGGCCCGCGTCGCGGTCATGGGCTTCTCCGCCGGCGGCCACGTGGCCGCCACGCTCTGCACCCGCCGTGCCACGCCGGCCTACCCTCGCCTCGACGCCGCCGACGATCAGGACGCCCGGCCCGACCTCGCCTGCCTGATGTACCCGGTGATCCACATGAGCCTGCCCTACGCCCACCGCGGCTCGCGCAAGGAGCTGCTGGGCCTCGCGCCCGCGCCCGAAGCCGAGATGGCGGCCTCGCCGCAGCGGCACGTGGACGCCCGCACGCCGCCGAGCTTCCTGGTTCACGCCATGGACGATGACTCCGTGCCGGTCGAAAACAGCCTGGCCTACCTCGCCGCCCTTCGCGCCGCCGGCGTTCCCGCCGAGGCGCACCTCTTCGAGGAAGGCGGCCACGGCTTCGGCATCCGCCTGATCCAGGGCAAGCCCGCCGCCGTCTGGCCGGACCTGTTCATCGCCTGGGCCGGGCGGAGGGGCCTCTTCACGAACTGACCGAAGGGAGGAGTATCGCCATGCGTCCAGTCCTCGTCCTCACGCTGTCCCTGTTCGCCGCCGGCGCGGCCTGGGCCGCCCAGGTCCCGCCCGAGGTGGCCGCCCGCGTGCGGGCCGCCATGCCTGGCATGACCATCACCGACGCCGAGCTGAAGGAGCGCGACGGCCGCCGCTACTACGACGTCGAGGGCCGCCTGCCCGACGGCGCCGAGATCGAGCTCGACCTGCTCCAGACGGCGACCGGCTGGGAGGTGGTCGAAATCCAGCGCGACATCCCCTGGACCGCCGTCCCGGCCCAGGCGCATGAAGCCGCCCGGCGGGCGTGGAAGGGCGCCGACCCCGTGCGCGTGATCGAGAGCAGGCAGACCGATGGCGCGGTCATCTACGAGCTCTTCGCGCACGGCCGCCCTGCGACGCCGGCCCTCGAGGTGATGGTCAAGGACGGCCAAGCCAGGGTGCTGAAGGAAGCCTGGCCACACTGAACTCCGCTCAGCGCCCCGCGCCCAGCCAGTCGATCAGCACCGTCATGTTCTGGATGTAGGCGCCGGTCGAGATCCCCAGCGGAGGGTCCTTGGCCGGATAGGGCGAGGTGTCGGTCCGGTCGCCCACGTGGGTCGTCGCATAGTCGCCGTCGGGCCGCGCGGGCGGCGTCTCGCCGCGGTAGGGGTTGCTCGTCGCCACCAGCGGCGTGGGCCAGTAGCCCTGGGCGTTCAAGCCCGCGACCAGCTTCCTCACCGCCTCGGCATCGGGCGCGCTCCCCTCGCGCTGGGCGTGGACGTTGAGGTCCGAGGTGACCAGGTCGCGGGTGGCGAAGTAGCGCGGCAGCGGGACGAGGTTCCGGGCCTTCAGCGGCGAGTTGCGCGAAACCTGCTCCGGCGGCGTGGCGCGCAAGCGTTCGTAGCGGCGCCGAAGGGCGGCCACGTCGATCTTCCGGAAGGCGCTGTAGTGGCCCAGCGTCCGCTCGGGGCTGTAGTCGACATAGTATTCGCCGTTGACGACGTTCGAGCCGCGCCGGTGGACGTAGAGCGGCCGGTCCGTGCCGATCTCGATGAAGGTGGGATGGGTGCGCCCGTCCGGCCGGGGCGTCTTCAGCTTCACCTTGTCCAGCCAGTCCAGCGCCTCGGGCACGCGGGCCAGGAACTTCGTGTCGCCGGTCAGCTCGTAGAAGGTCATGAGCTGCTCGGCGTTGGCCGCCGTGGTGTGGGTGGCGAGCGCAAGGGGTTCGTAGCTGCGCGCCGCCGCGGGCTTCAGGTCGGGCGTGTACTGCAGCGCCCAGCCGGGCTGCGGCTGGCCCTGCTGGGTCGCCAGGAAACTGGTCATGGCCCGGTTGATGGGGTCCAGCACGCGGTCGTCGCCCAGCGCCTGATAGACCATGGTCAGGAACTTGATGTTCTCGCCGGCCACGTCGTCGTTGAAGGTGATGTAGCCGGTGTAGTCGCCCTCGAACTTCGGGTTCACCGGCCAGCGCTGCGGCCAGCCGCCCACCGGATACTGGCTCTGCAACACGAAGCCGATGGCGCGGTCCAGGGCCGGCTTCCAGCGCGGGTCGCGCTTCTCGACGTAGAGCCGCAGCAGGAACTGCATGGCCTCGGACGTGCCGGCGTCGTCGAAGGTGGCGTTGCCCCAGTCGTGCTGGAATTCCTCCATCCGCCAGGCGTTCCTGCCGTAGGTCTCGTACCAGTCGTGGGTCGAGGCCGGACCGCCGAAGTCGATGAAGTAGTTCCACCCGCCGCTGGGCTTCTGGCCCCAGACCAGGGCCTCGGCCGCCCGCTCGGCGGCCCGGTAGTAATCGTCGTCGCCGGTCGCGTGATAGGCGTCGAGGAAGAGGTGGCCCATGGTCGCCGTCCCCGGCGGCTGGACCCAGATCATGCTGGGCTTGGCCTCGAGCTCCCCCCACCGGCGGGAGAAGTCGGCCGTGTAGGACCACACGTAGCCGCCGTTGTAGGCCGCCTTCTCGACCATGAAGGCCGTGGCCTTCTTCATGGTCGCCAGCACGGTTGCGCGGTTCGGCGCCTGGGCCTCGGCGGGAGCGGCCACGGCCAGCAGCAACGCGCCGGCCAGCATGGCGGCGAAACCCTTCTGCACCTCGGCGTCTCCCTCTCTTTTGCGAGGGTTCTAGCGCGAATTGCTACCGGTGTCATAGTCTGGCGTCATGATGCGCGACCTGCCCCGCCGAACCCTGCTGGGCGCCGTCCCGGCGCTCGTGGCCGCTCCGGCGTTCGGAGCCGCCTCTCCCGTCGCGCGCACCCGCCACGGCCGTGTGCGCGGTTATGTCGACCAGGGAATCCTGGCGTTCCGGGGCATCCGCTACGGGGCCGACACCGGGCCCGTCCGCTTCCAGGCGCCGCGGCCGCCCGCGCCCTGGACCGGGATCGCCGAGGCCGTGGCCTATGGCGCCGCCTCCCCGCAACGCGACCGGAACGCCGGCCCCACGTCCGAGGATTGCCTGTTCCTCAACGTGTGGACGCCCGGCCTGCGCGACCGCCGTCGCCCGGTGATGGTCTACATCCACGGCGGCGCCTATTCGAACGGCTCGGGCTCGGCGCCGCTGTACGACGGCGTGCGCCTGGCCCGGCGCGGCGACGTGGTGGTGGTCAGCCTGAACCACCGGCTGAACGTCTTCGGCTACGGCTATCTGGCGAGACTGGTCCCCGGCCTGCCGGACAGCGGCAACGCCGGCCAGCTCGACCTCATCCTGGCCTTGGAGTGGGTGCGGGACAACATCGCCGAGTTCGGCGGCGATCCCGGGAGCGTCACCGTCTTCGGCCAGTCGGGCGGCGGGGCCAAGATCGCCACCCTGATGGCCATGTCGGCGACGCGCGGCCTGTTCCACCGCGCCGCCACCATGAGCGGCCAGCAGGTCACGGCGTCCGGCCCCATGAACGCCACGAGGCGCACCCTCGCCTTCCTCGACGCCCTGAAGCTTCGGCCCGACCAGGCCGCCGAGCTGCGCACGCTGCCCGCCGAGCGGCTGGTGGAGGCCCTGGGCGCCGAGGACCCGGTGCTGGGCTTCGGCGGCCTCTACTTCGGCCCGGTGCTGGACGAGCGGAACCTCAGGCGCCACCCGTTTTATCCGGACGCACCGCCGCAGGGTGCGGCCATTCCCATGATCATCGGCAACACCCACGACGAGACCCGCGCCTTCCTGGGGAACGATCCGTCGAACTTCACCCTCACCTGGGACGACCTGCCGGCCAGGCTGACCTTCGCGAACCTGCGCGTGGACGTGCTGCCCGAGGCGGTGGTCGCCGAGTACCGCAGGCTCTATCCGCACTATTCGCCGTCGGACGTGCTGTTTGCCGCCACAACGGCCGCGCGCTCCTGGCGGGGCGCGCTGATCGAGCTGGAGGCGCGAGCCCGGGCCGGCCATCCGACATGGGCCTACCAGCTCGACTGGGCCACGCCGAAGGACGGCGGGAAGTTCGGCGCGCCGCACGCCTCGGACATCCAGTTCGTGTTCGACAACGTGGGCCAGCCCGGCGCCACCGCCATCGGACTCGAGGCCCAGGTCATGGCGGACCAGATGAGCGAGGCGTTCCTGGCCTTGGCGAAGACGGGCGATCCCAACTGCGCGGCGATCCCGCGCTGGGCGCCCTATTCGCTCCCCCGCCGCCCGACGATGGTCTTCGACGTCCCCTCGCGCCTGGAGGACGACCCGCGCGGGGCCGAGCGGCGGTTCTTCGACCGCGTCCCCTACGTCCAGCCGGGGACCTAGGTCACCGCGCCAGCCATCCCCCGTCCACGGGCACGATCGCGCCATGCATGTAGTCGGAGGCCCGGCTCGCCAGGAACACGGCCGCGCCGGCGAGGTCCGGGGGCTCGCCCCAGCGGCCGGCCGGGATGCGGGCCAGGATCTCCTTCGAGCGGCCCTCGTCGGCCCTGAGCGCCTCGGTGTTGTTGGTGGCGAAGTAGCCGGGGGCGATGGCGTTGACGTTGATGCCCTTCCCCGCCCACTCGTTGCACAAGAGCTTGGTCAGGCCCGCCAGCCCGCTCTTGGACGCCGTGTAGGACGGCACGCGGACGCCGCCCTGGAAGCTCAGCATCGAGACCACGTTGATGATCTTGCCGCCCCGGCCCTCTTCGACCCAGCGCCGGGCCATGGCCTGCGAGAGGAAGAAGACCGACTTCAGGTTGGTGTCCATCACCGCGTCCCAGTCCTCTTCCGTGAAGTCGAGGCTGTCGGCGCGGCGGATGATCCCGGCGTTGTTGACCAGGACGTCCACCTGGCCGGCGACCGCCCAGGCCTCGTTCACCACCCGCGCCAGCGGCTCGGTGGAGCCGAGGTCGGCGCGGATGGCGTGCAGCCTGCGGCCGGCTTTCCGCACCATCTGGGCCGTCTCCTCCGGCGCGCTGCGGCCCACGGCGACGATGTCCGCCCCCGCCTGCGCCAGGCCCACGGCGATGCCCTGCCCCAGGCCGGTGTTGGCGCCGGTGACGAGGGCGACCTTGCCCTCCAGGCTGAAGAGGCTCCCGGTCATTTGAGCTGGCAGATGTCGAGGACGCGCATGTCGGTGTAGTCGAGGTTCTCCCCGCCCATGGCCCAGATGAAGGCGTAGTTCGAGGTCCCCGACCCCATGTGGATCGACCACGGCGGCGAGACCACCGCCTCCTCGTTGGCCATGACGATGTGCCGGGCCTTGTCGGGCTCGCCCATGAAGTGGAAGACCCGGTCGTCCTTCCCCAGGTCGAAGTAGAAATAGACCTCGCTGCGCCGGTCGTGCAGGTGCGGCGGCATGGTGTTCCAGACGCTGCCGGTCCTGAGGATCGTGAGGCCCATCAGGAGCTGCGCCGACTTGCAGGTGGCCGGCACGACGAGCTGGTAGATGGTCCGCTCGTTGGAGGTCTCGAGCCCGCCCCGCTCCAGCGGCACGGCGTCGGAGATCGACAGGTGGCGCGTCTCGAACCGCGCGTGCGCCGGCGTGGAGACCAGGTAGAAGCGCGCGCCGTCGCCCGCGAAGGCGACGTCCTTCGTGCCCATCGGCACATAGAGGCAGTCCTTCGGCGCGAGCGTGTAAGCCTGGCCGTCGACGGTGACGGTCCCGGAGACGTCGGCGACGTTGACGACGCCCAGCTCCCGGCGCTCCAGGAACGGATGGCCCGCCGCGCTCTCCGGCTCGGTCTGGTCGGGCAGGCGGATCGCCCCGCCCTTCGGGGCCGCGCCGCCGATCACGAAGCGTTCGTAGTGGGTGTAGTTCAGCACCACCTCGCCGGGCTGGAACAGCCCGTCGATCAGGTAGCGCTGGCGCAGGGTCTCGTTGTCGACGCCCTCCATCATGTCGGGATGGGTGGCGTGGTAGATGCGCTTGAACACGAGGCGTCCTTCCTCAGGCAAACGCCGGCTTGGGGGCCGGGGCGTCCAGCTTGTAGGCCCGCTTGGGCAGGTTGTAGGCGAGGTCCACGGCGGTCTCGGCCGCCTCGTCCTCGTCCAGGCGGTGCTCGGCCACGAGGCGCGCCAGGAAGGCCGCGTCGATGCGCCGGGCCACGTCGTGGCGGGCCGGGATCGACAGGAAGGCCCGCGTGTCGTCGTTGAAGCCGACCGTGTTGTAGAAGCCGGCCGTCTCGGTCGTCTGTTCCCGGAACCGCCGCATGCCCTCGGGGCTGTCGTGGAACCACCAGGCGGGTCCCAGCTTCAGGATCGGATAGTGGCCGGCCAGCGGCGCGAGCTCGCGGGAATAGGCGCTCTCGTCCAGGGTGAAGACGATCACCGACAGGTCCCGCTCGTTGCCGAAGCGGTCCAGCAGGGGCTTGAGAGCCCGGACGTAGTCGGTGCGGGTGGGGATGTCCGCCCCCTTGTCGCGGCCGTAGCGGGCGAAGACGCCGGCGTTGTGGTTGCGGAACGAGCCCGGGTGGATCTGCATGACCAGTCCGTCGTCCAGGCTCATCCTGGCCATCTCGGTCAGCATGTGGGCCCGGAACAGCTCGGCGTCCTCGGGGGTGAAGTCGCCCGACAGCAGCTTGCGGAACAGCGCCTCGGCCTCGGCGTCGGAGAGGTCGGCGGTGGCCGCCGTCGGGTGGCCGTGGTCGGTGGAGGTGGCGCCCATCTCCATGAAGGCGGCCCGGCGCATGCGGTGGGCCTCCAGGTAGCCTCCCCAGCTCTCCACGTCTTGCCCCGTGAGTTCGCCGAAGCGGGCGAGGCTCGTCCGGAAGTCCTCGTGCTCGGCGTCGATCACCGGATCGGGGCGGTAGGCGGTGACCACCCGGCCCGTCCAGCCGCTGGCCCGCATGGCCTTGTGATGACGCAGGTCGTCGGTCGGGCTCTCCGTGGTGGCCAGGAGCTCGATGTTGAAGCGCTCGAAGAGGGCCCGAGGCCGGAACGCCTCGGTGCGCAGGGCCTCGCCGATGCGGTCGAAGTAGAGGTCCGCCGTCTCGGCCGACAGCTCGGCCTCGAAGCCGAACACCTCGCCGAACACGTGGTTCAGCCACATGGAGGACGGCGTGCCCCGGAAGAGATGCATGTTGGACGCCAGGATGCGCCAGGCCTCGCGCGGATCGGCCGAGGACGGCCCCGCCTTCGACGCCACGCCCAGGCGCTCCAGCGGAATCCCTTGCGAATAGAGCATCCGGTAAAGGTAGTGGTCGGGCGCCAGGAACAGGCTGGTCGCGTCCGAGAACGCCGCGTCGCCCGCGAACCATTCCGGATCGGTGTGCCCGTGCGGGCTGATGATCGGCAGGCCCTTGGTCTGGGCGTAGAGCCGGCGGGCCACGGCGCGCGTGGCCGGCTCGGCCGGGAACAGGCGGTCCGGATCGAGCCTCAGCGGCCTTGGCATGGCCTTCCTCCCTTTGGTCCGGTCTGGTAACCGGTGTCATACGGCGGCGCAAGCCGTTTGGGACGGCATGCGAGGCGCGGGAACGTTCACGGGAATGCTCGACAGAAATCGCTGCGCTCGTCAAATTGACACCGGTTACCGGGCGCCACAATGTGCCCGCCGACGCGGGGCCGGCGCGGACCGCCCCGCCCCCATCAGAACGACAACGCCGCGACCGGGAACGGACCGGCCGGAGGACGACAGGAAGTGACCGTTCCGGCGGCCGAGCCCGCGACCCGCTTCGACCCGAACGCCGTGGCCGGCGCCTTCGTGGAGGCCAGGCGCGCCGCGCGCGCGCTGCCGGGATTCCCCGGTCCCCTGCCCGCCGGCCTGGCGCAGGGCTACGAGGCCCAGGAGGCGGCGATCCGGCTTTGGCCCGACACGGTCGCAGGCTGGAAGGTGGGCCGCATCCCCGAGGCGCTGCAGGCCGAGCTCGGCGCGGCGCGCGTCATGGGCCCGGTGTTCGCCGGCGCCGTCTGGCTCGCCGACCCGGCGCGACCGACGCCGCTGCCGGTGATTCCCGGCGGCTTCTCGGCCGTGGAGGCCGAGTACGTCTTCCGCCTGGGCGCCGACGCACCCGGGGACAAGGTCGACTGGACGCCCGAGGAGGCGCTGGCCCTGGTCGAGGACATGCTGACCGGCGTCGAACTGGCGGGCAGCCCGCTCTCCACCATCAATGTGCTTGGGCCCAAGGTCGTGGCGAGCGACTTCGGCAACAACGCCGGCCTGATCGTGGGCCCGCCGATCCCCGACTGGCGCGAACGCCCCGACGCCATCCCGCCCTGCGAGGCCTATGTGGATGGAAAGCTGGCGGGCCGGGGCTCGCCGCGGTCGATCCCGGGGGGACCTGCCGCCTCGCTCGCCTTCCTGCTGGGCGCCTGCGCGCGCCGCGGCCGGCCACTGAAGGCCGGGCAGATGGTGACGACCGGCGCGGCCAGCGGCATCCATGACATCGAGGCCGGACAGACGGCCCGCATCGTCTTCGGCGACGTGGCCGAGATCCGCTGCGAAGCGGTTCCGGCGGCGCCGAAGGACCAGGGAGGATCCACCGATGACCACCGCAGCCGAACGGACTGAGGCCGCCGCCCCGTCCGCCGCCGTCGGGCGCTACCGCTGGGTCGTCGTGGCCCTGCTGTTCGCGGCGATGGTGATCAACTACGTCGACCGTCAGACGATCGGCCTGCTCAAGGCCGACCTCACCGTCGAGTTCGGCTGGAGCGAGACGGACTACGCCGACCTCGTCTTCTGGTTCCAGGCCGCCTACGCCGTGGCCTATCTCGCCTGGGGCCGGGTCATCGACCGGATCGGCGCCCGCTGGGGCTTCGGCCTGGCCTTCCTCATCTGGCACGTCGGCCACATCGCCACCGCCGGCGCTCGCTCGCTCGGCGGGTTCATGATGGCGCGCATCGTGCTGGGCCTCGGCGAAGGCGGCGCCTTCCCGGGCGGCATCAAGGCGGTGGCCGAGTGGTTCCCTAAGAAGGAGCGGGCCCTGGCCACGGGCCTGTTCAACGCCGGCACCAACATCGGCGCCATCGTCACCCCGCTGGTGGTCCCGGCCATCGTGCTCACCTGGGGCTGGCAGGCGGCCTTCATCGTCACCGGCGTGGCGGGCCTGGTCTGGCTGCCCATCTGGCTGCTGGTCTACAAGCGGCCCCGCGAGCACAAGAAGGTGACCGCCGCCGAGCTCGCCCACATCGAGAGCGATCCGGCCGACACGGTCGAGAAGGTCGCCTGGACGAAGCTGCTGCGCTACCGTGAGACCTGGGCCTATGCGATCGGCAAGTTCCTGATCGACCCGGTCTGGTGGATGTTCCTCTTCTGGCTGCCGGACTTCCTGGGCAAGCGCTACGGCCTGGACCTGAAGACCTTCGGCCCGCCGCTGGTGGTCATCTACCTGCTGTCGGACGTGGGCAGCGTGGGCGGCGGCTGGATGTCGTCCCGCTTCATGCACCTGGGCTGGTCGGTGAACCGGGCGCGCAAGACCACCATGCTGATCTGCGCCCTGCTTGCGCTCCCCGTCGCCTTCGCGGCCTTCGCCTCGAACCTGTGGCTGGCGGTGCTGATCATCGGCGTGGCGACCGCCGCCCATCAGGGCTTCTCGGCCAACCTCTACACCCTGCCCAGCGACGTCTTCCCCCGCGCGGCGGTGGGCTCGGTCGTGGGCATCGGCGGCATGCTGGGCGCCGTGGGCGGCATGGTGATGTCCAAGTACGCGGGTTACGTGCTGGAGCAGATCGGGACCTACACGCCGATCTTCGTGGTCGCCGCCTCGGCCTACCTGCTGGCCCTGCTGGCCGTGCACCTGCTGACGCCGAAGATGGAGCCCGTGAAGCTGTGAGGACGGCCCCCTAGGCCGGCGGCGGCGCCGTGGAGTCCCGCACCACCAGGCTCGGCAGGCGCTTCTTCGGGTCGCGCTCGTCGTCGTCGCGGCCCAGCAGGCGCTCCACGGCCAGTCGGCCGATCTCGCGGGTCGGCGTGCGGATGGTGGTCAGGGCCGGCCACAGGCGCGAGGCGATCTGGAAGTCGTCGAAGCCGATCACCGAGACGTCGCGCGGAATCTCCAGGCCCAACTGTCGGGCGGCCTGCAGCACGCCCGCCGCCATCTCGTCGTTGGCCGCGAAGATCGCCGTGGGCCGCGGATCCATGGCGAGCAGCTCGCGTCCCCGCTCGATCCCCGATTCGAAGGTGTAGCCGCCCGCCAGCGCATGGGACTTGGCCAGGGTCAGGCCGCGTTCGGCCAACGCTTCCTCGAAGCCCGAGCGCCGCTCGTGCGAGGAGCGGAAAGTGGGCGGCCCCGAAATGAAGCCGATGCGGGTGTGGCCGAGGTCGGCCAAGTGTCCGGCCGCCTCGCGTCCGCCCAATCGGTCGCGGGTCTCGATCATGTGCTCGGGGGCGTCCAGGCTCACCGAGGCCACGCGGACGTAGGCGCAGCCGATCTCGGCCATCAGCCTGGCCGCCCGTTCGTCCTCCGAGACCGACGGCGTCAGCACGACGCCGTACAGCCGCTGGCGCTCCACGAAGGATCGCAGGTCTTCCAGGAAGGTCGGGCTCTCCCGGTCGCACGGATGGACCACCAGCTCGAAGCCCGAGCCGCGCATGCCGTCCAGCAGGCCGAGCTGCATGTTCACGACGTACTGCGGATTGGGGTTGTCGTAGACGAGGCCGATCAGGAACGAGCGGCCGTAGGCCAGGCCGCGGGCCTGCGGGTCGGGCGCGTAGCCCAGCTCGGCGATCACCGCCTGGATGCGCTCGCGGGTCTCGGCGTGAACGAACGGCGAGGCGTTGATCACCCGCGATACGGTCTTCTTCGACACCCCGGCCAGGCGGGCGATGTCGTTGATCGTCGGCCGCCGCCGGGGCGACTCCGTCGTCTGGTCCTGGGCGCGCGGCGCCTTCTTCATCGAGCGGCCTTCATCCATCCGTGCGCGACGTCCGAAGCAGGGCGGCGCAGCCCCTTCATACTCTTGGGCCCCGGTTCCGCGATAGGCGCAACCGTGACGCTTGAGGTTTGAGTGACACCGGTTACCATTTCGCCATGACCGATGCGGCCGCCCTGCTGACCGTCGAGCCGCGCGACGACGTAGCCGTCGCCGTCCGGCCCCTGCGGGCGGGCGAGGCGGCGGGCGGCGTGCGGCTCAAGGCGGACATCCCGGCCGGTCACAAGGTCGCCCTGCGCGCCATCCCGGCCGGGGCCGAGGTGCGCAAGTACGGCTGGCCCATCGGCCGTGCCACGGCGCCGATCGAGCCCGGCGACCATGTCCATGTCCACAACCTCGCCACGTCCCTCTCGACCCACGAGGACTACGTCTGGCGCCCGGCGCCGCCGGACCCCCTGCCCGTATCGGACGGCGCGACCTTCCAGGGCTACCGACGGAAGACCGGCCGCGTCGGCACCCGCAACGAGATCTGGATCCTCTGCACCGTGGGCTGCGTGGCCCGCACCGCCCAGCGGATCGCGGCCGAGGCCTCGCGCCGGTTCGCCGGCCGCGTGGACGGCGTCTTCGCGCTGACCCATCCGTTCGGCTGCTCCCAGCTCGGCGACGACCTCGACGCGACCCGGACGATGATCGCGGCGCTGGCGGGCCATCCCAACGCAGGCGGCGTGCTGATCCTGGGCCTCGGCTGCGAGAGCAATCAGCTTCCGGCCCTGCTGGAGTCCGCCCCCGACCTCGACCGCGAGCGCCTGCGCGCCTTCACCGCCCAGTCCGCCGAGGACGAACTGGAGGCCGGCCTGGAGGCCGTCGAGGCGCTGGTCCGGATCGCCGAGCAGGACCATCGCGAGCCCTGTCCCGTCTCGGACCTGGTGATCGGCGTGAAATGCGGCGGCTCGGACGGCTTTTCGGGGCTCACCGCCAATCCGCTGGTGGGCCGCATCGCCGACAAGGTCTGCGGCGCGGGCGGGACCGCCGTGCTGACCGAAATCCCTGAGATCTTCGGCGCCGAGCAACTGCTGATGGCCCGGGCCCGCGACGAAACGGTGTTCCAGGGCGTCGCCGACGTGGTCAACGCCTTCAAGGCCTACTTCACCGCCCACGGCGAGCCGGTCAGCGAGAACCCCTCCCCCGGCAACATCGAAGGCGGCATCACCACCCTCGAGGAGAAATCCCTGGGCGCCGTGCAGAAGGCCGGCCGCGGTCCCGTCACCGAGGTGATCCGCTACGGCGGCCAGGCGCACGAGCCCGGCGTGGTGCTGCTGGAGGCGCCTGGCAACGACGCCGTATCGTCCACCGCGCTCACCGCCGCCGGCGCGACCGTGATCCTGTTCACCACCGGACGCGGCACGCCGCTGGGCTTCCCCGCCCCGACGCTGAAGATCGCCACCAACTCCGGCCTCGCCCAGCGCAAGCCGCACTGGATCGACTTCGACGCCGGCCGGATCCTATCGGGCGAAGCGCCCGAGGCCGCCGCCGACCGGCTGATGGACCTGGTGCTGGCCACGGCGTCCGGCCAGGCCACCCGCGCCGAAGAGAACGGCGAACGCGAGATCGCCCTCTGGAAGCGCGGAGTGACCCTGTGAAGCGCTTGTCCGACGCCACCCTGGCTGAGGTCCCCGCGAACGTGCGCCGACCGGCCTACGACCGATCCGCCGTCAAGGTGGGCGTGGTCCACTTCGGCCCGGGCGCCTTCCACCGGGCCCACCAGGCCTTCTACTTCGACGAGATGCTGGCAAGCCGCCCCGACTTCGGCGTCTGCGCCGTCTCGCTGCGCACGCCCGACGTGCGCGACGCGCTCGCCCCCCAGGATGGTCTCTACACCCTGGTCGAGCGCGAGGCCGAGCCGACCTACCGGGTGATCGGCGCCATTCGAGAGGTGCTGGTCGCCTCCGAGGATCCCGAGGCCGTGTTCCGCCGCCTCATCTCGCCGGAGGTCCGCTTCGTCACCGCCACGGTGACGGAGAAGGGCTATTGCCTGACGACGGCGGGCGAACTCGACCCCGATCACCCCGACATCCGCCGCGACCTGGAAAACCCCGAGCGCCCCGTCAGCCTGCCCGGCTGGATCGCCGAGGGGCTGCGGCGGCGACGGGGGGAGGGCCTCGCGCCCTTCATCGCCATCAGTTGCGACAACCTCTCGGACAACGGCGTGAAACTGCGCCGGGCCGTGGTCCAGTTCGCCGAGGCCCGGGGCGACGCCGACCTCGCCCGATGGATCGCGGCCGAGGCGGCCTTCCCATCCAGCATGGTGGATTCCATCACGCCGGCCACCGACGACGCCCTGCGGGGTGAGGTCGCGGGCGCGCTGGCCCTCAAGGACGCCTGGCCGATCCAGCGCGAGCGGTTCGTACAGTGGGTCGTCGAGGATCGCCTGGGCGCGGACGCCGAGGCCTTCGCCGCGGCCGGCGTCACGGTGGCGCGCGAGGTCGCACCGTTCGAGCGCGCCAAGCTGCGCCTCCTGAACGGCGCCCATTCGACCCTCGCCTATGTGGGCCTGGCGCTGGGCTGCGAGACCGTCTCCGAGGCCATGGCCGATCCGGCGCTGGCCCGCTTCGTCGAGCGGATGATGCGGGAGGATGTGGCGCCGACCCTCCATGCCCCCGAACTCGACGTCCCCGCCTACATCGGCCAGGTGCTGGACCGCTTCCGCAATCCGACCATTGTCCATCGCCTGTCCCAGATCGCCTGGGACGGTTCGCAAAAGCTGCGCTTCCGCCTACTGGAAACGGCATCCGAGGCCCTGGCCGCCGGTCGCCCCGTCGACCGCCTGGCGGTGGGCGTGGCGGCCTGGATCGGCTTCGTGCTGCGTCAGACAGCGGCGGGCGTCCCGATCGTCGACCCCCTCGCCGCCAGGCTGCCCGAGGTGGCGGCCAGCACGGGCGATCCCGTGGACCGGTTCCTGGCCCTGGCCGAGGTCTTCCCACCCGCGCTGGCGACCGATCCGCGCTTCCGTGCGGCGGTGGCGCGGGCCTACGAGGCCCTGGCGAGCGATTCCCGCGCCGCGCTGGCGGCCTGAGCGGCCCGCAACCGCCGCTCGATCCGCCGCACCAGCTCCTCGGCCGGAAGGCCAAGGCATTCGGCGATCCGGCAGAATTCCAGCAGGTCCACCCGGCGCTGACCGCGTTCGATCATGGCGATGTGCGAGCCCGCCTTGTCGAGGCGCGCGGCGAGCGCCCGCTGGCTCACGCCCGCCTCCCGCCGCGCCTCGATCAGCACATGGCGGACGTGACCGTACTCGCTCGAGAACACCGGGTTGGGTCGTCTGGAGTAGCCGACGGGCCCGCCCCGGGCGTTGTTGACACCGGTGTCAGTGACAGGCATGTTTCCTCCAGACCTCTGGTTGAGCCCGCTTCCCGTGGGACATCGCAGGCTAATATGACACCGGTGTCATGGCAACGGCGCCGGGTCGGGGAAACCACAAGCCGCATCGACGGCGACGCTCGAATCCATCGAGCGTAAGGGGAGGAAGAATCGATGGTGCGAACGGGCGACACCCGTCTGCGCTCGCTGATTTGCGGCGCGTCCATTCTGGGTCTTTCGGTCGGCCTCGCCGGCCCGGCCCTGGCCCAATCCAGCAGGGCTCAATCCACGGCGAGCCAATCCTCCTCGGAAGTCGAAGAGGTGGTGGTCACCGGCTTCCGCGCGGCCATCCAGAGCGCCATCGCGGTGAAGCGGCAGGAATCGGGCGTGGTCGACGCGATCAAGGCCGAGGACATCGCCAAGTTCCCGGACAACAACCTCGCGGAATCGCTGCAGCGCATCCCGGGCGTGGCCATCACCCGCTCGGCCGGCGAGGGCCGCAACATCACCGTCCGCGGCCTGGGGCCGGGCTCCACCCGCGTGCGGATCAACGGCATGGAGGCCCTGACCACCACCGGCGGCTCCGACGCCGACGGCGGCGCCAACCGCGCGCGCCAGTTTGACTTCAACGTCTTCGCCTCCGAGCTCTTCAACAGCCTGGAGGTCCGCAAGACCGCCTCGGCCAGCGTCGAGGAAGGCTCGCTAGGCGCGACCGTCGACCTGCGGACGTCCCGCCCCTTCGACTTCGGCAGGGACCAGGTCCTGAGCCTGTCGGCCCAGGGCGGCTACAACGACCTTTCCAAGAGCTGGGACCCGCGCGTGGCGGGTCTGTTCTCCAAGACCTTCCTGGACGACACCTTCGGCGTCCTGGTCTCGGTCGCCTATTCCGAGCGGGGCGTGCGCGAGGAGGGCTTCAACACGGTGCGTTGGGCCGAGGGCACGTCCAACGGCGGCTGGTGCAGCCCGCTCGGCTACGACACCAACGCCACGGCCGCCGGCCAGCAGTTCAACCCCGGCGCCAACGCGACCATCGGCTCGTCCGCCGCCAACTGCTTCGCGGGCGATCCACGGATCGCCGGCACGCCCGAGGCCATCGCGGCCTACCAGCGCGCGTCCGATCCCGGCAGCTGGCATCCGCGCATCCCGCGCTACGCCCGCCTCGACTACGATCAGAAGCGCCTGGGCATCACAGGCTCCCTGCAGTGGAAGCCGACCGACCGCACGCTGATCAACTTCGACTACCTCTACTCGGACTACAAATCCCACCGGACCGAGAACTATCTCGAGGCCATCTCCTTCAGCCGCAACGCCAGCAGCCCCGAGTTCGGCAAGGCGTACATGATCCCCCGCGTCTACGAGACCGACGCGAACGGCACCCTCACCTACGGCGTGTTCGACAACGTCGACATCCGCATCGAGAGCCGCGAGGACAAGCTGGAGACCATCTTCAGCCAGTACAGCCTCTCGGGCTCGCACGAGCTGACCGACAACCTGAAGGTCAGCGGAATGTGGGGGACCTCGAAGTCCAGCTTCAAGAACCCCATCCAGACCACCATCACCTTCGACCGCGCGAACCAGGACGGCTGGACCTATGACGCGCGGGACAACCCGCTCCTGCCGAACATCACCTGGGGCTTCGACGTCACCGACCCCAACGCCTTCACGTTCACGAACGCGAACAGCAACGGGACCGTCCGGCCGAGCGAAATCCGGCTGCGTCCGCAGTTCGTGCAGAACAGCTTTGACATCGCCGCGGGCGATGTGGAGTGGCAGGCCAACGACACCTTCAAGCTCCGGGTCGGCGCGACCTGGAAGAAGTACGAGAACGACGGCCAGGAATACCGCCGGGCTACCGAGTTCGGCATTCCGGCCATGCCGAGCGGCTCGAACATGACCTCGCTCTCGGAGCAGCTCACCGGCTTCGGCAAGGGTCTGTCCGGCGACGGCGTGCCGAGCGGCTGGGTGATCCCGGACTTCGACGCCGTGGCCCAGGCCTACGGCATCTATTCCAACACCGGGACCTTCGCGCTCCAGGGCATCGAGAACACCAACGCCCGCGGCAGCTTCCGGAACATCACCGAAGAGAGCCAAGCCTACTACGCCCAGGTGGACTTCGACACCGATGTCCTGCCCTGGCGGCTGCGCGGCGACTTCGGCGTGCGCTACGTCGACACCGACCTGACGTCCAAGGGCTACCGCACGCTGACCACGCCGACCGGAACCGTCCCGGACCTGGTGACGATCGACAACACCTATGACGAGTGGCTGCCGGCCGCGAACGTCGTCGCCGAGGTGACCGACAGCTTCCTGGTCCGCGCCGCCGCCGCCAAGGTGATGGTGCGCCCGGGCCTGGCCGCCCTGAACCCCGGCGGGACGGTCAACACCACCGGCAACCTGACGATCACCGCCGGCAACCCGTTCCTGAAGCCCGCCAAGGCCAACACCTACGACCTGTCGTTCGAATGGTATCCGGGCGGCAATTCGCTGGTGGCGCTGGGCTTCTTCATCAAGGACTTCAAGACGGACTTCACCACCGTCCGCCTGACCGGTCCCTTCTCGTCCTTCGGCCTGCCGGACTCGCTGCTGGCGGGCACCGGCCGTACGCCCAGCGACGAGGCGTCCTTCACCACCACGATCAACACCAAGGGCGGCGATCCCTACAAGGGCTTCGAGCTGAACGTGCAGCAGCCCTTCACCTTCCTGGTGGACCGCTTCGGCGCGCCGGAATGGGCGGGCAACTTCGGCGCGCTCTTCAACTACACCTACGTGAAGGGCACCTCGATCTTCTGCGCCGGCACACCGGTGAACAACGTCTGCCCGGCCAACCTCACGCTCGAGAACCGGCCGACCAACGTCTCGAAGAACGCCTACAACGCGACGCTCTTCTACGAGGACCAGAAGTTCAGCGCGCGGGTCTCGCTGTCCCACCGCAGCAAGTACCTGTTCGCCGTGCCGTCCGGGAACCAGGGCAACCTGACCACCGGCCGCCGCCAGGACTACCAGGACGCTGACTGGGTGCCGGCCACGACCACCGTGGACGCCAACGTGTCCTACCAGCTCACCGAGCAGCTCCGGCTGACCCTCGAGGCGCTCAACCTCACCGACGAGGAGAGCCGCCAGTTCAACGACACGGAGGCGAAGCGCGTGTGGACCAACCACCACTTCGGCCGTCAGTTCTACTTCGGGGCTCGCTACAGCTTCTGAGGTGTCAGGCCGGGCGGACCTCCCCTGCCGCCCGGCCCTTTCTCTTTCGGAGTTCGGGCATGATCAGCCGCCGCGAGATCCTGTGGGCGGGCGCCGCCCTGACCGCGTTCCCCGCCGCCGCGGCGGATGACGACTGGGCCCTGGCCCGGAAGATCGTCGCACGCATCCGCCCGCCGACTTTCCCCGACCGCGACTTCCCGATCACCGACTTCGGCGCCGACCCCGACGGCGTGGCGGATTCGTCCGACGCGTTCGCCAAGGCCATCGCCGGCGCCAACGCCGCGGGAGGCGGGCGCGTGATCGTCCCGCCCGGCGACTTCCTGACCGGCCCCATCCACCTGAAGAGCCATGTGAACCTGCACCTCGCCAAGGGCGCGACCGTCCGGTTCAAGACCGACCCCAAGGCCTACCTGCCCCTCGTCTTCACCCGCTGGGAAGGCGTCGAGCTGATGAACTATTCGCCGTTCGTCTACGCCTTCGAACAGGAGAACATCGCCATCACCGGCGAGGGCGTCCTCGACGGCCAGTGCTCCCGCGAACACTGGTGGACCTGGAAGGGGCCCTGGAAGCAGAACCAGCACGGGTGGACGGACGGCATGCCCGACCAGCGCCCGGCCCGCGCCCGCCTCTTCCAGATGGCCGAGGACCGCACGCCGGTCGCCGAGCGGCGCTTCGGCGAGGGAAGCTACCTGCGGCCTCCCTTCATCCAGCCCTACCGCTGCAGGAACGTCCTGATCGAGGGCGTGAGCCTCCGCCGCTCGCCCTTCTGGCAGGTCCACCCGGTGCTCTGCGAGAACGTCACCATCCGCCGGCTCGACATCAACAGCCACGGCCCCAACAACGACGGCTGCGACCCCGAGAGCTGCAAGGACGTGCTCATCGAGGACTGCTTCTTCTCCACGGGCGATGACTGCATCGCGCTGAACTCGGGGCGCAACGAGGACGGCCGGCGTGTGGGCGTCCCATGCGAGAACGTGGTCATCCGCAACTGCCGCATGGCCGACGGCCACGGCGGGATCACCATCGGCAGCCAGATCTCGGGCCACGTCCGCAACGTCTTCGCCGAGAACTGCAAGCTCGACAGCCCCGACCTCGACCACGCCATCCGTTTCAAGAACAACGCCCTGCGCGGCGGGATCGTCGAGCAGGTGCGCTACCGCAACCTCGACGTGGGCCAGGTCCGCCGCGCCGTCGTCACCGTCGACTTCAACTACGAGGAAGGCGCCAACGGCCGGTTCAAGCCGGTGCTCCGGGACGTGCTGATCGAGAACGTCCGCAGCGGGAAGAGCCGCTGGGCCGTGGACCTCCAGGGCCTGCCGGGCGCGCCTGCGCGGGACATCCGCATCGCGGACTGCGACTTCCAGGGCGTGGCCGAGCCCTCCATCGTCCGCCACGTCGAGGGGCTCAGGCTGACGAACGTGCGCGTGAACGGCAAGCCGGCGCGCGACCTGACGGCGGCGCTGTAGCTCAGGCGGTGGGATCGAGGCGGTAGTCCCGTTCCGCGTACTCGAACCGCGCGAAGTCGGCGGGCCGCGCGGCGCCGGACGTATCCTGGCAGCAGACGCCCACGAAGGCCCCGGTGAAGTTGGGCTGGCCGGGCGCCGTGGCCTCGTCCGACAGGATGGAGGCGTCGAACACCTCCGGCAGCCAGGTCCAGTCGCCCTCGCCTACGCGCCAGCCGAACCGCAGGCGCTCGAAGTCCACCTCGGCCCGCAATTCGACGGGTCCCGCCGGGATCGCCACCGGCTTGGTGAAGGCGTCGGCCTGCGGCGAATCCGGCAGCGCCGACATCACCTGCAGGCAGCGGCCCAGGCCTTCCTCGTGGGTGACCATCAGGTAGTGGAACTTCTGGGCGTTGTAGTAGCAGACCAGCCCCGCCGCCTGCTGGAAGTGCTGGGGGGCGAACTCCAGGCGCGTCGCCGCCGAGAAGCAATGGGCCTCCCACCTTCGCGCCACCAGCGCCTGGGTGAACAGGCTGCCGATGGTCTCGCGACCGAACAGCCGCAGGAACCCCGGCCGCTCGGTCAGGCTGAAGATCTCACCCGGATAGGGCGTCCGCAGCCACTGGAATTCCGGCGGCAGCGCCGGGCCGTGGAAATCTCGGCGAACCGGATCGGCCTGGAACGGCGCCTCGGGGAGGTCCGGCCCGTCGACCTCCAGTTCGGGCGTCCCCTTGCCGTCGCGCGTGCGCAGCCAGCCGTCGTCGCCCCAGATGAGCTCCTGGATCGCGGTCTCCCGTCCCAGGGTGCAGCGGCCCCGGTTCGGGAGCGGGCGTCCGCAGAGGTAGACCACGAAGGTCCGCCCATCCGGCGTCTCCACGAGGTCGGCGTGGCCCGCCCGCTGCAACGGCGCGTCGGGCCGGTCGCGCGCGGTCAGCACCGGCCCATCGGGATGGACCTCGTAAGGCCCCCAGAGGTCGCGGGACCTGGCCACCGTCACCGTATGGCCCCAGCCCGTGCCGCCCTCGGCGGTGACCAGGTAGTACCAGCCGTCCCGGCGGTAGAGGTGCGGCGCCTCGGTCAGGCCCAGCGTCGTGCCCTCGAAGATCACCCTGCGCTCGCCGACCAACCGGCGCTCGGCCGGAGAGTATTCCTGGCAGACGATGCCCGCGAAGCGGTTGCGCCCCGGCCGGTGGTCCCAGAGCTGGTTCAGCAGGTACTTGCGCCCGTCCGCGTCGTGGAACAGCGAGGGATCGAAGCCGCTGGAGTTCAGATAGACCGGGTCCGACCAGTCGCCCTCGATGGTCTCCGACGTCACCAGATAGTTGTGGAAGTCCCTGAGCGAGGCGCCCGAGGCCCCGCCCACCGTGGTCCGGCCGTAGCGCTTCACGTCGGTGTAGACCAGGTGGAACAGGCCGTCGGCATAGGTGAGGCACGGCGCCCAGACGCCGCAGGAATCCGGGTCGCCCCGCAGGTCGAGCTGGCTCGGCCGGTTCAGCGGCCGCGCGGCCAGGCGCCAGTTCGCAAGGTCGCGCGAGTGGTGGATCTGCACGCCTGGGAACCACTCGAAGGTCGAGGTGGCGATGTAGTAGTCCTCGCCCACGCGGACGATCGACGGGTCCGGGTTGAAGCCCGGCAGGATCGGGTTCCTGATCCTCACAGCGCCGGCAGTTCCGAGACGCGCCGCGCGGCCCTTCGGTCGCGCACCAGGGTCCAGAGGATCACCGCGCCCACCAGGTCCAGCACGCCCAGGGCCACGAAGAACGGGTCGTAGCCGACGGTGGCGACGAGGCCGCCGATCAGCAGCGAGAAGACCAGGACCCCCAGGTTGCCGAAGGTCCCGGCCATGCCGGCCACGGTCGCCACCTCGTTCCGCTTGAAGAGGTCCGAAGCCATGGTGATCACTGTCACCGACAGCGTCTGGTGGGCGAAGCCGCCCAGGCAGAGCAGCGCGATGGCGGCGTAGGGGCTCTCGACCCGGCCCACGAACACCATTCCGGTCATCATCAGCGCGCCGAGCGTGAAGGCGCCGCGCCGGGCATTGATCAGGCTGACGCCGCGCCGCTGGAGGAACTCGACCACCGCCGGCCCGAACAGGCAGCCCAGGTCGGCCGCCAGGAACGGCAGCCATGCGAAGAGCGCGATCTGCTTGAGGTCGAAGCCGCGCGTCTGGACGAGGTAGAGCGGGATCCAGAACGACAGCGTGCCCCAGGTGGGATCGGCCAGCATCCGGGGCAGCGCGATGCCCCAGAAGTCCCGCCGGCCCAGCAGCTTCCACATGGAGGGCTTGGCGCCATCGGATTCCAGGTCCGCCTCCTGGCCGGCGGCGATGCGCTCCCGTTCCTCGGGCGACAGCCGCGGGTGCTTCTCAGGCGGATGGAAGGCCCACAGCCAGAGCACGACCCAGACCGCGCCGATGAGGCCGGTGATGACGAACGCGGCCCGCCAGTTGAAGGCCAGGATCGCCCAGGCCACCAGCGGCGGGGCCAGCATGGTCCCGACCGAGGCGCCGATGTTGTAGACCCCGCCGGCGAAGCCGCGTTCCCGGGCCGGGAACCAGGTGGCGACCACCTTCATCCCCGCCGGATTGGCCGACCCCTCCGCGAAGCCCAGAAGGCCTCGCAGGGCCGCGAAGGCCGGCCAGGTGCTGGCGAACCCGTGGGCCACCGAGATCGCCGACCAGGCCCCGGCGAAGATGGCGAGCCCTGTCTTCAGGCCCAGGGTGTCGAGGACGTAGCCCACCACCGGCTGGAGCATGATGCCGGCCTGGAAGGCGCCGGTGATCCAGCCGTACTCCCGCTCGGAGATCGACAGTTCCGTGAGCATGGTCGGCGCGGCCACGCCCATGGTGGCCCGCGTCAGGTAGTTGAGCATCGCGCCCAGCATGACGAGCGCGACGATCCACCAGCGGAGCGCCTTGACGGTGCGCATGGGTCCGGACCCCGGACCGGCGCTAGCCCACCATGTCCTCGAGCTCGCGCCCGCGGGTCTCCTTCACCATCGCCCGGACGAAGAACAGCGAGACGAGCGCGCTCACGGCGTAGAAGCCGTAGGTGATCGGCAGGCCGAGCGAGGCGGCCAGCGCCGGGAAGCTGACGCTGATCGCGAAGTTCGCCGTCCACTGGGCGAAGCCCGCCACGGCCAGGCCCGAGCCGCGGATCTGGTTCGGGAACATCTCGCCCAGCATGACCCACATCACCGGGCCCCAGCTCAGGTTGAAGAAGATCACATAGGCGTTCGCCGAGACGAGGGCGGCGAGGCCCGCCCCGTCCGAAAGGTGAACGGCGCCGTCGACCATGCTGGCGGTCGAGAACGCGCCGGCCATGATCGCCAGGGTCAGCGCCATCCCCGCCGAGCCGATGAGCAGCAGCGGCTTCCGGCCGATCCGGTCGATCAGCATGATCGTCGCCAGACAGGCCAGGATCGAGAGCGAGCCCGAGAGGATGTTGATCTTCAGCGCGTCGTCCTCGGAGAAGCCCACCGACTGCCAAAGGACCGCGCCGTAGTAGAAGACGACGTTGATGCCGACGAGCTGCTGGAAGACCGCCAGGCCGATGCCGGTCCACACGATCGGGCGGATTTTTCCGCTGGTCTTGTCGATGAGGTCCTTCAGGCTCGGGCGATGGTGATCGGCGGCCAGGGAGGACCGGATCTCGTCCACCTTCCGGCGGCCTTCGGCGTCGCCGAACAGCTTGGCGAGCACGGCATAGGCGGCCTCCTCGCGGCCCTTCACCACCAGGTAGCGCGGGCTCTCCGGGATCATCAGCAGGGTCAGGAAGAAGACGCTGGCGGGGATCACCTGCATCCAGAACATCCAGCGCCAGGCCGGGTAGCCCAGCCAGAACTCCGCGGTCGAACCCCCGGCGGTCGCGGCCAGGACGTAGTTGGCGACGAACGCCCCCGTCAGGCCGGTGATGATCATGATCTGCTGGACGCTGGAGAGCCGGCCGCGGATGGACGCGGGCGTCACCTCACTGATGTAGACGGGCGAGAGCACGCTGGCCGCGCCGACGCCCAGGCCGCCGATGATCCGGAAGAGGATGAAGACCGCCGAGGAGTCGGCCGCGCCGGTGCCGAGGGCGCTCACGATGAACAGCACGGCGGCGATCATCATCACGCTGCGGCGGCCGATCCGGTCGGCCAGTCGGCCCGCCGCAAAGGCCCCGGCGGCGCAACCCAGGAGGATCGCGCCCACATTGAAGCCGGTGCCCAGCTTGCTGAGGTTGAAGGTCCGCTCGATGCCGTCCTGGGTGCCGTTGATGACACCGCTGTCGTAGCCGAACATGAAGCCGCCAATGGTGGCGACGGCGACGATGGCCCCGATGAACGCCATGTTCACGCGGGCGGCCGCGCCCGTTCCGCCCAGCCCGCTCACGGGCGCGCTCTCTGTGGTCGACACTGGATGACCTCCCTGGTGGGCAAATGGCCCATGGTTCTTCCCCGGTCTCTGACGGACCTCTCGGCGCGCAGCCTTAATGATAGCGGTATCATGGTCAAGCCCGTTGGTTCGGCCTGTCCACGGAAAAACTAGTGGTTGTGGCGCGGCGTCCTGGCCGACACGCCCCGGTACTTCACGGCCATCTCCAGCACGGCGCCCTCGGCGAGCTGGCCGGTCTTCTCGCGATAGATCTCTTCCCAGGGCGTGCGGCTTTCGGGGACCGGCGGAGGCGCCTCGGCTCTGCGGCGCGCGACCTCGGCCTCGTCCACCAGGGCGTCGCAGGTCCCGGCGTTCAGGTCGATACGGATGACGTCGCCGGTTCGCAGCCAGGAAAGCCCGCCGCCCGCCGCGCTCTCGGGCGAGGCGTTGAGGATCGAGGGACTGTCCGAGGTGCCCGACTGGCGCCCGTCGCCCAGGGTCGGCAGGCTGGATATCCCCTTCTGGATGAGAGCGTCCGGCGGCTGCATGTTCACCACCTCGGCCGAACCCGGCCAGCCCAGCGGGCCCGAGCCGCGGATCACCAGGATGGTCCGCTCGTCGATCCCGAGGGCCGGGTCGTTGATGCGGTGGTGGTAGTCGTCCGAGCCGTCGAACACGACCGCCCTCGCCTCGAACACGCCCTCGCGGCCCGGCTCCGACAGGTAGCGCGCCCGGAACTCCTCGGAGATCACGCTCGTCTTCATGATGGCGAAGTCGAACAGGTTGCCCTTCAGCACCAGGAAGCCGGCGCGTTCCTTCAGCGGCGCGTCATAGGGCGTGATGACCTCGCGGTCGGTCGCCTCGCGGCCCTCCAGGTTCTCCGCCATCGTCCTGCCGGTGACGGTGAGCCCGCCGCCGTCGATCGCTCCGGCCTTCAGGAGCTCCCACATGACCGCGGGGACACCGCCCGCGCGGTGGAAGCGCTCGCCCAGGTACTTGCCGGCCGGCTGCATGTTGACCAGCAGGGGCACGTCGTAGCCGTGGGTCATCCAGTCGTCGGGCGACAGCTCCACGCCCGCGTGGCGGGCCATGGCCACGATGTGCGGCTGGGCGTTGGACGAGCCGCCCAGCGCGCTCACCACCTTGATGGCGTTCAGGAAGGCCCGCCGGTCCAGCACCTTCGACGGGCGCAGGTCCTCGTAGGCCATCTCCACGATCCGGCGGCCGGTCTCGTAGGCCATCTGGCCGCGCTCGCGGTAGGGCGCCGGGATCGCCGCGCAGCCGGTCAGCGACAGGCCCAGCGCCTCGGCCACGGCGTTCATGGTCGAGGCCGTGCCCATGGTGTTGCAGTGGCCGGCCGACGGCGCCGAGGCCGTGGCCCGGGCCAGGAACTCTTCCTCGGTGATCTCGCCCGCGGCCAGCTTGCGCCGGCTGCGCCAGATCACCGTGCCCGACCCCACCAGTTCGCCTTCGTGCCAGCCGTCGAGCATGGGGCCGCCCGAGAGCACGATGGCCGGGATGTCCACGGTCGAGGCGGCCATGATCCCGCTGGGCGTGGTCTTGTCGCAGCCGGTGGTCAGCACCACGGCGTCGATCGGATAGCCGTAGAGGATCTCGGTGAGGCCCACGTAGGCGAGGTTGCGGTCCAGCGCCGCGGTCGGCCGGCGGCAGTTCTCGAAGATCGGATGGACCGGGAACTCCATCGGGATGCCGCCCGCGTCGCGGACGCCGTCGCGGACCCGCCGGGCGAGGTCCAGGTGGATGCGGTTGCAGGGCGACAGGTCCGAGCCCGTCTGGGCGATGCCGACGATGGGCCGGCCCGACTGCAGTTCCTGCGGCGTGATCCCGTAGTTCATGAAGCGCTCGAGGTAGAGCGCGGTCATGTCGGAGCGTCCCGGCGCGGCGAACCACTCCCGGGACCGGAACGGGCGGACCGGCGTGCGATCAGGCATGGGTGAATTGGTGCTGCGGCAGGCCGGGCGTGTCCACCTCGAACCGGAAGAGGCCGCCGGCCAGCGGCTGTTCCTCCCGCTCCTTGGCCGAGAGGCCCTTCCAGGCCGTGGTCGCGTACATGGTCTTCAGGTCGTCGCCGCCGAAGGCGATCTTGGTGATGTTGGCGACGGGGAACTTCACCGTCTCGATCAGCTCGCCCTTGGGCGAATAGCGCCGCACGCGCCGGCCGGCGTAGAGGCCCGTCCAGAGGCAGCCTTCCACGTCCACGGCCGGGCCGTCGGGATAGCCGCCGCCCTCCTCGATCTGGACGAACACCCGCTTGTTCGAGAGCTCGCCGTTGGCGGCCACGTCGAAGGCGTAGATCGTCTTGAGCAGGGTGTCGGTGTGGTAGAGCGTGCGGCCGTCCGGGCTCATGGCCGGGCCGTTGGTGATGCAGTAGCCGGTGTCGCACCGCTTCAGGCCCGCGCCGTCCAGCCGGTAGAGCGCGCCCGTCAGGTTCTTCTCGCCGTCGTGCATCGAGCCGAACCAGAGCCGGCCCTTGTCGTCGACGAAGCCGTCGTTCAGACGGTTATCCAGCTTCGGGTCCTCGATGGCGGCCATCAGGTCGAAGCGGCCGCTCTTGGGATCGAAGCGGTGCAGGCCGGTCTTCAACCCCGCGATCCAGCCGCCGCCGCGCACAGGCGCGATGAAGCCCACCTGGTCGGGCGCGGCCCAGCTCCAGGCCGCTCCCGTCACGGGCTCGTAGCGGTGGATGCGCTTGCCCTTGATGTCCACGAACCAGACGGCGTCGTCGTGCGCCAGCCAGACCGGACCCTCACCGAGTTCGGCCTCGGCCCTCAGCACGCATTCCGGCTCGCCCGACATGGTCCTACCTCCAGCCCGCGTCGATCCAGTATTCGTGGCCGGTGCACATCCGCGCGTCGTCCGAGGCCAGGAACAGTACCAGCGCCGCCACGTCGGCCGGCTCGATGCGGGCCTTCAGGCACTGCTGGGCCACGATCTCGGCCTCGCCCTCGGGGGTGTACCACTTCATCTGGCGCGGGGTGCGCACATTGCCGGGGGCCACGCAGGTCACCCGGATGCCGAACGGCCCGAGTTCGCGGGCCAGCGCCCGGGTCATGCCCTCGATGCCCGCCTTGGCCGTCTCGTAGAGCACGAGGTCGGGCAGGCCGAGGTGCCAGGAGATCGAGCCGAAGTTGACGATCACCCCCCGGCCCGCCGCCTTCATGGCCGGGACCACGGCCTTGGCGCAGAACACCATGTGCCGAAGGTTCACGGCGATCCGGTCGTCGAAGTACTCGGGCGTCACCTCGTCCAGGGTGTGTCGGTCGTCGTTGCCGGCGTTGTTCACCAGGATGTCGACCGGCCCGATCTTCTCGAAACAGGCCGCGATGGCGCCGGCGTCGGTCAGGTCGCAGCGGTGGAACGTGGGCCGGGAAGCGTCCTTGGCCAGGCGTTCGGCCAGGGCCTCCGACTCCGCCTCCAGAACGTCCATGAAGTGCACCTCGGCGCCCTGGCGCGCGAAGGCCTCCACGAGGCCCGCGCCGATCCCCGAGCCGCCGCCGGTGACGACGACGCGCTTCCCCTTCAGGCTGGGGTAGATCGCCGAGTTCACGCCCACGAGTAGGCCGTCTTCTGCTGGGTGTAGAATTCGACCGCAGCGAAGCCCTGTTCGCGGGCGCCGTAGCTGGACTTCTTCGTGCCGCCGAAGGGCACATGGTAGTCGACGCCGGCGGTCGGCAGGTTGACCATCACCATCCCGGCCTTCACCCGTCGCTGGAAGTCGCGGGCGTATTTCAGAGAGGTGGTCACGACGCCCGCCGAGAGGCCGAAGTCGCCGTCGTTGGCCACGGCCAGGGCCTCGTCATAGTCCTTCACGCGCACGGTGCTGGCCACGGGCCCGAAGACCTCCTCGCAATTGATCCGCATGTCCTTCCGGGTGTCGGCGATCAGGGTGGGCTGCACCCACCACCCGGGGTTCTCCAGTTGGAGCCGCCCGCCGCCCGTCACCACCCGGCCGCCCTCGGCCTTGGCGATGTCGATGTATTTGTAGCTGATCTCGCGCTGGGCCTCGCTGACCGCCGGGCCCATCTGGGTGGCGGGATCGAGGGCGTCCCCGACCTTGAGCGCCGCCACCTTCTCGGCCAGGGCCTTCACGAACCGGTCGTGGATGCCCTCCGTCACGATGATCCGGCTGGAGGCCGTGCATCGCTGGCCGGTGGCGTAGAAGCTGCCGTCCAGGGCCACCATCACCGCCCTGTCGAGGTCGGCGTCGTCCAGGATCACCAGCGGGTTCTTGCCGCCCATCTCGAGCTGGACGCGGGCCTGGCGCTTCATGGCGGCCTCGGCGACGCTGGCGCCGACGGTCTGGGAACCGGTGAACGAGACCCCGTCCACGTCCTTGTGCTCGACCAGCTTCGCGCCCATCGAACCCGGCCCGAAGATCATGTTGAAGACGCCCGCGGGCGCCCCGCACTCGTAGATGATGTCCGCCAGGGCCGCGGCGATGGCCGGCGTCGGGCCCGCCGGCTTGATCACCACCGTGTTGCCGAAGGCGAGCGCCGGGGCCGTCTTCCAGGCCGGGATGGCGATCGGGAAGTTCCAGGGGGTGATGAGGCCGAAGACGCCCACCGCCTGGCGGTAGGTCTGGATCTCCACCCCGGGCCGGACCGAGTCCAGGTTCTGGCCGTGGCGGCGCAGGGCCTCGCCCGCGAAATACTTGAAAATGCGGCCGGCCCGCACCGTCTCGCCGATGCCCTCGGGCAGCGTCTTGCCCTCCTCGCGGGAGAGCAGCCGGCCCAACTCCTCTCGGCGCTTCAGGATCGTGTCGCCCACCTTGTCCAGCAGGTCCGAGCGCACTTCGGGCGAGGCCTCGGACCAGGCCGGGAACGCCGCCTTGGCCGCGGCGACGGCGGCGTCCACCTCGGCCTCGCCGCCCCGGGGGACGCGGGCCACCACGTCGTGGGTGTTCGAGGGGTTGAGGCTCTCCTCCGACGCCTCGGCGGCCACCCGCTCCCCGCCGATGTACTGGGCCAGGGTGGCCGTGGGGGTCTCGGTCATTGCGCGGCCTCCGCCGTAAGCAGGCCGCGTCCGGCCAGGTTACGCATCAGGTCGCCCACGCCGAACGTCCACGGCGGGGCCGCCTTCGAGGTCGTCACCTCGTTCTCCAGGACGCCGAGGCGGGGGCTCGAGACCCGCACCACGTCGCCGACCTTGTGGGTGAAGCCCTGCCCCGGCGCGTCCCGGTCCTGGGTGGGGGCGAACAGGGTGCCGCAGAACAGGACGAAGCCGTCGGGGTACTGGTGCTCGCTCATGGCCTGGCGGACCAACTCCAGCGGGTCGCGGCTGATCTGGTCCATCGAGCTGCGGCCTTCCAGCCGGTAGTTGTCGGGGCCCTGGATCTCCAGGTCGACCTCGGCGCCGCGCACGTCGTCGATGGTGAAGCCCTCATCGAAGAGGCGGATGAAGGGGCCCAGCGCGCACGAGGCGTTGTTGTCCTTGGCCTTGCCGAGCAGGAGGGCGCTGCGGCCCTCGAAGTCGCGCAGGTTCACGTCGTTGCCCAGCGTGGCGCCCAGCGTCCGGCCCTGGCGGTCGCAGACCAGCACCACCTCGGGCTCGGGATTGTTCCAGGCGGAGTCCGAGCGGACCCCGATCCGCGCGCCGTGGCCCACCGACGACAGCACCGGGGCCTTGGTGAAGATCTCGGCGTCGGGGCCGATGGCGACCTCCAGGTACTGCGACCACAGCCCGTCGGTGATCAGCGCGTCCTTGAGCCGCGCGGCCTCTTCCGTGCCCGGGCTGACCGAGCGGATGTCGGCGCCGACGCGCTCACGCAGGGCGAGCCGGATCTCCTCGGCCCTGGCGGCGTCGCCGCGGGCGCGCTCCTCGATCACCCGCTCGACGGCCGAGACGGCGAAGGTCACGCCGGCGGCCTTCACGCACTGCAGGTCGATGGGGGCGAGCAGCGGTTGGGCCTCGAAGTCGAAGTCCTGGATCAGGCCGAGGTCGCGGCCGGCGATCTTGGCGGGCCAGGCGTTCATCAGGTCGGCGACCGTGGGCGCCTCCCGCGAGACGTCCGCGAGCCGGCCGTCGCGGCACAGCACGGGCGTCGGGCCTGCACGCGTCAGGATTCGCCCGACCAGCGTCGCCGTCGTCCAGTCCGCCGGCAGAAAGGCCGTCGGCCGCGTCGCGGCATCGCCCATGGTCAGACCTCCCTGATTTTTGGTAGCGCTATCAATGTGCGGCGCAGTCTGTCAAGGTGCGCTTCGAAACCTCGCCACGTTCGTAGGCGGGGACGACGGAAATGGGAGGTGCAATTTGCGGGTCCAACCCTTCTCATCATCCATGCGTGCTTTGGCGGCCGCCGCGATCGCCGTGGCGCTGGTCGCGCTTCCCGCCCGAGGGCGCGAGCACGCTCGCGATCAGGCCCGGGACGGCCGATGGGTCGGCGCCTGGGCCGCGTCCCAGATGGTCCCCGAGCCGCAGAACACCCTGCCCGCCGAGGCCCTGACCGACGCCACCGTGCGACAGGTGATCCGGGTGACGGCGGGCGGCCCGCGCCTGCGCGTGCGCCTCTCCAACACCTTCGGGACCGCGCCCCTGACGTTCTCGGGCGTGCACGTCGCCCGGGCCGGCGCGCCCGGCTCCTCGGGCGTCGACGTCGGCGCGGACCGGGCGGTCACCTTCAGCGGCCGCGAGGCGGTCACCGTGCCGGCGGGCGCGGAATACGTCTCCGATCCCGTGGAACTCGCCGTGGCGCCCCTGACCCGCCTGGCGGTCAGCTTCCACCTGCCCGCGCCGCCCGCCGTCCAGACCGGCCATCCCGGCTCGCGCACCACCACCTTCGTGGCCAAGGGCAGGCGCCTCGCCGACCGAAGCCTGCCCGGCGCGCTGGAGGTGGTGCGCTGGTATCAGGTCTCTGGCGTCGACGTGGAGGCCGCCGCGCGTGGCGGCGCCGTGGTCGCGTTCGGCGACTCGATCACCGACGGCTACGGCGTGGGCCCCGACCGCGACGAGCGCTGGCCGGACTTCCTGGCCGAGCGGCTGAAGGCGCACCCCGACACCCGTCAGCTCAGCGTCCTCAACCAGGGGATCGGCGGCAACCGCCTGCTGCTCGACGGCCTGGGCCCCAACGCCCTCGCCCGTTTCGACCGTGACGTGCTGAACCAGACCGGCGTGCGCTACGTCATCATCCTGGAGGGCGTGAATGATCTGGGGACCCTCACGCGGCTCGCGCCCGCCAGTCCCGAAGCTCACGCCCGGATCGTCGCCGAGATCACCGGCGCCTACGCCCAGATGGTCGCCCGCGCCCGGGCCCGGGGGATCAAGGTGATCGGCGCCACCATCCTGCCCTTCGCGACCTCCGGCTACTACAAGCCCCCGCCCGAGACCGAGGCCGACCGGCAGGCGGTCAACGCCTGGATCCGCGCGCCCGGGAACTTCGACGCGGTGATCGACTTCGACGCGGTCACCCGCGATCCGGCCCGGCCCGAGCGGATGAGGCCTGACGTGGATTCCGGCGACGGCCTGCACCCCTCCATCGCCGGCTACCGGGTCATGGCCGACGCCGTGCCGCTGTCGCTGTTCGCGCCATGAGGCTCGCGCTCGCCGCGGTCCTGGCCGCGCTTTGCGCCCTGCCCGCCGCCCTCCCCGCCCGCGCGCAGGAGATCGCGCTGACCTTCGACGACCTGCCGGCCCACAGCGCCCTGCCGAAGGGCGAGACCCGCGTCGGTGTCGCCCGGGCGATCCTGAAGGCGCTGCGCAAGGCCGAGGCGCCGGCCTTCGGCTTCGTCAACGGCGTCCAGACCGAGCGCGAGCCCGGCTCGGACCGGGTGCTGACGCTCTGGCGCGCGGCCGGCCACCCGCTCGGCAACCACACCTGGAGCCACCTGCGGCTGACCGCCGACAGCGCCGACGCCTTCGAGGCCGACGTCCTGGAGAACGAGCCGCTACTGGAGGCGCGGATGGGACAGGCGGACTGGCGCTGGTTCCGCTATCCGTACCTCGCCGAAGGGGAGACGCCGGCGGTCCGCGACCGGGCCCGCGCCTTCCTGAAGGGCCGCGGCTACCGGATCGCCAGCGTCACCCTCGACTTCGCCGACTGGGCCTACAACGAGCCCTACGCCCGTTGCCGGGACAAGGGTGACGAAGCGGCCATCGCGGCGCTGGAGGCGCGCTACCTGGCGTCGGCGGTGGAGAGCCTGGAGCGGACCCGGGCGCTGTCGCAGCGGCTCTACGGCCGCGACATCCCCTATGTCCTGCTGATGCACCTGGGCGCCTTCGACGCCCGCATGGCGCCGCGCCTGCTCGCGCTCTACCGGTCGAAGGGCGTGCGGTTCGTGAACCTGGCCGACGCCGAGGCCGATCCGTTCTACCGGTCCGACGTCGAGATCACGCCCACGTCCGAGCCCCTGACCCTGGAGGCCGAGGCCCGCCGGCGCGGGATCGCGCCCGCGCCGGCGCCCCCGATCGCCGATCTCGCGGCGCTGTGCCGATAGCGCCTACCGCTTGCGGGGCGGCCCGTCGGACTGGCGGCGGATGAGGGTGAAGGCCTGCAGGGCATGGGGGTGCTGGGGCTTCTCGCCCGAGCGGCGGCTGCGGATCTCTTCGGCCAGCAGGGTCACCGCCTCGCGCGACATGTCGGCGATCGGCTGGCGGATGGTGGTGAGCTCGGGCCAGACCGTGGTGGCGAGCGCGCTGTCGTCGTAGCCCACGACGGTCAGGTCCTTCGGCACGTCCAGGCCGCGCCGGTGGGCCGCCGCCACCGTCGCGGCGGCCATGTCGTCGTTGCTGGCGAAGATGGCCGTGGGCGGATCGGCCAGCGCCAGGAGTTGCTCGGCCCCGTCGAGGCCCGAGCGGTAGGTGAAATAGCCCTGCACCACGAGCGCCGGGTCCGAGGCGACGCTCGCCTCCTCCAGTCCCGCCAGATAGCCTTCCAGGCGCTGCTGGCTGGCGGTCTGGTTGGGGTGGCCCTTGATGAAGCCGATGCGGCGGTGGCCCAGGCCGAGCAGGTGCCGGGTCATGGCGTGGGCCGCCTCGAAGTCGTCGATGCGCACCGCCGAGACGTCGGCCGGCGGACGGCCCGTGGCCACGGCGACCGCGGGGGTGTGGCTGGCCGCGAGCGTCTTCAGCACCTCGGGCGCGTCGCACAGGGGCGGCGGCAGGATGATCCCGTCAACGCCCTGGTTCACGAGCCGCGCGGCGGCGTCCTCGGCGTGCTCCTCGTCGCACTTCTCGACGACGAGCTGGATGTTGCTGCGGCTGCACTGGTCGAGGCCGCCCACCAGGAACTCGCTCAGATAGGCCGAGCTGGGGTTCGAATAGAGCAGGCCGATACGGATCAGGTCCGCACCCGCCAGGCTCCGGGCCGCGGGGTTCGGTTGGTAGTTCAGGTCCCGGATCGCCGCGTTCACCGCCTCGCGGGTGGACTCGCGCACGTTCTTCTCGCCGTTGATCACGCGCGAGACGGTCATGGGGGAGACGCCGGCGTAGCGGGCGACGTCGTGGATCGTCAGCGCGCTTCTCTGTCGGCGGGCGGGTTTCTGCATCGATCCTCCGGATCCTGGATCAGGCTACGTCTGACGTACCGGCGGCTTCGCCACAAGTGGAACCGTGCCGCACCTTCGAACCGAGCCCCAATCCATTGGTCAGACCTATACAACCGCAACGGTCAGACCGTATTGACACTAAAGAACTGACCTAGTAGCAATCCATGTGACCGCTATCATAGCGGAGTCGGTAGCGGGGGTCACCCAGAGTTCAGAGGCACGGCGCGTCCAGACGCCGGCCCGGGCGCGTCCGCCCAAATAATCAAACAGCGTGTGCTCAGCATGCGCGAAGGGGAAGGGAACGATGAATTCTTCTTTCAGGAAGACGTCTGCACGCACGAAGGCGCTTTTGCTTGGCGCGACCTTTCTGGCCGGCGGAATTTTCTCGGAGGCTCACGCGCAGACGGCGGCGGCCGGCGGCGAGGTTCAGGAGATCGTGGTCACCGGCTTCCGCCGCAGCCTGGCGGAATCGACCAACGCCAAGCGCGAGGCCACGGGCTTCCAGGATTCCATCTTCGCCGAGGACATCGGCAAGTTCCCCGACACCAATCTGGCGGAATCCCTGAACCGCATCCCCGGCGTCCAGCTCACCCGCGAGATCACCGGCGAAGGCCTGAACATCGCCATCCGGGGCCTGGGCACCAACTTCACCAAGATCCTGCTGAACGGCAACCAGATCGCGGTGGCCTCGACGGGTCGCACCGACGCCCAGAACCAGAACCGGGAAGTCGACCTCGACATGTTCCCGACCGAGCTGTTCAACCGGCTGGACGTGAACAAGACCCCCGTGGCCAGCATGCTGGAGGGCGGGGTCTCGGGCACGGTCAACATGCGCAGCGCCCGGCCCTTCGACAATCCGGGCCGCAGCATCAACTACTCGCTCCAGGGCGCCTATAACGACAACTCGGAGAAGTGGAGCCCGCGCGGCTCGCTGATCGTCAGCCAGACCTGGGACACGGGCATCGGGGAGTTCGGCGTGCTGGCCGGCGTCGCCATCGCCCGCAACAAGGTGCTGACCACCGGCTTCGAGACCATCGGCTGGACCAACGCCAACCTCGCCTGCACGGGCTGCAACACCAACGGGGGCAACGGCTTCAACTTCGCCACCACGGTCCCGGCCAACGCGGGCAACGGCCTGACGCCCGGAACCCCGGTGGACGCCGCCTTCCTCACCGCCCGCAACCCGGGAACCTCGCTGGTCCAGCTCAGCGACGGCCTCATCCCGCGCCTGGGCCGCCCCGCCTACAACAAGGGCGACCGCGACCGGGACTCGGCGCTGATCTCGATCGAATATCGCCCGAGCGACAACCTGAACTTCTACTTCGACACCCTGCTGGGCCAGGCGAACCGCAAGTTCGACCGCCTCGACATGAACTGGGTGGTCCGCAACTCGAACTTCATGGTCCCGCTGAACGTCCAGGTGGACCAGAACAACGTCGTCACCTCGGGGACCTTCGCCAACTCGCAGTTCTTCCTCGAGTACCGGCCGTACGAGGAAGACCTGGAGTTCTTCAACCTGAACCCGGGCATGAGCTGGCAGGTGAACGACTGGATCAAGGTCGACGCCCAGTTCAACATGAGCAAGAGCAAGTTCTTCCGGGAGGCGCCCACCGTCCTCGTGAACACCCCGCTCAACACCGGCCTGACGGTCACCTACGACAACACTGGCGGGAACTTCCCCGCGATCACCTCGAACCGCGACCTCAACGACCCGAACCTCGGCTGGACGTGGGCCGGCGGCCGCGTGAACATCCAGAACGAGCGCCGGGTCACCAAGACCAAGGGCGCCCACCTCGACACCACCTTCGGCGACGACACCCTGAACCTGAAGGTGGGCGGCGCCTGGGACAGGGCCGACCGCTCGATCATCGCCCTCGACAACAGCCCGGCCTGGCAACAGGCGGTCTGTGGCGGCGGCGGGACGTTCCAGCCGGCGCCCGCGCCGCAACCCGCCTGCGACGGCCGCGCGGGCTCGGCGGTCACGCAAGGCGCCCTGGCCTCCTTCCTGCGTCCGGGCCCCGGCGGCTTCATCACCGTCGATTGGGACGCCTTCAAGCAGGCCACCAACTACGACGCCTTCAGCGATGCGGCGCCGTTCTCGACCTCGGCCGCCACGGGCGCGCGGTCGGGCCTCATCAACGAGGAGACCTGGGGCGGCTACGCCGAGTTCAACGGCGCGTCCGAGTTCCGCGACCTCGTGCTGAAGTACAACGCCGGCGTCCGCTACATCTCGACGGAACAGAAGATCACCGGGCCCTTCACGCCGCCGGGCGGCTCGACCGCCACAGGCTTCCAGACGCTGGGCTCGCGGTACGACGCCTACCTGCCGTCGTTCAACGCCTCGCTGCAGATGCCGCACAACCTGCTGTTCCGCCTGGCCGCGTCGCGGACCCTGACCCGGCCCGACCCCAGCGCCATGCTGCCGGGCACCAGCTTCAGCGACCCCTCCGCCCAGGCCGCCACCCAGGGCAACCCGAACCTGACGCCGTTCAAGTCGAACAACTTCGACGCCGGCCTCGAATGGTACACGGGCGAGGAAGGCTATGTGGGCGTCGTGGGCTTCCAGAAGGAGGTCTCGGGCTTCACCATCCAGGGGACCAACACCATCCCCTTCCGCCAGCTCGGCGTACCGTTCGAGGCCCTCACCGCGGCCCAGCAGACCGCCATCAACAACCGCGGCGGGCCTGACGTCGCGACCGTGACGGTGACCCAGCAGGTCAACGCCGGCGGCGTGCTCACCATCCGCGGCTACGAGCTGAACTGGGTGCAGCCGCTCAGCTTCCTGCTGGACGGCCTGGGCTTCACCGCCAACTACACGCGGATCTACCAGAGCGCCTCGGGCGCCGGCGCCCCGCCGGTGGCCATCGGGGTCTCGCCCTACACCTACAACCTGACCGGCTACTACGAGAAAGGCCCGGCCTCGATCCGGCTGTCCTGGACCTACAACGACGACCAGATCAGTTCTGGCCCGAACCAGAACAGCGTGCCCGTGGCGCAGCTGCGCACCGACGCCCGCGGCCAGCTCGACATGTCGGCCAGCTACGAGATGGACTGGCTGCCCACCTCGCCTCGCCTCACCCTCGACGTGATCAACATCACCGACGAGGCCCAGCGGCAGACGTTCGAATACCCGAACGCGGCCTTCACCTACTACAAGCCCGGACGCGCCGTTCTGCTCGGCATCCGGGGAAGATTCTAAGCTCCGCTTTTCTCCTCCCCACGAGAAAAGAGCTGACTCGGGCGGCGCGCCTTCGGGAGCGCCGCCCTTTCTTTTGGCTGCCCAAGTTCACTCTCCTCCCCCATCGGGGGAGGGGGACCGGCCGAAGGCTGGTGGAGGGGGCCTGCCACCAAATCCGGCGCTTCCGGCAAGCCCCCTCCACCATGCTGCGCATGGTCCCCCTCCCCCGATGGGGGAGGAGAGAATGGGGAAGCCCCTACTTCCCGGTCCCGGGCGCGTAGGGGAACTTCAGGCTCTGGTAGTAGCTCAGCGGACGCTCCGGCGGCGCGTGGCCGGCCGGCAGCGGGCGCTTCGAGAAGGTCTGGAAATAGGCGATGCAGGCGTCGCGCCACCACTTCGCCTCGCGCTCCTGGACGGCCAGGTCGGCGGCGACCTCGGCGTGCCGCTCCGCATCGACGTAAGGGGCCATCGCCGCCCACGTGCGGCGCATCTGCGCGACCTCCGCCACGCCCCGGTCGTAGCGCACGACGAGCTCGTCCCAGAGCGTGCGGCCCGAGCTCACCTTCCGGTCCCAGGCGACCCGGTGGAACCATAGCAGGTTCTTCTCGTCGGCGGAGAGCGCGCGTCCGGCCTCCGGCGCGTACTGGGCCACGGCGTTGCTCCCCGAGGCCATCCGGTCGAAGCCGATCCCCTCGGGCGAGGCGCGGTGGAAATAGACCGAGGTCCAGTCGGCGCGGGGGCCGCCGGAGACCCACGGCGCCGGGCCGTAGTGATGTCCCTCCCCCATCAGGTGGTGCAGGCCGAGCGGGGTCATGTAGTCCACCACCGTCTCGCGGGACGCCATCATCATGTCCGTGACCGGCGCCACGAAGGCCGGGTCGTTGGAGAAGGTCATCTTGGCCCACTCCTGCGCGATCGCCCGCGAGGAGCGGTGCGGGTCCCAGGCGAGGCGGCCGAAGGCGTACCAGTTGGCCTGGTCGAAGTGCGAGCCCGACCAGTTGCGGTCGGACCCAACGTTGGCGACGCCCGCCATGCCCGTGAGCTCGTGGCCGTGGAGCGAGCCGTCCACCACCTTGGCCACGGTCGAGCCCTTGCCCTTCCGCCAAGTGTCGGCGGCCAGCGTCTCCTCATAGTAGGCGCCTAGGTAGGCGAGGTGCGTGGCGAACCCGAGGTATTCCTTGGTGATCTGGAATTCCATCATCAGCGGCGTCTTCGGCGTCGCTCCGAACAGCGGGTGGAAGGGCTCGCGCGGCTGGAAGTCCAGCGGGCCGTTCTTCACCTGGACGATGACGTTGTCCCGGAACCTGCCGTCCAGCGGGACGAACTCGCCGTAGGCCTGTTTGATCCGGTCCTCGGGCTGCTCGTTCGAATAGACGAAGGCCCGCCACATCACGACGCCGCCGTGGGGCGCCACCGCCTCGGCGAGCATGTTGGCCCCGTCCGCGTGGCTGCGGCCGTAGTCCTGCGGGCCGGGCTGGCCCTCGGAGTTGGCCTTCACGAGGAAACCGCCGAAGTCGGGGATGGCCTTGTAGATCTCATCGGCCTTGGCCTTCCAGAACGCCCGCACGGCCGGGTCCAGCGGGTCGGCGGTCTTCAGGCCCCCGATCTCGATGGGCGCGCTGAACCGGGCCGAGAGATAGACCTTGATCCCGTAGGGCCGCAGCACGTCGGCCACCGCCGCGGCCTTGGCGATGTAGGGCGCGGTCAGGCTGTCGGCCTTGGCGTTGACGTTGTTGAGGACCGTCCCGTTGATTCCGAGCGAGGCGTTGGCCCGGGCATAGTCGACGTAGCGGGCGTCCACGATGTCGGGCAGCCGCCACCAGTCCCAGATCGACTGGCCGGAGTAGCCCCGCTCCACGTGGCGGTCGAGGTTGTCCCAATGGTTCAGCAGCCGCAGCTTCACCTTCGGCGCCTCGGCCGCGTCCAGGTCTTCGATGGGCTGGCGGGTCTGCATCCGCCGCAGGTAGTCGAAGGCGCCGTAGAGGGCGCCCACGTCGCTGCTCCCGGCGATGACGGTGGCCCGCCGGCCGTCCACGGTCATGCTGCGGATCACGTAACCGTCCGGCCCCAGCGTCTCCAGCGGCAGCTTCAGGCCGGCGATCAGCGGCGAGCTCGCGGGCGTGCCCACGATCAGCGCCCCGTCCCGGGTGGGCGCCTGGGCCTGCGGCGGCGCGGCGCCCAGCATCCCGGAGAGCCCGCGCACGAGCTCGTCGCGCGCCACGGCCAGGGTGGGCGAGCCGTCCGCCACCACCAGCTCGCTCGCCGCCGCGCGATAGGCCTGCACCTGGGCCGCCTCGACGGGCCGGTAGCGGAGCCAGAGGTCGTAGCCGTCCTCGGCCCGGGCTGCCGTGGCGAAGGCGAGAAGGGCCGCGGCCGAAGCCAGCAAGGTGCGTTTCATGGAGGCTCCGAAGGTCGAGACATGCCAGTTGTATTGGTCAGACCACCTGATTGACAACCGGGCGCCCGCCACTAAGCTGGACCTCTCCCCAGCGAAAGCCGCGTATGTCGAAGATCACCGCCGCCAAGACGATCGTCACCTGCCCTGGGCGCAACTTCGTCACGCTGAAGATCGAGACCGCGGACGGCGCTGCCGGCCTGGGCGACGCCACGCTCAACGGCCGCGAGCTGGCGGTGAAGAGCTATCTGGACGACCACGTCATCCCCTGCCTGATCGGCCGCGACGCCCACCAGATCGAGGACATCTGGCAGTACCTGCACAAGGGCGCCTACTGGCGGCGCGGGCCAGTGACCATGAGCGCCATCGCCGCCGTCGACATGGCGCTGTGGGACATCAAGGGGAAGGTCGCGGGCCTGCCGCTCTATCAGCTCCTGGGCGGCGCCTGCCGCACCGGCGTCATGGTCTACGGCCACGCCAACGGCCAGACCATCGAGGAGACGGTCGAGCGGGCCAAGGAATACGTCGCCGCCGGCTACCGCGCGGTGCGCCTGCAGTCGGGCGTGCCGGGGCTGAAGGCGGCCTACGGGGTCTCCAAGGACAAGTTCTTCTACGAGCCGGCCGACGCCGACCTGCCCACCGAGACCATCTGGTCCAGCGAGAAGTACCTGCGGGTCGCCCCCGAGCTGTTCGCCGCCGCCCGCGAGGCGCTGGGCTGGGACGTCCACCTCCTGCACGACGTCCACCACCGGCTCACCCCCATCGAGGCGGGGCGGCTCGGCCGCGACCTGGAGCCCTACCGGCCGTTCTGGATGGAGGACCCGACGCCGACCGAGAACCAGGCGCGCTTCCGCCTGATCCGCCAGCACACCACCACCCCCATCGCCGTGGGCGAGGTGTTCAACTCGATCTGGGACTGCAAGCAGCTCATCGAGGAGCAGCTCATCGACTACATTCGCGCGACCGTGGTCCACGCGGGCGGCATCACCCACCTGCGCCGGATCGCCAGCTTCGCCGACCTGTACGGGGTGCGCACCGGCTGTCACGGCGCGACGGACCTGTCGCCGGTGGCCATGGCCGCGGCCCTGCACTTCGACCTCTCGGTCCCGAACTTCGGCGTGCAGGAGTACATGCGCCACACGCCCCAGACCGACGCCGTCTTCCCCCACGCCTACCGCTTCGAGGCCGGCATGCTGCATCCGGGCGAGGCGCCCGGCCTGGGCGTCGACATCGACGAAGTCCTGGCGGCGGAACACCCCTACAGGCGCGCCTACCTGCCCGTGGCGCGGCTGGAGGACGGGACCATGCACGACTGGTGAGCGCCCCTTCTGCCCGGCCGAGGTCGTAGAGTATGGTGTCGGATAAGGGCCGCCCCGGCGGCGGCAAGGCGACGGGACCTCAGGAGACGATGGCGGTCAGCGGCAAGCTCTATCGACGGCTCGCGGATTCCATCGCCGCCGAGATCGAGACCGGCAGGTACGCGGTGGGCGAGCGCCTGCCCACCGAGCGCGAGCTCGCCGAGCACTACGGCGTCTCCCGCCCCACCCTGCGCGAGGCCCTGATCGCCCTCGAGATGCTGGGCATGATCGAGGCCCGCCACGGTCTCGGCATCTATGTCACCCGCGCCCAGCTCCCCCTCACCGCCTCGGCCTACGACTTCGAGATCGGCGCGTTCGAGCTGATCGAGGCCCGCCGGCTGTTCGAGGGCGAGGCCGCGGCGCTGGCCGCCGCCACCATCGACGACGAGGCCCTGGCCGAGCTGGAGCGCCTGCTGGCCCTGATGGCCGACGAGGACGAGCTGAAGGGCGAGGACGCCGACAAGGAGTTCCACATGGTGATCGCCCGGGCCACCGGGAACGGCGCGATCATCGCGACGATCGAGAACCTGTGGGAGCTGCGCAACCGCTCGCCCCTGGCCCGCAACATCCTGACCCGCGCCCGGGGCATGGGACTGGAGCCGCGCATCGCCGAGCACCGCCGCGTGCTGGAAGCCCTGCGCGCCCATGATCCCGTCGCCGCCCGCCAGGCCATGCGCGACCATCTGGAACGCGTCATCGAACACCTGCTGCACGCCACCGAGACCGAGGCCCTGGAACGCGCCCAGCAGGAGAGCAAGGCTCGCCGCAGCCAGATCGCCAAGCGCGTGGCGATCTGACGCCCGGGCCGGCGCGAGCCCGGCGCGACGGACGCGCCCGAAGGCGGAAGACCCGAGAAGCCCCCCGAGATTCGATTCGGAAGCGCGCTCGCTTTCTCGAAATAATGTCCCGCACCGGTAAAATATATCACACGATAGATCGGATTTTTAGTTCCATCTTTTCTGGATTTATTTGCTGAGTAGCGACAACATATATTGTCATTATTCATAATTACATTTTCTATCACCTTGCAATTGTTCGCCTCCATACCCATGTACATCCTTCGGCGCGGGTAAGCCTCGCGCCAAGGAGCCAATCCCAATGCGAATTCAAACCCTGGTCGCCGGCGTCTGCGCCGCGGCCCTCATCCCTACCGCCGCGCTCGCCCAGCAGACCTGCGAGCAACGGCAGAACAGTCGCATCGCCGGAACCGTCGTCGGCGCTGGAGTCGGCGCGATCGCCGGCAGCGCGGTGGCCGGTCGTGGCGACCGCAGCGAAGGCGCCGTGATCGGCGGCCTGGCGGGCGCGCTTCTCGGCAACCAGCTCTCCAAGAGCAAGGCCGACTGCGCGCGGGCCTACGGCTACTATGACAACAACGGCGTCTGGCACGCCAACGACGTCGCCCGCAGCGATGCGGCCGGCTATTTCGATCGCAACGGCGACTGGATCGATGGCGCGCCGCGCGGCCACTACGACCGCGACGGGCGCTGGGTGCAGGCCGGCGTCGACGCCTCGTCGGCGGGCTATTACGACACGCGCGGACTGTGGGTCCCCGCCTCGGCCAGCGGCTACTACACACAGGACGGCCGTTGGGTCGCCGCGGCGGCGCCCGGCTACTATGACCGTTCAGGCCGCTGGATCGCCACGGCCGCGACCGGCCGTTACAATTCGGACGGCGAATGGATGCCCGGTCAGGCCAGCGGCAGATACGACGCCAACGGCGTCTGGGTCGCCGACCCGCAGCCGGGCTACTACGAGAACGGCCGGTGGATCCGGGGCGAGGCCCTGGGATACTACGACACGCGCGGCCGCTGGATTTCCACCGACAGCCGCCAGGGCGGCTATGCCAGCCAGGATCGCCCGAGCATCGACGAACGCCAGGCCGATCTGGGCCAACGTATCGAGCGCAACATGCAACGAGGCCAGCTGAGCCGATATGAGGGCCAAAAGGCGCTCCGGACCCTGGCCGCCATCGAGCGTGACGAGCGCTCCATGCGCAACCGCCGCGGCATGCTCGGCGCGCGCAACGAGGCGGCGCTGCATGCCCGCCTCGACCGCCTCAGCGCGAGCGTCCGAGAGGACTTGCGCAGTGATCGCCAGGGCGACCTGAGGTACGGCGCCCGCTAGTCAAGACACGACGCCAGGCCCCCGCGCCTCCGCCCGCCGCGGAGGTTCGGGGGCCTTTGGCGTGGCCGGCGGCCCCAGGTAGCTGATCGGGATCGGGGCGGTCGCGGCCACCATCTTCTGCAACACCATGTTGTCGTCCAGGCGCCAGACCTTGATCGTGTGCTTGCCGGCGGCCACGTCGGCGAAGCCGGCCTGGAGCACGCGGGCGTTGTCCTTCACCGCCTCCTCCCAGTCGCGCTGGGCCTCCAGGGTCGTGTCCGTGGGCGAGGGCAGGAGCCGGTCCACCAGCACCTGCACGGGCCGGTCGTCGATCGAGACGCCGATCCGCTGGGTCCCCCGTCCCGTCGTGTCCAGGGTGGGCGCGAGATAAAGCTGCACCGTCAGGTCGCCGGCCCCGGTCGTTACGTCGTACTCCACGCGCACGCCGTCGGCTTCGGTCGTGGCCGGCCGGCCCTGCGGCAGGGCCACGACCGCGCCCTTGGTCCGACCGAGGTTCGCGACCCTGCGCCAGCCGACGCCAGCGCCATCGACGACGCGGCTGAAGTCCGGGGCCTCGATGGCCGTCACGCCCTGGGGAGCCTTGCGCGGCCCCGCGAACAGGACCGGCTTCACAGGCTCCTTGGCCTCCACGCGGACCACCGTCGGCATCGCCTGCACGTCGGGCTGCTGCCAGGTCGTGTAGCCGATGTGGGTCTGGCTCATCATGCCGTCCCACTTGCCCCCGGCCGCCCGGTGGTAGGCCTGCGTCAGCGCCGCGTCCCTGGCGAACGCGGCCTCGGCCTGATCGGCGAAGGCATTGGCCCGCCCGTCGCCCCGCGCCGCCAGCCGCCGGTTCCAGGCGACGGCGTAGTGGAGCCGGTAGAGGTTGGCCATGGCGGCGATCGGATGCTCCACCATCTGCAGGTAGGCGTCACGCTGGTCGGGCCTGAGGCTCGCCTTCACCCGCAGCATGTCGCGCTCGAGCGCGTCCCATTCGGCGACCATCGCGCCGAACTCACCGCCGTCCAGGACGTCCCCCGCCGCCTCGCCCAACGGGAAGCTGCCCGCGTCGATCAGCTCGGGCTTCCGGCGCGCGGCGTACTTCGCATAGCGGGTGACCAGCTCCCCGATCTCGGACCGTCCGAAGGTGCGCCCCGCCCAGGCCGCCGGCCAGCGCTCCAGCGCCTCCACCGTCATCGCCTCGGGGTCCCAGGCCTGCGCCATGAAGAACGAGAGCGGGATCTCCATCGGCTTGATGTCGCCCACGTTGACGATCCACAGCGTCCGCGCGCCGCGCGCCCAAGCCAGGTCCATCTGCTGCCAGGTCTTCTCGACCTGATTGGTGTTCAGCCACTTGTAGTTCCGCGGGCCGCCCACGTAGTCGAAGTGGTAGTAGACCCCGTACCCGCCCTTGCGCGCGAGGTCGCCGGTCGGCAGCCGCCGGATCTGGCCCCAGTTGTCGTCTGCGAACAGCAGGGTCACGTCGTCCGGGACCCGCATCCCGTGGTCGTAATAGTCCTGCACCTCCTTGTAGAGCGCCCAGACCTGCGGGGTCGCCTCGGCCGGACGGCCGGTGACCTCGGCGATGATCCTGCGCTGGTCGGCCACGACCCGCTCCAGCAGCGGGATGGCCGCGTCCTCGCTCATGGCCTCGTCGCCGTCGCCGCGCATGCCCAGCGTCACCACCGCCTCGTAGCCGCGGCCGCCACCCTCCTTGGCAGGCTTGGACATCATCCGCGCGATGCCGCCGCGCCAGAACGCGCGCAGGTTCTCGCCGTTCGTGGCGTAGTCCCACCGCCCGCCGGTGACGCCGCCCGCCGTGTCGCGATGCCACTCGTCATGGGCCCGGGTCATGGGCTCGTGGTGGGAGGTCCCCATGACCACGCCCATCTCGTCGGCCAGGACCATGTTCATCGGGTCGTCGTCGTTGAAGGCCCGGGGCCGCCACATGGCCGGCCACAGGTAGTTGCCCTTCAGCCGGAGCAGCAGCTCGAAGACATGGGCGTACATCTTCGAATTGGCCCCGCCGAACCGCTTCTCGGCCCAGGTCGTCAGCGCCGGCGCCTCGTCGTTGATGAAGAAGCCCCGGTATCTGACCTTCGGCTGGTCCCGCCGCTCGCCCGCCGCGACGAAGACGTCGCTGCGCCGCTCGACGGGGACGTCGGCGAACCAATGCCAGGGCGAGACGCCGATCTTCTCGGAAAGGTCGTAGGCGCCGAACACCGCCCCGCGCCGGTCCGAGCCCACGATGACGAGCGCCCGGGCCACGCCGGGGAACGGCGCCTCGACCACCGCCTGGCGGTAGGCTTCCCACTGGCCGGTGAGGCCGGCGGCCTTCAGCTTGCCCGAGGCCACCAGGCCGTCGATCAGGGGGCTTCGGCCCAGCTCGCCGATGACGACGACCTCGCCCCTCGCCTGGGCGGGACTAGCGATGCTGGCCGACGCCTGGCCGCTCACCCGCTGGAGGTCGGCGGCGAAGCCGTCGGCGGCGTGGCGCACCGCCGGGTCGGCCGAGGCCTCCACCAGCACGGCCGCCGGTCGCCCGGCCCGGATGAGGGGGAAGGCGCCCGCGGACGGCTGGAAGCCGACCGACGCCGGGCCGCCGCCGGCCACCGCCCGCCCCGCCAGCACCGCCCCGGCCACACCCGCCAACGCCACGGTCCGGCGGGTGATGGCGGTCATTCGGAGGGCTCCGGGGAATAGGCGTAGAGGCCGAAGGTCACGCCCACGAAGCCGCCGGCCGTCTTGGTCGACAGGATCGTCCCATCGGCGTCGCGGACCAGCGGGGTCCAGGCGCCCGGACGGGCCGCATAGGCGAAGTCGTAGCGGCCGCCCTTGGCCTCGATGCGCAGGTCCACGGGCCCATCGCCCGGCAGCGGGGCTTCCGCGAGGACCGTGCCGTGCGGCGGCTCGCCCTCGCCGGCCCGCCGCTCCAGCCGCACCACGCGCCGGCCCGCCTCGCGGCCGACGCTGAGCAGGTAGAAGAAGTCCTCGCTCTGCAGCGCCGCCAGGCCCGCGCGGTCGCCGTCGTGCGTCGGAGAGAAGTCCACCCGCGTCGCGGCCGTGGCGTTCATGTGCTGCTGGCGGCGCCCCACATACGAGGGCTGACCCTTCGAGCCGAGCGGATCAGGCCTCGCCTGCAGCGCCAGGGCGCCTCCGGCCAACCGCCGCCACGAACTCTTCGGCGTCCGCAGCGTCATCCAGTGGAGGCCGAGCTGCGGCCCGTCGAAGTCCTCGCGAAGGGCAAAGTCGCCGTTCAGGGGGATCTTCGCTGCGGGCGCCGAGGGCAGCTTCGGCCGGGCGTGGACCAGCGGGACGGACGCCCCGCCCTCCAGGATCATCGGCCAGCCATCCTTCCAGGTCACCGGCAGCAGGAAGGTCTCGCGTCCGGTGTTGTAGAAGTCGCCGGCATAGGGCCGGGTCGCCAGGAAGCTCGCCCACCATTCGCCGGACGGGGTGTCCACCAGGTCGGCGTGTCCCGCCGAGGTCACCGGGTGGGGCCGGCCCGGCGGCAGGTCGCGCTGGGTCAGGATCGGGTTGCCGGGATAGGGCTCATAGGGGCCCCAGACGTTGCGGCTGCGCAGGACGACCTGGGAATGGTCCTCGGCCGTGCCGCCCTCGGCGCAGGTCAGGATGTACCAGCCGTCCTTCTTCAGGATGTGCGGCCCCTCGATCCAGATCGGCTTCTTCGAGATGTCGACCCCGCCGTTGACCAGCACCCTGCGCGGCCCGACCGGCTTCTGGGCTGCAAGATCGAACTCCTGCATCCAGATGGCCCGGTGGCCCCGATACAGCGCCGGCCCCTCCGGCTCGCCGTTGTTGAGCAGGTAGGTCTTGCCGTCGTCGTCGAAGAAGAACGACGGATCGATGCCCTCCACCGACTTGATCCACACCGGGTCCGACCACGGGCCCGCCGGGTCCTTGGCCGTGAGGTAGTAGTTCTCGCCGCAGTCCACGCAGGTGTTCAGGATGTAGAACGTCCCGTCGCGCCAGGTGATGTCCGGCGCGAACACGGCGCGCGAGAGGCCCAGGCCCGAGAAGTCGAGCTGGGTCGGACGGTCGATGGCGTTGCCGATCTGGGTCCAGGTCACGAGGTCCCGGCTGTGGAAGATCGGCAGGCCCGGGAAGTACGAGAAGGTCGAGGTGACGAGGTAGTAGTCCTCGCCCACCCGCGTGATGCTGGGGTCGGGGTGGAAGCCCGCCAGGATCGGGTTGCGGTATTCACCCGGTCCCGCGACCGCACCGGCCGGGTCATGGCCCCGGTAGTCGAACCAGTCGAACCGGGCTTCCGCCGCCTGGGCGGGCGCCGCCAGCAGCAGGGCGGCGGCGAAGGCGGCGGGGATCGTGCGCCGGGTCATGCCCAGGCCTCCCGTTCTGGCGCGGCGCGGAAGGCCGCGGCGATGGCCTCGCGCAGGGGGTTGGCCTTGAGATCGGCGTCGTAGGGCGTCGGCCGCTTCGGCAGGCCGTCGGCGCGCGGCGTGGTCCCCTGGAGCCAGGAGTAGTGATCCGCCAGGCCCCAGACGAGCACCTGCTTCAACTCGCGGTAGCCCAGCATCAGGTCGAGGAAGTCCCGGGCCAGGGCCGCCACCTCCGCGTCGCGCCGCGCCTTATCGGCGGGCATGGCCCGGTCGTTGACGTCGAACTCGGTGATCAGCAGGTCGAGGCCCATGCCCCGCACCTCGTCGACGAAGGCGCGCCAGCCGCGCTGGTCTGCGGCGGAGAACCGGGCCACGGGGGTGGAATCCACGCCTCCGCCGATGTGCCCCTGGACGCCCAGGGCGTCGACGGGGACGCCCCTCATCTTCATGCCTTCGAGCAGCTTCAGCACGCCCTTGCGGTGCGTGGCCTCCTCGGCGCCGAAGTTCATGTAGTCGTTGTAGACGAGCCTGGCCTTGGGAACGGCGGCCCTGGCCTCGTGGAAGCAGATGTCTATGAGGTCGGGCCCCAGCAGCTTGCCCAGCACCGTGGCCCGCAGCGCGCCGGTGGCGGGGTCGATGGTCTCGTTGACCACGTCCCAGGAGTCGATCTGGCCCGCGTAGCGGCCGGCCACCCGCCGGATGTGGTCGCGCAGCATGCGCTCGGCGGCCTCGCGGGGCCGCGACCCGAAGTCATGCGCCGGCAACCACTTGGCGCCGTATTCATCGCGGTTCCACAGCAGGGTGTGGCCGCGCAAGCCCAGCCCCTTCTCCCGCGCGAACGCCGCCAGCCGGTCGGCGGGCGTAAAGTCGAAGCGGTCGAAGGACGGCCGCAGCACGTACCACTTCAGCTCGTTCTCCGGCACGATCAGGCCGCACTCGCGAGCGATCAGGCCGCTGTACTCCGCATCGCCCACGGCGCGGGCGGGCATGGCCGCCCCGAACCTCAGCCCCTTCCTGCGCGCCAGGGCATCCAGCGACGCCTCCGCCGGAACGGGGGGCGGGGCCGCGGCGCCGCACACCGCCGCCGCGCCCGACAGCGCCAGCGCCTGCCGTCTTGAGATGGCCTGGGACACCGCTTCCTCCGAGATCCTGCCCCGTCTGCCGCGGGGCTGCCGAACAGACGTTGCCCAACGAGGTCAGACCAATCAAGGAGAAAATGGTAGCGCTCCCAATGCCGCATCGCCGGAACTCCGCTACAGCTTGGCCGTGGACACCTCGGCCGAGCATGGATGGCGGGCGTTTGGTCCGGTCGCGGCGTGGACCGCTGCGGCCGCGGCTTGCGCGCTGATCATCGGCCCCGGGCCGTTCGCCCGCTTCCTGGGCGGCGTCCCAGGGCTCCCCGCCATGCTCGGCGCGGGCCTCGTCGCGGGTGTGTGCCTTTGGAGCCTGAGCCGCTGCGGATTCCGGCCCGCCGGCGACGGCGTCCTGACCGGCGCCCTGGCCGCCCTGCCCTTCGCCGCCGTGGTCACGGTCGCCGACGTCCTGCTGCGCTTCCCGGAAGATCTGAACGTTCCATGGCCGGCGGCGCTGGCCTTCTATCCCGCGATCGCGCTGGTGGCGGAGGCGATCTTCCACCTCCTGCCGCTCGCGCTCATCCTCGCCGTCCTGCGGGGCCGGGCCGTGGCCCTGGCCCTCGTGCTCACGGCCCTGGTCGAGCCGCTCTACCAGGCGCGCGGCCTGTTCATGGGCGAGGGCCTGACGCCGCAGAACGCCTTCGTCCTGCCCTTCGTGCTGGCCTTCAACCTCGTCCAGCTCTGGCTCTTCCGCCGCCACGGCTTCCTGGCCATGGCCGCCATGCGGCTCGCCAACTACGCCTGGTGGCATCTGGCCTGGGGCGCGCTCCGGCTGGAGCTCCTGTTCTAGCGCCCAAAAGAAAAGGCCCGGCGCTTGGCCGGGCCCTTCCCTGGGATCGCGAGGGCGGCGCTTAGGACTTCGGCGCCGTCATGGGGGTCAGCGCCTTCGCGGCCTCGCGCTGCTTGGCGAGTTCTTCCGTGTGCAGCGGGATCAGGCCCCGCTGGAGCAGGTAACCGCCGCGGCCCACGGCGGCGTCCGACAGGAAGCCGTCCACGAATTCGCGCAGGCCGGGCGTCACGCCCAGGTTCGCCTTCTTCACGTAGATGTAGAGCGAGCGCGACAGCGGGTAGCTGCCGTCGGAGATGGTCTGGAGGGTGGGCTCCACGCCCTCGATCTTGGCGGCCTTCACCTTGTCGAGGTTGTTCTCCAGGAACGAGTAGCCGAACACGCCCACCGCGCCCGGGGTCTTTTCCAGGGTCTGGACGATGACGTTGTCGTTCTCGCCGGCGTCGATCCAGGCGCCGTCCTTGCGCAGGACGTGGCTGTGTTGCTTGAAGGCGTCCTCATCCGACTTCTTCAGGGCGGCCATGGCCGGAACCTTCTCGGCGCCCTTCTCCATGGCCAGTTCGACGAAGGCGTCGCGCGTGCCCGAGGTCGGCGGCGGGCCGTAGGCCACGATGCGCTCGTTGGGCAGGCCGGGCGCCACGTTGCTCCAGTTGGCGACGGTGTTGGTCGCGAAGCCCGAACCCTGCGGCAGGTCGGCGGCCAGCGCCTTGTAGATCTGCTCGCGGGTGATGTTGAACGTGGGCGCCGCCTTGGCGTTGGCGATCACGATGCCGTCATAGCCGATCTTGATTTCCAGGATGTCGGTGACGCCGTTGGCCTGGCAGGCGTCCCACTCCGACTTCTTCATCCGGCGCGAGGCGTTGGCCACGTCGGGGAAGCCCTTGCCGGCGCCGCCGCAGAACAGCTTGAAGCCGCCGCCCGTGCCGAGGCTCTCCACCTTGGCCGGGGCGCCGCCCGTCGTGCGCGCCACAGTCTCGGCCACGCGCGTGGCGAAGGGGAAGACGGTCGAGGAGCCGGCGGCCCAGACCTGGCCCTGGGCGGCGCCCTTGGGCGCGGCGGCCTGGCCGGACTTCTGCTCGCCGCCTTGTCCGCAGGCGGACAGAGCGACCGCGCTGAGCGCGAGGACGGCGGTGAAGGTCGGGAATCGCATGGCGTTGCTCCGAATGTCGGTTGATCTGCGCGCTACCACCGCTGTGTGACAGTTCGTTGACGGACGATCATGGCTCGTCGTTCGGAATGTTCAGCAGGGTCCCGCAGGCCTTGCAATGCACGGCGTCGGCGTCGTGCCGCATGAGCCCGCAGGCCGGGCAGGTGAAGCGCACCTTGTAGGGCCGGATCAGCGTCTGGGCGAGCCGCACGAACAGCGTGATCCCGCTGATCATGATGACGATCGTCAGCAGCCGGCCCCACAGCCCCGGCAAGGTGATGTCGCCGAAGCCCGTCGTCGTCAGGGTGGTGACGGTGAAATAGAGCGCATCGACGTAGCCCGATATGCCCGGATGCTCGCCAGCGAAGCTGGCATAGACGAAGCCGGTGGCCACGAAGACGAAGGTGACCATGGTGGCCACGGCCTTGGTCACGTCCTCCCAGCGGGTCTCGTCGTAGCGGCGGCCGATGGTCTCCCAGAAGAAGTCGCCGTGGAACAGCGACCACAGCTTGAGCACCCGCAGGAAGGCCAGGTTGAACAGCCACAGCGGGAAGAGCAGCGTGACCAGGACGAAGATGTCCACCCAGACGCTGGGCTTGCGGATCCAGGCCCAGAGGCTGGAGAACGCAAGGGCGCGGGCTACGATGTCGACCGCCAGCACCAGGGCCACCGCATAGTCGACGTAGAGGTAGACGGGATACTTCCGGAGGAACGGGGCGGCGATGAAGAAGCCGATCAGCAGGAAGTCGACGCCGATGATCCCCAGCCGGAACCGCACGGCCGCCGGCGTGCGGCCGTGGTAGAGCTCGCGCAGCTTCACCCGCAGCCTGGGCAAGCGCCGCCGCGATCGGCCCTCGTGGGTCGCTTCCGACAAAATCCCTTCCGCTCCCGCCGGACCACCTGAACCCATGCGCCCCCTGAAGGGTTCATGAGACGCCGCGCAGGCTCGCGCGGCCAAGCGGAAAGGACAAGCCATGCCTGCCAAGTCCGGAGCCCAGCAGAAGGCCGCCGGCGCGGCCCTGTCGGCCAAGCGGGGCGATACCCCCAAGAGCAAGCTCAAGGGCGCCTCGAAGTCCATGATGTCGATGAGCGAGAAGGAGCTCGAGAAGATGGCTTCGACCAAGCGCAAGGGCAAACCCGAGCACGCCGGCAAGTCGTGACGGCCCAGGCGCCACCAGCCATGGCCTGAGGCTTGTCGCCCAGCCTCCGTTTGGGCCAAGCTCCCCCCGACGCCGGCGAAGACCGGCTTTGAGGGGACGAACGGGGGCATCGCATGGTCCGACTCACTCGCCGCGCCTTCGCGGGCGCGCCGCTCGCGCTCACCGCCTGCGCCACGGTCCCGGCCGCGAGAGCGCCGGCCGCCGCCGGCTGGCCCGACGCGACCGAGACGGCCGCCGCCATCCGCCGCGGGGAGCTTACCGCGCAGCAGGCCGTGAGCGGGGCCGTGGACCGGGCGCTGGCGCTCCAGCCGAAGCTGAACTTCCTGGTCGCCTCTGACTTCGACCGCGCCCTGGCCAGGGCCGCCGCCGGGGCGGGGACCGGCCCGTTCGCGGGCGTCCCGTTCCTCATCAAGGACCTGGACGACTACCGGGGCCTGCCGACGCGGTCCGGCTCGTTCTCGCAGCTTCCCCTGCCGCCCGCCAAGGCCCAGGGCCCGCTGGTGGACGCCTTCGAGCGCGCGGGCGTCGTCGTGGTCGGCAAGTCGGCCACGCCCGAGTTCGGCTTCCTGCCCACGACCGAGCCGAACGTCTTCGGCCCCACCCGCAACCCGTGGGACCCCTCCCGGTCCAGCGGCGGCTCTTCCGGCGGGGCGGCCGTGGCGGTGGCGGCCGGCGTCGTCCCCTTCGCCCACGCCAGCGACGGCGGCGGGTCCATCCGCATCCCGGCTTCGTGCTGTGGCCTCTTCGGTCTCAAGCCCTCGCGCGGCCGCATGGTCGGGACCCGCGACCAGACCAAGATCAGCGACCTCTCCGTCGACCACGTGCTGACCCGCAGCGTGCGGGACTCCGCGGCCATGTTCGCGCTCACCGAGGACCAGGGGCCCGGCGCCCAGCATCCGCCCGTGGGCCTCGTTTCCGCTCCGCTTCGCCGCAAGCTGCGGGTGGGCCTCGTGATGGACGGCATGGCCGGCAAGGCGCCTTCGCCCGAGGTCCGCGCCGCCACCGAGCGCAGCGCCAGGCTGATGGAAAGCCTGGGCCACACGGTCGTCGAGACCCGCTGGCCGATGGGCCAGGAGTTCATCAACGACTTCCTCCTGCTGTGGTCGTCGGGCGCGGCCCAGCTCGCCGCCGCCATCGGCAAGGCCGCGGGCCGCAAGCCGGACACGACCCTCCTGGAACCCTTCAGCCTGGGCATGGCCGAGATGTACGCCAAGGCCCCGCCCGGCGCCTTCCAAACAGCGATGGAGCGGCTGCACGCGGCGGCCATGGCCTACGATCCGTGGCTCGTCGGCGCCGGCTTCGACGTGATCCTCTCGCCCGTGGTGTCGGCCCCGCCGCCGCCGCTGGGCTGGGTCGGGCCGAACGTGCCGTTCGATACACTGGTCGAGCGGCTGGTCGAGTACGTGGGCTACACGACCTATCACAACGTGGTGGGCGCCCCGGCCATGAGCGTGCCGCTGAACTGGACCGAGGGCGGCCTGCCGGTGGGGACCCAGTTCGCCGCCCGGGTCGGCCACGAGGGCCTGCTCTTCCAGCTCGCCTACCAGCTCGAAGCCGCCCAGCCCTGGGCCCAGCGCCTCCCGCCCGTCCACGTCTGATCCGAGACGCCGCGCAAGCGGCGGCTCAGGAATTTCGAACCACAGAAAACGCAGAAGGCGCGCCGGCCGCGCGCCTGCACAGAAGGCCTTTCTGCGCCCTTCTGCGTTTTCTGCGGTCAGTCCGGGTTAGAGCGCCGCTTGGCGGCCCTGGCCTCTACGCCGCCAGGCCCTGCAGCCGCGCGGCGGTCTCGCGCACCCGTTCGGGACCGCCCAGGAGCTGCCGGTTCAGGCCGATGCGCTTGAACCAGTAATGGAGGCCGAGCAGGTCGGTGATGCCCATGCCGCCGTGCACCTCGGTCGCCGTGCGCGCCACGAAGCGGCCGATCTCCGAGGTGTGGGCCTTGGCGTGGGCGGCCATCAGCGGCGCCTCGTCAGGGGCGTGGTCGAAGGCGTAGGCGGCGTACCAGACGAGCGCCCGGGCCGGCTCCAGCTCGGCGGCCATCTCGGCGCACAGATGCTTCACCGCCTGGAACGAGCCGATCACCCGGCCGAACTGGCGCCGCTCCTTGGCGTAGGCCACCGCCTTCTCCAGCATGGCCTCACCCGCGCCAAGCGTGTCGGCCGCCAGCAGGGTCCAGGCCGCGTCGCGCAGGCGCCCGAGCGCGCCGTTGTTGGCCAAGGGTTCAGCCGGCGTGTCCTTGAACGTGACCTCGGTGAGCCGGCGCGTGGCGTCGATGGTGCTCATCGCCTCCACGGCCTCGGCGGTCTCGGCCAGGTGCAGCCCGCCCGCGCGGTCGGCCACCACCAACAGGTCCGCGCCCTCGGCGCCGATGACGAACAGCGCCTTGCCGGTGAGCCGCCCGCCCTGCGCCGTCACCCCGGCGCCGTCCCGGGCGCCGGCGATGGGTTCGGAGATGGCCACGCCCGCCGTCACCTCGCCGGCCGCCAGCCTGGGGAGCCAGCGCGCCTGCTGCTCGGCCGATCCAGCGAGCTTCAGGGCCAGGGGCGCCAGCACGGCCGAGCCCAGGAACGGCGTGGGCGCCACGGCCCGACCCAGGGCCTCCGCCGCCAGCGCCGCCTCCAGGAGGCCGAGCCCCAGGCCGCCGTGCTCCTCGCCGATCAGCAGGCCCGGCAGCCCCAGGTCCGCGAGCCCCGCCCAAATGTCGCCGGCCGAGGGCTCGTTGTCGTCGGCGAAGCGGCGCACCCGCTCCAGCGGCGCGAGGTCGGCCAGCGCCTTGGCGAGGCTGTCCTGCAGAAGCTTCTGGTCTTCGGAGAGCGCGAACCGCATCTCAGGCCTCCACCGTCTTGGGCTCGCGCGGCATGCCCAGGCCGCGTTCGGAGATGATGTTCTTCTGGATCTGGGCCGTGCCGCCGCCGATGATCAGGCCCAGGTCGAACATGTAGTTGCGCTGCCACGAGCCCCGGGCCCGCAGGTGCGGCCCGTCGTGGTAGAGGATCCCCAGCTCGCCCAGGGCGTCGATGGCCAACGCCGCCACCTGGTGGTTCAGCTCGCAGCCCTGCAGCTTGACGACCAGCCGGGCCAGCCCCGCCGTCTCGTCCGTCATGGTGCGCAGGCCGTTGAACTTCATGGCGAAGACCCGGGCCTGAAGCTGCATCAGCCGGTCGCGGAAGACCGCGTTGTCGATGATCCGCTGGCCATCCACCGTCTCGGTCTTCATCAGCTCGATCAGGGCCGCGAGCCTGGCCTCGGTGGCGTTCGGATCGCCCAGCATCCCCCGCTCGTGCTTCAGCGTGGTGTTGGCCACCTGCCAGCCCCGGCCCCGCCCGCCCACGACATTGGCCTGCGGCACGCGCACGTCGGTGAAGAACACCTCGTTGAACTCGGCGTGGCCGGTCATGGTCTTCAGCGGCCGCACCTCGATCCCCGGCGTGTCCATGGGGATCAGGACGTAGCTGATGCCCTCGTGCTTCGGCCGGTCGGGCTCGGTCCGCACCAGGCAGAACATCATGTCGGCGAGGTGCGCCGTGCTCGTCCAAATCTTGCTTCCCGAGATGACGAAGTCCTCGCCGTCCTCGATCGCGCGGGTCTGCAGCGAGGCCAGGTCCGAGCCGGCGCCGGGTTCGGAATAGCCCTGGCACCAGACCACCTCGCCGCGCAGGGTGGGGCCGATCCAGCGCGTCTTCTGCTCCTCCGACCCCACCTCCAGCAGGGTCGGGACCAGCATCGAGATTCCCTGGTTGGCGATGCCCCTGGGCGCGCCGGCCGCGATGAATTCCTCGGCGATGATCCGGCCCTTGAGGATGTCCGGCTCGGCGCCGAAGCCGCCGTACTCGCGCGGGATCGTCCGGGCGGCATAGCCGTGCTCGATCAGCAGCCGCTGCCAGGCGAGCGCGTCCCGGGGCTGCCCGGCCTCGTACTCGCCCCGGTTTGCCGCCAGGAAGCCGCGCACCTCTTCGCGAAAAGCCGCCAATTCCGGAGTCAGCGTCAGGTCCATGGCCTGCCGTCCTTACTGTTTCCACCCGTCGTGGCGCATATGCAGCGGGTTTCCCGCGCCGGCGCAACGGCGCCCTGGCGTCAACGTGCGCTTGCGGCGCAGAGAGACCGGGTTCCCCCTGGTGAGCGCAGGAGTTGCATCCTGCACCATCCGTCGCAAACTGCCCGCGCCGGCCGGCATGAAGCCCCTGGAGACCCCGAATGCTCCGTCCCGCCCTTTGCGCTGCCGCGGCGATCGCCCTCGCCGCCTGCTCTTCCGGATCGAGCGATCCCTTCGTCGGCTTCGGGCCGAACCCGGAACTGCCGCCGCCCCACAAGTCCCTGATCCCCACCGTCGGCATCCCCGAGGTGGTGGGTTGGCCGGCGGGCGCCGCGCCCCAGGCGCCGACGGGCTTCACGGTCACCCGCTTCGCGGAAGGGCTCGATCATCCCCGCTGGTTGCTGGTGTTGCCGAACGGCGACGTGCTGGCCGCGCTCTCGGCCTCCGAGCCCAGCAAGGCCGACAAGTCCAACCAGGGGATCAAGGGCTTCTTCCAGAAGCTGCTGATGAAGAAGGTCGGCTCGGCCAGGCCCAGCCCCAACCGGATCATGCTGCTGCGCGACGCCGACGGCGACGGCGCAGCCGAGGTCCGCACCACCTTCGCCCAGGGCCTGAAGCAGCCGTTCGGCATGACGCTCGTGGGGGGCACGCTCTACGTGGCCAATTCCGACGGCGTGGTGAGCTATCCCTACGCCGCCGGCCAGACGGAGGTCGCCGGCCCGGGGACCAAGGTGTTCGACCTGCCCGGCCCGCCCATCAACCACCACTGGACGAAGAACGTCGTGGCCAGCCCCGACGGCTCGAAGCTGTTCGCCACCGTCGGCTCGAACTCCAACATCGGCGAGAACGGCATGGAGAACGAGGTCGGCCGCGCCGCCATCTGGGAATACGACCTCGCCTCAAGACAGGCCCGCGTGTTCGCCAGCGGCATCCGCAATCCGAACGGCCTCGACTTCGAACCCACGACGGGCGTGATGTGGACCGTCTCCAACGAGCGGGACGAGATCGGCAACGACCTGCCGCCCGACTTCCTGACCAGCGTGCGGGACGGCGGCTTCTACGGCTGGCCCTACAGCTACTGGGGCCAGAACGTGGACGCCCGCGTGAAGCCGCCCCGGCCCGACCTCGTCGCCAAGGCGATCAAGCCGGACTATGGCCTGGGGCCGCACACGGCCTCTCTGGGCCTGACGTTCTACCGGGCCGAGGCCTTCCCGGCGAAGTACCGGGGCGGGGCCTTCATCGGCCAGCACGGGTCGTGGAACCGCAAGCCGCTCAACGGCTACCGGGTGGTGTTCGTGCCCTTCGCGGGCGGACGGCCCCAGACGCCGCCCGAGGCCTTTCTGACCGGCTTCCTGAACGCCGACCAGAAGATTCGAGGCCGGCCCGTGGGCGTGGCGGTGGACGGTCGCGGCGCCCTGCTGGTGGCCGACGACGTGGGCGGGGTGGTCTGGCGGGTCGCGCCCGCCAGACCCTGAGGCTTTTGCCTCAGCCCATCTTGAAGACGCAGATCTTGTTGCCGTCCAGGTCGCGGAAGTAGGCGCCGTAGAAGGTCGGCAGGCGCTGGCCGGGCGCGCCGTCGCAGGTCCCGCCGGCGGCGAGCGCGGCGGCGTGGACCTCGTCCACCTGTTCCTTCGACTGGGCCGGGAAGCCGAACATCGTGCCGTTGCCGGCCGTGGCGGGCTGCTCGTCATAGGGCTTGCTGATGGCGATCATGCCGGGCGTGCCCGCGCCGCCGTAGAACTGCATCCGGTCGCCGTTGGCGAAGGTGCGCTGGCCGCCGAGCGGCGTCAGCACCGCGTCGTAGAACTTGGTCGCCTTCTCCAGGTCGTTCGTGCCGATGGTGACGTAGCCGATCATGGGACTTTCCTCCTGCTTTCCGGGCAAGCTTAGCCGGTGACGCCCACGGAAGGGCAAGGCCCGCGTGGACGCGCGGTCGTCCCTCGGTCCAGAGTGCCGGAAGTATCGGGGGAGGATGGGATGTTCCGGAGCGTTGGACTGGGCGCGGCGGCGGTGCTGGCGCTGGCGGCGGGCGCGCATGCCGAGGGCTCGACGGCCGTGCGCCGCGAGGCGGCGGCGGTGAAGGGCCTGGCCCAGCCGGCCGAGCTGGTGGTGGACCGCTGGGGCGTGCCGCACATCTACGCCCGGAGCGCCCGCGACGCCTTCTTCCTCCAGGGCTGGAACGCCGCCCGCGACCGGCTCTGGCAGATCGACCTTTGGCGCAAGCGCGGCCTGGGGCGGCTGTCGGCCAGCTTCGGCCCGGCTTACGTGAAGCAGGACCGGGCGGCCCGACTCTTCCTTTATCGCGGCGACATGGCCGCCGAGTGGGCGGCGTACGGCCCCGACGGCCGGGAGGCGGTGGAGGCCTTCGCCGCCGGGATCAACGCCTATGTGGCCGAGGTCCGCGCCGGTCGGCGTCCCCTGCCCGTCGAGTTCGGCCTGACGAAGAGCGCGCCCGAGGACTGGGCGCCCGAGGACGTCCTGCGCATCCGCAGCCACGCCCTGGTCTCCAACGTCGCCTCGGAAGTGGCGCGGGCCCGCACCATCTGCGCGGGCGGCGTCGAGGCCGACGCGCTGCGGCGGCGCCTGGAGCCGGCCCGCAGGGTCAAGGTCCCAGCCGGGCTCGATCCCTGCGACGTGCCCGAGGACGTGCTCGCCGACTATCTCCTGGGCACGGCCTCCGTGAGCTTCGAGGCGCTGCGCTCCAGCGGCGCCGGGGCCGGGCTCGCCCAGCATATCGACGCCACCTCGGCCGAGGGCTCCAATAATTGGGTGATCGCGCCCGAGCGCACCGCGACCGGGCGGCCGATCCTGGCCAACGACCCGCACCGGGCGGTGGGGACGCCGTCGCTCCGCTACATCGCCCACCTAGACGCGCCGGGCCTGTCGATCATCGGCGCGGGCGAGCCCGCCCTGCCCGGCGTGTCGCTTGGCCACAACGGGCGCGCCGCCTTCGGCCTGACCATCTTCTACATCGACCAGGAGGACCTCTACGTCTACGAGACCCGCGGCGACGCCTACCGCTACAAGGGCGGCTGGGAGCCGATGCGGGTGGTCCGCGAGACCATCGAGGTGAAGGGCGAGGCGCCGCGCGAGGTCGATCTCCGCTTCACGCGCCATGGCCCCGTCCTCAAGCAGGACGACGCCAGGGGCCGCGCCTTCGCCCTACGAACCGTCTGGAACGAGCCCGGCCTCTCCGGCTACTTCGGCTCGGCGCGGCTGTGGCGCGCGAAGTCCTGGGACGACTTCCAGGCGGCCCGCGATCGGTGGGGCGCGCCGCCGCTCAACCTGGTCTATGCCGACACCTCGGGCGACATCGGCTGGTCGGCGGCGGGCCGCACGCCCCGGCGACCCAACTGGGACGGCCTGACGCCCGTCCCCGGCGACGGCCGCTACGAGTGGGCGGGCTTCCTGCAGGACGGCGGCCTGCCGGCCGTGCGCAATCCCAAGGCCGGCTTCTTCGCCACGGCCAACGAGATGAACGTCCCGGCGGACTACCCCATGGCCGAGCGCAAGCTGGGCTTCGAATGGTCGGACCGGACCCGCTCCACCCGCATCCATGAGGTGCTGGCCGCGACGGCCAAGGCCACCCTCGCCGACTCCATGGCCCTGCAGACCGACACCGTCAGCGCTCAGGTCCGCCGGGCCCAGGCGCTCATCGCGCCGCTCGCCTCGGATGATCCCGACGTGGCCCGGGCCCTCGCCCTGCTGAAGGCGTGGAACGGGGACGAGCGGCTGGATAGCCCGGCCGCGTCCATCTACGAGGTTTGGGTCGGCAAGCACCTCGGCCGCGAGGTGGCCGCCCGCAACGTCGCTTCCGAGGACGCCCGGCGGCTGATCGGCGCCGGTTCGCCGGACGCCATCCTGCTCTGGCTGGAGAACGCCACGCCCGCGACGCGCGCGCCGCTGCTGCTGACGAGCCTGAAGACGGCGCTGGCCGAGCTGCGCGGCCGGCTCGGCCCGGACATGGACGCCTGGACCTGGGGCCGGCTGCACCATGCGAAGTTCGTCCCGGCGGCGGCGACCCTGGCCGACCCGCAGCTCGCCGCCCAGATGACGGTGGGCACGCTGCAGATCCCGGGCTCGGCCTCGACGCCGCGAGCGGCGAGCTGGCGCGCCATCGACTTCCAGCAGACCGCCGGGGCCTCGGTGCGCCTCGTGCTGGACGTGGGGGCCTGGGACAACTCCATGGCCATCAACACGCCGGGGCAGTCGGGTGACCCGTTCAGCCCCCACTACCGCGACCTGTTCCCCCTGTGGGCGGCCGGCGCCTACGTGCCCCTGCGGTTCAGCCGCGCCGCCGTGATGGGCGACGCGGAGACCGTCATGAGCCTGACGCCGGCTCCCTGAGCTAGCGGAACCGGTAGGTGATCCCGGCGCCCACCATGCGGGGTGCGCCCGCGATGAAGGTGGGCAGGCCCAGGCTGTCGCCGGTGTTGCCCGCGTCGATGATGTATTCCTCGTCCGTCAGGTTGGTGGCGAAGGCCTCCAGCGTGATCGGCAGCTGCTCCGAGGTCCATGAGACGCGCAGGTTCAGGAGGCCGTAGGCCTTCTGGAACTCGTCCTGCGCTGTGTCGGCCACGAAGACGTTCGGCGGCCGCTGGAACACGGCGAGGTCGTTGTTGTCTTCGAAGAACACCTTCGACTGCCAGGTGTAGCTCGGCCGGATGTCCAGCTCGCCGTTCAGCAGCGGCACGCGCCACGAGGCCGCGACCGACACCGAATGGTCCGGCGACAGGCGGAAGCGGTTGCCGTCGTAGGCGCCGCCCTCGAAGCGGGCGTGGCTGTAGGCATAGGTCGCCAGCAGGTCGAGGCTGCGCGTCACCGCCAGGTCGGCCTGGGTCTCGAAACCGTAGGCCTTGGCCTTGCCGGCGTTGGTGGTGACGAACAGCGTGCCCCGCTGCTCGACGGTCTGGAAGTTGTCGTAGTCGTAGTAGTAGGCCGAGGCGTCCAGGCGCAGGCGCCGGTCCAGCAGGGCCGCCTTGGCGCCGACCTCGTAGCTGTCGACCGTCTCGGCCTCGACCGTGGCGAAGCGCGGGGCCGTTCCGGGGCTGGCCGGGTTCGACGCGGCCAGCACCTCGGGCCGCCGCCCGCGGGCGTACGAGGCGTAGAGGTTCACGTCCTCGGTGGCGGCGTAGCGGGCCACCAGGCGCCAGGTGACGCTGTCGTCGGTCAGGTCCTGGGTGAAGACCTGGCCGTTGCCGGTGGTCGGCTGGAAGGTCAGGCCGAACAGCGGGAGCTGCGCCTCGGGGATCTGCTGCACGATCGGGAGCTGCAGCGCGCCCAGGATGGCCTGCGCCTGGGCCAGGCCCTGGGCCGTGCCGGAGCCCGCGAGCTGCGCCGCCCCGATGGCGCCGCCCAGCACGCTGCGGCCGCCGACCACGCGCGAGCCGAAGCCCGTGGTCTTCTCGTCGCGGGTGAAGCGGATGCCGGCCGAGACCTCCAGCTTGTCGGTCACGTCGGCGGTGACGTCGGCGAAGACGTCGAACGAGTCGAGTTCGCTGGAGCTCGTCGCCTCCTCCACGTGGTTCGAGCGCAGGTTGGCGGCGATGGCCGCGGCCTGGGTCGGGGTCAGCACGATGCGGTTGCCGCTCAGGCTCGCCACCAGGCCCCGCAGCAGGGCGCCGGTGAACGCCGTGTTGCCGAACAGGGCGGCCGGCGCCGGCGTCGTCGCCGGCAGGCCCGTGCCCGCCGCGCCGCCGTTGAGCTGGCCGGTCAGCACGGCGAGGCCGATGCGCTCGTCGAACTGCAGCGGCAGGCGCTGGTCGTCGTTGGCGGTGAAGAAGCCGCCGCCCACGAAGCCGCGCACCCGGCCGCCGTTGTTGTAGTTGAGCCGGATCTCATGGCTCCACTGGTCGCCGCGGGCGTCGTTCAGACCGGTCAGGATCGGCAGCGACAGGCCGTCGGGATCGTAGGTCTCCTCGCTGTCGTAGCGGCGGTAGGCGCTGACGGTGTTCAGGGTCAGGGCGTCCGTCAGCTCCAGCGAGACGAGGCCGGTGTAGCTCACCAGCTCGCGCTCCAGGCCCAGGTCGCGATTGCCCTGGAAGCCCGCCGGCGCGGCCAGCGCCGCGGCGCTCCACGGCGTGCGGTCGGCCAGCACCTGGCCGGTGGCCGGGTTGGTCGGCGAGAAGCCGCCCGACTTGAACGAGGTCCCGGTCGGTTCGTCGCGCTGGTAGTTGGCGATCAGGTCGACCTTCATCCGCTCGGACGGCTCGAAGTGGACCGAGCCGCGCACGGCCGAGGTGTCCACCGACTGGAAGGCGTCGCCGCCGAGCGCGTTGTCCACATAGCCGTCGCGCTGGCGCACGCGGCCCGACAGGCGGAAGGCGACGGTGTCGGAGACCGGCATGTTCAGCACCGCCTCGCCCAGGCGGTAGCCGTAGTCGCCGCCCTCGACCCGCACGTAGCCCGAGGCCTCGCCGGGAGAGGCCTTGGCCTGGATGATGTTGACGCCGCCGATCAGGGCGCCCCGGCCGAACAGCGTGGACTGCGGTCCCTTGGCCACCTCGACCCGCTCCAGGTCGAACAGCTCCACATAGGCCCCCTGGGCCTTGGAGATCGAGACGCCGTCCTGGAACACCGACACCCGGGCCTCGGCGGCCGGGTCGGTGGAGTCCGAGGTGATGCCGCGCATCACGAAGCCCGGATTGTTCGGCGACTGGTCCTGGACCTCGAAGCCCGGCGTGAACAGCGACAGGTCGGCGAAGTCCTGGACGCCCAGCTCCTCCAGCCGCTCGCTGCCGTAGGCGGTCAGCGCGATCGGCACGTCGATGGCCTGCTGCTGCTGCTTCTGGGCGGTGACGACGATCTCTTCGACGGCCGGAGCCTCCTGGGCGGCGGCGGTTCCGCAAGCGCCGATCCAAACCAGGGCGCTCGCCGCGGCCAGCAGCCGCGAACGTGACATATGCATTGAACTATCCCCTACGCTTTGCGCGTGCCTTGGCCCTACGGCGCCATCACCAAGGATTCGTGACAGCCGCGGGCGGCGCCCGCCCTACACGCGTCCGGTGACCGGGACCAGGGCGCCGGTGACCGGCCTTGCCGCTTCGCTGGCCAGGAAGAGGATCACGGCCGCCAGGTCGGCAGGCGCCACCCAGGCCGAGAAATCGGCGTCCGGCATGTCCGCCCGGTTGGCCGGGGTGTCGATGATCGAGGGCAGGACGGCGTTCACGGTGACGCCCGCGCCCTTGAGTTCCTCGGCCAGCGCCTGGGTGAGCGCGTGGACCCCGGCCTTCGAGGCCGCGTAGGCGCCCATGCCCAAGCCCGCCTTCAATGCGGCGGCGGAGCCCACGTTGACGATCCGGCCCGCCGCGCTCGCCTTCAGGTGCGGGATGGCCGCGCGGCTGGCGTTGGCCGCCGTGAGCACGTTCAGCCGGTAGAGCGAGGGCCAGGTGTCGGGCGACCCGCCCTCGAGGGTCTCCCACCGGAAGCCCCCGGCGATGTTGAGCAGGACGTCCAGGCCGCCGAGCCGCTTGGCCGCGGCGTCGATGGCCGCCCCCGCGTGGGCGGCGTCGGTCAGGTCCACGCCCGTCTGGATGAAGGCGTCGGCCGGGCCGGGACAGTCCTTGGCGTGGTCGATGAGGGCGAGCCTCGCCCCCTGGGCCGCCGCCGCCTCGACCACGGCCCGGCCCAGCACGCCCGCCGCCCCCGTGATCGCGATGATCCGTCCCGCCATGCCGCGCACTCCCGGAAATGCAGATGGCCGGGCTTGCGCCCGGCCATCCATGAACAGCCCATTTCGGGGGCGGCCCGCAAGGGCCGCGTTCCGCCGTCCTTACAGCGCCTCGACGATGGTGACGTTGGCCATGCCGCCGCCTTCGCACATCGTCTGCAGGCCGTAGCGCTTGCCGCGGGCCTTCAGGGCGTGGATCAGGGTGGTCATCAGCTTGGTCCCCGAGGCGCCCAGCGGGTGGCCCAGCGCGATGGCGCCGCCGTTGACGTTCAGGCGGTCCGGATCGACGCCCAGCTTCTGGAGGTAGGCCACCGGCACCGAGGCGAAGGCCTCGTTCACTTCGTAGAGGTCGATGTCGTCCACCGACATGCCGGCCTTTTTCAGCGCCCGCTCGGTGGCCGGGATCGGGGCCTCCAGCATGATCACCGGGTCGTGGCCCAGGATCGACAGGTGGTGGATGCGGGCCAGCGGCGTCAGGTTGTGCTCCTTCAGCGCCTTTTCCGAGACCACCATCACGCCCGAGGCGCCGTCGCAGATCTGACTGGAGGTGGCCGCGGTGATCCGGCCGCCCTCGCGCAGCAGCTTCACACTCTTCATGCCGTCGAGGCTGACGTCGAAGCGAATGCCCTCGTCCACGTCGTGGCGCACCGCATTGCCCTCGGCGTCCAGGCCGTCAATGGCCAGGATCTCGTTCTTGAAGGCGCCGGCCTGGGTCGCGGCGATGGCGCGCTGGTGGGACTGGTAGCCGAACTCGTCGAGCTGGTCCTTGGTCAGCCCGTACTTCTCGGCGATCATCTCGGCGCCCATGAACTGGCTGAACTGGATGTTGGGGTAGCGCTCCTCCATCCGCGGGCTCTTCGGCACGCCGAAGCCCTCCTTGGCGGGCAGCGACACCGACAGGCCCATCGGCACGCGGGTCATGCTCTCGACGCCCGAGGCGATCACCACGTCCATGGTGCCGGCCATCACGGCCTGGGCCGCGAACTGCAGCGCCTGCTGCGAGGAGCCGCACTGGCGGTCCACCGAGGTGGCCGGGACGCTTTCCGGCAGCTTGGAAGCCAGCACCGCGTTGCGGGCGATGTTGGTGGACTGCTCGCCCACCTGCATGACGCAGCCCATGACCACGTCCTCGACCGCCGCCGGATCGACGCCGGTGCGGTCCATCAGCTCGTTCAGGACCACCGCGCCCAGGTCGGCGGGGTGCCAGCCGCGCACCCGGCCGCCCTTGCGGCCGCCGGCGGTGCGGGTTGCGGCGACGATATAGGCCTCGGCCATCTCACTGCTCCGTTGGTTTCCTCGTGCGCTTTCGAAGCGCCGTCGAAACAACTGTATGGAGGCGCCGCAACGGAAGACAACGCCCCCCAATTTGCGCCCGTCTCAGAGCTGCGAAAACACCTGCTTCAGGATGGTCTCCAGCCAGGTCCGGTCGGTCTGGTCGAAGGCGGCCTTCGCCTCGGAATCCACGTCGAACACGGCGATCAGCCGACCTTCTCCGTCGAACACCGGAACCACGATCTCGCTGGCCGAGCGGCTGTCGCAGGCGATGTGCCCGGGGAAGGCGTGGACGTCCTCGACCACCTGGGACTGCCGCGTCGCCGCCGCCGTCCCGCAGACGCCGCGGCCGAAGGCGATGCGCAGGCAGCCCAGGGTCCCCTGGTAGGGGCCCACCACCAGTTCGTCGCCCTTGGCCGGATCGACCACGTAGAAGCCGGTCCAGAAATAGTGGTCGAAGGTCGAGGCCAGCATCGAGGCCACCGTCGCCATGCGGGCGGTCAGGTTCGGCTCGCCCGCCAGCACGGCGGCGATCTCCTCGGCCACGGCGGCGTAGCGCTCCGCCTTGGTCTCTGGCAGCACGATGTCGTTGAAGGCTTCGGCCATGGGAAGGGGTTCTAGCGCCACGCCGTGGCTGGACAAAGCCTCCGGCAGCGCATTTTCTGCCCGCCTCGGTTCGGTTTGGGGGAAGCTTCATGCGTTTGGCGGTGCTGGCGTCGATCGTGGCGCTCACGGGGACGGCCGTCCTGGCCCCCATGGTCCAGGCCCAGGTGGCTGAAGGGCCGTCGCGCACCTTCGCGAGCCGCGACCTCTTCGACCTGCAGACGGCGAGCGATCCTCAGGTGCGGCCCGACGGCGGCGCGATCGCCTATGTCCGGACCCGCTACGACGTCATGACCGACCGTGGCCAGCGGTCGATCTGGCTGGCCGATCCGCAGACCGGCGCCCAGTCGCCCCTGGTGGTCGAGGACGCCTCGGCCTTCAATCCCCGCTGGTCGCCGGACGGAAGCCGGCTGGCCTACGTCTCCACGGCGGGCGGGCAGCCGCAGCTCTACGTCCGCTGGGTGGCCCAGGGCCGCTCGGCCAAGGTTGCGACGCTGGAGCAGGCGCCCAACGACATCGCCTGGTCGCCCGACGGCAGGACGCTGGCCTTCACCATGCTGACCCTGGACGAGCCCAAGCCCCTGGGCGCGCCGGTGAAGAAGCCCGAGGGCGCCAAGTGGGCCGAGCCGCTCAAGGTGATCGACCGCATCACCTATCGCGCCGACGGCGAGGGCTATCTGAAGCCCGGCTACCGGCACGTCTTCGTGGTCTCGGCCGACGGCGGGACGCCCCGTCAGGTGACCTTCGGCAAGTTCGACGACTTCGGCCCCATCGATTTCTCCGGCGACGGCCGCAGCGTCCTCTTCGCCACCAACCGCGCCGAGGACTGGGAGCGCGACCCGCAGGAGAGCGAGATCTACGCCGTCTCAGTCGCCGACGGAGCGCTCACCCGCCTGACCAACCGCGTGGGCCCCGACGCCAACCCGGCCGTCTCCCCCGACGGCTCGAAGATCGCCTACGTCGGCTACGACGACACGCGCCGTCGCGGCTACGAGAACGTGCGGCTCTACGTCATGGACCGCGACGGCCGGAACGCCCGCGTGCTCACCGGCGGCCTCGACCGCAGTGTCGGCCAGGCCCAGTGGGCGCCCGACGGCCGCAGCCTCTACGTGGACTACGACGACCAGGGCCAGACCAAGGTGGCCCGCGTCAGCCTAGACGGCCGTGTCGAGACCCTGGTCACCGGCCTGGGCGGCGGCTCGCTGGACCGGCCCTACACCGGCGGCCAGTTCTCGGTTGGCAAGGGCGGCCTTGTCGCCTTCACCCAGAGCACGCCCGAGCATCCCGCCGACCTCGCCGTCGCCCGCGGCGGCAAGGTCACGCGCCTGACCCGCCTCAACGACGACCTGTTGTCGACCAAGACCCTGGCCCGGGTCGAGCACCTGCCGGTGAAGTCGTCCTACGACGGCAAGCCGGTGGACGCCTGGATCGCCACGCCGCCGAACTTCGACCCGTCCAAGAAGTACCCGCTGATCCTCGAGATCCACGGCGGCCCGTTCGCCGCCTACGGCCCGTCCTTCTCGACGGACGTCCAGCTCTACGCGGCGGCCGGCTATGTGGTGGTCTATTCCAACCCGCGCGGCTCCACCTCCTACGGCGAGGCCTTCGCCAACGAGATCGACCGCAACTATCCCAGCCACGACTACGACGACCTGATGAGCGTGGTGGACGCCGCCGTGGGCAAGGGCTTCGTCGATCCCCAGCGCCTGTACGTCACCGGCGGCTCGGGTGGCGGCGCGCTGACCGCCTGGATCGTCGGCAAGACGAACCGCTTCAAGGCCGCCGCCACCCAGAAGCCGGTCATCAACTGGACCAGCCAGGTTCTGACCGTCGACGGCTACACCTTCATGGCCCGCTACTGGTTCGGGAAGATGCCGTGGGAGGACCCGCAGGCCTACTGGGCCCGCTCGCCCCTGTCGCTGGTCGGCAACGTGACCACGCCGACCCTCGTGGTGGTCGGCGAGGAGGACTACCGGACGCCGCCGTCGGAGTCGGAACAGTACTTCCAGGCGCTCCAACTCCGCGGCGTGCCGACCGCGCTGGTCCGGGTGCCCGGCGCCAGCCACGGCGGTCTCGCGGCCCGTCCGTCCCAGTCCGCGGCCAAGGCCCAGGCGATCCTCGGCTGGTTCGAGCGCTATCGCTAAAACCAAGCGTGACCGTTTGTCGCGCCCCCCCGAGGAGCCTCCCGTGACAGGCGCCATCGGCGGGGCGGCGCCCTGGCGGCTCCACCTCTGGGTGGTGAAGGCGGATTAGGCGGGCGGGCCGGGCCGAAGAGGCGGCTGGCGCCTCCTCCCGCTGGGGCGGCCTGATCAAAACAGGAACCCGCCCCACCCCCAAAATGGGTAGTCGGGCGCTTTCTCGGATCGCCGGTATCTCGCAACTTAAGGGCGTACCTCGGGGGAGGTGGATAAGGGCGTTCGCGCCCGCAGGAGCATTGTTTTAGGAATGACGAAGCCGTTGCAGCGAGAGGTCATGGGCGCGCCGCTGGCGCTCGAGCCTCATGATGCCCAAGGCGAAGGCCCGCATCCGGTGGATCGCCACGTCGGCCTCCGGATCCGGATGCGCCGCAAGGAAATCGGCGTCAGCCAGGAACGACTCGCCGAAGCGCTGGGGATCACCTTCCAGCAGGTTCAAAAGTACGAGCGCGGCGCCAACCGTGTCAGCGCCTCCAAACTCTGGGAAATCGCCAAGGCGCTGAAGACGAATGTGACCTATTTCTACGAAGGCCTGAACGAGCACGACACGACGCCTTCGGATCAGGGCGCGCAAGACTTCATGCTCACCAGCGAAGGCCTCGAACTGATGGCCTCGTTCCCGCGGATTCCGAAGCCCGGCCTGCGCCGCAAGCTCGTGGACCTGGTCCGCGCGGTGGCCGACGAGGACTAGGGTCCCCGACACTCCAGTCAGTCCGACAGAGACGGCCGATCCCTCGCGGATCGGTCGTCTTCACTCGCCCTGAAGGCGAGTTCAAACGCCCTCAGGCTTGGGCGGGAGCCTTGTAGCCGTCGCGCAGCTCGCGCTTCAGCACCTTGCCGATATGGCTGCGCGGCAGGCCCTCGACGATCCTGAGGTCAGCCAGCCGCTGGGTCTTGCCGACCCGACCGTTGACCCAGGCCTTCAGTTCGTCCGAGCCGACCGCCTGGCCGGGCTTCAGGGCCACGAAGGCGACGGGCGTCTCGCCCCAAGCCTCGGAAGGCACGCCCACCACCGCCGCCTCCAGCACCGCCGGGTGCTGCACGATCTCGGCCTCCAGGTCGCTCGGGTAGATGTTGAACCCGCCCGAGATGATCATGTCCTTCTTGCGGTCCATGAGCGTGAGGAAGCCGTCCTCGTCGAAGCGGCCGACGTCGCCTGTCCGGATGTAGCGCAGGCCCTCCGGGCTCCACCACTCGGCGTCCGACGTCTTTCCCGGCTGGTTGTGGTAGCCGAGCATCATCGCGCCCGAGCGGCCGACCACCTCGCCGATCTCGCCTTGCGGGACCTCCTGGCCGTCCTCGCCGATCAGCCGGATGTCGTGGCCGGGAAGCGGCTTGCCCACGGTGTGCAGCTTGTCCGGATACTCGTGGCAGACGAGGCCGCACGAGCCGCCGCCCTCGGTCATGCCGTAGTATTCGACGAGGCCGCCCGGCCAGCGGCGAAGCACCTCGGCCTTCAGTTCGGCCGGGAACGGCGCCGAGGTCGAGAACTTCATCCTGAAGGCCGACAGGTCGTACTTGTCGAAGTCCGGATAGGCCATCAGGCGCCGGTACTGCACGGGCACCAGCATGGCGTGGGTCACGCGGTGCTTCTCGGACAGCTTCAGGAACAGCTCGACGTCGAACTTGGGGATTAGCACCGCCGTGCCGCCGTTCGAGATGGTGGGCAGGTAGGAGACGAGCGTCGTGTTCGAGTAGAGCGGCGTCGAGACCAGGGTCACGGCGTCCGCCGGATAGACGCCGCGGCGGATCTGGCCCCAGCGCATCCGGTGCGGCTGGACGATGCCCTTGGGCGCGCCCGTCGTCCCCGACGAGTAGATGATGTTGAAGCCCTGGTCGGGGTCGATCTCGTGCAGGACGGGCTTGGCCCCCTCGGGCGCCAGCCACTGCTCGAAGGGAACGCCCGCGTCCGAGCCGTCCAGGGCAACCCGCCTGGCCGTGACCTCGCCCAGCACCCCCGCCATGGCCTGCGCCACGCCCTTGTCCAGGAAGAACACCTTGGCCCCGCAGTCCTTGAGCTGCAGCACCAGGCTCTCGGGCGTCGACGACGGCGCCAGCGGGGCCACGACGGCGCCCGCGCGCAGGATGCCGAAGAACGCAGCCCCATATTCGGCCGACGTGCTGGCGCAGACGGCCGCCACCTCGGCCTTGCCCACGCCGTCCCGCTGCAGGGCCGCGGCGATGCGGTCCATCAGGGCGTCCAGCTCGGCATAGGTGATGACCCGCCGAGGATCGACCAGGGCGGGCTTGTCCTTCAGGACGGCCGCCTGGGCGCGAATCACGTCGGCCATGGTCCCGAAATCCTGGGACAGCAGTTCCTCGGGGGTCACGCTCAACTCCTTACTCCGACGCCGGGCTCTGGCTCGTGGGCCAGCTCCGCCCGGGCGGCCAGCTGGCGCAGGGTCTCCGCGTGGCTGCCGCGGCTGATGCCGTAGCCCAGCAGCAGCAGGGTCGCCAGCCCGTAGAGGGCGACCTGCACCGGCACATAGACGAGGCCGAGGTTGCGCAGGATGTCGGCCGGCACCGCGCCTGGGGCGACGCCTTCAGGGAAACCCACCGCGCCCACGATCATGCCCGCGCCGAAGATGCCGAGGCCCGAGACCGCCTTGTTCACGAACGCCGCGGCGGCGAAGAACAGCCCCTCCTGCCGCCGCCCGGTCTTCAGCTCGGCGTCCTCCACCACGTCGGCGATCATCGAGACGAAGAGGATGCTGCCGGCGGTTCCCAGCGCGATCGTCGCCACGTTGTTGGCGAAGATCCAGACGTAGAGCGCCGTCGTGCCGTTCTCCGGCATCAGGCCGAGGAGCCGCAGAACCACGGGCGAGACCGAGAGCATCATGGCCACGGGCAGCATGACGAGGGCGGCCGGCTTCTTGTCGAACCGCTGGCCGATGCGCGCGGCGCCCGCGAAGGCGATGACCGCGGCGATCAGGCTGGAGAACGTGAACCCCGCGATCTGGGCGGCGGTGAACTCCCAGAAGTAGGTCGAGAAGTAGAGGGTGATGGCGAAGCCCAGGCCGATGGCCGTGGCCAGGAAGAAGCTCGAGGCCAGGATCATCAGGAACGAGCGGTTGGCGAGCGTGCCGAACATCTCGATCCAGAAGCGGCCCATGCTCAGACGCTCGTGCGGCGGCTCGCGCAGGCGGCCGATCTCGCGGTGGGTCCCGATGGCCGAGACCAGGATGGCGAACAGCATCAGCCCGCCCGCGAAGATCCCGTAATCGTGATAGCCGGCCGCGTTGAGCTGGCCCACCGGATGCTCAGGCGTCGGCCGCAGGAACACCGACAGCGCCAGGCCGTACATGGCCAGGCCTCCCAGCCAGCTGAACAGGAACCGGTACGACAGGAGACGCGTGCGTTCGTCGTAGTCGGTGGTCAGTTCGGCCGCGAGCGCCGCCGAGGGGATCTCATAGGCGCTGATGAACGTGCGGATCAGCACCGCCACGCCCACGAGGTAGGCGATCTGGGCGTTCTCGCTCCAGCCGGTCGGCGGGTTCCAGAGCAGCAGGTAGGACAGGGCCACCGGCAAGGCCGCGGCGTACATGAACGGGTGGCGCCTGCCCCACTTCGAGCGGGTGTTGTCCGAGAGCTGGCCCAGCACCGGGTCGATGAAGGCGTCGATGACCAGGGCCGCCATGATGGCTAGGCCCACCTTCGCGGCCGGCAGCCCCAGCACCTGGGCGTAGAAGAAGGCCAGGAAGAAGGAGAAGCCGTTGTCCTTCACCCCGAAGGCCACCGAGCCGAACCCGTAGAAGAAGCGCGTGCGGAAACCCAGGCGGCGCGCGCCCGGAGCCGTCGTCTCTGCAGCCAAGGCCTTCCCTCCCATCACGCGGGCCCTTGCGGGCTTCTCTGGCAGTCACCGTGCGGGAGCCACGGAGGCCCGTCAACGTTTGAGTTAACGGTATGTAACAGCGCTTGACGGCGGGCTCGCCTCGGGTTGAGTGACTGGTATCCAACAATACGGGAGGCGGCGATGGGTGTGCGGAACTGGGGCCGGCGTGCGGCGATGATGGGCGTGGGACTGACCGTCCTGCTGGCCGGCGGCGCGGACGCCCAGCCGGCGCGGCGCAATCCGGCCGATCCGGCCACCTGGACCACCGGCCGCGCCCGCGACTACCGGGCGCCGGAGGACGTCGCCTTCCGGGCCGTGAACATCGTCAGCGAGGGCGTGCGCCTGCACGGCGAGATGTTCCGCCCCAAGGCCGTCCCGGCCGCCCAGAAGCTGCCGACCATCATCATGGCCCACGGCTGGGGCGGGGTGGCGGCCAACTTCCGCGCCGACGCGGTCCAGCTCGCCCGGGCCGGCTTCCAGGTCCTGACCTTCGACTACCGCGGCTGGGGCGAGAGCGACAGCCGCGTGATCCTCACCGGGCCCGAGCCCCAGCCCCAGCCCCTGTCGCCGGACCGCAAGTTCACGGCGCAGGTCCAGGCGATCCGCGGCTACGTGGATCCGGGCGAGCAGGCGCAGGACTGGTTCAACGTGATCAGCTGGGCGACGGCCGAGCCAACGGTCGACGCGAACCGCATCGGCATCCGCGGCTCCAGCTTCTCGGGCGGCCTGGTCGTCCACGTGGCCGCCCACGACGACCGGGTGAAGGCCCTGGTCAGCCAGGTGGGCTCGATCCCCTCCACGCCCGCACCAGGCGAGCCGAACCCGCTGGCCGCGCCCGCCCGCGCGGCGGCCGCGCGCATGGCCCGTGGCGAGCTGGGCTACCCCGAGCCCGGAGCCCAGGTGATCGGGGCCCTGATGGGCGCGCCCATCGGCGACAAGCTGCTGCGCTGGACGCCAGGCGACGACGCTGCCCGGGTGACCGCCCCGGCCCTCTTCATCGTGGCCGAGAACGAGGAGCTGTTCGACAACCGCCCCAACGCCATCGCCGCTTCCGAGCGGGTGAAGGGGCCGAAGAAGCTGGTCGTGATGCCTGGCATCAAGCACTACGGCGTCTACAACGAGAAGCGCGAGGAGGCCGTGGCGCTGGCCGCCGACTGGTTCCGCCAGCACCTGAAGTGATCAGGCCGCGGGCGGCGAGACCAACCCCTCGAACACGGGGCGCACGTAGCCGCCGCCCGCCGTCTCCGGCGTGAGGTCGCTGGCCCAGAAGTGCAGCTCGGCCGCGGCGTTGATGGCCGCCGTCAGCATCTGGGCGGCGATGTTCACGTCCACGGGCCGCAGCGAGCCGTCGGCGATCCCGTCGCAGATCATCGAGGCGAAGCGGTACGAGAGCTGGCCGAACTTCTCCATCAGCCCGGCCCGGATGCCTTCCGGCACCGCCGTGAGCGCCGAGGTGCGCAGGAGAGGCCCCCCGCCGCCCATCTGGTGCCCGATCAGGGTCGAGGCGACGGTCGCCAGAACTTCCAGGCCCGAGCCCGACGCGGCCTCCGCCGTCCGGATCGCCCGCCACATCAGGTCGAAGGTGCGCTCGAAGCAGGCGACCACCAGGTCGTCCTTGGTCTCGTTGTGGTGGTAGAAGGCGCCCTTGCTGACGTTCAGCCGGGCCGAGATTCGTTCCACCGAGGCGCCGTGGTAGCCCTCGTCGTTGATGAGCTGCGTGGCCGCGCGCAGGAACAGCTCGGACGAGGAGTCCGGTTCGCCCTCCAGCGAAGGCGCCGCCGCCCTCGCCTTGGGCCAGGCGACGCCCGGCGCCAGCAGGCCGTTCACCAGGATGTCGCTCATGCGCTCGGCCGTGCGCGGATAGTCCGACAGCTCCGCCTGGCGCAGCCAGGCGGGAATCCAGAACATCTGCGAGAGCAACAGATGGGTCCGGGCGTTGCGGTGCGTTCGGGGAAGCTCGCCCAGCAGCCCCCGCAGGCGCCGGAACATCTCCACATAGGCCAGGTTGACCGGTTCGCAGTTCAGCGCGCGGACATCGTTGAAGACGGGGATGCGGTCGGCCTCGCCCCGGGCGACGCCTCCCGCGTAGTCGAAATAGGCCCGCACGAAGGCCGAGAGCCGCCTGGCCGGGTCGTCGGGTCCCTCAGCCGCCGCGATCAGCGCCTCGAACTGGCCGATCCCCTTCAGGAAGGCGGCCGCCGCCAGTTCCTCCTTGTTGCGGAAGTAGTAGATGACCCCGGTGGGCACGAGGTCGAGGCGGGCGGCCACCTCGCCGAGCGTCATGCCGCGTACGCCCTTGCGGTTCATCTCCTCGACCGCGAAGCGGACGATGGCGTCCCGGCGGGCCTGGTAGCGCCGGGTCGGCGCCCGCTCGGCCTGGGGCTTCGACGGGGCTGCGTCGTCGGGGGTGGCCATGCCCCTGTTTAGCGAAGTTGGAGCTCCGGCGCTAACGCGACGCGCCTTATGCTGACGTCACGGCACGCGCCCGACCACCGGCACGAGCGCGCCGGTGACCGCCCGCGCCTGCGGCGAGGCCAGGAACAGGATCACCCGGGCGAGGTCCTGCGGCGCCACCCAGATTGAGGGGTCGGCGTCCGGCATGTCGGCGCGGTTCGCGGGCGTGTCGATGATCGAGGGCAGCACCGCGTTCACGGTCACCCCGCTTCCCTTGAGCTCCTCCGCCAGGCTCTCGGTCAGGCGGTGCACGCCGGCCTTGGCGGCGGCGTAGGCCCCCATGCCCGCGGCCGCCTTCACGGCGGCGTTGGCTCCGACATTGACGATCCGCCCATCCGGCGCGGCCAGCAGGTGCGGCAGGGCCGCCCGCGAGGCGTTCGCGGCGGTCAGCACATTGCCGGCGTAGAGCGCCGCCCAGGCCCCGGGGTCCCCGTCGGCCAGGGTCTGCCAGGCGAAGCCGCCGGCCGCATTGACCAGCACGTCGAGGCGTCCCAGGCGCGCCACGATAACCTCCATCGCCGCGTCCGCGGCCGCCGGATCGGCGAGATCGACCCCGCCCAGGGCCAGGGCGGCGTCCGGCGCCGCCGGAACCGGGGTCCGGTCGATCAGGGCCACCCGGTATCCGTCGGCCGCCGCGGCCGCGGCGATCGCCCGACCCAGCGCTCCGAAGCCGCCGGTGACGGCCAGCACCTTGGAACTCATGCCATCCTCGTCTCAGAAGAAACGGCCGGCCGCACCAGGGGCGCGACCGGCCGGCCACTTGCTCCAACCAGGAGATCAGAAGCTCAGGTTCGCCTGGAGGCCGAAGCTGCGCGGATCGCCCCACTGGCGCACCGTGAGGATGCCCAGGTTGATGGAGCTGGCCACGTACTCCTTGTCGGCGAGGTTCTTGCCCCACAGGACCAGTTCGAGCTTTCGCCCGGCGACCGAGATGTTGGAGAGCGCCACCCGCCCATCGAGCACGCCGTAGGCCGGACGCTCGGCCAGCGGATCGCCGTTGATGTTGCCTTCCTGCCGCGACCGCCAGGCGTAGTTCAGGCCCGCGCTCAGATCACCGACGCCGACCGTTCCGAAGTCGTAGTTCACGCCCACCGTGTAGTTGTGCTTGGGCGTGAGCGGGAACTCGTAGGTCTTGGTCACGTCCGTGCCGTTGGGCAGCACGAAGTCATCGTACTTGGCCTTGGTCGCGCCATAGCCGAAGTCGATCCGCAGGTTGTCGATCGGGCGCACGAAGCCCTCGATCTCGATGCCCTGGATATGGGCCTCGCCGGCGTTGATGATCGAGGTGGTGACCAGGGCCGGCACGAACACGCCCGCCTGGAAGTCCTGATACTTGCTGTAATAGGCCGCCGCGCTGAGGCTCAGGCGGTGGTCGAACCACACGCCCTTGGTGCCGATCTCGAACGACTTCAGCCGCTCGGGCTCATAGGCCGTCAGGAAGGCGGCGTTGCTGGTGGCCACGTCGTTGTTGCCGCCGCTCTTGAAGCCGGTGGCGTAGCGTCCGTAGACGTTCCAGTCGTCGCGTAGCTTCCACGAGACGTTCACCTCGGGCGTGAACTGGGACCAGTCGCCCCGCGCAGTGACCGGGATGAGGTCGGCCGGACCGATGTTGGTCGGGCCCGGCAGGGCGCCCAGGGCCGGGCCGCCGCTGCGGGTCACCGGCGCGCCGGCGGCCGTGCGCTGGAAGACACCGCTGCCCAGGTTGCTCGGGTTGGCGGCGTAGGTGTTGTAGTCTTGGCTGAGCGCGGTCGTGCGCTTCAGGTCCTTGCTGAGACGGCCGCCGAGGGTGACGCTCAGGCGATCGTCCAGGGACTCCGGCGTCCAGGTCATCTGGCCATAGATGGCCAGCGATGTGTTGTTCGCCGTCCGGTCGTAGGTGGAGTAGCGGTTGCCGCTGTACTGGAAGCTCCAGCGCGGGTTGTTCACCTTGTACTCGTCGTTCAACACGAAGGCGCCGAAGGTGTAGCGCACCGGGCCGTTGTCGCCGATGACCTGGAGTTCCTGCGAATACTGCTTGTAGTCGTTGTTCAGGCTGAACCGGATCAGGTCGTACGACGTGCCGTCGAAGTCCGTCGTGCTGCGGCTCTTCATCTTGCGGTAGGCGGTGATCGCCTTGACCGTCACCTCGCCCAGCAGCGGCAGCCGGCCGGGCTCGTAGGTGGTCACCAGGCTGTGGCCGGTCACGAAGAAGTCGCTGCGCACCGCGCTGTCGTTGGCGATGCCCTTCGGCCGCGACGTGTGCAGGGCGGGCGCGATCTGGGAATAGTACGAGGCCGTCGGCGCGGCGCTGACCGCGCTGATGGCCAGCATGGTCGGCGACGAGAAGCTGCTGGTGTTGTCGAAGCCGTAGGCCAGCGTCAGAGCCTCGCTCGGGCGCCAGCGGACGTCCAGGCGATAGGCGTCCTGGTCGATCGAGCCGAAGTCGTCATGCCGCGCAGCGGCGTAGGTGTTGTCGAAGAAGCCGTCACGCTTGCGGCCCGAGTAGGCGACCTTCACGTCGAAGGCGCCGAGCCCCTCGCCCACCTCGCCGAAGCGGGGCAGGTTGAGCACCAGACGCTGCTCCAAGAGGCCCTCGTTGCCGGCGCCGACCTGCAGGCGCCCGCCGAACTCCCCCGTAGGGGCCTTGGTGACCAGGTTCACTGCGCCGCCGATGGTGTTCTTGCCATACAGGGTGCCCTGCGGTCCGCGCAGGACTTCCACCCGCTCCAGGTCGACCGTGTCGAACGCCGCGCCCGTCGACTTCGAGAGCGGCACGCCGTCGATGTAGATGCCGACCGGCTGGTCGCGGCCCAGGCTCGTGTCGCTGGAGGGCGCGAGGCCCCGGATGGTGATCAGCGGGCCGAAGGCGTTGCCCACGGTCGCGTTGATCTGGATGTTCGGGATGTAGTTGGCGATCCCCGACACGTCGGCGACGCGCGCCTTGTCCAGGGCCTCCGACCCGATCGCCGAGACCGACACCGGAACGTCGATCAGCCGCTCCTCGCGGCGCTGGGCGGTGACCACCACCTCATCGACGGTGTCGCCCTGGGCCGGATCAGCGGCCGCCGCGGAGTCCGCCGCCCACGCGGCGCCTGGCGCCAGGATCGTGGTGGCCAAGAGAACGGCCAGCCGGCCGGATGATTGCCTACGCATCAGAACCTCCCCCTGAGCCCCTTCCCGAGGCTGCTTCTTTGGTATTCGTTGTAACCGTTGTGACGTTGCGGCAACGCACCGGACGCCACACAGCCATGAGTTGAAATAACTACCTATACATTCGGGTGCGATAGCAAGTCTAATGATGAACGATAATCAGTCCACCATTTCCAACACTCTGCATCTCACCGATATACCGCTGGGATGATAGACCCCGCACGATCCGATTACATCTCAATACACTGAAGGAAAATCTGCCAGTGGCGATAATTCTGTTCTCATTCGAGAACAATCGACGCCCAGCGGATCGGACCTTCGACCCATCGCGCGGCCGACTTCCCACGCCTCGGCATGGACCAGGCGCGGGCGCCGCCGGTGGCGGCGGCCACGCGCCTGGGTGAAGTGGTGCATCAGGCCGCCACCTCGGCCGCGACCTTCACCTCGATGCCGCCGGTGGGATTGTCGTCGTAGCGACCCATCCAGAACGGCTGCAGCCATTCGCCGGGCACCTTCTCGAGGATCTCGCCCCCGGTGATGCTGCGTCCCTCGCTGTACTCCATCTTCACCAGCCGGCGGACCGGCACGTCGGCGATCGGATCGGCGGGGGATTCGCGCAGGATGATCTCGCCGCCGGTGACGGTGTTCAGCTGGTCCCATTCCCGCTGCCAGTTGAGCTGGGTCAGGAACACGTCGCCGTCGAAGCCGAAATTGGTGTCGATGTTCGGCATGGCCTTGTAGCAGAACAGGTGCTCCATGAAGCTGCGCGGCCCCTGGCTCTCGCCCACCTTGCCCTTCATCTCGATGATGGTGACGCCGTTGCGCGTGCAGGTGACGTGGATGTTGTCGCCGTCGCGGTGGAAGCCAACCTTGGCCAGCTTCTTGGGTTCGCCGAAGCGCTCGCGGCCGCCGATGACCACGAACTCGCCCTCCATCGGCATGGCGAGGACGTACCAACCCGGACGGCCCTGGTAGCGGGCGGCGACGCCCACGGTGCAGGTGCCCGAGGTGACCACCTTGCCGGGCGCCGGGTGCATCTCGACGTGCGAGAACTGGACCATCACCACGGGGTCCGCGTCGGGGGTCAGCGGCTTGGGCAGCAGGGCCGCGGCGATCTCGGGGTAGGTCTCGTAGAACGCCCGCAGCGTCTTCACGACGTTGTTCATGCCCCCGCCCGCGCGGCGCGCGGCCAGCACCGACGCCAGCTTTTCGGGATCCTGCACGTACCGCAGCTTGGCCATGGTCTTCCTCCTTGGACGTTTTCTTGTGTCCAGGCGCCCGCTCCGTGGCTCCGCAATCGGGAGCGGGACGCCGGGTCGGGCCGGGCGGCCCCCGCCGTCAGGCGGCCTTCACGAAGCTCTTCTTGTAGGGACCGATCTTGGCCGCGACGGCGTTCAGCGCAGGCAGGTCCAAGTCGAAGACCTCGAGCGCATTGCCGCCCAACATCCCGGCCACGTCCTCCTCGGGCAGACCGCCAAGGCTCTCCACCATCTTCTGGAGGGTGTTGGGCCAGGTGCCTTCCGGGTGCGGATAGTCGGTGCCCCACAGGACCCGGTTCACGCCGATCTTGTAGTAGGAGTCCGTCGTCTCCTCGTCCGGCAGGGCCGAGCAGCCGACCCAGATGTTCCGGCGGAAGTAGTCGCTGGGCTTCATCGTCAGGTTCGAGCGGTGGTCGCCCAGCTTGCCGCTGGTGTGCTTCACCGAGGCGCGGACGTCCATCAGCTCGAGGATCCAGGGGAACCAGAACTCCCCGCCCGCCTCGGTGAACACCGTCTTGAGCCGCGGATAGAACTCGTAGACTCCGCCGAAGATCATCGTCCACATCGGACGGGTCAGCCAGAAGGCGTATTCCGACAGGTAGCAGCCGATCCAGCCGGGCGAGCTCACGTCGTACGGCGCCGCCGCACCGGAGTGGAAGTTGATCGGCAGCTCCAGTTCCTGGAGCAGCTCCCACATCGGATAGTACTTGGGGTGGTTGTAGTAGTCGAAGCCGTCCATCAGCGTGGGCAGCATGACCCCCTTCAGGCCGTTCTCCTTGGCCCAGCGGATCTCCGCCAGGTTCAGATCCATATCGTAGAGGGCCGGGATGACGGCCAGGCCGATCCGGCGGACCGGGTCCATCTTGCAGAAGTCGGCCATCCAGCGGTTGTGGGCCCGGGCGCCCGCCCACTGCAGCTCGGCGTTGTCGCGGCTGGGGCGCAGGCCGATGTCCGCGCCGAACGGCGGGGCGTTGCGCTCGGTGATACCATCGGGGAACAGCACCTCGGCGGCGACGCCGTCGGCGTCCAGCACCCGGTTGCGGATGGTCGAATCCCACGCGCCCTCCAGGCCCTCGCCGGCCTTGGCGCGCCACTTGGTGTTGAAGTCGTCGATCAGGAAGTTCTTCTCGTGCTGCTCGCGCGCGGCGATCTCGTGGGCGATGCGCCGGTCGAACTCCTCGTGGTGCTTGGACTCCAGGTACTCCCGGTACCGTTCCGGCGGCAGGCCGGCATGGCCGTCCGACGAGATGACGAGATAGCGATCCACGGGGACCTCCCTGATGTGCTTGCGGCGCGGGGCGGACGCCCTGGCCCGCCCGGCCGTGAATGCCTGACCCTGGAAGTATCGCGACGGCCATAGACGCGAAAAAGCGGCCTAAAGCGCACTCACCATCCACGTACGGAAACAATCCTCTCGGACGGCCTTCCCGAACGGGTACGAACCCGGGCGCGGATATTCCGGGAGTCCTGAGGCTTCACGCACGTGGCGCTGTGGGCTCAAGGCATTGTCCCTCACCGCAAACAATCAGTTCGCCCTCGTGAGCTTCACCCGCCGGGGGCCCGCCCATAGCGTCCGGGCGGCTCGGAAGAGGCGCCGCAGAACGCCTCCGGGGAGGGCTGGGACAAGACGATGTTGGACAAGCGTATGAACCTGGAGGGCCTGCTGGCGCAGCTCTCCGACGGCATGACCCTGGGGATCGGCGGCTGGGCCACGCGGCGCAAGCCGATGGCCCTGGTGCGCGCCATCGCCCGCTCGTCCCTGCGCGACCTGACACTGGTCGCGCCCTATGGCGGCCCGGACGTCGGCCTGCTGGCCGCGGCCGGCAAGATCCGCAAGCTGGTCTTCGCCTTCGTCTCGCTGGACCACCTGCCGCTCGACCCGCACTTCCGCAACGCGCGCCAGGCCGGCGCCTTCGAGGTGCGCGAGCTCGACGAGGGCATGGCCCAATGGGGTCTGCGGGCCGGGGCCATGCGCCTGCCCTTCCTGCCGACCCGGGCCGGCCTGGGCACCGACGTGATCGCCGAGGCGGGCATGAAGACCGTCCGTTCGCCCTACGAGGACGGCGAGGAGCTGGTGGCCATGCCGGCGCTGCGCATGGACGCGGCTCTGATCCACGTCCACCGCGCCGACCAGCTCGGCAACACCCTGATCCTCAGCCCCGACCCGTTCTTCGACGAACTGATCGCCCGGGCCTCGGACCGGGTGTTCGTCTCGACCGAGAAGCTGGTGGCCACGGCCGAACTTGGCCTGCCCGCGAACGCCCGCTTCAACCCCTTCGAGCGCAGCGTCGTGACCGGCGTGATCGAGGCCCCGTTCGGCGCCCATCCGACCGGCGCCTCGCCGGACTACGGCATCGACCTCGACCACCTGAAGACCTACGCCGCGGCCGCGACGCCCGAAGCCTTCGCCGACTACCGCGCCCGGTTCGTGGAGGTGGAGCCCGAAGCCTACCTGCAGGCCGTCGGCGGGCCCGAGCGGGTCTCCGCCCTGCCGCCCCCGGTGTACTGACCATGACTGACTTCACCCTTGCGGAACTGTGCGTCGCCGCCTGCGCCGAGGCCTGGCGCGACGACGGCGAGGTGCTGGCCACCGGCATCACCCTGATCCCTCGCCTCGCCGCGGGGCTGGCCAAACTGACCTTCAACCCGGCGCTGATGATGACCGATGCCGAGGTCTACCTGGTGAACGAGCCCGTGCCGGTCGGCCCGCGTGGCGACTATAGGATCCGGCCCGAGGGCTGGATGTCGTACGCCCGGACGTTCGACAACATCTACGGCGGCAAGCGTCACGCGCTGGTGGCGCCGGTCCAGATCGACCGCTTCGGCCAGACCAACATCTCGACCATCGGCGACCGCGCCCGGCCCAAGGCGGCGCTGCTGGGCGTGCGGGGCTATCCGGGCAATTCGATCAGCCACGCCAACAGCTACTTCGTCCCCTCGCACGACGCCCGCGCCTTCGTGGCCGGCGAAGTCGATTTCGTCTGCAGCGTCGGCTACAATCCGGCCCGCTGGCCGGGCGGCAGGAAGCCGCCGCACCTCGACCTGCGTCTCATCGTCACCAACCTCGCCGTGCTGGACTTCCAGGGGCGCGACCACGCGATCCGCGTGCGCTCGCTGCATCCCGGCGTGACCTTCGACGAGGTGCAGGCCGCCACCGGCTTTCCGCTCGAACGGCCGGCCGAGATTCCCGCGACCCCGGCGCCCGCGGCCGACCAGCTGCGGCTGATCCGCGAGGTGCTGGACCCCCACGGCCTCAGGGCCGGCGTGTTCAAGGGCGACCCGCCGGGCGTCCGGACCCCGGCGTGAAAAGGACAGAGCCGATGGACCTCATCGATCCCGAACCCGTCAACGTGGTCTACGAGACCGAGACGCCGGTGCTCTACGAAGCGGCCGACGGCGTCGCCTGGGTGACCATGTCCCGCCCGGCGTTCAACCACGTCCAGAACAGCCAGATGACCTACGCCCTGGACGCCGCCTTCCGGCGGGCCGTGGACGACGACGCGGTGAAGGTCATCGTGCTGCGCTCCACCGGCAAGCACTTCTCCGCGGGCCACGACATCGGCACCCCCGGCCGCGACCACAAGAAGAGCTTCGATCGCGTCCACCTCTGGTACGACCACGTCAACAAGCCAGGCGCCGAGCTGCTCTACACGCGCGAGCAGGAGGTCTACCTCGGCATGTGCCGCCGCTGGCGGGAGATCCCCAAGCCGACCATCGCCATGGTCCAGGGCGGCTGCATCGCCGGCGGCCTGATGCTGGCCTGGGTCTGCGACCTGATCGTCGCCAGCGAGGACGCCTTCTTCCAGGATCCGGTGGTGCGCATGGGCATCCCGGGCGTGGAATACTTCGCCCACGCCTTCGAGCTGCACCCGCGGGTCGCCAAGGAGTTCCTGTTCATGGGCGAGCGGCTGCCCGCCGCCCGGGCCTACGACCTTGGCATGGTCAACCGCGTCGTCCCGCGCGAGAGCCTCGAGGACGAGACGCGCGCCATCGCGCTGAAGATCGCCCAGATGCCCCGCCTGGGCCTGGCCCTGACCAAGCAGGCGGTGAACCACGTCGAGGACCTGCGCGGCAAGCGCACGGCGATGGACGCGGTGTTCCACATGCACCATTTCGCCCACGCCCAGAACGACCTGGTCAGCGGCGACAGCCTGGCCGGCCTCGACGGCAAGTCCATGGCCGCGGCCAACAAGAAGGCGGCGAGCGAGGGCTGATGTCCGATCGCTTGCGCACCGTCCTGACCGACCGGCTGGGTTGCCGCTATCCGGTGATCCAGACGGCCATGGGCTGGGTGGCCACGCCCGCCCTGGTCGCCGCCTCGTGCGAGGCCGGCGCCTTCGGATTCCTGGCCGGCGCGGTGATGACGCCGGACGAGCTGCGCGCCGCGATCGCTGAGGTGAAGGCGGCCACCGATCGGCCCTTCGGCGTGAACTTCCACATGTTCCAGCCGGGCGCGGCCGAGATCGTCGAGATCATCATCGCCGAGCGCGTGCGGGCCGTGAGCTTCGGGCGCGGGCCCGACGCGGCCATGATCCGCCGCTTCCGCGACGCGGGCGTCCTCTGCATCCCCACCGTGGGCGCGGTGAAGCACGCCGTGAAGATGGCGGAGCTGGGCTGCGACATGGTCACGGTCCAGGGCGGCGAAGGCGGGGGCCACACCGGCGCGGTCGCCACCACCGTCCTGCTGCCCCAGGTGCTGGACGCCGTTGACGTGCCCGTGGTCGCCGCCGGCGGCTTCGCGGACGGACGCGGCCTGGCCGCGGCGCTGGCGTGGGGCGCGGTCGGGATCGCCATGGGCACCCGCTTCCTGCTGACCCGCGAGAGCCCCGTCCCCGAGGCGGTGAAGGCCCGTTACCTCGCCGCGACCCCGGACCAGATCGTGGTCTCCACCAAGGTGGACGGCATCCCGCAGCGGATGGTCCGCAACCGGCTGCTCGACCGCATCGAGGCCGCCGGCCCCGCCGGCCGCTGGGTGCGCGCCGCCTCGGCTGGCCTCGCCATACGCCGGGCCACGGGCGCCTCGGCGGGCGAGCTGATCCGCGCCGCGCGCGGCATGACCGCCCACGGGGGGCTGAGCTTCCAGCAGGCCGTTATGGCCGCCGCCGCCCCGATCCTGATCCAGAAAGCCGTCGTGAGCGGCGATCCCGACGAGGGGCTGATGGCGTCGGGCCAGGTGGCCGGGCGCGTGGACGACCTGCCCTCGTGCCGCGAGCTCGTGGAGCGCATCGCCGTCCAGGCGCGCGGGCGCCTGGAGGCCCTGTGCGGGGAGCCCGCGCCCAAGGCCAGGAAGGGAGGACGCTGATGCCGATCCGCGTGGAGGTCGCCGACCGCATCGCCGAGGTGGTGTTCGACCACCCGCCGGTGAACGCCTTCGATTCCGAGCTGTGGAACGCCCTGCCCGGCCTGATCGCCGAGGCCGGGGCCCGCGAGGACGTGCGCTGCGTGCTGATCCGCGCCGAGGGCCGCGGGTTCTGCGGGGGCGTCGACATCAAGGAGATGCAGGCCCACCCCGAGCGCATCGTCCAGCTGAACCGCGGCAACTACCTCACCTTCCGGGCCGTCCGTGAATGCCCCGTGCCGGTGGTCGTGGCGGCCCACGGCTTCGTTATCGGCGGCGGCATCGGCATCTGCGGCGCGGCGGACGTCATCATCGCCGCCGAGGATGCCTTCTTCTCCCTCCCCGAGATCGACCGCGGGGCCATGGGCGGGGCCTCGCACCTGTCGCGCATGCTGCCCCTGCACAAGGTGCGCGCGGCCTTCTTCACCGGCGGCAAGATCAGCGCCGCCGAGGCCTGGCGCCTGGGCGGAGTCGAGAAGCTCGTCCCAACGGAGCGACTGCACGCCGAGGCCCGCGAGTTCGCCGCCGTCATCGCGTCCAAGAGCCGGACCGCGCTGGTGCTCGCCAAACAGGCCCTGAACGGCCTGGAGGCCCGCGACGTCGACCACGGCTACCGCTTCGAGCAGGGCTTCACGCTCGAGATGTACATGCACCCGGACAGCCAGGCCTCGCGCGACGCCTTCGTCCACGAGAAGGGCCAGGCGGCGAAGTTCTGATGGACCTCCGGTACACCCCCGAGCAGGACGCCTTCCGCGCCGAGGTGCGCGCGTGGCTGACCGCCAACGTCCCGGCCGGACGCCTGCCGTCGTTCGACACCGCCGAGGGCTTCGAGGCCCACCGCGCCTGGGAGGCGAAGCTCGCCGCCGGACGCTGGAGCGCAGTGACCTGGCCCGAGGCGTACGGCGGCCGGGGTCTCGACCTGATCCGCTGGCTGATCTTCGAGGAGGAATACTGGCGGGCCGGCGCGCCCGGCCGGGTCGGCCAGAACGGCGTCTTCCTGCTGGCCCCCACGATGATGGAGTACGGCACGCCCGAGCAGAAGGCGCGCTTCCTGCCGCCGATGGCCACGGGCGAGGAGATCTGGGCGCAGGCCTGGTCCGAACCGCAGGCCGGCTCCGACCTCGCCGCCGTACGCTCGACGGCGACGTGCGAGGGCGACAGCTACATCCTGCGGGGCCACAAGATCTGGTCCTCGCGCGCGGTCTTCGCCGACTGGGCCTTCGGGCTCTTCCGCACGGACCCGGACTCGGAGCGCCACCGGGGGCTGTCGCTGATCCTGTTCCCGCTGTCGGCCGAGGGCGTGAAGGTCCGGCCGATCCCCCAGATCGACGGCGAGGCGGGCTTCGCCGAGATCTTCCTGGACGGCGTGCGGGCGCCGGTCGCCCACCGGCTGGGCGGCGAGGGCGAGGGCTGGAACGTCTGCATGGCCACGGCCGGCTTCGAGCGCGGCCTGATGCTGCGCAGCCCGGCGCGTTTCCAGATGGCCGCCGCCCGGCTCGCCGAGCTGGCCGCGCGCCAGCCGACCGACGCCGCGCAGGAGGCGGCGGTGCTGCAGGCGGTGATGGACGCCGACGCCTACGCGCTCTCCATCTACGCCACCGCCTCGCGGCTGATGGCGGGCGGGCGGATCGGCGCCGAGGCGAGCTGCAACAAGATCTTCTGGTCCGAGCTGGACGTGGCCCTGCACCGCGCCGCGCTCTCGATCCTGGGCGCGCGGGCCGAGCTGTCCGGCGCCGACGATCCCTGGCTGGACGGCTACCTCTTCTCGCTGGCCGGGCCGATCTACGCCGGCTCGAATGAGATCCAGCGCAACATCATCGCCGAGCGCGTGCTCGGCCTCCCGAAGGGCTGAGCGCGTGGACTTCACCTTCACCGACGAACAGCTGATGACCGCGGGCGTGGTCCGCGACCTGCTCGCCGACCGCTGCACGGGCGCCGATCTGCGCCGCCTGATGGCCGAGGACGCGCCGCGCGACGCCGCCCGCTGGGCGGCCCTGTGCGACATGGGCCTGACCGGCGTGCTGGTCCCCGAGAGCCAGGGCGGGCTGGGGCTCTCCGAACTCGACTTCGTGCTCGTCGCCGAGGAATGCGGCCGTGCGGCGCTGCCCGAGCCCCTGGCCGAGCACGCGGGCGTCGGCGCGCCGCTGCTGGCGGCGCTGGCGGCGCTGGCGGACGCGCCCCGGGCGGCGGCCTGGCTGGAGAAGGCCCTCTCGGGCGAGGCGACGGTCGCGGTGGGCCATCCCGCCAACCCCTTCGTCGCCGACGCGGACACGGCGGGCGTCCTCCTGCTGGCCCATGACGGCGAACTGCACCTGCTGGAGCCGGGCGAGGTCACGCTGACGCGCCGCCCCAGCATCGACCCCTTCCGGCGGCTGTTCGACGCGGCGTGGCGGCCCTCCCCCGCCACCCGGGTGGGGGACCGGCCAGCCGCCGGATCCCTCCTCGACCTGGCGTTCGACCGCGGCGCGCTGTTCGCCGCCGCCCAGGCCCTGGGCCTCGCCCAGCAGGCCGTGGACATGGCCGCCGCCTACGCCCGCGAGCGCATACAGTTCGGCAAGCCGATCGGGGCCTACCAGGCGGTGAAGCACCACCTCGCGACCTGCCAGGTGAAGATCGAGTTCGCCCGCCCCGTCGTCCACGCCGCCGCCGCCCAGATCGGCCGGCAGGATGTCTTCTCCAGGGCCCGCATCTCCCACGCCAAGCTGGCGGCCACGGCCGCCGCCGATCTCGCCGCCCGCACCGCCATCCAGGTGCACGGGGCCATGGGCTACAGCTGGGAGGTCGACGCCCACTTCTACCTGAAGCGCGCCCTGGCCCTGCAAGGCGCCTGGGGCGACGAGCGGTTCCACCGCGCCCGCGTGGCCGCCCGGGGGGCGCTCACGCCCGACCAGACCTTCGCCATCCCATCCAGACCGAGTGAGACAGTCCATGCCGCGTGAGGCCTACATCATCGACGCCGTGCGCACCCCCATCGGGCGCAAGAAGGGCGGGCTCGCGGGGCTGCATCCGGCCGACCTGGGCGCCCATCCGCTGAAGGCCCTGATGGCCCGCACCGGCGTCGATCCCGAAGCCGTGGACGACGTGGTGTTCGGCGCGGTGGACACCATCGGCCCGCTGGCCGGCGACATCGCCCGCACCTGCTGGCTGGTGGCGGGCCTGCCCGAGCACGTGCCCGGCGTCACCGTGGACCGCCAGTGCGGCTCGTCCCAGCAGGCCGTCCACTTCGCCGCCCAGGGCGTGCTGAGCGGGACCCAGGACCTGGTGGTGGCCGGCGGCGTCCAGGCCATGAACGCCATCCCCATCTCGGCCGCCATGCTGGCCGGCCAGGCCTACGGCTTCGAGGACCCGTTCCGCGGCTCGCCCGGCTGGCGCGCCCGCTACGGCGACCAGGAGGTGAGCCAGTTCCGTTCGGCCGAGATGATCGCCGAGAAGTGGGGCTGCTCGCGCGAGGACATGGAGGCCTTCGCCTACGCCAGCCACCAGAAGGCCATCGCCGCCATCGACGGGGGCCGGTTCCGCGCCGAGATCGCGCCGCTGGGCGAGGTCGAGAACGACGAGACGCCGCGCCGCGACACCTCGCTGGAGCGGATGGCGACGCTGCAGCCGCTGGTCGAGGGCGGGCGCGTGACCGCCGGCGTCGCCAGCCAGAACGCCGACGCCGCCGCCGCCCTGCTGATCGCCTCGGAGCAGGCGGTGAAGGACCATGGGCTGAAACCCCGGGCGCGCATCCACCACCTGTCGGTCCGCGCGGCCGATCCCGTGTGGATGCTGACCGCGCCGATCCCGGCCACCCAGTGGGCGCTGAAGAAGACGGGCCTCAGCGTCGACGACATCGACCTCTTCGAATGCAACGAGGCCTTCGCCTCCGTGCCCCTGGCCTGGATCAAGGAGCTGGGCATCGACCCTTCGCGGGTGAACGTGAACGGCGGGGCCATCGCGCTCGGCCACCCGCTCGGCGCCACGGGCGCCCGCCTGATGACCACCCTGCTCCACGAGCTGGAGCGTCGGGGCGGCCGCTACGGCCTGCAGACCATGTGCGAGGGCGGCGGCCAGGCCAACGTCACCATCATCGAGCGCCTGTAGGGAGCCGCCGTCATGGGACTGTGCACAGGACGGGTGGTCATCGTCACCGGCGCGGGCGCGGGCCTCGGCCGCGCCTACGCGCTGGCGCTGGCCGCGGAAGGCGCCAAGGTCGTGGTCAACGACCTGGGCGTCGGGACCCACGGCGAGGCGGGCCAGGCGGTCGGCGCCGCCCAGCAGGTGGTGGACGAGATCCGCGCCGCGGGCGGCGAGGCCGTGGCCAACACCGCCGACGTGGCCGACTTCGAGGCGGCCAAGGGTATCGTTGACCAGGCGCTGGAGGCGTTCGGCGATCTGCATGCGGTGGTGAACAACGCGGGCTTCGTGCGCGACCGGATGTTCGTCTCGTGCACGCCCGAGGAATGGGACGCGGTGATCCGCGTTCACCTGGGCGGCCACTTCTGCACCTCGTACTGGGCCTGCCAGCACTGGCGGAGCCAGCAGAAGCGCGGCGAGGCGGTCGACGCCCGCATCATCAACACCTCGTCCGGCGCGGGCCTGCAGGGCAGCGTCGGCCAGAGCGCCTATTCGGCGGCCAAGGGCGGCATCGCCTCGCTGACCCTCGTCCAGGCGGCCGAACTGGCGCGGTACGGGATCACCGCCAATGCGCTGGCGCCGGCCGCCCGCACGCGCATGACCGAGACCGCCTTCGCCGAGGCCATGAAGGCGCCCGAGGACGGCTTCGACCCGCATGACCCCGCCAATGTCGCGCCCGCCGTGGTGTGGCTGGCCAGCGCGGAGTCCGCCGGGGTCACCGGCCAGGTGTTCGAGCTGAAGGGCGGCCAGATCATGCTGTCCGAGGGCTGGCGCGACGGGCCGGGCGAGGACAAGGGCCGCCGCTGGACGCCCTCCGAGGTCGGGCCCGTGGTCCGCGAGCTGCTGGCCCGGCGCACGCCGGCGCAAGCCGTCTATGGGGCGGGGTGACCCCGTGGACTTCACCCTCACAGAAGACCGCCGGATGATCCGGGACGCGGCCCGAACGTTCCTCGCCGCCGAGGCGGGCTCGTCGCAGCGCCGGACCGCCATCGAGTCCGACACCGGCTGGGACACGGCGCTCTGGCGCAAGCTGGGGGAGATGGGCTGGCTCGGCGCCCTGGCGCCCGAGGCCCACGGCGGCCAGGAGTTGGGCTGCATGGAACTGGCCCTGCTGCTCGAGGAAGCCGGCCGCGCACTGGTCGCCGCCCCGTTCCTGGAGACCGCGGCCATGGCCGTGCCCGCCGTGGTGGCGGCCGGCGACGAGGCCCAGCAGGCCGAGCTGCTGCCGGGATTGATCGACGGCTCGCGCCTCGCCGCCCTCTGCCTGATCGACGCGCACGGCGAGCTGCCGCCCGAGGGCGCCCCGGCGACCCTGGACAAGGGACGCCTGGACGGCCGGGCGCGCTTCGTCACCTTCGCCCATTCCGCCGATCTGCTGCTGGTGGCGGCCCGCACGCCGGGCGCCCGCGACTGGAACGGCCTGAGCCTGGTCGCCCTGCCGGCGGACAGCGCCGGCGTCTTCGTCACGCGCCAGGAGGGCCTCGACCTCACCCGCCCCTATGCCGAGGTGGCGTTCGAGGCCGTGGCGGTGGAGCCTCGCATGATCCTGGGACCGCCCGGCGAGGCGGGGCCCGCCATCCGCCGGATGCTGGCCATGGGCGCGGGCTTGATGGCCGCCGAGCAGGTCGGCGGGGCGTCCTGGTGCCTGGAGACCTCGGTCGACTACGCCAAGCACCGCGTCCAGTTCGGCCGCCCGATCGGCTCGTTCCAGGCGGTGAAGCACATCCTCGCCGACATGATGCTCAGGATCGAGGCCGCCCGCTCGGCTGCCTATTTGGCCGCCGCCACGCTGCAGGACACGCGGCTCCAGGGCGATCCGGAGGAGGCCGCCTCCTCGGCCCGGGCCTACTGCTCGGACGCCTACTTCGCCTGCGCCGGCGCGGCGATCCAGGTGCACGGCGGCATCGGCTTCACCTGGGAGCACGACGCCCACCTGCATTTCCGGCGCGCGCGCGCCTCGGCCAACCTGCTGGGCGATCCCGCCTATCACCGCGAACGCGTCGCCCGCCTCATCGGCCTCGACGACGAACTCCAGGATGCCTCCGCATGAGCGCCGCTTCAGCGCCTACCCCTCCCGAGCCGAGCGGACTGCTACGTGGCCGGAGCGCCGTCATCACCGCCGCCGCCGGCACCGGCATCGGCTTCTCCACCGCCCAGCGCTTCGCCCTCGAAGGCGCGCGCCTGCTGATCAGCGACATCCACGAGGCCCGCCTGGCCGACGCCGCGGCGCGGCTCGAGGCCCAAACCGGCCAGCGGCCCGCCACCAAGCTGTGTGACGTCACCCGCGAGGAGGACGTCCAGGCCCTGCTGGCCGCGGCCCAGGCCGAGCTCGGCGACGTCGACGTCCTGGTGAACAACGCCGGCCTCGGCGGCTCTGCGGCCATCGTCGAGATGACGGACGCCCAGTGGTCCAAGGTGCTGGACGTCAGCCTGACCAGCGTCTTCCGCATGTGCCGCGCCTTCCTGCCGGCGATGTACGCCAGGGGCGCGGGCGTGGTGGTCAACAACGCCTCAGTGCTGGGCTGGCGCGCCCAGGCGCAGCAGGCGCACTACGCCGCCGCCAAGGCGGGGGTCATGGCCTTCACCCGCTGCGCGGCGGTGGAGGCCGCCGAACATGGGGTGCGGATCAACGCCGTCGCCCCGTCGATCGCCATGCACGACTTCCTGGCCAAGGTGACCACGCCCGAGCTGCTCCAGACGCTCGCCGCCCGCGAGGCCTTCGGCCGACCGGCCGAGACCTGGGAAGTGGCCAACGTCATCGTGTTCCTGGCCAGCGACCTCTCCAGCTACATGACCGGCGAGGTGGTGTCGGTCTCGAGCCAGAGGGCCTGAGATGACCGTCGTCTTCGAACGGCCTCAGGACCTCCTCGGCCAGGAGGGCCGCGACCTGGGCGCCAGCGCCTGGACGCTCGTCGACCAGGCCCGCATCGACGGCTTCGCCGAGGTGACGGGCGACCGCCAGTGGATTCACGTCGATCCCGAGCGGGCGAAGGAGGGGCCCTTCGGCGTCACCATCGCCCACGGCTACCTGACCCTTTCACTGGTCAACCTGTTCCTGCCCGAGCTGATCGAGGTCCGCGGCTTCGCCATGGGCGTGAACGTCGGCTGCGACGGCGTGCGCTTCCTGTCGCCCGTGCGGGTCGGATCGCGCGTGCGTGGCCGGGGCGAGCTGATCAAGGCCGAACCCGCCAAGGGCGGCGCCGTGCAGTCGGTCGTCCGCGTCACCGTCGAGATCGAGGGCGAGGAGCGGCCGGCCTGCGTGGTCGACACCATCAGCCGCTACTTCCCCGAGGCCGCATGATGGTCACCCTGCACGTGCGGACCGCCGACGGCCGCGAAATGACCCTGGAGGCCGCGCCCGGCCGGCCGGTCATGGAGGCGCTGCGCGACGCCGACACCGGCGTCGAGGGCGTCTGCGGCGGCGCGTGCTCGTGCGGCACCTGCCACGTCTACGTGGCCGACGGCTGGCGCGACCGGACCGGCGTACCGGGCGAGGACGAGGCCGAGATGCTGGCCGCCATCGCCGAGGTCGGCGAGGTCCGCGAGGGCTCGCGCCTGGCCTGCCAGATCGAGATCACCGAGGCGCTCGACGGGCTGACGCTCGACGTCGCGCCGCCGCTCTGACCCGCGAGGGGACCATGCCTGCCGAATTCGCGCCCCAACTCGCCGACTTCCGCGCCGAGGCCGCCGCCTGGCTGGACGCCCAGCTCTCCGGGCCGTTCGCCCACCTGCGCGGTATCAACAACCACGTCGACGCCATCGAGGAACGGCGCAAGTGGGAGGAGGCCCTGGGCGCGGCGGGCTGGAGCTGCATCGGCTGGCCCACGGAATACGGCGGCCGCGACGCCAGCATCGCCGAGCAGGTGATCTTCGCCGAGGAATACGCCCGGGCCCGCGCCCCCTCGCGCATCGGCCACATCGGCGTCGAGCTCGCCGCCCCCACCCTGCTGGCCTACGGCACCGAGAAGCAGAAGCGCCAGTTCCTGCCCCGCATCGCCGCGGGCCAGGACATCTGGTGCCAGGGCTATTCCGAACCGAACGCCGGCTCCGACCTCTCCAACGTCCGCACCACCGCCTACCTCCACGACGGCAGGTGGCGCATCCGCGGCCAGAAGACGTGGACGTCCATGGCCCATTTCGCCGACTGGGCCTTCGTGGTCTGCCGGGCGGATTCCGGCAGCCAGGGGCCGGCGGGGCTGGCCTACCTGCTGGTGCCGATGAAGCAGCCGGGTGTGACGGTCCGCCCGATCCGCCAGATGACCGGCGAGGCCGAGTTCAACGAGGTCTTCTTCGACGAGGCCGAGACGGCCGCGGACAACATCGTGGGCAAGCCCGGCGAGGGCTGGAAGGTCGCCATGGCCACCCTGGCCTTCGAGCGCGGGGTCTCGACGCTGGCCCAGCAGATGCAGTTCGGCAACGAGCTGCGCATGGTGATCGACGCCGCCCGCGCCAACGGCAAGGGCAGGGACCCGCTGATCCGCCAGCGCATCGCCGAGGCTCACATCGGCCTGTCGATCATGCGGGCGAGCGCGCTCCGGATGCTGGAGAACCACAACCAGTCCCAACTGTCGCCCGAGGCCTACACCTACAAGCTCTACTGGGCGACCTGGCACCAGGCGCTGGGCGAGCTCGCCATGGACGTGCTGGGCCTTGAGGGCGAACTGCAGGCCGACGGCCGGCCCCACCCGCTGGCCAAGATGTTCCTGATGTCGCGTTCCGAGACGATCTACGCCGGCGCCAACCAGATCCAGCGCAACATCATCGGCGAGCGCGCGCTGGGCCTGCCGCGCGAACCGCGGGGCGTGCTGGCGTCCTGAGGCCGTTCAGGCGTCGGCGAGGTCCAGGAAGGACGGGCGCTCCCCGCCGCCGTCGACGTTCAGGTGGGCGCCGCTGACGTAGGCCGCGAGCGGCGAGGCCAGGTAGAGGACCGCGCGGGCGATGTCCTGGCCCGCGCCCATCCGGCCGAGCGGCAGCATGGCGGCGATGGCCGCGCGCCCAGCCTCGCTCCCGTAGTGATCCGCCGCCGCCTCGGTGGCGATGAGCCCGGCCACGATGGCGTTGACCCGCACGCGCGGCCCCCACTCCATCGCCAGGCTGCGCGTGAGGTTGAGCAGGCCCGCCTTGGCCGCGCCGTAGGCCGCCGTCCCCGGCGAGGGCCGGGCGCCCGAGACGCTGGCGATGTTGACGATGCCCCCCCCGTCGGCCTGGGCCTGCATGTGCCGGTTGGCCGCCTGCGCCACGTGCAGCGGCGCCAGCAGGTTGAGCGCGACGATCGCCTCGCTGAAGCGGGGCGAGGCCGTGGCCGCCTCGGCGTTGGGCGAGCCGCCGGCGTTGTTCACGACGATGTCGATCCGGCCGTGGCGCTCGACGATGCCGTCCACCATGGCGCGGACCTGGTCGGCGGCGCGCACGTCGCAGCTCACGAACTCGGCCCGGACGCCGCCCGCCTCCGGCAAGGTCTCCGGGGTCGAACGGCCGCAGATCGTCACCGTGCAGCCGGCCGCCAGCAGGGTCTCGGTGATGGCCCGGCCGATGCCGCGCCCCCCGCCGGTGACCAGGGCCACGCGGCCGTCAAGACACAGGAGGGCGGAGAGGTCCTCAGGCACGGGCGGCCTCCGGGGCGGTCTTGGTCAGCAGGAACTTCTGGACCTTGCCCGCCGCGTTGGTCGGCAGGGTCTCGACCACCTCGACGCACCGGGGCGCCTTGTAGTTGGCCATGTGGGCGCGGCACCAGTCGACCAACTCTGCCGGGTCCAGCTCGGCGCCGGCGCGGGGCACGACAAAGGCCTTGCCCACCTCGCCCAGGCGCGTGTCCGGCACGCCCACCACCGCCACCTGCGCCACCGCCGGGTGGCCCATGACGATCCGCTCGATCTCGGCCGGATAGCAGTTGAAGCCGCCCGAGATGTACATGTCCTTCAGACGGTCGGTGATCTGCAGGTAGCCGTCGGCGTCGAAGCGGCCCACGTCGCCGGTGTGCAGCCAGCCCTCGGCGTCGATGGCCTCGGCGGTGGCCTCGGGATCCTCGAAATAGCCCGGGGTGACGTTGAAGCCGCGCACCCAGACCTCGCCCTCCTCGCCGGTCGGGACCGGCCGGCCGTCGGGGCCCATGCAGCGCACCTCGATCCCCGGGATGGGCTTGCCGCCCGTGGTGGCGATCTTCTCCACGCTGTCGCCCGGCTCGCTCATGGTGACCATGCCGCAGGACTCGGTGAGGCCGTAGGCCGTCAGCACGGTGGCGATGCCCAGCTCGCCGCGCATCCGCTCGATCAGCGCCGGCGCGACCGAGGCCGCGCCGGTCACGGCGACACGTACGCTGGCCAGGGCGCCGCCGGCCGCCTCGGGCGCGGCGAGCAGCTGCTGGAAAATGGTGGGCGGCCCCGGCAGGACGGTGATCGCCTCGGCGCGGGCGAGCCTCGCCATCTCGGCGGCGTCGAACACCGCCATCGGATAGGCGGTCGCGCCCTTGAGCAGGCAGGCCAGCCAGCCGGCCTTGTACCCGAAGGTGTGGAAGAACGGATTGACGATCAGGTAGCGGTCGCCGGCCCTGAGGCCCGCGCGCTCGGCCCAGACGCTGAACGCCCGCACGGTCTGGCCGTGGGTGGCGACGACGCCCTTCGGCTGGCCCGTGGTGCCCGAGGTGAAGAGGATGTCGCAGGGGTCCTCGGGACGCACCCGGGCCACATGGTCGGCGAGCGCCTCGACGGCGCCTGGGGGCGCCGCGCCGCGCCCCGGCCAGTCGGCGTCCAGGATCTCCACGTGTTCGAGGTGCGGCAGGTCGAGGCCCGCCAGGAGGCCCGGATAGTCGACGCCCAGGAAGCCGCGCACCGTGAACAACGTCCGCGCCCGGGTCTTGTCGAGGATGTAGCGCGCCTCCTCGCCCTTCAGCCGGGTGTTCAGCGTCACCACCGCCCCGCCCAGCGCCTGGACGGCCAGGCAGGCCACGATCCAGGCCACGCCATTGGGCGCCCAGATCGCCGCCCGGTCGCCGCTCTTGAAGCCCTGGCCTTCGAGACGGGCGGCGGCGGCGGCCACCGCGTCCCGCAGGTCCGCGAACGTCAACCGGCGGCCGTCGCCGACCACGGCCTCGCGATCGGGAAAGGCGGCGGCCGCGTCGAGCAGGGCCCCCGGAAGGGTCGCGGGAAGGTTCAGGGGAAGGATCTGGGCGGTCTTCGGCATCTCAGGAACGCGGGAACATGGGCCGGCTCAGGCCGGCTTAGGCCCTTCGAGCTCGGCCACCGCCGCGCGATAGGGCTTGAGGGAAAGGATGAACAGCAGCGCCGCCACCGGGGCGATCAGGGCCGAGCAGACGCTGATCGAATAGCGCAGCGCCCCGTCGTCGCCGAAGGCGAACTGGGTGACCGCGGCGATCAGGCTCGCGCCGAACGCGGTGCCCAGCAGGGCCACCGACAGCGCCATGAGGGCCGAGACCTGGCCGCGCATGCGGCTGGGGGTCACGTCTTGCAGGGCGGCGAAGGCCACCCCGTTCGAGAACTGGCCGATGAAGGTGGCGAAGCCCATCAGCGCCAGGGCGAGCGTCGCGTCCGGCATCAGGGGGCCGATCACGAGCGGCAGGACCTTGATGGTCGTCACGCCGATCATGATCTTGGGGTTTGCGTCCTTGTGGCCGCGGTCCATCAGGAAGCCCGAGAGCCAGCCGCCCGCCAGGTTGCCCGCGGCCCCGCAGACGATCATCAGGACGCCGAAGGCGTAGCCCGCCTCGGACGCCGTCATGCCGTAGGTGCGGATGAGGAAGGTCGGGTACCAGATGGCCGTGCCGATCGCGAGCATCCCCAGGAGGCCCGTGGCCGACATGAGCGTGCTGTAGATCTTCCAGCGGCGGACCAGGAAGGCCATCGCCTCGGCCATGCTGGGGACGCCTTCGGCCATGCCGGCTGGCGAGGCCTGGCGCTTCGGTTCGCGGATAGTGGCCACCAGGGCGGCCACGATCAGCCCCGGAATCCCCACGATGAAGAACGCCATCTGCCAGGGCCGGACCAGGCCGATCCACGGCAGGATCACCTCGCCCCAACCCTCGGCGGCCTTGAGCACCAGTCCGCCGATGATCAGGCCCAGGCCCCCGCCGATCGGATAGCCCAGCGCATAGACGCTGATGGCCAACGCGCGGCGTCGCGCCTCGAAGTAGTCGCTGATCAGGGAATAGGCCGCGGGGCCGAGCGTCGTCTCGCCGACACCCACGCCCACGCGCGCCGCGAACAGCTGGAAGAACGACTGGGCCAGGCCGCACACCGCCGTCGCCAGCGACCAGAACGCCACGCCCAGCGCCAGGAACCGGCCGCGGTGGCGAATGCGGTCGATGACGCGCCCGATCGGCAGGCCCGCGACCGAGATGAACACCACCGTTGCGAAGCCCTGGACCAGGCTGATCTCGAAATCGGTGAGCTGAAGGTCCGCGCGGATCTGCGTGAACATCAGCGTCATGATGCGCACGTCCAGCGCGCCCAGCGTGTAGGCCACGAACAGCAGGAACACGACCGACCAGGCGTAGGCCTGGGACGGCGGCGCGGACTCCTCTTGCCGGCCTTCGGGAAGCGCGGCGCGCGCGTCGGCGTCGACCGTGACCAAGCACGCTCTCCTTGCGGTTCGTGGAAACAGGCGGCCGGCTATTCGGCGGCGACGCGCGTGGGCTCGCGGCTGTCCGGATAGAACTGCGAGAAGTACTTGCGGAACATCAGCACCGGACCGTCGCCGTCGCACAGGATCGGCCGGGCGCGATGGATCTTGTTGTGCCAGATCGGAATGTCGCCCTCGACGCCGGTCTGGCCGATGGTGCCGGCGATGGCCTGCTGGATCACCTTGTCCTCGAACGAGCCGGGCTCGAACTTCGGATGGGTGAACGAGAACCGCAGCTCGCAGCTGTCGCGCTCGACCGGCGTGACCAGCACCTGCAGCATCAGGTCGGCTATGCCCTTGAAACGGGTGAACTTCTGGCCGGCGCCGTTCTGGATGACCTCGATCTCGGAGTTCACCACGCGGGTCTGGCCGTCAGGCATCGTGACCGTCCGCTCGCCGCGCACCACGCTGCGGCGGACGTGGTCGGCGTAGGTGGTCTCCCCCTCGGGCACCGCGTCCATCTTGTGGACGTAGCGGAAGTGGGCCACGTCGACGCCGTTCTCGGCGATCTCCTGCGGATTGCTGCCGAACGCCCAGAAGAAGCGCTGCTGGGCCGACCACTCCGGCGAGATCGTCTCCTCGCGCTCGATGACCTCGAAGGTGGGGGCGATGTTGTCGGGATGATACCAGACCCAGACCACCCCGTTCTTCTCGCAGACGGGGTACGAGCGGATGCAGCCCGGGCGGCGCGCCGCCGGCGGGATGACCTTGGCGTAGGGCACGTCGACGCAGGCGCCCTCGGTGTTGAAGGCCCAGGCGTGGAACGGGCAGCGCACCGCCTCGCCGTCGACCTTGCCGCCGTGGCCCAGGTGGGCGCCGAGGTGCGGGCAGTAGGCCTCCATGACGCCGGCCGCGCCGCTCTCGGTGCGGAACAGCACGAGGTCCTCGCCGAAATAGTGGACGGACTTGAGGTCGCCCGCCTTCAGCTCGTCGGAGTAGCCGATGAAGAACCAGCCGAACGGGATCGGCATGGGAAAGCGTTCGCGCATCTCGTTCCTCCCCGCCGTCTTCCGGGCGGCCTTCTCGCAGAACACTAAGTTCCGCCGGCCTCCCGCGATAAGTCCCTTCGCGCAGACTTATTGTTCATGGCGACGAACAATCGGCCTTCAGCTGTCGGCAGGGCGCTTTTCACTCGCCCCGTCGCCCGTCAGGAAGTGGCCGAGTTCGGACAGCGAGGTGCGCATCCAGGGGCGGACCTTCTGGCGCTCGAAGCGGCTGGACAGGAAGTCGAGCAGGAACCGCAGGGTGGTCGGCACCGGTCCCGGCGCGAAGATGGCCCAGACCTCGCGGTCGTAGTAGCTCCACTCTTCCTCGAGCGCGATCAGGGCGCCGCTGGCCAGCTCGTCCCGGACGAAGACGATGGGCAGCTGGACGAGGCCGATGCCCCGCCGGGCCGCAGCCCTGAGCGCCGCGCCCTTGTTGCTGCGCCAGCGGCCCTCCACCCGCACCTTGTCGGCCCCTTCGGGCGAGTTGAACCACCAGGCGCCGCTGAGGTCGGACAGGCATTCATGGTGGGCCAGGTCGGCGATGGTGCGCGGCATTCCGCGCTCGCCGAAATACTCCGGCGAGGCGCACAGGCAGAACGAGTGGTAGCCGACCCGCGCCGCCCGCAGGCTGGAGTCCGTGAGGTCCCCATAGCGGAGGGCGATGTCGAACCCCTCCCCGATCAGGTCGACCTCGCGCGAACCCGAGATGATCTCGACGCCCACGTCGGGATACTTGCGGGCGAAGTCCGCGATCACGGTCGAGATGAAGTTCACGCCGAACGTGTCGTTGAGCGAGATGCGCAGCTTGCCGGCCGGCTGCTCCTGCATCTGGGCGGCCTGGTGGGTGGCGTCGACCAGGATGCGCCGCATCTCCCGGCAGCTCGCGTAGAACCGCTCGCCGATGGCGGTGACGGACAGGTGGCGCGTCGTGCGCTTGATGAGCTGGACGCCGAGCCGGGCTTCCAGTTCGCTGACCTTCTTGCTGACGAAGGACTTCGAGACGAGGAGATTCTCCGCGGCTGCGGTGAAGCTGCCGCTCTCGACGACGGCGATGTACTCCTCGATGCCGTCCCATACGGACATGAGACCGTTTCCCCCCGAACTCGACCTACTCGGACGCGGGGCCAGGCGCCCTTCTGTCGTCCGGCCTCTTCGGCCGGCGGACCGGGCGAGGCTCAGGGCAACGACGTACCGCAGCTATGCGCCGAGCGCATCCGCGAAATCGTCCCGGCGGCTGCGCCCCCGGCGTGTCTCAGGCCCGCGCAGGAGCGTGCCGAGAATGCGAGGCGACGGTGAACGGCGACGCGTTCAACGGTCAGGTGAAGGCCGGCGGCCTCGGCTCGATGCCGTTCACCGGCAAGCGCCAGGCCTGAGGCGCCCTCGGATACGAGAATGGCCCCGCCAGCGTCCGCTGGCCGGGCAATTCAGATGACTTCAGGACGCGTTGCGCGCCCATGGCGGCCGCCGGAACGCCGGGCCGCCGCAGGATCCCGGCCGACGTCACCAGGCTGACGGGGGGTCGCTCCGGTCCAGGATCCCCTGCGTGCGCGCCGCGATCAGCGCGTCGTTCTCGGCGCTTTCCGGGAGGAGCCAGAACCGCCCCGCGCGGACCCCCGCCAGGGCGAAGGCCGAAACCTCCTCCGGCTCGGTGAGCTTCATCTTGAGCCCGGTGCTCTTGAGCAGGTCCTCCATCGTGCGGTAGGCCACCTTGGTCTGCCCCTCGTGCTCCACATAGTCGGCGGGCCGCACCTCCCCGGAAGCCAGGATGCCGGTGTTGACGGTATTGGGCCCGGGAAACAGCACCGCCGCGCGCAGCTTGCCGCCCTCGCGCAGCAGCTGCTGGTGCAGGACTTCGCTGATGCTCGTGACGGCGGCCTTGGTCGCCGCATAGATCGGCGTGTTCGGCAGCGAACGCAGCCCGCCGTTGGTGGAGGAGGTGTTGACGACGACGCCCTCCTCGCCGCGCACGATCATGCGCGGCACGAAGGCGGCGATCCCGTGGACGACGCCCAGCACGTTGACGTCGATCCCCCACCGCCAGTCGCTTATCGGCAGGTCCCACAGCTTGCGCTGCGCCTCGCCCAGGCCGACGCCGGCGTTGTTGAACAGCAGATGGACCGTCGGGAACGCCTCGAACACCTGGTCCGCCAGCGCCCGCACCGACGCCTCCTTGGTCACGTCGCAGGCGAGGGCGAGGACGGTTCCCTCGCCCAGCGCATCGATCTCGGCGCGGACCCGTTCCAGACGCCCCGGATCGATGTCCACGATGACCACGTTGGCGCCCGCGCGGGCGAGGTCGGCGCACAGGCATTTGCCCACGCCGCTCGCCCCGCCGGTGACGACGGCGACCTTTCCTGCGAAGTCCCGCATCACGCGGCGACCTGCTTGCCCAGGGCTACGCCGACGTTCTGCGGATCGTCGTGGCGACCCACCCAGTGGGGGGCGATCCACTCGCCCGGCACCTTCTGCAGCAGGATGCCGCCGGTGGCCGTGCCGCCCTCGACATATTCCATGCTCGTCAGCTTGCGCACCGGAATGTCGGCCAGCGGGTCATAGGCGGAATCCCGCAGCGTGATCCGTCCGTCCATCGCCCGGCGCGCGTTGTAGTTGCGCTGCCAGTTGAGGCGCGTCAGGAACACGTCGCCGTCGAACTCGCCGGGCCGGTCGATCGCCGGCATGCCCTTGTAGCAGAACAGGTGCTCCTCGAAGGCGAGGGGCGCGTCCACGGCCTCGCCGATGGTCCCCTCGATCTCGAAGTAGGCGATCCCGTGGCGGGTGCAGGTGGCCCGCAGGCGGTCGCCGTCGCGCTCGAAATGGGTGGCGGCGATCTTCTTCGGCTCGCCGTACCGCTCGCGGCCCCCGGTCACCACCGTCTCCCCTTCCATGGCCATGTGGAAGCAGTAGACCCCGGGCGCGCCTTCATAGGTGCAGGTGACGCCGGTGGTGAGCGCCCCGATTTCAACCGTGTTCGTCTCGGTGACGTGCATCGAGACATGCACCATCTGGAGCCAGATCTCCGGGCGTTCGACGGGCTTCAGCGGGCGCGGCAGCAGCGCCTGGATCACGTCCGGGTCGGTCTCATAGGTCGCCCGCACGCCATAGACGGTGTTGCGCAGCATGGCCGGTTTGCGCCCCTCGGCCGGACCTTGGACGTAACGAAGTCTCGACATGATGTTCTCTCCCATGACGTCGCGCGGGCGCCGTTGGGCCGGCGCTGTTGAGGGAGACCCTATTGCCCGCCGCAGAGGATAGAAGGGCCGCGGCGTGCAAGGTTTGTGCTCGCACGAGAACAATTGCCGGGGGGCTGCGAGATTCCAGCAACAACGCGGCGCGACGTGCCGGCGGTCGAACTGGAATGCTGGTGGGCCCGGCAGGACTCGAACCTGCAACCAGACCGTTATGAGCGGCCGGCTCTAACCATTGAGCTACAGGCCCCTGCAGCGGTTTTGGCGGTTACCACGGGCTGCACGCGGCTTAAAGCTTGCGTTCAGGTGGCGCTTGCGAGTTTGCGGCCCAGTTTCGATGGAGACCTCGATGAAGACCCTGATGCGCGTGTCCGCCCTTGCTCTCGTTCTTTCCGCCGGCGCGGCCGTCCCCGCCGCCCTGGCCCAGGCTGCGCCCCCGGCGGCCGACAGCATGTTCCGGGCCACCACGCTCAACCTCTCGGCCTACGGCGAGACCAAGATCGCCCCCGACATGGCCACCATCACCCTGGGCGTGACGACCGAGGCCCCGACCGCCGCCGAGGCCATGCAGGCCAACGCCCAGCGCATGTCGGGGGTCGTGGCGGCCTTGCGCCGGGGCGGCATCGCCGAGAAGGACATCCAGACCTCGGGGCTGAACCTCAACCCGCAGTACCGCTACGAGGAGAACAAGCCGCCCCAGCTCGTCGGCTACCAGGCCTCGAACATGGTCACCGTCACGGTCCACGACCTGAAACGGCTGGGCCAGGCGGTGGACGCCACGGTGAACGCCGGCGCCAACCAGATCCACGGGATCAGCTTCGGCCTGGACGACCGCACCGCCGCCGAGAACGCCGCCCGCGAAGAGGCGGTGAAGGCCCTGCAGCAGAAGGCCGACCTCTACGGCCGGGCGACCGGCTACCGGGTGTCGCGCCTGGTGTCGCTGAGCGAGGGCGCGGCCTCGTTCCCGATCCAGCCGCCCATGCCGATGATGGAGTTCGCCCGCGCGGCCAAGGCCGACACCTCGGTCTCGCCCGGCCAGCTGACCGTGCGGGTCGACATCACCGGCCTATACGAACTCACTCGCTAGGCGCGCTGACGCCTGCGCGACGGAAGGCGGCCTCCAGCCGGTCGGCCATCATGAGCCCCGGAAAGGCCCGGTCGCCTTCCATCACCGCGGCATAGACGAGGTCCTTGCCGGCGACGGGGCCGGCGGCCCAGCCGACGCCGCGCGAGCCGTCGGCCAGGGTGTTGCAGCTCAGCGTGCGCGGGCGGCCATCCCTGGCCACGGCCTCCAGCAGGTCACTGACCTTCATCGCGCCCGGACCCTCGCAGTCGGGGTATTCCTTCGCGCAGGCGGTGGCGGTGTTGTAGCGGTAGAGCACCTTGCCGGCGCCCTTCGCGCCGATCAGCACGCAGGTGTTGGGATCGCCGATGGCGCGCGAGACGGCCGCGTCCAGGCGGTCCTTGTCCACGCCGGGCGGCGCGCCGGGGGCGCAGGCGGAAAGCAGGAGGACGCCGGCCAGGCCGGCGGCGGCCTTAAGCGGCCTTCTTGATCTCGTTGCCATCGTCCAGCAGCACGACCGTGGGCGCATAGTTGCGGGCCTCCTCGGCCGGCAGCATGCCATAGGTCACCACGATCACCTTGTCGCCCTTCTGGACGAGCCGGGCGGCCGCGCCGTTGACGCCGATCACCTTGGAGCCGCGGGGGGCCTCGATGGCGTAGGTCGTGAAGCGGGCGCCGGTGGTGATGTTGAGCACGTCCACCTGTTCGTGCGGCAGGATGCCCGAGGCGTCCAGCAGCTCGCGGTCGATGGCGATCGAGCCTTCGTAGTCCAGGTCGGCCTGGGTGACCGTGGCCCGGTGCAGCTTGGCCTTCATCAGGGTGACCAGCATGGCGCAGACGTCCTCGTAAGACACTGGGGACCGCGCGGGCGGCGACACGCACAATGGCCAAGGCCCGCTCGAAGCGAAGCGCATATACGCACGAAGGCCCAGCCGTTCAATGCCGCGATGCAGCGAAGGCCACGCTTGGCGCGAGGCCTTGCGCGGCAAGGCGTCGCAGAAGCCGGGCCACGACGCGCGCCTGCCAGACGCCCCTCACCTTACGGCGCCGCAGCACGCGAAGGCCCTGGTCCGCGCAACCCTCGCGGTCGGGCGACGGTTCTAGCTCCATACCGTTAAGGAGACCGGCCATGAGCGAGCGCGAGCATCATCCCGACCATTCCGGCCAGTCCATCAGCATCATGCGCGTGGACCCGATCTACGACACCGGCGTGCTGGTCACCTGCCCGGTCCAGGAGGCCGACGGCCGCCTCCCCGACCGCCATTCCGCGTACCACGACAACATCTCCCCGCCCCTGCGCTGGTCGAACGTGCCCGACGTGAAGGCCTGGGCCATCGTCGTGGAGGATCCCGACGCGCCGCGCGAGACGCCCTTCGTCCACTGGATGGCCTGGAACATCCGGGGCGAGATCAATGCCATCCCGGAGGGCCTGGGGAACGACAAGCGCCTGATCACCCCCCAGGGCGCCATCCAGGGGAAGAACGACGCGGGCGGCTATGGCTGGTTCGGGCCCCGTCCGCCCGCGGGCCACGGCGTCCACCGCTACTACTTCCAGGTCTTCGCCCTCGACGACTGGCTGGAGATGGGCCCGGACACCCCGCTGCGCGAGCTGCTCAACGCGCTCAAGGGCCACACCCTGGCCAAGGGGGAGATGATGGCCACCTACGAAGCGCCGGGACGGGCGTAGCCTTTCCCTTGACGGACCGCGCGTCACCCGTCGGTAATCGCGCCTGATCAACGATAAGGAGGCGCGCCCGATGGACGGCGGTCAGGTTCCGGGCGGTTTCGACCGCGACGCTTTGGCTCAGGTTCCCGCGGCCCTGCAGGGCTTCGTGGACCAGGGCGCGCTGTCGGGCATGGTGACGCTCGTCTGGCGCGGCGGCGAGGTGGTCCAGGTCGACACGGTGGGCCACCGGGACGTGGCGGCCAAGGCGCCGATGCAGCGGGACACGCTGTTCCGCATCGCCTCCATGACCAAGCCGGTGACCTCGTTGGCCGCCCTTCAGCTAATGGAGGAAGGCAAGCTTCGGCTGGACGACCCCATCACCAAGTGGATTCCCGAGCTTGGCGGCATGCAGGTCCTGAAGGACCCGACCGGCCCGGTGGACGACACCTACCCCGCCCCGCGCGACATCACGGTCGAGGACCTGATGACCCACCGCTCGGGCCTGGCCTACGCCTTCACCTCGGCCGGCCCCATCGCCCAGGCCCATGAGGACACCTTGGGCCCGCCGCTCGGCTACGGCGTCGCGCCGGACTGGTGGCTGGAGAAACTGGGCACGCTGCCGCTCAGCTACGCGCCGGGCGAACGCTTCCACTACAGCCACGCCACCGAGGTGCTGGGCTTCCTTGTGGCCCGCGTCGAAGGCAAGACCCTGGGCGAGGTGCTGCGCGAGCGGATCTTCGCGCCGCTCGGCATGGCGGACACCGATTTCTGGATGCCGCCCGAGAAGGCCGGCCGGATCGCAAAGCTCTACAAGGCGCCCCCTGAGGGCGGACCGCTGGAGGACGTTTCCTGGCCCGAGCCGCCCCAACGGTTCGAGTTCGAGGCGGGCGGCGGCGGTCTGATCTCCACCGCCGACGACTACCTGAAATTCGCCCGCCTGATGCTGGGCCGCGGCGAGGTGGACAGAGTGCGCCTGGTGAAGCCCGAGACGCTCGACATGATGACCGCCAACCGGCTGACCGAGGTCCAGCGGACCCATGATTTCCTGGGCATGCCGTTCTGGATGAGCCAGGGCTTCGGCCTGGGCGTCTCGACCATCATGGACGCCGAGAAGCACCAGTGGATGGGCGCCGGCGCGGAAGGGGCGTTCGGCTGGCCAGGCGCCTTCGGCACCTGGTGGCAGGCCGATCCGGCCAACGACCTGATCCTGATCTACCTGATCCAGGACTCCATGCCGCTGGGTCCCGAGGCGGTCACGGCCATGCAGGGCCAGCGCCCGAACGGCCGCCTGGCGCTGCCGGTGTTCCAGAAGATGGTCTACGGCGCGCTGCGCGCCTGAGGACTCACGGGTTGCGGGGCGCCACGCAGATCGGGCGCCCCTCGAACGTGTCGCCCTCCAGGCTGCCGTCGCGGGCCGCGGCCTTGCGGGTCCGGTTGAGAGCGGCGCTCTCGGGCGGCGGGCGCTGGCCGGCCGCGCAGATCGGCACCCGGGTGCGCAGGCCTCCGGCCGGGCAGGTGCAGATGAGTTCGCTCTGGTCCACCCGGCTGGCCGGCACGGTGCAGGACGCCGGCGCGGTGTTCCCGGACACGTCGATGCACTGGATGGTCCAGGTCGGCGGGCGTTCGTTCACGGGCTGGGCCGCCGCAGCGCCGGCGAGGCCCGCCAGCAGGGCGGGGAGAAGAACGGGTCGCATGGGCGTCTCCTGGGCTGACGCCATCATACGCCCGAGAACCCCGAGCGTTCACCATGTCCTTCAGCGCGGCCTTAACGCCGTTGCGCCAGGATCGCGGCATGGATGACGCGCTCAACATCGCCCGCGGAGGCCTGGCGGCGGCGGAAACCCGCTTCGCCCGCTCGGCCCAGCGCATCGTCGAGGCGCCGATCGACGAGAGCGTCGACCTGGGCCACGAGATGGTCGAGATGATAGAGGCCAAGCACCACTTCTCGGCCAACCTCAAGGTTGTCGAGTTCGCCCAGGACATGTGGCGGTCGCTTCTCGAAATTCAGGTACGTTAAGAGCCTCCGGACGGTGGACCTGGCGCGCCGGCTGGCGCACACTGCCCTCCAAGCGCGGCCGTCGATCGCGCGAGCGAAACCGGGGGATACGCCGTGCATCGTCTGACGCCGCTGGCCGCCGTGGCCGTGCTTCTCGCCGCCTGCCAGCCCAAGACCGAACAGCCCGCCTACACGGGGCTCGATATGCAGGAGCTGATGGTCCACGTGGTGGACCCGGCCGCCTTCGCGTTCTGGCGCGGCTCGGGCTACGTGCTCACCGAGCAGGGCGAGCAGGACCTCGCGCCCACCACCGAGGAAGGCTGGAAGGCTGTCGAGGACGGCGCGGCCACCGTGGCCGAGGCCGGCAACCTGCTGATGCTGCCCGGCCGCGCCCGCGAGCCCGTGGCCGAGTGGAACAAGTACGCCAAGCTGCTGACCGAGCGGGCGCTCGAAGCCAAGGCGGCGGCCGAGAAGAAGGACAAGAAGGCGGTGTTCGACACCGGCGGGCGCCTCTACGAGGTCTGCGTCGCCTGCCACGAGAAGTACGTCATCGGCCCCATGCTGGCCGACGAGAAGAAGCAGAAGAAGTAGCGGCCACGAAAAAGGGGAGCCTCGCGGCTCCCCCCGAAAGGCGCGGCCCTTCCGTCGAACCTACTTCTCGTTGGGGTCCGAGCCGTCCTTCGGCGCGCCGGTGCCGGACGAGCCCATGAACACCTTGCGGCCGTCGGCGAAGGTCACGTCGCGGCCGTTGGCCTTGCACTTGGGCGTGCAGAGCTTGTCCTTGGACTGGTAGCCGCGGACGATGATTTCGGTGCCCGGCCGCAGCGAATTGCGGTCGATGCCCGCGCGCAGCAGCGTGTTGGGCGTGCCGCCCTCCACCATCCAGGGCGTCACCTTGCCGCCGGCGCCGACCACGTCGACGTGCACCCAGGCGTGCGGGTTGATCCATTCCACCCGGGTCACCTTGCCGCGCAGCAGCACCGGGGCCTTGCCGTCGAACTCGGCGGCGAAGGCGTGGTGGGCCCAGGCCGCCCCGCCCGCCGCCGCGGCCGCGAGCGCCGCGCCGATCGCCCCGGCGATGATCAGTTTCCGCTTGTCCATCTTCCGTCTCCCCGGCCGGTCGCCGGCCTCTGGTCTTGTCCTTGGAGGGCTGGGCCCCCGATCACTTCAGTCCTTACTTCACCGGTTCCTTGCGCAGGTTCCCGTACATGAGCTCCTCGACGAACTCGACGCACTTGAACTGCTGCAGCCGCGCGTCCTCGCCCACCCGCCGGTAGAGGTTCATGCTCATCTTCCAGGGGCGCGTGAAGGTGTTCGGGTCGGTGATCTCGGCCTCATAGCGCATGGTGTTCGGCCCCGTGGGCGTCCAGCGCTCCACCACCGTCATCTGGTCGGAGTGGTGGTTGCCCGCCCGGTCGAACCAGGTGCGGTCGTTCTGGCCGGTGACGGTGACGACCAGGGTGTCGCCCTCCCACTTGGCCACCGACTGGCCCATCCACGAGTCCACCGGCGCGGGGCCCGGATCGTCGAACATCAGGCTGCGCACGGCGCCCGCGTATTCATAGGCGATCATCACCGTCCGATCGGACTGCAGGATCTGGAACGGCAGGTGCATGTAGTTGGCCCGCGGGACGCCGGGCAGGTAGCACTTCACCTCGGGATCGCGGGCCAGGTAGTCCGCGCGGTTCTCGTCGCGCAGCTTCCTGGCGTCGGGCGTGTAGGGGATTTCGCCGCCGTCCACGACGCCTGCGCCGCCGGGGACCGCGCCCACCGCGCCCAGGGGCAGGAGCTCCTTGGCCGGCAGCGGGCCGTGCGGGCCGGGGCGCATCTGCAGGGCGGCGCGCGGGGCGTGCGGTTCGACGTCCCAGCCGGCGGTGTTCATCACCTGCCAGACGCCGTTCAGGTCGGGCAGCTTCGTGCCGGCCAGGCGCGGCGCCTTGTAGACGGCCGCGGCCGACGCCTTGGCCCCGGATTGGGCCTTGGGGCTCTTCGTCTGGGCCAGGGCCGCCGGGCTGCTCATCACCAGGCCGGCCATCGCCAGCGCCGCCGCGATTCTGATCATGCTCTCGTTTCCCCCGGGATCCGTGCGCCGCGCGCCGGTCCCCTTGTTCTGTGCGTCCAGCCTAAACGCCGTTCAGTCAAAGCGCCAGCCGAGGCGCGGCTTTGACAAAACGGGCTGCGACGACTAGCGCGGACGGCATGACGCTGCGCACGCTCTTCGCCACCTCGGTCTACGAAGCGACCCTTACAACAGACCGTTATTTCGAAAATTTCAATAGCGAGATTTTCGAGGCCTGCCGCATGCTGGAGACCGAGGACGCCGCCGGGCGCGCCTGGTGCCGCGAGCACGGCTACGGCGGTTACACCTCGTACGCCTCGCTGGACGACCTGCCCCAGCGGGCCAGCGTCTTCGCCGACCTCAAGACCAAGCTGGACCGCCACGCCCGCGCCTTCGCCGAGGCCCTCGACTTCGACCTGGGCCGCGGGCGGCTGAAGCTGGACAGCCTGTGGGTCAACGTCCTGAAGCCGGGGGCGGCCCACACCAGCCACATCCACCCGCACAGCGTGATCTCGGGCACCTACTACGTCGAGACCCCGCCCGGCGCGAGCGCGCTCAAGATCGAGGACCCGCGCCTGGCCATGATGATGGCCGCCCCGCCGATCCGCCCGGACGCGCCCGAGAGCCGGCAGCCGTTCGTCTACCTGCGGCCCGCGCCGGGCGCGATCTACATGTGGGAGAGCTGGCTGCGCCACGAGGTCCCGGCCAACCGGGCCAAGACCCCGCGCGTCTCGGTCAGCTTCAACTACGGCTGGCGCTGAACGGCCTCAGCGGTCCGCCGCCGTCCGCCGGCCGCCGAACTTGCCCCCGAAGAAGTCGCCGGCGTTCCAGCTCGGGCTCTGCTCGGCGTCGGCCAGCTCGCGGGCGATCTCGTAGTTGATGCGGGCGAACTTGGCCCCGGCCGCGTAGTCGATGGGCTGGGAGAGGTCGTCGCAGGGCTTGTGGTAGCAGTCCTTCAGGAAGCCTTTGAACTTCGCCTCGCCGCCGTTCTGGAAGCCGGTCATCAGGAAGGTCGAGGGCACGCCCACCTCCACGAAGCGGAAGTGGTCCGAACGCGTGAACAGCCCCTCCTCCGGCAGCGGATCGGGCGACAGCGCGATCCCCGTCCGCTGGGCGGCGCGATGCACCGCCGGGCCCAGGCTGGAGCGCTCGGCGCCGAACGCCACGACGTCGGTGAAGTCGTAGGTCAGGATCGGCATGTCCAGGTTGACGTTGGCGACCATCGGCCCCGGCGCCGTCGGGTTGCGGGCGAAGTATTCCGCGCCGAGCAGGCCCTTCTCCTCGGCGGTGACCGCCAGGAACAGCAGCGAGCGCTTGGGGGCCTTGCCGGACTCCGCGAAGGCCCGCGCCACCTCCAGCGTGGTGGCGACGCCGCCGGCGTTGTCGAGGGCGCCGTTGTTGATCTCGTCCCCGTTCAGCGGCGGGGTGATCCCGATGTGGTCGAGGTGGGCCGAGAGCACGACCACCTCGTCCTTCAGCTTGGGATCCGAGCCTTCCAGCAGACCGGCCACATTGGCGCTGCGGACCTCCTTGGTCTCGGTGCGCAGGGTCACGTCCAGGCTGGTGGCGAGCGGGAAGCGGGGCACGACGCCGCCGGGCTTCTCGGCCTGGGCGACGGCTTGGGCGTAGGTCTTGGGCGCGCCGGCGAAGAGCTTTTCTGCCCCCTTCACGCTGACCGAGCCCAGGCCCGGCGCCCCGGGCGCCACGTCGAACGGCGTCCCGTCCGGCTTGCGCCAGGTCATGGCCCAGGCCTGCCAGGTCCGCTTGCCCTCGGCGAAGGGCCGCCGCTCCTCATCCTTCGGCGTGGAGAGGAAGATGACGCCGACCGCCCCGGCCCTGGCGGCGGCCTCGCGCTTGGTCCTGGCGCTGCCGTAATAGGCTCGCTCCTCGGTCTGGAAGCCAGGCGGGCCGCCGGAGAGGACGACGACGATCTTCCCCTTCACGTTCAGGCCCTTGTAGTCGTCGTGCTTGCGCTCGGGCGCCACGACGCCCCAGCCGGCGAACACCAGGGGCGCCGAGACCTTGAGGTCGCGGGGCCCGCCGTTGCGGCCGTTCAGGACCTCCTCGCCGAACACCAGGGGCGTGGCCGTCCCGTCCTTGCCGCGGACGACGAAGGAGCCCTCGTCGGCCGCCCGGAAGGCCACCATCGGCACGGTCTGGAAGTAGGTCCCCTTCTCGCCGGCCGGCTTCAGGCCCAGCAGGGCGAACTGCGCGGCCACGTAGTTGGCGGCGATGTCATAGCCGGCCGAGCCCGCCTCGCGGCCCTGCAGCAGGTCCGAGGCCAGGAAGGTGACGTGCGCCTTCACGTTCTGCGCCGAACGGGCGAGGTCGGGCGTCTGGGCCGCAACCGGCGCCGCGAGGGCAAGCGAAAGAACGGCGGCCGAGGCCGCGATGAACTTGAATGTCTTCACTTGAACTCCCCAACCTGCGCCGTCACCGGACCTCGCGAACATGGAAGATCTGGATCACCAGCACCACTTCGGATTCCACGGAATAGTGGATCGCGTAACCGTACTTTCCAAAGCGAATGCGCAGCTCGCGAAGCCCCTCGGCCTCGTCGATCAACGGCGCGCGCTCGGCGAAATCCGCCAGGCTGTTGAGCGCCTCCCGCAACGCGGCCGACATGCGCCCGGCCGCGTTGCGGTCGCGCTCCGCGAGGAAATTGGCGAGTCGCCTCAGGTCCCATTTCGCCGGGGGCGACAGCCGGACGGTGCGGCTCAACGCTTCCGCGCCAACGCGATCTCCATCTCCTGGTCGAAGTAGGTCATCGCCTCCTCGACGGAGATGGACTCCCCGGTTCGTCGGTACTGCGTCAAGCGGGTGCGCGACACCGACAAGGGATCGCCGCCCAGCTCGTCGACGAGGACGCTCAGCGCATAGGCCTCGACCGACATGCCGGCCGCCTCGGCGGCTTCGCCGAGCCGCCGCTGCGTTTCGTCGTCAAGCTTCAGGGTCAGGTCACCGTCAGCCATGACCGGAGGCTCCCTCCGCCGGGACCGGTCGTCAACTGTCGAGGAAGCTCCGCAGCTTCCGCGACCGGCTCGGGTGCTTCAGCTTGCGCAGGGCCTTGGCCTCGATCTGACGGATCCGCTCGCGGGTCACGCTGAACTGCTGGCCGACCTCCTCCAGGGTGTGGTCGGTGTTCATGCCGATGCCGAAGCGCATGCGCAGGACGCGCTCCTCGCGGGGCGTCAGCGAGGCCAGCACGCGGGTCGTCGTTTCCCGCAGGTTGGACTGGATGGCCGCATCGATCGGCAGGACGGCGTTCTTGTCCTCGATGAAGTCGCCGAGATGCGAATCCTCCTCGTCGCCGATCGGGGTCTCGAGGCTTATCGGCTCCTTGGCGATCTTCAGGACCTTGCGCACCTTCTCCAGCGGCATGGCCAGCTTCTCGGCCAGCTCCTCCGGGGTCGGCTCGCGGCCGATCTCGTGCAGCATCTGGCGGCTGGTGCGGACGATCTTGTTGATCGTCTCGATCATGTGCACCGGGATGCGGATGGTGCGGGCCTGGTCGGCGATCGAGCGGGTGATCGCCTGCCGGATCCACCAGGTGGCGTAGGTCGAGAACTTGTAGCCGCGGCGGTACTCGAACTTGTCCACCGCCTTCATCAGGCCGATGTTGCCCTCCTGGATCAGGTCCAGGAACTGCAGGCCGCGGTTCGTGTACTTCTTGGCGATCGAGATCACGAGGCGCAGGTTGGCCTCGACCATCTCCTTCTTCGCCTGGCGGGCCTCGCGCTCGCCCTTCTGCACGGTCTGGACGATGCGGCGGTAGTCGTCGATCGGCACGCCGGTTTCCTGCGCCAGCGCGGCGATCTCGGAGCGGATCTCACCGATCTGGCCGGCGTCGTTCTCGGCGAACTTGGTCCAGCGCACGCCCAGCTGCTTGACCATGTCGGTCCAGTCGGGCCGCATCTCGTTGCCGAAGTAGGCCTTCAGGAACTCGGCGCGGCTGATGCCGTAGCTGTCGGCGAGGCGCAGCAGGCGGCCTTCCAGCACCATCAGGCGCTTGTTGATCGCATAGAGCTGCTCGACCAGCGCCTCGATGCGGTTGTTGTTCAGCTTCAGGGTCTTGAGGTGCTGGACGATGGCGCCGGTGGCGGCCTGATAGGCCTTGCGCTCGGCGTCCGACAGGTCCTGACCCTTCAGGCGGTGGCCGACCAGCTTTTCCTGCAGTTGGCGGAAGCTCTCGAACTCGGCGGCGATGGCGTCGAGGGTCGCCATGACCCCTTCGCGCAGCTCGGCCTCCATGGCGCTGATGGTCGGGCCGGCGCCGTCGTCGAAGTCGTCGTCGCTTTCGCCCTCGGCCTCGCCCTCAGCGGCGCCTTCGGCCTCCGCCTCGGCCTCGGCCTCGACCGGCGCCTCGGCCGCGCCCTGGTTCTGGCCGCCGTAGGTCTGTTCGAGGTCGATGACCTCGCGCAGCAGGATGCGGCCGTTCTCCAGCTCCTCGCGCCACACCATGATGGCTTCGAAGGTCAGCGCGCTCTCGCACAGACCGCGGATCATGGTGTCGCGGCCGGCCTCGATGCGCTTGGCGATGGCGATTTCGCCCTCGCGCGACAGCAGCTCCACCGAGCCCATCTCGCGCAGGTACATCCGCACCGGGTCGTCGGTGCGGTCGTAGGCCGGCTCCTTGGTCGTCTCGACGACGGCGCTTTCCTCGCGCACCGCCACCTCGCCGCCGTCGGCATCCTCCTCGGACTCCACGACGTTGACGCCCATCTCGCTCAGCATGGCGAGCGTGTCTTCGATGGCCTCGGACGTGACCTCCTCGGAGGGCAGGACCTTGTTCAGCTCGTCCATGGTGACGTAGCCGCGGGCCTTGGCCTGCTTGATGAACTTCTTGACCGCAGCGTCGGTCAGGTCGAGCAGCGGGCCGTCGCCTTGGGTGGTTTCGGGCGTTTCGGCTTCGGCTGTATTCGAGCTCATCGAGTTCTCCGACATGGGTCTTTCCCGCCCCTGCAAGAGGCGGGCCCCAGATGGTGTCCGGCGGTCATATGCCAAAGGGGCCGCGACGTTACGCCCCTTGGTCCGCCAAGTTCGTTCCCGTTCTGATCGCGCGCATCAGGGCGTCGCGCCGCCGCAGACATGAAGGACCTTGCCTAACCACGCCTGAACGACCGCGAAGGTCCCCCTCCGCAGCGCAACCCCTGGGATCACCGCGCATCGAGGGAGGCATCATCAAACCCGCATGGGGGGCGCGCCCGAATGGTTCGCAGCGGCCCGAATCGATGCCTGTCAACAGCGCGCTAAATCCGCACGGGGGCAGATGGCAAGCCGCCTGCCGGGAGTCAAGATGTCCACAGCCCGCGAAGGGGAATGATTTCCCTCGGCATTTCGTCGCAAGACGGGTCCGGCGGGGGGACATGGACGCGTCTAGTGGGGGAGGACGGGCCGGTCGCCGTCGGCGTGGGCCCAGTCGGAATTGACCAGCTTGCGCAGGTGGTCGCGCTCGGCCTTCAGGTGCATCAGCGGCTGGGCGTCCTGGTCCCGGGGCAGGTCCCGGGCGGCGGCCTCCACCGCCTTCTCCAGGGAATCCAGCTGCATCAGCAGGTCGAAGGCCTGCTGCCAGAGGTCCCGGACGCGGTCGCGGGCGGCCGTCTCGTCCAGGAACGGGGCGCTGACCCCGGCGCGCCTGGCGTCCTTCTCCAGGCGGACGATCGCGTCCTCGCTCATGCCCTTGGCGCGCAGGCGGCGGACCACGGCGTCGAACTCGGCCTCGCCGGTCTCGTAGCGGAGCTGCACCAGCTCGTGGGCGATGGCGTCCAGCCGCTCGTCGCCGAAGCCCCGGGCGCCCAGCAGCTCGATGGAATTGTCGATCAGGCTGGGGTCCTTCAGCGCCGCCACCGCCAGGGCCGCGGCCAGCGGCCGAACCGAGGTCTTCAGCGCCTGGGCCGCCTGCTTGCCCTCGGGCGTGGGCCCGGCCATGGGCGCCTTCCTCGACCAGCGCTGGCGCGACAGCTCCCGGGCCGCGGCGCCCACCGTGTAGACCGGCTCCCGCGTCGGCCAGAGCTGCTCGTAGCGGCCCAGAAGGTCCTCCTTGTAGGCCTGGGCCAGGTCGGGGTCGGCGATGGTGGCGGCCAGCTTGCGCAGGCGCACCTTCAGGGAGGTGCGCCGCTCAGGCGTGTCGAGCGGCTCGAGGTCGCGCTCGCGGATGAACAGCGCCTCGGCGAAGGGGGTGGTCTTCTCCAGCTGGGCCTTCAGCGCCGCCGGCCCCTGCTCGCGCAGCACCTCGTCGGGGTCCTTGCCGCCTTCCACGAGGGCGAATTTGAAGCTCTTGCCGGGCTTCAGCAGCGGCAGCGCCCGGTCGATGGCCCGGCCCGCGGCCTGGCGGCCCGCCCGGTCGCCGTCGAAGCACAGGGTGGGCTCATGGTGGTGGCGCCACAGCACCTCCATCTGCTCCTCGGTCAGCGCCGTACCCATGGGGGCCACCGCGGGGATGCCCGCCCGCTGGCAGGCGATCACGTCCATGTAGCCTTCCACCACCACCAGCGGGGGATGGTCGCCCGAGGGCGCCGCGGCCAGGATCTTGCGCGCCTCGGACAGGCCGTAGAGCTGATTGCCCTTGTGGAAGACGACGGTCTCGGGGCCGTTCAGGTACTTGGCCCGGGCGTTGGGGTCCATCGCCCGGCCGCCGAACGAGACCACCCGGCCGCGCAGGTCCAGGATCGGGAAGATGATCCGGTCCCGGAACCGGTCGTAGGGGGCGCCCCCCTCCTCCGGCGCGATCAGCAGGCCGGCCTCGACCAGTTCGGCGGGGCGCGCGCCCTTGGCGACCAGATAGTCCTTCAGCGCCGTGCGCCCTGCGGGCGAGAAGCCCAGGCGGAAGCGGGCCCAGTCCTTCTCGGGCAGGCCGCGCTTTTCCAGGTAGGCCCGGGCGTCGCGGCCGGCGGGCCGCTTCAGCTCGGCCTCGAACCACTGGGCGGCCAGCTCCAGCCAGTCGGCCAGGCCCTGGCGCTTCTTCTCCACCTCGGCCCCGCGCGGGTCGGCGGCCGGCAGGGCCAGGCCCGCCTCGGCGGCCAGCTTCTCCACGGCCTCGGCGAAGGTGAGCCGCTCGGTCTCCTGCAGGAAGGTGATGATGTCGCCGGTCTTGCCCGACGAGAAGTCGAAGAACTGGCCCTTCTCGTCGTTCACGAAGAACGAGGGGGTCTTCTCCTTGTTGAACGGCGACAGGCCCACGTACTCGCGGCCCTGCTTGCGCAGCTTCACCGTCTTGCCGATCACGTCCGACGGGCGCAGCCGTCCCTTGATCTCATCGATGAAGTGCTCGTCGAACCGTCCGACCATAGCTTGGCGCCCAGCGCCCCACCTCCGACCCTTGCGTCAGCCTTCCCACCACGCCAGGCCGGCGGCGAGCCGGACAGATGCACGCCTCGCGTTCTGATGTGGACGCCCTGGTCGACGCCTGTGGATCGTCTGTGAGTCCCTACGCTTCGGCCCGATTCGAGGCGAACGGTCAGTCGAACACCTGCGTCGGGACCGTCCGGCTCTTGGCGATCCCCAGCCACACGATGAGCGCAAGGCTGGCGATCATGGCGAGGACGCTGACGCCCGTCTGCGCCGGCCCCACGGCCCCCTCCGCCAAGCCGCCGGACCGCCGCTCGATCACGCCCACCACGCCCCCGACGAACCCGACGGCGAAGGGGCCAAGCGCCCACCAGATGCTCCGTCGCATGTCCCGCAACCGGGGCATCGCCACGAAGACGATCCACACCGGTGGAAGGAGCAGCGACGCCGGAAAGGCCGGCAGCAGGCCGACCAACAGCCCATACACGACGAGGTAGAACATCGTGCAGATCACGTAGACCTGCCGCCCCGTCTGGGCCCTGAAGATCTCCTTCATCCACGACATCATGCGCGCCTCGACCCCCCTATGGTTCGCCATTTGTTCTGGACATCCTTCGGTTGTCAAGCCGGTCGCCGCCGCCGAGGTTCAGGGGCCGCTCACGTGCCCCAGCTTCTCGGGATTGCGCATCACGTAGATGGCCGCGATCCGGCCGTCCTCGCCGGGCTCGAAGGCGATGGTCTCGGGGCCGTCCGAGAGCTGCAGCAGCAGGCCCGGCAGGCCGTTGATCCGCACGGCCTCGAAGGCGCTCACCTCCGGGAAGCCGGCCCGCCAGCGGATGCCCTTGAAGAGCCCGATGATGTCGTCGCGGCCGACCATCACCCTGAGCGCCGCCTTCCGCTTGCCGCCGCCGTCGGTGACCATGACGGCGTCCTCGGTCAGCAGCGAGGCCAGCCGGCCGTAGTCGGCGCCGGCCGTGGCGGCGGCGAAGGCCTCCGCCAGCTCCTTCGCCCGGCCCTCGTCCACCGAGAAGCGCGGGCGGGCGTCCTGCACATGGGCCCGGGCGCGGCTGGCGAGCTGGCGCACCGCCGCCTCCGTCCGTCCCAGGGTCTCGGCCACCTGAGCGTAGTCCTGGTCGAAGACGTCGTGCAGCAGGAACACCGCCCGCTCCAGGGGCGAGAGCCGCTCCAGGGCCAGCAGGAAAGCGATGGAGACGTCCTCGGCCCGCTCCACGGGGTCCTCGGTCAGCGGCTCGATCAGCGGCTCGGGCAGCCACGGGCCCTTGTACGCGGCACGCTCGGCCTTGGCGGCGCGCAGGCGGTCGATGCACAGCCGGGTGGTCGCCCGCACCAGCCAGGCGGCGGGGTCGGTGACGCCCTCCCCCGCCCGCGTCCAGCGCAACCAGGCGTCCTGAACCGCGTCCTCGGCCTCGGCGACCGAGCCCAGCATGCGGTAGGCCAGCCGCTTCAGCCGCGGCCGCTGGGCCTCGAAGGCGTCGGTGAGCGCGCGGTCCATGGCCCGCGATCCTACGCCGCCAGCCTGAGGGGCGCGACCGCCTCGCCCGCCACCACCACCCGCGAACAGGCCTTGCCGTAGCCCAGGGCGTACTTGAGCGTCGGGTACATGCGCGCCGCGGTGATCGTCAGGCCGATGGCCACCAGCGCCTTGTCGCCCCACCGCCGCACGATCTCGTCGCGCAGGGGATCGCAGGCCTCCATGTCGCGGGCGAGGCTGGCCTTGGCGAAGCGGTAGGCCAGCGCCGCCGTCTCGCCCATGGCCGTCTCGTCCCCGGCGATGATCGCCCGCAGGACGGCGGGGTCCATGCCGTTCGCCGTGGCGATGTCGACGCCCACCTGCACGCAGGGGCCGCAATCCTCGCTCATCGTGCCCACGAGACCGGCGGCGGCCAGGGCCTCGGGCGGCGCCGCCTTGGGGTCGGCCGCCTTGGTCCCGAAGGTGAACTTCACCAGGCTCCCCGGGTTCACGCGCAGCACGTGGCGCATGTAGCTGGCGTCGTAGTCGAACGCCTTCTCGAACCTGTCGAGCCAGCGGGAAAGATAGGCGCGCAGCATCATCGTCTTCTCCTCATGCATCTGCAGGGCGACGGAAGAGGGCGAGCAGAAGCGGCAGGGCGGCCAGCAGGTAGACGCCCGTGAAGTCCTCCGCGACGTCCGCCCAGGGGGTGGAGCCGCAGGCCGCGTCATAGACGTGGATGCCCGCGTGGAAGGTCAGGAACAGGGCTCCGGCCGCCAGCGCCGCCCAACCCTCGCGCGGGCGCCAGGCGAACCACGCCGCCCCGAGGCCGGCCACGAGATAGGCCGCGCCGATGTCGCGGACGAAGTGGGCGTTGAACGGCCCCGTCGCCGGCACGCCCGGTACGGCGTCATACCAGGCCTGCGAGCTGAACAGCATGACGAGCCCGTTGCCGCCCAGCACCACCGCGAGCAGCCCCGAAAGCCACCGATCCCAATTCCGAACCAAGTCCCGCCTCCCTCTTCAATCGCCCCAAGGACGAGGGAGGCCTGCGCGGTGTGACATCAGAACCGCAGAAAAGCGCCGCGCCTTGCGGCCGGCGTTCTGGGGTCTCTGCGTTTTCCGTGCCTCCCTAGCTCAACCCGCGCAGCCAGGCGGGGAGGTCGGCGATGGTGGCCAGTTCGGCGAAGCGGGGGTGGCCCTTCGGCGCGTCGGCGACCTCGTGCTCCCAGATGAGCTCGTAGGGGATGTGCGCCGCGTACGCGCCGGCCTCCAGCGCCGGCAGGATGTCGCTGCGCATGGAGTTGCCGCACATCGCCGCCTGGGCCGCGCCGGTTCCGTGGCGGGCGAACACCCGCTCGTAGGTCGAGGCGTCCTTCTCCGAGACGATCTCGACGGCCACGAACAGCTCGCCCAGGCCCGAGGCCGCCAGCTTCTGCTCCTGGTGCAGCAGGTCGCCCTTGGTGATCAGCACCAGGCGGAAGTCCTCGGAGAGTTCGGCCAGCGCCTGTTCCACGCCCGGCAACGGCTCGACGGGATGGGTCAGCATCTCGCGGCCCGCCGCCAGGATCTCGGCGATCAGCCGGCTGGGCGCCTCGTTGCCGGTCAGCTCCATGGCCGTCTCGATCATCGACAGCGTGAAGCCCTTCACGCCGTAGCCGTAGAGCCGGAGGTTGCGCTTCTCCACCTCGCGAAGGCGGGCCATCAGGACCTCGGGCTCGACGAGATGCGCCATCAGCGCCAGGAACCGGTCCTGGGTGAAGCGGAAGATGCCTTCGTTGTGCCAGAGCGTGTCGTCGGCATCGAGGCCGACCGTGGTGATGCGCATGGCGGTTCCTTAAGGCGCGGGCCGATGCCTGCGCAATCGCCGGGCGCCAGGTGATCGCCGTTCAGGCTGATGACCGCAAAAGCCCGCGCCGACGTCCGGCCTGTCTGGATCGCAAGCTCTGGGAAACCCTCCCGCGCCATTTTCCCGCGCGTCGTTGGAGTCGGGGCGCACATGGGTTTGGGAAGGCTGCTCGCCTGGGCGGGGAGGCTGTTCGACGGGGGCGCGGTGGCGCAGGCCCGCGCCGAGGCGCGGCTGGCCGAAGCGCGCCTCCGCGCAGCCATCGACGCCTTGCCCGAGGGCGTCGTCTTCCTCGACGCCCAGGGCCGCTACATCCTGTGGAACCGCCGCTACGCCGAGATCTACCACCGCTCCGCCGACCTCTTCGCACCCGGTGAACGGCTCATGGACACCCTGCGCGAAGGCGTCCGGCGCGGCGACTATCCCGACGCCGTTGGCCGCGAGGAGGCGTGGCTGGCCGAGCGCGAGGCCAAGCTGCTCAACCCCGATGGCGAGCGCCACGAGCAGAAGATCGCCGATGGCCGCTGGCTGATGATCGAGGAGCGGCGCACCTCGGACGGCGGCGTGATCGGCCTGCGGGTCGACATCACCCACATGAAGCGCCAGGCCGAAGCCCTGGAGCACGCGCTGGCCCACGCCGAGGCCGCGCACCGGGCCAAGACCGAGTTCCTGGCCGACATGTCCCACGAGCTGCGGACGCCCCTGACCGGGGTTCTGGGCCTGCTGCAGGCCCTGGAGGCCACCGAGCTCACCCCGCGCCAGCGGACCTTGGCCGCCGAAATCGCCGCCTCGGCCAGGCAGCTCGACCAGATCGTCACCGGGCTCCTGGACTATGGCGAGGCCGACCTGGCGCCCGAGGCGGTCGGCCCCGCGCCCGACATCGAGCGCCCGCTGAAGGTGCTGGCCGCCGATGACAATCCGACCAACCGCAAGGTCATCGAACTGATGCTGGAGTCCGCCGGCTGCGACGTCACCACGGTGGAGAACGGCGTCGAGGCCGTCACGGCCTGGCGGGACGGCGACTTCGACCTCCTTCTGATGGACCTGCGGATGCCGGTGGCCGATGGCCTCGAGGCCATCCGGGAGATTCGGGCCGAAGAGAGGATGACCGGGCGCACCCGCACGCCCGTCGTCGTCCTATCGGCGAACACCTCGCCCGAGGACAGGGCGGCGACCGCGGCGGTCGGGGCGGACGGCCATGTGGGCAAGCCGATCCGCATCGACGAACTGCTGGTCGCCATGCAGGCGGCCCTGCAGCCTCAGGCGGCGCACGCCCCGTGAGGCTTCGTCACCCGTTCGGTGGACGCAGGGAAACGGGCCAGCAGGCCTGACGGCCGGATCGGCCGGACGACCAGGTCGCCGCCGCAGTTCGGGCAGGCGCCGTGGAAACGCCCCTCGGCGCAGTCCGCGCAGAAGGTGCATTCGAAGGTGCAGATCCGCGCGTCCGGGCTGCCTGGCGACAGGTCACGGTCGCAGCATTCGCAATTGGGTCGAAGGGCCAGCATGGCCGAAGAGTGCCTGACCGGCCGCCCGGCCGGAAGGACAAGGTTCCCTCGTTTTCCGCCGGCTATTCGCCGAAGCCCTCGCCGGGCTCGACCGGCGCAAGGCGCAGCAGGCGGGAATCCGCCACGCCCGCCGTGCGGTGCTGGACGAGCTCACGGTACTCGGGATCGCGCACCATGGCGATGAAGGCCTCGGCGTTCGGATATTCCGCGATGAAGGCGAGATCCCAGGCTTCGTCCTTCGGCCCCGTGACCATCACCTGCGGCTTGCCTGCCCAGACCTGCCGCCCGCCCAGTCGCCTGAAGATGTGCGCCGTCGTCCGGCCGTAGGCGCGGTAGGCGTCCAGCCCGGTCAGGTCCTTGCCGTGGTCGGGATGGCCCTCCGGATACTCCGCCTTCGCCTTCAGCCGGATCAGGTTCAACATGTGGATCGGCTGGTCTCGCGGGAGCGACTTGAACATCTCCCAGGCCTCGCGCTCCGGATCGATATGACCCCCGCCCATCCGATATCCCTTCCTGAATCCTCTCGGACACGTTAGCCGCATTGACCCAGGCCGCGCGACTCACTACCTACGCGGCCGTTTGCGCGGCGGGCGGGGTTCACCTCGGCCCGCCTTTTTGCCACCCTGACGCCCGAAGGAGCCCACCCGCCATGAGCCGAGACCTGCTGCCTGGCGTCACCGGCGTTCTGGCGCTGGCGGACGGAACCATCCTCCAGGGGGTGGGCGTGGGCGCGGTCGGAGAGGCCGTCGGCGAGGTGTGCTTCAACACCGCCATGACCGGCTACCAGGAGATCCTGACCGACCCCTCCTACATGGCCCAGATCGTGGCCTTCACCTTCCCCCACGTGGGCAACGTGGGCGTGAACGTCGAGGACATCGAGCAGATATCGGGTTCGGCCGAGACCGCGGCCCGCGGCGCGATCTTCCGCGACGTCCCCACCCGGCCGGCCAACTACCGGGCCGACGCCGACCTCGAGACCTGGATGGGTCGGCGCGGCGTCATCGGCCTGGCCGGCGTCGACACCCGGGCGCTCACCCGCAAGATCCGCGAGCACGGCATGCCGCACGCGGTCATCGCCCACAGCCCGGACGGCAAGTTCGACCTGGACGCGCTCGTGGAGAAGGCCCGCGCCTGGAACGGCCTCGTGGGCCTCGACCTCGCCAAGGACGCCTCCTGCCTGCAGCCGTTCGTCTATGACGAGGGCCTGTGGTCCTGGGGCGAGGGCTACGCCAAGGCGCCCGCGACGCCGAAGTACGACGTCGTGGTCATGGACTTCGGCGTGAAGCGGAACATCCTGCGGGCCCTGACCTCGGTCGGCGCCCGCGTCACCGTGGTGCCCGCCAAGACCACCGCCGAGGAGATCCTGGCGCGCAATCCGGACGGCGTGCTGCTCTCCAACGGCCCGGGCGACCCGGCGGCCACCGGCGAATACGCTGTGCCCGAGATCCAGAAGCTGGTCGACAGCGGCAAGCCGGTGTTCGGCATCTGCCTGGGCCACCAGATGCTGGCGCTGGCGCTGGGCGCCAAGACCGTGAAGATGGACCAGGGCCACCATGGCGCGAACCATCCGGTGAAGGACCTGACCACCGGCAAGGTCGAGATCGTGTCCATGAACCACGGCTTCACCGTGGACCGCGAGACCCTGCCCGCCCCCGTCGTCGAGACCCACGTGTCGCTGTTCGACGGCACCAACGCCGGCATTGCCCTGAAGGACCGCCCGGTGTTCTCG